>ERZ777306.25-NODE-25-length-258115-cov-9.921228_pt1 | contig 258115 bp, 234 predicted proteins | sample MGYA00374966_ERZ777306 | MGnify/ENA primary metagenome ERZ777306 (study PRJEB29329, sample SAMN06343882) | mouse gut metagenome | isolation source: Mouse cecum | place: Austria: Vienna | collected 2014-11-15 ... | reverse complement strand
TAAGTTTACAAGAGAACGCCAAATATTTCACTACACGTTCTTATTTGACGCTTACTTTCTTACTTGATTTCGTTTACAACAACCGGGAATTTCAGCCCGTCTTTTTCTCCGTATGTATCGCTTGTGGGAAAAAGGGGTAAGACACGTCTTCCGGCTTCACTGACGAATGATAAAAATTAAAAATATACAGCTGCGGGCAGAGAAATTTTCCCTGCCCGTTTGCCGTAAATTTTTATTCTCGCCAAGCAACGAGCTAAGTAGACATTCTGAGTACTCTGCGGGAAACATGGATTTTGACTTTACACGCGAAATTCATGCATTTTTTCATAAAATTCTCTGAATTTCCCATACTTTTCTTCATGCATCGCAAAGTTTGCAGGATCAGGAAGCGTCTCAGTGGCATAATGCACAACCTCACGGACGCAGGCGGCGATATCGGGATATGCGCCGATGGCAACTGCGGCAAGGATCATGCAGCCGAGTGTTCCGGCTTCGTTGTTTTGCAGTGTGTAGACAGGCTTCCGGAAAATATCAGCGCGCAGGCGGGCGGAAACGGAAGAATTTGCAGCTCCTCCGGATATTACGATTTTTTCAAAATCAAGACCAAGCGGCGCCGCGTATTCATGTGCCAGACGGATCTGATAGATCATGGATTCCTTTAATGCAAGATACAGGTCTTCCGCAGTGGTATCGAGGGTCAGTCCGCAGATAGAACCGGCCATGGCATTTAAGTTCAGGTCCGGATGTCCCGAGGAGCCGAATTGTGGGAGAATCAGCACATTTGTCTGTGCATCCATTACGCGCTCATCCATGCACCGGAAAAAGTCTGTGCCCTTTGCAGTGCAGGTCTGATAGATTCCCTGAAACAAGACATCGCGCGCCCAGTTTGAGAGTGCGCCGCACGTCGTAATTTCCAGTGTTGTAAAATACGAATCAGGAAGCGGATAGATCATACATGGCAGATCAAACTTCTTCAGGATGCTTTCATCGTACGTTTTCGGTAGCATCAGAGCAAGGCATTCGCATGTTCCGATTCCGTCTTCGGCAATCGAGTAGTCCAGGAACCCGCATCCAAGCGCTGCGCAGACCTGATCGTGGGCTCCCGCGACAACCGGAATGGAACCATGCATGCCGCAGCTTTCGGCCATATCATGTTTTACATACCCGATCACGGCTCCGGAAGGAACAAGCTCGGAAAAATGTTCCGGTGTAAGTCCGGCCAGGGCCAGCAGTTTTTCATCCCATTTCAGATTGTGAATATCAACAGACATGCTTCTGGCAGCCGTGCTGTAGCTAACCTTGCGTTCTCCGGTCAGCAGGTACCCAATATAATCCTCATAGAAAAAGATTTTGCGGGCTTTTGGAACCACATCCGTGTGATCATACAGCCAGATCATTTTCGGAAGCGAGTAGAGCTGGCTTGGCATCAGGCCGGACACCGCAAACGCATAGTCTGCGCCAAACTCCTGACAAATTTTATCAACCCCCTCCTGTCCGCGGTTATCGCCAGTTACCATGGAATTGCGTAAAACACGATCCTGTTCATCGAGAATAACGAGAGATTCGCCAAGGCAGGTAACAGCAATCGCCTGGACAGGCTCCGGACAATTCAAAACCGCCTCCTTCAAAGACTCAAAAACACGTTCCCTAACCGTATCGGGTTCAATTTCGCGGATACCATTGCCGCGTCGTTCTGTATATTTTCTTCCGGCTGTGCTCAGTACCTTTCCACGGAGATCAAAAGCACATACCTTACAGCCGCTTGTTCCGACATCAATTCCTATAATCGCCATAATATCCCCCTGTCTGTTTCTCTGAAAATTTTTGTATCTGCGATCCAGATTCGCTCTGCATTTATTTTATTTTGTGATACCGACCGCAGTTTCTGCAAGAATCAGATTTCCTCCAAGCTTTTTGATGTGTGCCTGAATCTTTTCCGGAATCGCGCTGTCTGTGATGATTCCGTCAAAATCTCTCACGGAAGCATACGTGGTCAGACTGTGACTGTCAAATTTAGAAGAATCTGCGAGCAGATAGATTTTATCAGAAACACTCATGATTTTCTGCTTCAGTCCCAGCTCTGTCAGGTTTCCAATCATCACGTTTCCATCGGGTGATATGGCGTTGCAGGCCAGAAAAGCAATGTCCGCATGGAAGTTATTGATTTGTGCTTCTGCAAGCGTTCCGCGGGAGGACCAGGTATTCAGATCCACTTCGCCGCCGATGATAATGACACTTGGGCACTGGTGCGTCAAAAGGGTTGCGGCCAGATTGACCCCGTTTGTGATAAAAGTGCAGGGAATGTCCTGAGAAACGGATTTGGCAAGAGAAAACGTAGTTGTTCCGGAATCCAGGAAAACAAATTGTTTTGGCTGAATCATCCGCGAAGCGGTCTGCGCAATCGCCTGTTTGCTGGAGGCCTGCTCTGCCATACGCGTAACATAAGGGGGCTCCAGTTTGAGCGTTCCCTGAGCGTCCTCCTGTTCTGCAAGGACTGCACCGCCATGCGTTCTCACGATTTTTCCTTTTTCAACGAGACAGTCAAAATCTCTGCGGATTGTCATATCAGTTACTTTGAAACGGCGTACCAGATCATGAATCTGTACCTTTCCCTCGTGAGAAAGAAGTTCCAAAATAGTATCAAGACGCTGGTCTTTTGTTATCAATAGAAACACCACCTTAAATATACAGATTTAGTATCAGCCGCTCCTTTTTCATTTCCATGAAAGTACAACTCAAGTAAACATGTTTGCATTTCCATTTGCCGCTGTATGCGAGCCGGCAAAACACTGTGAACTGGATGTCACTTTGTTGGCGTTTTATGTAGAGAAGCTGAAATAGAAAATGTTTGATATTTGGATTAAATTCAAACAAACATGTTATGGTTAGTATAAAATAAAACATCATGGGAAGTCAAGCAAAATGAAGATATCGGTAAAATAAACAAAAATAGGACATTGAAATATAGGATAAATCAGAAAAAATGAACTATTGACGAAAAAAATAAATTGATTTATTGTAAAATAAAGTTTAAAACAAACACAATAAACAAACATGAAACAAACATTTTGAGCAGTAGCAATTCGGAGGAGGAAGCAGTATGAAGGTTTTATGTATGTATGATGGATTGTATAAAAATTACAAAGAGCAGATTGCCTATTCGGAAGAATATGCACGGAAATTTACGGATGGTCCTATTATTGTGGGTGAGTATACAGATCTGGACCCGGAGGTGGATTTTATTAAAAATATCTATCGCCTGGAAAAGTTCGGACCGGAGCCAGAGCCGACAGTTCCTGTTTATTTGGAACATAAAGACTCAGAAGTGCTGGCAGTTTCGTTTTCTCCGGTTTCCGGTCAGATGATGGATGTGTTTGAAAATCTGCGTGTGATCGGCATTTCGCGAACGGGCACGGAAAATGTAAATATTCAGGCAGCCACAGAGCGCGGAATCCTCGTTGTTCATGCAGCAGGAAGAAATGCAAATGCCGTTTCTGATTATGCAATCGGGTTGATGCTGGCAGAATCAAGAAATATAGCAAGACAGCATGCGCTGATGAAGAAGGGCGGACTGACTGCCATTTATTCGAATAATGCGATCTTGCCGGATCTTTGCGGTAAAACAATCGGTCTTTTCGGTTTTGGATATATTGGAAGGCTGATGGCAGAGAAGCTTAGCGGATTCCATGTAAATATAATAGCAGTAGATCCGTTTGTTTCAGAAGAGGATATGAAGAAATGGAATGTCACAAAAGTGGATCTCGAAACCTTGTGCCGGGAATCCGATTTTATCAGCATTCATGCACGCCAGACAGCCGACAATTTCCATACGTTTGGAGAAGAGCAGTTCCGTATGATGAAACCGACCGCCTATTTTATCAATACGGCGCGCGCATCCATGGTGGATTATGACGCACTTGTAAAAGCGTTGCAGGAACATAGAATTGCAGGTGCGGCGACGGATGTTTATCCCAAAATGCCGCTGGATTCGGACGATCCGATTCGAAAGCTTGATAATATCACGCTTTCTGCTCATCTTGCAGGAAGCACGCGGGATGCTGTGATTAATTCATGGAAATTCGTATTTCAGAGAACCGCAAACGTGATTCACGGCATATCAAATTTTGGTGTACTGAATCCTGAAGTTCTGGAGATGGATGTGTTTAAAAACTGGTGCGATGCAGTAAAAAATGACATTCATCTGATTTCTTAGTTGTTTAAAATACACAAAAATATGTTAGATATTTTGTGTAAATAAACACTTGAAACAATAAAATAAACATGATAACATGTTAAATAAACAAAACAAACATAAATCAAACATTCCGTGAAGGAGAAAGCTGAACGTAAGCGATAAAAGGAGTATTGAAGTATGAAAGCACTTTATATTGAAAAAGAAAACACGGTTTATTTGAAAGATGTGGAGGTACCACAGCCGCAGCCGGACGAGCTGCTGATTAAAGTGGCGGCGAGCGGATTTTGCGGATCTGATATACATATTCTAAAAGGCGGACATGTGCAGAAGTATCCGGTGATTCCGGGGCACGAGTTCTCCGGAGTGGTTGAGGCAGTCGGAAGCAAGGTCATGAATTTTAAAGTGGGAGACCGTGTTTCCGCAGATCCGAATGTCTTTTGTGAGAACTGCGATGCCTGTAAGAGCAATCATCAGATTCACTGTAAGAATCTTTCCGTTCTCGGGAGCCTGCGGGACGGCGCATTTGCCGAGTATGTGACAGTGCCGGAACGGTGTGCGTTTCACATCGGAGACCTTGATTTTATCCAGGCTTCCATGGCAGAACCACTTGGCTGTGTCATAAACAGCCATAACAAATACGAAATACCGATTGGTTCCACTGTGTTGATTATGGGAGCCGGGACGATCGGCCTGATGCAGATGATGCTGTCGAAAAAACGTGGTGCAGCGCGCGTTGTTATGACAGATATCAAAGAAACACAGCTGGAAAAAGCAAAAGAGCTGGGGGCAGATTTTACAGTTAAGTCTGAGGCGGATGTGGAACAGAAGCTTCGCAGGATTGCAGCGGAGGGCTTTGATATTGTAATTGATGCGACCGGTGTTCCGAAGTGTGTAGAGATGGGAATCCGACTTGTCAAATACGCGGGGAAAATGATTGTATTCGGAGCGTGTCCGGTTGGAAGCCAGATAACGGTTGACCCGTTTGATATTTATTTCCGGGATCTTCAGATCATTGGTTCTTATGCGCTGGAAAAAACGCTGGGCCAGGCAATTGCCATGCTGCAAAGCGGCGCGCTTGATCTTCGTCCGCTTGTGGGCCAGGTGGTCAGTCTGGAAGAGTCGGTACAGGTCTTCCGGGATTTTGCAGATGGAAAGACAAGCAATAAATTAATTGTCAGCTTCTTTGACTGATCGGGCATTTGTTTTCATAGGATCTCAAAAAATTATATATATTTAAGGAGGATTTTGTAATGAGAAAGAGACATTTATTAACAGGCGTTCTGGCAACATCACTGGCACTGTCACTGGCGGGCGGAAACCTTGCAATGGCGCAGGAAGCAAAAGAGCTGAAGATTGCTTATTCTATTCCGCAGATGTTTTCAACCTTCTGGGCAGCATGTATGAAGGGGTTTGAGGATCAGTGTGAAGCGTACGGTTACGAGGCAGTTACGCTTGACCCGAACGGAGATACGGAGCTTCAGATGAGCCAGCTGCTCAACCAGGCGACTACAGGAGCAGACGCAATCGTTATTTCCCCGATTGAGAAAGATACGATTGGACCAACGGTTGATCAGATCAATGCACAGGGCATTCCGGTATTCTGTATTGACAGAAAAGGTTCCGGAGACGTTGTATCTATGCTGACAACGGACAACTATCAGGCAGGCGTTGATATGGCAAAACAGATGATTGCAGATTATGGCGAGGAGTTCAAGCTTCTGATCGTTCAGGGCGTTCTTTCCGATCAGCCGACCATTGACAGAACAGCAGGTGTGGAAGATACCATCAAAGAGTATCCGGGTATTGAGCTCGTAGGCGACCCGTCTGCAGGCGAGTACAGCGAGGAAGCGGCGATGTCAGTCGTTAAGAACTATCTGGAGAGCAATCCGGATATCGACGTTATTTTCCTTGATACAGACGCACTTCTGAAGGGCGCATACGCAGCAATCACAGAAGCCGGCCACACAGGCAAGGTTGGCGAGGAAGGCCATATTGGTCTTTACTCTGTTGACGGTGAAGGCTTCGTGCTGGATATGATCAGAGAAGGTACCTGTGATGGCGTTTACTCTCAGTATCCGATCACGCTTGGCGCAGACGTAGTTACCAAGATCAAAGAGTACTATGAAGGCGGTGAGATGGAACCGACTTATGATTATGGCGGAGACGTTGTAACGTGTGCAAACATTGAATCCTTTGGAACCGAAACACTTTGGGGCGACCTTGTTCGATAAGTAATTATTTGGCCCGTTTCCCGGGTGGCTTAACATGACAATCCGGCCTGAAGACTTTTGAAAACGGCGAGGTCTTCAGGCCGCTTTTTAATAAGGAAGAAATAAACATGGAACCAATTATTGAAATGAAAAACATAGTTAAGACATTTTCCGATAATGTAGTGCTTGACCATGTGAACTTTACCTTACATAAGGGAGAAACGTGTGCGCTTCTCGGGGTAAACGGCGCAGGAAAGTCTACGCTGATCAAAATTCTTAACGGTATTTACCATGCGGACAGCGGGGAAATTTTCTTTGAAGGAAACAAAGTAAAAATCAGCGAGCCGCAGGATGCGGAAAAACTGGGTATCCGTTTTGTGCATCAGGAATTAAACGTGTGTCCGGATTTAACAGTAGCGGAAAATATTTTTATCGGTCATTTAAAAAAGAACCGGTTTGGATTTTATAATTCCAGAGAAGTATACAAGGCTGCACAGGAGCTGATTGATCAGCTGAAAATTGATATTAAGGCAACCGATAAGGTCGGCGACTTAAGAGCAGCAGAAAAGCAGATTATTGAGATTTTAAAAGCAATGACTTTAAATTCGAAAGTACTGGTACTCGATGAGCCGACTTCTTCTTTAAGTGAGAAGGAGAAAGTTATTTTCTTTCATCTGCTCGCAACCTTAAAGGAGCGGGGAGTATCGTTTATCTTTATTTCGCATTTCCTTGAGGACGTCCTTCAGATCAGCGACCGTGCGATAGCACTGAAGGATGCAAAGAACAACGGTGAATTTGATACCAAGCATGCGACAAAGGATGATCTCATTTTTGCGATGATGGGTAAAAATGCAGTGCAGCGGGAGCGTGTGGAACGCAGTGAAAAAAGTGATGCGGCTCCGGTGCTGGAACTGAAAGATCTGTGCAGTGCCGGGAAGTTCAGTCACATTAATCTGTCAGTGCAGCGGGGAACAATTCTTGGAGTCTGCGGCCTGCTTGGAGCCGGAAAATCAGAGATTGCAAGGGCGATTTATGGCCTTGATCCGTATGACAGCGGTACGATTGTATACAAGGGTGAGGTAATCAGGCGTCCGAAACCGGAAATGATGATGAAAAAGCATGTGGCCATCGTGACAGAGGACCGAAAGCTTGAGGGGTTTGCGCCGCTGATGTCGATCAGCGAGAATATTACCCTGTCCGTGCTCCGTAATTTTTCCACAAAGCTTGGTTTTATGAAAGAAAAAGCACGGGCAGCCGAGAGTCTTCGGATTGCAAAAGACGTAACCGTAAAAATGACGTCTGACCAGCAGAAAGTGGAAAGCTTAAGCGGTGGAAATCAGCAGAAGGTTATCATCGGCCGCTGTCTGGAAAGCAATCCGGATCTGTTTATTCTGGATGAGCCGACACGGGGCGTTGATGTTTATGCAAAAACAGAAATTTACAATATCCTGATTGATATGGCAAACAGAGGCGTAACAGTCCTGATCTTTTCTTCGGAGCTGGAAGAGTTGCTGTCTGTGTGTACGGAAATTATTATTTTGCGAAGCGGTGAGATAAAGGGACGCGTTTCTGCCAAAGAAACCGATAAGGCACAGCTTCTTTCGATGATCAGCTAATTACGAAAATAAAAAACAGAGGTCCAAACATGAAAAATAAGAGTTCAATTTCATCATTTTTATCGGAATACGTGGTGTTACTTGGGATTATCGTTGCATTTTTTGTCGGAATGTCGATCGCATCACCGTATTTCCTTACATTTTCTAATATCACGAATATTATCCAGTATGTCAGTACATACGGAATAGTCTCAATCGGTATGTTGCTGGTGATTCTGACCGGCGGTATCAACCTGTCTGTTGGCGGTACGCTGGCGATTTCCGCATACATAGGGTGTTCTCTGATGCTGAAAGGGTACCCGTGGTTTGTTTCCGTGCTTGTCTGTGTTCTGGTCGGAATGTTTGTCGGCCTGATTAACGGACTGGCTGTTACGAAACTGAATATACCTCCGCTGATCGCAACGCTTGCAGTAGAGCAGATGGCAAGAGGTATGCATCTCGGGCTGGCACAGGGTGCTCCGCTGACCGGATTTTCACAGACCTACCTGAATATCGGTGCAAGTAAGCTGCTGAATCTGCCGATGTCCGTATGGTGGACGATTCTGCTTTATATCATTTTCTTTGTAATTCTGCACAAGACATGCTTTGGAAGAACGGTATACGCGGTGGGCGGCAATCCGATGGCGGCCAGAGTTGCAGGCGTGAACAATGACAAGATGATTATTTCTGTTTATATGCTGGCTGGATTTTTGTGTGCAGCTGCCGGTATCATCGTGACAGGCCGTATGAATTCCGTTGCAGTTTCCATTGCACAGGGACTTGATACCCGTTGTATTACCTGCTGTGTGCTTGGCGGAGCCAGTGTCACGCGTGGCGGGAAAGGAACGATTATCGGGTGCTTCCTCGGCGTGTTTATCATTGGTCTGCTTCAGAACAGCCTTGATCTGCTGGCAGTGTCGTCTTACTGGCAGACATTTATCCAGGGTGTTGTTCTTTTCCTTGCTGTTTCAGCGGGGTTTTTCCGTACTTTCTTTGCAGAGAGGAGGACGAAGGTTCGGTAATCCAATAGATTTTGAGGGGCTGTCTTGCGAAAGGCGATATGTAGAAGGCCGAGACGTTTTGGTGTGGATGGGAGAATGGAGGATTTCTAGGAATGAAACTGGTGAATGGATACGATTTAATGAAATTTGCGAAGAAATATGGGTATGTGCTTCCGGCGTTTAATACGACGAATCTTGAGATGACGTATGCGATTGCGAATGGCTTGATGGAGGCGAATCTGCCGGGATATATTCAGATTTCTTCGAATAATCTGCGGCTTTCTAATCCGGAGGTGATTGCGGGCATAGCGAGGGATGCGGTTAAAAAATCAGAGACGCCGATCGGGTTGCATCTGGATCATGGCAGATCTTTTGCAGATGTGAAGGCTTGTGTAGATGCAGGATTTACTTCAATTATGATTGATATGTCTCATCTTCCGTTTGAGGAGAATGTACGAGAGTCAAAAAGGGCTGCGGAGTACTGTCATTTTTATGGGATTCCGGTGGAGGTGGAACTGGGTGCGCTTCGCGGAAAGGAAGAGGATATAGTGGATGAGAGCGGGTGTAAGACGGACCCGGATATGGTGGAATCTTACGTGGAAGGCACCGGGTGCGATGTTCTGGCTGTTTCCGTTGGAAATGTACATGGTCTTTGCCTGAATCCAGAAATTGATATTCCGCTTCTTGCCAGGATTCATGAGGTCTCAAAGGTACCGCTCGTTCTTCACGGCGGCTCCGGTATTCCAAAAGAAGTAATCTGGGAAGCAAAGAAGCATGGGCTGATTAAGATTAATTATGGCTCAGATCTTCGCAGGGAATATATTCGAACGTTTGGCGAAGCGTATGAGGCAAATCATAATGAACACGATGTCATACATCTGAGTATTGATGCAGTGAAAAATGTTGCGGACAGAGTTAAAGAGCTCGTTATGATGATCAATGAGCATTAATACAGGACAATCATATTTAACAGGTGCAGAAGAATGAAACGATTATATCTGGGTATTGATCTTGGCACGTCAGCCATGAAAATAGTGTTAATGGATGAACAGAAGCAGGTATTGGCACAGACTACTGAGGAATACCAGTTATCAAGTCCGCAGGCAGGGTGGAGCGAGATAGATCAGGAACTCTGGTTTGAACGTATGGTACAGGGAATCCGGAAAGTCCTGGAAGGCCGGGATGCATCGGGTCTACGCAGCATAGGGCTTACGGGACAGATGCACACACTGCTCGTTCTGGACGGGGCAGGCAGGTGCATTCGGCCGGCATTGATGTGGAACGATCTTCGGACAAAGGACTTGATTGTAGAACTGAAAGAGAATATGAGGTCATTTGAGGACGGGGAATATTTTTCACGGATTATATCAACCGGCAGTCCGGCTGCAAATCTTTACTGGATGAAAAAGTACGAGCCGGAGAATTTCTCCAGAATTGAAAAATTCCTGATCGGTGCAGACTATCTGGTGTATCGTCTGACTGGCTGTTACGGTACTGATTATTGTGAAGCGTCGACCTCCTGTCTTTACGAAATCAGAAACCGGAGATGGTCTGCACAGATGCGGGAGTTTCTTGGCCTGAAAGAATCAGCATATCCTGACGTCCACGAGAGTGCACATGTGAGTGGAACTGTGACGCCGGAAATGGCGGAGCTGCTTGGTATCTCCACAGAGGTTACGGTACTGACCGGTACCGGGGATAACCCGGCCATGGCAATTTCGACGGGATGTCTCGGAAAGGGCTATCCAGTGATTTCACTTGGTACTTCGGGTGTGCTGGTAATACCGGTTGAGCCAGACCGGGACAATCCATATGGGAAAAAAATTCTGTTTTCTTTTGATAATCAGAAATATTACAATCTGGTGCAGGGCGTCGTCCAGTCAAATGGCAGTACGATGGAATGGTGGCTTCGCAAGGTACTGAAAAAAAAGGATTTTTCTTACATAGATAAAGGGATTGATCTGGAAAGGGCAAAACGAAATTCTGTTATCTTTTATCCGCATCTTGCAGGAGAAAAAACGCTGTATGCAGACCCGGCGCTAAGGGGTTCTTTTTTTGGCATCAGTGCGGACAGTGAACAGGAAGATCTGACGTATTCTGTTCTGGAAGGCCTTTGTTTTGGATTCCGGGAGCTTTCTGAAAAAATGGAGCTGCCACTTGCACAGTATGGAAGTGTGAAGGTAGTCGGAGGCGGATCAAAAAGCAGCGTGTGGCTGCAAATTATGGCGAATGTCCTGAATCTTCCGATAGAACGAATGGATGGAATGATTGGCGCTGCCTATGGTATGGCGCTGTTAACGGCACATCGTGACGGCAAGGCGACAGATTATACGAGAATTGTTGAGAAAACTATCCATGTAGAAGAATGTTTCCAGCCAGATCCGGAAATGGCAGCGATCTGTAACAAAAAATATCAGATTTATAAACGAATTTACACTGGTATGAAATATATCACAGGAACTACTTCGTGAACGCTGTAATCAGATTGACGGCATGTACCATGTCTTTTTCAGAAATCTGTGTTGCAGAATAAAAGAATACAAAGTAACTGTAAAGAAAAACAAAGTAAAAAAGTCAAAAAAAGCATTGAAGCATGATTTGATTATTTGCACAATGCTTTTTTGATGCAATTTTAAAAAAATGACATTTATTACAAAAAATAAATGAATAAAACAAAGAAAATATAAGAAATAGGAAAAGAAAATGTAATTACTTTTACTGGAAAATTGTGTATAATTTACTATGTATTAATAATTAATAAAGGAACTTTTATTTTTAGAAAGGTTCAAGAAAGGAAGGTAGGGATATGGCAAAGAAGCGATTAGGTAGGAAAATATTATCGCAGGTTTTGGCTGTGAGTATGGTATTTTCTTTGTGGGGGGGACCAGTCAATGCATTAGCTGCTGAAACGCCTGTTGCAGTTGAGGGTTCTACAGAAGCCATGACAGAAGCTCAGACCACAGAAGAGACAACCGCGCCGGAGACACAGACTGAGACAACAGCAGAAACAAAAGCGCCGGAGACAGAGAAACCAGCGGAAGTACAGACAGAAGCACCGGAGACAGAGAAACCAGCAGAAGTACAGACAGAAGCGCCGGAACAGACGGAGGCACAGACAGAAACACCGAAGGAGACACAGACAGAAACGCCGAAGGAGACACAGAAGCCGGAACAGACGGAGGCATCGGCAGAGATACCGAAAGAGACAGAAAAGCTGGAACAGGAACAGACAGAAGCGCCGACGCAGAATGTGCTGAAGTCGCCGGCGAAAGAAACAGCATCAACTACAGAAATTTATTTCCGCTCAAATGGAAATGGATACGTTACAAACGGTGAGACAGCAGGAATTGATTTTTTATATAAAAATGTAGAAGCTGGACAGGAGATTCAGGTTCCGGGAGTACAACCGTTTGACGGATATGTATTTGCGGGCTGGAGAGAAAAGAGCGCATCCGGAACACCGGTTGAACTCGGTTCAAAGGTAACGGGAACAGATACAGATCAGACGTATTATGCACTTTTTACTCCAAAGACAATTACATTGACATTTGTAGTGAAGGAGCCGGGAACGGCAACCATCAAGAATTCAGGTACCAGTAATATGGTGACTTATGAAACGATTGATGACCATACGGTAAAGGCTGTTTATAAGTATAATAAAAACTCTGTAAAAGTAAAATTTCCGACTGTAACCATAGCGGACGGATATGAAGGAACGGGTACAGGTACTTATAAATCTTATTGGACAAAGCCGGATGGAAATCGTACGCCGGATACAACAAACATGACCGGTACGCTTCCGTTTGAAGATCAGACATATACCCTGATTACGCAGCCGAAAAGCAGTCGTAATTTTACAGTAAAGTGCCTGAATGCAGCCGGAACAGAGGTGTATAGTTTTACAAGTAAAAGAAATTTGAATGAGACTGCTGTATTATTTAGTTCTTACACGATCGGCAAAATTGAGGAAAAGGGTTATACTGTTTCGGACGCAGCAAGAGCTTATCAGGTTCGTTATGTAAAGGCAAATGAACTGGAATTGCTGGACGAAGAAGGAAATGTATTGCAGACATCAGTTCTGGATTCTGACGATCTCGTATTGAATGTGAAGCTTACAGAAGAAGAACCGGTAACGACAAATATCAAATTCTACAGCACGGCCGGCGGAAGTATTGCAGTCGAAGGAGAGACAAAGAATCCTGTGGAGTACAGCGATGTGGCAGCAGGAACTACGGTTGCAGTGCCGGAAGTATCATCGTTTACCGGTTACGAATTTAAGGGCTGGAGAAAAGGCAGCGCAAGCGGAGAGGCCGTTGATCTTGGTTCTGCTGTGACAGCAACAGAAGAGGATCAGATTTATTATGCAACATTTGACCGAAAAACCATTGTCATTACTTTTACAGTAGAAGACCCGAATGCAGCGACGCTCAGCAAACCGAAAACAGGTTTCGGCGGAGCCAGCTCAACCATTACGTATGAGCAGATTGATGCACAGACGATGACAGCTACCTATAAATATCCGTATGCAAACGGAGGAGTGAAATTATGGTATCCGACGGCAACGATTGCTGCTGGATATAACACCTCTTTTGTAAAAGGCGAGGGAACCTACTGGCGTCATGAAGACGGAAGCGAGGGAATCGGAAAGGAAGAACTTTCTGTTCTGCCGTCAGAGAATGAGACAATGACGCTTGTTGTCAGCCCGGTTACAAAGAGAAACGGTAAGATTATTTTCCGGGGGGAAGACGGAACCGTTGTTTATACGTCTTATCCGACAATGATTTTGAATCAGAAAATAGATCTGATCAGCAGCTATGTGACGGATGCAGCGGACACAGCCGGATATGAAATTCCGGAGGAAATGAAAGCTTATACGGTACATTATGAGAAAGCTAACTGCATAGAAATCAAAAATGCAGCCGGAGAAACCGTTTTTACAGGAACCAGTACTAATGGCAGCGATACAATTCTGCTTACCGTGACAGTTCCGAAAAAACAAGTAAAAAGAACGATCACGTTCAACAGTGGTGCAAACGGCAAATTTGTTGTTGATGGAGAAGAAAAAAGCAGCGTTACCTACAGTGATGTAACGGTAGGTCAGGAGATTTCGGTACCGGAAGTAAAAGCAGACAATTATTTCGAATTTGCAGGCTGGAGAAAAGACAGCGCTACAGGGCCGGAGTGGGTGCTTGGCGAGACAGTTGTGGGAACAGAGTCAGACCAGACCTACTATGCAGTTTATGAGAGAAGGACAGTTAAGATTACCTTTAAAGTAAAGGAACCAGGTTCGGCAACGCTTACAGCCCTAAAAGGAAGCAGCCAGACAAAGGCGGAGCAGATTGATCCGGAAACAGTAGTAGTTACTTATCCAGCTAATTATTATATACAGGGAAGTATAAAAATTAACTTTCCAAAGGCAACGATAGCGGACGGATATGAAAAAAGTTTAAGCGCGGCACAGAGCTTTAAGTCTTACTGGGAGAGACCGAGCGGAAGCAGAGACAGCGGCGGTACCATGACGTTTGTTTCAAATGAAGACGAAACGTACTATCTGGTGGCCATGCCAAAATCATCACGGGATTATTACATTAAGTTCCTGAATGCGAACGGCGAGGAGATTACCAGCAGCTCAACAAAAGTAAATCTGAATGAGACGGAAAAAGTAATGCAGTTTTCTTCTGTAATCAATAGGATTGAAGAAAAAGGTTATTTTATTCCGGAAGACGTTATGGGATATACCGTGACGTATGACAGAGCCAACGCAATAGACCTGAAGAATGCTGCGGGCGAAGTTGTGGAAACCCTCACAGGAACAGGGGAATTTATCTTTACAGTGACACTTCCGAAAGCATGTACGATTGAAACAGCCAGCAACGATAATGTAACAATCGACGAGACTGCGAAGGTAGCTCCGGGTTCTGCTCATACTGTACATTTTACGGTAAACGAAGGCTGTGCAATTTCCAGTGTGATTATAGACGGAGAAAAATTAAGCAAAGAGGAAATCGCGGCTTTGAATGGCGCTTACACATTTGAGAACGTGCAGGGAGATCATCAGATCCGTGTAGACGCAGAACCGGTATCTTCTATTTCTTTCCACGCAGGATACGGCGGAGAGCTTGTTGTAGATGGCGAAACAAAGAGAGATATCAGCTACGAAGAACTGATGAATGGTACAACAATTACGGTACCTGAGACAAAACCGATGACCGGTTATGAGTTCAAGGGCTGGAAAAAAGGAAGCGCAAACGGAGAGGCTGTTGAACTTGGCGCTGCGGTTATGGCAACCGGTGAGGATCAGGTATATTATGCAGTATTCCAGGCAAAAACGATTACGCTTACTTTTGTGGTGAAGGAACCGGGGTCGGCGACACTTACAAAAGCCCAGGGAAGAGGTACAAAAGCAGAGCAGATTGATGAATCTACTGTAAAGGTTACCTACACATATCCGACCAGTACAATTCCGGGAAGCATTCAGATTAAATATCCGAGCGTAAAAGTAGCAGCGGGATATGAAAAGATAGGAAGTGGGAAATACGCTTCTTACTGGACGACTCCGGATGGAAATCGTACACCGGATACAGGAACGATGACAGGATATATCCCGACAGAGGATGGCACTTACACACTGATTGCAGCTCCGTCCACTATCATGAACTGGGAAGTAGATTTTGTGGACGCAGATGGAACAAGAATTGATTATACAACTGGTAAGAACAATCTGAATGAGACAAAGACAGTACTTTCGTATCAGTCTGTAATTACAAGGATTGAAAATAAAGGCTACTTTATTCCGGAAGAAATTAAGGAATATACGCTGACGTATGAAAAAGCAAATGCAATGGAAATGAAGAATGCGGCAGGCGAAGTCGTTCAGGAAGGCGTTCTGCAGACAACCGGATCAAGAAGAATGATCTTCACTGTAGTACTCCCAAAGGCATATGAGATTACAACAACGGGTGAAAACGTAACCATCAGCGAATCCGGTAAGGCCCCGGCAGGCTCTGATTACACAGTAACCTTTGCAGCAAATGAAGGCTATGGCATTTCAGCAGTGACTGTAGACGATATTGCGCTCAGCAAGGAAGAAATTCAGGCCCTGAACGGCTCCTATACGTTTGCAGATCTGAGTGCAAACCATACGATTGCCGTAGCGGCAACGCATGAACCGAAGCTTGAGGCAGCCCTGAACATTACATCCACACCGGGTGCTGATGGCGTTTATAAGCTTGGCGAAACAATTACTTATACGGTAACTGTAACAAACACAGGAAATATCCCGCTGAAGAATATCGCAGCAGAAAGCGTTCTGAGTCGTGCAGACGGAATGTCAGTCGCTCCGGACGGACAGGCAGAAGGCCTGGAAGTTCTGGCAGTTGGCGAGACGAGAACGTTTACGTACAGCCATGTCGTTACGGCAGAGGATCTTGGAAATACGCTGATCTGCAAGGCAACCGTATCCGGCAGTGCAGAACCGGTTCCAGACAGTGAGGCAGAGGCTCTGAGCGTGTCTGTGGAAGCAGCAGCGGTCGCAACGGAAGATCCGTATAACTGCGCAGTAAACGTAACGCTGAATCTGGTAGAGGCAGTTGCAGATACACCGTACGTGGTAGAAAATGCAGAATTCTACGTAGCGCTGTTTGCAGATGCGGAAATGACGCAGAGAGTCAGCGACGTAAAGGCGCTTTCCTTCAACCGTGAGAATTCATCGGCAGCTGTGACCTTTGACGGTCTGCAGAAGGGAAGCTACTACGTAGCAGAGACAAATGCAGCAGGTGCTGTAGTAACAAATGGTATCCTGGACGGTGTGGAATACCAGGTATACTACGGCGAAAACGGAAGCCAGAAGGTAGATCTCACAGAAAACGGACAGGTTGCAGCATTTACATTTGCAAATGCCTTCCTGAATATGGGTGCAGCGAAATACGATAACGCAGAGCTGACGATTACGAAACTGGTAAAGAAGAGCAATGGAAAAGCACTGAAGAGCGATGAGATTTTCTATTTTGGTCTGTTTAAGGATGCAGCTTATACGCAACCAACTGACAGCGGCGACAGCATGGTTGCAATTGATATGAACGGAAAATCTTCCGCAAGTACTACGGTAGAAGTATATATGGCAGAAGGCGAAGAAACGACCCTGTATGTGACAGAAGTAAACGCAGACGGCAGACCGGTGACACAGGACACTGACTTTGCGTACACGATGACAGGTGCAGGCGCGGTAACTCTGAACCTGACTGACCGTAGAACAGCGGAGCTGACACTTACGAATACGCAGAAGGAAGAGGAAGAGATCGAGACAGAAAAACCGACGGAGAAAGAAACAGAAAAGAAAGACGATCCGAAAAAGGATGACAAAAAAGATGATAAGAAAGACGACAAGAAGGATGACAAGAAAAAAGAAGCAGTAAAGACCGGAGACAACACACCGATCATGCTGTACGTGGTTCTGCTTGTATTTGCAGCAGTTCTCATGGCAGGCATCCCTGTTCTTTCCCGCAGGCGCAGAAGACAGTAATAACAGTGCAAAATGGAGACCGTATTAGATCTTATGCTAAATGGAAAAGAGGCATAAAATAATACAGGCAGTGAAAACCCCTGGCATAACATGCATACGTTATGTCAGGGGTTTCTGTTGTCCTGATAATTACAGCTTTTTCTTCAGCATTTCCGCGTTGGTAGAATACTGCAACGCCGTCTCACGTGAGATACGGCCCGCCTTGTAAAGTTGCAGCAGGCTGTTATCCATAGAGATCATGTCCTCCTTGGCGGAGGTATAAATGATTCCTTCGATCTGGTGCGTTTTGTTATCCCGGATCATATTACTGATCGCAGGTGTCATAATCATAATCTCGAAAGCCGGGATCATTCCGCCCTGAATCGAAGGAACAAGCTGCTGTGAAATAACGGCCCGCAGAACCATGGAAAGCTGCATGGCAATCTGATGCTGCTGGGACGGGTCAAAGACATCAATAATACGGCTGATCGTGCTGGCAGCCCCGATGGTATGAAGGCTGGAAAGCACAAGATGGCCTGTTTCAGCAGCAGTCATGGCAGTCTGAATCGTCTCATGGTCACGCATTTCACCGAGCAGAATCACATCCGGACTCTGGCGCAGCGCTGCACGAAGCGCCGTCAGATAATTATCCGTATCCGTGGATATTTCTCTCTGGCTGACAATACTCTTTTTATGACGATGCAGAAACTCCAGCGGATCTTCCAGCGTAATAATATGATCCTGCCGGGTGGAATTAATCTGATCCACAAGGCAGGAGAGCGTTGTAGACTTCCCGCTTCCCGCTGGCCCGGTCACGAGAATCAGCCCCTTTGTCATAGAGGTAAGAGACAAAACAGCAGGCGGAATCCCGATTTCATCAGGACGCGGCAGCTCAAACGCAATGATACGGATGACAGCCGCCAGAGATCCCCTCTGCTTATACGTGCTGACACGGAAACGGGAGAGCCCTGGAATCGCAAAAGAAAAATCATCATCCCCGGTCTCAAGAAAACGCTCAATCGAACGATTCCCGGCCAGCTCATAAATATTGCGGATGAAAAGTTCTGTGTCATGCGGCATCAGCCGTTCACCTTCCGTGTGCATGATGCCATTCACCTTATAAGAAATCGGAAGACCGGCGACAACAAAGATGTCAGAGGCCCCTGCGGATGTGGCGGACTGAAGAAAGGCTGCCGCGTTATTTGTGTCACTCATATGGAAATCTCCTTTAAAAATGATTTTTTGTAATGGGTTGGGAAGAGGACGCCGCCTTGCAGCATGTACAAAAACGGGGTTCCGGCAACCCTGTCACCCCGGCTGATACAGGTTTTCGGATTTATCAGGCGTCCACTCGCCGGTATTCACGGTTTCGAAGGCTGTGATATGAAAAAGTGTATCTTCCGTACGGTCCGGGTATTCCGGATGGAGGGAGACGCAGATTACCTGGTTTTCTGTAATTGGTACGGAAAAGGTGATCGAAAGTGCGTCGCTGTTCCATTCGGCTTCACTGACCAGTGCAGAGATAGAGGCGCACTGATTTATATAGGAAGACTTTGGATCGTCTGCGGTCTCGGCTTTTTTTAAATAGCCGGCGAGCGCTGCGTCAATCCGGGAAATTATTTCATTCGCAGAAGTTACGGCAGCGTAATACTGCGTCGTCCGGTCTGCAGACTTCTGACTTAATGTTTCGTCTGCTGTGGCACCTGAGAGGGAGAGTAGAGAAAAGGTAATCAGGCACAGGGACAGAAAAATAAGAAGCATCAGGGAAACACCGGATGTTTTTCTCATTGCAGCGCCTCCTTTCGTGTCAGAGCAAGGTGAAAGGATACGGGGAGCTGATAAATCAGTTCATGTTTTCTGTCTTCCATTTGGATTTCTGCCCGGAGCGTATGATCTTCCTGCTCCATTACGACGGTCAGCGCATAAGATGCATGTTCCGCGGAACAAGGTAGAAAATCGTGATCGTAGGTAATGAAAAAACCATCGGAAGTAACGGAAGCATCTGGAAAAAAGGAGGCTGCCTCCGTTGGTGTTATTGCGCCCTGTTCGATGACTGAGGCAACAGAGGCTGCTATTGCCTGGGCATGAGAGAGCGCTTCCGAATGCTGCGTGATTGTGTGCGACTTAACGAAAAGACGCAGACAGACGGTACTGATGATCAGAAAGAAAAACAGCACAATCAAAAACTCAATGAAAAACAGGCGGGAACCTGTCCTGGAATTTCGATTCATAACGCCTCCTGTTGCAATGATAAGAAGCCAGTTATGAGAAACCGCAAGTCGGATTCTCATAAAAAAGTATCAGATATTTTCGGATCGGTCTGTTTCACCGGCTACGTATGGGAATCAGAGTGGAAAGCTGCTCACCTTTTGGGCTGACGGCAGTGACGGAGAGGAGAGGGTCCGTACCGGGCTCTTCTATCTCTTTGATGTCAAAATCGGACAGCTCTACAATGGGGGTGCCAAGCGCTTTCTCAGGGACAGTACTTTCGCGGACAAACAGCTCATACAGTGCATGGTCAGAAAAGTACACGTAGGTGAGAAACGCACCGGTTTTTCCCTCTGCCTCTTCGGTCGTATCGAAAAAAGCAATCGCCGGCAGGTCTTCGACGGAGGTCAGAAATATGCTGCCGGTTTTGTCATGTTGCCGTACTTTTTCGGTAAGATAAGCAATTGCTGTCCGCGAGGTGTAGTTTTCATTTAGATGTGATACACCGCTTTTATAAATCGCGGAACCCATCTGTGCGAGAAAAACGGTAAAAAGAAAAAAAACAAGCAGCAAAAGAAACGAAAAAAGAGAATCAATGGAATGATTTTTCTGTTTGGCGTTCATGGTTCCCTCCTTTTATTTCTTTGTATCGGTTCGCTGAAAAACGTTGACATCAGGCATCAGGTTTGAACCGATAATCTCATAGCTGACGAGGTATTTGTCCGGATTCCAGCTGATGCCGTAGTGGTCGCGGATGTAATCAATGCTTTCCGGGTATCTGCCTTCCATCGCATAGCTGTGAACTGCACTGTGCAGGATTGCGAGACGGAGGCTTTCGGCCTGACTGTCCCCTGCCGTCTTTTGGACTCTGGAGGTCCCGAAAAGCAGAACAGTGACAAGACTGCTGAATAGAACGACCGTGACGAGCAGACGACGCAGCAGATGAGAAGAAGATTTTTTCTGTGTAAAACGGTTCATAAGATTCCTTTCATCTTTTTAGAGTACAGACGTTGCGTACGTGCCAGTCTGTTCCGGTTATCCGATGTTTGCCATGACACTGAGCAATGGAAGCATCACAGACACCAGAATGATTCCGGTTAAAAGAGAGAGTACGGCTGTCATGGTTGGTTCCAGCGCCCCAACGGCTTTCTGAATACGGTTGTCGGCCTCTTCCTGTTCGCTTACAGCGATTTGCTTCAACGCATCCTCTGCGGAGCCGGTGCGAAAACCAATCGAGAGCATCCGCGCATTCAAGCCGGTAATGATACTGGCATCGCGCAGGGAATCTGCGAGATCGCTGCCTTCCTCAAGCAGAGCGGCAGCTTTTTCCATTTTTCCCTGAAAGAGTTTCTGATCAGTCAGGCCTGCAGCGAGCGTAAAGCTTTCGCCCATGTCAAGCCCGCTGTGCAGCGCCAGTGACAGCGCATCCGAAAAGCGGGAACGTGCAAGGCGTTCCATGACTTTGCGTCCAAGCGGCAACTTTGTAATCACAAGAATCAGCATTTCCCTGCCCTTTTTGGAACGCAGCGCCAGAACACATGCAAGGGCCAAAAGTACAATCATAACGAGCAAAATAGTGGCAGCCGCCTGCATCACACCGGAAAGCCGGAATATCATGGAAGATACGCCGGTCATTTCAATACCGAGCTGTTCAAAGACTTCGCCAAATACAGGCATTACCTGTGTCATAAGAACAAGCAGTACCGCAAACAGCATACAAATCAGAATCAGAGGATAGGTCAGCGCTTCCCGGATGCTGCGGGTGAGCGATTCCTGCCGTTTGTAATAATCACAAAGCGATGACATGACCTCCTCAAGGGTGCCGGAGCGTTCTCCGATCTCTGTCATTTTTATAAAATATTCTGGAAAAACACCGCTTGTAAGCAGTGCTTCAGCCAGTTCACCCGTCTCTTCGAGGGAACTGTAAATGGCTCTTATTATGTTGCGTCCCTCTCCCTCCGGCATATCCTCCTGCATGATGGAAACACCTTCCAGCACCGAAATACCGGAATGAAGAATCATGGCCAGCTGACCGGAAAAGGCAGATAGCTCGTTGTCTGTTAACATTTGCTTCATAGGTCCTCCCTGTTTTGTATTCGATCATATTGTAAGATTCCTGTAAAGAATGAGATTCCTGGCCTATGGAATCTGTATAGGTTGTCTGGACAGCGTATGCAGGTAATGCGAGTGTCAGCGGACATATTGCAGAATATAATTGCTTCCGTCTCCAATGTAGTCGCGGATATTTTGTTCTTCACCGAGTGCGGAGGCAAAGGTCGGGTCCATCATTTTCCATTCTCTGCCATTAAATTCGACGGCATTCTTTACCCAGCCGATGGATTCCATATAGACGTCAATCCAGGCATGGTGGATTTCACCGCTGTAGCCGATGGACAGTTTGGCGGGAATGGACAGGGACCGCAACATAGCGACAGACAGTGCTGCGTAGTCAAAACAGATTCCTGTCTTGGTGCGAAGGGTGTCATCCACATCCGGAAGATAACCGGATTCTACGGTGGCAGCTTTTTCCTCGTCATATGTAATATTTTCCGTGACATACTGGTAAATGGCAGTCAGTGCTTCCAGATCTGTTTTGGCGTCTGCGGAAAGCTCTGCAGCAAGGTGAATTGCCTCATTGTCTTCGGAAAAATCCACATACTGATTTGGGTATAGAAAAGGAAGAAATTCACTTTTCAGTTCCAACGTCAGTGAATGAGTGAGCAGCGATACGTACTGGTCTCCGCCGACATTTTCAAAAGCAAGGACAATGTAGCTTCCGTTTCCAGCAGTTAAGGGAAAGACAGCGGGAGCATCTGCGTTGTCCAGAAAATATTTATAAATGACCTGATCGGGTCCGGTCACCTGTATGTTTATTGTTTTTCCGGGTTCTGAGAGTCTGCCTGTAAAATAGCCGTCCGAAACATTGGTAAAATCAAGTGTGAGAGCTCCGGCAGTCACAGTATCCTGATCACCGGATACAGGTACAAGCACATGTGTGACACCGGGCTTGTATGCGCCGACCTCGTTTGATTTTTTATCTTTTCCGGCTTGTCCGCAGCTGCAGCAGCAGATACAGATCAGAAATGCGAGCGCCGCACAAAGAACCCGGCGGCAACAGATTCGTTTCATATTATTAATAGAAAGTACTCCTTCAATATAGTAGAATTTGTTATTATTTTGCAGTTTTTTGCAGGAGATGTCAAGTGTTAAGAAGCGGATTCTTTTTTTGGAATAATTTTGGAAAAAGTGGTTGACAGCTGAAGAAATGGGGATTAGAATAAATGTAAATAAATCAGATATAAGGGCAAACCCGTTGAAAAGCGGGGACGCAAAGCCAGGGGTCTAAGGTCTGCGGACTATGATAGCCGGTTGCCACATTCTTTGATGCATGTGATAGATATCGTATGGGTCTGACATTGTTGAGTGATTTTTGGATTCTTGACAGGTCGAGTGAGAATGCGTAGTTGGTAACCGCTGAATATATATATTTAGTGGTTATTTTTGCGTTTAGCTTTTATGTCGAGTGCTATATTATTATATATTATATAAAGGAAAAGATGTATCAGGAGGAGATCACGATGAAGGGGAAAAGCGTAAAGGATTTATTTAAGAAAACATCGGTTAAGATTGGAAGTGTGGTACTTGCAGCAGCGATTGTAGCAGGAAGCCTGTGGGCTGTGAATTCTCAGAATCATATGGTGCCAGAGCTCGTGACCTTTGTAGATACAGACGGAAGTGTATCAATTGAGGGGGATGGAGTTCCGCTTGCGGCTCCGAAGGTTACAAAGTCTACAAAGACGAAAAAGAAAACAAAGAAAATCAAACTGAAAAAGGCTTCCAAGAAAACATATAAGAAAAAAGGAAAATCAACCACAAAGAAAAGTACAAAGAAATCCAAATCAGGAAGTACTTCCACCACAACGGTTACGGTTGTTGCAACGAATGTAATGAACCAGTATAAGAAAGGTTCTAAGGTGAACACACAGGTTACAACGACAAAGACGACTGTTACAAAGACTGTTATGTCTCAGCAGGCAGAGACTTTGCAGAAAGAGCTGGCATCCAGCTCAGGCAACGTATCAGTGGCAACACTGGCTCCGCTTGTAGACAGCCGCGTTGCAAATGCATTTAATACACTTGGCTTTTCCATTAAGATGAATAGCAGTGTTTCTTATTCGGGATTGTTTGATGCGAGAAGCCGCTCCATTACTCTGAAAAGAGCAGATTCCACGATTTACCACGAGCTTGGACACTTCCTAGCGTTCATTGCAGGAAACTACGATATGTCGGCAGAGTTCAAGAATATTTACAACCGTGAGAAATCGAAATACACAGCATTCAACAAAGCATACGTGCTTTCTAACAGCTCTGAATATTTTGCAGAGTCTTTCAAGAATTATACGCTAGAGCCGGCTGCTCTTCAGGCTTCCAGACCGGAGACCTACAAGGCAATACAGAACGCACTTTCCAAGGTGACTGACAGCCAGGTATCAAGAATCTGGAATGTATATAAGACGGTATGGCAGTCATAAGTGTCTGCGCAAAATCACAAAACAGAATCTAAAAGGGCTGCTGCAAAACCAAATCGTTTTGCAGCAGCCCTTTTTCATGCGTAAATAGGAAAGAGAACAGTTTGTAATTCCATTTGACAGTGATTGAAGCGAAGTGTAAATTAACAAAATTCGCAAAGTGTATTTTGTCTGGTTGACAAGAAAAAGTAAACAAAAGTATAATAAATCATATACCAGGAATTGGAAGAAAGTGGGGTGTTTTCATTGATTTTAAATGAGCAGGCGTTTCCTGTAATTGAACAGATTACAGCAGGGATGCCGGGTGGCTTCTTTATTTATCATGCAGATCAGAACGAAAAGCTGATCTATGCAAATATAGCGCTTATTCGCATGTTCGGGTGTGAAAGTCTGGATGATTTTAAAGAGTATACAGGCTATACGTTCCGCGGGATGGTTCATCCGGAAGATTTCGAAATGGTAGAACAGAGCATTCGTCATCAAATTAGTGAAAAAGACCTTGATTTTGTAGAATACAGGATTGTCCGCAAAGACGGGGAAATCCGCTGGATGGAGGATTACGGGCATTTTGTACATACCAATAAATATGGGGATATTTTTTACGTATTTCTCGAAGATGCGACAGAAAAATATTTAAAAAAACAAAAAGATGAAGAAGCGAAAATTCTGATGCAGGAAAAGCTTGGAGCGCTGGAGAAGCTTGCGCATGAGACGACTTCGCTGAATATTGTTCATGAGATGCTAGGATCTGGCAAATGGAGCATGGAATTTAATGAACAGGGGAAGATGATCCGCGTTCTCTGGAGTAAACAGTTCCGGCGTATGATTGGCTATCATGACGAAACAGATTTTCCGAACACGCTGGAAGCGTGGAGCAATCTTCTGCATGAAGAGGATAAAGAGCGGGTTCTGAAAGAATATTATGACACGATTCATGATTATACGGGTCAGAAAAAGTATGATGTGGAGTACCGTCTTCTGACAAAAACGGGTGGTTATCACTGGTATCGCGCTACGGGTATGCTTTCCAGACGCAAGGATGGGTCGCCAATTACATACGTCGGAATGTTTGTTGATATAACTGCGCAGAAGCAGCTGGATCAGGAGCTGATCCAAAAACAGAAGCAGCTGGAGGAGGCGCTTGAGAAGGCACAGCGTTCCGATCAGGCCAAAACAGTATTTCTCAACAATATGTCACATGATATCCGCACGCCAATGAATGCGATTATCGGTTTTTCAAATCTTGCCTTGCTTCATATGGAAAACAGAGATCAGGTCAGAGAGTATTTGTCGAAAATTGTGGTATCGAGCAATCATTTGCTGGAGTTGATTAATGATGTGCTGGATATGAGCCATATCGAGAGCGGCAAGCTACAGATTCAGGAGCAGGATTGTAACATTCTGGAAATACTACGTGATTTGCAGACGATTGTACAGGCAGATGTACAGGCAAAGGAGCTGGAATTTTCAATTGATACAGTCAATGTGCAGCATGAAGTAGTTCTGTGTGACAAGCTAAGGCTGACAAGAGTTCTTCTTAATATTGTCAGCAATGCTTTAAAGTTTACACCGAAACGGGGCTGTATCCATGTCTGTGTGACGGAAAAAGGTGAGAGGCAGGAGCAATATGTGTCTTATGAAATTCGGGTGAGGGATACGGGGATTGGTATGAGCCGTGAATTTCTTGCGCATATATTTGAACCGTTTGAGCGTGAGAGAACGTCTACGGTCAGTGGCATTCAGGGAACCGGCCTTGGTATGCCAATTACAAAGAATATTGTAAATATGATGAACGGCACAATCACAATAGACAGTGAACAAGGAAAAGGGACAGAGGTTACACTTTGCTTTTTGTTCCGGGTGCCGCAGTGTATCTGTGAACCGGATTGTAAGCCAGAGAAAAATGAAGCAGAGGTGTCGTTTTGTGGGAAACGCATTCTTCTGACTGAGGATAATGAGCTGAATCAGGAGATTGCAATGACGATTCTGGAGGAGGCCGGGTTTGAGGTCGACGTAGCAGAAAACGGAGCAGTTGCAGTTGAAAAAATGAAGAACTCAGCTCCGGGCACGTATGACGTTATTTTAATGGATATTCAAATGCCAGTGATGGATGGGTATGAGGCGACTGCAGCGATCAGAAGCCTTGAAAATCAGGCGCTTGCGCAGACTCCGATTATTGCAATTACTGCGAATGCATTTGTGGAGGATAAAAGGCGTGCCATTGATGCGGGAATGAACGGGCATCTTGGTAAGCCGATTGAAATTGATAAATTGATAACTGCTTTACAAAATATTTTTGCTGGTTCGTGTGAAAAGCAGAATGATTACAGGTGCTAGATATACAAGTACGGATCAGGCTGTCATAAAAAACTGCCACACAACAGAGATTCTGAGGGTTGATATGCTCAGGTTCAGATCTGTTGTGCGGCAGTTTTTTTATTTTATAAAATATAATTATTGCGTATCATCGTCCGACGAAAATTGAGTTTTTTCAGAAGGCATATACTTTTTAAAAATTCGATTCAGAAAAAAAGAATTAGCAAATGCAATCAATGCAAACCCGCACACAATCCAGACTAGAATTCCGTACCAGAGTGTATACGCATTCCAAAATGTCAGGAAAACGGAGCCGACGATGAGGAGCATCATGACAAGGGTACGCGGGAAATCGGCGATTGCCATGATAAATGCATTGCGGAAGGTAACAGCAATGCTGTTTTCAAATCGGGATAATAACGGAAATATGTAAATAAGCTCCATCACGTAAAGAATCGTGATTGCAGAGATCAGTACGAGAAACACTGCTCCAAAGGAATTGTCAGAATGGTTTAGGATATAGATATCAAGTCCCAGAACACTTCCCGCGAACAAAAGTGCAACCCAGATGATAGTCGCTTGCCGGAAATTTTGCCGAAAGGATTTCAGGAAAGAGCGAACGACGTATCCTTCCTCATTTGCAGCCATTTTCAGAGTTACATAATAAAGGGCCGTTGTGGAGGCGCCAATGGTGAAAACAGGAAGCGAACAGAGAAGGAAAATGAGGTTGAGAATCATCAGATCTGCAAGCCTGCCCATTGCACGGAAAAAGGCGTTATCCATATTAAAAATATTCTGCATAAAATCACTCGCTTTCTTGGTTGAATTAAAATTACTGTCCTCATTATAGGGGATATTGGACAAAAAAGCAACGAGCAGTTCTTTGGCTTTCCGAAAGAGTTTTCGGACGGTCAGTCATTTTACAGGTGGTCATTTGAAAGAAATAAATAAAATAAAATTTATTTTCGTTACCATTTTGTGACATTGACAGTGTATCATACATTTAGTAAACTTGTTATAAGAAAAGGATTTTATTAAGAATGAAATTAAAATGCTATTTTGACAGGCAAATATTCGTTTGCTTTTGGCCTAAAAAGTTAAAAGCAGTTATATGGAACAAAACCATTCAGAGGATGCGAAACCCATTTGGGGTTCGTGCGCTTTGAATGGTTTTTTGCGTGTGCTTGTCTTTTTGATAGAGTCGGGGAGGAGATACAGGGAATGAAAGGGAAACAGGTATTTGTTCTTGAAATCAACAGTACGGAACGCCAGAGCTGGCAGGGAAATGTGGAATGGGTGCAGGGAAAGAAAAAGAAATCGTTTCGGAGTGTTATGGAGTTGCTGCGCTTAATTGATTCTGTTGTGTGTGACGAGGCGCCGCCTGCTCTTGACGAAGAAACTGAGCTGATAAATGAGTAGGATGAGGACATATGAAAAAAGTGAAAATGCAGTTATTTGGAAGTCTTCTGCTGAGTTGTGACAGTGGTAACCTGGGGGAAGAAAAACTTCGTTCCAACAAACTGACACGTCTTTTAGCATATCTTCTGATTCACCGGGGCAGTGCGTTGACACATCATCAGTTGATTGAGGTGTTTTGGGAAGATGCCGGTAAAAATCCGGAAGGGGCTTTGAAAAATATGATGTACCGGGTTCGAAACGAGCTTAAGGCGCTTGGAAAGGAAAAGTTTATCTGTACAGTGCCGGGGGCTTACCGCTGGAATCCTGAGATTGAGGTGGAAACTGATTATGAAGCTTTTGAGCAGATGGTAGCTAAGCTTCGCGCAACAGTTGACCAGCAAGAGCAGGAAACGCTGTGCCGCAGCATCATTGCCGGATATAAAAACAATATTACGGCAAAGATTGCGGATGAATCTTGGATATTGCCGAAGGTGATCTGGTATCAGTCTGCGTATCTGGATGCAGTCAAACAGTTATGTACCATACTGGGACCAGAAGAACGCTGGAGTGAAGTGGAAATGATATGCCATCATGCATTGCAGGTAGATGCTCTGGATGAGGATATTCATTGTTATCTGATTCGCAGTCTGAGTGGACAGAAAAAGTACGATCTGGCACTTACACAGTACGAAAAGGCAAGCCGGCTGTTTTATGAAAATATGGGAATCCAAAATCCGGAAAAGCTTCAGGTGGTATTCAGTCAAATAACGACAGAAACAGGGGAACAAAGGACAGATATCGGGAAATTTCTGGAGGAGGCAGGCGAACAGATTGGAATGCAGGGCGCTTTTTTCTGTGATTACCAGATTTTCCGTCAGATTTATCAGATGGAGATGAGACGTATTAATCGCCTTGGGATTGCTGAGTTCATTATACTTTTTACGCTTCGGAGAAAGTATCGAATCCAAACTGGTGAAAAGATAGATCACGGAATGATTGAAGGGATGAATATTCTTGAGAGGGTAGTTCGTGCTTCTCTGCGAATGGGAGATGTGGCAGCAAAGTATAGCCCGATACAGGTGGCGGTGCTCCTGCCTATTTGTACGTATGAAGCAGGCGTCCAGGTGGCAGATCGGATCTGCAATAATTTCCGGGAGAGTATCGGGAAACGGAGACTGGAATTGCTGTATGAACTCGCAGAGCTTTCGCCTCCTGGATAGAAAATGGAAAGGAACGATATATGCAGCAAGAAAAGATAGATGGCAGAGTATATCCGATGAATGCGATCCGAGTCTGTATCGACGAAGAAAACGGAGATCTGAAAGGCAGGATATACAGCAAAATGAGTGCAAAGCCGTTAAGGTTCCGCAATTGTACAGAAATGTTTCTCATTGCAGATCAGCTGTTTGACGAATGTGGATATCCACAGACGTTTCAGGAAAAGAGGAGCTTTCAGGATGAAACGAGCACGGCACATTATGCACGGCCGAAAGTGCGCCGGGAGGATGAGGAGGTTATGAAACAGTGCGGTGTATGTCGCACGGTTGATATTCTGGTCCGCAGCCGTAGAAGAGCGGGGTGGCAGGGCGTTTTGAGCTGTGGAGATGCACGGCCTCCGATGGAGTTTCAAAGCGAGATGGAATTGTTGAAATACCTTGCTATGGCACGAAAGACATAGATAGGAGTATGAGAATCCGTAAAAGAGTCTGAGAAAATGTAGGGTTGTTTTTAGATTTGAATTTGAGGAATGGGAGGAACAGATAATGAAGAAAAGACCTGAATGGAGAAAGGCGCTATCGGTAATGCTTGCAGTTTCGATGATGCTGCAAAGCTGTACTGTGGTTTCTGCCGGGGAAACTGAGGCTGAGATTATCGTAGAGCACGAAGGGCAATCATCAGGAAATAAGGAAACAGAATCAAAGAAATCGGATTTTCCGGAGATCAGTATTGAATCGGTTACGACTGAATCAAACATCGAAGGAGAAGATATAACAAAGTCAGAAGCACAGAAGGATGCTGTTTTTACAGTGACCTTTGATGCGCATTCTGCAGATCATGGCGTGATTCGTGTGGGCAAAACGGACTTGAATGAAGATGCCCTTTCTTCCTATAAAAAAGAGGTTAAGGGTAACGGAAAATATACGTTCCAGGTAACTGCCGCCGACGGCTATATAGTGGACCGGGTGACGGCAGATAATCAGGAGATACCCAGGGTAGCTGATAAAACGGATACGTATGAAATAGCGGCGGTTGCGAGGGACACAGTAATCGCAGTTACGTATAAGGAGCGAGAGAGTCAGGAGACAAATGATACGGTACAGGGATTTCAGCGTGCAGCACTGACGGTTGGACAGCAGTCCTACATTATGGGTCAGGAAGGAAGTGAGCACACATGGGATATTCTGGATGAAACGATAATATCTGTCGTAAGTACAGATGGAGCGCTCGCAGAACTGAAGGCCAATGCAGAAGGAATCGTATATATTGCACATTCTTATGTGGCAAACGGCGAGAGTGATATACGGATGGAAACCTTTGAGGTGACGGTTACGGCAGCCGGGCAGTCAGCGACGGAAGCACCAGAAACAGAGAGTGTTGAGGAGCCAGAAGCACCGGAAACAGAGAATGGTGAGGAGCCAGAAGCGCCGGAAACAGAAAATGGTGAGGAGCCAGAAACACCGGAAACAGAAAATGGTGAGGAGCCAGAAGCGCCGGAAACAGAGAGTGTTGAGGAGCCAGAAGCGCCGGAAACAGAGAGTGTTGAGGAGCCAGAAGCGCTGGAAACAGAAATGACCGAAGCACAGGCAGACATGGTAGAACATGCGGTGGCATTTGAAGTGTCAGAGGGAGCTGTTGTTACGGTAGATGGTGTGGATGCAACTAATACAATAGCAGTGGCAAAGAATGGAGCCATTGAGTTTACAGTAATTGCAGACGAGGGCTATGAGGTTACGGATGTTTTGGTTGAAGGAACCGGAAAAGCCGGGCTCAATCAGGCGACCAGGGAGAACGATAATTATATTATAGAAGGAATCCTGACGGATGACACTGTGGTGCGTGTAAAAACGCAGGCAGTGATTTCGGAAGCAGAGGGGCAGGATGGCATAAAGAAAGCAGCGGCAAGATCTGCTCTTGCACCGATGGCAGCAGAGGCCGGAATTATGGCGGCAGCTGACAACGCAGAGACCATTGTGATTGGTGAGACGCAGAAGCTTTATGGGACTACGGACGGGAACAGTCATGAATGGACAACCGGAGATAGTAATATAGCTGTTGTTTCAGGAAGCGGAAGTACCGGAACGGTACAAGGAATAAACGCAGGGACAGTTACAATCACACATAGGTATAAAAAAGGAAAAAAATGGACGAGTGAAACTTTCCAGGTAACAGTAGTGGGAACTGAGTATACCTTGACATTTCACGCGAATGGCGGTTCAAATGCTCCTTCCGCAATAACAGTAGCGTACGATGCAGAAAACAAGGAGGTCATTCTTCCGGATCAGGGAAGTATGAGACGCGATGGCTATACATTTATGGGCTGGGGAGAAACGGAAAAGTCCGGTATGGCAAATCAGTCGAATGGCGGGGATGTGACAATTTATCCTGCCGGATATACGTGGCTGATTGAGGAAAATAAGACGCTGTATGCAGTCTGGGCTCAGAAAAACAGAGAGGCATATTATTTTGTAAGGTTGGATGGAAACATTCCGGACGAACCGGGAAATTATGGAGCAAGTGATTATACGGATGAGTTAGAAAGCATGAAAGGAATTGTCAAATATGACACTTTTTATGCTGATACAATTAATGGCGTAAATGACCATCTTGGAACAATTCCGAGCACCAGGGCTATCCGCGAAGCTTGCAATGCGAAGGCTAGTAAGATTCGTTTTGGAGATGGAAGCGGTTATATTCCATGTCAGACGGATAGTGAATTTGAAGAAAAGTATTATGTGCTTTGGTATGTAATTAAGCAGAGTATTCATGTTGACGGTGTATTGCTGAAGAAGAATTTGTATAATGTGATCTATAATCCAAATGCTCTGGAAGGCCAATATACAGGAACGGTTCCAATCGGAGCACAGTATGCGCAGGGAATAAGGGTTACTGTTTCTGGCACAGATTTGAAAAGAGATGGCTATACATTTTTAGGCTGGTCAAGGGATCCGTATGCATCAGAACCTGAGTATGTGCAAGGGAATACGTTCGCGATGCCAGGAGAAAACGTTGTTCTGTATGCAGTCTGGAGACCAAATAATAATACGGCTTACAAGGTGGAGTATTATTATCAGAAGGAAGACGGGAGTTATCCGGACCAAGCGACGCTGACAAGTGGTATGCGTTACGGGGTAACAGATCGGACGGCACGTGTGACGGGTGCAGATAAGACGCCGGATGCGGCTTATCCGAATTATACAGAGGACAGTACAAATGACAAGAAGCTTTATGAAGCTATCGTAAAAGCGGATGGAAGTACTGTGCTGAAGGTATATTTTAAACGTCAGATCAATATAGCAGGTACAAAAACATGGATTGATCCGGTGGGCAGCGAGCATCCGGAGATTGTCATTTATCTGTTGAGGGATGGCAAAAAAATTCAGGAGGTTTCTCTTGCGGGACAGACAGAATACTCTTTCGGGAAGTTTGATCAGTTTGATGAAGAGGGAAATCCGTATGATTATGCGGTTGAAGAAGCTGCAGTAAACGGCTATACAACGACGTATCAGGGATACAATATCACAAATACAATTGTACAGGATCACAGTATTGTGGTAAGCGGAACAAAGACTTGGGTAGTCCCGGCAGACACGGAGGTTCCGTCCATCACAATCAATCTTTTGAGAGATGGAGTGCAAATTGATTCTGTGACACTGGAACCAGGAACCACAGAATATACGTTCTCGAATCTTCCGAAGTATGCTCTGGATAACGGGGGAGACAGTCATGTATATGAGTATACGGTAGAAGAAAAAGCTGTAGCGGGTTATACAAGTGTTCAAAACGGCAACAATTTTACAAATACAATCGCACAGGATAACAGCGTATCGGTAAGCGGAACGAAGACGTGGATTGATCCGGTTGGAACGAAACATCCGGAAATCACAATTTATCTGCTGCAAGACGGTAAAAGGGTAGCTTCGACGACACTTGCAGACGGCGAGACGGAGTATACCTTTGAGAACCTTGAGAAGTATGATTTAATCGACGGTCATGTATATCAGTACACGGTGGAGGAAACGCCGGTAGAAGGCTATGCTTCTGTCCGAGATGGTTATGACTTTACAAATACAATCAATCAGGACAATACGGTAAGCGTAAGCGGAATCAAGACGTGGATAGCGCCGGAAGGAACGGAATATCCGGAGATTACGATCAATCTGCTTCAGGATGGTGTGAAGATCGACAGTCAGACCCTTGCAGACGGAACAACGAGCTATGCGTTTACAGAGCTTGAGCGGTACGATCTGGAAGACGGGCACGCGTATGAATACACTGTGGAAGAAGAAGCGGTAGAAGGTTATACGAGTGTACAGAGCGGAAATAATTTCACAAACACGATTGCCCAGGATACCAGCGTAGTGGTAAGCGGAACGAAGACATGGATTGATCCGGAAGGAACGGTTCATCCGACGATTACGGTGACACTGCTGCAAGACGGTGAGGCAATTGACAGCCGTCAGCTTGCGGATGGAACGACAGAGTATACGTTTGAAAACCTTGACAAGTATGATCTGAGCGACGGTCATGTATATCGTTATACTGTGAGAGAGGAAGCGGTAGAGGGATATACGAGTGTACAAAACGGATACGATTTTACAAATACAATCGCGCAGGATACCAGCGTAATTGTAAGCGGAACAAAGACCTGGATCGACCCGGTAGGAACAGTACATCCGACGATCACAATCAATCTGCTCCGTGACGGCAAGAAAATTGACAGCAGGGAACTTGCGCACGGAACAACGGAATATCGTTTTGAGAATCTTGATAAGTATGATTTGACGGACGGTCATGTATATGTATATACGGTGGAAGAAGAACCGGTAGAAGGTTATTCCCGTAGACAGAACGGAACAGATTTTGTGAATACAATTGCGCAGGATATCAGCGTATCAGTGAGCGGAACGAAGACGTGGATTGCACCGGAAGGCATGGAACATCCGGAAATCACAATCCGCCTGCTTCGTGATGGCAAAGAGGTAGATGCTGTTACACTTGCAAATGGTGAGACAAAATATGCATTTGAAAACCTTCCGAAGTATGATCTGAGGGATGGTCATGTATATGTGTACCGTGTGAAAGAGGACCCGGTAGCAGGTTATACAGGCACGCAGAGCGAAAATGATTTCACGAATACGATCGCCCAGGATAGCAGCGTATCGGTAAGCGGAACGAAGACGTGGATTGATCCGGAAGGAACGGTTCACCCGGATATTACAATCAACCTGCTTTGCGACGGCGAGAAATTAGATTCTGTTACACTGAAAGACGGAACGACTGATTATGCATTTACAGGACTTGACAAATATGACTTAAGTGACGGCCATGTATATGAGTATACAGTAGAAGAGGAAGCCGTAGCGGGTTATACAAGTACACAGAACGGAACTCATTTCACAAACACGATTACGCAGGATAAGAGCGTATCGGTAAGCGGAACGAAGACGTGGATTGATCCGGTTGGCACGGAACATCCGGAAATCACGATATATCTGCTTCGTGACGGTGAGAGAGTTGCTACGACGACAATTGCAGACGGCGAGACAGGGTATGTATTTGAAAACCTTGATAAGTATGATCTGACGGATGGTCATGTATATCAGTATACCGTGGAGGAAGCGCCGGTAGAAGGCTATGCTTCTGTCCGAGATGGTTATGACTTTACAAATACAATCAATCAGGACAATACGGTAAGCGTAAGCGGAATCAAGACGTGGATAGCGCCGGAAGGAACGGAATATCCGGAGATTACGATCAATCTGCTTCAGGATGGTGTGAAGATCGACAGTCAGACCCTTGCAGACGGAACAACGAGCTATGCGTTTACAGAGCTTGAGCGTTACGATCTGGAAGACGGGCATGCGTATGAATACACTGTGGAAGAAGAAGCAGTAGAAGGTTATACGAGTGTACAGAACGGAAATAATTTCACAAACACGATTGCACAGGATAAGAGCGTATCGGTAAGCGGAACGAAAACGTGGATTGATCCGGAAGGAACGGTTCATCCCACGATTACGGTGACACTGCTGCAAGACGGTGAGGCAATTGACAGCCGCCAGCTTGCGGACGGAACGACAGAGTATACGTTTGAAAACCTTGACAAGTACGATCTGAGCGACGGTCATGTATATCGTTATACTGTAAGAGAGGAAGCGGTAGAGGGATATACGAGTGTACAAAACGGAAATGATTTTACAAACACAATTGTACAGGATATGAGCGTATCAGTAAGCGGAACGAAAATCTGGATCGACCCGGTAGGAACGGAGCATCCGGAGATTACGATCAATCTGCTTCGCGACGGTGTACCGTACGATATGAAGACGCTGCAGAACGGACAGACGGGTTACTCTTTTACGGGTCTTCCGAAATATGATCTGAACGATGGCCATGTATATGAATATACGGTGGAAGAGGAAGACGTAGAGGGTTATACGGGTACACAAACCGGAAACGACTTTACAAATACGATCGCGCAGGATCACAGTGTTGTGGTAAGCGGAACGAAGACGTGGATTGATCCGGAAGGAACAGAGCATCCGGAGATTACATTTACGCTGCTGCGAGACGGCGTGGAGGTCGGAACAACAACGCTTACAGACGGTGAGACAGAGTATGTATTTGAAAATCTTCCAAAATATGACTTGACCGACGGTCATGTATATCACTATACGGTAAGAGAAGAGCCGGTAGAGGGATATACGAGCGCACAGAGCGGAAACAATTTCACAAACACAATCGCACAGGATAAGCGTGTGAGTGTGAGCGGAACGAAGACGTGGATTGACCCGGTAGGAACGGTACATCCGAACATTACGGTCAATTTGCTGCGGGACGGCGTGGAGATTGCGAGCCGCACGCTTGCAGACGGCGAGACAGCGTATACATTTGAAAACCTTGATAAGTACGATTTAACGGACGGCCATGTATACGAGTATACAGTGGAAGAGGAAGCGGTAGAAGGCTATACCAGTGCCCAAAATGGAACTGACATTACGAACACGATTGTACAGGATAACAGTGTATCAATTAGTGGTATAAAAACCTGGGTTGACCCGGCTGGCACGGTTCATCCGGAGATTACCATTCAACTTCTCCGTGATGGAGAGGTGATACAGCGCCTGACGCTTGCAGATGGCGAGACAGAATATGCGTTTGACAGACTGCCGAAATATGATTTAACGGACGGCCATGTGTATGAATATACGGTGGAAGAAGTGTCGGCAGAAGGTTATACCGGAACGCAGGATGGAAATGATATTACGAACACCATCAATCAGGATTACAGCGTAGTCGTAAGCGGAACGAAGACCTGGAATATGCTCGAGGGTGAGACGTACCCGGCGATTACAGTCAACCTGCTCCGTGATGGCGTGATGGTCGACAGCCAGGTACTGGAAAACGGTGCGGCATCGTATACGTTTGAAAACCTTCCGAAGTATGCAGTAGGAACGGTTGACGGCTATACGGGCGCATACGATGGTCATGCATTTGTCTATACGGTAACTGAAAATGACGTACCGGGCTACACGAAAACGCAAGATGGTACAGCATTGACGAACACGGCAGAGACCACTTCAGTAGAGGTTACAAAGAGCTGGCAGGATGGAGAAGGAAATGCACTGGCTGAGGAATTGATTCCAGAGGAACTTACGGTAACGCTGCTTCGTCAGGGCGTGGCATATGGGGAGCCGGTGGTGCTGAACGATGCAAATGGATGGAGTTATCGTATCGAAGGTCTTCCGACGCATGATGAGACAGGAGCACCGTACAGTTATTCCGTAAGAGAAACGCAGATCGAAGGTTTCACAGGAACAGAAACCGTACAGGCGACCTTAAAGACGGCAGAGATCACAGAAGGCTATGAAGCAGCGCTTGTCAATGTAAGGAGTGATGAAACACCAGTTGAGCCGACAAAGACGCATACCGCTCCGAAGATTCAGGTAGAAGGAACGACGCAGATGGTAGAGGTCGGAGAGACCGTTACGTATGCAATTACGTATTATAATCACAATAATACGGCGGCTGATGTGACGATCACTGATACACTTCCGACAGGACTGGAATATGTGGAATCAGATCCGGAAGCAGAGGTTTCCGGTCAGACAGTCACATGGACGTTTGAACAGGTAGCTCCATTTACAGGCGGTACGGTAAATGTGACGGCCAGAGTGACGCAGGAAGCTCTGACGGCGGCTAATCCGGTTCTTGATAACCGGGCCGAAATCACATTGGGAGATGCACGGCAGGAGACGAATACAGACAGCGTAACTGTATATCATCCGGAGTGGACAGTTGATAAGACTGTAAGCGGAATGACAGGCGCAATGGGTGAGAATGGCGTACAGAGTGCCCGCGTGGGTGATGAACTGACGTATCTTGTAACAATTGCGAATACGGGAAATGTAACGATCACCAAGCCGGTAACAGATGTCTTTCTGATTGACGGCGAAGAGGCGAGTCCGCAGCTGCATCCGACAGAAGAAAGCCAGGGCATTTATGAAAATGGAAGCATTACTCTTGCACCGGGCGAGACAGCGATTCTGATGTCTGTCTATACGGTAAAAGCAACGGATAACCAGTTGCTCAATACAGTGCGTGCAGGAAGCGAGCCGGAAGATCCGGAGAAGCAGGTACCGACCGATGTGGAGGACAATCCGGACTGGACGGTTGAAAAACAGCTCGTAAATGAAGGAACCGGAGCAAACAATGCATTTGTACTTGGTGAAACCGCACAGTTTGATATCACGATAACCAATACCGGTAATACAAAGCTTGAAAACCTTACGGTAAGCGAGATCGCGGGGGCTGTATTTGCAGAAGATCCGGAAGGACGTTATACGGTTGATGCACAGACGAATACAGCGATTGTGACACTGGAGGAACAGGAAGCCGTTACGATTCGTGCAGAATATACGGTCGGAGAGGCTGACCTGAACCGGACAGATCTGGAAAACGTTGCGACAGCAACGCTCGGGGAGAAAGAAGTTCCGAGCAATCCAGTTCCGTTTATACCGGAGGAGCGCAATCCGCGGCTTGAGGTTACGAAGACAGTCACCTCAGTACCGGCAGCGGCAGACGGAAAATATGTGGTTGGAGAAGAAATCACGTATCAGGTAACGGTACGCAATACCGGTAACTTGACAATGCAGGATCTCGATGTACTTGACACTCTGACCAGACCGGAAAATAATGGTACAGTCGTACCAAGTGGCTTTGAGGATGTGCTGGCGGCATTTGAAAATGCAATCCTTGCACCGAACGAAGAAGTAACCGTGACGTATTCTTATATTGTGACAGAGCAGGATCTGGGCGGTGAACTTGTGAATGCAGTTACGGCATCCGGTGCGCCCGCAGTACCGAATCCTGATCCGGAAAGACCGGACCCGAACCCGGGGAATGAGGACGAAGTGCCGGTTGTCACTGAGGATCCGTCAGACAGCAGCATTGTTGTGACAAAGCAGCTCACGGATGCGTTTGAAAATCCTGTTACAGTTGGCGCAGCAACCTTCTACGTATCACTGTTTGAAGATGAAGCGCTGACGAGACGTGTAGGGGATGTCAGAGCAATCAATTTTACAGACACACAGGCAACCTCTGGCGTAACCTTTGACGGACTGCAGCGTGGCGTATACTACGTGGCAGAGACAGATGCGCAGGGTAATGTGCTCAGGGCAAATATAGAGCACGAAGGCGGACTGTTCTCACCGGCTTATGCGAACGGACAGCAGGTTACGATTGCGCAGAACGGAGCAAACGCCGCGTTTGAATTCTCGAATCAGTTCCTTGTTCTGCCGAGCGGTTACTACGCATACGTAACGAACCTTGCGATTACCAAACGCGTACGCAGCAGCCAGGGCAGGGCACAGAAATCAAACGAGACCTTCTATGCAGGTGTGTTCTTGGATGAGGCGCATACAAGGCTTGCGACGGAAGACGATGGCGTCAGCCAGAGCATTGTTCCGATCAGCATGTCAGGGAATGCCGAGGCAACCGTAAACATTGAGGTTGCAAATCCACAAGAAGGACAGAGAAGTTTCTATATTACCGAGGTATCCGCAGACGGAACACCGGTGGAGCAGATCGCGAACTTTGCATATGACTGGGAAGTAGAAAATGAGATAATTACTGTAGAGAGCGATACGACAGATGCTTCTGTGACAATCACGAACACTGTGGTGGAACAGGATGAAGCGTATACCGACACTGTGATCGAAAATTCGTCTGAAAACACTGAGCAGAATGGACAGAAAGTGGAAAGCGCCGGAATGGCAAAGATGAATACAAAGAGCGTAAAAACAGGAGATGAAACACCGATCTTTGGATTTGCGCTGCTGCTGACAGCATCAGCACTGATACTGTTGATTCTTGAGGAAAGACGAAGAAGACGCAGATCAGGAAACAATCAGTAAAACGAAATAAGCAAAAAAAGGCCCGGCCCGCAGGAACAAATAAGGAACCTGCGGGCCGGGCTTTTTGGGGATTCTTGTTTTGTATATATTTAAAATAAGGTATTGGACGGAGGGTATTCTATAAATATTTTTCAACTACTTTTTCCGGGATACCATATTTTTCAGCTTCGAATCCATGCGCCGACTGGCATGGGTTTCTGTTTTTATTTTACCATGTCTGTCAGAGCCGTACAAATAAAATATATATAAACCATAAGCGGATTTTCAGCAGAATAGCGGAGCATATAAATATCTGTCGTTTTTCCACGAAAAAAATACGCAACTTCCTGTATTTTCAACGATTCGTAAATTGACAATAGAAGCGGTGGTGGGCTATAATTATATGATACGTGTATGCCCGGAGCCGCGGGATGGTTCCGGCAGCCGGATTTGTGATGTATGAATATACTATTCGGTATAATAGAAACGATCCGATTATTTAAAGGAGGCAGACGATGCTGTACGATAAGGTACCTACCAGTCTGAATTTTGTCGAACGTGAAAAGCAGACGGAAAAGTTCTGGAAAGAGAACAAAATTTTTGAAAAAAGTATGGAACAGCGGGAAGGCTGTGAGACCTACACATTTTATGACGGTCCGCCGACCGCGAACGGCAAGCCGCATATCGGTCATGTGTTGACCCGCGTGATTAAAGATATGATTCCGCGTTACCAGACCATGAAGGGAAAAATCGTTCCGAGAAAGGCCGGATGGGATACGCATGGGCTTCCGGTGGAACTGGAAGTGGAAAAGCTGCTTGGTCTCGACGGCAAGGAGCAGATTGAAGAGTACGGTCTGATTCCGTTTATTGATAAATGTAAAGAAAGTGTCTGGAAATACAAGGGTATGTGGGAGGACTTCTCCGGTACAGTTGGTTTCTGGGCAGATATGGATGATCCGTATGTGACATATCATGATGATTATATTGAGTCCGAATGGTGGGCCTTAAAAGAAATCTGGAACAAGCAGCTGCTTTATAAGGGCTTTAAGGTTGTTCCATACTGTCCGCGCTGCGGGACACCGCTTTCTGCCCAGGAAGTAGCGCAGGGGTACAAGACGGTGAAGGAGCGTTCTGCGATTGTACGCTTTAAGGCAGTTGGCGAGGATGCGTATTTCCTGGCGTGGACGACGACGCCCTGGACACTTCCGTCGAACGTCGGCCTCTGTGTTAATCCGGAGGATACGTACTGCAAGGTGAAGGCAGCTGACGGTTACACCTACTATATGGCACAGGAGCTCCTGGATAAGGTTCTGGGCCGTCTGGGAGATGAGGAAAAGGGAATTCCGGCTTATGAAGTCCTGGAAACTTATAAAGGAAAAGATCTGGAATACAGAGAGTATGAGCCGCTGTTTGCATGCGCCGGTGAGGTTGCGGCAAAACAGAGAAAGAAAGGCCATTTTGTGACATGTGACGGTTACGTTACGATGTCAGACGGTACCGGTATCGTTCATATCGCTCCGGCCTTCGGTGAGGACGACGGACGTGTGGGACGCAAATATGACCTCCCGTTTGTACAGTTTGTAGACGGCAAAGGAAATATGACAGAGGATACACCGTATGCGGGCCTGTTCGTTAAGGATGCGGACAAGCCGATTCTGGTTGATCTGGAAAAAGAAGGCAAGCTGTACGACGCGCCGAAGTTTGAGCATGAGTATCCGCACTGCTGGCGCTGTGATACGCCGCTGATCTATTATGCGCGTGAATCCTGGTTTATCAAAATGACAGAGGTCAGAGATGATCTGATCGCAAACAACAACACCATCAACTGGATTCCGGAGAGCATCGGCAAGGGACGTTTCGGCGACTGGCTGGAGAATGTGCAGGACTGGGGTATTTCAAGAAACCGTTACTGGGGTACTCCGCTGAATATCTGGGAGTGCGAGGACTGCGGTCATATGCATTCCATCGGAAGCCGCCAGGAGCTCTTTGAGATGAGCGGTAACGAGGCAGCAAAGACGGTGGAGCTGCATCGTCCGTATATTGACGAGATTACGATCAAATGTCCGCATTGCGGCAAAACAATGCACCGCGTGCCAGAAGTAATTGACTGCTGGTTTGATTCCGGGGCAATGCCGTTTGCACAGTATCATTATCCATTTGAAAATAAAGAATATTTTGAGGCGCATTTCCCGGCGCAGTTTATTTCCGAGGCAGTCGATCAGACAAGAGGGTGGTTCTATTCCCTGCTTGCAGAGTCAACGCTTCTGTTTAACAAAGCGCCGTATGAGAATGTAATCGTCCTTGGCCACGTGCAGGATGAGAACGGCCAGAAAATGAGTAAATCCAAAGGAAATGCAGTGGACCCGTTTGATGCGCTTGAGACGTACGGAGCCGATGCGATCCGCTGGTATTTCTATATCAACAGCGCGCCGTGGCTGCCGAACCGTTTCCACGGGAAGGCTGTGCAGGAGGGCCAGCGTAAGTTCATGGGAACTTTGTGGAATACGTACGCATTCTTTGTGCTGTATGCCAACATTGACAATTTCAATCCGATGAACTATACCCTGGATTATGAGCAGCTCCCGGTGATGGATAAGTGGCTGCTTTCCAAGATGTATACCATGATTCAGACAGTAGATGCCGATCTCGGCAATTATAAGATTCCGGAGGCGGCGAGAGCGCTGCAGGAATTTGTGGATGACATGAGTAACTGGTACGTCAGAAGAAGCCGTGAGCGTTTCTGGGCAAAGGGCATGGAGCAGGATAAGATCAATGCTTACATGACGCTGTATACAGCACTCGTTAATGTGTGTAAGGCGGCAGCGCCGATGGTTCCGTTTATGACAGAGGACATTTACCGCAATATCGTCTGCACTGTTGATGCATCCGCACCGGAGAGTATTCATCTGTGTGATTTCCCGGTTGTGGATGAGACACGCATTGATAAAGAACTTGAGCAGGATATGGACGAGGTGCTGAAGGTGGTTGTGATGGGCCGTGCTTGCAGAAACACTGCCAATATCAAAAACCGTCAGCCGGTTGCGCAGATGTTTATCAAAGCGCCGCATGCACTTCCGGAGTACTTTGTGGAAATTATCCGTGATGAGCTGAATGTAAAGAACGTGGAATTTACGCAGGATGTTAGTGCGTATACTTCTTATAATTTCAAGCCGCAGCTCAAGACCGTGGGACCAAAGTACGGCAAGCTGCTCGGCAAGATTCGCCAGGCGCTTCCGGAGCTGGACGGCAATGCGGCCATGGCTGATTTAAAGACAAACGGCGTTCTGAAGCTGGTGTTTGACGGCGAGGAGGTGCTTCTGACGCCGGAAGACCTGCTGATTGAGACGGCACAGGCAGAAGGATATATCTCTGAGAATAATGGAGATATTTCGGTTGTCCTGAGTACGGTTCTGACACCGGAACTGATTGAAGAGGGATTTGTGCGCGAGCTGATCAGCAAGATTCAGACCATGCGTAAAGAGGCAGGCTTTGAAGTTATGGATAAAATCCGCGTATCGGTAAAAGATAATGAAAAGATTCAGACTGTGATGCAGAAGTTTGAAAAAGAGATTCAGACAGACGTTATGGCAGATGAAATTGTATACGAAACGAGCGTCGGATATAGCAAAGAATGGAGCATCAACGGAGAAGCAGTAACGCTTGGCGTTGAGAAGCTGTAACAGACCGCACCATAGACTTCAAAGCGTGGAGCAGAGATCAGGGTATCGTTTTTTTGCAGGTAAAATCAGTTATTAAGATCATACATCCGGCTGGTGAGGGGTTGCCAGCCGGATGCCTTGTAGGTCCAGGGGTAGCGAAGAATGGAAAGGAAAACAAACCATGAATAAATTAATCGACAAGGAAGTATTCAAGGAGAGAGTAAAAGATAACGTAAAAACGCTTTACCGAAAAACCATCAGGGAGGCAGATCAGCAGCAGCTTTTTCAGGCAGTGTCCTACGCTGTAAAGGATGAAATTATCAACAACTGGCTGGCAACGCAGAAGCAGTACGAAATCGACGATCCGAAAACGGTTTATTATATGTCCATGGAATTCCTGATGGGCCGTGCGCTTGGAAATAACCTGATTAATCTGACTGCTTACAAAGAGGTAAAGGAAGCGCTGGAGGAAATGGGCTTTGACCTCAATGTGATCGAGGATCAGGAGCCGGACGCAGCGCTTGGAAACGGTGGCCTTGGACGTCTGGCAGCCTGTTTCCTGGATTCTCTGGCTACGCTTGGCTATTCTGCATATGGCTGTGGAATCCGTTATCGTTACGGAATGTTTAAACAGAAAATTGAAAACGGTTATCAGATCGAAGTCCCGGATAACTGGCTGAAGAACGGAAATCCGTTTGAGTTGCGCCGTCCGGAATATGCAAAGACCGTAAAATTTGGCGGATACGTGCGCGTTGAATACGACGAGAAGAACCGGAGAAACAATTTTATTCATGAGGGATATCAGTCTGTTAGGGCAATCCCGTTTGATATGCCGATTCTCGGATACAACAATAACGTTGTAAATACACTGCGCGTCTGGGATGCGGAGGCGATTGCAGATTTCCATCTGGATTCTTTCGATAAAGGTGATTATCAGAAAGCAGTAGAGCAGGAGAATCTGGCAAAGAATATCGTGGACGTGCTCTATCCGAACGATAATCATTATGCAGGAAAAGAGCTCCGGCTGAAACAGCAGTATTTCTTTATTTCAGCAAGTGTGCAGGAAGCGATTGCAAAATATAAGAGAACACATGACGATATCCGCAAATTCCATGAAAAAGTGACCTTCCAGTTAAACGACACGCATCCGACGGTAGCGATTGCGGAACTGATGCGTATTCTTTTGGATGAGGAAGGCCTTGAGTGGGACGAGGCATGGGAGATCACGACAAAGACGTGTGCTTATACGAATCATACGATTATGGCAGAGGCGCTCGAGAAATGGCCGATTGAGTTGTTTTCTAGACTGCTTCCGCGTGTTTATCAGATCGTAGAGGAAATCAACCGCCGCTTTGTTGAGGAGATCCAGAGAAAATATCCGGGCAATCAGGAAAAAATCCGGAAGATGGCTATCATTTACGACGGACAGGTAAAGATGGCGCATCTGGCGATTGCAGCAGGCTACTCTGTAAACGGCGTTGCAAGGCTGCACACGGAAATCCTGAAAAATCAGGAGCTGAAAGATTTCTATGAGATGATGCCGCAGAAATTCAACAACAAGACAAACGGTATCACACAGAGAAGATTCCTGCTTCACGCAAATCCGCTTCTGGCTGAATGGGTAACAGACCACATCGGTGATGAGTGGATTACAGACCTGACGCAGATTGCAAAGATGAAGGTTTACGCGGAGGACCCGAAGGCTCAGCAGGAGTTTATGAACATTAAATACCAGAACAAGCTGCGTCTCGCAAAATATATCAAAGAGCATAATGGAATCGAGGTTGATCCCCGTTCTATTTTCGATGTGCAGGTAAAACGTCTGCATGAGTACAAACGTCAGCTTCTGAATATCCTGCATGTGATGTATCTGTATAATAAAATCAAAGACCATCCGGAGATGGATTTCTATCCGAGAACGTTTATCTTCGGCGCCAAGGCGGCGGCAGGTTATCGCCGTGCAAAACTGACGATCAAGCTGATCAACAGTGTGGCAGAAGTAATTAATAACGATAAATCTATCAATGGTAAGCTGAAGGTGGTATTTATCGAGGATTACCGTGTATCGAACGCAGAGCTGATCTTTGCAGCAGCAGATGTTTCTGAGCAGATTTCAACAGCGAGCAAGGAAGCTTCCGGTACCGGCAATATGAAATTCATGCTGAACGGCGCTCCGACGGTTGGAACGATGGATGGCGCGAATGTGGAGATCGTTGAGGAAGTCGGCATGGAGAATGCGTTTATATTTGGCTTGTCGGCAGATGAGGTAATTCGCTATGAAAATGAAGGCGGTTATCATCCTACGGATTATTTCAATAACGACCAGGATATCCGCCGCGTGCTGATGCAGCTGATTAACGGCGAGTATTCCAGAGATACCGAGATGTTCCGCGATATCTATGATTCACTCCTGAACACAAACAGCAGCGATAAACCGGATACGTATTTTATTCTGGCAGATTTCAAATCCTATGCCGCAGCACAGGAGCGCGTGGAAAAAGCATACCGCGATGAAGCAGGCTGGGCAAAGATGGCGATTTTGAATATGGCTTGCAGTGGAAAATTTACGTCCGACCGTACGATTCAGCAGTATGTGGATGAAATCTGGCATCTGGACAAAGTAAAAGTTGAGGTAGATCCGGAGTCGTTTGAGGTTTAAGAAATAAGATGATAAAACAAGGTTGTTGCCGATGATGCAGCGGCCTTGTTTTCGTTGATACAGAAATTAACGTAACTTGAGGGACTGTTATTTTTTACACAGTATGTGAGCTGGCGTGTCTGCTACAGTATTTTTTTCTGTACAAGATTTTTTCTGTATAAACTGTGCTTTTCTGGCAATCCTATCATTAAACCGGTGAGGAATCATAATGATGAGGTGAATGATATGGATAAGAGAGCATTTAAAAACTTTATTACAAAGCGCAGCAGTATCTGGACAATCAGTCTTTGCATGACGGGCATTCTGGTGCTCGGCGGTATTGCAGCGGTAAATCAGACACGACAGAAAAGAGACACGCAGCAGGAAACAGAGCTTGATCAGCTGGCGTATCTGGAAGAAGAAATAGGTCCAACGGATGACATCGAGGATGCTTTGTTCCCGACACTTGAGGATAAGATGGCAAAAGATATGGCGAAAGAAGCTTCCGCAAATGGTCAGGCGGATGACAAGGATGCGCAGACAGCTTCCGCGGATGGACAGACAGACGACACACAGACAGCTTCCGTGGATGGTCAGGCAGACGGCACACAGACCGCCTCCTCAGATGGACAGACAGATCCAGCGCAGGCGGTTTCCGCGAATGGTCAGGCAGACGGTACACCGGTCGTTTCTGCAGAAGGCCAGGATGGAATGACAGATACATCAGCAGCAGAGGCATCTTCCAGCCAGATTATTTCGGAGCAGGCACTGGTTGCAGAGGGCATCAGTTTCACAGATGATAATTCTCTGATGTGGCCGGCAGCTGGAACAATTTTGCTGGACTACAGCATGGATGGAAGTATCTATTTTCCGACATTGAACCAGTATAAATATAATCCGGCAATTGTGATTGGCAGCGATACGGGAAATCAGGTTCTGGCAGCTGCAAAGGGAATCGTAGAGTCGGTATATATTGATGAAGAGACAGGAAATACACTGGTTTTGAATATTGGAGGCGGATATAAGCTTACTTACGGTCAGCTGAAAGAGATGGCGGTCGCACAGGGAGATGTTGTGGCAGAGGGAGCTCTGCTTGGATATGTCAGCGAACCGACCAAGTACTACAGTCAGGAAGGAAGCAACCTCTATTTTGCAATGACACAGAACGATGTTCCGGTAGATCCGGTTTTATACCTGGAATAAGATACCGGACAGAAACAGGAATGCTTTCGGCTGCCAGAAGAAGGACAGCAAATCCGGAAAATTATCTGCACGGATTTGCGCGCAGGGAGTATAATATATTGTATAGAATCTGCAGCCGGATTTTTACAGGCAGTATTTTGCACCGGCGGTGGCCATTCTGGAAAGGATGTGGCGCCGCCGGTTTTGGGCGAGATACACCAGATGGTGCTGATGCCTGTTTCATTGAAACAGGGAAAAGTGACGATCAGCAGCGTTTTTGCATTGCGCCGGCTGCTTCAGATACAAGGGGTGGTTTGCGGTTGCTGTATGGCTTCTGCTGGCCATTCCGCTACATAGAGCAGGGGAAGGGACATGTTATGAATTATACATATGTAGTAAAATGTAGTGATGGGACGTATTATACGGGGTGGACAAACAATCTGGAAAAACGGATTCGGGTGCATAATGAGGGGAAGGGAGCGAAGTATACGAGGAGCAGAGGGCCTGTGGAGCTGGTTTATTATGAGGAGTTTGAATCAAAAGAGGAGGCGATGAGCCGGGAGGCGCGCATTAAGCGGCTTACGCGGAAGGAGAAGGAACAGCTGATAGGGAGATGTTTAATATAATAACAGGCAGCCGCATTTTTTATATGATACATGCAGCAGCCTGCTATTTTGTTACTTGGATGCTTTTTTAGTCCTCCTTTTTTAAGACAGCAGCTATGGCTGCATAAAGGAGGCCGCCTACGACCCAGACGATCCAGGTGGTGCGCCACTGGCGTTCGCGCAGTGTCCATACGAGATAGACGGCAGTGATGATTGGCCAGTAAAAACGGCTGAATATTTTAATACGGCGGTCTTTGGCACGCTCTTTTGGGGAGAATTTTCCTTCTTCAAGAAGCAGGTCATAGCTATCCTGTATGCAGCCGGAAACTGAAAAAATAAAAACAGCTGTTGCAATGAAAATCAGCAGAAGAATAACGGTAAAGCTGCCAGCTGCATCGGGCGCATCCACAAAGCCGGCAATCAGAATCGGAACAGCAGACATAACGCACAGGGAGATACCGATCACCTGCATGCGGGTATACGTTTCGCGAAAAGATTCCCTCTTTTCCTCTGCAATTCCGGCAACGCCGTATTCAAGCTCAAAATCAAAATTTTTGAGATAATGAAAACGTTTCATGCGGGATTCGTCAAAAACAGAAACTGCGATTCCGGCTGATACGAGCAAAAGAAGCAAAATGACTCCAAGTCCTGCGCTGAGCTCATCCGATAAAGGAAAAGAAGGCAGTTCCGAAAATCCCATAAGGGCCAGAAGCGGAGACGGACAGAGAATGAAAAGGGCAGCAGCAAGGCCCATCGATTTTCCGCTTCTTTTTTTACAGGTAAAATATTCATTTGCTTCCTGCACGGAGACCCTGGGGCCGCGGGAAGTTTCATGGATTTCCGAATCCGGGGCGTACTGCATTTCCTCCATGTCATCTTTTAACAGGAAGTCAGTGGTTACATCAAAAATCTGTGCCAGCTCCAGGATTTTTCCGATATCCGGAATGCTGGCAGCGATCTCCCATTTCGAGACGGACTGCCTTGTTACATTTAATTTTTCAGCCAGTTCTTCCTGAGACCAGCCGTTCTTTTTTCGAAGGGTAAGTATTTTTTCTGATAAAATCATAAAAGCCTCCATAGTTATAATTGTTCAGACGTCTGTTTTCAGGGGTTATCATAGCACTTTTTGCGGTTGCGTGCTACCAATCAGAGCAGGAAAATGCGCAACTGACGGTTGCAAAGGGGGTAAAATGCGGCGTTTCATATTTGTCTGTCTTTTAAGCTGGGGCTACAGTGCTTATGCGATGGAGGAAGCGCCAAATCAGGCAGAGCGTGTGGAAGGCTTTCAGACCGGGCTTCGTTCGCATCCCTGACAGAGGGAGTTTGGATATTGAAAGTTTGCTTGCAACAGGAAAACATGCATGGTAAAAAGAAACGCCCAGGGAACAAGTTCCCCAGGCGTTATTTTTATGATTATGCATGGCCTGCAACTTAGCCGAAGTATCTCTCCAGAAGCCCCTTGAATGCTTTGCCATGACGAGCCTCGTCGCGTGCCATCTCATGAACGGTGTCATGGATTGCGTCCAGGTTTGCAGCTTTTGCACGCTTAGCCAGGTCGAATTTGCCAGCAGTAGCGCCGTTTTCTGCTTCTACACGCATTTCAAGGTTTTTCTTTGTGCTGTCTGTAACAACTTCACCGAGAAGCTCTGCAAATTTAGCAGCATGTTCTGCCTCTTCGTAAGCAGCTTTCTCCCAGTACAAACCGATTTCCGGATAACCTTCTCTGTGAGCAACTCTTGCCATAGCGAGGTACATACCAACTTCAGAACACTCGCCTTCAAAGTTTGCGCGAAGGTCAGCAAGGATATCATCTGATACGCCCTTAGCTACGCCAACAACATGTTCTGCTGCCCATGTCATATCACCTGTCATCTCAGTGAATTTCTCAGCCGGTGCCTTACATACCGGACACTGTGCCGGAGCTGCATCTCCTTCATAAACATAGCCACAAACATTACATACAAATTTTGCCATAATTGTGATCTCCTTTTCTTTATCATAACCCTATATTAAAATCAGTAATGATTACTGTTTTAATATAGCATTTGATTTTTAGATTGTCAAGTGTATTTTAATATTATTATTACAAAAAATTCCAGTTTCTATTCTTACATATTTTATGGATTGTGCTCCAAAGTAATAGGTTCTTTCTGGCATTCGTGGCATACCCCATAGAAATTAGCATGAAACGCTTCTATTTTACCGGGCACATTTTCAACGGCTTTGCCAAGAAGGGAATGGATCTCCGGAATCCGGACATCATATACCTTGTGACAATGCGAACAGATAAAATGCTGGTGGGGGTCCATGTTGCCGTCGTAATGTTCCGCACTGTCTCCGGTGGAAATCCTGGATATTTCCCCGAGCTGTTCTAAAAGTGAGAGATTGCGGTAAACGGTGCCAAGACTGATATTCGGATACGCCTCCCGCAGACAGGTATAAACGGTGTCTGCGGTCGGGTGGTCTGTACGATTTTTTAAAAATGTTTTGATTGCTTCGCGTTGCCTGCTGTATTTTAAAGTACTCATAATCCTCTCCAAAACAGTAATAGTTATCAATATTTAATATAGCAGAAAGAAAATACCGTGTCAATTCTTTTCAAGTGGAGTATTTTGGGGTATGATAGAGGAGGCAGTAAATAAAAGGAGGGCAAATATGATATATGATGTAATTATCATCGGCTCCGGTCCGGCCGGTCTGGCAGCGGCTATTTATGCACAGAGAGCTAGATTGTCTGCGGTTGTTCTGGAAAAGGAATATGTGAGTGGCGGACAGGTTTTGAATACGTATGAGGTGGACAACTATCCGGGACTTCCGGGTATTGGAGGTTATGAACTTGGGATGAAGCTGCGGGAGCACGCAGAGAAGCTTGGCGCGCAGTTTATTAATATAGAAGCAAAGCATATCGCTCTGGAAGATCAAGGAAAAATAAAGGCGGTATATACGGAGCAAGAAGAATTCCGTGCACGTACGATCGTTCTGGCAATGGGGGCCAGATACCGCCATCTGGAAGTGCCGGGCGAGCAGGAGCTGACAGGAATGGGTGTTTCTTACTGCGCGACTTGTGACGGTGCATTTTTTAAAGGCCGAACTGTTGCAGTTGTCGGCGGCGGCGATGTGGCTGTCGAGGATGCGTTGTTTTTGGCCAGGGGCTGTGAGAAGGTATATCTCATCCATCGGAGAAATGAACTGCGGGCTGCGGCGATGTTGCAGGAGCAGCTTGAAAAATGTAATAATATAGAATTTCTCTGGGACACGGAAGTCGTATCCATTCCGGGTGAAGATCACGTAGAGGGATTGAGAATACGCAATAAAAAAGATCAATCCGAACGTGTTTTGGAAGTTGACGGTGTGTTCATTGCCGTCGGAACCATACCAAATACCGGAATCATTACAAAATTATTACATCTTGATAATAACGGGTGTATCGTTGCCGCAGAAGATGGAAAGACGGAAATTCCCGGAATATTTGCGGCAGGCGACATCCGAACGAAACAATTACGTCAAATTGTGACGGCTGTAGCGGATGGAGCGAATGTAATTACGTCAGTTCAGGGCTATCTAAACACACTATAAATCCAATTATTACCATATTGTTACTTATTTCTTTTGAAAAAATTAAAAAAATATTTAAAATGCTTGACATAAGAGCGCGTGTTTGTTATGATAAGCGTGTAATAAATGTAATAAATTCGTAACAAATACGAAGCATTTGTTTTGGGAGGAAGGGATAAGTAATGAAAAGAGGAGTATTACAGTTCACAGCGTGTTGTCTGGCAGCTGGGATGACGTTTACAGGAATGACTACTGTGGCGTTTGCAGCGAAGGACGTGACACTGGCAGGATTTTCCGGCATACCGACAGTGACTGTTGAAAATAGAGTGGCGCAGCCACAGACAGAGAGCACAGAGACAGCAGCTGCGCAGACAGAGACTTTTGAAACAGAGGCTTTCCAAACAGAATCTGTACAGACAGAGCCGCCGGTAGCAGAGACCGCAGCTGAGTCACAGACGGATGTGTCGTATGACGCACCAGCACAGACAGAAGTGCAGACAGAAGCACCGGAGACAGAGCCGGTTGTTGATACAAGCATGAGCGGGGAGATTGCTTTTGCACAGTGTGAAGAATATATTAATGTAAGAAGCAGCGCCAGCGCAGACAGCGAGGTTGTTGGAAAAGTATATAATAATGGTTCTGTTACCATTCTGAGTCAGGTAGGAGACTGGTACGAAGTACAGTCCGGAAATGCTACCGGATACGTAAAGGCAGAGTTCTTTGTGATCGGTGAACATGCACAGTCGATTGCCGATGAGGTTGCTTACAATGTTGCCACGGTTCACCCGGAAGCACTTGTGGTTCGCAGCCAGCCAAGCGAGGATTCCGAGCAGATCGGTATGGCATACAGCTCTGACCAGCTTGAGGTTGTTCAGTATGAAGGCGACTGGATGAAGGTTGCGCTTGGTGGCGATGTATATGGTTATGTAAATGCATATTATGTAGATTACGATACGTATTACCCCACAGCTGAGACGCTGGAGGAGGAGCAGGCAAGGCTTGATCAGGAATGGCTCAATTATCTGGCAGATCAGGAAGCAGAGCGTGCAGCAGCAGAGCAGGCTTACCTGGATGCAATCGCAGAGCAGGAAGCAGCAGAGCAGCAGGCGGCATGGGATGCAGAGTGGCAGGCCCAGCAGTCCAGCCAGACATCTCAGGACGCACAGGCATCCGCTGATGCAGCATATCAGGAGTACTTGGATGCACAGGCAGAGGCAGACGCAGCGACACAGCAGGCAGATGAGCAGGCAGTGATTGATGCTGCGAATGAGGCGCAGGCAGCATATCAGGCATATTTGGAACAGCAGGCAGCAGCAGATGCAGCAGCTCAGGAAGAGCAACAGCAGACTGAGCCGGTATATACCGAGCCAGAGCAGCCGAGCCAGCCGGATTACACGGAACCTGATTATTCAGAGCCAGACTATTCCGAACCAGATTATTCTGAACCGGAGCCGCCATCTTCAGGCTATACGCTTGGTCAGCAGATTGTTGATTTTGCAGTGCAGTATGTTGGTTGTCCATATGTATGGGGCGGTACAAGCCTGACAAACGGAGCAGACTGTTCCGGATTTACACAGTCAGTTATGGCAAACTTTGGCATTTACATTCCGCGTGTGGCAGCGGATCAGGCATACGGCGGCACACCGGTCAGCCTGAGCGAAATTCAGGCAGGCGATTTGCTCTTCTATGAAGGCGGCGGTGGAATCGGACATGTAACCATCTACATGGGCAACGGCCAGGTGGTACATGCCAGCACTTCAGATACAGGTATTATCATTTCTGATTACAGTTACCGAACACCGGTCAGTGCGAGAAGATACTGGTAAGTACATATTAAAAAGATAAAACGGGAGTCCACTGGTAACAGTGGGCTCCCTTCCTTACTCCGCGCTGAATTTTTCTTGCGTGATAAATGTGATGGTGGTATACTTGGCTCAAACAGGTTTCAGGAGACAAGGCTTATGAAGAAAAATGACTGGTACGATGCCGGAGACCAGATTAAAAAGCTGGTACAGGATGCTGTGGACAGTAAGGATTTTTCAGAATTGAGTGCGACGATTGCCAATGTGGTGAACGATACCGTAAACAGTGTGCAGTCCGCGATCAGGGAAAATCTTTCTCATAGATCTGCGAGTACAGAGAAGTCCGGGCGAAAAGAGGAAGCCCGTGATGTGTATCAGTATACAAACCGCCGGGCCGCGGAGCAGATTCGCCGCAACGTGCAGGAAAGGCGCCGCCGGGCTGCGCAAATGGAGGAAAAGAAAGCGAAGTTCCGGGGGTATGCTTCCTCCGGGGACGTGACGCATAAAGAACAACAAAAAGACCGTACACACGCCGTAAAAACAGTGAAGCTGCGGGTTCCGGGCGAGATTTCAGGACAGGTGATGAAATGGACCGGTTACAGTATTGGCAGTATGTGCGGATTTTCTCTTGCTATTCTTGCGATTGTCGCTTATGGGACAGGCATGAGCATTGTAGTTCCAGGTGGGATTCTGGCGGTTTGCTTCAGTGCATTTATGGCATTTGGAAACCTGGGCAGTGTTAGAGTAAGGCTGGCCAACCGTTTCCGCAGGTACAGAGCGGTGCTTGGGAATCGGACGTATTGTCTGGTCGAGGAGCTGGCGGCAGCCATCGGGAAAAGTGACAAATTTGTTCAGAAGGATCTGAAAAAAATGATTGGCCGCGGCTTTTTTAAAGATGGATATCTGGCCAGGCAGGAATCACTTCTGATAACAGATGGTACCACGTATCAACAGTACCTTGATACGCAGACGGAATACGAACGCCGTCAGATGGAACGGAGTGTCGGCCATGCAGATAAGATGATGCAGGAAGTGCTTTCAGAGAAAGAGCAGCAAAGCAGACAGGAGAAGCAGGAAAAACACGAACAGCAAAACGGTCACGGAAAGAGTGCCAGGCATCTTTCACCGGAATGCCGGGAGCTTATGGAAGAGGGAAAGAAATACATTCGTCATATTCATGAGTGCAATGAAAAGATATCAGGCAAGGTGATTTCTGCGAAGCTTGACCGTCTGGAGCTTGTGATTACAAGGATTTTCCGCGAAGTGGAAAAGGACCCCGGTTCGGTCTCTGATATGAAGAAGATGATGAGCTATTATCTTCCGACGACATCCAAGCTATTGAATGCATATTGTGAGCTGGATTCACAGCCGATCACAGGACAGAACATCGAAAATACAAAAAAAGAAATAGAAAAGGCGCTGGATACCATCAACACAGCGTTTGAAAATTTCCTGGACAGTTTTTATGAAGAGAAGGCATGGGATATTTCTTCTGATATTTCTGTGCTGAATACCATGCTGGCACAGGAAGGGCTTACAGGAACAGATTTTGGCAGAGCTACAGGAGGGATAAAGAATGAGTGATGAATTTAAAGAGTTTCAGGAGGCTCCGGCGCCCGTTTTGACATTTGGTACTCCGGAACTTCAGAAGGAAGAGCCGCTGGCTGTAAAAGAGCAGGAAAAAGAGGCCGAGAAAAAAGCGGAGCCGCAGCTTACGGAAGATATTTTGACGGACGCGGAAAAGAAGATGGTAGAGGATTTCAGCCGTCAGATTAATCTGCATGATTCAAACGGTATTTTGCAGTATGGCGTCGGAACGCAGAAAAAGATGGCAGATTTTTCTGAGAATGCGCTTAAAAATGTAAGAACCAAAGATCTTGGCGAGGTCGGAGATATGATTTCCTCTCTGGTGACGGAGCTGAAGAGCTTCGATGCGGATGAGGAAGAAAAAGGTTTTCTGGGACTGTTCAAGAAGACAGGTAACAAAATTACCGCGATGAAAGCAAAGTATGAAAAAGCCGAAGTAAATGTCGAGAAGATTTGTGAAGTTCTGGAAAATCATCAGATGCAGCTGATGAAGGATGTGGCTGTTCTGGATAAGATGTATGGACTGAACCTTGCCTATTTTAAAGAGCTTTCTATGTATATTCTTGCAGGGAAAAAGCGGTTGCAGGAGGTTCGTGCGACAGAGCTTGCCCAGCTGATTGACAAAGCAAACCGCAGCAATCTTCCGGAAGATGCGCAGGCAGCCAAAGACCTGGAATCACTTTGCGATCGTTTTGAGAAGAAGCTTCATGATCTGGAGCTGACAAGAATGATCGCGATTCAGACAGCGCCGCAGATTCGTCTGGTGCAGTCGAGCGATTCCTTGATGATTGAGAAGATTCAATCTACAGTGGTCAATACAATTCCTCTGTGGAAGAGCCAGATGGTGATTGCGCTGGGCGTTGAGCACGCAAACCAGGCAGCCAGGGCGCAGAGAGAAGTTACAGATATGACAAATGAGCTTTTGCGCAAAAATGCGGATGCCCTGAAGGTGGCCACAGTAGAGAGTGCGAAGGCATCAGAGCGCGGAATCGTTGATCTTGAGACTTTGAAGGCAACAAATGCGTCTCTGATCTCTACGTTTGATGAAGTAATCCGGATTCAGGAGGATGGGCGTCAGAAGCGCCGTGTAGCTGAGGAAGAGCTGAACCGAATGGAGCTTGAGTTGAAGAACAAGCTTCTTGAGATCCACCGATAGGTGCAGGCAACCGTATATGCCATGTAGAGGTGTGTAAAAGTATAGAATAAATAGCAGGACAGAGTTGAAAGGAGCAGGATATGGGAGTTTTTCTTACCGTTTTAATACTTTTTGTTGTAATTGTTGCAGTGATTGTTTCTGTGAGCACGATCAGTATGGTGTCTGGTGTGATTGCGGAAGAAGAGGATGAGGATTAAAGGAAATCATATATGGAAATGTATACTGTTTCACAGTGGGTCATGTTTTTTTACATCTACTGCTTTCTGGGGTGGATCTGGGAGTGCTGTTATGTATCCGTTCATGAGAAAAAGCTGGTAAACAGAGGCTTTTTAAAAGGGCCATTTCTTCCGATTTACGGGAGTGGCGCGCTCTGTATTCTGATTGTGACGATTCCGCTGCGGGATCATATGGTGCTGATGTTTTTGGCAGGTATGGTTGCGCCCACGCTTCTCGAGTATGTCACAGGGGCTGTGATGGAATGCCTGTTTCGGGTACGGTACTGGGATTATTCAGATAAGTTTCTGAATGTCAACGGATATATTTGCCTCGGCTCAACGGTATGTTGGGGATTTATGACAGTGGTTCTTGTAAAATTCGGACACCAATATGTAGAACAGCTTGTCTTTGCCGTTGATGAAAAATACGTGAAGCTGGCAGTGACGGTGATGACGCCTTTTATTCTGGCAGATCTTATAACCTCCTTCCATGCTGCAGTTCATCTGCGCGATATTCTTGTACAGAATGAGTTGATTCGTGAAGAGTTGCGGAAGCTTTCTGAGAAGTTGCATGAGCTAGAACAGTTTGCACAGGATACGGGAGTGAGGGCAAAAGAGCAGGTTGCTTTTGTGAAAGAACAGGCGCTTCTTGCAAAGGAACAGGTAGGGTTTGTAAAAGAGCAAGCGCTGAATGCAAAAGACCAGGTTGTTTCGGAAATGCAGGAGCTGGCAGCTAAAATGGGCGAACTGAAAGGGCGTCTTGCCAATACGTATGGCAGGTCGGTTCGTGGGCTTTTAAAGAGGAATCCGGGAGCGGTTTCCAGATGGCATAAGGAGACGTTTACAGAACTGAAGCAGAGTCTCATGGAAAAGATTTCCCGAAAACGATAGCTTCCGTTTATCATTGAGAAAAGTGGTGATAGTGGTATGGTCATGGAAGAATTTATAACTGGTTTCTGTAAACTGCAGAATCAGACGCGAATCGTGATCTGTGAAGTGGAAAAACGGGCAGATGGAAGTCAGGAGTTGATTTCTTCTGACTGTTGTTATGGAAAGTGTGAACATAGTAAAGATTGTCTTTTGATGGGGCAGATAAAATGATGACATTTGAGGTATTTGAAGAGACTGCTTTGGAAATTGCAGAAACGTTCCCGGAAGATCTTTTCCGGGAACTGAATGGAGGGATCATGGTTCGAAGACACAGGCGTTTACACCCTGCGGCGCAGGACCATGATCTTTTTGTTTTGGGCGAGTATCATGTGGATCGTTTTCTGGGGCGCTTTATTGTGCTGTATTATGGTTCTTTTGAACTATGTTTCGGATACAGCAGTGAGGAGGAGCTGCGGGAGAGAATTCGCAAAGTATTATTACATGAATTTCGCCATCATCTGGAGTCGCTGGCCGGCGAATACGATCTGGAAATTGAGGATGCGGTGGAGATATCGCAGTATCGGTACCAGAAACAAATACAAAAAGACTTGACGGAATCCATATCAGGCGGTAGAATAGACACCGCAGACTTTTAATACGGACAAATGTTTGCGATACAAAGACATCTTAATACAAGGAGGAGACATGATGAAAGCATACAAAGAAATGACCCGGGAAGAACTCCAAAGAGAACATGACGAGCTGGAACAGAAGTTTCAGGAAATAAAGGGAGTTGGCCTGAAGCTTGACATGTCCAGGGGAAAACCTTCAAAAGAACAGCTGAATCTGACAAATGGAATGCTGGATGTGCTGAAAGGTGACTCGGATATGAATTGTGAGTCAGGAATTGATTGCAGGAATTACGGGATTATGGACGGCATTCCGGAGGCGCGCAGACTGTTTGCTGAGATGTCAGAAGTACCGGAAGAGAATATTCTGGTTTACGGAAACTCCAGCCTGAATGTGATGTTTGATACGATTGCGCGTGCAATGTATATGGGGATATGTGGACATACGCCTTGGGGAAAGCTGGAAAAGGTGAAGTTTCTCTGTCCGGTGCCAGGGTATGACAGACATTTTGGGATTACAGAATTTTTCGGTATTGAGATGATTCCGGTTCCGCTTCTTGCGACCGGACCGGATATGGATTTGGTGGAACAGCTTGTATCTGAGGATGCGTCGGTCAAGGGAATCTGGTGTGTCCCGAAATATTCGAATCCTACCGGAATTTCTTATTCCGATGAGACGGTTCGTCGGTTTGCACAGCTAAAACCGGCTGCTCCGGATTTTCGGATTTTCTGGGATAATGCGTATACCATTCACCATCTGTATGACAATGATCAGGATGAAATTCTTCCGATCTTTTCAGAATGCCAGAAGGCAGGCAATGAGGATCTGGTGTATCAGTTTATTTCGACTTCGAAGGTTAGCTTCCCTGGATCGGGAATCGCAGTTATGGCGGCATCGAAGGCAAATCTGGCGGATGCCAAAAAGGCGATGTCTTACCAGACAATAGGTCATGATAAACTGAACCAGCTTCGGCATGTCCGTTTTTTCAGAGATATGGATGGCGTACGTGAACATATGAAAAAACATGCAGCGATTCTTCGCCCCAAGTTTGAGACTGTGCTGTCCGTACTGGAAACAGAGCTTGGCGGTCTGGAAATCGCAAGCTGGGTGAAACCGAAAGGCGGTTATTTTATTTCCTTTGACGCGCTGGACGGTTGTGCCAAAAAGATTGTGGCAAGAACAAAGGATGCAGGCGTGATAATGACAGGAGCAGGGGCTACTTTCCCATATGGAAAAGATCCGAAAGACAGCAATATCCGTATTGCACCTTCCTTTCCAACGCCGGAGGAATTGGAGCAGGCCGCAAAGATTTTTGTCCTGAGTGTAAAGCTTGTCAGCCTGGAAAAACTTCTGGAGCAGTAAAAAGCAGGGGGTTGCCCTCATTCCCATAATAAGGTATAATGTCCGAAAAGGGCAGAGAACCACAGACATTGTGGAAAAAAGCAGGAGGAACAGATAAAAAAATGAAGCGATGTATGGTATGTGGAAATGAGGGAGACGACAATGCTGCGGCGTGCACCGTATGCGGCAGTCCCTATACAGATAGATATACAGAGGAATCCGCGGAGACAGAAGCGCCTGTGCAGGCAGAAGTTCGCAGGGGAAGAGAGACCGGCAGCCGGAGACCGGCACAGCCTGGACGTGTGGGTCCTTCGTCACGCAGAATGAAAAGCCAGCCGCAGATTTATGGGCAGAGCGATTTGACTCCAGGAGGAGCGGCGTACGATCAGCAGGGGGCGATCCGTAAAAATGTGCAGGGAAGACCTTCGGGTGGACCGCAGAGTACGGGATATACAGCGCCGTCAGGCCCACGTAAACCAATGGGAGCAGCTGGGGCACAGAGGCGACCGGCAGATCAGAGACCGGGCCAGGCAATTCCGGGAGCCGATACGCAGAGAAGGCCGGGAGACCAGGCGCCTCCGGCAGATCGGGGAGCAGGGTCCAAGAGGCGAGCGGCTGATCAAATGGCAAGTCAGAACCGTCCAGGAAATTCGGAGGCAGGACAGTCAAGGCGGCCATTTGAGCAGATGGCGGGTCAGGGCCGTCCGATGAATCCGGGAGCAGGTCCTCAGAGAAGGCCGACAGATCAGATGGCAGGTCAGAATCGCCCGATCAATCCGGCGCCGGGGCAGACGGGCCGTCCGGTTGTGGTGAATCGACCGTTTGGCCAGAATCCGAATCCGGCAGGGCGTCCAATGCAGGGAATGCGTCCGGATGCACAGTCCGGCGGTTATCAGTCGCGTCAGCTTATGGATCAGGCCAGGGAGATGCTGCAATCTCCGATTTTTCTGGTTCTTGCAATTTTGCATACCGTATTTCTGGCAGGCTCTGTTGCAGCCGTTTTCATGAATCAGCTGAATTATTCTCAGGCAGTTCGCCTGATTAAAGGCATGGCGTTGCCTGGTCAGGTGTCAGGGTATGTTCAGACACTGGTTTCGCTTTTGTCCAAACTGGATTCCGGAGCGATTGTTGCCAACCTTGTCCTTCACATTCCGGATTTGCTGTTCTGCATCGGTCTGTGGCTGATTTTTGTCATGGCGATGACGGCAAAGGATGAAATGTCGGGTATTGGCTTTGGATTTTTAAAGGCAACTGTTCTCATTAATATGGCAATTTCTTGTGTTGTAATGCTGGCCGTTTTGATTGTTTCTGTGGCAGTTGTGATTGCTGCGTGGGTATCAAAAAGCATTTCGATGATGGTGATATCTGGCGTTGTGCTGGTATTGTTGATTGCAGTGGTCATGTTTGTGATTATGTACTATTTCTGTTATCTTGCGACACTGAAGACCTGCCGTCTGAACAGTAAGGCAGGCGAGGAGTATGGAAGTGTGTCTGTTTATGTGGCAGTGGTTCATATCCTTCTGGCGCTTATGGCTGTCATCAATCTGCTTTCCGGTATCGTGAATTCTGAGATTGCCAATATCATCAGCGGAGCAGGAAGTATTGGATGGATGCTTCTGTTTGCTTTGTGGATTTTCCTTTACAAAGGAAAAATGCGTGAATACGAGGCGTGATCTCATAAGTATACAAAATAGAATCGTATAGATTAGGCTGCGGTCCTTCAAACAATGGGACAGCAGCTTTTTTTACTTGACAGTAGCTACGTTGTCTGGTAAGATAAACGTGCAGTTTAGCGTAGTAGAGTGCTACTACAGCAGAGAGCAGGCGGCTTGCGCTGCCGGAAGTGGAGGATATATATTATGAAAAAAAGCGTATTTTGTACAATGACAGCGGTTGCATTAACTGCATCTATGATGATTGGCACTGTTTGTATGGCAGGCGAGAGAACGTCTCTGACCGTAGGGTTTGATGCGGAATATCCGCCGTATGGATATATGGATGACAACGGGGAATATACCGGTTTCGATCTGGAGCTGGCACAGGCAGTCTGTGAAATGGAAGGCTGGGAGCTTGTCAAGAAGCCGATCAACTGGGATTCCAAGGATATGGAGCTGAATTCCGGAGCCATTGACTGCATCTGGAACGGTTTTACGATGAATGGACGTGAGGATGATTACACGTTTTCTGTTCCATATGTGGACAACAGCCAGGTGATCGTTGTGGCAGAGGATGCCGGCATTGATGATCTGGAAGGGCTGGCAGGAAAGATTGTCGGCGTGCAGGCTGCTTCCGCAGCAGAAGAGCTGTTAAACAGTGAGGAAGAAGGCGGACAGAAGGCGTTGGCAGATACCTTTGGAGAACTGAGACCGTTTGCGGATTACAATACCGCATTTACTGAGCTTCAGGCAGGTGCGCTGGATGCTTTGGCGATTGACATCGGTGTTGCAAAATATCAGCTGAATTCCAGAGGAGAAGGATTCAAAATACTGGATCAGACTCTGAACAAAGAGCAGTATGCGATTGGCTTTAAAAAGGGCGATCAGGAGCTTTGTGATATCGTCAATGCAGATCTTCAGAAGCTCACGAATGATGGTACGGTTCAGGAGCTTGCCGAAAAATATGAGATTGCAGATATGGTATCTCTGAAGGCAGAAGAATAAAGAAGAACAAAAAGCGTCACGACGATAAGGGACTGCTGTGAGAGCCGAAGGGGTGTTGCCGGTAAAAGTTATTTCATCTGGCACAGACACATTCTTGGGCGCACGGCAGTCCCCGTGCTTGTTTCCGGGAGGAGAATGGATGAGTTTAAACGTAATGCTGAGACAACTTACAATGGGATTCGGGCAGAGCTGCCTGATTTTTGCGCTGACACTGCTGTTTTCGCTGCCGCTTGGAATGGTAGTGTATTTTGGCAGAGTGAGCCGCATCAAGCCGGTGAGCTGGCTGGTGAAAATTTATATTTCGATTATGCGCGGAACACCGCTCATGCTGCAGCTTCTGATCTGGTATTTTGGTCCGTTTTATCTGTGGAAAATGAATATCGGCGGTTACAAATTTACAGCCATTATTTTGGGATGTTCGTTGAATTACGCCGCATATTTTGCTGAAATATATCGTTCCGGTATTGAGTCGATTCCGAAAGGGCAGTATGAGGCAGCGCAGCTTCTCGGATACGGAAAAAGCCAGACGTTCCTTAAGATTATTCTTCCGCAGGTGATCAAGATCGTGCTGCCGTCCGTGACAAATGAAGTCATTACATTGGTAAAAGATACGTCTCTCGTATATTCAGTATCTTATATTGAAATGTTTGCTGTTGCAAAGCAGATTGCGGCGGCACAGACAACGGTTCTTCCTTTTGTGATTGCAGGAGGCTTTTATTACATATTCAATTTCGTGGTAGCATGGGTGATGGAACTGTTTGAGAAGAAGCTGAATTATTATCATTAGGAGGAAGCGCAATGAATCTATTGGAGATGAAGCATATACGGAAAAGTTTTGACGGGCTTGAAGTGCTGAAGGATATTTCCATATCAGTAAAAGAGGGGGAGATTCTCTCTGTCATAGGCCCCTCCGGTTCAGGAAAATCGACGCTTCTTCGGTGTGCAACGATGCTGGAACACATTGACGGCGGGGAGATTTCGTATCTGGGTGAGATAGCAGCCAGTGTGAAAGATGGAAAAGAGCTGTATGTAAAAGGTGAAAAGCGGAAACAGATCAGCAGTTATTTTGGCCTGGTTTTTCAGAATTTCAATCTCTTTCCGCATTATTCTGTTATGAGAAATATTACAGACGCGCCGATACACGTACAGAAACGGGCAAAGGCAGAGGTTTATGCAGAAGCGCGCGCGCTTCTGAAAAAAATGGGCTTGGAGGATAAGGAGGACGCATATCCCTGTCAGCTTTCGGGCGGGCAGTGCCAGAGAGTGGCGATTGCCCGTGCCCTTGCACTGAATCCCAAGATTTTGTTTTTTGACGAGCCGACTTCAGCCCTTGATCCGGAGCTGACCGGCGAGGTGCTGCGTGTGATTAAATCTTTGGCTGATCTGAAAATAACGATGGTTATCGTTACGCACGAGATGGCATTTGCCCGCGATATTTCCGACCGGATTATTTTTATGGATAAAGGTCTGGTTGCTCTGGAAGGTACACCGGAAGAGGTCTTTGATGCGGGACATGCAAGAATGCAGGAATTTTTAGGAAAATTCAACGTGTAAAAGCAATAGATATAAAAGTCAGGAAAAACCTGTTTTGCGGCACAGTGAAGCAGAAAAAGAGTTTCGGGTGTCTCCTTTGAGCCGTTCTATCCGTATGGATATTTTTTCTGTGGATGAGGAGGAAAATATCTATAATACAGAGATGCAGGATAAAAAGCGAAATGATCTTGTAAAGCGCAGCAGATATTATCAAAGTCTTATGGATACCTCGCTTCTGGAACCTGGGATTCCGAATTATAATCATCTGAATCAGACGTATTTGATTATGATTATGACGTTTGATTTATTCGGATATGGAAAATATCGTTACACATTTGCCCCAAGGTGTGAAGAAGTGCCGGAATGTACACTGGAGGACGGTGCGGTGCGGATTTTTTTGAACACACGTGGGGAAAACCGGGAGGAAGTATCAGAGGAGCTGATTCATTTGCTGCATTATCTTGAGCATACAACAGATGCAGTAGCTGACGGATCACAGAGTGAACGGATATGCCGTATCCATGAGCGGGTATGTAAGGTGAGATCCAGTGAAGAGATTGGAGTGAAATATATGCAGGCATGATGCAGATAAATAAAATGTCTGGAACAAATAAAACAGAACAAGAAAGGATACCACAGCAAAATATGATACATCCGGTGCAAGGATTGATATCGCATTTGCAGATAAGTTGAGATTACAGACAGATAGCTTCTTGTTACAATCAGTGTATACGAAGGGGATACAGTCGGCATGTCTAGCTGATGTGTACTTTCGTGGGAAGAAAAAACAGGAGGAAGCATGTATGAAGAAAAATCTTGTAAGAAAAACAGTAATAACAGGCAGTGCCTCGCTGGCGCTTCTGGCAGCTATGGGAATGGGCGTTATGGCCGGGGAAGCGATACCGGAAGACGCGGGGGTTTTTGTTGAGGAAAACGAAAATTCCAAAACGGGTTATACGGCAACCTTCAAATATTATAATGAGGACGCCGCAAAGGTACAGATCAAGGGCGGTTTCCAGTTTTATTATGATGAAGACGAAAAAGTATACTGCGGCGGAATCAACCTGGAAGAGGGAGATGCGGTAGAGAATTATCTTGTGAATCCGGAAGACTGGGAAAAGGGCAAGGGGCTTGTCCATGGCGGAGATGAAGGCTACATCGCAGATATGGTAAAGGATGAGGAGAGCGGTGCATGGACATACTCCGTAGATCTCCCGGGCGGATATTATCTGTATGTATATCAGGTATTTGAGGATGCGGAGAATAAGGAAAATTATGAGGTAGTTACGGATCCGGTAAACCTTCCGGCATGCAATGAGCTGGGTGCAAAGCAGGTAAGAAGCCAGTTCTATGTACCGTACGACAGCGAGAAACAGGATTTGGCGGACGACTGGTCATGGTGCCAGCCGGCAGAAAAAGAAGAGGACAGAGGAAGCCTGGAGGGATTTACCTACGCTGGTGTTGACGGAGATCAAAATGCAGAGATTTATCTTCCGGCAGGCTATGATGCAGACCGTAAGGAGCCGTATAAGGTTCTGTACCTGTCACATGGCGGCGGTGGAGACGAGGGCGACTGGTTTTATCAGGGCCATGCAGGAAAGATTGTGGACCGTCTGACTGCAGAAGGCGCATGTGAGCCGTTTATTATGGTAACAATGAATAATGCAGTATATCCGTCAGGCGGATGGTGGATTGAATGGGATGCTGAGAAATACACAGATAATATTATGAACCATCTGATCCCATATGTAGAAGAGAATTACAACGTATCCAAAGACGCAAAGGACCGAGCTTTTGCAGGCCTGTCTTCCGGAGCAGTTGTTACAGGTAATCTGCTGGTAAGTAATCCTTCAGATTTCGCATATTTCGGACTGTTCAGCTGTTCCGCAACGTATGCATGGCCGGAGCTTGAAGATTACAGTATGTATGACGATGTAAATATCTATCTGTCCGGCGGCTGGGCAGATTACTGCGTAAACGATAGGGAAAACTATGGGTCAGACGAAGATGTTATGGTCGTAAGCTTTGCAGAGAAGCTTGATGCATGCAGCGTTACGTACAATGGCGGAAAGGGTACGAAGATTGTTCCGGGTATGCACGACTGGTTTAACTGGCCGCAGGTAATCAGAGATTATGTAACAACGACATTGTGGAAATAAAAAGCAGGAATAAATAGGAAAGTAAAGAGGGGCTTGTTGTGCGATGTGTCTGAAAGGGCAGTAGGTGTGCAGCAGCCCCTTTGTTGTTGCAGACCAGATATGGTATGATGAAGAAAAAAATTTTTACCTGCGCGGCTGTCTGATTCAGGCGTATTCAGGAAAGAGAATGTCTGCTTCCATGCAGAAGGAGGTGCAAAGTGGATAAAAGGAAGATACTGGCGTGCGCGGTGGTTACCGTTTTGGCGGGCGGTTTTTTGGAAGCTTTTCAGATACAGGAAGCGTATTATTCAGAGCGGGAAAAGAGGATTACTTTTATCGCGCCCAATGGAGATCCCGGATATTGGACGAGAATTGCAGAGGAGATTGTAAAGGCTGCGGAAACGGACGGAATGGATGTAAAGTGCGTCTCTTTTCGGGAACCGGAGCCCGTAAAACAGGTGGAGGCAGTTGAGAGCGCCATCTGGTCTGGCGTGGACGGGATTATTACAGCAGGAATTAAGGATACACCGGATGTAAAGCGTGTTATTGCACAGGCAGAGGAGGCAGGCATTCCGGTTGTGCTGGTGGATACCGATATGGAGAGCAGCAGGCGGAGCTGTTATGTGGGGGCGGATAACTATGCGGCGGGAAAGCAGGCCGGACGGGATATGACGGCCGCATGTAAAGCAAGCGGAAACATATTGGTTATTGTTTCAAATATGGATAACTGCAACCAGATTCAGCGGGTAAAAGGATTTCAGGAGATTATGGAAGAAAATGCAGGAATGGAAATTGCAGATATTCTGGAGGGAAATTCAAATGAAATTTATATTCGCGATGAAGTGGTCCGAATCCTGGAGGAACATCCGGAGATCAACGGAATTTTCTGCGCAGAGGGATATGGGACGCTGTGCATGGGCAGGCTGAAGAGCGAGGCGGCTAAGAAGTATGACACAGTGAAGCTTGTCGGGTTTGATGGAGATATTTATGTACAGGAGTTTCTGAAAAACGGGCTGATTGATGTAAACATACAACAGGATACAGAGGGGCTGGGCAGACAGGCTGCACAAATGCTAAAACAAGCTATGGAGGAGCAAAGGAAGTATGAAGACTGTTATGTGGAAATTGTGTGCCTGCAGCCGGAGAATTACGAAGAGATGAGCCGTTATGGGGATGGAGAAGCAATATGGCATATTTATTGAGAAGTATCAGGCAGAATACGATACGGAAAAACATGTACCGTTATCTGTTTATGGTAATCGGGGCAGCAGTTTTTCTGGATTTGTTTTCTGTGGCTTTCCACAGGCTGAATGTGGGTCAGTACGAGATGGCGATGGCACAGGTACAGAGCCTGAATCAGTTTTATGTCAGTCTGGAGGAAGCCAACCATAATCTGAGCACCTATGTGCGCAGCGGGGAAGACGAGTTGTTTCAGGGGTTTTGCATAGCAGTGGAAGAGGCAAAACAGTGCCTGGAAGGACTTGGGGAACATGCGGTGAGCCAGGCATTTGTGCGTGATGTGCAGGATGTGCGGGAAATGCTTTATTCCTACGCGGAGATTTCCGCAGGGATTAAGGATCAGTATATTGAGAATCGAAAAGAGGAATTCATATCAAAGCTTTTGGCGCAGATGCTTCAGTCCTATGAGCAGTCGCAGGAAATTTTTGAACAGATTGATCAGGAGTTTAAAAATCTTCATGTGAGCCTGCTGGGCTTTGCGAGTGAGCGGATGCGAGTTTTGAGACAGAAAAAGCTGCGGTATCAGATCGAATTTGCGGCTGCGATTCTGCTTCTGACCGTGCTCAGCATTGCAAAGGGACGCAGGCTTGCAGACAAAATTGCGGATCCGATTCAGAAGCTGACAGAAGCGGCGGCTGAAATCCGGGATGGAGATATGGCGCAGTATACTGCAGTGGACATTCCGGAGGCCGACAGTCAGGAGCTTAGCGTATTGATTGCGGTATTTAATAAAATGCTGGATAAAATTCAGGAACAGTTTCGGGCCACGACAGAGGCCGCGGAGGCGAAGGCAGAGCTTCATGTGAAGGAACTGGAGAATCTGAAAATTACAAACCAGCTCAGATCGAGCGAACTGAAGGTGCTTCAGATGCAGATGAACCCGCATTTCCTCTTTAATACGCTGAATATGATTGCAAAAACAGCGTATCTCGGAGATGTGCAGGAGACTGTTTTTCTGCTGCAGAAGACAGCGGAGCTTCTGCGGTACAGCCTGGATTACATGGGGAAATCCGTTACGCTTGCACGAGAACTGGAAATTCTGGACTGCTATATCTGTTTGCAGGAAAAAAGGTTTGGGGATCGGATTGAATTTGAGTTTGATCTGGATGAGCGCTTCCATCATATACAGATTCCCTGTCTGATTCTGCAGCCTCTGGTGGAAAATGCGGTCAGCCATGGCGTGGGGATGTATCAGAGCGGCGGAAGAATTTTGATTCGCACGCGGTATCAGGAATCAGAAGGGATGGGCATATTATCTGTGATTGACAATGGTGTGGGGCTGGAATCGGAAAAACTGGAACAAGAGAGGAAAAGGCTTGGCGAGGGCTGGAATGCAGAAGAGGGAATCGGCCTTGGCAATGTGTATATGCGGCTTGAGAATGTTTTCCATGATGAGATGAAAATAGAACTGTACAGCGAACTGGGGCAGGAGACGGAAGTACGTATCCTGCTTCCGGTAAAAGAAGAGGAGACGGAACATGTATCGGGTGATTATTGCAGATGACGAAGTAATTGAGTGCAGAGGGCTGGAACGGATGATACGGACCTTTTTTTCAAATGTCGAGCTTTTGCCAAGTGTGGCAAGCGGCGTGGATCTGATTCAAAGTGTGAGGGAACAGCAGCCGGATATTGCGATTGTGGATATTAATATGCCCGGCCTGAACGGTTTGGAAGCAGTCGAAATTCTGCGTATGAAATCAATGGATACAAAGGTGATAATAAATACAGCTTATCATGATTTCGATTATATAAAAAAAGCGCTTGTGCTGGGAGCGTCGGACTATCTTCAGAAACCGATGGATGAGCAGAAATTTAGAGAAGCGTTTGGACGTGTGCTGCAGACGATTGAAAAAGAAAGACAGAAAGACGCCAGAGCAGAAAATTCCTCCCAGAAGCTGAAACAGCTCCGCAAGGTTGCAGAAGCAGAGATTATGTCCTCCATTTTTCTGGGAAGCCCGAATGAGGAGGAATTTGCAGTCTTATTTGAGCATTTGAACGGCGACTATTTCGGCGGCGTGATGGTGGCGGCGGCTTCTGTCGGCGATGCAAAGTTTTGCCCGGCAGCGGCCCGGGAGGCGATTGAGCAGGCAGTCACACGCTACTGTACGTGCCTGGTGCGACCGAAAAAGGAAATTTTGTATCTGTTTCTGATTCCCGGGGCGACAGTTCATACGTCTCACTATCAGGAATGGGTGGGAGATCTGCTGAAAAAGACGGTGGAGGATGAGGCGGGATGCCATTGTGTGTTCGGTGTGAGCAGCTGGAAATATGAATTTGAAAAAATGTCGGAGGCGTTTTACGAGTGCCAAATTGCACTGCGGAATCAGGAAGGCAGTACCCTGCATTTTTTTGAGGCAGCGGGAAAAGAAAAGGAACTGGGCGTGCTTGAGGGCGCTCTGGAAGGGCTGGAACAGCTGGCGGCAGGCGGAGCGTGGAGCGAATTGGAAGCTGAGATACGCGGAAGAATCAGCCAATATGAGACAGAGCAGGACAGCCTGAAAACACTGCAGCTATGGATTTTCCGGCTGATCCTGCAATGTAAGCGGCGGCTGGATCCGGGTTATTTTGAGGGGACATCGGAGAGCCTTTTTGCAAAGAGAGTGTGGCGGCAGGTTGGGGAGTGCCGAACGCCGGATGCATTGTTTGAGGCAGTCCCGCATTTTTTAAAGGAAGAAAAAAAGGAAACAGACAGTCAGGATATCCGAAAGAGATACGTACAGGAAGCGCTGCTTTATATGGAAAGGAATTACATGGAGGATCTTTCCCTGGAGGATGTGGCAAAGATCGTGGGGGTCAGCCCGTTTTATCTGAGCCGTCTGCTGAAACATCAAACAATGGAAAGCTTTGTGGAAGTTCTGACCGATATTCGTGTCGAACATGCGATAGAGTTGATTATAAACGGGGATTTTACCGTAAAGGATATCGGCAGCCGCGTCGGATATCCGTCGCGGACGTACTTTTATAAGGTATTCAAAAAGAGTACGGGAATGACGGTGGGGGAGATGCGGGAGCTGCTACGCAAGTGAAATACCCCGCAGTAAGCTGGCGGGGCTTGAGATTAGTTTTATGCAGCAAAGATACAGGGTTTTGTCTACGTTTCCAATTTTTCAGCAAGCACCTGTTCGCCGTCCATGATCTGGGTCAGGCCAAGCGTCCAGTCCAGGCAGACAACGTCGTTGTAACCGAGAATGGGGCAGAAAAAGGATATTTCATGGCAGAAAAGAGATATACAAAACAAAAGGTATTGCGTATAATAATGCAGAAAAAAAGTAGTAAAAATCAGGAGAAAATCCGTTTTCAGCAGATAATCCTGAAAGGATTGGGATGGCGGAAAACAAATATATTCATTCGGAAACAAGAAGAGTGAGGAGGCAGCTAATGGATATTGTAGATCAGCTTTTGTACCAGGGCGGAACGCGGGAACAATATATGCCGGGCTTTACGAAGAAATTTCCATATTATGCAATCTGCTCCAAAATGGATAAAGGATTTCGGATGGAAGCACCGTGGCACTGGCACAGATCGGTGGAGTTGTTCTATATGGAAAAAGGTTCTGTTGAATATTTTACTCCGGGAGGAAAGTTTGTGATTGCGGAAGGCTGTTGTGGATTCCTGGGAGCCAGTGTACTACATAGAACTGCCCTGCCCGAAGCATGCCATCACAATCTTGCGCTGCTCCATCTGTTTGAGCCGGTTTTTTTGTCAGGCGGGGCAGGCAGTCTGATTGATCAGAAATACGTATCGCCGTTTCTGGATGCGGCAGGGCAGGGGGTGCTTATACTGCGTCCGGATGTGAAGGGGGAGGCAGAGGTTGTGGAGCTGCTTCGAAGATCTTTTGAATTACAGGCGTCTTCTTATGGGTATGAGTTTCATCTTCGGGCCGCTTTATCGGAAATCTGGCTTCGGTTTTTGGAAATCTGCCCGCCTAAGGCTCCAGAAAAGTTGGGCCAGACAGACGATGGGGCGATTAAAAATATACTGTCGTATATCTATGACCATTACAGTGAAAAGATTGATATCACGGATCTTGCAAAAGCGGGTCATTGCAGTGAGCGTGAGTGTTACCGAAGCTTTCAGGAGTATCTGCATATGACGCCGGTGCAGTATATCCGGAGCTGGCGACTTGAACGGGCGGCAGAACTGCTGGCATCGGGAGAGGATACCGTTGCGGACATTGCGCTGGCCTGTGGCTTTGGTAGTAGCAGTCGGTTCGGAAAAATGTTCCGCGAGGCATTTTCCGTTACGCCGCTTGCATATCGTTTGAAATTGAGGGAGGAACATTCAAAATGAAAAGAACGGGAAAGGGACTTACTCTTTGTTATTCGCTGATTATGGTCTTTTTCTGGATGAACTATGCGGGTATTGTGGGATTTTCCAGTGTTTATCTGCTGGAATGTGGACTGACGAGCGCGCAGATTGGAATGATTCTGGCAGTTGCGGGAATTGTGGCAGCAGCGGCACAGCCGTTTGTGGCAGACTATGCGGACCGTCCCTCTGCCATATCACTGAAAACAATAGTGAGCGCAGGATGTGTGGTGGCAGCAATACTAACTGTGCTGCTTCTGGCCTTTTCACAAAGATCTGTTATGTTGACCGGGTTATTTTATGGCGGATGTGTCGTTCTTCTGCAATTTTTGCTTCCGTTTGTGAACTCTCTCGGAACGGAAATGATCAGTCAGGGGAAAAAACTGAACTGGGGCTTGGCAAGGGGAATTGGTTCGGCTGCATACGCCGCAGTATCTTACATATTGGGCATTTTGGTGGCAAAAGCAGGAATTGTATCTATTCCGGTTTCGATTTTCGTGTGTTACGTGCTGCTGCTGGTTACGGTCATGATTTATCCGTTTCAGAAAAGCAGGAGGCCGGAACTGGAAGAACAGGGCGATCGCACAGAAAACGGTAGTACAGTACAGACCTCATTTCTGAAAAAGTATCCGCGTTTTACAGCCGTTCTGGCCGGTACAACGCTTTTGTATCTCAGCCACCATCTGATCAATACATTTTTGTATCAAATTATACAGTCCAAGGGCGGCGGGAGTGCTGAGAACGGGCTGGTCATGTCACTGTGTGCATGCATGGAGCTTCCGACTCTGTTTTTCTTTTCTTATATGCTGAAAAAAGCAGAGAGTGGCACTTGGTATAAGGTGTGCGGAGTTTTTATCACGCTGAAGGCTGCGGCAACGCTACTTGTGCCATCTCTGACGTTGTTTTACTTTATTCAAATTTTCCAGATGTTCGGATGGGGCCTGCTGGCTGTTGCACCGGTTTATTATGCGAATCAGACCGTACGAGAAGAGGATGCGATTAAAGGACAGGCTTATATGGCGATAACATGTACGCTGGGCAGTGTGTTTGCGTCTTTCCTGGGGGGCAGCCTGATTGACATGGCGGGTGTAAATGTGATGGTGGGAATCGCCACGGCAGCAGGTCTGCTCGGCGCTGCAATCATTGTTCTGTTTACCGAAAAGTCTGTCTCCATACCCAAACAAAAACGATAGATTGGGCTGGAAAACCGAGCAAAAATAAAAAAGTAAATATAAAAAATAAGATAGAGAAAAAAGGGCTGAAATTCTATGAAAAATGATATGACAAATGGAAGTCCGCTTCGGCTTATGATCTTGTTTACCATTCCGGTACTGATCGGCAATGTGTTTCAGAATGTTTACAACCTGGTGGATTCTGTGATTGTAGGTCAGTTTCTTGGTGTAAATGCACTGGCGGCGGTGGGGATGACCGGAACGCTGACCTTTCTTGTGTTTGGCTGGGTAAATGGGATGGCCAGTGGATTTGGGATTCTTCTGGCACAGAGTTTTGGAGCCTCCGATGAAAAAAGGCTGCGCCATTATACGGTGATGTCTGTTTATCTGTGCGCTGCAATGGCGCTCCTGCTCACGGCAGGGCTTCTGGCCGCAAATGGGTGGATTCTGCGGATGATGAATGCGCCGGATGAAATTTTTACAGACACGAAGCAATATATTGACATTATTTTCGCAGGGCTTCCGGTGACGATTGCCTACAATATGCTGTTCAGTATCAGCCGTGCGCTCGGAGACAGCCGGACGCCGCTGATTTTTCTTATGGTATCTTCTGTTTTGAATATTTTTCTGGATCTTCTGTTTGTAGCAGTGCTTCCGCTTGGTGTGGCGGGAGCCGCGTACGCCACGGTGGTGTCACAGAGTGTATCAGTAGCGTCGTGTTTTTTTTATGTATACAGAAAGTATCCGGTTTTGCGCGCACAGCGTGGGGAGAGGCGTTTTTCATGGCGCAGCGCAGGAAGGCTTCTGATGATGGGAATCCCGATGGGACTGCAGTTCTCCATTACGGCAATTGGAACGATGATGGTGCAGTCTGCGGTTAATCTGCTTGGACCAGCCTACATTGCGGCTTATTCGGCGTGTGGCAAAGTGGCAAATATTGTAACGCAGCTTTTTCCGTCGATCGGCATCACGCTTGCTACGTATGTTGGCCAGAATATGGGGGCCGGAAAATGGGACAGAATCCGGCAGGGTGTTCGCTATGCGACTGTAATCACAGTTGCAGGCAGTGTGATTTGCGGGCTTCTCATGTTCTTTTGCGGCGGTGCGGCCACTGGATTTTTTGTGAAAGATCCGACCGGAGAGATTCTGGAGATCAGTACAACCATGTTTCATCTGACAACGTGGTGCTATCCGCTGCTTGGACTGATCTTTGTTTACCGCAATACGCTTCAGGGGATGGGAGACGGCCTGTTTCCAATGCTTGGAGGCGTGTTTGAACTGATCGCCCGTGCAATCATGGTAACGCTTCTGGCAGGACCGTATGGCTTCGCAGGTATTTGCCTGTGCGATCCGGGCGCCTGGATTGCAGCTCTTGTTCCTCTGATTCCAGTGTATGTGATTCGGATGCGAAAGGCGCCGGGCGGCAAGAAATTTGCTGTGATATCAGAATAGTTGAAGGCGACCTTTAAAAAAGCAAATGCTTTCATCTACAAGGACTCTCCAATCCTGAAATTTGGCCTGAGTATGCCTGTTTGCTGTAATTGACTTGCAGGTGAAATTGTTGTACTATATTTTATTAGTAACAGAGGGTGTTTGTTGCAACATTTTGATACAGACAGCCTGGCAGCCGTTCGGTGCGCACAGATAAATGTGTGCTGCATTGGGTATACTGAGATTAGGAATGGTAAGAAAGAAGGGGTATCATGACGAAGGTAGATATTATTTCGGGCTTTCTTGGCGCTGGAAAGACAACGCTGATCAAAAAGCTGATTCAGGAAGTCTTTGCAGGTCAGAAAATTGTACTGATTGAAAATGAATTTGGAGAGATTGGAATTGACGGAGGCTTTCTGAAGGATGCTGGGATTAACATTACGGAGATGAATTCGGGGTGCATCTGCTGTTCTCTTGTTGGAGATTTCGGCAAGGCGCTTCGGGAAGTGACACAGAAATTCTCACCGGATCGCATCATCATCGAGCCGTCCGGAGTGGGGAAACTTTCTGATGTGAAAAAAGCTGTGGAGGACGCGGCAGAGGAAGCCGGGCTGGTACTCAATGCTCTGACCACAGTGGCAGATGCATCTAAGATAAAAATGTATATGAAAAACTTTGGCGAGTTCTATAATGACCAGATAGAGAGTGCGGCAACCGTGATACTGAGCCGTACACAGAAGCTTTCTGAAGAAAAACAGCTGAAGGCCGCAGAAATGATCTGTGAAAAGAATCCGGCGGCAACGGTTGTGACAACGCCGTGGGACAAGTTGTCAGGGGAGCAGATCCTGCATGCGATGGAAGGCAGTGATGTGCTGGCGCAGATGCTGATGAAGGAGGCGCACGAGCATCACCATGATCACAACGGGGCTTGTGGCTGTGAACACGAGCACCACCATGACCATGACGAGGCTTGTGGTTGTGAACACGAGCATCACCATGACCACGATGAGGCCTGTGGTCATGCCCACCATCACGATCATGAGGAGCATTGTAGCTGCGACCATCATCACGACCATCACCACCACCATCATGCAGATGAGGTGTTTACTTCCTGGGGAAGAGAGACGCCGAGGCAGTATGACAAGGATGAAGTGGAACGTATTTTGAAAACACTGAGTGATTCAGAAGCTTATGGGATTGTGCTGCGGGCGAAAGGAATGGTTCCGTGTGAGGACGGAAGCTGGATTCATTTTGATATGGTTCCGGGGGAGTATGAAATCCGGACAGGGGCTCCCGATTATACGGGAAGACTTTGCGTGATTGGTTCTAAGTTGCAGGAGGAGGCCCTGACGGAACTGTTTGGCCTGTAAATTATTGCAAATTTATTGTGAATAGAAAGAGGGGAGAGCAATGCAGCAGATACCGATTTATCTGATTACAGGTTTTCTGGAAGGCGGTAAAACGACGTTTCTTTCGGATGTGCTCACAGGCGGAGATTTTGACGATGGACAGTGCGGGCTTTTGATTCTCTGCGAAGAGGGAGAGGAAGAGTACGATGAAAAAATGCTGGCGGAGATGAACATTTCTGTGATTACCGTGGAGGAAGAGGCAGAGTTTCATGTGGATTTTTTGAAAATGTGCCTGAAACATTACAGACCGAAGCGAATTTTTATTGAGATGAACGGCATGTGGGACTGTAAATGGCTGTTTGGGAATGAGATGCCGTACGAGCTTGACATTGCGCAGGTCATTACAGTCGTGGATGGCAGTACATTTTCTGTGTATCTGAATAACATGCGGAGCATTTTGAGCAATCTGTTTTTATACACAGAGATGGTTGTATTTAACCGGTGTACGGAAGAGATGGAGTTGCAGTCCTTCCGCCGGACTGTGCGCGGTCTGAATCCGCGGGCAATGGTGTATTTCGAGGATGAAGAAGGAGAACCGATTGATCCTGGTATGGACCAGCCGCCTTATGATCTGAATGCAGATGTAATCCAGATTGAGGATATTGATTATGGGCTTTGGTATCTGGATGCGTTTGAGGCGCAGGACCGCTATACAGGAAAAAAGGTTCGCTTCCGCGCCAAGGTCATGAAAAACCGTCATTTTCCGGACGGTGTTTTTGTGCCTGGACGCAATGCCATGACGTGCTGTGCCGACGACATTCGTTTTGTCGGTTATATCTGTAAAAGTGCTTTTGCAGATCAGTTGAAATCGCGTCAGTGGATATGGCTGACAGCCACTGTGAAATATGAGTTTGTGAAGGATTACGGAGAGGTAGGACCTGTTTTGTATGGGGAAACGTATGAATTAACAGGGCCGCCGGATGAGGATCTTGTTTATTTTAATTAATACGGCTAAAAACGACAGAAAAAGGCGGAATGGGTTTAGAAATACTTGCATAAAAAGGTGAAATCAAGTATATTAAAATTTAGACAAATTATTAATCTGTGACCAGAAACGGGTTTTAGGAAAGAACAAGGGGGATACAAAGAGGTGCAGATTTTATGAGTAATCATAGAGCTAAATATAAGATATTGATTGCAGATGATACGGAGATGAACCGTGAGCTGCTTGCAGAAATGCTCGAGGATGAATTTGATATTATAGAAGTGGAGAATGGAGCACAGGTGATCTCTGTGCTGCAGGAGCATGCGGCAGAACTGTCCCTGGTACTTCTTGATATTGTGATGCCGGAGATGGACGGGTTTGAAGTACTTGCCTACATGAACCGTTATCACTGGATTGACGATGTGCCGGTTATCATGATATCCTCAGAGACCTCGCCGTCGTATATTGACCGGGCATACGAATTTGGCGCTACGGATTATATCAGCCGTCCTTTTGACGCAGCAGTCGTACATCGGCGTGTTTCAAATACGATCATGCTTTATGCAAAGCAGAGAAAACTGATCGATATGGTAGCGGAACAGATCCATGAGAAAGAAAAGAGTAACAATCTCATGGTTACGATTCTGAGCCATATTGTGGAATTTCGAAATGGCGAGAGCGGACTGCATGTGCTGCATATCAGTACGTTGACGGAGCTTTTGCTGAAGCATCTGGTACAGAAGACGGATCGCTATCATCTGAAGAAAAGTGATATTGCATTGATCGGTACAGCGTCAGCATTGCATGACATCGGTAAAATTTCGATTCCGGATGAGATTCTGAACAAACCGGGCAGATTGACCGCAGAAGAATTTGAAGTGATGAAGGGTCATTCTGTCATTGGAGCTTCAATGCTGGCTGAGCTTCCTTTTTATCAGAAGGAGCCTCTCGTTAAAACAGCATATGAGATTTGCCGCTGGCATCATGAACGATATGACGGAGGCGGATATCCGGATCATCTAAAGGGCGAAGAAATTCCGATTTCTGCGCAGATTGTAGCGCTGGCTGACGTTTATGATGCGCTTACAAGTGAGCGTTGTTATAAGAAAGCGTTTTCACATGACGTTGCATTGCAGATGATTCTGGATGGGCAGTGTGGCGCGTTCAGTCCATTGTTACTTGAGTGTTTAAGTGAGCTTGGAGAGGTGATTCGAAAGGAATTGCAGAATAATTCTCTGAGTCAGCGCACCAAGGAAGAAATGCAGACGATGACCAAGGAATTGCTGCAGCAGGAAGAATTAGTTGCTTCCGAACGTGTGCTTCGGCTTCTCGAATGTGAACGGACAAAATTTCAGTTCCTTGCAAATGCATGTGAGGAAATTGTTTTTACTTATATGAATACGCCGCCAATCCTTTCTATGACCGAATTTAGTGCAAGACAGCTCGGGCTTGCTGAGACAGTCATTGATCCGCTGAAAAATGTCCCTGAGCGAGGCGAGCTCCATGAGGAGATTGTGGATCGGCTCTTAACCCGTGTAAAACGGGCAACGCCGAAAGACCCTATGGTTCAGCTGGACTGCAAAATGATGATAGGAGGCAGCCTGAAGCTGTGCAGGTGCGTATGTCAGACCATGTGGACTGAGACAGAAGAGCCTGAATACATGGGTCTTATTGGACGGATTTTTGATATTCATGAGGAATACGAACGTGTGCAGGAAGGAAGAGAGGCCGCTGTTTCCTATGCTATGACGGCAAGCCTTTCGAAAGAGTACGAAAGAGGTTACTTTACGCTGAACAAAGCGGAGGTGAAAGAGCTTGTCCGGAACCTGAGTTTTGTGTTTGATATGGTACGATTTGTGGATGCCGAGATAAACGAGCAATATGTGGTTGATGATAATGGTGAACTGCATAAAGAACCATATCAATGCTATGCATTGTGGAAAAAGGTGAAGCATTGTGAGGACTGTATTTCCGCAAAGGTTTTTGCGAGAAAGAACAAAGTAACAAAGTTTGAATTTGTGGGCGAAGATATCTACCATGTGATTGCTATGTACGTGGAAATAGAGGGAAAACCGTTTTCTCTGGAAATGGTATCAAAGCTGACAGATGAGACGCTGATCAGTGCGTATGGAAAGAAAGATCTGGTGGAATCCATTTCGAGCCATAACAAAAAGCTGTACATAGATCCTGTGACAGGAATATACAACAGGCGTTATTATGAGGACCAGTTAAAAGGCCTTGCATGTGTGGATGCAGTGGCTATGCTGGATGTGGATCATTTTAAGTTGATCAATGATTCACATGGCCATCAGGTTGGTGATATCGCACTGCGGCTTATCACCAAGACAATTCTTTCCTGTGTGCGAAGTTCTGACGCCACTGTGCGTTTTGGCGGGGATGAGTTTATTGTTGCATTCCGGTCAATTCCGCGCGAAATTTTTGAAGCAAAGCTCGAACTGATACGGGAACGGGTAAGTAAGCTTGTAATGGAAGAGTATTCGGAACTCGGATTTTCCGTCAGCATCGGCGGAGCATACGGGCCTGCAGAGATGCCAACTATGGTAGAGCGGGCAGATGCACTGCTGTATGAGGCAAAAACTGTCCGGGACAGTGTAAGAATTGGATAAACGATAGATAAAAGCGGGCACTCTGTATGAAAATGCGGGCGCCCGTTTTGTAGTACAGATGCAGAAGGAATAACAGGAGGGTACATTTATGTATGAATTGGTACAGATCAGTGAACAGACTTTTTATATCAACTGTCCTGCAAAAATAGGAGTTTACGTTACAAATGTAAATCAGGTCTATCTGATTGACAGTGGGAATGACAAGGATGCCGGCAGGAAGGTACGGCAGATACTGGAAAAGAACGGCTGGCAGCTGAAAGGGATTCTGAATACACATTCCAATGCAGATCATATCGGCGGAAACCGTTATCTGCAAAGTCAGACTGGATGCAGGGTTTTTGGCAGCGGAATTGAAGCAGCTTTTACACAGTATCCGATTCTGGAACCGTCGTTTCTATACGGCGGCTATCCGTGCAAAGAGCTGCGTCACAAATTTTTACTGGCACAGAGCAGCGAAGTGCATGATTTTTCGGATGAAAATTTTCCGAAAGAACTCGAAGTCATTCCTTTGCCGGGGCACTTTTTTGATATGGTGGGATTTCGGACACCGGATGATACGGTATTTCTTGCAGATTGTATCAGCAGCAGAGCAACCCTGGATAAATATGCGATTTCTTTTATTTACGATGTGGAGGCTTACTTAAAAACACTGGATTTGGTGGAGAACATGAAGGCTTCGATGTTTGTTCCGGCGCATGCAGAAGCGTGTGCAGACGTCAGGGAGCTTGTACAGTATAACCGGGAAAAAGTACATGAAATTGCAGAGCGTCTAATTAAAATTTGTCAGGAAGCATTGACGTTTGAGCAGATATTGCAGAAAATATTTGAGGCCTATGGGCTTAGCATGAATTTTGAACAGTATGTTCTGGTGGGAAGCACCATCCGTTCGTATCTTTCCTGGCTGAAGGACAGAGGGGACCTGGAAACAGTGTTTCAGAATCATCTGCTTTTATGGAAGGCAAAACCGGAAATTTGAAAGAACGAAAAAAGCGGGGCCGTACAATTTGTAAACTGTACGGCCTCCTTTAATGTCACAGTAATGTGTGATGCATACGTTATTTAGAATAAGCTCTAGTAATTTTCTGCGTGAATTTCAAAATAACTCTGTGGGTGATTGCATACCGGACATACTTCAGGGGCATTGGTTCCCACAATAATGTGTCCGCAGTTTCTGCATTCCCATACTTTTACTTCACTCTTGGCAAATACAGCGGCGGTTTCCACATTTTTCAGAAGTGCACGGTATCTCTCCTCGTGGTGTTTCTCAACTTCACCGACCATGCGGAATTTTTTGGCCAGTTCCGGAAAACCTTCAGCATCTGCGGTCTTTGCAAAATCTTCGTACATATCTGTCCACTCGTAGTTTTCACCGTCTGCTGCTGCAGCAAGATTCTGTGCGGTGTCGCCGATTCCTTTGAGCTCTTTGAACCACAGTTTTGCATGTTCCTTTTCGTTGTCAGCAGTTTTGAGGAAAAGAGAGGCAATCTGCTCATAACCTTCTTTTTTTGCCACAGAGGCAAAATACGTATACTTGTTTCTGGCCTGAGATTCTCCTGCAAAAGCAGCCTCAAGATTCTTTTCCGTCTGTGTTCCGGCGTATTTGTTGTTTTTCTGTTCCATTTTTGTTCTCCCTTCGTTATGAAAAATTATGATTTTGATTCTGGCATTCGCTGCACAGATAATTGATTTTCAGGTCATAGGACAATATGGAAATGCGGGTCTGCTCCTGGATCTTTTTTGTGAGATCGTCCAGTGTAATATCGGACAGTTTTCCGCATTTCTGACATACAAGATGATCATGCCGTTTTATTTTATCGTAGCGGTCCGAATAGCCTGGAACAGAAATCTTTCTGATAAGCCCCTGTGCATATAAAGAAGATAAATTATTGTACACAGTGGCAAGAACTGTTTTTTTATTCTGTTCTTTTAATTGGAGATAAATCTGTTCCGCTGTCAGATGATCTGTGGAAGCATTGATCATTTCCAAGATATATGCGGCGTTTTTCGTCATGATATTTTTCCTGCCTGTTTCAATGTTGATAGCTAAACAGTTGTCCTGTTAACCGTATAAACGTTTTAAATATAAGAATTAGAATAATTCTAAAAATAGAATAACATAAAAAAGAAATTTGTCAATAAGTATCTGATAGAAAATTTTTTCCACGAAAAATCACCGCAATCGTTGTATAGATTACGGTGATTCGTAAGCGGAGATGGAGGGATTTGAACCCTCGCGCCGGGAGTGCCGGCCTACCGCATTTCGAGTGCGGACCCTTCAGCCACTTGGGTACATCTCCATATAAAATTTGCTGTATTTTATTATAGAACACGGTTTTTCACTCGTCAACTGCTTCTTTTAAGAGTTTTTTCTGTTCTCGCAGCTCACGGAAAAAGCCGGAAAGCAGCGTACTGCACGGTTCTTTTAAAACACCGCGTTCCACAAATACCTGATGATTAAATTCAGCCATTTCAAGGAGATTGAGAACAGAACCGGCACAGCCCGCCTTGGGATTCATGCTGCCGATGACGGCGCGTGTAATCCGGGACTGGACAATCGCACCGGCACACATCTGACACGGTTCCAGCGTAATATAGATCGTGCAGCCTTCCAGACGCCAGTCGCCCAGCTTTTTGCTGGCCCGGCGAATTGCGTTGATCTCAGCATGAGAGGTGGTATTTTTGTCCGTATTGCGGCGGTTGTAGCCGCGGGCGATAATCTCGTTCTCGTATACGATCACGCATCCGATTGGAACTTCCTTCAGTGCATATGCTTTTTTGGCCTGGCGGAGCGCCTCTTTCATAAAACGTTCATCTGCGCTTGCAGATATCTCCGGCATGGGGACCATCTCAAACATCCTTTCATGATAAATCCGTGCGCCTCCCTTCGAACGCATGCCATAGACGTTACCCTGACAGTTAACTCGATCCAGGCTGCCTTGCGGCACACAGGAGATTCCGCTTAGTGCTGCTTCGTTCCCGACCTGACACGGTTCACGGATTCCTGTTGCGCAAGACCCAGATGTCAACATCACTTATCAGGGGCAGCTCTACAACAGAACGCCCTCAGTTCGGCATCACCCCTGCTGTAGCGGATTGCAGGTTCAGGGCACCGCTAACTCCCCGGCTGCACGGACTATCTAACTATACAGGTTTTTAAAGGTTTTGTCAAGCATTCTGGTTAATAAAGTTACATACTTAAAAGATGCAAACTTATAAGTTTGCAAAAGATAAATAAAGGTAAAATGTGATTTAGAACAATTAAATTTTTATAAATTGCACAAAATCACCTTGCAATTTTTGTGAAAAAGCATATACTACCCATTAGCTAATTAATAATTAGCTGGCTAACTAAGTGTTTGCTTTGGAAAAAGTTGCGCAGTTTTGTGACAGGATTGTGAGGTGAGAACATGAAAGAAGACTTCAGGGAAGACACCGTAAATTTCTGGTTGGTTCGTATGATCCATGGTTACTCTTCCCTCAGTTTTAAAAAATTTATGGAATTGGGAGTGCACCCCGGTCAGCTTCCGGTTTTAAAAAGCGTGTATGAGGAAGAGGGAATCAGTCTGCGGGAACTGGCAAAAAAGATTCATGTCCGACCACCGACGGTGACTGTGACGGTGCAGCGTTTGGAAAAGGCAGGGCTGGTATATAAAAAAACGGACCCCACAGATTTGAGAGTCAACCACATTTATCTGACAGACAAAGGAAAAGATATCCAGGCCAAAATCCGGGCATTACTGGATGAAAATGAGTGTACAATGACAGCGGGATTTTCGAAAGAGGAGCTGACGACCTTATGCAGTTATTTTCAGCGTATTGTGGGAAATCTGGTGGATGCAGGAGCGGATATTCAGACAGAACAGTAGGAGGTAATTATGGCAAAACTTGCAAAATATCTGAAAAAATCAACAGGATTCCTGATATTAATCGTAGGCCTGTTATTTCTTCAGGCGTACTGTGATCTGGCTCTGCCGGATTACACATCAAGAATTGTAAATGAAGGAATTCAGCAAAAAGGAATTGAGGATGGCGTACCGGAAAAACTCCGCGCAGAGACGGTAGAGAATCTGAAGCTTTTTCTGGATGAAGCACAGCAGAGGACCCTGGATGAAAGCTACGAGCGTAACGGGGATGAATATGTGCTGAAAAAGTTGTCCGGCGATGAACGGGAGGCATTAGAGCAGGCTCTGACAAAAGCAGAAATTATTGTTTTGATGCTGACACAGAACGATGATATGCCCATGCTCTCGGATTCGTCAAAAGGCAGCGGTCCTGTGCCGGAAGAGGGGAACAACGGTCAAGGGCTTGCGGGAATGCAGGGCATGGAGCTTCCGGAAGGCGTTTCAGCTCTGGATGCGATAAAATCCCTGCCGGAAATTGTGCGCACGCAGATTGTTACAGGGATTGGTGAGAAGGTGGACACCATTCCGGAAATGATGACCGGGCAGTATGCGATTCAATTTGTTTCCAGTGAATACGAAGCAATGGGGGTTGATCTGGACCGCCAGCAGATTGGATATATCATGAGGACAGGAGGCAGCATGATTTTGCTTGCACTGCTTGCCATGGCGGCATCGGTGCTTGTGACGTTTTGCAGTGCACGTGTGGCAGCAGCTGTGGCGCATGATCTGAGAAATGATGTGTACCGGAAAGTCATCGGATTTACCAGTGAAGAATTCAATCACTTTTCCACGGCGTCGCTGATTACAAGAAGTACAAACGATATTCAGCAGATACAGATGCTGCTGGCAATGGGCTTCCGGCTTATTCTCTACTCACCGATTCTCGGAATCGGCGGTGTGCTCAAGGTACTTCAGTCTGACGCATCCATGAGCTGGATTATTGCGCTGGCAGTAGCGTTGATTTTGCTGGTAATTCTGGTGCTTTTCAAGGTCGCTATGCCGCGTTTTACAAAGCTTCAGTCGCTGATTGACCGGGTAAATCTGGTTATGCGGGAGATTCTGAGCGGTATTATGGTTACGAGGGCTTTCAGCGCTGAGAAGCATGAGGAGGAGCGCTTTGAGAAAGCAAACTGCGATTTGATGAAGACGAATCTGTTTGTAAACCGCTGTATGACATTTATGATGCCGATTATGATGCTGATTATGAACGGCGTATCCGTTCTGATTATTTATAAGGGATCGTATGCAGTAGAGAGCGGCAGCCTTCAGGTCGGTGATATGATGGCATTTATCCAGTATGCGATGCAGATTATCATGTCTTTCCTGATGATTACAATGATGTCCATTATGATTCCGAGGGCAAATGTTGCAGGAAAGCGAATTGCGGAGGTGCTTGGCACGCAGTCTATGATACATGATCCGCAGCAGCCAGAAACTCCGGATACGAATAGGAAAGGAATCGTGGAATTTGACCATGTATCTTTTGCATATCCGGATGCAGATGAGAAGGTACTCGAGGATATTTCCTTTAAAGCAGAGAAAGGGCAGACGGTTGCTTTTATCGGAAGTACCGGAAGTGGTAAAAGCACACTGATTAATCTTATTCCACGCTTTTTCGATGTAACAGAGGGCAGCGTGCGTGTGGACGGTGTGGATGTGCGAAATATGACCAAGAAGGATTTGTGCAGCCGCCTGGGATATGTGCCGCAGAAGAGTATTCTTTTCTCAGGAACGATTGATTCGAATATCCGATACGGAAAAGCCGACGCAACGCAGCAGGAGATAGAGGAAGCCGCAGTGATTGCACAGGCAGCGGAATTTATTGAAACAAAAGAAGAGGGATATAATGCTCCGATTGCGCAGGGCGGAACGAATGTATCTGGAGGGCAGAAGCAAAGGCTTTCCATCGCGCGTGCGATTGCAAAGCAGCCGGAGATTTTGATTTTTGACGACAGCTTTTCGGCACTGGATTATAAAACGGATGTTGCGCTTCGCCGCGCGTTAAAAGAGGCGACGGCAGATACCACAACGCTGATCGTAGCACAGCGTATCAGCACAATTCTCCATGCAGATCAGATCATTGTACTGGATGAGGGCAAAATTGCTGGAAAGGGAACACATGAGGAGCTTATGAAGAGCTGCGAGGTTTACCGCCAGATTGCCACATCTCAGTTGTCAGAGGAGGAATTAGCAGGATGAGTGAGACGAGAAGACCGAGACGGGGGCCAATGGGTCATGGGATGATTGGCGGCGAGAAGGCGAAGGATTTTTCGGGCAGTATGAAGAAAATTCTGCGCTATATGGGAAAATATAAGGTGCGTCTGGCGCTGGTGGCAGTGACGGCGATGGCCGGAACCATTTTTAATATTGTAGGTCCAAAGATCCTTGGAAAAGCGACGACTGAGCTGTTTAACGGCCTGGTTGCAAAGCTTGGGGGAACCGGCGGCATTGATTTTGGGAAGATTGGCCAGATTTTGCTGTTTGTAATGGGACTGTATTTTTGCAGCGCGGCGTTTTCCTTTCTTCAGGGTTTTATCATGAGCGGTATTTCGAATGACGTCACATACAGTCTGCGGCGTGATATTTCGCAGAAAACAAACCGTCTGCCGCTCAAATATTTCGAGAGCAAGACGACAGGAGAGGTGCTTTCGAGAGTGACGAACGATGTAGATACGCTACAGACGAGCCTGAATCAGAGTTTGACGCAGCTGATCACTTCGACGACCACGCTTGTCGGCGTATTTATTATGATGCTCAGCATCAATGTATGGATGACGCTGGCAGCGCTTGTGATTCTGCCAATTTCCGTGTTAATTATCGGCGTTGTGATGAAGCGATCCCAGAAATTTTTCCAGGGACAGCAGAAGTACCTCGGAGAGGTGAATGGCCAGATTGAGGAGATATACGGCGGTCATGATGTAGTGCGCGTTTTTAATAAGGAAGAAGACGTTGTATCAGAATTTGAGAAAGTCAACCAGAAGTTGTACAATACGGCGTGGAAATCTCAGTTTTTCTCCGGAATCATGATGCCAGTGATGCAGTTTATCGGTAATCTGGGCTATGTCATGGTAGCGATTCTCGGTGGATTTATGGTAATTAAAAATGCAATTGAGGTCGGTGATATTCAGTCGTTTTTCCAGTATATCCGGAATTTCACACAACCGATTCAGCAGATTGCGCAGGTGACGAACATGTTGCAGTCTACGGCAGCGGCTTCTGAGCGGATTTTTGAATATCTGGAAGAAACGGAAGAGGACCAGACGGTTGCGGAGCCGGCAGATACGGAGCATCTGCGCGGAAATGTGGAATTCAGCCATGTAAAATTTGGCTATGATCCCGAGCATGTAATTATCCACGATTTTTCAGCAAAGGTAAAGGATGGTCAGAAAATTGCGATTGTCGGGCCGACTGGAGCCGGAAAGACGACGATGGTGAAGCTGTTAATGCGTTTTTATGATGTGAATTCCGGCAGTATCTGTGTGGATGGTCATGACGTAAAGGATTTTAACCGCAGTGAGCTTCGGGAGATGTTCGGGATGGTTCTTCAGGATACGTGGCTGTTTTCCGGGACAATTATGGAAAATATCCGTTACGGGCGGCTGGATGCTACGGATGAGGAGGTTATTGAGGCGGCAAAGGCGGCGCATGTGCACAAATTTATCATGCAGCAGCCGGGCGGCTACCAGATGGTGCTGAATGAGGAGACGAATAATGTTTCACAGGGACAGAAGCAGCTTCTGACCATTGCCCGTGCAATCCTGGCCGACAACCGGATTCTGATTCTGGATGAGGCGACGTCGTCCGTCGATACGCGTACGGAGACGCGGATTCAGAAGGCAATGGATGCACTGATGAAGGGACGAACCAGCTTTGTTATTGCCCACCGCCTGTCGACGATCCGCGATGCAGATCTGATTCTTGTCATGAAGGACGGAGATATCATTGAACAGGGAAACCACGAGGAACTGATGCGAGACGGCGGATTTTATGCGGGATTGTATAACAGTCAGTTTGAGCGTGTGAAAGAAGCAGCGGCAGAGGCATGATCATACAGGAGGGGATGAACATGATGTATAACATAATTGCGATTGAACGAGAGTATGCATCCGGCGGGAATGAAATCGGTGAGAGAGTAGCGCGGTGGCTTGGTATTCCGTGTTATGGACAGGAGGTATTGCGGCGTGCGGCAGAACGGATGCAAACGTCGCAGGATCGTCTTTTACATTTGGAAGAGACGACTTCCAATAGTCTGTTGTATTCGCTTGGCATGGCAATGAAGGTGATGACCGGAGAGCGCGACGGCCTTTCAGAAGAAGGGGCGTTGTATGTGACGGAGGAACGTGTGATCAAGGACATGGCATTGCAGGGCCCGTGTGTGATTGTGGGGCGTTGCGCGGGATGGATTTTGCGGGAACGTACGGATGTGCTTCGTGTTTTTATTCATGCAAACCGTGAATACCGGAAGAAGCGGGCGGTGGAGGAGTACGGGATTGCTCCGGAGAATGCGGAGAATACGCTGAAAAAATACGACTGGCGGCGTTCTAATTTTTATCATGCCAATACCGGTATGGCCTGGGATGATAAAAGGGGCTATCACCTGGTGCTCGACAGCTCGGCAATGGGTATTTCTCCTTGTGTCAAAGCAATATGCGGGACAGCAGAAGGAAAATAAAAGCACATTCCTTATCTTTTCTTTAAATCACAGTTTCGTTGGTTGTAAATAAAAATTTTGTATGATATATTGAAATTAAATAATTCAGATGGAGGTGCTTTATGCGTAAATTCAAAATACTTACTGGCAGGACCATGGCTGTTGCCCTGTCAGCAGCGATGATGTTTCAGGGGACGGCCCTGGCAGGTCCGCTTGATGAGCTGAATGAGATTATAGAAAAACAGATGGAGGATGCCGGGGACAATCTTCTGGAGCAGACAATAGGCTTTTCTGATCTGGCAGAGCAGATGGAAGAGGAGGGCCTGAATTTTCAGATGACGGCGAGACTTCTCCCGGAGACATTGGAGCTGTTGGATTTGACAGGTGAAGAATTTGCCGATGAGTCTGTTCGGTTCGGTTTCCAGCTAGATCCGGAACTTGAAAAATGGGTGCTTACAGGAAGTTTTGGAGAGACCCCAATTCTGGATGCGGCGCTGTACGGATCACACGAACAGCTTGCGCTTGCATTGCCGCAGTTTTATGCAGGTACGGTTGCACTGAATGCCGGCAATCTCAAAGAGCAGATTATGAATTCCGATCTTGCTGCTATTTTGGGAATGACTCCGGAAAACATAGCAGAAATACCGGACATTGAAATGGACTTTTATTCGGACGACGATGGTACGGATGGTTTCGAGGACTACAGCGAACGCATGGAAGCGGAGCTTGAGGAAAGTGCGGCCGTAGAGGCTTCGGAAGCAGATGGTGTCACGACATACAGCGTTACGTTTAGCCGTGACAAACTGATGGATTTATACAAAGACCTGTTTCAGGAATACATGAAAGTATTTACAGGTGCAGGGATAGTCTTTGACACAGGATCAGACCCGGAGCAGACAGTCGACGAGATGGTTGATCAGATGGTATCTGTGATGTCTGCCTGCATCCTTGAGGATTTGACTGTGAACTACGAGGTACGGAATCATCTCGTAGAGAAAATGTATTTTGAGATGCCGATTGATACAGCGAAGATTGTGGAGGCACAGAATCAGCTTTCCAGCGAACAGCAGCAGATCGCAGAGGAAGTGATTACTTCTGTCACTGTGGAACCGCTTGCCCCTGCCGGAAAGGCTTCTGATGCAGTGGCAGATGTGGAGACGGTTCCTTCTGCAGAGGTATCACAGCCGGTGGTAGAGGTAGAAAACGAGTTCAAGGGAACTATTTTCTGCGATATCGTTTATTCCAACCCGGCACAACCGCAGGAAGGCTTTACAGTGAATGTTGAGATGGCCGACGATGCCGGTACAGATTCCATTTCTATGGACATGGATTTTGCGACAAAGCAGGACGGAACGGCACAGGTCACTACGATTACAATGAATCTGGAAGAAAATGGCGAGACCCTTTATTCCGGTCCGGTGTACACAGAGCGCTTTGATGCGGCTACCGGAGATCTGGATGCACAGATTCTGGTGGAGGATGAAGATACACGGATTGAACTGAACTTTGACGGTACATTCTCAAATGTCGAAAAAGGAAAGGGCTTCGTTCTGACCGTAGATGAGCTGTCTATGTCTGTGGATGGCGAAAAGCTTGGTGTATCGGGAGAGGTTAGCCTGAAGGCAGAGCCCGGTGATGTTGCAGCTCCTGCTGATGCAAGGGTAATTCTGGAACTGAAACAGGAAGATTTGGTTGCACTTGTAAGTGAAATGTCAGCAAATGCATATATTTGGGGCATGCAGTTCACACCGCAGATCGAGACACCCGAAAGTACGGTAGTTATACAGTAACGAGATAACATACCAAGATAAAGTTAATAAATTAAAGGAATCAAGCAAAAAACAATGACAGAGAGTCTCATGGGATTCGGGTCTTTTCAAAACCCGGAATCTCCACGAGACTCTCTATTTTACTGCGCGTATTTAAGGAAATGCTTCCTGTTTTTATTTCTGCAAATATGATGCGCCCTTTTCAGCCAGAAGATTTAGGGGAGGCTTCCAAGTCCTGTCAGACGGTTCATCAGATCCTCCAGGGAATTTGTTTCTGTCTGTCCTGTCTCACTTTCCGCAGGATGTCCCGTTTCTGTTTCCGAAGGGGGAGACACGGTCGGAGGGGTTTCCGGCAAAGTAGGCGGGGGAATGATATCCGCTGGCGGTGATTCCGTATCCGTTGGCGGAATCTCGGTGCTGTTCGTTGCTGTTTCTGTTTCCGCCTGAGTTTCGCTTTGCGTCTCAGTTTCCGGGAAAAGATCCGGGTAAATGGTGATCGGTTCTGTTTCCGGCGGCACTTCATGCAGCGGACAGTTCTTTTTGGGTACGGTAGCTTTGGCAAAGTATTCTTCATAGGTTTCCGGACAACCATTCGAAATGGCAGGTAAATGTGATTCTTTACACAGAGTCACCGATTTTACAGTTTCCGGTTTTGTGAAATCAGCGGCTGGAAGTCCGGTATGAAGCCGGTTCATAACGGCTGACCACAGAACCTTGTTGTAGGTGTGGTACGTGGAGGCCAGAGGCAGGTCGCGGTTGTTGTCATAGCCGCCCCACACGCAGCACGTATAATACGGCGTATATCCGACGAACCAGATATCTTTGTAATTCGAAGTGGTGCCTGTCTTTCCTGCCACCGGTTGCCCGGCTGCAAAGATGGATTGGTAGGCTGTTCCTTGCGGGGAAGCAACGACGTCCTTCATGGCTTCTGTCAGTAAAAATGCGGTTTCCGGCGAGATCACACGGGTGGAGCCTGAAAGATCTGTATCTGTTTCGGAGGAATTTTCAAGTTCTGAATAGTCAATCAGAATGTCGCCATGCCGGTCCAGAATTTTTGTAAAAAACTTCGGCTTGACGTGTACTCCTCCGTTGGCGATCGCCGCGTATGCACTGCAAAGCTCCAAATTTGAAACGCCCTGCGTGATACCGCCAAGTGCAAGCGGCTGTACAATATCAGAGGAAAGATTACCGCCTGACTCATAAGATTCATACAGAGTGGAGATTCCGAAGTTACGGGCATAATCAAAACCGGCACGCGGCGTAATTGCAGTAATGCATTTCACAGCAATTACGTTGATGGAACGGGTGATCGCTTCCCGGATGGTAACGGTTCCTGAATAATCGGTGATATCCCAGTTGCTGACCGGAGTACCATTTTCATAGTTGTATGGCTCATTTTCATAAGTGGTGGCAAGTGTCTGTCCGAAAGAATCAAGCGCCGGTGCATATGCGGCCAGAATTTTGAAGGTGGAGCCGGGCTGACGGTACGTTTCCGTAGCTCGGTTCAGGACGAGACTTGCCGTCTTTTCTCCGCGGCCTCCTACGATTGCCCGGACAAAGCCCGTTTTCTGATCAATGAGAACAAGAGAAGCCTGTGGCTGTGCGGAGAGGGACAGCCGTTCTCCGACAACTTTGAGTGCTTGGTCGCTGTCGCCGTTTTCTGAATCATCTTCAGGTTCGTCATCCTTGTCATCCTCAGAGGTTTCACTTTCTAAAGTCTCATGAGTCTGACTATTTTGTGACAGAATGTGTTCCCGGAAGGCGTCCGCATATTGCTGCGCTTCTGCCTGCGAGTTACACAGCAGGTCAAAAGAAGGATTGATTTCCTGGCGAATGTAGCTGCGCAGAGATTCCGAACCATAATGGGTGACAAGCCCTGCTGAGTCGGAGACGCTCAGCGCGTAATCAATACCGAACTCAGTTCCTTCCGGAAAATTCGCGGGATTTTGGAATTCTTCATCGCATATCTGTTGCGCCTGTGCTTCCTGAGCGGAGAAAATACGCAGTCCGCCGGAAAATACTGCCCGGTATGCCTGGTCATACGTATATCCTTTTTCATTCATCAAAACGTTCAGAACCTGATCGATTAATGCGTCCTCATAATAGGAGTACGCTGTTTCATCGCCTTTCAGTTCGTTGAACTTACGGATTCGCCCATATACATCGTCCTGTAGAGCTTCTTCTTTTTCTTCTCTCGAAATGTAGCCCTGGTTTTCCATGTATTTCAGCACAGTTTTGCGGCGCTTGTCATTTTCTTCCGGGTTGGTGATGGGATTAAAACCGGAGGGATTCTGGGGAATGGCAGCCAGCACGGCAGCCTCCGACAGCGAAAGTTCCGAGACATTTTTGCCGAAATATCGCCGGGATGCCGCCTGTACCCCGTAACAACCAGCTCCGAGGTTGATGGTATTGAGATAATCTTCAAGAATTTCCTCTTTGGAAATCCGGTCTTCGAGCTGGAGGGCCAGATATTGTTCCTGTATTTTACGCCGGAAACGGTCAAGGAAGGAATTTTCCAGTGTCCATTCGGTGAAGACATTATTTTTAATGAGCTGCTGCGTGATCGTGCTGGCTCCCTCTGAAAAAGAACCGCTGGTCAGACCGGTCCACATTGCCCGGGCAATTCCTCGTATATCAATGCCGCCATGTTCATAAAAGCGTTCATCTTCAATTGCAATGATGGCTTTTTGCAGAGCGTCTGGAATTTCTGCAAGCGTAACAAGATCACGGTTTGAAGAAGCAAGCGTGAGCTTGCGCAGATAGTTTCCCTGTGCGTCGCAGATATAGGTGGCAGATTCGGTAGGGGATACGGTAATGGTGTCTATATCAGGCGCCGTCGCGATCAGATACCAGATACCGGCAAGAAACAGAACAAGAACAGCAGCAAGCGCTGCTGCTGCGTAGATTATGATCCGTTTCCATGGAATCGGGCGCGGCGTGTTTTTCCTGGAATCGGAATGAGTATTCATGGAAGACCACCTCCTGACTTTTGAATGGATATCATTGCTGAAACAGTGTGAAATCCTGGAAATTGTTTCGCAATTAACTTATTTGGAGGGTAGTATTCCGCGTAGAAATGAAAAATATACGGAAGATAGATCAGCGGAACATTTTATACAGGCGGATTTGAGAAAAACCGTGGGTATAAAATGTTCCGCCGCCATATTTTTTAGATGAGCGCCAGTCCGTTTCCGGCACCAATTCGGTCTGCGCCGGCTTCCAGCAGTTCTCTGGTGAATTCCGGCGTGCGGATGCCGCCGCTGGCTTTTACCTGCATACGGTCGCCTACTGTTTTTTTCATGAGACGGATATCGTCGAGTGTTGCGCCGCCGGTGGAAAAGCCGGTGGAGGTTTTGACAAAAGCGGCTCCAGCTTCTTCGGAGAGTTCGCAGGCTTTTGTTTTTTCTTCGTCTGTCAGCAGACAGGTTTCAATAATCACCTTGACGATGGCAGGCTTCGAAGCTTCGACAACTGCTTTGATATCGTTGCGAACGAAGTCCCAGTTCTGATCTTTGATTGCGCCGACGTTGATAACCATGTCGACTTCCTGTGCGCCAGCCTTTACAGCTTCAGAGGCTTCAAATGCCTTGGCAGAAGTCAGCATAGCGCCGAGTGGAAATCCGACAACGCAGCAGGTTTTTACGTCGCTGCCGTTTAATGCTTTTGCAACAAGCGGTACATGACAGGTATTGACGCAGACAGAGGCAAAGCCGTTTTCCAGGGCCTCCTGGCAGTAACGGCGGATCGTCTCAGACGTAGCGTCCGCTTTCAGCATAGTGTGGTCAATTTTTTTTGCAATATCCATGTGTATTCTCCTTTTTGATTCAGATCGTGATCTGCTCGTTTCAGAATAGCACAGATACCGGTAAAAATCCACGGGGAATTGATAAGCCAGTTTTTGCCGGAAAAATGCAGGGGTGTGGCTTTACAAAGAGGTATATTTTTGGTACTATCAAAAGGTATTTTAACAGGAATTTTGAAAAGTCTGATTTAAGGGCGGGAAGTGCAGATGAAGATTGTATACAAAGGCGGCGAGGGAGAGCTGATTGAAAAAAAATCCCGTTTTATTGCAACGGTAATTCCGGTGAACAGCGAGGATGAGGCACTGGAGTTTATTGCAGCAATGAAAAAAAAGTATTGGAACGCATCGCACAACTGTTTTGCCTTTGTCGTGGGAGAGAATTATGAGCTCCAGCGCTGCAGTGATGACGGAGAGCCACAGGGAACAGCCGGACGTCCGATGCTGGATGTATTGCTCGGTGAGCAGATTCACAACGCGGCCGTTGTGGTGACGAGATATTTCGGTGGAACGCTGCTAGGAACCGGGGGACTGGTACGGGCCTATTCGAAGGCAGTACAGGAAGGGCTTCACGGCAGTACGATCATTGAAAAAAGAAACGGTGCTCTGCTGCGCATGAAGACCGATTACAATGGAATTGGAAAAATCCAGTATCTGCTGGGACAAAGAGGGCTCACAATTACAGATTCCGAATATACTGATACTGTCACAGTGGAGACGCTGGTACCGCTTGAGCAGGTAAAAGAGCTCCGCGAGGCCGTGACGGAGGGAACGAACGGAAGGACACAATTTCTTGCAGAGGATGCGGTGTGTTTTGCGTTTGTGGATGGGGAGCCGCTGATTTTTGATGAATAATCATCAGAACGATATTTGACCGTACGGGCAGCCTGCGAAGCAGAAAGGAATATCAGAAGTTATGTGCAATACAGAAAATAAAAAAGGGAAGGCTCCTATCGGCGTATTTGATTCCGGTGTGGGCGGCCTTACCGTAGCAAGGGAGATTATGAGAAATCTTCCCAATGAGCGGATTGTTTATTTTGGCGATACGGCGAGGGTGCCATATGGAAGCAAATCAAAAGATACGGTGATTCGCTATTCGAGGCAGATTATCCGTTTCCTGCGGACGCAGGATGTCAAAGCGATTGTGATCGCCTGCAATACGGCCAGCGCACTTGCACTTGAGGAAGTGGAAAAGGAGCTGGATATTCCGATTATCGGCGTAGTAAAGCCCGGAGCGAAGGTTGCCGCGGCATCGACAAGAAATGGCCGGATTGGTGTGATCGGCACAGAAAGCACGGTCAACAGCCATATGTACAGTCAGCTTATTTGCAGTTATCAGAAGGATATCCAAGTGTATGGAAAAGCCTGCCCGCTGTTTGTGCCTCTTGTGGAGGAAGGGTGGCTTGGAGATCCGGTAACAGAGCAGGTGGCGAAGCGTTATCTGGATGAACTGCTTCCCAAGGGCATTGATACACTGATTCTTGGGTGTACCCATTACCCGCTTCTGCGGCCTTTGATTGAGCGGCTGGCAGGAGAGCGTGTGCGGCTTGTGGACCCTGCATATGAGACGGCCCATGAACTGGGACTGCTGCTGGAAGAAAAGGGGATAGCCAATCGTGGTGAAAAAGCGTCGGGAAAAGAGCCTTACCGCTTTTTTGTCAGCGATGCAGCGGATAAATTCAAGCATTTTGCAAATTCGATTCTCCCCTATGATATTGAAACCACCCGGAAAATCAACATTGAGGAGTACTGAACATCATGACAGAGGATATTTTGATCAGCGTAAAGGGGTTTCATACACTGGAAAATACAGAAGATGACCAGGAGATTGAGGTGTTTTCTGCGGGGAAGTATTACTTTAAAAACGGAAAACATTATATTCTGTATGAGGAACAGGCGGAGGACAGCGCTGAAATCATAAAAAGCCGGATTACGCTCAAAGACGGCTGCCTGGAGGTCCGAAAGACAGGGCCGGTTCATTCACAGATGACATTTGAACAGGACCGGAAAAATATGAGCTGGTACAATACACCGTTCGGAGATCTGATGGCAGGAATCCGGGTCACGGATATGCATGTGACAGAGGATGAGAATCTGCTTGCTATTCAGGTTAAGTATCAGCTGGAAGTAAATTATGAGCACATTGCGGACAGTAAAATCGAGATCCGTGTGATGGCAAAGGACAGCGGACTATTCCGGTTGGACTAGCCCGATCAGAATATTTTTTACAACAAAAAAGGAGCTGTTGTTTCGGTAGATGAACATCTATCGAAGCAACAGCTCCGTGTTATTTTTGTCTGGAAAATTTCTCTTTTGTTTTTGCCCAGAAGCCTTTTTTCTTCTGAACCGTTTCGAGCGGTCCGCGGACCCCTCGAACTTCCATGATATAAATGCCGCTCACAACAGCCTTTACTTCTTTTTTCACGGGAATCAGGTCAAATACAGCAGCGTCACTGACAAGGGTCATGATTCTCGGTCCGACTTTTGCCTTCACAATGGGAAGCTTGGACCGGCGCATAAGCTTAGGCGTCTGATCAATGACCATCTGTGGCAGTCCCGATTCCTTGATGGGTAGTCGTTTTTTATCTATAATCAGCATGGAAACGGTCTGCTTGGCTGCTTCCATCTGCTCCTGCTGTACCGCCTGCTTCTTTTGCATTTTCCGTCCCACAAAGTACAGGACAACCAGTGCAATGACGAGTATCACTAATATGATAAGTAAAACATTTAAAAAGGACATATGTACCTCCTCCAGCTCAGATTTCGAGATACATTCTATCATCCTTTGGAAGAAATAGCAAGAATTATGGATATTTTCTTAAAATTATATTTTTTTGTGCCAAATGAGATTGGATATGCTATACTTTGTATCCATGAGAGTAATTTATGATCAGATTTATGATTACAATTAAAATTCAGAAAGGATAACGACTATGAGAAAAAGAAATTATATGGCAGCGCTGGCTTGTGCACTTTCTATGACAATGGTAACGGCATCTCCGGCAACTGTTATGGCAGGAGAGACAGAAGCGGTGACAGAAGCGGGAACAGAAGAAGCTGCCACGGAAGCAGGAACAGAAGAAACTGCCACGGGCAATGAAGATAATGAAGAAGCTGCCACAGAAGAAGCAGGCGCGGAAAAAGAGACCGAGCATGTGACAGAAAAAGAAGCTGAAGATGTGGAGCCCCTGGAAGTTCCGGAAAAAAGACCGGATTATAAGGCATCCGAATATGTGACTCTGGGTGAATACAAAGGGGTGACGGTTCAGCTTTCGCATATCACGGAAGACGACGTCGAGAAGCAGATTCAGGCTGCGATTCGTCAGGGTGATCTGATGGAAACGCTGACAGAGGGCAAGGTGCAGACCGGTGATATTGCGAATATTGATTATGAGGGAAAACTGAACGGAGAACCTTTTGACGGGGGAACTGCAAAAGGTTTTGATCTGAATATCGGCTCCGGGGAGTTTATCCCGGGATTTGAGGACGGGCTGATTGGGGTGGCAGTCGGCGAGACGGTTGACCTGAAACTTACATTTCCGGAGGGCTACAACAATGCGGAGCTGGCAGGCAAGGAGACAGTTTTTACTGTTACGGTAAATGAAATCAAGCGTATGCCGGAGCTGAACGACGAGCTGGTCAGCACTCTTTCCGAGGGAGCATACACGGATGTGGCTTCCTATCGTGCTTCTGTGAAGGAAGATCTGGAAAATGGTCTGAGCGAGATGCGGGAGTCTGAGATCAAATATAATCTTCTCGTGCGGGTTGCAGAGACTTCTGAGGTGAAGGGATATCCGCAGGAACTGGTGGATTATGGCGTTGCGCTCATGGAGAGTGCATACCGTGAAATGGCAGAAGCCTACAGCGTGGATTTTGCAGAGTTTTTATCTATGGCTTATAATAACATGACCGTGGAGCAGTTCCGCAAGCAGGCCGCGGTTGAGGTTCAGATGACCATGCAGCAGGAGCTCTTGCTGAAAGCGGTTGCGGAGGCAGAAGGAATCGAAATCAGTGACGAGGATTATGCTGCCGGCTGTGAAGAATATCGGAAAACGACAGGATTCGAGACTGTAGAAGAACTTATTGCGTATTATGGAGAGGACCAGATTCGCATCAGCGTTCTTCAGAATAAGGTTCTGGATTTCCTGATGGAACATGCAATCATAGAGGAAGAGACAGAACCGGAATCCGCGGCAGATGAAGCAGGAACAAAGAAAGACGGGACTGCGGCAGGCCAGGACGAAACAAAAGCAGGAGCAGAAGAAACGGAGACAGAATAGAGTTGTTGCAAACATTACCGGAAGGAGATGCGGCATGAAGAAAGCGGGAATGATTTTGGAGGGCGGCGGTCAGCGCGGTATTTTTACGAGTGGTGTGCTGGATTACCTGATGGAGAAAAAATTCATGGTTCCGTATGTGATTGGTGTTTCGGCGGGAGCATGTAATGCGGTGGATTACGTATCGGGGCAGATTCTTCGGACAAAGGAATGTATGCTGGATGCACAGCTGGATCACGAGCTGTACGGAGTCCGCACTATGCTGAAGACAAAGTATTTTATGAATATGGATCTGATCTTTGATCAGTTTCCGAACCATGATTATCCCTTTGATTTCAAAGCTTACGTAAAATCGCCGACGCGGTGTCTGCTGACAACGACAAACTGTCTGACCGGGCGTGCAGAATTCATTGAGGAATACAGAAATAAAGAACGGATGATGGCGGCCTGCCGGGCTTCCTCGAGTCTGCCGTTTGTTTCGCCGATGGTGCAGGTGGACGGTATTCCGATGCTGGATGGCGGCATTGCGGATTCTGTTCCAGTAAAACGGGCAATTGCGGACGGATACGATTACAATATTGTGATTCTGACGCGAAAAAAGGGGTACTATAAGAACGAGCGCAGTACGTCGATGATGCGGCTGGTGAAACTGTACTACAGAAAGTATCCGAAGCTTGCCTGGGCAATGTTACAGCGGAATCATGTGTATAATCAGGAGATGGATTTGATCACGCGCCTGGAAGCACAGGGAAAGGTGTTTGTGATTCGACCGGAAGTTTCCACGGTCGGTCGGACTGAGCGTGATCTGGAGAAGCTGGAGGACTTTTACTGGCATGGATATGAAATGGGCAAAAAGGTTTATCCACAGCTGCGGGAATGGATGTCCCACAGGGAGGAATGTGTAAGCCGCAAGCGCCTGCTGGTATAAAAGGAACACTTCGCAGACAAAATTAAAAGACAGAATCAAAAAAGATAGAAAAAGACTGCTGTAAAAGCGCAAAGATCCGTTTTGAGACGGTGTTCTGATGCATGTTACAGCAGTTTTGTTTTGTCCTGTTTTTCATCTTTAGGTTTTGTGTTTTTGCCATTTATTCCCGAAATACCGATGAACAAAGCAGATGCTTCGGAAGATCCAGTCAATTTCCATTGCAATCCAAACGCCGAATACACCGAGACCAAGATAGATACCAAGCAGATAACTGAATCCAATCCGGAAAATCCACATGGAAAGAATGGATAATAGCATCGTATGTTTTACGTCTGATGCAGCGCGCAGGGCATTGGGTAAGGTAAAGGCCAGAGGCCAGATCGTGACTGCGCCTGCTGAGTGCGCATAAATAATTTTTCTTGTATATTCAGCCGCTTCCGGTGAGAGGTGGTACAGACGGATCAGCATAGGCAGTGCCAGAAAAATAAGAACACTGCTTGCGGCGATGCAGGCGTAGGCGATGCAGAGAAGCTTTCTGGTGTAATAACGAACCTGTTCATAGTCGCCGGCTCCGACGCACTGCGAGACTACGGTCAGCATGGCAAACCCCATTGCCATACCGGGAAGAATCTGGAAGGATGCAAGGTTATTGCACACTGCATTTGCCGCAATAGAGGCGGTGCCAAAGCCGGAAACGATGGAGAGCACCATGATTTTCCCAAGTTGAAACATGCTGTTTTCAAGGCCGTTTGGAATACCGATGCCAAGAATTTTTTTGAGCAGCGCAATATCAAAGTGAAAGGAAAACGGCAGTGAAATATGTACGGTTTTGTTTTGGTTCAGAAGCAGACGCAGGATCACGAACGCAGCAACCATACGTGAAAGAAGCGTCGGAATGGCGGCGCCTGCGACGCCCATATGAAAGCCAAAGATCAGGATAGCATTGCCGACAAGATTGATGCCGTTCATGACGAGCGACATATACATGGCGGTTTTGGAATCCCCCATGGAACGGAAAATGGCGGCCCCTGCATTGTACAGGGCGATAAACGGAATCGAGGCTGCGACAATGACAAGATAAGTATTGCAGCTTGTCATAACCTCCTGCGTGATCTTTCCGAAGACGACGTGTAGAATAAACGGCCGGAAAATATAGGTGAGTGCCATAATAACGACCGCAAAGCTTCCGGTAAAAAGCAGAAGCTGATTGGCGGCGCGGCATGCCACTTCCGGTTCCCGGCGGCCGATTTGCTGTCCGCAGATCACGGCGCCTCCGGTTCCGAGCGCCGCAAACAGGTTAATCAGTAGGATAAAAATACTGTCTGCAAGAGAAACGGCCGATACGGCGGACTCTCCGGCACTTGCAACCATCATGGAATCAGCCATACCGACTGTGATAGCCAGAACCTGTTCTAGAATCAAGGGAATAATCAGCTTTTTCAGGTCATTGTTGCTGAACAGATAGCCGGAAGCATTGTTGTTTGCTTTTTTAAGTCTGTTGAAATTTGGAGACATAACGAAGCCCTTTACTGTAGTGAATTTTTAAGTCATTGCAAAACGCTGTGAATGAGCTGCCTTTTGGGAGCCGGATTTCACAAATGTTTCGATGAACTTTACGGATGCCGCAGCAGTCGTGCCGCGGCATCCGTTACGTTATTATACCGCGTTGCAAAGGAAAAACAAGAGATAAATGTTGTTTTATGCGGAATTTATGATGAGCAGGAATGCAATACGGGCAGTAAAAAATGAAAAATATTTTTGCAGTTGCAGGAATCAAAAGATTGTAGTATACTGGTAATGAAAACGGGGAGGCCATGGCGGCCTGAGAGTAAACCGAGCGGTTTTGACCCTTAGAACCTGATACAGATAATGCTGGCGAAGGAAAATATGTTTTCAGATGTGCAGGAAGCTGCGCGTTCTGTCCTTATTTTTGGTGTCGGCATATTTGGCCGGCTTTTTTATTGCACAGAAAATTTTGTTGCCTGGAAAATCGCGCGAACTTCCTTTGCTATCATATATTCTGTGTCTCTTTCAGACCAGTACCCTTGTTTTTAAAAGTAAAAGAAATGAGGAATCGAACATGAATAAGCTTTCCAAAGCAGCGCCGGTGGCGGTGATTCTGATTTTGATGGCAAGCTGGGAGGCTATTGTAAGAGCAGCCGGGATCCCGTTGTACGTACTTCCAGCTCCCAGTGATATGCTGAAAAGCTTTGCATCAGAGTTTCCGACGCTTATGGGACACGCCGGAATTACGGTGCTGGAAGCTGTGGCAGGAATGGCGATTTCCTTTGTAGTGGGAATCGTGATGGGTGTGCTGATTGATGCAATGCCGACCTTTAAAAAATGTATATATCCGATACTGGTCGTTACCCAGACGGTTCCGGTGATTGTTCTGGCCCCTATTTTCATTATTTACATGGGGTTTGGATACGCACCGAAAATTTTGACGGTTGTGCTGATGTGTTTTTTTCCGATCGTGGTCAGCTTCAGCGACGGATTGGGAGAGATGGATGAAGGTTATCTGAATCTGGTACGCACGTATGGAGGATCAAACTTTCAGCTATATCGCATTGTCAAGATTCCTTCGGCCATGATTTCACTGTTGTCGGGCCTTAAAGTAGCGGCAACGTACAGCATCAGCGGAGCTGTGGTAGGCGAGTGGATTGCTTCACAAAGCGGTCTTGGCTACTATCTGATCCGGGCGAAAAACGGATATATGCTCGACAAGGTGTTTGCATGTGTGTTGATGATCATTTTGCTGAGCCTGCTGATGAATGGAGTGATAAAGCTGTTCGGCTATGCAGTGCTGCCGTCAGCAAGACGCCGGAGAATAAGTACAAATAAAAGGATAAGATAGAAATTAAAACAGAAAGGCGAGGATCATGCATAGGAAGAACAGATGGAAAAAAGCAGCAGCTATTTTTATGGCAGCGGGAATGACCATGAATATGAGTGTATTTGCAAATGAAGGGGAAGCAGAAGGGCAAAAGGAAGTGACGGTAATCCTTGATTATGTGCCGAATACGAATCATACAGGCATGTATGTGGCACTGGATAAAGGGTATTATGAGGAAGAAGGGCTTGCTGTTACGATTATTGAGCCGACGGACGGGGCAACGGCGACGCTCGTGGCACAGCAGAAGGGGACGTTTGGTATTAGCTATCAGGAGGATGTGACAATCGCGCTGACCGCGCAGGACCCGCTTCCGATTAAAGCAGTCGCTGCACTGATTCAGCATAATACCTCCGGGTTTGTCAGCCTGGCGGACAGCGGGATTACGTCACCGGCGGATTTTGAAGGCAAGACGTACGCGGGCTGGGGAGGACCTGGCGAGTCCGCAGTGCTTGAGGCATGCATGACACAGACTGGCAGCGATTTTTCAAAGCTGAATATGGTGATTTCGGATGGCAGCGGTTTTGAGGCGCTTGGAAAAAACTGTGATCTGATGTGGTTTTTTGAGGGCTGGGATAACATCATGGCTGCAAGAAACGGTTGCGAGCTGAACTATATGGAGTGCCGACAGCTGGATGAACGCCTTGATTATTATACCCCGGTGATAATCGCGGCCAATGACGTTCTGGAGACAGATCCGGAGATGGTATCTGCATTTTTGCGGGCGACGGCAAAAGGATATGCCGATACGATTGCAGATCCGGATGGGGCGGCAGAGATTCTTTTTTCCTACGCGCCGGATTATGATCTGGAGATGCTGAGGCAGTCTCAGGAGTATCTGGCGGGGAAATTTATGGAGGATACGGATGTCTGGGGAAGTATGAAGGATGAAATATGGAATAATTACTCTGCTTTTTTGCAGGAGTATGGTGTAATTGAAGAGGTTCCTGCCCCAGAAGTATGCTATACCAACGAGTTTTTGCCGCAATAGGAAAATCGGAGAAAAGCCAGTTGTCATTTCAGCAGTGAGATACTACAGAAACAGTGTGAACCAGGACAGTCAGATGCACCATACGTCTGTGACGTAGCAGAAAGGAAGTGTGCGCATGGAGCTGAGCGTTACAAATTTGAATTTCTCATATACCGACAAACCCATCCTGAAAGAGTTGTCTTTTTCTGTCAGGGATGGAGAATTTGTCAGCATTCTAGGGCCTTCCGGTTGCGGCAAGTCCACGCTCTTAAATATCCTGGCCGGAATTTTGAAACCGCAAAGCGGTCAGATTTTGACAGATGGCCAGGAAATTCACGGAATCAGCGGACAGTTTGCGTATATGCCGCAGAATGATCTTCTATTTCCCTGGAGGACGATTCTGGATAATGTCTGTCTCTATGGAGAGCTTCATCAGAGGAAAGAAGAGATGAAAGAAAAGGCGGGCGCGCAGTTTGCACGGTTTGGGCTGGAGGGCTGTGAGGATAAATACCCGCATGAGCTTTCCGGGGGTATGCGCCAGAGAGCGGCGTTTCTTCGTACTGCTTTATGCGATGCCGGGATCTTTCTGCTGGATGAGCCGTTCGGGGCGCTGGATGTAATTACACGCGGGGATATGCAGGACTGGCTTTGTGAGCTGCGCACGAATTTGAAGCGCACAATTCTCCTGGTTACCCATGATACGGATGAGGCAATTTATCTGTCAGACCGTATTTTAATTCTCGGGCGTCCGGGCGAGGGGATTCGGGAGGAAATCTGCATCAGCGAGGAACACCGTACGCGTGACTGGTTGTATGAGCAGGGGCAGCTGCGGGCGCGGATTCACAGAATCATAAAATTTGTATAAAGCTATTGACTTCCAGGGATTTTGTAATAGAATAAATATAGAAAATAACAGCTTGAAATGAGGGCATGCAGAGTTTCAGGCTGTTTTTTTTACAAAGAAATTAGCACTCGACACATAAGAGTGCTGACAGAAGAGGGGATTTTATGATTACAGTACCAGTTTATGATATGATTTTACTGCCCGGCGTCCGTTTTTATCTGAAAAAAGAGGTATACGATCAGTGGGGACTGGAAAAGCTTGAACTAGGTGAAACAGCGCTGTTTCTACTGCAGAAGGAGCCGAAGGAACTTAAAACGTGCACTGCGCAGGATTTTTATCCCGTGGGATTTCTGGCAGAGCTGGTGGAAATTGACGCAGAAGGCATGGCGCAGATGAAGGTATGCGGCAGATCTGAAGTTTCGGATATTAGGAACGAAGATGGTATATTTTCTGCTACCGTAACGAACTGTCCGGAGATTTTGGATATCTCTGAGGCGGAGGAAAAGGATAAATTTGAAAGAATCCGGAATGCATATCTGCAATTTGTTCAGAATTATCAGTGGGGACTGTGGGCACGCAACATGATTCTGCGGTGGAACAGTCTGGAGGAGATGATTTGTGTCAGTGCAGGCTATCTGAATTTACCGTGGCCGGAAAAGTATGCGATCATGGCAGAGAGTTCCATGCAGAAAAGAAATGAGCTGATTGAGCGGGCTATTCTAGGCTTTATCGAAGAAGGTAAGGTGGCGCAGGAGGCACAGGATGCACAGCAGGAGAGCCAGGAACAGATCTACCGTGAGGCGGCCATCCGCAAGCAGTTGAGCATTTTGCAGCGTCAGTTAGATGAGCTGCACCCTGAAAGCAGCTCAGAGATACAAGTGTTTGAGGAACGGCTGGCATCGTCGGGCATGAATGAAACGGCGCGCCGGGAGGCTGAGAAGGTTTTGAATCGCATGAAACAGGAGGGAAAGGACGGGCATGAGTATGGCATGCTGTACGATTACCTCGATTTTGTGACGAAGCTTTCCTGGACAAAAGCCGAGGCAAAGAAAATTGATCTGGATCAGGCAGCAGGAGTGCTGGACAAAGGCCATTATGGGATTGCGCGTGTAAAGGAACGTATTTTGCAGCAGATTGCCGTTATGGCTCTTCGAAAAAAGCAGTCAGGCTCCATTCTTCTTTTTGTCGGCGCGCCTGGAACCGGGAAGACAAGTATCGGTCAGAGCATTGCCGCGGCCCTTGGAAGAGAATACGTGCGCATCAGCCTGGGCGGTATTCGGGATGAGGCAGAGATCCGCGGACACCGCAGGACGTATGTCGGAGCAATGCCGGGGCGTATCATGGAAGGCATGAAGCGTTGCGGGACCTCCAATCCGGTTCTGGTGCTCGATGAAGTGGATAAACTGACCAGGGATTACGGAGGCGATCCGGCCAGCGCGCTGCTTGAGGTGCTTGACCCGGAGCAGAACAGTACGTTTACCGATCATTACATGAATGTTCCGTATGATCTTTCGGATGTCCTGTTTGTCTGTACGGCAAACACGGTTGACACGATTCCGGAACCGCTGCTGAACCGAATGGAAGTTATTTCATTTCCAGGGTACACGGCTCTTGAAAAAATGCAGATTGCGAAAAAATACCTTCTGCCGAGGGTGATGGAGGAAACAGGAATCCGGCCGCGCAATCTGAAGGTGACGGATGAAGCGCTTCGCAGGGTGATTGAAGAATATACAGCAGAGTCGGGAGTCCGGGGTCTAAAAAAGCAGATTGGGGTTCTGTGACGCGCGGCAGCAGTGAAGCTGGTAAGAGGGGAACAAAAAAGCATTAAGATCGGGGCAAAGCGGCTGCCGGAATACCTCGGTACGCAGCGAAGACATCATGATCGGAGGCTGGAAGAGGCCGGGCCGGGAGTGGCTACGGGGCTTGCCTGGACCAGTGCAGGCGGAGAAATTCTTTTTATTGAGTCGCGTCTGATTCCGGGAGACGGCAAGGTGATCATCACGGGACAGCTTGGCGAGGTAATGAAGGAGTCCGCTCAGATTGCCGTTAGTCTGGTCAAATCCATGTATCCCAGGGAGGCCGTGACGCTGAAAGAACACGATCTGCATCTTCATGTTCCGGCGGGCGCCGTGCCAAAGGACGGGCCGTCAGCGGGGATCACGCTTGTCACGGCGCTTGTGTCATTGCTGACAGGAAAATCCGTGAGTGCGGAGCTGGCCATGACGGGCGAAATTTCGCTGCGGGGAAGCGTCCTGCCAATTGGCGGGTTGCCGGAAAAGCTGATGGCGGCACAGCGGGCGGGCATCAAAAAGGTGTTGATTCCGTTTGAAAATACGGTTGATCTGCGGGAGGTTGCCGGGGAAGTAAAGGAAGCGCTTGAGATTATACCGGTAAAGAGCGTGAAGGATGTACTTGGAGAAGCGTTTGGAAAAGGCAGCTTCAAAGAGCACAGAGATTAAAATTTCGCGGCAGTCACGTTTGGGCAGCTAGAGGATTTTGAAGAGGAGGGATATTTGTGAACGAGATAAAAAAACCTAGAAAACCATTGGCATTTTATTATTTAATTGTCCTGGGCGTACTGTTTGTGCTGAATTTTCTGCTCGTACCGTATATGACACAGCGCAGAATACAGCAGGTCGATTACGGTACCTTCATGACGATGACGGAGGAAAAAAGCATCGGCCAGGTAGAGGTGCAGGAAAATCAGATCCTGTTTACAGATCGTGATGGGAAGCAGATTTACAAGACAGGTAAAATGGAGGACCTGGGGCTTGTAGAACGTCTGCATGCTTCCGGCGCTGAGTTTACCGGGGAAATCGTGGAGGAAATGTCCCCCTTTATGAGTATTCTTCTGTCATGGGTTCTGCCGATGGTGCTTTTCATTATGCTTGGACAGTTTCTGGCGAAGAAGCTCATGGATAAGGCCGGCGGCGGACAAAATTCCATGATGTTCGGTATGGGTAAGAGCAATGCAAAGGTTTATGTGAAGTCCTCGGAAGGCATACGTTTTTCGGATGTAGCCGGAGAGGACGAGGCAAAGGAAAATCTGGCGGAGATTGTGGATTACCTGCACAATCCTGGAAAATATAAGGAGATCGGTGCATCCATGCCGAAGGGAATCCTGCTTGTAGGCCCTCCGGGAACAGGTAAAACGATGCTGGCAAAGGCTGTTGCAGGCGAGGCAAATGTTCCGTTCTTTTCCATGTCCGGTTCCGAGTTTGTGGAGATGTTTGTCGGTATGGGCGCATCCAAAGTACGTGATCTGTTTAAGCAGGCCAAAGAAAAAGCGCCGTGTATCGTCTTTATTGATGAGATTGATGCAATCGGCAAAAAGCGTGACGGACAGATCAGCGGAAACGACGAGCGGGAACAGACGCTGAATCAGCTTCTGACCGAGATGGATGGATTTGAAGGAAACACCGGTGTGATTATTCTGGCGGCCACAAACCGTCCGGATTCTCTGGACCCGGCGCTTACAAGGCCGGGCCGTTTTGACCGGCGTGTTCCGGTGGAACTTCCCGACCTGAAGGGACGGGAGGAAATCCTGCGGGTACATGCAAAGAAGATTAAGATTGCGGACAATGTAGATTTTAACAAAATTGCACGCATGGCATCCGGCGCATCGGGGGCGGAGCTGGCCAATATCGTAAATGAGGCGGCGCTGCGCGCTGTGCGGGATGGCAGAAACTATGCTACACAGTCTGATATGGAAGAGAGCATTGAGGTTGTAATTGCAGGTTATCAGAAAAAGAATGCAATTCTGACCACAAAAGAAAAAATGATCGTTGCCTACCATGAGATCGGTCACGCTCTGGTTGCTGCAAAGCAGACGAACTCTGCACCAGTCCAGAAGATTACGATTATTCCGCGTACATCGGGTGCACTTGGCTATACCATGCAGGTGGAGGAAGGCAATCACTATCTGATGTCGAAGGAAGAGATTGAAAACAAGATTGCGACGCTGACCGGAGGCCGTGCGGCGGAGGAAGTGATTTTCGGTACAATAACGACGGGTGCTTCGAATGATATTGAGCAGGCCACGAGACTTGCGCGCGCAATGATCACGCGTTACGGAATGAGCAGGGATTTTGATATGGTGGCCCTGGAAACTGTAAACAACCAGTATCTTGGCGGAGATTCATCTCTTGCTTGCTCTGCACAGACACAGACGCAAGTTGACCAACAGGTTGTGGCTACGGTTAAGAAGCAGCACGAAAAAGCAATGCAGATTCTTCTTGAAAACCGTGGAAAGCTCGACGAGCTTGCACAGTTTCTCTATGAGAGGGAGACTATTACAGGCGAAGAATTCATGGATATTCTCAATAACTAGGCAACGGTCAGGAAGGAAGCTTTATGAACCGTGCAGTCAATGCCGGAAACAGTAAAAGCGGAATGAACCAGGCATAATTGGAAGTAACAGGAAATTCCGCCAATATGAACGAAGAAAAAAACAATAAAACATGGGGTTGCCACTTTACAGCTGTAAACTACAAGCTTATAATGAAACGGAATTCGGAATCAGAATTCCGGGAAGGAAATAAAAAGTAGATGAAACAGGTATATGTAAAGTTTGACAGTTTAGAGCAGGTGAACAGGTTTGTGAACCTGATTGACAAATTTGATGCAGATTTTATGCTTGGTATTGGAAAGCATACGGTGGATGCAAAATCAATCCTTGGTATTGCAACGCTCGATCTGTCGAAGCCGCTGCGGCTGCGCTATGATTCGGATGATGCACGTATCAGGGAGCAAATTACCCCATTTTTGGCAGAAGACCACGGATAACTGCGGAAGAAAGAGTATATGCAGATGTCCGTGGTTTTGTATTATATGTGACGAATGCGGATGCACGATTTGAGGGGCATTCGAATTAGGAACCTAAAAGACAGAAAAGGGCAGGGAGTGTTTATGAAAAAGAATAATACGGGATATGAAACTTACGAGAGGCGTTTGAAGCGCCATGAGGAAGAACTCCGCTGGCTGTACATGGAGCTATATGGAAATGATTCTATGTATGCAGAGCTGTGCGATGGAATGCGTCGTTTTTATGAAGAACGGGGCACAGATCTGAAAGAGCAGGATGCGTACCGGGAAAGCAGGCCAGACTGGTATCGGAAAAACGATATGCTTGGCATGATGTTTTATATTGACAATTTTGCAGGAAACATGAAAGGGGTACAATCCCGACTGTATTATATCGAACGGTGCGGCGTCAATTATGTTCATCTGATGCCGTTTCTGGATACGCCAAAGGGCCGCTCCGACGGCGGATATGCCGTTTCTGATTTTCGCAAGGTACAGGAAACGCTCGGAACAATGGAAGATTTGCAGGAGTTGACTGCTGCCTGTCATAAAAAGGGAATCAATGTCTGTATGGATTTTGTGATGAACCATACCTCGGAGGATCATGAGTGGGCAGTAAAAGCGCGCCAGGGGGACGGCGAGTATATGAGCCGTTATTTTTTCTATGACAATGCTTCCATTCCTTCAGAATATGAAAAAACGGTGCCGCAGGTTTTCCCGACAACTGCGCCGGGGAACTTTACATGGCTGCCTGAGATCGGGCATTACGTGATGACCACATTTTATCCGTATCAGTGGGATTTAAACTATAAAAATCCGAGGGTTTTCAATGAGATGATGTACAATTTTCTGTTTCTGGCCAATCAGGGAATTGACATTATCCGGATTGACGCGGTACCCTATATCTGGAAGGAGCTCGGAACTCAGTGCAGGAATCTTTTACAGGTTCATACGATCGTGCGTATGATGCGCATGATCAGCGAGATTGTCTGTCCGGGGATTCTGCTTCTAGGTGAGGTCGTGATGGAGCCGGAGAAAGTGGTTCCGTATTTCGGAACCGTGGAAAAACCCGAATGCCATATGCTCTACAATGTAACGACGATGGCAACCACGTGGCATACGGTAGCGACAAGGGATGTGCGTCTTTTGAAAAAGCAGCTGGACATTGTGAGCGCCCTGCCGAAGGATTACGTATTTCTGAACTATCTGCGCTGCCATGATGACATTGGCTGGGGACTGGACTATCTGACGCTTGGGCAGGAAGGGCTTGGAGAGGTTTCACATAAAAAATATTTGAATGATTATTTTCGCGGATATACGGGCGGCAGCAACAGCCGCGGAGAGTTGTACAATGAGGATCTGATAACCGGCGACGCGCGGTTCTGCGGAACGACAGCGTCCATGTGCGGTGTGGAGCGGGCCGGCTTTGAACAGAATGAGGAAATGATGGATGCGGCAATCCGTCTCGATCTCATGCTGCACGCATATATGTTTATGCAGTCGGGGATTCCGGTGCTTTACAGCGGAGATGAGATCGGGCAGGTCAATGATTATACGTATAAGGAAAATCCCGATAAGGCTGCGGACTCAAGGTATCTGCACCGCGGCGCAATGAACTGGGAGCTTGTAAAAAATATTGAGATTCCCGAAAGCGTGCAGGGCAGAATATTCGGCGGCCTGCGTCAGCTGGAACAGATACGGGAAAAAGAAAAAGCTTTTATGACGAATGCAGATATGTGGACGATTGAGACCTGGGAAAAAGAGGTGCTCTGCATAGGACGCTGTTTTGAGGGAGAGAAGATAATCGGGCTCTTTAATTTCAGCGAGCATGATAAGACGGCCTGGATCAATGAAACGGACGGCACGTATTTGGATCTGATTTCCGGCAAGGAAAAAAAGGCGGTAGGGGTCGATATTCCGGCATACGGGTTTTATTATCTGAAGAGGATCGGTGATTGAGACGGATTTTGGAAAGTAATCATAACGGAGGAAGAAAGATGGAAATTAGGGAAGCTTTGGAAGCGCTGGATTTGCTTCAGAAGAAGTTGTATGCGTACAGATGTGCGGACTCTTCGCTGTTTTTGGATAGTGTGACAGTGGCGCCAAGGAATACAGCCAAGGGGCGCGGGGTTGCGCTGGGAATTTTAGCCGGGGAGAGGCAGAAGCTGGCAGCAGGGAAGGAGACAGGAGAACTGCTCTCTTTTTTGCGGGAACATCTGGAGGAACTCGGAGAGCTGGAAAAACGCCAGGTGGAGGTGCTGTGGCGTGATTATCAGAGGCTTGAGAAGGTACCGGCAGAGGAATATATGGAGTACGCAATGCTGACGAATGAGGCGAGCGATGTGTGGCACAGGGCGAAGGAGACGGACAATTTTGAGTTGTTTCGTCCAGTGCTGGAGCGGCTTGTGGCATTTAACCGAACGTTTGCGGGATATTATAATCCATCGGAAAAACCGTACAATGTGCTTTTGGATGAATTTGAGCGCGGCGCGGATATGGAATATTTGGACCACTTTTTTGCTGTGATTAAGGAGCGTCTGGTACCTCTGATTCACAAAATCGCAGAGGCACCGCAGATCGACGACAGTTTTCTGCATCGCCATTATCCGGTAGAGGCGCAGCGAAGATTTTCGGATTATCTGATGGATGTCATGGAGCTGGACCGCGGCCACTGTACGATCGGTGAGACAGAGCATCCGTTTACACTTGACTTTAACAACAAGGACGTGCGGATTACAACAAATTATAAGGAGGACAGTGTGGGGGAATCCATGTATTCTGTGATTCATGAGGGCGGTCATGCAAAATATGAGCTTGGCGTTCGTGATGAGTTGCAGTATACATGTCTGGCCGGAGGCGTTTCGATGGGCGTGCATGAGAGTCAGTCGAGATTTTATGAAAATATAATCGGACGCTCCAGAGCTTTTGTGGAGGCGATTTTCCCAAAGATGCAGGAATTTTTCCCGGAACAGCTTTCAGATGTGACAGCGGAGCAGATGTACCGTGCCGTGAACCGTGTGGAGCCGTCTCTGATTCGTACCGAGGCGGATGAACTGACTTACAGTCTCCACGTTATGATTCGCTATGAGATTGAAAAACAGTTGATAGACGGCAGTCTGGAGGTAAAAGATGTGCCGCAGGTATGGAACCGGTTGTACAGAGAATACCTTGGCATTGATGTGCCGGATGACAGACGCGGTTGTTTACAGGACAGTCACTGGTCCGGCGGTTCGTTTGGCTATTTTCCGTCCTATGCGCTGGGAAGCGCGTATGGGGCGCAGATGCTGCAACATATGGAACGCGAAATAGACGTCTGGGGTCCGGTATCACGCGGGGATTTGTCCGCGGTATCGGCATGGCTGAAAGAAAAAATTCATCAGTACGGGTGTATGATGGAGCCGGGTGAAATTATAAAAAATGCCTGTGGGGTTTTTGACCCGACGGCATATACGGATTATCTGACTCAGAAATATACAGAGCTGTACGAACTTTCCTAAGCGTTTCGTTGTTGTACAGAAGTAGAAAAGGTGATTTAAGGACAGATGGAGGCGGCTATGACAGTGAATGAGGAGGCCTGAAATGGTGGACCTTAAAATTCATACAAATGCAGGCGAAGGACGGGAGAATGGATTCCATGCGGCGGTCATGAGGATTCTTCTTACGGACAGAACGACAAGAAGAAACATCGTGTGGGCAACGGATGATTATGAGGACTGCGGGGAGCTTTATAGGGCGGAATGTCCGATTACGATGGATTTGCTTACCGGCGAAAATGCGAAGCTGATTCAGCCCCGGACGACGAAGACTAAATCGGACCGGATGAGCCGTACAAAAGGAAGGGCAGAGGTCTTTACGCCTGCATGGATGTGCAATGAGCAGAACAATTTGATTGACGCCGCATGGTTTGGAAGGCCGGATGTGTTTAATTTTTCCACGAATAAGGGATGGAAAACGAACAGTGCGGTTATATCGTTTGAAGACAAACGGGGGCGCAGGTGGAAGGATTATGTGGATGCAAAGAGATTGGAAATCACCTGCGGAGAGGCTCCTTATCTGACCAGCAGGTACGATATGGTAACGGGAAATCCGATTGAAATAAGAGACCGGATCGGACTTTTGGATCGAAAATTGCGAGTGGTCAGTGAAAACGCGAAAGATGAATCGGAATGGTTGAAATGGACCTTCCGTGCATATGAAAGCATATATGGATTTGAGTATCAGGGAGACAGTTTGTTGCTGGCCAGAGAGAATTTGCTGTATACGTTTGTGGAGCATATGCAGAATCAGTGGAACAGAGCTCCCCAACCGTCTGAATTGAAACGGGTGGCCTTTGTGATATCGTGGAACGTATGGCAGATGGACGGGCTTTCCTTTGCTGTTCCTTTTGGAAAAACGGACGTGCAGGGGGATGAACATGCAACGGGCAGTAGGGACAATATAGAAAAAAAGGAAGTTTATTGTAAAATACGTGACTGGCGTTCCAGGAAAACGTTACAGTACCGTACATTAGTGGAAAGAAAATGAGGCTTTTCCATGGACAATCTCCAATTGCTGGACAATTTTATTACAGGGCGTGTAGAACCGCATATATATGCGTTTACAACGGATGCAATTCCCGGTTACCTGAAGGTGGGAGATACTTACCGCCCTGTTTCTGTGCGTCTGAAAGAATGGAAAAAACATTTTCCGGATCTGGTAAAGGCGTTTGAAGAAACAGCGGCTGTAACTCCGGATATTTTTTTCCGGGACTTTTCGGTTCACCAGTTTCTGGAGCTTGGACTTGGGAAGCATCGGCTGACGCTTGGGGAACTTCCGGCAGAAACGTATTATTCAAAAGAGTTTTTCAAGGATACCAAAGTGCCGGAGCTTGAGGCGGCAATCCATGATATACGCAGAAACCATCAGGATGGCGGCCACAGATACCAGTATTATCATGCCGGTACAAATTTGCCGGAGGTACACACGTATGCTTCTTCCGGATGGTGGGAGCCAAGACCGATGCAGGCAGAGACGGTTCGGAATTTTAAAGCAGCGGTCGGGAAAGGCCGTACCAATCTGCTGATGTATGCGGTTATGCGTTTTGGAAAATCATTTACAGCGCTTTGCTGTGCAAAGGAGATGGCGGCAAAGACTGTTTTAGTGGTTTCAGCCAAAGCGGATGTGCGTGAGGAATGGAAGAAAACCGTACAGAGTGCGGATAATTTTCGGGAAGATTATGCATTTCTGACTGCGGAGGAGCTGAACAGGGATGAAAATGCGATAAAGAGAGAGCTTGAGCGGGAAAGAGGCGTTGTGATTTTCCTGACGCTGCAGGATTTGCAGGGAGAAAGTATCAAAGAAAAGCACAGGGAGGTTTTTTCCAGACAAATAGATCTTTTGATTGTAGACGAGACGCATTATGGTGCCAGGGCCGAAAGCTACGGAAAAATTCTCCGCACAGCCGGTTATGAGGAAGATGTCAGGGACAGATATCTGGACGAGGATTTTGTAGAGCTGGAGGAAGCTGAGGAACAGCTCAAAGAATTGCAGGTAAAAATCACGCTCCATCTGTCAGGTACGCCGTACCGTATTTTGATGGGGAGTGAGTTTTCCGAGGAGGACATCATTACTTTCTGCCAGTTTTCGGATATTGTAAAGGAGCAGGAAGCGTGGGATTTAAAGAACGATGCCCTTCCTGAGGGACAGCAGGAAGAAGAGTGGAAGAATCCGTACTTCGGATTCCCTCAGATGGTGCGTTTTGCTTTTGCACCGAGCAGTTCTGCGCTGGCGCTTTTGGAGAGTCTGAAGAGTAGCGGCATGACGTATGCGTTCTCTGCTTTGCTGAAGCCGGAGTCTTTATCAAAGAAAAAGGACGGCAGCCATAAGCGGTTTGTCCACGAAAGAGAAGTTCTTGAATTATTTGAGGCGATTGACGGCAGCAGACAGGACGACGGTGTACTGGGATTTCTCGATTATGACAGAATCAAAGAAGGAAAGATGTGCCGCCATATGGTATGTGTGCTTCCTTATTGCGCATCGTGCGACGCACTGGAAAGCCTGCTGGTACGTCATGCCAGTTCTTTTAAAAATTTGGGCCAGTATAAAGTCATCAATATTTCCGGTATAGACAGGCAGAAACAGTATAAAAATGTGACCGCGGTCAAAAAAGCGATTGCGGACTGTGAGAAGAACGATCAGAAAACGATTACGTTAACGGTCAACCGTATGCTGACGGGAAGTACAGTGGGGCAGTGGGACACTATGATCTTTCTGAAAGATACGGCTTCGCCGCAGGAATATGACCAGGCAATTTTTAGGTTACAGAATCAGTACATACGAAAATATGAAAACAACGCAGGTGAGACGATTTGCTATAATATGAAGCCGCAGACGTTGCTGGTAGATTTTGATCCACACAGAATGTTTGTAATGCAGGAGCAGAAGTCACTGATTTACAATGCCAATACAAAGGCGGCCGGCAACGGGAATCTGAGGCAGCGCATGGAGGAAGAGCTGCGCATTTCTCCGATTATTACGCTGAATAAAAACAGAATCGAGCAGGTTACGGCTGTGGATATTCTGGCAGAAATCAGCAGATATTCTAGCAGCCGAGGCGTTCGCGATGAAGCACAGGATCTTCCGGTTGATACGGCGCTTTTTTCGATCGAAGAGATTTTACGCGAAATTGAGCGCCAGGCAGAAATCGGCTCAAAGGGCGGTTTACAGACCGAGGCGCACAGGAATGACACGGACGGGACTGATCTCGAAGAGCCGGAGCATGGGTCGGACAACGCAGGGCGCAAGGAGCAGGAGACGGATACAGAAAATGAGCAGGCAGCAGGTGCATCGCAGCGTGACAGGGAAGCAGAGATACAGTCTCTTGAGAATAAGTTTAAGACGTATTATTCCCGGGTTTTGTTTTTTGCTTTTCTGACAGAAGAAACGGTGTCGTCTCTGGATGATATTCTGGCCTGCGCAGATTCTGAGGATAATACCAGAATCATGCGAAATTTGCAGTTAGACGGCAGTGTTTTGGAGCTTATGCGAAATCACATGAATCCTTTTATTTTGAACGCTCTTGATTATAAAATTCAGAACATCAATAAGCTGTCGCATGATGATACGGTGCCTTCTCTTGACAGGGCGTTGATTGCTATGAACAAGTTCGGAAAGCTGTCAGAATCCGAGGTTACGACTCCGGTAAACGTTGCCGCAAAGATGCTTCGTCTGATTCCGGATTCCTGCTTTGAAGAACTTGTGAAAGGAGAGCGCAGGATTTTGGATCTGGCCAGTAAGGCGGGTGAATTTGCGATTGCAATCTGCGAGCGGTGCAGGCAACTAGGTATTCCGGCAGAAGCGGTACGGGGTTCTGTATGGTCGATTCCGACGTCATCCGTTGCATACGAGTTTACGAGAAAGATGTATCAGATACTTGGACTGAGTACAGAGACTATTGCTGGCAAATTTCACGCATATGATTTACTCAATGTAGTGACCGCCGATGGCAAAGTTGATTATAAAAAGATAGCAGGGATGCTGTCGCAGAGGAAAGCCCTCAGCGGGATTGCTCTCGATGAGGGAGAGAATGGGGAAGGGAATAAGATGTTATTTAATGCAGTTGTGGGAAATCCACCATACCAGGAAAGCGACGGCGGTGCACAGGCCAGTGCCAGGGCGTTGTATCCTTATTTTGTGAATATCGCCAGAGAACTGGCTCCAGATTACGTTTCTGTCATTATTCCGACAAGGTGGTTTGCCGGAGGAAAGCATCTGGACAGTTTCCGAACCTCCATGCTGAATGATGTGCATATTAAGGAGCTGCATGACTGTCTGCATCCGGAAGAGATCTTTCCAGATACCAATAACCGTGGTGGAATCTGTTATTTTTTATGGGATGCCAGGTACGATAACCAAAGATCGGGCACAAGAGTTGTAACACATGAGGCCCAGGGCCGGTATATTGTGGCAGACCGTCCGCTGAAGACACGTGACCTTGATATTTTTATTAGAAACAGCAAGGCTCTGAGCATTCTGGATAAAGTTATTCCGGATGAAAGCACAGATGTCATGTCGGCGCATATTTCTCCAAGAAGGCCGTTTGCGCTGGACGGTAATTTTACAAAATCTCCGGAATTTTACGCATCTTCAGAAGATGCGCTGGTTCCAATTAAATGCTATGGAAAGGCCAGGACAGTCGGATATGTGGAGCGGGATCTGATCAAAGCGCATACGGAGTGGATTGATCGATGGAAGGTCTATATGCCCTACGCGAACAATATCGGAACAGAACTGAACGATGATAATCAGAATACCTTTATTGGGGAGCCGGAATCGGTATGTACCGAGACGTTTCTGATGGCAGGGCATGATCTTTATCTGAATGAGAAGATGTGCCGTCATCTGGCCGATTACCTTAGAACAAAGTTTGCAAGATTTTTGCTGAGTCTGGCAAAGATCAGCCAGCATGGGACGGCCAAAACGTATCGGTTTGTTCCGGTGCAGGATTTCCGGGAGGAGTGGACGGATGAAAGGCTGTATGCGAAGTATGGCCTGACAGAGGAAGAAATTGCGTATATAGAAAAAAGCATAAAACGGATGGATTAGCATACCAGGAACAATTTTGAGGGCGGGGAACCGCCCTTTTTGTTTATCGTATAGGAAACTTCGTCTCCCATACGATAAAAGCCTCCAGCAGGATGCGCAGCTTCGCGCGCGGAACCAAAGCTGTGCTCTGAAATTTATTGACGCGCGAGGTGTGCGAAGCACACTTTTGTTCTGTTGTGAAAATGTACGGGAAAGGAGGGCATATGCTTTTAAGATTTATTTAAATTTAAGTGCCGTACATAAAACCAGCATATATGCTGGAAAATACCGTATTTATGCTGGTTTCCGGCGTTTTTAACCACTTGAATAAGGATGTAAAAAATACTAAAAATCGGAATTACTAGACACAAGATAGTCACACTTTTATTTTCTCAATTTCTTCTCGAAGTTCTTCAAGCGTACGGTGTCCATAAATACCGTTTGTAATATCTGCACCGAAGCTGTGGCCCATCATTCGCTTTCGATCGTTTTCAGTTACACCGTATTTTTCACATAGCCGGCTAAATGTATGGCGGCAGTCGTGCGGGGTGTGCTTTTGGATTTTTAAAAGGTCAAGGCTGTTATACATATTCTCACGGAATTTCCTTGTTGAGATACTGAATATGGAACCGTCACGTTTTAAACGTTTCTGCACGAGTGGGCGTATGCTGGTGTGAATGGGAACGGTACGATCTTTTCCAGCAGCAGTTTTTACGCCGCCTTTAAAATACCAGTCTGTAGTATTGACTTCCATTTTTTTGTATGCTGAAATGCGAAATCCGGAATAGCACATAATCAGTATAAATTCCACTGTCGGATCATCCTTGTGTTTCCACAGTATTTTCAGATCGTTATCGTAAAATGGGGTTCCGTGTTCATCGTCATTTTCAGGGAAGGAAAGTGCGGTAGAATAATTTTGGTCGGCAAGTTCATACAAAGCTGCATATTTGTACATTTGTTTTATCAAAGATATCATGTTTTCGATACTTGCACTTTTCAATGGACACGCGTCGATGCAGTCTTGCAGGTCTTTATGGCGTAGATCCCGGAATATTTTATCATGAAGAGAAGAACAGTTCTTGAATGCGGCCCTGGTGCTGTCCTGAGACTGTTTCGAGAGTTTTTTCTTTGCATTTTGGCCGTACTTCCATTCGTACCACAACTCATAGACCTGGGCAAAAGATTTTTCTTTTTCTGCACGCACATTTTCTGTATGAGAGTGCGCCACGTAGTCGGAGAGTATTCTGGTACAGAAGTCGTTCAGCTCCCTATCATCCAGCGGCTTGTACTGCTTGAATTTGAGCTCATCCCCAGCCTGATATGTACCGGCGTGATAGGCGTTTAATACAGCGAAGCCGACATACCAGTCATCGACATAGCAGATCGCCTTTGGACGTTCGTAATCGCCCAGATCGTCGGCAAGTTTTGCTGGTGGGTGAACCGCGTAAGGGTTTCGGCGCCCAGCACCAAGATACCGGATAGAGCCGTAAGAGTTCGGGAGACGGGGATATTTTTTCCTTTTTGGCATGACGCGTTCCTCCTGTAGAGTAGAATTTGCTGAAAAAGGGTATAAAAATAACACCTGTACAGGTGCAGGAGGATTGTGGTATAATTCTTTTGCCTAAGAGATTATGCACGTCCTCCGTGGACTGTATAGTTGCATCTATGTAAAGCCGTCTGGTGCTGGTAACACCGGGCGGTTTTATTGTGTGGCGAGATATTATTTTTTTGGAGCTTTTGTTCGCATTCCGTCAATATGCTCAAATAAATCATCTTTAATCGGAGAACGCATTGGGTCTAATATAAAATCGATGCCCTCGCGACGTGCCTGCTTAGCAGCAGGAACAAAATCGCTATCTCCTGAGATTAAAATAATTTGATCGACCTGTTTTTTAAATGCAAGAGACGTTATATCCACACCGATACGCATGTCAACGCCCTTTTGAGAAACAGATAAAGAAAAATCGGATTCAGTAAGATTTTCAAGAGACACTTTTCCATTCAATATCTTTTTAAAAGAATCCGGTTTTATCACAAACTGTGCTTGCTCTTCAGCTAAACGTCCAAGTCTTAAAGCAAATTTTCTTTGATGTTTTAATTCCTTAAAAAATTCATTTGCCCAGATATAGTCATCGGTTTTGCTTAAATCAATTTGTCTTTTTAGAAATGGATGATATATTTTCTTGGCTATCGGAGGGCAATCATAATAAAATACTCTATATAATTGGGTTCCCGCCTTTTCGTCTACAATATGTCTACGACAATATGATGAAAGCTCTTTTGCACGTTCGGCTGGGGGTAAATCTCCAAAAAGATTATAGGCTCGCTTTCGGTAAAATGCGCCATCGACTAAAATTGCAGTTTTCATCATATAGAAAATAACCTCCTTTGTAAAAAATACCCCTAGGTTCATCGCTTCCCTTATGGTGGGAGGATTACTGCTAGGGGTATACTCTCATTTACTACGCTTAATAGCGATGGAAATTTTTTGCATCGCAACTACGATGTAAATATATAATACACCCTTAGCTGTAAAAAATCAATATGTATATACAAAAGTTCACAAAAAGTTAAAAATTATCATTGCGAAATACAATATCATGTAGTATAATAAAAAGTTCAAAATAGATTTTGTACCGCATGTAAAGCCGTTCCTGTTGGCGCAGGGGCGGTTTTTGCATTTTAGTTAATTACTTTTGATTTCAAATTTCACTTTGCTGCTTGTCCATACATTATCTGTAAATTGTAATTCAATTACTTTCCAGCCTGATGGCACCTCAAGGCCAAGATATCCATTCATCTTTTTGCCGGCAGAGATTGTTCCATCGAGCTGATTCCTGTCATCCAATGCCATAAGAGCATCACTGCTAAAATCCAGTTTGTAATCGTCACAATAAGCAGTAAAGCTCAGCATACTGCTGATTGCCAAATCATCGTCAGAATTATTTGCAATATCAACATTCACATAAATAAACTCTTTTCCAGAAGCAGGTTTAGAAAAGTCATTACCGTTAGATTTTTCATAGCCAGTAACAGATACTTGGATCTCATTATATTCTGCGGTTTCGCCTACTGCAAATAGTTCTTTTGCCTCTTCAGTTTCAACTGTATCAGAAGTAGCATTTCCTGGATTTGTAGTACTTACTTTTTTGGGCTTGTCGTCTGACTTATCATACAAAGCCGATCCAATAACGCCAATTACAACAAAGAACCCAATAGCCATCAGAATTTTTGACAAACAACTTCCTTTTTTCTTTTCTTTGATAACAGTTTTTTCAATAACTCTTTCTTTTTGAGCAATTGGGTGCCCACAATTTGGGCAGTTAGATGCGTTACTACTTACTTCTTTTCCGCACTCGGGACATTTGATTAGTGCCATAACATTTTCCTCTTTTCTTTTGATTTTTTATTAAAACGCCGAAGTGGTTTAATCATTATCGCTATAAGATCCAGTAATTATGTAAAACTAACACCTTGTAGAATAGTACAAAATGAAGATGCTATTGGTTATGATTGCTGGTTGATTTATATATAAATATAAGATATATTATACTTATTAAAAATAGGAGGACAGATTATGCGGTATTATATTTCTAAATACAGTATTTACACTTTTTTATTTTGTCTTACCTATTTGCTTTTGAGGTGGGTATTCGTTTCATTTTTAGAGATACCACGGATATTAATAAGCAATCACATGTACCTTCATGAAGTAATTCTTTGTATCGCATCAGGGATAATTATTAAAAAATGTTTCAAAGTAAATAGGTTGGATTGAATATCTGACCTATTTTTTGTTTTGCTTTTTACGCAATTTGAGTTTTTCTTTGGATTCGATTATTTTAGCCTCAGTTTGCTTTAATTCAATCTGGTTTTGATTGGATATCTTATTGTGCTCAGCAATCCTGTCTATTAGACCCGGAGAATTTATATCGACCTCTCCTTTTACAATATTGAGAATATCAAATGAAAAATTCACTTTTGCCCCATTTACAAATAAGGAAAGCGCAGACAATACAATAAAAGCACTTGTGGCACAGGTTATGATTTCTACTGGGCCAGGTGAATTAATGGCGGCTTTGATTGAAAATTCGTTTCTATCGATTTTAACATCGTACAAATCAGAATACAGCTCTACACATTCAAAAATTGTGTTCATGAAGTTATACAAATCAATAGCCGGTATGTTATCACTTCGCGTAACGTCAAAAATAGCATGCATTTCGTCGTTTTGCACATAACAATTATATAGAGTTCTGTTAATAAATCCCGCATATGGATTGGCGTTAACAATTGCTCCGTAGGAGTAAATAATAGGGATGAGAAGAGGATCTAATTCGGATCGCTCAAAAGGTCTGTCAGTAATCCAGCTTACGTTCCTTCGCTTCAGGTATGAAATTTCTACATCATCAAAGAGATAATCAATATAATCATCATCGGTTGGGACATATGTATAAGCGTCACTTACAATTATGCCTATGGCTATCCTGTCGCAATTGGCACCCGGTATTAGAACGTAATCCCCCACTTTCATTTCACAAACAAAGCGTTTGATTTGAGAAGCTATTGAACCAGGCTTACCTTCATTAGGATACAATTCTTCAACAGAGGCTTTTAAATCTTCAAAAGATAGACTTTTGATTGAGTCCAATGTGTTAATTTTGTCCCAACCAATCGCTACATAATTGTTAAAATAAAAATTTTCGAAATTGTCCCCGCCGTTCGTGCGAATAAACCAATAATTGACGGAGTTCTCAATTATTGGAATGTTAAAATTATTCAATATCTCAGTTAGCTCATTTTTTTCAAAGTGCATAAAGTCCTCCTTTTTTCACCTAACCGTCTACAGATATTTCCCATACAAGTATTGATGCTCCGCCAGCGCGAACACATCGAAATGCTCCGCCAGAAATTCGGCGCGGTCATAGATCTGATAACGGTCTTGCGGCTTGCGTTGTGTGCGTTTTTTTCGTTTGGGCTTTTGGTTTGTGTTTACAGCCTGCGGCACTGGCGGTTCTGGCTGAGTAGGAGCTGGTTTGATTATTTCATGAGCAACAGCTTCGATCTCCTGAACATTTCCACAGTCTAAATCAAAATCCCCATGCTCAATATGTTCTAGGGCATGTTTATATGCTAAAGCTCTATTTTCTTGCGTATGACGGGCGTTTAAAAATATAGTATACCCACCATCCGGATTTTGGGTTATTTGCTCTGGTATCATAACATCCATATCTATAATCTGAACGTTTATGTAATCAACCAATAAAATCACCTCTATTCTGACGGATTTTCTTTTTCATACAGCTCCTTCATGAATTTTACATGCGCAGCAAATCTATCAGCCGGCATCTTTCTTTTCATGTCGAATAAAGTACGCATATCGGAATCTTCGTACATTTCCTGAGCCTGCTTTGCAGTTTCTTCGTTTAGATAATATTCCTGCTGGGACTCATTACCGGTCATAAGGTATTCGATTGTTACGCCGAAATAATCAGCAATTTTTTGAAGCTTGTCCTGTTTTGGCACACTTCTACCGTTTTTCCAGTCTGTAAAAGTAGAACCCCCTATCCCAGTTGCTTTTGATACTTTGTAGGCTGTTACACCATATTTTTCTAGTAGTTTCACAAATATTTCATACATAAAAATACCTCTTAAAAATATTTATGAAATCATAAATAAAAGGCTTGACTATTTATGAAAACCATGATAAAGTATCATCATGATTATGAAATCATAAATATAAAACCATATTAAAATGATTTTCATAATTAATTCGGAAATGTGAATGTTTAATGTGGTAATTGAACTATATCACATTTCCGAACTAAAATCAATGTTTATTTATGAAATTGATATGAAAAATGGAGGTGAAAATTTGTACGAGAAGTTTGTTGCTCTTTTGCAGCGCAATAGCATGACTGCATATAGAGTTTCTAAGGATACTGGAATTTCAGCTAATACTTTTACAGACTGGAAAAACGGTAGAAGTAAACCAAAAGTTGACAAGCTCAAGATTCTCGCCGACTACTTCGGCGTAAGCATTGAGTATTTCTTAAATGATAGGGAGGTGGTGTAATGCGAATGAGCGTAGCGAAGGCAAATGCCCCATTCTCAGAAGGTTTAATAAAACTTATGGAGGAAAGAGGCGTAAAGCAGGTATATGTAGCAGAAAAGGCTGGATATACGGCGCAGGAACTGAGTGACATGCTTAATGGGAGACGGCTGATAAAGGCGTGTGATATTCCCAAAATAGCGGAAGCACTGGGCGTTAATTCAGACGAAATCTACGAGGCAGGAAGGAAAGAATGATGAAAAAGGCTATCCTACTCGCGACATAGAATAGCCCTTATTAATTATTTTACTCTTATGTTTTTGGTTGTTGTACGAGTTGTGCTTCCATTACTCACAGTAGTGCGGACACGGATGCTTCTTCCGTTACTCGAAGTAGTAGCAGTGGAACGAATTGAGATTCGTTTAGTCATATATTCACCACCTTTCCTAATTTAATCGCAACATGTTGTGTAAGGTAGTGTACTACTAAAATATGGCTAAGTCAATATAAAAATACTAAATAAAGTATAAAAACACGTGTTCTACACTATATATTGAAAAAGTTTTGCGTTTTGAGAAAAATGTTTCTGATAGCAGAAATGAATGGGGAGAGAAAATGAAAACAATTGGAATTCTGTTAATAATTTTATTTTTCACCATAGTTTTCCTATTCACTCGACAAGCATTAGGAACAAAACGAGCTTTAGTGCTTTTCGGCGAAACAGGATTTATGTTCGCAATTTTACTTGCGGCAGCATGGTGCTTTGGACAATGACACAGAAAAAGGGCAAGCATCGAGTATTTCCTGGAAGATAAGGAGGTGTGAATCATGAGAGGCATTAGGTTATCAGTGCCGGAGGTTGCTCCGGTTGTCGGGATGAGCCAGGGAGAGCTCCGTAAGAAGCTCCGGCAAAAGCAGGTACCGTATGGTGTTGCAGTTATAATCGGCCATAAAAGAGATGGGACGCCAAAGTTCCGATATGATATATGGCTGCCGAAGGTGCTGGAATATACAGGGCTGAAAGAGTGGCCGGGCAGTGAAGCTGCGGCGGGGTAAAGAAAGGAGAGGACAAGCCATGGAAAAAGCTATCTGGCGCTTAACGCTTTGCGGCATCATAACAACCGTAGCTTTGACAGCGCTCGGATGCCCGATTGCAGATGTGATGACAGTACTCGGGGCATTTGCGATGCTGTTATGGCTCCAAGAGGGAGTGATCGAATCAATCAGAGGGAGGAGGTGCGAAGGTGTTAGAAGTAAGGGAGATGCGGCTGGTCGACGCAGAGACACTGCGGCGTGAAAAGGATAAGACGGTAGCTCTTTTAGAAAAAGGGATGCTTGGAGAAATCGCAGCACAGATCAGGAGTGATTTGCTGCAATCGCTTGGATTACTAGATGAGCCGGAACATGAAATTGCCCTGACCGCTGGGGAGCAATGTCAGGACAACAAATAACAAGACAAGCCCATTATAGGGCGGAAAGGATGAAAGGTCAATGGGAAATATAAGTCTTTATGAACTTACAGAACAGTATGATGCTGTCTTGAGCATGCTTTATGATGGAGAAACGGACGATCAGGTGATTATGGATACTCTGGAATCTATCGAAGGAGAGATCGAAGATAAGGCGGATAATTACGCGAAATTGATCCGGATCATGCAGGCTGATGCTGAGATTCTAAAAAGAGAAGAGGATCGCCTGGCGCAGCGCCGCCGGAATCTGGAGGCCAAAACACAAAGGATGAAGCAGAACCTTCAGGCAAACCTTGAATTTATAGGAAAGACAAAATTCAAGACAGCGCTTTTCAGTTTTTCTGTGGCAACCAATGGCGGGAAGCAGCCGCTTACAATTACCGATAACCTGGAAGAAATTCCGGGCAAGTATCTGATTCCGCAGCTGCCAGTACCGAACAATGACGCGATCCGGGAACTTTTGGAGACAAAAGAAGTCGAGTGGGCCCACCTGGAACCGCGTGGGAAAAGCCTGAGGATAAGGTGACGTGATGGATGGAAGTGGAAAGGAAATAAATGCATACCGCATGAGCCAGCTTATGGGGCTGGCAAGCAAGATTTTGAAGATGATGTCAACGGATGTGTGGCATATCTCAGCAGAAGAAATGGAGACTGTACTGGAATTGATCCAGCACGGAATCCAGAAAAGCAGGGAGGAAAAGGATGTTTCTGAATAAAACAGTTTTTAAAAAATGGATCAAGGAGGCATATAACCATGGAGCTTTGAGGGTTGGGCGCATATTTGATGGGTTCGTGCTTTCAGGCAGTTACTGGATCGTTTGGGCTGTTGAAGACGATATGCCGAACTGGATTAAGGCAGCCGTGATCGAATACGCGGGAAGTTTGCCGGAACAAGGAGAATTTGTCCGGATGCAAAAGAATGAACTGACACAGCATATTTTTGCTGACGATATGTACGACCTTCCAAAAAGGTTTCTGGAAGCAAATGTGGCATATACGGTTACGCCTGTTGTGTGCGGAGGGAAATATAACACATACCGCCTTTTACAGGAAAAAGAGGGGCTTGGCATCATTGCGCTTATGGAAGATGCGTACAGTGTGATTGATTTCTCAAACCTTGGGAAGAGCGACCGAAAACCAGAGGGGATAGCAGAGAACCGGCCTGCTGGCCCTGCAGCGCTAAGTCGCGGCGGGGAAATCCTGTACTGGAAGAACGAGCAGTCCGCCCTTGCGATTTGCACGGCCAGAATAAGCGATGGGACAATACAGAAAGTAATCTCCCAGGTATCTGTGATCGATTTTGGGAAGGAGGGGAAGTGATGGGTATACCTGTGTTACTGATTGGAAAATCCGGCTCGGGAAAGTCTGCCAGCATGAAAAGATGCGTGGATAAAGATTTTAACCTGATCCGCGTTTTAAACAAACCTCTTCCTTTCCGTGGGAAAATCAATGGATGGAATACGGATGATTACCAGGTAGTATTCAAGGCCCTGAAAGCTGCACCGGCAAAGTCTGTGGTGATTGATGATGCAGGGTATCTGATTACCAATTACTTTATGAAAAACCACAGCACAAAGGGGAAGGGGAATGATGTTTTTGGGCTATACAACACGCTGGGGGATAATTTCTGGAGCCTGATTCAGTTTATCGTAAACCAGATGCCGGATGACCGGATTGTCTATGTGGTTATGCATGAGGACACGGACGAGTTTGGGAATATCCGGGCAAAAACGATAGGGAAGTTATTGGACGACAAGATTTGCCTGGAAGGAATGTTTACCATCGTACTCAGATGCGTAAACAACCTGTCAGAACATAAATTTATTACACAGTCGGACGGGAGTGCGATCAGCAAGTCTCCGGACGATATGTTTGAAGCAGTTGAGATACCGAATGATCTTCTGGCTGTAGACAATGCGATCCGTGAGTATTACGGAATCGAAAACCCGAAAAACAAAGAAAAAGATAACGAAAATCAGGAGGGATAGAAATTATGATACAGAAGCCGCAGGGATATGATGAGTCATGGGCATTTACAGGAGAAACACGGAGTTTGCCGGCTGGCTGCTATGTATGCCAGATCAAACAAGCGTCGGTAATAGAAGAGAATAAAAAGCAGAAGCTGGCGATTTTGTTTGACATTGCTGAAGGTGAGTATAAGGAATTTTACAAAAAGCTGTATGAATCAGCAAAAAAGAATTCCTCTGATGCCAAGTGGCGCGGGGTGCATAAACAGGTTATTGGAGGCGATAGCCTTCCGTTTTTCAAGGGAATTATTACCAGCATTGAAAAGTCGAATCCAGGGTTCTTATTTCAGTTCGGCGTTGAGGGAAACGAAAAGACGCTTTCCGGGAAGAAATTTGGCGCGGTGATGGGAAGAGAGCAGTTTCCGGCACGGGACGGATCTCTGAAGTGGTGGACGAGGGTTGTGCAGATCAGAAGCGTGTCAGGTCTTAAAGACGCTGAAGTTCCGGAGGACAAGCCATATACAGGGCCAGCACAGGCGGGGAACACCCCATTCCTTGGAGGGCCAGCACCAAAGCATGATACGGGATTCATGAATATTCCGGACGGATTCGATGAAGAACTTCCATTTAACTAATACAGAGTATGAAGAGATTAAACGGGCTGTAGGGATGAGACAGGCTGCGGAATATTACGGGTACCGTGTGGATGGGCGGGGAAATTGCCTCTGCCCATTCCACAAAGACCGGCATCCAAGTATGAAAATATATCCGCATAACCGGGGATATTATTGTTTTTCCTGTGGGGCGGGCGGAGACGTTATCAAATTTGCAGCGCGGCTGTTTGGCCTGAATAATGAGTCTGCTGCCCGAAAGATTATTGAGGACTTTGCGTTGCCGATCCGGACAGAGGGGCTTTCTTACCGGGAAAAGCGGGAGAGGGAACTGGCGGCCAGACGGCATAATGAGCTGCGGAAATTTGTGTACTATGCCGGCGCAATACTTGGATTGTACCGGATGAGGCTGTGTGAGGCCATAAGAAGCCCGGGAAGCGCGCATTTTGTGGAAGGGCTACAGATGCTCAGTATTACGGATTACAGGCTGGAATGCCTGCTGGAGAGTCCGCAGGAGGTATACAGGGACCAGAAGGTGGTGAAGTGGATTGGGACAGTCGAACAGCGACTTATTGAATGGGATGCAGCAGCTTGCGAAAAGCCAGCCTCTGCCGGATGAACTTTTTTATCGGATTTTTGAGATTGAGGATGTTGTGGAGCGGACGCAGTATATTGAGGCGGCAAGGAATGCAGCGGATTTGTTGAAAAGAAAGTCAGAATTTAATGCGCTGTTAAAGGCATTTTTTGCAGACTACCAGCAGCGGATGCATGCGACTGGGGTCGTGACGCACTTTACCGGGCAGCCGCTTGAGCTTGAATGCAGCGGATGGATGGCTGGGGATAGCGGGATCTATACGGAAAAGATGGATGCAAGAGGTTTTCCTGTGCGCATCATGGCATGTTCCCACCCGATTCTTCCGGTCCAGATCCTGAAAAACGTGGATACGAATGAGGAGCGCGTCAGCCTGGCATTTTTTAAATATGGGGACTGGCAGCGCGTGACGGTAAACCGGGAGGTTTGCGCAGACAATGCTGCAATCGTAAAGGTATTAAGTAAGATCGGTGTGGAAGTTACAAGTGAGAATGCAAAGTACCTGGTGCGTTATATCAGTGACTGTATCGGCATGAACCCGGCGAGGCTTAAACCGGTAAAGGCGATCAACCGGCTTGGGTGGTGCGGTAGGGAGTTTATGCCGTATGCGGATGATATCGTATATGACGGCGACCGGGACTATGAACCAATTTTCAGGAACATAAAAAGCGGCGGGGATTTTGGCATATGGAAAGGCCATTGCAGGAAACTGCGCAGGAATAAGGTTGTCAGGATGGCGTTTGCCGCAAGTGCCGGAAGCGTCCTGATCGAGCGGCTTAACATCCTTCCATTTGTGTTCCATATATGGTCCGGCGAGTCCGGGACTTGCAAGACAGTTGCAATTATGGCAGCCATGTCGATCTGGGGAAACCCGAAAATGGGCGGCCTCGTAAAAACAATGAATACGACAAAGGTTGGAATCATGCGTACTTCTGCATTCCTGTACAGCCTGCCGTATGCGGGCGATGAGCTGCAGACCATGAAGGACAAGTGGGTGACGAATTTCGATCAGCTGATCTACCAGATCACAGAAGGAATTGATCGCGGCCGTGGGCGGGCATCTGGTGGCGTAGAGGAAACTAAAACGTGGAAATGCAGCTACTTGTTTACCGGGGAGGAGCCGATTACAAAGAGCAATAGTCGCGCCGGCTCCAAGAACAGGGTAATCGAAGTGGAGGTCGAAGAGAAGCTTATGGAGGACGGAAACCAGACGGTGTCTGTCCTGACGGAAAACTTTGGCTTTGCCGGGCAAATGCTTGTTGAGTATCTGCAAAATATTGAAACAAAGAAGCTGCAGGAGCAATACAAGCGGTATTTTGATGAAATGTGTCAGCTGGACACAACAGAGAAGCAGGCAATGGCGATGTCGTGCATTCTGGTGGCTGACCGCATTCTGACCGACCTGATTTTTACGGAAGAGTCTGCGCTGACGGTAAACGATGTGAAGCAATACCTGCGCAGTGCAAAAGAGGTTGATGTTGCAGAACGATCCTATCAGGCTGTACTGAACTGGATCGCGAAAAATCCGGTACGTTTCCAGAATCCGGCCCTTCCGGATGCTACAAACAAAGGCGAGGTATGGGGACGCATTGATGAGGATGAAAAGCATCCGGAGAAGCCGCCTGTTGCAGTAATCAATAAAGACGTCCTATGTGATTTTTTAGAGAAGAATGGTCTTGATTATGCTGCTGTCAGTAAGAAATGGGCAGCGAAAAAGCGTCTTGTATTGAATTCGCAGGGGAAATTTGTCCATCAGACTAGGGTTTATAACATAAAAGCGAGCTACATTAAGTTACTTATGGAATCGGATGACGATTTAAATGGTTTTGTTGAATTAGATGAAAATGAGCAAATGGAACTTCCTTTTGACTGACAATTAGAAAGGAAATGTCTTACCAAAATAGAAAAAAATGAATTTGGTAAGACATTGGTAAGACATGAAAACCCGCATAAAATAAGGCTTTATAGTATATGGTCTTACCATCTTACCAGTCTTACCTAAAGTAAATATACATGACGCGAGAAAAAATAATATGTCACATATTATAGTGAAAAAATGTTTATAAAAATATTGTTATTGTAAACGGTTTTTTGGTAAGAAGGTAAGACAATGCCGAAAAGTGCTGTAAATACGGGATTTTTTGGTCTTACCACGTAAAAAATCAAGTAAGACAAAAAGGAAAAAAGGTAAGACATGGATCAATGGAGGGATTTGGATGAGCAATAAAAGCAATGGGACAGAATTTGAGAAGGAATTTGCGCAGCTGCTCTTTGAAAACGGCTTTTGGGTTCACCTAATGCAGGATAACCGGAACGGCCAGCCGTTTGATGTGATTGCTGCAAAGGATGGAAAAACGTATGTGTTTGACTGCAAAGACTGTCAGACAGGAATCTTCCAGCTCAGCCGGATAGAAGAGAATCAGTGGAGCGCCATGAAGCTCTGGGCAGAGACAGGAAACATTCCAGGATTATTTGCGCTGAACGTACAGGGATTGATCTACGTGGTTCCGTGGCGAGTGCTTGAGATCCTGAAGGAAAGCGGAAATAAGAGTATAAGCCGTAGGGAGATCGCAAAGTTTGGCAGACGGATAGAGTCATGGTTTGACAGCGTGGAAAGGCAGGGGACGCGATGAAGGTTACCGTAAGCAGTGAAATCCGGATACAGGATCCAACGCCTAAGGTTGTTGCATGGGCGAGAAAAGAACTGGCCATGCAGAACCCGGAATATGTCAGGAAGCAGCGTATGGGGCTCTGGACAGGGAAGACAGACCCACAGATATGTTTCTACTACGTAGATGGCAATACACTGGTAATTCCCTGCGGCTGCGGGACAGGGCTGCTGCAGTTCCTTGAAGCAGATACGAAGGTTGTGGAAGACCTGGCGGACAATGGACGGATTGCATTTCCTGGAAACGTACCGCTGTATGATTATCAGGAAAAGGCTGTAGTGGAAATGCAAAAAAGGAGCAGCGGAATCTTACAAAGCCCTTGCGGATCCGGAAAAACACAGATGGGTATTGCGTTGGCTGTCGGTATTGGGCGTAGAACCCTTTGGGTGACGCATACACAGGATCTTTTGAACCAGTCTTATGACCGGGCAAAACAGTATTTCCCGGAAGAAATGCTCGGAAAGATCACCGGCGGCAGGGTACAGATCGGGAGCCATATGACATTCGCGACGGTGCAGACACTATCAAAGCTGGATCTTGGAAAATACAAATATATCTGGGATGTCATTATCGTAGACGAATGCCACAGAGTATCGGGAAGCCCGGCATCGGCGCGGATGTTCTACAAAGTGATGAGCTGTCTGGCGGCCAGATACAAATACGGGCTGAGCGCAACCGTACACCGGTCAGATGGCCTGATAAAGAGCACGTTTGCCATTATAGGACCAGTAGTTTACCAGGTGCCGGATACGGCCGTTGCAGCGAAGACCATGCAGGTTATGGTAAAAAGGAGAAATACAGGACTTAAGACGGTGCGGGAGATACAGGATACCGATGGGACGCTGGTGTATGGGAAACTGATCCCGTACCTGACGGGGAATCAGATGAGAAACGCCCAGATCATTAAAGATATTTCTGAAAATGCAGGGCATTACAACCTGATTTTATCAGACCGGTTGGAGCATCTGCATGGGCTGATGGGAATGCTGCCAGATGAATGCAGGAAGTGTGCTGTGATGATTGACGGAAGCATGACCAGTAAGCGCGCAAGGGGGGCGCGGGAGCAGGCGATCAGGGACATGAGGGACGGAAAGAAACATTTTCTTTTCGCATCGTATAACCTGGCAAAAGAGGGCCTGGATATCCCACGGCTTGACCGGCTGTATATGGCGACACCGAAAAAGGATTATGCGGTCGTAACGCAGAGCCTTGGAAGGATTGCGCGGGTCGCAGACGGAAAAGAAGATGCGGTGTGCTACGACTATGTAGACCAGATCGGGTTTTGCGAGAACCAGTATAAGCGCCGGAAGAGCAGTTATAAAAAAGCGGGGTGCATAATTTATGAGGACGTATAAATTAATGCTGGAAGTCAGGAGGCTTGCGGCAGTCAAGGCAAAGAATGAACAGAACATACCGGAAGAGGATTTAACGGGAAAATACCGCCGGTCCTATGAGAGGCTGTGTAATGAGCTGAGGGAAAGACAGTGCGAGCTTCGTACGCGGTATGTGGATGCAGTGCATGCGCTTGGAGAGGTCATGGCCGAAAGCGTATACGTGCCGCCGGGTGATGAACAGAGATGGCTTCAGGAAAAAGTTGAGCAGAAAGTACAGGAGATGAATGAGGATGCACTGATTAAGACGCTGTTTTTTGCATTTGTAGTGTTTTCTGATACAGAGGAGCAAGAGCGGTATGAGGAGAGCAGGTAAGAAGTATGGCAGGAAAACCGAGTAAACACAGGGAAGCAGTATACAACTTGCTCAGGCAGGGATTTACCGGGAGACAGATCAGCGAACAGACCGGGCTGTCTGTGCAAATGGTGAACCGGTATCGGCTGGAGTTGAGCGATCTGGAACCACAGAGGCCGAAAGAGAGTATGGAGGTTTCACCAGACTTTTGCCGTAAATGGACGGAAGCAGTGAACAGGATCAGGAGATATCTGGGAAAGCCAGAATTCCCGCTGCCGAAGGAGGGGACATGATCGAAGTAATATGCGGTGGCAGGGAGGCAACAAAGGAAGAACTAAAAGAGTGGGAGAAGATAGAGCAGAAATTTAAAGAACAGGAACGGCCAGACTGGAAGCAGGCAGTCATGAGGACGTTTCTGGCGGGACATTAAGGAGGAGATAATATGAGAATGTTAAAGTTTGAAGGTTATAGTGACGATACATTTGGAGAATACGGGGTAACAAATCAGGACGTTGATAATTGCGGAACAATGGAACCTATACAATGTATCGTGGATTGCGGAGAACGTGGAAGACTGATGGTAATTGGACAATACTCAAAAGCATCATGCAACAACGGATGCTGGATGATTGGAGTAAGCAAAGTTGATGAATACGATGAGTTTCCAGAATGGAATATGCATCTTATGCAATCAGGAGAAAGCAAATATTCGACGATGCTGGCAATCGAATTACCGCAAGGAGATTTCGAACTTATCTGGCACAAGAATGGCAAGAGGGTTTGATGTAAAGGAGAAAACGAAATAAAGAAAGGAGCCGAAGCTATCCGGATAAAAGCTGCAGCGGCTTCCTGGAAAGAAAATGAAAGAAATCTATAAAAGCAAGGTATACACAGACCGTCCAGATTATGCGGATTTTGAGCCAGCTGCAAAATTTGAGGCAGTAAAGAGCATTATTGCAAAGAGGCTAAGGGAACATCCGAATGCGATATGCTCTTATTCCGGAGGGGCGGACAGCGATCTTATGGTAGACGTTATTGAGAGAACGCGGGAAATTTTCAGACTTCCTCCCATTAAGTATGCATTTTTCAATACGGGACTGGAAATGAAAGCAACAAAAGACCACGTCAAAGCGACAGCAGAAAAATACGGAATTGAAATTGAGGAATTTCGCCCGAAGGTCAATATTGTCAATGCAGTACGAACACATGGAATACCATTCGTTTCAAAAATTATGTCAGCAGGACTGTCTGAATGGCAGAAAAAAGGTATACCTCTGTCGATCGCCCAGGAATATGACCAGGCATCAGATAAGGCAGCAAAGCGGAAGGAATTAAAGGAGCGGTATCCAAAATGTGAGAGCGTAATCAATTTCCTGTGCTGCTGTAATTCTGCCGGGGAGCCGCGTCCAAATATTCAACTGGTAATCAACTCGTCGAAGTACATGAGGGACTTTATATCCGAGTATCCGCCAGACTTTCAGATCAGCGCAAAGTGCTGCGATTACTGCAAAAAGCATATCGCACACAAAGTGCAGAAGGGGTATGACATGGTGATTACTGGTGAGCGAAGGGATGAGGGCGGAATGAGGTCAGTACCTCGCAAAGACAATACGGCTTTGTGTTTTACCGAAACGGCAGATGGACAATACAAGTTACGCCCGCTCTATTATGTAACAGACAAAGACAAGGCATGGTACAAAGAGCGATATAACATAAAATATTCGGATGCTTACGAAGTATATGGTCTGACAAGAACTGGATGCTGCGGATGCCCGATATCGTATAAGGCAGTTGATGACCTGGAACTGATACGACCATATGAACCTAACGTAGTCAAGGCAGCCTGGAATATCTTCGGTAGAAGCTACGAATACCGCATGAAATATAACGAATACAAGAAGCGTAGGAAGGAATCAGAAAGAAAGGATGCATCTGAAGATATGGAAATAGAGGGCCAGATGTCATTCGTTGATTTTCCGGAGATAATGCCGTAGTGCCGCAGCAGTTTTATCCGGTATTTAAAGCAATTGAGGAGGTAGAGAGGGGAAAGATATGGCAACAGTAACACAAAAAATTTGTGATAGATGTGGAAATCCAATAGAATACATTGGCTGGACTTCGAAGATAAGAAATGCTTTCAGAAAAGGAAAATCTGTAAAAATACACGAACTTTTAAATGGAAATCCTGATGGATATAGCTATTTAGATAACCAGTATGAATTATGTCGTGATTGCACAAAACAACTCGAAAAGTTTTTGATGAATAAAAAAGCAATGCCTGACAATGCGGTAAGGAGAGGATAGAGAAATATGCTGACATTAGGGTACAATGAACACAATCATAGAAAACATAACCCTGTCCCTTGCGCTGCTGATCGGTATAGCCGGTATGGCAGCAGGGGTGGCAGCAATAGGAGCATGGAGGATGGAAGATGACAAAAGAGCAAGAACAGATTCTCCTCAGGAAGATTGACAGTAAGTTGATTAAAGATATACCGGAATCTGCAAAATGGCATATGCAGCACAAACCATATCAGGGAGGAGGGGGTACCAGTGGAGATAGCGGAAGCAGTGAACAAGCAGATTTTGGAGCAATACTGTGCGATGAGGGAGGAGGCAAAAGATCTTCGTGAACGCATTGAGAGCGGCGAGCGTTACCTTGAGAAGATGACAGAGGAAGGATATCAGGTATCAGATTCTGTAAAAGGGACAAGGCCAGACGGAACGATCGGGGTAATCAAGATCACAGGTTTCCCATTTCCGGAATACGAACAGGTGATGAAAATGATGAAGCGAAGAATTGAAAAGTTAAAGATCGTTGAGGAAGATCTTCTTGAGGCAACGAATCGGGTTGATGATTTCATAAACGAAATACCGAAAAGCGATCTGCGGATGATGTTCCGGTTTTATTATCTTGACGATATGACATGGGCACAGGTGGCGATGAATATGAATTGCAGATTTCCAAAGAAAAGAATTAAGTATACGGATGAGAGCTGTCGGAAGCGGCATGACAGATTTCTTGAAAAAATTTTATAAATGTCCGGTCACGTCCGCTGAAAGTGTGATAGCATTATAATCAGGGAAAGCCAGACGAAACGACTAAATCTTTTCATCATAAAATCTCCTTGAAAGTCGGCAGCAGGCCAGAGCAAGCTTGCTGCCGCGTCATCGGAACATAGCTCAATAGGGAGAGCAACTGGCTTACGGTCATGATGTTGCAGGTTCGAGTCCTGCTGTTCCGATTCTCTCGAAAGAGAGTCCCGCAAACATTTTTTTTGAAAGAGTCGTGTAGAAAATGCACGGCTCTTTTTGTGCAATTTGCCAATTGAAAATTCGAACGTTTGTTCTATAATATAAATACCTCCTGAGCATAAGGATTATTGTTGAAATATGGCATATTGTGGAATACAATAAAAGAAAATGTTGTGGGAGGGCTTGACGCATGGACACAAAACAATTATATGTCATGAACATAAATACAGTATTTGGTAATAATGAGGAGCCTTTAATACAAAGAGTGGATGATATTGTACTTCCGGCTTTAACAAGTGGGATTACAAAAGAAATAAGCGATAAAACAAGATATATTTTTGAAGATGTTTGTTTGAATGAGATATCAGACGAGGAGTGGGTTATACAGGGGATTTTGATTAAGGATACCGTTTTAGATGTTATGTCTGAGTATTCTAGTAATGACGGGTTGCAAACAACAGAGAAACATGTAAAGTCATCACCGTATTCGTTGTTTATAATTTATTTGAAAAATCACCGTATGGTTTTGGTGAAGAATCAATCTGGAAGTCCCAATATTAAGAATTTTTCAGTAGCTTTTAAGCACGTGATTCGTAATTATATTGATAATTACAATAAATTATTAGAAGATGGAAAAAAGGAGCGTAAACTGCCTTCGCCTAAAATATCAATTACTGGGATTAAAACAGCACAAAGCATACGAGAATCTTTAGAAAATGTGGAAAAAATCAATGAGTTAGTAATTAAATTCTACCCGTTGAATGCTGAATGGGATTATGATCCTGTGTTTGGGGCTATTGATCAGAAAATACGCAAAAAAATTCAGAGTCCAAAAGGTAGGATGGTATTTCCTTCTCCTCAATCGAAAGATGGTGTTGCAGATATGATAGAGTCAACGGAAGGATTGGTGAAAACAGAAATGAAAGTCACTTATAAAGCGGATAGTTCGCATATAAGTGGGGAAAATACAAAGAGGACTGGAAAGATTAGTGACGACCAGATCTCGGCGGCAATGACAGTTGATGTTACTCACGAGTTAAATGAAGCATATGATGAAATAAATAATTTCAGTAAAGATATACGGGCTCTAAATATTCAAACGCAGAATCATATTATTGATTATAATGAATTTTTGGCAACACGTAAAAAATAAAATGTGGTGATAAGTTGGAAGATAAAAATGTAGATAAGATTGTAGAATTGCTCGATAGGCGTAAAAAGGCACAAATACTAAAAGAAGTATACTGCGAAATAAAATATACTGAAAAGTCTCAAAAGCAATATTTAATAAGCGCTCTGTGTGGGATTTTCCTTGGTATGTTGATTGGTATATCAGAGGATACTGTTGCTATAATGAGGGCTGTAATTGACGGCGCGAATGGTATTATGTTGGCTTTTGTTGCAATGATATTGGGCTCTTATTCCATCTTTCAAGCTCTTTTAAGTCAAGATTTGGTTCAACTACTAATCGATTCGAAAGGCCATTTATTGAAAGATAGTAATAAAACTTTTTTAAATTTAACAATACTGTACATAATTGGTATTTGTTTTAATTTTGTATTATCAATTGCCCTCAAGGTATTACCGGATGATTTCCTGCTAGTAGATAATGTAATAATTTGTAATAGTATGGCTTTTTTTGGTATTGCAGCATACATTGGAATACATATTCTATTGTTTTTGGAGATGATAAATTTTGTTATTAATCTTTATAGAATGTTTAATGTATATAATACCTTGAAGGCTTTAGAAACATTGGATGACTGTGAAGAAGAGGAATGATATATTGCAAAACGCCCCGTAGAAATACGGGGCGTTTTGTGGTAGAATAAAAGAAAATGGATGCGGGAGAAAAGGTTATGATTGAAGAATTAATATGTGAGCTTATTAAGAGTATCAATAGATCACTTTTTTGGAACGATATAGTAAAGTACGCTTTGCCAATTATAGGTGTGGGATTATCTATTATTATCGCGATTGCGTCTGCATACAAATATTTTAAAATGAGAAATCGTGAGTATTATGAGAAAATACTAAATGATGTATATGCTCCATTATATCAGTTCATAGTAAAAATGGAATTCGCGAGAAAAAATTTAGATCAGGATATTTTGGAAGAAAAAGAACCTATTTTTGAATTGGAAAAAATTTATGAAAATGGGGAAAAGGAAAATATTCTTAAAGAAACAGATTTACTTGCAGTAAAGCAACAAATTGAATGTTTGGGACTGATTCCGAATAAATTATTAATTTTACTGAACGAGTATGAAATGTGCAAAGTACTGCCAACTGGAAAAAAATATACGATAGAAAAATATAATTTTATATGTCAAAAGTTAAAAGATGAAATAATAAAAGGATATATAAAATATCAGAGAAAATTGGGATTGTATAAGCTAACATCATATATACAATATGATATCACAAAATCCAGGGGAAAACGAAAAATGAAATTAGATTAATGAATGGCAGCCACGCGCTGTCTCTTTTGTATTTCCAAAACGACGAAAAGGAAAGAAAATATACAAATTAAAGAGAAACCGCTTGACATATCGTGCACGATATGATATTATATAAACATAAGGAGGTGAGATACAGGTGAGCAACAGAAACCGGCGAAAGCCAAAAATGAAAAAATCCGAAATCGAATACAAGAGTTTGGCGCTCAGTGCGATAACGGATTTAATCATCGGAATCATATTACTGATTCTCGATAAGCTATTAAATTAGCTGAGAGGGGCGAAAGCCCTTCTCTAAAAACTATAACACAAAGGCTCATCTGTGTAAAGTATGTTGCAGAAACTTGGAATATTTTTTATTACAATAGGCATTGTAAAGCTTTCCTTTTATTTCATTCACAAAAGGAGGAATCAAGATGCCGATCGGTAGCCCAAAGCCGCAATCAGTTGCAACTAGAAAGTATGAAGAAAAAGCCGGCTGGATGTCAAAGTCATATAAGCTGAAGCGAGAAGTAGTGGAAGCGTATGCAGAGGCATGCAAGAAAGAAGGAGTAAGTGCCGCTGGCCAGCTGACAAAGATGATGAATGAATTCATACAGGAAGTGAATAAGAAATAATGAAGAAAGCATCCGGAATCCCGGGTGCTTTTCTTTGCGCGAAAATGCAGAAGACGGAGGAATTATGGCGCGTGAGTTTGCAAAAGCATTTTACAGATCAAAGCAATGGATAAAATGTCGCAAGGCATATATTGCGCACAGACGCGCTATAGATGGAGGACTATGTGAAACCTGCCATGAAAGTCCAGGTTATATTGTGCACCATAAAATAGAGTTGACGCCGGAGAATATTAATGATCCGGAAATTGCATTGGGGTTTGGCAATCTGAAATATGACTGCCATGTTTGTCATAACAAAGAGAACGGAAGAGGTGAAGGCAAGGTGCCGGGATTGGTGCAGTACGTGTTTGGGCCGTGCGGGGAGGTGCTGATACCCCTCCCTGATTCAAAGAGCAGTTTCGGAAAATCCTGACCGGGCTGCCACCTTGATATAATGCACAGGTTCTTATGAAGGGGGTGTGGTATGCATGATATCACGTGACGATAAAAGGTACGAGGAAGAGGCAAGAAAAAGAGACGAAGAATACGACAGTATTTCCTCATATTTGGAAAAAGAAGAAGCGATTAAGAAGGAGAAAGCGCGATTAAGGAGACAGTTTTCGAAAATAGATAAGAAAAAGAAAGACTTGGTCGACGGCGTGCTTGAGGACGTTGCTTTCCTGACTGTGACTATGCGGGAACTTCGAGAAAAGATTATGCGGGAAGGTACAACAGCTGAATATAAGAACGGAGAGAATCAGTACGGAACTAAGCAAAGTCCGGATGCACAGCTCTATCTTCAGATGTCGCAAAAACAGACAACTGCAATGAAAATCTTGCTGGACTGCATGCCTAAAATGGAGAAGCAGACACAAGAGAAAGGTGATGGATTTGAGGAGTTTGTAAATGGCAGGGATGATTAAATATCCGGACGACTATAATCCTATACGTGAATACTGGGAAAAGATTGAGTCTGGGGAAGAGGTTGTCTGTTACAAACTTAGAAAGACATACAAAAAACTGATTTATGATCTGGACCATCCGGGGGAATTTTTCTACAGCAACAATCGCGCAAATCACATTATTGAATTTGCAGAAAATTACTGCAGGCACTCAAAAGGAAAATTTGGCGGAAAACCGGTCAGATTGGAGCTTTGGGAGAAAGCACACCTAGCGGCAGTGTTCGGGTTCATAGACATCGAAGGAAATCGAAAATACAGGGAATCCGTGCTGATTGTAGGAAAGAAAAACGGGAAGTCGTTGTTAGCTTCTATTGTTGGACTCTATATGCAATTGGCAGATGGGGAGCTTGGACCAGAAACGTACGCAGTTGCAACAAAAAAAGACCAGGCGAGAATTATCTGGCTGGAAGCGAAACGAATGGTGAGAAAATCACCTTCTCTGTCAAAGCGCGTCCGATCTTTGGTGGCAGAGCTGGATTCTGATTTTAACGATGGCGTGTTTAAACCGCTGGCATCGGATAGTGACACATTAGACGGACTGAATATTCATTGTGGATTGATGGATGAGATACACCAGTGGAAGAGTGGAAAAAAACTCTATGATATCATTGCCGATGGGGTCTCAGCCAGAGAACAGCCGTTGATTTATATTACATCAACAGCAGGAACAATCAGGGAGGATATTTATGATCAAAAATATGATGAAGCAAAGCGGGTCATAGATGGGTATTTTGATGAAAACGGATATAAGGACGAGCGGTTTATTGCGTTTATTTACGAGCTGGATAACCGAAAAGAGTGGACAGATGAAGAATGCTGGAAAAAGGCAAATCCGGGTCTTGGGACCATAAAAAACTTTCGGACACTGAAAGACAAAGTTGAGCGGGCGAAAAGCAACCCGCTTCTGGTAAGAAATTTGGTATGCAAAGAATTTAATATACCGGAAACATCTTCGGAAGCATGGCTGAATGCAGAGCAGGTTATCAACACCGAAAGATTTGACGTGCAGGCATTAAAGCCACGTTATGGAATAGGCGGCGCTGATCTATCCTCGACAACAGATCTAACGGCTGCAAAAGTAATTTTTCGTTTGCCGGATGACGAGCACATTTATGTATTGCAGATGTATTGGATACCAGAAGATCTTGTGGAGCGACGTGTACACGAGGATCATATACCGTATGATTATTGGATCGAACAAGGGATGGTGCGGACCTGCAAAGGAAATAAAGTTTCGTACAAGGATGTAACAGCGTGGTTTGTGGAGATCAGGGATAAATTCGACCTTTACATATACAAGATAGGGTATGACAGATGGTCTGCAACATATTGGGTGGAAGAAATGCAGGAAACTTTCGGGAAAGATGTAATGGTTCCGGTAGCACAAGGAAAACAGACTTTATCTTTGCCAATGAAAAATATGGGTGCGGATCTTGAAAGTAAGATTATCGTATATAACGATCATCCGGTAGATAAATGGTGTTTATGTAATACTGCAATTGACGTGGATAAGAACGGAAATATCCAGCCGATTAAAACAAGCGTGCCTACGCGTCGAATAGATGGCACAGCAGCTCTTTTAAATGCTTGTGTGGTGTATCAGGACAATCTAAATGAATACATGAGTTTAATTTAGGAAGGGCAAAGCAGCTCTTCTTTTTTTACGAAAGGAGTATCGCATGGGATTTTGGAACAAGGGAAAAAACAGGAACAGAGAGCCGACAGCAGACCAGCCAACACAGGGAAATCAGTTCCAGATGGTGACAACCTGGGGAGAGCATTTCTACGCATGGAATGGAAAACTGTATGATTCAGATATTGTCCGGGCGTGTATCCGGCCAAAAGTAAAAGCGATCGGGAAGCTGGTGGCCAAACATATAAGGAATGAACAGGGCGCCGAACTGAAAGTAAATCCGGTACCATACATTAAAGTTTTATTACAGACGCCAAATCCATACATGACGGGTCAGCAGTTCCAGGAGAAAATGGCAAACCAGCTCTGCCTGAATAACAATGCGTTTGCACTGATCGTACGTGACATGAACGGGTATCCTGCACAATTATACCCGATACCTGCAGTTATGGCGGAGACGCTTTACGATAAAACAGGCGGGTTGTTTTTGAGATTTACTTACCAAAACGGAAAAAGAGGGACATTCGACTACAGGGATGTCATTCATCTGAGACAGGATTATTATGATGACGATATTTTCGGAAGCAGCCCAGCTCCGGCCCTTTCGCAGCTTATGGAATGTGTTGGGATTATAGATCAGGGAATTATAAAAGCAATAAAAAACAGTGGTGTTATTCGATGGCTTTTAAAATATTCTTCTTCTATGAGGCCGGAAGATATCAAGAAAAATGTAGAACAGTTTGTAAAAAATTATCTGTCATATGAAAGCGAAACGTTCGGTGCAGCAGGAGTCGATGCGAAAGCGGAAGCAAAGCAGATTGAACCGAAAGATTATGTTCCGAACGCCGCACAGACAGACCGTATTACTGAGCGGATTTACTCATTTTTTAATACAAACAAAAAGATCGTACAGTCAACGTGGCAAGAGAACGAATGGACTGCGTATTACGAAGCGGAAATTGAACCGGCGGCGATACAGTTCGGAGATGTTCTTACGACAAAACTTTTTACCCCGAAGGAAAGAAGCCATGGAAACAGGATCATATACGAGGCGAGCAACCTTCAGTGCGCGAGCTTAAGCACAAAATTAAATTTCCAGGCAATGGTAGACCGAAGCGCAATGACACCGAATGAGTGGCGCGCAACGATGAATATGGCTCCGCTACCAGGCGGCGATCAGCCAATCCGACGACTCGATACGCAAGTTGTTGGGCTGATAGAGGATTGCCTCGGGAAAATAAACGCAGAAAATTGCATAGTAATGGCAGATCTGATTAAAAAGCTTTTAGAGACAGGAGGTGAGCAAGATGGCAAAATATAAAATCGAAATACGCGGTGTGATGATACCGAACGATTACAAATGGTATTATAACTGGTTTGGCGAAGACAGCACATGTCCGCGGGACGTAAGTACTGTACTTTCCGGTGTGAATCCGGGAGATGAAATTGAGGTATATATCAATTCACCAGGCGGCGTGATTGATGTTGGCTCTGAAATTTATACCTTACTGCGCAACGCGGCTCAGAAGAATGATGTGAGAATTTACATCGTTGGAGAGGCGTGCAGCGCGGCTTCTGTCGCAGCTTGCGCCGCATACAGCGAAATGTCTCCGACGGCTCTTATGATGGTGCATTGTGTTTCTTCTGGTGTCAGAGGTAACCATGAGGCAATGGAGCATATGGCTGAGGTATTACGCACCGCAGATCGTGCAATGTGCACAGCGTACACAGCAAAGACAGGAATGACAGAGGAAGAAGCACTTGAAATGATGGAGCATGAGACCTGGCTCACAGCGCAGCAGGCGAAAGAGAGGGGGCTTGTGGACAAGGTCATGTTTGAAGAGCCTGAAAAAGAAGAAATTCCTCTTGTAGCAGGCCCAATGTTTCGCCTGCCAACAAAAGAGCAGATGGAACGCGTGAGGGAACTGAGCGGGGAGAAAACAAAAGAGGCGATGGACGGAATAACGAAGTGTAAATTTGAAGCGCTGAAGCTGGCGCGAAGAACAGTAAAACCAGAATAGTTTCTGCGAGAGCAGGCAAAGGAGGAAAAAGACTATGAATTATGAACAGTACCTTGCACAGAGAAATGAAATGATGAACATGGTGCAGGCGCTCATCAACGAAGGCAAACTTGATGAAGCAAATGAAAAAATGAAAGATGTTACAGTACTGGATGAGAAATGGGACGCAATTGCGGAAGCACAGGCAAATATGAACGCCCTGAGCGGCGAGCAGAGAGCTATCAACATCCAGGAACTGACCGGAAGTGCAGTTAATGGGGAAGTAACAGCGGCGTTTGCGATCGGCCTTGGCACAAATCATGGGAATGAGGCAGAAAACCTCTACAAGTCCGATGCTTATAAAAACGCATGGGCGAAGCTGATGATGGGGAAAAACCTTACAGCGGAAGAGGCAGAGACGGTAGATAAGGTAAACGTTTACACCCACACAACAGAAAACACCGGTGTGGTTATCCCACAGACAGTAGCATCCGGAATATGGGATATGGTCGAGGAGTTATATCCACTCTGGAACGATGTGCAGAAAACATACGTAAAAGGTGCATATAAAGCGCTGATCGGAGAGGAATCCACAGACGCAAAATGGTATGATGAAGACACTCAGACAGAGGACGGCAAGGAAACAATCGGAGAGTTGAGCCTGAGCGGATGTGAGCTTTCAAGATCCATTACAGTATCTTGGAAGCTGCGTGAGATGGCAGTAGAGGATTTCATTCCATATATTCAGAGAAAAATGGCGCGGAGGATGGGCGCAGCGCTCGGTTATGGCGTATCGCACGGAAAAGGAAAGCCGGCAACAGGAGATACTTTTAAGCCGGAGCCGACCGGAATCGTCACTGCCCTGGAAAAAGAAACATCCACGCCGCAGGTTGCAACTTATACGAAAGGAACTTTGTCGTATAAAGACCTGACAGGCGCAAGAGCAAAAGTAAAGGTCGGCTCAAATGAACTGAAGATTTACGCGAATTCCACAACGATTTGGGGAGAGCTGGCAAATGTGGTTGACAAGAACGGGAAACCAATGTTTGTTCCAGATCCGGTAAATAATGGCATTTACAGAATTCTTGGTATGGAAGTAAAAGAAGACGATTCGATGCTGGATGGAGAAGTTCTGATGTCTAGCCCGTTTGTAGGGTATCTGGCAAACGTAAATAAAGATATGTCTGTAATGACAGAGGAGCACGTGAAAGCAAGAACCGTGGATTATTGTGGATATGCGATTGTTGACGGCGGAACAACCAGCACCAAGGCGCATTCTCTGCTGAAATATGCTGCCGCAAGCGGAGCGAATGAAACGGGGGAATAATGGGCCGCGCGGTATCGGCACAAAATAATACCGCAGCTGCAAGCCATGAAGAGTATGACGAGTCATATACCGTAACACAGCTTCGGGATGCAGCGAAGAAAAGAGGAATCCAGGGATATTCAACAATGAGCAAGGCAGAACTTTTGGAGGCGTTAAACTGTGATTGATAAAGATCTGACCGAACAGCTGATGAATGCTGTCAGGGTAAAATCTGAGGTTGCAAGAGAAGAGATCGGCGAGTTAGCTATAGCCTGCAAAAAAGAACTGGAGATTGCCGGGGTTTATGTAACGGACGAGAGTGATCCGCTGTTTAAACAGGTTGTAAAGCTCTATTGTAAAGCACATTACGGATACGATAAGGATCATGAAAAGTTTGGGGCTGCGTATGCGGCCCTGAGGGATTCTATGGCATTATCCGGGGAATACGAGAGGGCTGGTGATCCGGATGGATGAAGAGGCAAAATTGCTGGTTACAGCGAATGAGAAAGACAAGGACGGATTCCCAGTAGAAGTAAAGAAGGAAATACCGGTCTATGTGAGAGAAAAGTCAGTAATGCGGGCAGAGTTTTACGAGGCATTGCGATCCGGAATTACGGTAAAGATCATACTGGAAACACGTCAGGAAGATTGGGAACTGTCGGCTCATACGGTTGGAGGGAAGAAAGAGTTTGCCTCACGGATTGAGTACGACGGTTCTGTGTATGATATCGTTCGGACATATAAAAACGATAAATCTATGATTGAAATAATCTGCAGTTAAGAGGTGAGGCAATGGCAAATTTTCGGATGGACGGGATTGATGAAATAATCAAGGAGCTGGAACAGGCGGGGCGTTTTGGAGAGATCGCACCAAAAGCGGTCGATGCAGCGGCGCCGGTTCTCGAAAAGGCCGTCAAGTCCGCAGTGGCAGCGGCAGCAGGCAAGGGTTATGCGCATGGCGACCTGGAAAGGTCTATTAAGAAAACGAAAGCAAAACTGAACGAGTGGGGCGCATTTGCTGTAATAAAGCCAACCGGGAAGGACCACAAAGGGGTCAGCAATGCAAAGAAACTTTTGAGCCTGGAATTTGGTAATTCACGGCAGAGGCCACACCCGTGCCTTGCCCAAGCGGTAAGCAGCGTGAAAAATCAGTGTATGGAAATTATGGAAGAGACTGTATATAAGGAGCTTGGCAGGAAATGAATGTAAACCAGAAAATAGAAAGCGCCCTAAACGATCTGGTAGATGGAAATATCTGGCCGCTGTCATGCCCAATGGAGGAATTGCCGGAAGAATATATCGTCTACAATCCAGAACTGGAACAGCCGGAGGATTTTGGGGATGATACAGATCTTGTATGGGTGCAGTATATGCAGATACACTGGTTTAAAAAGGGAGAATCCAGAAAACCGGTGAATTATATTGCAAAACGCCGCGAAATTCGCAGCAGGCTCAAAGCGGCAGGTTTTTCACTGTCCGGGATACAGACATTATTTGAGGAAAATACCGGATACACGCATCTATGCTTCCTGGCAAATATCGTAGAAGAAACATAAAACATATATTCAAATCATGAAGGAGGAAACTTAAAAAATGGCAAAGATAGGTTTTGAGTACATTGCGGCAGCAAAATTAGACGCAGAAAGTGCAGCAAGCATTGCAGCAGCAAAATATACGGAAGGAAAAGAAATTGGACCGGGCGCAAATTTCAACGTTACAGTAACGGCGAATGATGTAAAAGATTTCGGGGATGACCGTGTCCTAATTACAGATGTTTCTGTGACAGGAGGTACGGTAAGCGCGGAATTGAATGAGCCAACAATGGAAAATGAGGCGTGGATGCTTGGACATACATTTGCGGCGGAAACGGGGATGATCCGGAATGCTGACGATACACCGCCATATCTTGGAATCGGTCTTGTAGGAAAGTCACGTACCAGCAAGAAAGAAGGTATCGTTTACCGGGCAAAGGTATATGCAAAGATACAGTTCAAAGAGCCGAATGATGAGAATACAACAAAACAGGAATCCACAACGTTCAACCATACTACTATGGAAGGAAACCTGTTTGTACTTCCGAATGGTGACTGGAAAAGTGAAAATGAGTTTGACTCTTTGGAGGCGGCAAAAGCATTTGTGGATAAGATTCTTGGAATTGGGACAGAGGATGCAGGAGCACAATCATGAGTGACTTAAAACCGAGAGGAATTCCAATAATTTTGGATGGAGTGGAGAGACATTTTCTCTTCACTCTGAACATAATTGATGAATTACAGGATAAGTATGGGAAGAATCTTTATGAGATTATCGAAGATCTCACGAAAAATGAAGAATCCGGTCATTTATTGAGAGAAGTTGTTACAATCCTATTAAACGACGAGGTTGACCGGACAGAACGACTGGGGATGCAAGAAGCACCAATGCGGGTAACACAGGTGGATGTAGGTGAAATGATTGGCCTGGACAATTACTGGGATGTTATGGCTGCATTATTAAGAGCATATGGGGTGTCTCTTCCGGAGATCGAGGATGAGGACCCAAACTGGGAGAGCGGGCAGACGAACAATTAAATGTCGCCCGCATACTTTACATCGGCTCCATGAAGCTGGGATACTCGGAAAGCGAGCTGTTTCAGATGACGCCCAGGAAATTCTTTAAAATATACAGAGAATTTCTGATTATGAACGGCCTGAAAAAAGAGGGCGACGAATACGCAATCGACAATTTGGCGTAAGAGATAATAGAACAACAGGTAAAAGAGGCAGTTAATGGCTGTCTCTTTTTGTTATGTAAAAATAAGAAATTGGAGGACATGCTATGAAACTAAGACTTGTTAAACAGGGAAACTTTTTAGGAACAAAATGTGATTTTTATGTGGATGAAGAAAATAATATTTACATGAGCAGGACGCAGATCGGATATGCATTGGAGTATACAAATCCATCTCATGCGATTTTAGTGATTCATCAGAGACATAAAGACAGGCTTGATAAATTTAGTGTCGAGGTTAGGTCGTCACAATTTGAGACCCCGTTCAATGGAATAGGAAAAAGTAAAAAGGCTTTCCTATATAGGGAACAAGGAATATATGTGATTTGCGGGTATTCGAACAAAGAAATTGCTGATAGATTTAATGATTGGGTTGCAGATACAATAATTTCAATTCGTAAGAACGGCTACTATATCACAACGGAAAAAGATGATAAGTGGCTCGGGACCCGGGAAGAGGCGAAGCACGCAAGGAAAACGGAAACAGATCAGATTAAACTGTTTATTGAATATGCGAAATATCAGGGAAGTAAAAGCGCAGAAAGATATTATGTGATTTTTACAAACCTGATTAATAATAAACTGGGCATCGAAGCTGGGAGCCGAAACGATCTGTCACAGGAGAAGCTGATGGATATGAAGGCTATGGAGACCCTAGTTAAGATGCGGATTAAAAAGCTGATGGAAGAAAAAGTGTCTTATAAGCAGATTTATCAGGAAGTGAAAGAACTGATTGAAAAGCTGTAATTAGAGCTGGTTATTATATCGGAAGGTTGTTACAATAGAGATATAAGGAGGCGGGTAGATATGTTATTTTCAGAGAGCGTATATTTTTTGGTATTGTTCACGCTGCCGGCGGCATTGAATATTATCTACAATGTACATATCCGGCAAGTGCCAGTAGTCCGTCAGAATAAATCCGTGGAATTGGCGGAGTGCGTGCTGTTCTGTATGGTTGTGTTTTTTGTGAATCTGATATTTATGAGGACCGAAATTCTCAAGTTCAGCAGATATACAATCTTAGGCGAGACAGAACGAAAGGTATTCGCAGTAACAGAAAAATTTGATTTTTTATCGTTTATGATACATTATTTCATTTTGAACCTGGCATCCAGCATAGCGGTGATTTTTGTATGGCATACGCTGGGGCAATGGGCTTTCAGGGAAATAAAGAATTCAACCAACAAAGCAGTGGGGCGTGACGCAGAGTTAAAATACAGTGATGTATGGAGAAACCTGTTCGAGACAGAAAAGATCATCGATGTGTCGAAATGCATTGTGAAAATTGAGCGTGGCGGACAGATAGTGACGGCCGGGCTGCTCCGTTCATATCCGGCGCCTACTGTTGAAAGAAAGGAACTGGCGCTGTATAACACAGACTCGATCAGGGAACTGTTCGAGGAGGATAAGGAAAAAGACGTATCTGACAGAATATTTCCATTTGCGGAAGTAGAATATTACGATATTGAGACGGATACACTGATTAAATTTTATAAAAACAATCGATATGAGGCGTATTATAGGGATGAGCCGGAATAATTCGGCCCAGTATTACTTTTTTGGCGGTCTGGTGGGTACTGTTTTGGGAGCACGCGCACCTTCGCCTATATGTATCTGACGCGTACCGGAATTTTGAGAAGACTGTCCGGTACCTCCAGCGCTGTTTTTATCAGCCACAGCGCAATCCTCCTTTCTTGTATTTTGGTATATTGTAGCATAATTTTGAAAAAATTGTATGCAATGTATACGAGATTATGGTACAATGAGAAAAAATATCAATTCCAAGGAGGACGAGTTATGAAGAAAAAACTTTGTGTTTTATTGATTATGGCAGTGATGATGTTTTGCGGAAGAATTTCATGTATTGCGGCTAATGAATTTGACTCAATTATACCGGAAGAGCTTGAAAAGGAAGAGCTGGTAGATGCGTATAATGAGTTGAGAGATACTTATAACATTTTGTTTGATTTGTATGTTAAAGAGTTAATGGATAATTCTGGATATGATTCTGTGGAATCAGAGACGGAAACAGAAAAAATAAATACTGCAAACCGATGGATAATAAAAAACTATGTGGATGAATTTGATAGGCCAACAGAGGAACAGTACATTACAAATGAATACTACATTACTGGGACGTTTAGTAATAGTGCGACAACTGATTCGGAATTAAAGGTAATGTTTTTGATTGACAAAGACTATATAAGAATAAAATTATATGAGTATGGAGATAACGTTGTAAATAATTCTTATAGCAAAAATAAAGAGTATTCCATAAAAGCATTAGATTCAAAGAACGGTGAACATGAAGTAGGATGCTATATAAATTCTAATAGTGATAGTTTAATAGTAAGGAATAATGATGAGTTTTGCAGAATACTTGAACACGGAGGGGAGACAACGTTCGTAATAAAAGAAAATGATAGCATGTCGGAATATAAATTTACTGTTGATTTATCAGATGATTTTTCAAGTTTGTATTCGGAAATAGGCGGCGAGTTTCAGAATAGTGAAGATTACCAAAAATATTTAGCCGAGGAAGAGAAAAAACGTATAAATGGAGATGTTCAAGCTTCATTAAGCCGGAAGGATGATATAAATCTGGAATATGCTTTATCGTCGGAATTGCCGGATGGAACTATTGTTAAGTTGAGTTCATATAAAAATTATAAATTTATTGAAGAAACAGAGCAGAAAATAGAAAACGGTAAAATTTCGTATATATTTTATCAGTACTTGGAAAACGCAGTAAGCGGCGACGAATTTAGCGTCTATGCAGAAATTGAGTACGGAGCACAGAATGAGGAAATACAGAAAAAATTTGGTAAAGGTGCTTTTCAAGAATTTTATTATTTAGATGGCGTAGAGAGCAAGTATGTTGGAGAACATGAGGTAGCTACATTAAGCTCAGCAAAATTTATTGTAGAGTAATGAAGAAATGAGACCGGAGAAATTCGGTATCATTTTTATAAAAACTAAATGACAAACATGAGAGACAGTCGAAAGGCTGTCTTTTTTGTGCGTAAAATTTTATATGGGTTGAATTTGAAGCGCAAATTGCCTGACTTTTAAGCTGATTAATTTGCAAGGTTTCTTATTTGTGGTAGAATTTTGACAAAATATCACAAAGGAGAAGCGTTATGGGGAGATGTAGTGTTTGTGGGAAAAAAGGATTCTTTTTGTACGTAAATGCTTGTGGACGGTGCAGAAAATGTGAGAAAGAGTATAGGGATGTAGAGAAAGAAAATCGACAAAGAGTAATAGAAATTGGGCGTCAGCAGTTGGAACAAAAAAAATCAGAAATTTTACGTGCAAAGGAGCAGTTACGCGAGATACTTGAAATGTTAATTTTGCTTGATACGAGATTATATCTTATTGTCACGTCGGGGTGTGAAAAATTTTTACCAACGATAGAAGAGAGAATAGATCAGACATATAAATTACGGGAAATGATCTATGCTGCTGATAAAAATTTATATTTTTCAGATGCAGCTAGAGAATACGCATATTCGAATGAAGAAATAAAAGGAGAAGATTTATCTGGTATAAAGCAAGGAATAAAAAATTATATTGGATGCGATGACTATGATCCTAAACATATGGCACGGTATTGTTTTTATCATTTTGCTTTAGAATTTGAAGAGGGATGGAAAATTGAAAAGAGTGAAATTAAAAAATATATAAAGAAGTATGGAAAAACGATCAAAGAACCGAAATTGAGTATAGAAGCTACCGAAGAAAGGGTTGAGATTAGCGATAAGAGCAAAAAGAGAAATCGATGCGGTCAGAGTTTTGATACTATGCCTGATTGCGTGATTGTGGATATTGAGACGACGGGCCTGGATCGTTGCAATGATTCTATAATTGAAATTGCAGGGATAAAAATTATAGATTCTGAAATTGTAGAAAATTATTCTTCTTTGATTCATTACGATAAAGCGTTGGATGACAAAATTGTGATTATAACAGGAATAACTACAGACATGGTACAAAATTGTGAAAAAAACCTTGCTGAAGTTATAACAGAATATAGAGATTTTATAGGAAACCTGCCTTTAGTTGGGCATAATATTGAAAAATTTGATTTTGAGTTTATTAATAGAGCGTACCTTGAAGTTTTTGGCAAGAGAATCAGTAATCGGTATACCGATACTCTTATATTAGCTCGCGTGTGCATGTATGATGCTCCTAGTAAATCACTTGGAGAATTGGCGCATTACGCAGGGACATTCAGAGGAATCCAGCACAGAGCATTGGGGGATTGCGAAACGACTTTATATTTATATGATTATATGCTAAAAAGGAGCGCAGCAAAATTACTAAAGTGGAGTCTAAGAGGAAAAGCTTTTAATGGAGTCAATGGAGAATATCCTCAATATATAGCAAAAAGGTATCCGGAAAACAGGTGCCATGAATATCACAAGAAGTTAATATATTCTGAATACATGCGGCAAGCTGATGGCGTGGAAACTATATACGCATTTGATTTATCGGAATTGAAAGATATTTTGTCAGAATATTCTTTAAAGAAATGTGGATCAAAAGTGGAACTTGCTTCGAGGATTGCTGCAAACGTAGCTATTGATAAGCTTAATTTGCCCGTGTTGTATATACCTACTGAAAAAGGTGTTAATCTGATAGAAAAAATATTAGGAGAGGATTGTGCTGACTATTGCAAAATGTTGGAGGCGCTTCACAACCAACAAAAATTGGAGCAAGAAATAATAGCGAAGAAACAAAATGAGAAAGAAAATATAGAAAAACCTTTAAAAACGAGAGGAAAAAACATTTTTCAAATGGATGATGCTGGAAACATAATTGCAGAATTTGATTCTATCGCTGCAGCATCTAAATACATAGGAGTTAATTCCAAAAGTATTCGTGATGCCGCAAAAGGTGTACAAAAGCATGCAGGTGGCTTCTGCTGGAAATATAAAGAATAATACTTTACGAAGGTAAAAATTTGGCGTTCTTTTGCAAAATAATACTTGACTTTGCCCGTACAATCTTATATGATGTTTGTACGGGCAAAGAAGGAGGGTGATTAAATGGCGCCCTTACAAAAAGGAACAAAATTGACTGACAATCCTCGGAATATCAGATTGGAAATTCGTTTGACAAAATCTGAAAACGAAATGTTAGAAACTTGTGCTAAGCGAATGCATGCTACAAAGACGCAGGTGCTAATAAAAGGAGTTGAAATGGTCAAGGAAGAACTAGATAAAAAATAGAAGTTGCCCCGCTACCAACGACTGCAACTTCTAAATCAACACCAGAAGTTTCCTTCTGATAAATCTATCATATCAGATGGCGAGACTTCTTTCAAGAACAAAAATTGAAAGGAGCTTTTTATTATGGCAGCAATGAAAGAAATATTTACCGACCTACAGGAGCAGGTCTACAAGAAATTGAACAATCTGGGAGTATCTCAGAAAACAATTTTCAGCTTTGAGAATTTACTTATTAATCAGCAGCAGGGAGGCTTGAGCTTTTTTGATTTTGCTGAAAAGATGGCAGGGTACGCCATGGCAATTCATATTCTTTCCGAGACTACCGGATATGATCGCAAACGTTTGTGGGACATCTGGCAGGAACATGTGCAAGATTTCGTGGATGGTGATTCAGAGTATTTCACACTTGACGAAGAGTGGGAATCATTTAAGAAAATCACGCAGGAAAGAGACTGGTAGGAAGGAGAAAGAATATGAGTAAGGATTTATATGAATTGAGCGCAGAACTTAATGGTGTTTCGACGATAGTTTCCGGTTTATCAAATCAATTAGATGATAGGGAATCGGATATTCTAACACCGCAATCAATGAAAATGCCCTTTTTGGCGTGTCAAATTATTTGGATAGGATAGCGGAGGATCTGATTGAATTAGAGAGCTCGGAAAGTAAAAGAGAGGAGGTAGCGTCATGAATGAATTAACGGGAACGACGATTACTTCTATGGAAGTGGCAGGGATGGTAGATAAGAGACATGCGGATCTGTTAAAAGATATTAGAAAGTATGTAAATCAGTTAGGAGAGGGAAAAATTTCCCCGTCCGATTTTTTTACAGAATCAACGTATATTTCAGAGCAAAACAAAGCGGTTCCGTGTTTCCTTGTCACTAAGAAAGGCTGCGAATTTATAGCACACAAACTGACGGGGCAGAAAGGAACAGAATTTACAGCCCGGTACATCAATCGTTTTCATGAAATGGAAAAAGAGATATTGATGCCGCCGGAGCAAATCCCGATCGGAGAAGTGGCGAGCTACACAAAGGTTCTGGATCGCATTGCGGTGAGGCAGGGGCTTGCACCACATAGGATTGCCTATAATTTCAAAAAGGTATCGGAGCAGTTCGGTATCAAATTGTCAGAGGATTTTGTGAAGATTCCGGAATACGAGCAAATGAAGCTTGCTGTGGATGTGATATAATTTTAGTTGTGACACAGCCATCTATGTGAGATAATCAGAAAAAAAGGAAAAGGTATGATAATGAAAAAACTTTCGGTAGCAGAATACAATAAAAGACGGAAAGAAACGGAACGAATAAGAAAAATAATACGCCTGTTCATTTTTAATATCCCACTGATTCTCTGGTGTGTTTTAGTTGTGGCGTTATGCTGGAAAGATTTCAACAAAGGAATTTTCCTTTCCGCCGCAAGTGCCGTATTTGTGGTGCCGATACTTTTATTTACCAACTGGATAACAAAGCAGGATCAATGGAATTAATCGAAATATAACTGATTTACAAGCGCCGGTCGTATGATTGGCGCTTTTGTCATGCAAAAAAGGAGAAGGATATGGCGAAAAATAAGATAGGGATTGTGCTTTCGCTGGACGGGGAGAGAGAATTTACGCAGGCCCTTGCAAATATCAATAAAACATTGCAGGTAACAAAGTCGGAATCAGCAAAAGTATCAGCGGAATACGAAGGGCAGAAAAATACAATAGAAGCGCTGACTGCAAAGCATGAGGTTTTATCCAGAAAACTTGTAGAGCAAAAAGAGAAGCAAAATGTTGCACAACGCGGACTCGACAATGCAAACAAAACATATAATGCCGCCAGGGGACGGCTGAACGAACTGGAAAGGGCGCTGGAAGATACCAAAAAAGCGTTAGAGAATTCAGGCACATCCAGCGAAGAATTAAGTAAGCAGTTAAAAGATCAGACAAAAGAAGTGGATTTGCTCTCAGGCTCTTTGAAAACTGCAAAGGAAAAATACAAAGAAATGCAGGCGTCTGGAACGGCATCAAAGACAGCGTTAAAAGATCAGGCCGCATCAGTAAATGAACTCTCCAAAGCTCTTAAAGAGGCAAAAGATAAACAAAAAGGTTTGTCAGACCGGGTGAAACCAGTAAATGATTATACGAAGGCCATTGACAGGCAAAAAGGCGAGATAGGACGCTGCGAAAATAAAATCAAGACATGGCAGCAGAAGCTTAATACGGCGCAAAGAGAAGTAATTGAGACAAACCGGGCAGTAAATGAAAATGCTGCATATATGCGGGAAGCACAGGAAGCGACAGACGGATGCGCAAAAAGTATTGATGAATTTGGAAAAGCCGTAAGCGGATCAGATATGTCATTATCGGTAAAAGATGGATTTCTTGCGGGAATCGGAGAAAGCCTGAGCACGGGCGCTATTGATTTAGTAAAAGCGGGAGTAGATGCAGTAAAAGAATCCATGTATGATTTAAGCAGTGCATCTGCACATCTTGCCGCCAGCACAGGTCTGTCTGAGTCGGAAGCAAAGCGTTATCAGGATGTCATGAAGCAGATCAAAGGGGAAAACTTTGGCGAGAGCTATGAGGACGTTGCTGACGCAATGGGGACTGTCATTAAATCAATGGGTAAACTCAGCGACGTAGAGCTAAAAGACGTTACGGAGAATGCCATGACGCTCCGCGATACGTTTGATATGGATTACCAGGAGTCTATCCGGGCCGTAAAAATGCTGATGGACCAGTTCGGAATATCGAGTGAGGAAGCTTTCAATCTGATTGTTCAGGGCGCGCAGCAGGGGCTTGATAAAAACGGGGACCTGCTCGATACGATCAACGAGTATTCCGTCCATTACGCGCAGATGGGGGTATCTGCGGATGGATTTTTTAACTCTCTGAAAAACGGTACGGACGCCGGTACCTTTTCTGTTGACAAACTCGGAGACGCATATAAGGAGTTTGGCGTCCGGGTAAAGGATTCCGCAACCAGTACGGATGAAGCATATGAGAAACTTGGCCTAAACGGGGAGGAAATGCGCAGCCAGTTTGCACAAGGCGGAGAGAGCGCACAGGCAGCCACAGAAACGGTACTTGCCGCGCTTGTGAGCATGGACGATAAAGTAGCGCAGAACGAAATAGGCGTGGCTTTATTTGGTACCATGTGGGAAGACCTTGGAGAAAAAGGAATCACAGCGCTCACGAATCTAAACGGGAGCATATCGAGCTCGAAAGAGGCTATGGAAAGCCTCAAAGAGGTACAATATTCCGATCTGGAATCGGCCGTTTCGGGACTTGGTACAGCTTTTCAGAACAATGTCATTACACCGATTGGTGAATTTGTTGCGCCGGGAGTCACGTCGTTGTTTGAGGGAGCAACCGAAGCACTCAATACGCTTGGCGGGAATGTGGAAACAGAAAAGACGGTGCTCGACAACTTCATTGCTGACATTGCTGCATCAAACGACGAGGTGCAGCGGTCCCTGGAATCTGCGCGAGGAATCATGGACAATGCTGAGGCGGAAGGGGCAAAGCTGGACGCGTATAAGCAACTATTCCTGGATCTGAACAACGTAACAGATAAGACAGAATTTCAGAAATACCAATTAAGAACAGCAGTGGCAGAACTATCAAATACCGTACCAGGGCTTGCGGAAGCGTTTGACGGCGAGACGGCATCCCTTTCACTGACAAACGACGAGCTGGAACGGATGTTTGATAATGCAAAAGATATTGCAATGCAGGATGCGTATCTCGCTGCACAGGAGGAGTCGATGCAGGCGCTTGCTATGGCGACTCTGAACCGCGTGAAAGCAGAAAACGCCCTGGAAGAAGCAGAGAAAGCACGCAGGCATACTGATACTGCCGATAAAGACGCAACGATGGCCGTAAATGCCAGGATAGAAGAGGCGGAAAAAGAACTCGCAGAAATGCAGCAGGCAGAAAGGGAAGCTAAGAAACTAACAAGGGAAAACGAAGAAGCGCTTAAAAGTATCGGAGTAACATTGGGAGATACCGCCGAGGCGACGAATGATTTCTCCGGCGCAACGCAGGGAAGCACGGAAGCTGCGGATGACAATAAGGATGCGATAGAAGAAGCCGCGAAGGCTGCAAAGGTTAACGCAGAAACGCAAAAAGAAGCAGCGAAATCCATCCTGGACACATACGAAGGATATGTGGATGAGATAAAGTCTGACTTGCAAAACAAGATTTCCCCGTTTGATAAGTTCGACGCGGGTACTGATATGACCGCAGAAGAGATCAAGGAGAACGTGCGCAGCCAGAAAGAGGGCCTGCTCAAGATGAACGAAGACATGAAGTATGTCATCGAACAGATGGGTGACGACCTTGATGCGGATTACCTGGAATATTTGAAATCTCTCGGGACAGACGGAGCCTCTTTATGGTCACATTATGCAGACACCATCAGAAACCAGGGGGAAGAAGGAAAACAAATCCTGATTGATACTGGGAAAGACTATGCAGATGCCATGGACCTGACGGAGGAAATGGCAGAAGCGCGGGCAGCAAATAAACTCGCGTACGAAGCAATGACTGGCGATCTTGGTTCATCAGATGCAGATTTTTCAGCTTTGGAGGATGCGGTCGAAGCAGCAGCGACATCAGCAGCAGGCAAATGGAAAGAGCTTCCGAAGGAAACCAAGAAGGAACTGGATACAGTCGTGCAGACGGCTAAGGAGTGCGGCATTAAGATTCCAGAAGGATTAACAGAAGGAATTGCAAGCGGAGAAGTATCGGCAGAAGATGCGATCAAGCAGTTAAACGGGAGCTTGCGCGGCTCCTTTGACGGACTTGCAGAAGTAGCGAAAAAGGTAGGAATTAAAGACAATATTTTAAAAGACCTGTCTGACGGCATCAACGCAGGCGGAGAAGAAGCGGCAGCCGCATATGACAGGCTGATTGATTTGATTGCAGAAAAATCGCCGGAGCTGCAGGAAGCGATGGCGGGAGGGGATAACACAGGTGAATTTGAGGAAAACGTAAAAGCGACAACAGAAGATGCAGCAGGAGTTATTCCGGACGCGGCCCCTATTTTTGAAGAAAAAACAGAAGTTCTCGTGGACGCAATGGCATCCACCATGAAAGAAGGGGCAGAAAAAGTAAAGACCTCAGCCGAAGACGTTGCAAAAGCTGGGGCAGAGGCCATAGAGGGGCAGGCTGAGGCATACACAAAAGCAGGGGAAACCCTCGGGGGCGCATTCTCAGATGGGATTTCATCCAAAAAGAAAAGCGCAGAAACAGCAGGGGAAGAACTTGGAACAGAGGCAAATACGGGAGCCGGGAAAGCAGGCCTAAAGACCGCAGGAGCAACGCAGGCTGGTGAATACGCATCGGGAATACGATCAAAAAAGCAAAGTGCAAGTGATGCAGGCGGAGAAGTAGCAGGAAGTGCAAAGACCGGAGCGGAAAATGTTACAGGGTTTCATACGGCAGGTTTTAATATGGCCTCCGGAATTGCCCAGGGAATTACAGACGGCTCGCCGATCGTAGAAGATGCAGCAAAGAATGTTGTTAAGGCCGCGAAAGATGCGGCAAATAAAGAGGCAGATTCCCACAGTCCCAGCCGGGTTTTTCAGAAACAGGTCGGGTTTTACATGTCAGCCGGTATGGCAAAAGGTATATTAGACGGCCAGAAGGATGTTGCAGAGGCATCAAGGAAAACGGCGTTTGCAGCACTGAGGGAGGCAAAAGAAACTCTTGGAATCCACTCGCCGTCAAAAAAATTCAAAGAGGACGTCGGAAAGCAAGTCGCAAAGGGTTTTGCGTTTGGTATTAAAGATAGCTCTTCTCTTGCAGGGAAAGAAGCTGAAAAAATGTCAAACCAGGTCTATAAGAAATCAACGGCATGGCTGACAAAGTATAAAAAGACACACAAGACATCCTTGGATGACGAGCAGTATTACTGGCAGCAGATTGCAAAACATACGAAAAAAGGGACTGACGCCCATAATAAAGCGCTGGCCAAGATGATGACGGCAAGTGTGTCAAAAAAGAATGATTCCGGAAAGAAAAAAGATACGGAAACCTATTACTCTGAAATATATTCCGAGTCACAGAAATACTTACAAAATCAGCAAATTTTAAATGACTGGTCACTTAAAAGCCAGCTCAGCTATTGGACACAGGTTCGGGGGCAATTAAAAAAAGGTACGCAGGCTTGGTACAACGCGACAAAAGAGATCAAAAACCTGCAAAAGGAGATTGACGAGGAACAAAAAGAAGCAGAGAAGAAACGACAGGAGGAGGCAAAACAAAAGACCCAGACGCACGCAAACGTACAAAGGGAGCTGCTCAGTAAGTACAAGGTCTATAACGATGTGTCAGCAAAAGCCGAGATGCAATACTGGGATATTGCGAGGAAACAATTTAAAGAAGGCACAGACGAACGCATTGCAGCGGATCAGAGCTACCTGGAAGCAAAAGAAGAGTATTACGGACAACAAAAGGAACTGGACGAAGAGTATGCCGAGAACAAGAAAGAACTGGACGAGGAACTCGCGGAGAGTATTGCAGACCTTCAGGAGAAATACGACGATGCAGTAAAGAGTCGGAAGCAGGAGATCCTCTCTTCCATGAGCTTATTTGAAGCCTGGGATGCCGAAGGATACAAAAAAGAAGATCTGACGAAGAATCTGAAAACACAGGTCGAAGGGCTGAAGTTTTGGGAGAAACAAATCGAGGAACTCAGTAAAAAGGGACTCACCGCGGAACTGATGGACGAACTACGGGAAATGGGGCCGGAAGCGTCTGCATCCCTCTGGTCCCTGAACCAGATGACAGAAGAAGAGCTGAAAGCATACAATGACCTGTGGACAGAGAAAAATACTTTGGCTGAAAAGCAGGCCATTGAAGAAAATAAAAAGCTCTTAAAAGAAACGAACGACGCCATTGCAAAAGCAAGAAAAGATACGCAAGATGAAATGGCTTCGATTGAGTCAGAATACCGCAAGGCAGTTGTGGAACTGAATAAGGGACTTTCTGACGGGCTGAAGGGTCTTGTTGAGCAGGCTGGAAAGATCGGAGAAGAGATTGTATCCAAGCTGGTAAATGCGATCAAAGACGGGGCAACGGCAGAGCAGACCAAAAAGATTCTGGCGGATGCGGGCGTAATTCCGGCACAGAAGAGCGGGACAACAGGAAGTGCATCATCAAGCGGAGCAGGATCAAAGAAAACGTCGACCGAAACAACAGATAAAAAGAAAACGGAAACCGCCACAACGTCGTCAAAAAAGAAAGACGCGATCCTGGAAATCATAAATTCCGGAAGCGCACATGCAAAGAAGCTGTCGGCAGAAGAAAAAAAGGAGCATCACGCTTTGTGGAAGCATCTGGTAGAAGGCTATGGACGAAAACCGACCTATGCGATTTATAAAAAGCTGGCAGATACACTAGGCGTAAAGGCAGACGATAAGGCCACCAGCGCTCAGAAAGATGCAATCTTAAAAGCACTCAAGAAAAAGGGGTATGCAAGTGGCGTTTTGAATCTAAAACGTGATGAATGGGCCTGGACACAGGAAAAGGGCATGGAACTCATTACCAGGCCGGACGGTGGCGTGTGGACGCCTTTGCAAAAGGGCAGCAGCGTGCTCAAGGCAGATATCAGCAAGAACCTGATGAAGTGGGGGCAGCGAAGCCCGCAGGAATACCTAAATGAGATTCAGGCACGTATGAGCCGTCAGCAGCAAGCCATGGCAGAGCAGGCAAAGGCACTGAACTTTTCCGCCATTGGTATGATTAATCGTATGACGGAGAGCTACAGGCCGCAGGCCACGTCGGTAAACGTAGATAACAGTGGGATTGTGGCAGCGCTACAACAGGTTATGACAGCACTGCCGGAAATGCTCGCAGAGGCACTTTCAGGGATACAGATGGTTACTGATACGGGCGTACTTACGGGGCAAATGCAGCCGCTTATTAGCAAAGAGAGCGCGGCGGTGACTGTGCGGAGGAACAGAGGCAGACTGTAAAAGATAAATGAGAAAAGGCAGCCTAATGGCTGCCTAATTTCGACACAATTTATCAAGTGTTACACGAAGAGCATCGGCCAATTTAATAGCTGTATCAACTTTACAGCGATCAAAACGTTCAATGTCTTCAATGGTTCGGATTGGGACACCGGACAGGTCAGATAATGCTCGAATGGATAGTTGCTGTTCTGTACGGATTTGTCTTAAATTCATAGAAACCTCCTTATTAAATAAATAGTAACACAAGGCCAATAATAACAACAAGAAGCCACACAATAGCGATTACGAGTGTCAGAAAACTTTTTAGTGTTTTTTTCATATTGCATTGAAAATGGAGCTATGTTATATTTTAAGTGGGGAGGTTTCCCTCCCCGGTTTTTATCGGAGACTCTCGATAATCATTTTGATTACTGCTAAGAGAGTTCCAATTTCTAATGCGAGCTGGGTAAGTGCTGATACCACTTTTTTCAGCTCGTTTAGTTTTTTCTCCATTTCTTTTCCACCTCCTTTCTATGATTAAATTATACCACGTTATAACGTGGTTGTCAAGAATAAAATAGGGGAAAGAATATAATACTTGTAAAAATGTGAAACTATTTGTTCTCTTTTTATGCTGTAAAACGTAACGAGGAGGCGTAAGTTTGTCTTGATGATTGAATTTATAAGAACAGAGGAAGATTATACGAAAATAATTTTTATTTTACATTTTTAGCACAGGTATACTGAATTTATTTATGAAATTGAAGGAGAGGTATTTCAGATGGCAGTGTTGAAGACAGAAGATGAAAACAGCCTGGTAGTTTTGTGCAAATGCGGATGTGATGATGGAATACGAATAACAGTCGAAAAAACAGATGATGAAGATTATTGGTATCAGACTTATTTAAGTGGAAACTGGTATAAAGAGCAGGGTACTTTATTGGCAAAGCTGAAAAAGATATGGGCAGTCATCCGGAACAAAGATTTTTATTATTCAGAAATCGCAATGGGAAAAGACGACTGGGAAACATACAAAGAGTGGGTGAATAGGCATTGATTTCAAAAACCCGAAGCTGGTGATATAAAGTGATTGTCGGATTCAGGGAACTATTTTATAGTTTGAGCGGGAACAATTGTGTTGCAGGGTGGAAGCCTCTATTCTACATAGGATGGGGGTGGTGCATATGAAGAACAAATTCAGTTTTAATGACTTGATGCAGTTCAGATTATTTCTGATTGCACTACTGACATTCATTTATTTGATTAGTCATTAGTGCCACATAGAAAAACCACCCTTGAAACTTTGGCGAGTGACAGGATAGTTTTTTTATCTTTGTCATGAAGCCAGCCGTTTTGCAAACGGTTGTTCCTTTTTCTATGCTTAATAAACGTCACAAAGAGAATTTTTAAAGAACAATTGAGAGCGGGCAACCGCTCTCTTTTTATACACTTTTTTAAGGAGGAGATAAAAGTGAAATTTAACGGATGGGATATCTCAAACGCGGATGCACGTCAGCAGAACGTAACACCAGGATTTCACGCAGTGAAAAATGACAGTGATTGGGTACGCGGAAGCCCGCAGCCGGTCATGTTCGAAAATAAAGTGGGATTTAAGACAATCCGAGTTACGTTCTTGGTAAAGGCCGAAGGGAGGCAGGCGATCCTGTCAAGGTGCAGCGAAATACTGGCGCATTTTCAGGAGCCGGGGAAGTTGGAACTGGACGATTTCATTCACGATTTTTATGGCGTGATGACAAAATATACTCACAATGAGAAAGTAATGAACCGCTGGCATATTTTAACGGTTGATTTTGATGGTTATGAGTGTGCAAAAACGGAGAGCATACAGAGCTTTTCCGGCGCGCAGAGCTTTACCGTAGAAAATGCAGGAACGTTACCGACACCAGCCACAATAGAAATCACACCGCAGGTCGGAGCGGCAGAAATCGAACTGACAGGACTATGCCGGAATCCAGATACAGGAGAAGACCTGCCGGTAAAAGTCCGGGAGCTGACCACAGGAAATACAGTAACGCTAAATGGCATTACAGGCCTGTTTACACAAGGAGGAAATCTGAAGGCCGGAGACATTGATATATGGGGACTTCCGACGTTACTGCCGGGGAATAATCAAATTACAGTTGACAATGCATGGATGGATATCACAGTCAGGTTCCATCCACGTTTTATGTAGGGAGGAAAACAAAATGAAAATGACATTAAAAGAAGTGAGCGAGAAATATACGGCACTTGCCGGAACGGCAAAACTGACTTTACCGATCAAACTCGGATATGCAATCACATGCAACCTGGACACCATGCAAAAATACGCGGAACATATTGAAAAAATCCGTAAGGAATTATGCGAACGATACTGCAAAAAGGACGCGGACGGAAACCCGGTTATGGTCGATAAGCTTGTCGGCGGAAAAAAAGAAAGCAGCTACGACATTGAACCGGATGAAATGCGGGAGCTGAATCGGGAATATGAGAACTTTCTTGAAAATGAAGAGGTAGAGCTTGAGATCCGGAAAGTAAAATTTTCCGTCCTTGAAGAATGCGAGGGGAAAGAACGCTACAATATTCCAACCGTAGCGCAGCAGCTTGCAATACACTTTATGTTGGAAGAATAACAGGAGGGCTGCCCTATGCTGAAGCTATTTGATAAAAATCACAATGCCATAGGGCATCTTGTGAAGTATAAGGATTGCAAAAAGGAAAGCGACGTATCAACCGGCGACGCGACCTTATCTTTTGTTTATTTGGAAAAGAGTCATCATCTGGAAACTGAAATGTATATCCAGACACGCGAAGACGAGTATGTCATCAAAGAAGTGTCAGAAAGCTCAGACGGATTTCCACAGATCGTGGCAGCACTGAACCTTGAGGAATTGGAAGCAAAACCATGGCAGGAGTTCTCGGTGGAGGATGCAACGATTGAGGAAGCGGCGCGGGTGGCACTTGCAGGAACCGGATGGACCATAGGGGCGTGTGACGTCACAAAAAGGAGAAACGCCGGGATGGTGCAGCTGACATCACTCGGTGTGATACAGAACCTTTGCACTGCATTTATGTGTGAGGTGGTATTTGACACAATCGAAAAAAAGGTATCTTTTTACGAAAAACGCGGCGAAGACAAAGGCGTATACTTTCTGACAGGACTGAACCTGAAAAAGCTACAGAAAAAATCATCTTCCTACGATTTTTACACCAGAATCATCCCGATCGGCGCGGAGGGCCTCACAATCGAGGAAGCAAACGGCGGAAAGGATTACCTGGAAAATCATCAGTATTCGGACAAAATCAAAACGTATATCTGGCAGGACGAATCATATACAGATGCGCAGGCATTAAAAGAGGATGCTGAGTTGAAATTAAACGATCTGTCAAAACCGGAAAAGTCGTTCGGCGCGCAGGTTCGGGACCTTGCAAGGCAAAAGGCGGAGTATTCCATACTTTCCTATAAGCTTGGGGACACGATAAAGATTATCGACCCAGGGACCGGAACGATGGAAGACCAGCGTATCGTGCGTATGACAGAATATGAGGACGATCCGGAAAAGAATACCTGCGAGATTGCAAATACATTTCTGACCTTTGAAGAAATGCAGCAGAAACTACGGGATGCGGCGGCAATTGTAAACCATACAATTTCAAGCGACGGAAAGATCAAGGTATCTGATATCTTAAAATTCGAGCAAGGAATCGCAGACAGCCCGATTGTGTCAGATATGGCAGGCAACATCACAACCATGCAGGGGGACCTTGCAGCAGTTAAGACGACGATCGGACAGATTGAAACCAACTACCTAAAAGCAGACGAGGCGAGTATCAAATACGCAACGATCGAAAACCTGACCGCCGTAAATGAAACAGTACATTCTATTCAAGGGGATTATGCTGATTTTAAGACACTGACAGCGCAGGAGATTGCGGCAACCAATGCCCGGATTGACAATATAAACGCTGGAACTGTTACTACAGAATACCTGAAAGCAAATTATGCGAGTATTGATTTTGCAAATGTAGAGACCGCCTCTGTTGGTGAGCTGCTTGCGCGTACCGGTGTGCTGACTGATATGACGGTTGTGAATGGATATGTAACCGGTCAGTTAAACGGCGTGCGTATTAATGCAGACGTTATAACAGCAGGAACCTTATCAGTAGATCGGTTACTGGTAACCGGCGAAGACTCAATTGTGTACCAGATCAATGTGGCGAGCAGCGGCCTTTCTATGGAAGAACTTGCAGACGAGAAGTATCAGAAGTACCTGAACGGGACGGATATTGTTGCGGCAAGTATTACAGGAGACCGGATTGCAGGGAATACGATCACAGGAAATCATATTCTTGCAGGAAGTATTACAGGAGACAGGATTGCGGCAAATACAATTACCGGTGAAAATATAGCTGCAGGAAGCATTACAGCCGGTAAGATTAACACACGTGATCTTTTTTCAAAAGACATTACAGCAACCGGAAGCATTTCAGGTGTAAAAATTAATGCAACGAGAGGTAAAATAGGCGGATGGAACATTGGATTAAAAAGTCTTTATGCCGACGAGAGACATCTGGAGAAAACGTGGACGAGAACTGTTATTTTGCAACCACCAGGCGCTGCCCTGCTTGGGGATATGTTGGTAACTCCTGTAAATTGTACAGCAGATGTGTTGGATGATACTATTTATATTACACCGACAAAAGACGGACACGGGCGCGTGCGGGTTGGCGTTCCAAACATAGAACCGGGCAAATATACAATCACCGTATACACAGACTATCAGGGGGAGGGCAAGGAAAATGATGGACAGGCTTATGTTGCCTGGCGTCATCAGGATACATTTCAGACGGAATGGGATACGGATGTCGTTCCTTCGCCCAATACAGGGACAACTGATCTTAAAGAACTGGAAGATAACAAGCAGGGATGGCCGGTTAAGATGAGCACTATTCTGAATACACCTGCAAGTTCTGCACCATACCAGATGATGATATTGGTATTTAATGCCGAGAGCATGTACGTAGATGTGGATTTTTCCTTTGTGATATCTATAACAAGAGTAGAAGACGGTGTGATTGCAGACGAATATTCGCATGCAGTCGTTGGTATAAAGGAAACCAAAGATGGCGTTACAACTTTTCCATTTTATATAGATGACAGCGGAGAAGTTCATAGTGATAGATTCGCTTGTTTCAGCAGTATGCATTTAGAAAGGGGACTTACTACGAAAGGGAATATTAACATTTCCGCGCCATCTATTCCATGTATCAAATTCCGGAATACAAATTATTCACAATTGGATCTGTATTCTAGTCAAATTCAGGAAAAAAGTCCAGGAGTGCTGGATATAAACGATGTTGAAATAGAGAGCGGACTGTTGACTGCAAATTCTATAGTAGTAAAAAGAGGGCTGGAAATTTCAACGATTGGAGGATTATGGATAAATGGAAAAACAGCAACAAACTGTATTTATAGCTCTACGAAACAACTTGAGGGTAAATATTACCCGATGATGCGAATCAATACCGCATCCGGCCATGTGTGGAATATCGGAGGCATTGGCGATAAAGTAGGTATGTATGGGTATAATCAATCGTTGACAGGAAATGGGATAACCTGGAATACGGAATGGGATGTAGGCACAGGTTATCTTAAACACAGCAGCAGCTTTGAAGCATACAAAATATATACCGGAACTATTGAATTAAGTGCACAATATCCTTTTATCGACTTTCATTTTAACAATTCGACAAAAGATTATACGAGTCGGATTTGGGAGAACGCAGAAGCAAGCCTGATGGTAAATGGCGTGACCTGTACCAGCAATGGGTTAAGTACCGTATATGTAGCTGCAAATAACGGCTTTTTCCTCGGCCCGATAGGCGCAACGCCATATATTTACAATGAAAATAACAATATTAATTTCCGCTATATGAATGGAAGCACAACAGTTTATGCAAATGTAAGGGATATGGTAAATGCAATCAATGCAAGGCTGCCATTGAGCGGCGGATCGATTAGTGGTAGTCTATCAGTCAGCGGCACTATAACATCAGTTGGAGATATGTATGTACGCCAGTCTAACGCTGCTGTATACCTCAATTTTGTAAACGATTTGCATAACGGACACGTGGGCGTGTCATCAGCAAGTAATTTCGGCCTGTATTCGGATAAATATTCGAAGTGGGTCATTGTATGCAAAAAAGACGGAACTGTCACGACCAATACGACGTCTGACCGGCGCGCGAAGCACGATCTTGGCCTTATACCGGAACCGGAGATGCTCGATATTTTAAGGGGTGTAAAAAACCATAAATATACCTATAAAACGGACGGAGAAGGGATTGAGCAGTATGGGCTGATGGCCCAGGAACTGAGGGATTTACTTATCCGTGGGGGTTATGGGTACCGTCATATTTTACAAATCAGCTTAAATGGGACAGATGGTGACCTTACCAACAACCTGTTGGAGCCGGAGGAAAATGTCCTATATTCCATTGATTATTCTAAACTTATCCCGCTCTTGCACGATGGATGGCAGTACCACGATGCGGAGATCGAAAAGATGAAAATCAATATGCAGGGATGCTTATCACGGGTGGAAACCGAAATCAGTGTACTACGTGCAGAACTGGAACAGTTAAAACAGCAGCGGGCATCTGTAGCATAGCAGATATCCGCTGTATTTATTTTAAAGGAGGGCAAACAAATGCTGAAAACAAAGAAGGATATTACATTGACAGGCAGCTCAGTAATCGACGGAAAGGTTGCAGAGGGGTATTCTGCGACCATAGACAGCACAAACCCACAGGACATAAACTTTTCCTCATGGCAGCAGGATAAGGCGCTGTACAAGGCAAACAGAGAGCAGTGCAGGGCAGATAAGGCAGAGTTTGAAGATCTGGCTTATGCTTGCCAGGATGAAATGATTGCAGCCATGGAAGCTGAGAAAGAAAAACTTCTGAAGCAGGCAGAAAGGACAGAAAGTGATTGAATTTATCATCAAGTATTGGCTCGAAGTGGGGTTTGGTCTGTTGTGTGCAGCAGTAGGAGCAGGCTTTAAGCTGGTATCGAAAAAGCTGGCAGAGCGCCAGAAAGAAGAAGAGGCCCGCCGGGCAGAGCAGGAAGCCTTAAAAGAGGGCGTGCTTGCCCTGTTACACGATCGTCTGTACCAGGGATGCCGGTATCACATACATAACGGCGAGATTGCAGATGACGAAATGAAAAATATGGAATATCTATATAAAGGATACCACGCGCTGGGCGGCAACGGGACAGGTACGGAATTGTACGAGAGAATTAAAAAATTACCATTAAAGGAGAACTGAAGCTATGGGAAATGATAAATTTTTAAAGTTATGCAAAGAGGTTGTTGTAAATTACTTTAACTCACACGTCGACAAAACGGATCAGAAACAGATCACCAAGGACGATGTTTTTATCGTATGGAGCTGCAAGGCTTTGCAGAACAATAAAGCTCTGGTAAGTACGAACGTTTCAGACGGAATGTATTATGAAATTACCCATAATGGGGACAAGCATGAAACGTATGTAGACGTGTATAAAAAGTGGGAAAATTTTGTTGTGAAGGAGGATTAGGACAATGAAAAATATTGACTGGGCAAGAAAACTGACAAGCAGGAAATTTTGGATTGCGATCGCGAACTTTGTAGCAATGATGATCGTGGCATTTGGCGGCACAGATAACCAAGCCGCGCAGGTAACAGCGCTGATTATGGCCGGGGCATCGGTTGTGGCTTATGTGATTGGTGAGGGTTTGGCGGATGCCGGGAATGTTTCAACGGAAATTGAAATTACAGAAGACGAAAAATAAAAATCATAACACAAGGGGCTGCATAATGCGGCCTCTTTTCTATTGCAAAAATCGACGGAAAGGATTGATATTATGTTAGTTGAAATTAAGAGAATCGGGAAAGAAGATGAAACAGTAGTAACGAGCCTGGATGTGGCTGAGACATTTGGGAAGCAACACAAAGATGTACTGGAGAGCATTCGGGGAATAAATGAGGCAGTAAGTACAGCGGAATTTTCCGCGCTATTTTACGACGGAACTTATAAGGCTTCAAACGGGAAAAACAACCCCATGTACTATATGAATCGTGACGGTTTTACGTTGCTTGCTATGGGTTATACTGGCGAGAAAGCCATGCAGTTTAAACTTGCCTATATAAACCAGTTCAATGCAATGGAAAACGTCCTGAAAGATATTTTGGAAGAACGGCATAGAACAGAAGTAGAACGTGCCAAAGGTATCGCAGTTCGCCAGGCTCTCACAAAAGCAATCCAGCAATCATCTGAAAATGAGCGCATGCATGGACATGCATATTCGACTTATACAAATGTGATCTATAAGTCAATCTTCGGAAAGAACGCAAAGCAGCTCCGGGAAGAACGCTGCATTGGAAAGACGGATGATTTGCGTAACTGCTTCAGCGAAGAAGAATTGAAAGCAATCCAGTCAGCGGAGATGCTGGTAAGCAGCCTGATTGCCTATGGATGGGGTTACGAAGAAATCAAAGACTTTATCACGAAGAATGTTCCGAAGCAGCTGGCGGCATAAAGTAATTGCCGGATGCCGGGAACTGTGTTATATTTTGGATATGGGAAACCAGAGAGCCAAGGCGGCTTGCCCTCCATACACGGAGGGGCTACCCTCCGGACGGAAGAAAGGAGGGATTGTCAGTGATTACATACGAGGAATTTTTCTTGTTTTGTACATTCATTGTCGCCCTTGTAGGTCTGTGCTATCAGATTTTCAAGGACAGAAAATAGCCGCCAACTACCGCGAATAGTTGACGGCCTAAGCAATTAGGTAATGCTATTGAGGGTAGGCCGCTTCTCTGGCTTTCCCTGTTTCTATGCTTAATATAACATCATGCAGATATTTTTTCAAGAACAATTTGAGGGCGGGCAACCGCTCTCTTTTATTGCGCAAAAAGCGCGGAAAGGAGCAATATGGAAATTAACAAGAACTATATTTCAAACAAGAACAGCTATGAAAATAATGATCCTCACTATATCGTGATCCACAACACCGACAATTTCAACCAGAGCGCGGATGCCAAGGCCCATGCCAGGGCGCAGAATGACGGCAATCTTTCTGGCATGTCAGCGCATTATTACGTAGATGACAGCGGCGTATACCAGGCGTTGCCGCATAGCCGCGGTGCATGGCATGTTGGGGTGAATTACGGTGGAGAACTCTTTGGAACTGTGAATAACCGGAATAGTATCGGGATTGAAATGTGTGTAAACGCCGGGTACAATTATGAAAAGGCTCTTCAGAACACAGCAACACTCACAAAGCAAATCATGCAGGAACTTGGAATTGACACAGACCATGTAGTATCACATTATGACGTATGCGCAAAAAACTGCCCTTCACAGATCCGGGCGCGTGGTGACTGGGACCGATTCAAGAAACTGATCGGTTCAGCCGACACAAATATCCGCGGCATTACAATCGGCGACAGCAACGTCGAAGCGATCAGTAAAGTCGTATACGGTGAGGCCGGTGTGATCCGGTCATACAACGCCCTTCTGGGTGTAGCGCAGTGCATTTATGACATGTGGCAATCTGGACGGTATGGCAAGACAGTTACAGAGGTGATGCAGCGCAATTTCGCAGCATATGCCAGCAAAGAAACCACAGACGAGGCAAGACAGGCTGTGTACGATGTATTTTGCAAAGGCGTGCGTCGTTATCCGGATGCTCAGATTTTGCAGTTCCGGAGCTTCACAAAATACTCTGACGGAGCCGGAAATATGGACAAGCAAAAGTGTGCTGCTTTGCTGGCAAAATATGAATACCTCGGTAAGGATGCACGGGACAACCGCTGGGGCCACCTGTATTTCGGCCAGAAGATCGCAGCGCCGGAGCCGGTCAACAAGCAGATCAAGGTTCAGGCTGGCAGTTTTACCATCAAGGACAATGCGGACGATCTTGCAGCAAAGCTCAAATCGGCAGGTTTTGCCGCAATCGTAAAGCAGGAGGGCGGTCAGTACAAGGTACAGTGCGGCGCATTTGATGTTCGGACCAACGCCGAGAAGCTGGTGCAGCAGCTTAAGGAAGCTGGATTTGATGCAATCATAAAATAAAAAAAGTGCCTCTAAATTTGTAAAGATTTGTCGCGCTGGACACATACTAGTCACAAAACCATCAAAAAAGTGCAGTATTTGGGAGCTTCTGAAGAAATGCTTTTAAGATTTATTTAAGTTTTTTTGCAATTTTTCTTTAGCATTTTCATTTATTATGTAGAGATAAAGTTTTCATGCTAGGAGGGGAGAAAATGAGGGAGGAGATGGCGATGCTGTGTGTCATGCTTGGGGTTGCAGTGACGACAGCATTTGTATTATGGGCAGTTCGATGTTATCGAAGGGGAAAACTGCCGGCGGCAGCGGCATCAGGCAGTGTGATTGTATACACATTGATCTGGGCCGCAATTATTTTTTGGCAGCTTCCGATCGCCAACGGACACGGCGTAAGGGAGGCTGATCTTCAGGAAATGTCCGGGCGGATTCTGGCTGCTCAGCAATATGCGATGGAGCAGATTTTAAAGGACTGTAAGATTGAGCCCGAGGATATCCGGATGTGCAGCAGCAGTTCTTTTGAGGATGATCCGGATTATCATGTCGTGTGGATTACTTACGAAGGTGTGAATGAAAAGAATTCTTATGGTTACAGGCTCCAGGTAGATCAGAAAGGCAGATGCAGTATACTGGAACAGGGCAAAGAAATCGGTCTGAAGTAACGCTGCAATATTTTAAAAAATAAAAAAATCCTCTTGACAGACATAGAAACATAGTGTACTATTCAACTAGTACACAGATACAGCGGACGAAAGGAGGACTATGGAATTTCATTCAGCGCTTCCTATTTACTTACAGGTAATGTCATTTATCAAGAGGGATATTGTGAACGGTACGTTAAAACCAGGTGATAAACTGCCATCTGTCAGAGATACAGCGATTCAGTACGCGATCAATCCGAATACAGTCAGCCGTGTGTACCGGGAACTGGAGATAGAAGGTATCAGTTACACAAAGAGAGGTATGGGTACTTTTGTGACGGAGGATAAGGATAAAATCTGCCAGATGCGCGCAGAGATGGCGCAAGAACTGGTGTCTGGTTTTCTGGAGGGCATGGGACAGCTTGGGATTACGGCAAAAGAAGCGATTGAGCTGATACACCAAAGCTCTGGATCAGGGTAAAAATATAGGCTTCAAAAATTTTGACAGGGCAGATTAGGATAGAAAAGAGATTAATTGAGGAGAATCAGAGTATGCTGGAATGCAGGGAAATTACAAAAAATTACGGAAGAAAGACAGCGGTGGATCATGTATCTTTGAAGATTGAGCCGGGGCGGATTTATGCGATGCTGGGCCCGAACGGAAGCGGAAAAACGACATTGATGAAAATGGCAGTAGGTCTTGTGAAACCGAACGCAGGAGCTTTTTATTATAAGGGGCAGCCGATCGGCATTGAGAGCCGCAAAGAGATTGCTTATATGTCCACGGAACCATATTTTTATGCATGGATGACAGCGAAGGATATCGGAAAATATTATGAGGACTTTTTCGAGGATTTTTCGATGAAGCGTTACCGGGATTTGCTGGCACGTATGGAGCTGACGGAAGATTTAAAGGCTAAGTCGCTTTCGTCCGGTATGATGGCAAAGCTTAAGATTGCGGTTACGATGGCCAGAGATGCAAAGATTTATCTGTTGGATGAGCCGCTCAACGGGATTGATTTGCTGGCACGCGATCAGATTATTAGCAGCGTGCTGGAAGCCGTTTCTTCAGATGTAGCGCTGGTGATTTCCAGTCATCTTGTAGATGAGCTGGAGAAGATTGTGGATACCGCTATTTTTATGAAGAACAGTCACCTTGTGGAGGTCTGCGGTGCAGAAGAAGTCCGCATACAGCAGGGAAAATCAATTGTAGATAAGTATCGTGAAATCTATGGACACGGAGGGGAAGAGTTATGCTGAAACTGATGAAATATGAATTGCGGAAAACCATGTTTTCCAAGCTGGTGCTTCTGTGCATTACAGGAGTGGCGGAGATTGCCTATCTGGTCGGCGTGTTTTTAAAAACAGATAAGGGAGATCAGATTCTGGCATTTGGCGCGATTGGCCTGATGATGTGTATGATGATCGGTATTTTCTATATCGGAATTGACAGCCTCATTTCATTTCACAGAGATTTGAATACGAAGCAGAGTTATATGCTTTTCCTGACACCAAAGAACAGTTATCAGGTATTGGGGGCGAAGATACTGGAAAATGGATTGTCTATTTTCCTGGCAGGTGTATTTTTTGCAGTTCTGATTGCAGTGGATGCGTCAATTGGCATTTTGTACATTGGTGGTGTGAAGGAATTTCTTGATTTATTGAATCAGCTGATGATCAGCATTCAAATTAATATCAACCTTACGCCGCAGCAAATCCTGATGCCATTTTTTGCAGTTTTGGCAGGCTGGTTGATGACGGTTGTATCAGGCGACCTTGCAATTGTGCTGTCCGCAACGGTGTTTGCAGGGAAAAAATTCAGCGGTCTTGTGAGTTTTCTGATTTTTCTTTTGATCGACTATATTGCATCAAAAGTTCTGAATGCTGTTCCTGTGGTTCGTGATTTGATGGTGCAGTATGTTATGATTATCGGCGCGTGCTTTGTAATGGTCATAGTCATGTATTTTGTGACTGGATGGATTATGGAGAGAAAACTGAGTGTGTAAAACAGCGGGCGTGGAATCAATCCGCCGCAGGTTGGTTTGCCGATGAAGGAAACGGTGAACGGAAATATTATGGTACTCATTTGGTCTATAAATAGTATGAATACAAGGGTGAGCATTCAAAAAAATAGGAATTGAAAGCAGGTATTTACGCAAAATTTGATATTGCTTCTTATGTGATATTTCGTTATGCTATAAAAAAAGGAGAAAATCAGATGAAGCGTATTGTGGGAACCATTGCGGGCGTACTGTTTGTATTGACCATTTCTGTAGTTGGTATCTGTCTGGCGTCAGGGATGCCGGGAAAAGGGAAATATCCAATCTGGAATTATGAAAAAACGCACCGTGAAAAAGGAAATTATACGGTGTATGATTTTGAAGAAGTGGAACTGATGCTTCCGGCAGAGTGGGAAGGAAAGTATGGGATAGAAGTATTTGAAGACCATGTAAATTTTTTCCACAGCGCTTCGCGGAAAGCATGGGAGAAATACGGAACGGGTGAAGAAAAGACAAGAGGAGTTCTGTGTTCACTGTGGTGCAATTTTAATGAAGAATATCCGAAGAATCCTATTCGGAAATTTGTATGAAGCTCCAATCATACGGCGTATGAAAAAACTGTCTTCTCGTGAGTCTCTGTCTGGTGAGATACAATCTATAGAGGGAATTTTTGAAGAAGACGCCGATGACTGTATATTTTTAAGCATAGGTTCCGGGCAGGTTTCGGTCAGACGCAGACGTGCACCCAAACCAATTGAATGTGAGTTGGGCGACTGCCTGCGTATTGAATATCTGGGAGAGCTTACTGATCCATGGATGGTGCGGGTGGAGAAAATTGAGTAAACTGATACGGTAATAAAACGGAGGAAGCCGCATAATCGCAAAAGTCGCTTGCTTAAGTCGTACCTTCGTTTATGCAGCTTCGTGAGATCGTTCATCTTGCAGGAACTACAGACTGAAAAGATAATTTTGAAGATCTGAAAAATTTCCATGTGGATATCTTGTGATATCCACATTTTTTTTGTTGATCAGGCAGTCTGTCAGCAAGAATACGTGCATGCCAAGTGTTTCCGCTATCATATCTTCGCCAATGTCATTTCCAACCATCAGACATTCCTCAGCTTTGCAGCCGAGTTTTTGCAGAATTTCATTATAGTAATGAGGATTTGGCTTGCAGTAATGTGAGGTTTCATACGTGGTGTACAGCTCAAAATCAGAGGGTTCAAGTCCGGCCCAGCGAATACGGCTTTCCGTAGCGATTGCCGGAAACAGTGGGTTGGTGGCAAGTACGAGCCGGAAACCGTGTGCTTTCAGGTCGTCAATCAGGTTTCGCGCTTCTTTGTGTAGCCCGCAGACTGCAGCGGCCTTTTGAAATTCGGTGCGGTAAAATTCCTCAAATACCGGATGCGCAGCCCTTGCATCCTCTCCGTAAACTTCACAGAAGAAGTTCCAGAACCGTTCTTCATTGGTGCAGGTTCCGTCATTTTTGACCATAACTTCCGTGCCGGTCCAGATGGTCTGAATGAGCTTTTCCGGCTCATAACCAAGAGGCAGCAGTTTTTTTGCAAGCTCTTTGAAATAAGACCGGACAAAAACATCCTGATCCATAGGAAGCAAAGTGCCGTCAAGGTCAAATAAAATGGTAGAAATCATGATATGTTGTCCTCCCGAGGTTGTTATAATGCCTGGATATCTGCCACAAGAGCGTCAATCTCTTCCTGCGTGGTGCTCCAGCTTGTGCAGAAACGGACGCAGCTGTGTGTATCGTCAAGTTTCAGTTCAAATTCAAAAATGTATTTTTGTGCGAGCTTTTTCATTATACTGTCTTCCAGAATAACAAACTGCTGGTTCGTGGGGCTTTCAATGTAGGCTGAAATCCCTTTTTCACGAAATGCCTGGCGGATTTGCATAGCCTGAAGGACCGCTTTTTTGGTCATATCAAAGTACAATCCGTCTTTGAATAGGGTATAGAACTGTAATCCGAGCAGCCAGCCCTTGGCAAGCATGGCGCCGTTTTGTTTTATGGCGCTGCGGAAGCCCTCAGCGAGTCCCGGGCGGGTGAAGACAACAGCCTCCCCGAAGAGCGCGCCGCATTTGGTTCCACCGCAGTAAAAGACGTCGCAAAGGCGTGCGAGATCGGCCAGCGTAACATCACAGCCGTCAGCTCCGAGTCCATAACCGAGGCGTGCGCCGTCCACAAACAAAAGCAGGCCATATTTGTCACACACTGACCGGATTTCCGTCAGCTCCTGAAGGCTGTAGATGGTGCCGTATTCAGTGGGAAAAGAAAGATAAACCATTTTAGGCTGTGTAATATGTTCTTTAATTTCGCTGGATGCATAAAGGCCGGCTTCCGCGTCAATCTGCTGCGCGGTAATTTTTCCATTTTCAGCGGGAAGCGCCTGGATTTTATGTCCGGTATTTTCGACTGCTCCGGTTTCATGGACATGAATATGTCCCGTATCGGCACAGATGACACTCTGCCAGGGACGAAGCAGGGCGGCGATTACCGTATAATTCACCTGCGTTCCGCCAATAAGAAAATGAAGATCGGCCTGAGGGCAATCCAGATATTTTTTAATTTCCTGTGCAGCGCGTTCGCACCAGCAGTCCAGGCCGTAACCGCCGAAACTGTTATCATTTTCAGCGGCGAGCGCCGCGAGAATGGCAGGGTGGGCGCCGTGGTTGTAGTCATTGTTAAAACGAATCATAACATACTTCCTTCTTTCTACTACAATATATTTATGGTTAATCTCCCTGAAAGCCAGTAAGGAATAACCCACTCTTGTTGCTTTTCATAAAGGCTTTACTTTGCACATTTTATCATGATTTTGGTCCGAAAAAAAGTGTTTTCGTGTATGGTAACGGTTGTATTAGATTTTGAGAGAAGAAAATGGCCGCCACTGCGAGCGTGACGGCCAAAATAATTCAGTCAATAGGAAGTTGTCTACGGTATACTTTCAGAGAACCTGTAATAAATACAGGAACTTTTTACTGGGCATATTTTTCCACAATACCACGCATAATTTTTACGACAAGATCCATCCCCTCTGCCGTGATGTGCTCATACGGCCCATGGAACGCATAGCCGCCGGTGCCGAGATTCGGACAGGGAAGACCGCGGAAGGATAGTTCCGCACCGTCTGTGCCGCCTCGGATTGGCGAGACATCCGGTTCCATGCCAAGCGCGCGAATAACAGCCTTGACATTGTCGATCAGATGCATGCACGGGACGATGATCTCAGTCATATTGAAATACTGATCCTGGATTGTAAGCGTAGTTGTGCCTGCTCCATATTTTTCGTTGATTGTTTTTTCAATATGCTGGAGTATTTCTTTCCGGCAGGCGAAGTGCGCTGCGCTGTGATCACGGATAATATACTGGAGCTTTGCGTGTTCGATATTGCCCTCCATTTGGGTGAGGTGGAAAAAGCCTTCATATCCGTCTGTGTGCGCCGGAGTTTCCGCAGCCGGGAGCATACCGTTGATCTCCATGGCAACGAGGGAGGCGTTAATCATACGATTTTTGGCTTCTCCTGGGTGGATATTGAACCCGTTTATCTCAAACTGGACGCCGCAGCCGTTGAAATTCTCATACACAATTTCGTTTTCTCCGCTGCCGTCAACTGTGTAGGCGTAGGTTGCGCCGAAACCAGGAATATCAAAATCTGCCGCTTGGCCGCCGACTTCCTCATCAGGGGTAAAGCCGATGCAGACCTTTCCGTGGGGCAGATCGCTGTTAATCAGTTCTTCTGCAAGCGTCATAATTTCAGCAATACCGGCTTTGTCATCTGCGCCAAGAAGCGTGGTCCCGTCCGTTGTAATCAGGGTGCGTCCAGTCAGGCCAGCAAGATGAGGAAATTTGTCGAGCGTCAGGATTTTTCCGTTTCCGATTTCGAGATCCTTACCATCGTAGTTTTCATGAATCTGCGGATTTACATGTTCTCCACAAAAATCAGGTGAGGTATCCATATGCGCGATAAAACCAATCCCCGGACAATTCTCATATCCAGGTGTGGCAGGAATCGTACCGTAAACGTAACAGGTATCCTGCATGCGCACATCCTGGATGCCAAGTGCCTCCATTTCTTTTACAAGAATCCGAGCCAGATCAAACTGGCGCTGCGTGGTTGGCACGGAGGTACTGTCTTCATCACTGGTCGTGTGAATTTTCACATAATTTAACAATCTCTCATATGCTTTCATGGTTCTTCTGGGGGCATGACCCCTCTCCTTTCCAGGTAGTGTCGCGTACAGATACTTTACCAGTATAAAACGCTTTTTGTGGGTATCATACCATTTTTCCTTCTATAAAACAAGCAAACGAAAGACGTTTTATTCGCTAAGTCCCACGTAAATGTGGATTTCTGCGTTATCCATACAATCGTCCTGGTATTCTTCAAAATCACACTGGAAAGCTCTTGGCAAATTCATTTGCCAGATTTCCATCCACGCTGCTGCAACTGCCTGTACCATATCCCCGTGCACGACAAATTTTGCATACCGACCAGCCGGAATATGGCAAACAGAATAAACGCCGGCCGGCGGTTCTTGATCTGTCTCGCAGGCCGCCATGGCAGTATAAGCATTCTTTTCATTTCCCGAATAATCCGTATAAATTCCGAGCGCTTTTTCATTTACTTTACCGGGAACAGAAGCGTGGATTCCTTCGCCATAAAATTTCTCCCACAGTCCGCCAATCACAGCTCCCATATCCGGAGCAGCATTGCTCGTCCGTGCAGATACGCCTACCGCAATTTTTCCCTCCAACGTTACAACTTCATAATCCATAACAAAAATCCATCCTTTCTAATCATAATGTATTTACGGTTCCTATCCCTGCCACAGTTCGTCCGTCATAAACCATACCTTGCATTTACTTTACCTGCACATTCTAACAAAAAAACCATGACATCTATCTGTCATGGTTTCAGATGTTTTTTTCGGATTCCTTCTGCAAAAGTCAGAACGTCCTGGCGGAGCTCCTCCGGCTCCAGAAGTTCCGCTCCGCCTCCAAAGGAAGCAATCCAGCCAACAAGACTTGTTTTATCTGTAAAACCGAAGGAAAAAAGAAGTGTACCATCGGAACAGACCGTAAAGCTTTCCGGCCCGTATTCTTCGACCAGCCTCCATTTATATTCCGGCTGTATGCGCGCTTTTACTTGATACATTGGTGGAAATATCTGTGTCCGGGATAAATCAGGCGGCGGAACCGGACGTTTTTCAAATGAATCATCCAGCTGTAGTCCGGTCATACGGTTGAGCTTAAACAAACGGAACGCTTGTCTGGTTTCGCACCATGCCCATAAATACCAGCTGGCCCACTGAAAAAGCAGATCATACGGTTCCACTGTTCTCTGAGATTCCCCGGTTGGCGCAAAGTAGGTAAAAGAAACCTTTCGTCGTGTCAGGACTGCACTGTGCAGCAGTTCAATTTTCGGAGAAAGCGATGATTTATACCAGGAGGAGAGGTCGATTAAAATATGCGTATCGCCGGCAAGCAGGTTTGAGGCGCCTGCCGACAGTCGTTCCATCAGCTGGGCATAGCGTTTCGTTCGGCTGACGCTGTCAAGGCTTCGAAGTCCGGCCAGGATTGCCTGCATGTCTGAAGTGCTGAGCAGAGTACGGTCGATTTTATAGCCCTCCATGATGGAGATACCGCCATTTCTGCCCGGCTCGGTTACGAGCGGGATTCCCGCCATGCACAGCGCTTCGATATCCCGGTTGATTGTGCGTCGGGAAACCTCGAATTTTTCTGCAAGCTGTGGAGCAGTTACTTTCTCCTGTTGTAAAAGGATTGCAAGAATTCCGATCATCCGGTCAAGTTTCATACTCATGGTCCTTTCTGATTTGCAATAGAAACGTCTGACAGTCAGATCTGAAAGCATCTCTGTAATTGGGCAAATCTTACGACGTTTTCAAAATTTTACTATAATTCTGTACAGATTGCCACTGCTTTTCTGGATGGAAACACAAAGAAAAAATAAAAAAATAGGGTTGACAAATAGGTGGGTTTGTTATATGGTTAATTACACAAGTAATGAACTAGATAACAAACTGAACAGAAAACAGAAAAGAAACAATAGGACAGGCAAAGTAAATTTGAAATCATGAAAAAGACAGTGAAAGGGGTATGAGGTTGGGAGAATATGCAAGTAGAAACGAAAAGAAGGTGAAAAAGCGTGAATGAAATTTTAACACAGCAGAAATCCATCTATATTCAAATCAGAGAAATGATTGAAAATGATATTTTACGGGATATTCTTCTGGAAGAGGAGCGCGTACCAAGTACAAATGAGCTGGCAAAATTGTATGCGATCAATCCGGCGACAGCGGCAAAAGGCGTAAATTTGCTTGTGGACGAGGAAATCCTGTATAAAAAGCGGGGAATCGGCATGTTTGTGGCAAAGGGGGCAAAACGGAGGATAATGGAACAACGGAAAGAGCATTTTTATGACGATTACGTAAAGAAACTTCTGGCAGAGGCAGGAAGCCTGGGGATTACAAAGAAAGAGCTGATCACAATGATCGAGCAGTCAAGGGAGGATTAAAACATGAGTGAATTAGTTGCAAAAGGTGTTGTAAAAACATATGGACATAAAAACGTATTGCAGGATGTGGATCTGACGCTGGAGGCTGGAAAGATCTATGGTCTGATCGGCAGAAACGGTGCAGGAAAGACGACATTACTCTCCATTCTTACTTCGCAGAACCCGGCGAGTGCGGGAAGTGTGACGTTCGATGGGCAGCCGGTATGGGAGAATCCGGAGGTATTACGGCACCTGTGCTTTTCAAGGGAACTGAACCAGATGACCGGAAACAATGCCAATGCAATGAAAATAAAAGAATATCTGCGGATTGCAGCCACCTTCTTTCCGTACTGGGACAGTGAGATGGAAAAACGTCTGGTCAGAGAGTTTGACCTGGATGTGAAGAAGAAGATCAGCAAGCTTTCCAAGGGTATGCTTTCCATGGTGACCATTATTGTGGCATTTTGCAGCAAGGCGGAATTTACATTTCTGGATGAGCCGGTTGCAGGGCTGGATGTTGTGGCAAGAGAACGCTTTTATGAGCTTTTGGTGGAGGAATATACCGAGACAGGGCGTACCTTTGTCGTATCTACGCACATCATCGAGGAGGCGGCTGAGGTTCTGGAAGAGGTCATTATTTTGGACCAGGGAAAGATTCTTCTGAAAGAAAATACACAGGATTTATTAGAACGAAGCGTTCATATCAGCGGGCACGAGGATGACGTAAATAAGGCAGCAGCAGGCCTGCATATCTGCCGCGAGGAACATATGGGCAGAAGCAAAGGAGTTGCAGTGCTTCTGGAAAAAGGTCAGCAGGTGCCGGAATCGGCAGATATCACGATTCAGAGGATGACTCTGCAAAAAATATTTGTGGCACTGTGCGGAGAGGAGCATGGACATGACAGATAGATCGGAAAATAAAGTGCAGATACCGGAAAAGAGCCGGAGAAACCATATCAGAAGCAATATTTGTTTCTGGGGAAGAAATATTCTGCAGGAAATAGAAATTATCATAAGTGGAGCACTTCTTCTGTTTTTGGTGCGTTGGTTTGGCAGAAGTCCGGAAGCGTTGACGGATATCCTGCTTGGATTTCCGTATTTGCTCCTGATGGTCGGAGGATTTCTGACGTTGATGATGGTATTGTCATTTTTCCAGGTTTACTTTCCGGTTCTTATTTCAATGAATGTGACGCGAAGCGCCGCTATAGCCGGGGTCTGGATGAGTCAGGGAGGAGTGGCATTATTTCTGGCTGCTTTGATGGCACTTATCTGGAAGCTTGTGCCAGGGAAAGAGGCAGAGGTGAGACTTATGGCAATGCCGCTTTTTATGGGAATAATACTGGCAATGATTGCAGTATGTTTGATATTGGGTGCTGTTTTTCTGCGGTGGGGTAAGATTGGAGGAATCATTATATTCCTGGTCTGTATGGCAGGCGGAATGGCATTGGGGATTTATGTAGCATTGCATGCAGGCGAAGGGATTCTGGAATTGCAGCAGGTGAGCTACATTGATCTGGCAGGAATAAAGGGCGGAAGCGTGCTTCTGGCAGGAGTTTTACTTTATGTGGTATCAGGATTGTTTTCCTGGTTTGTGTCGAGAAACGCTGAGATTCGCGTGTAAGGAGGAGAATATGCTTACTGTAATAAAAAAACAGATCAGGGTTCAATGGGAAAACTGGATGGCCTGCCTGGCTATTATCTTGGGAGGATGGCTGGTAGGGGGCGTACTGTTTCGTGTAATCAGCGGATTTCTGGCTGAAGAAACGAAGGAGTATATTCCGATTGGAACGGTTATGGGAGCTGCACTGGCCGTAATTTTTCTTGGTTTTATCGGAATGATGTCTCTGGAGCTGTATTTCAATCTGGAAATTTCAATGGGGTGTACCCGCGGCCGTTTTTTTGTATCGTATTATCTCACCTGTCTGATTATAAATCTGATGGGAGCAGGCCTTGTTGTGCTTACTGCTATAGCAGAAAATCAGATTGGCTTATGGCTGTATCCTGATTTGGAAAAATCGGTAAATTTGATCCCGTATCTGCTGGAGTGGGGTGTACCGGTAGCGGTTTTCCTGTCTGTATTTTCAGTTCTCTGGGGAGCACTGGGCATGCGGTTTGGCAAAAAAATACACTTTGTTTTATGGGGGCTCTGGATGCTGACCTGTATCGGAGGGCCGAGGATTATAGAGGCTGTCGAAGAGGCGCCGGATTCGGTATTTGGAAAGTTTGGATCTTTATTGGCTATGATCACGAAAGTAGTTCCGGGAAGCGCCTGGCTGACAGGCGGGGTTGTTTTTTGTATCGTCGGCTTTCTTGTAACTTATGGGATACTTAGAAGGCAGCAGGTAACGGTGTAAGCCTTGCAACAAAGATGCAGATAGCAGGAACAGTAGCTTCTGGGCAGCCGGACGCTTACAGAAAAAACTTTTCAAGAAATAAAATAAATAGTAGAATAAAAGGGAAGGAAAAGGGCGCGCAGAAATTTTGTGCGTCCATTTTTTTCTGTATTCTTTTTTTAAACTATGTTATAGTAGGACGGAGGATAGATGGAAAAGATTTCAGCGCGGGGAGGTTGTTTCTGTTGGCTGGATGGACGAAAGGGGCAGGCCAGGTGTATGATTTCTTATATTGATTTACACAGCGACACGATTACGATGATGCATTGTCCGATGGAGAACTTGGAACGGAGCAGGCGCATGGTGAATATTGAACGTATGCGCAGGGGCTATACGCAGGTACAGTGTTTTTCTGCTTACGTACCGACCGGGCATTATCCGAAGGCCGTGCGGCGGGTTCTGCCGTGGCGGCGTTTTTGTTTTATTGCAGATAAAAAAGACTGGCTCTTAAAGCGGCATTCAGATGTGCTTTTTCCAATTCTCAGTACAGGAGATCTGGATAGCTGTTCGGAGGCAGGGAAAATCGGTGTCTTGTTTACGATTGAGGATGCAGGTGTGATTGGCAAATGTGAAAGACGCCTTGATGAGGCATATGAGAGGGGAGTCCGCATTGCAAGTCTGACCTGGAATCATGAGAATACGCTGGGCTTTCCGAACTCACGGGATGAATCGGTAATGAAAAAGGGTCTGAAGTCGTTTGGCGCCAGGATGGTAGAAAAAATGAATGACATAGGGATTGTGGTGGATGTTTCTCACTTGTCGGACGGGGGCTTCTGGGATGTAGTGCGGATCAGTAAAAAGCCGTTTGTTGCAACGCATTCCAATAGCCGTAACCTGACCGGTCATCCACGCAATTTGACGGATGATATGATACGCGCTCTGGCCGAAAAGGGCGGCGTTATGGGACTAAATTTTGCGCCGGCCTTTCTGACTGAGGATGGAAAAAGAGAAAGTCGTATCAGGGATATGGTGCGCCATGTTCTGCATATCCGGAACGTCGGTGGAAGTGGTGTGCTGGCAATAGGCAGTGATTTTGACGGCATTACGGGAAACTTAGAGATCGGTACGCCAGCACGAATGCCGCGTCTGGCGCATGCACTGAAAAAGGCAGGACTTACCGTGTCGGAGATCGAAGCCATGTGGCAGGGGAATGTCCGCCGCGTGTTGGGAGAGGCGTGGAGATAGAACGTGCAGAATATAAGGCGTTGAGAAGCCTTAGGAAAAACAGACATCTAAGTTTTTTAATATAAGTAGGGAGGCTTGATGATGCAGGAAAAAAATGATACGGAATACACACTTCTGGGAGCCTCCTGGAAAGAAGCGTCTGATCTGGTAGGGGCAGAGGAAGCGTTGCGTAAGCTCGAGAATTACAGTTATTTTGACAGCAGCGCGATTCGGTGTTCCGTAGAGATACCGAAGACAGCGGTAAGGGATGGAGCGCGGCTTTTGCAGCAGGGAAAGCTGGAAATAGAAAGAGTTTCTTATGGCTATGATCGGCTCAGCGGAGGAAATATTGGACAAATCGAGGTAGTCGGTAAAAACGGAAAAGAGGAATTTGGCATAAAAATGACTTTTTCCCGCACAAAGATTACGTATGCTATGTGTGCGTGTCCGAAGTGTCGCAGGGATTATTACAGCGCCTGGTACACGAATAAAACGAACTGTCCATATAAAGCAGGGACGCTGGCAATGCTTGAGGATTATCTGAGCGCCCATAATTTGGGCGACGCTACAGACCGTACCGGTATGCTGGTGCTGAGGGCTTTTCAGGAAAAACAGATTACCAGGCTGTTATCAGATGTCCAGACGCAGAAAGAAAGCCTGAAGCTGTTGCCACGTCTGATTCGGAAGGGTGGTCAGCTTCTGGTCTCATTTAAGGTGGGCGCCGGAAAACTCTTTGTTGTAAAAAAGCTGGATGAGTTCTGTCAGGCGGTCAGGGACAGCGCAACGCTGGTATACGGGTCAAATACGGAGCTGAATCACAGCATCAGTAATTTTACGCAGAAGGGAAAGGAATGGATTCATTTTATCAATCGGATTGTGCAGGAAGAAACGATGTTTGGTCAGCGGCTTTTGCAAAATCACGATTATCAGGCATACCGGAGGGTAGGAATTGGCAGTGTGCTTGCTTTGTTTGGCTGGAGGCTGGATGAGTTTTACAGTCTGCTCGGAGAAACGTCAGTGGAATTCGAGGACAAAGATGCGGCGCAGAAGAAAAAACAAATGCTTTGCTGCGGCGTGGGCAATCCGCATGTGACGATGAAAATCTCGCGGAAAAGAATAAAAAATGATCAGGCATTTCATGGTATTACAGTGAATGGAACGCTGCCGGAGCTATATCGCGGGACCGAAACGGGCTATTATATTGATGGAGAAAAGCTTTGCCGAGTGGGGAAAGATTTTTTGGAAAAAATGGAACCGTTGTCGGATATTTCAGATGGCGACAATTTTTCGTTTGAAGTTGGCAGGAACCATATGGCAGAATTTTATTACCGCATTTTGCCCGGCTTGCAGGGAATCGTTGAAATTTCAGAGACGGAACCGGAAAATTTTCATGCTTATCTGCCGCCGGAGGTCCAGTTTGTATTTTATCTGGATGTGGAGGATAACAATGCATTTTGTCGTATTTTCGCCAGATATGGGGAAGAAGAACTGTCAGTGATAGAAGCGTCGGCATGGGATTTTAAGGGAATCGAGCCGTACCGGGATCTGGGACGTGAACAGGAGATTGTTTATCTGGCGTCTAAATGGTTTCCGGCGGTTGACTGGGATAAGATGACCATGCACTGTGACGGCAATGAAGAACGGATCTATCAGGTAATGGAAAACGGCGTTTCGAAGCTGATGGAGATCGGAGAAGTACAGTGTACAAAGCGTTTCCTGAATTACCGTGTCGTGAAACGTGTCCGGGTATCAGTCGGCGTTTCCGTGTCTTCGGGAATGCTGGACCTGAAGATACTGACGCAGGATGTTCCGCAGGAAGAGCTTCTTGAGATGCTTTCTATGTACCGTCAGAAGAAAAAATATTATCGGATGAAGGACGGTGCTTTTGTCAGTCTGGAGGATACGTCGTTTGGGATGCTTTCTGAGCTGATGGATACGATGCATTTAAAACCGAAGGAGCTGACCAAAGAAAATTTGCAGCTTCCCATGTACCGGACGCTGTATCTTGACAAACTGCTGGAGGAGAACGCAGGCGTTTACAGCCGCCGGGACAGTCATTTCCGCGAAATGGTCAAGGGATTTAAAACCGTGAAGGATGCAGACTTTGAAGAACCCGAGAAACTTTCCGAAATCATGCGGAATTATCAGAAAGACGGTTATAAATGGCTGCGCACGCTGGAAGTCTGGAAGTTTGGCGGCATTCTTGCGGATGATATGGGACTTGGAAAGACGTTGCAGATAATTGCCGTACTTCTGGCAAGGAAGCAGCAGGAGGCAGGCAAGGAAGCGTTAGCACCGTCGCTTGTCGTGTGTCCGGCATCGCTTGTTTTTAACTGGGGTGAGGAGCTCGCGCGGTTTGCGCCGGAGCTTTCTGTATCGCTCATTACAGGGACGCAGGAGGAACGGCGCAGGAAAATCGCAGCGGCCAGGACGACGGATGTACTTGTGACTTCTTATGACTTACTGAAACGGGATATTGCAGAATATGAGGGTCTGCAATTTCATTATGAGATTATTGATGAGGCGCAGTATATCAAGAACCATACGACAGCGGCAGCAAAGGCTGTGAAGGTTATACAGAGCCAGACGCGTTTTGCGCTGACTGGTACGCCGATTGAAAATCGTTTAAGCGAGTTGTGGAGCATTTTTGATTATCTGATGCCAGGCTTTTTGTATAGCTATGAGGTGTTTAAACGGGAGATGGAACTGCCGATTGTGAAAAGCGGTGATGAGGATATTATGAAACGGCTGCAGAAAATGGTCGGTCCGTTTATTTTGCGCAGGCTTAAAGAGGATGTGCTGAAAGATCTGCCGGAAAAGATGGAGGAAATTCGCTATGTGCGTCTGGGAGATGAGCAGCAGAAACTGTACGACGGCCAGGTACTTCACATGAAGGAAGGACTTGTAGGACAGAGCGTAGAGGAATTCAACAAAAACAAGATAAAAATTCTGGCCGAGCTCACAAGACTGCGGCAGATCTGCTGTGACCCGGCGCTGTGTTTTGAAAATTACCGAGGCAAAGCGGCGAAACTGGAGGCAGCGCTTGAATTAATGAGAAGTGCCATTGACGGCGGTCACCGTGTTTTACTGTTTTCGCAGTTTACTTCCATGCTGGAAATTTTGCAGCGGGAAATGGATGAGGCCGGGATTGCTTATTATACGATTACAGGCAGTACCCCGAAGGAGAAACGGCTAAAGCTTGTGCGGGACTTCAATGAGGGCGACACACCGGTATTTCTGATCTCCCTGAAAGCCGGAGGGGTCGGGCTGAACCTGACCGGGGCAGATGTCGTGATTCACTATGACCCGTGGTGGAACCTGGCAGTACAGAATCAGGCTACGGATCGGGCGCACCGGATTGGTCAGCAGAGGAACGTGACCGTTTATAAGCTTCTCGTAAAACATTCAATAGAAGAAAAGATCCAGAACCTGCAGGAGACCAAAAAAGATCTGGCGGAGCAGGTAATCGGAGGCGAGACAGGACGGCTTGGCGCCATGAGCCGTGAGGAATTGCTGGAGCTGCTGGTGCCGTAACATATGCATGGTTTGCAAACTCTATCATGATATAAATCAGCGCCCCGCTTATATAAACTAGCGGGGCGCTGATTTTAAGAAGGCAACTATTGTTTTATTTTACAAGCTTTACGCCGTCAATGCGAACAAAGGTGTCGCTGCTTTCCGGGTTTTTGTCTTCCAGAATCGTGAGTTTGAAGGTATGCTCGCCCGGCTCAAGATCTCTGAGAGAGTAGATACAGCAGGTGATTTCTTCTACCGCATCGTAAGTATCAACTTCGGCTACCTGCTGTCCGTCGATCTCTACGGTAAATTTACCCTGGTCAGGACCTTTGCCGCCATACAGATCAAGGCTTGTGCCTGTGAAGGTAAATTCCATGGTAGCGCCCGGAGCATTTGCAAAGTTCATATCATTGCCATTCCAGTTGCCCCAGTTTCTGTCGCCGCCGGCGTAGCTGATTCTGCAGTTGCAGTTATCCATAAAGGATACGTCTTTTCCGTTCGGATTGTTTTTCTTTGCTGCAAGCATCACTTCATCGAGTCTTGCGGTCACATCGGCCGGGTCCATTTTCTCTACAAGGAATGCTCTTGCACCAGTCTCTTCATTCTTTTCAAATGCATCTTTTCCGTCGTCAAATACGGTTACGTTTCCACGCTCCAGAGTCCAGTAATCCCCAAGTCCTTCTACGGCATACATAACAGCAGTCAGATCCCAACTCGGACGTGTTCCTTCACCGGTCTCGTCGGTGAGATAAACGTCGTAGCTGATACGAACCGGGTTATCCAGTTCCATTTCGTAACGGCGGGAACCTGTGCCAAGCTTTGAGCCGATTTCTCCGCCCGTATATACGATCGGAGCAGGACATTTGTCAGCAACAAGCTGTGCGGAAGCCGGGTCACACATAAAATTAAATTCAGCGGTATCAAAATCCTGGAAATTTCCGCCCATGCAGCAAACCAGTTTTACCTTCTGACGCATCAGCTCTACGCCGTCAAGATCGCTGTATTCATCCGGCTCGGAGTTCAGAAGTGCTGTCAGGTTTGAGAGGAAACCTACGGATACGATTGTTACACTGTTGTCCGGCTGTGCAGAGAGTACTTCACGATATACTTCTACGGCATCTCTTGCATCGGCTCCGTCGCGCAACGTAGTTTCATATTTCATGGTTACAGGCTTACAGTAATAATAGCTGTCCGGAGTCAGTACCGCGTCTCCCTTGTAAGTTCCGACCGGGATATCTGGGCGGCCATAATAAATGTTGATTGCCTCAAGACAAGATGCTCCGTAAATACAGGTACTGTTACACAGGGTTGCCAGTATGTTTGCACGTCCCTCTTCTGCATAGGAATGCAACATGGCAAGTGCTCCGGCATCGTCTACGTCGTCCGCGATGTCTGTGTCATAAATAATATTTGCCACTTCGTTGCCGGGGGCAGGCCATTCCCCTTCGTACTGTACGAATGCGGGTGCCTCTGCAGCTGCTGCGGAAGCGGGCATTGTGTTTGCAAACATTCCGAAAACAGCTGTCCCTAATACTACTACTGCTAAATTTCTTTTTTTCATACTCTGATACCTCCGTGAATAGGAATACTTCACAACAAAACTGCTAAAACTAAGGCAGTTTGCAGCATAGTACTCATTAATATAATAATATAATTCTAAATTCAAATATTTGATCTCACCGTGACAAGAATCACGGTGAGACATGTTTGTGTGTTATTTTTAATGAAAAAACAAAAAGGAAAATTAAGAAAATCCTATTAAATCATATAAAAGAAGTGGTAAAATAGAACAAAATCTAACAAAAATACACAAATAATAAAAATCTCCAGCTATGTAAAAGAAACGATAAGTACTGATGAGGGCATTTCTATATTCTGAAAGTACTGTCCGATCAGAATGTATGTGAAAAAGGTATGTCAGGAAGGACTTGCGGGCAATCCGTCTGTAAACAGATCTATGATTGCTTCCATCTGGGGAGAAATCCATTTGTCTCTATGATAGAGAAGCTGCGCCCACAGATCAATTTCAAAGTTTTTTACATTCAGGTAAGCCAGCTTTCCCGCACGCACAGCAGATACAGTTGCGTAGTCCGGCAGAAGCGAGATGAAGTTACCTGCTTTTTCAAGAATCCGGCAGATCAGGTCAGTGTTTCCCATTTCAAAGACAGGCTTTATCTCAAGCGATTCGCTGGCCAGCCGTTCATCCATGATACGCCGGTAGCTCATCCCTTTTTCGGTCAGGATAAAGGGTTCATGCGTCAGATCTGCGGCACTTAGTGCGGCGGCAGTTCGAAGCGGATTACCGGCGCCTGTGACGAAATGGACATCTTCCTTTTCTTCCTTTACAATAATGTAATCTGTGTTGTAGATATGGTGGTCCAGCGTATAAACAAAATCCACCTCATTCTGGTCAAGGAGGCGGAACATTTCTTTTGTTCCTGCTGTAATGATTTTTATTGTGATGCCCGGGTAGTTTGTCCGCAGATATCCGAAGAGTTTATCAGCAATCACAACGCAGAGGGAATCTGCCATGGCAAGCCGGATGTGGCCGTGGACTTCCTGATGTGGCTGTGTGGTTTCCTGCATTTTCTGAAGCAGCTGGTTCATCTGATGCGCATAGCGCAAAACTTCAGCCCCTTTGTCCGTAAGTGAAACGGTATGGCCGATACGCTCAAACAAAGAGACTCCAAGCTCATTTTCGAGCTGCTTGATCTGAAAGGATACGGTGGACTGAGAATAGCCGAGCTTTTCGGCAGCCTGCGTGAAACTGGAAAGCTCCGCAGTATAAATAAATGTGTTCAGGTTTTTAAAATCCATGAGGAACCTCCATATTTTTGATTTATTTATATGCCATGTTTCCGGAATTCCAGATAAAGTAAAAAGACAATGCGTTTTCCAGACATTGATTTCATGACACAAAATCAGTATAATATATAATGCAGTTTATGGAAAGCTGCAACGCAGGATTTCATAAAACGTATGGAACATGCATGAATGACAGAAAAACGGTATTGAGATAAAGAGAGGGAGATGTGGGATGAAGAGAAAGAATGGAATGTTTCATAGAAGGATGTTTTGTACGGCTGTAACCGGGGCGGCTATGCTTTCCGGTATGATGGTTGTTTGTGCAGGCGCGGCAGAAGAAAAGGCAGAAACAGATACATATACTGTTGGGATTTGTCAGTATGTGCAGCATGAGGCGCTGGATGCAGCGACAGAGGGTTTTAAGACGGCTTTGCAGGAACGCTTGGGAGAAAAGGTGATTTTTGATGAACAGAATGCGCAGGGGGATTCCCATACGTGTCCGATTATCATGAATGGATTTATTGCAAAAGAGGTAGACCTGATTCTGGCGAATGCCACGCCTGCGCTTCAGTCAGCGGTAACGGCAACGAGTGAGATTCCGATTCTCGGCACCTCTGTTACGAATTATGCGGTGGCTCTGTCGCAGGAGGATTTTGATGGTGTTGTGGGAGGGAATGTTTCAGGGACCTCAGATCTTGCGCCTCTCGACGGGCAGGCGGATATGATACAGGAATTGTTTCCAGACTGTAAAATGATAGGACTGCTCTATTGTTCGGCTGAGCCTAATTCACAGTATCAGATAGATGTGATGACGCAGGAACTTGAGACACGGGGGTATGTGTGTACCGCATATGGATTTCTGGATTCTAATGATGTCAGTTCAGTTGTGAATAAGGCAGTCATAGAGAGTGATCTCATCTATGTTCCGACAGACAATACGGCTGCAGCGAATGCGGAACTGATTGCAAATATTTGTAGTCCGGCCGGCGTTCCGGTGGTGACGGGCGATGAGGGGTGTTGCAGAACGTGTGGCGTTGCGACTCTGGCGATCAGTTATTATGAGCTTGGCTATGTGACCGGAGAAATGGCAGCAGATATTTTGGAAAACGGAGCGGATATTTCTACGATGCCGATTCAGTATGCACCGAAGTTTACGAAAGAGTATAATAAAGCAGTCTGTGAATCGCTTGGAATAGAGATTCCGAGCGATTATACAGAGCTGAAGATGAGCGGGGAGTTCTAGGCTTTTGGGAGGAGGACGCCCCGGATAAAAGAAACAGGGCAATGGGCGCCAGACAAACAAGTCACCCATTGCCCTGTTTCTTTTATCCGGGGGCTAATTTGGTAATAAAATGGCTAGGTCTCTGTTTCATGTTAGTGCAAATGAATGTTAATGACAAACGACTGTAGTAGTGTGTTGACAAAGAGAAACTACTGTGGTAGTATGAAAACGTAAAAACTACTGCAGTAGTGTAATGCAAATGTAGTGTATTGGTATGGAGGCAGTGCGCTGCTACCAATGTGCTGTAATGGTGTTATAGCCGGCGCAGGGATATGGCGCAGAAATGAAGTGAGGTGTAGGGATGGATGTGAAATTGTTTGATTCAGAACTGAAGGTAATGGATGTGTTATGGCGGAACGGTGACTGTACGGCAAAATACATTTCGGATGTTTTGAAAGAAGAAGTGGGTTGGAACATGAATACGACGTATACGCTGATTAAACGGTGTATCAAAAAAGGTGCGATTGAGCGTTCTGAGCCGAATTTTATGTGTCATGCATTGATTGCCAAAGAGACAGTGCAGGAAGCGGAGACGAATGAGTTAATTGACAAGATCTACGATGGTTCTGCGGATAAGCTGTTCGCAGCTCTGCTGGGGCGCAGGAGGCTTTCAAAAGAACAGATTGATCGGCTGCGGGAGATTGTCGGAGAATTGGAATGAGGTGAGAACTGTGAATTTGATGCAGATGAGTTTTTGTGGCAGTGTGTTGATTCTGGTGACGGTCATTCTCCGTTCCCTGTTGATTCATCGGCTGCCGAAGAAAACATTTATGGTTTTGTGGATGGTGGCGCTGTTTCGTCTGCTGGTTCCGGTGGCCTTGCCCTCTCCGGCCAGTATTTATACCTTGGTTCAGAGAAACGAACCGATGCAGGAACGGATAGATAATCATTCGAAGACAGGTAATATGGTCTTAACGAATGGTTCCATTATAGAGGGGGTGTCTGGCCTGGTGAAGGGGGATCTGTCCGAAGTGCGTGATACCGACACAGTGTATCGGGCAGAGGCTGTGAGGGGCGATGTTTCCCAAAATAGTGGGCCGGTGCTGTTTTCTTTCGCGAGAATCCTTTATTTCGCCGGAGTACTAATATGCCTGGGGTTCTTTGGTTTTACGTATTTCAGATGCTATCGGGAATTTAGCACTTCTCTTCCGGCAGTGGAAGAAAGACTGCGCAAGTGGTACGCGGCACATCCGATGCTGCGTCCACTGTCTGTGCGCCAGTCTGACCGCATAGAGGCCCCACTGTCTTATGGGATTTTGCGTCCGGTGATTCTGATGCCGAAGCGGACGGACTGGGAAGATGGAGAGACGCTTGCCTATGTGCTGGAACATGAATATGTACATATTCGAAGATATGATGGGCTGATAAAGCTTGTTATGGTGGCAGCCCTGTGCCTGCACTGGTTTAATCCACTTGTCTGGGTCATGTACATTTTGTTTAACCGGGATATGGAATTATCGTGCGATGAAACAGTTGTCCACAGATTTGGCGAGACAGCGAAGGCTTCTTATGCCATGACTCTGATCCAAATGGAAGAGAAAAAGAGCGGCCTGACACCGCTTTGCAACAGTTTTAGCAAAAACGCAATAGAAGAAAGGATAACAGCAATTATGAAAATCAAGAAAAATTCCGTGTCTGCACTATTGGTTGCAGCAATGCTGACCGTGGGTGTGGGCAGTACATTTGCAACGTCTGCAGCGCCTGAATCTACAAATAAGACAGATACGACCAGTCAGTTAAAGGAAAATGACAGAACAGATATCACCGGTGAATTACCAGAGAATGATTCTGAGATTCGCATGGAATCATTTACGGATTTTGATGATAGCCGGAACATGTGGGAGGAGATTTTAGCGCCGTATGAGCCTTTTGGACTGATCTGGGAATATCACCCGGATGAAAGCGGTAATGGACTGAAGATGTATTTTAATGGAAAAGAAGTCCGGGGCATTTTCGACGAAAACAATGGCGTTTGGATTACGGAACATACCGGGAATTCAACCTATGGTACAGATGCAATAGAGCTTTATACGATTTATACAAATGGGGTACTTTCCGGGCTTCGACAAGCTTCAGAGGAAGAGGAGAAGAAATGGAATGTCGGAAGAAGGGCAACGTCTGTTGTAGCAGATATTGTTTCTCAGATATTGCAGGATGTGGCAGACAAAACCGCTTACCGAAATGTAGAAGATTTTCTGGCCGAGGTGATAGGTGAAGTAAAAGACCGTGTACCGGAGGCACTCGCAGAAGAATTTGGCGGAGCTGTATCAGATGAATTGTTAAAGGAAGTAAGCAATCAGATCTGGGAGGAACTGGATTTAGATGAGCTGGCAAAGATTTGGGAAGAACTGGATGGCGAACTGGAAGACCAAATGGAAGAAGCGGAAGAAGTCTGGGATTATGATTTAGAAGTTGCAGAGGAGGATTGGCTTCCGGAATTGGAGACAGAGAATGGCAGCGATCAAAATGCGGATGAGGCAGATTATGAATCTTTGTTGGTACTGAAAACACCGGATTACGAAAAACAGTCTGTGCAAGAATTTAATCAGGCGCTTCTGGATTGGGGCAATGAAAATTTTGAGCGTCATGAACGGATTTTTGAAGATATTTTCAACAATGATTACAGCGATTATCTTTCCCAGGAAGAGCAGAATTTCCTGGAACTGACCTGTGTGCTTTCAAATGAAGAAAACTTTCGCATGATTGTGAGCAGTCTGGAAAAACCGAAAACATCCGGGGAATACGGAGGAATTTTTCTATCAAAAGCACTGGAAGGAGAGACGGAAGGACTTGCATGGTGTGATTTGTGGTATCTTCTGAATTATCATATTGCAGATAACAAACATCTGACAATAGGGGAACGGGATCGCTGTATCCGCGGTGTGATGGAGGAGATCAAGTCTTTCTGGGATCAGACAGACCTGGAGACGCTTATTGCGATGACAAAGGATGAAATGGCAGCCCGGATTGGTGAAATTGCAGAAAAACACAGTAACGATCTGATTAAAATTGTAATTCCTGCGGATCAGGTGAGCTTTGAGGTAATGGATGAACGGGAGGAACTACGAAGAGAAGCGGAGATACAGTAGGGATTTGTAAACTTGACTTCCCGGAAAAGCTGAATTAAGATAGGGAAAGGCCTGTATCAAACAGTTTCCTGTGCAGCTGCTAATTTATAATCCGGAGGAGTATGCATGAAAAAAGAAGAGTGGAAAAAAATCTTTTATCAGTCACTGACCATGTTTATGTCACTGGCATTGGCGATTGTTTTGTTTTTTGTTATCTGGAATTTTGACCAGATACGAAACTCTCTGTACTGGGTGACAGGTATTCTGACCCCGTTTGTATATGGAGGTGTTCTGGCGTATCTTCTGAAAACGCCCTGTAATTTTTTGCAAAGGAGAATAGAAGCGATCTTGCCTGATAAGAAAAAAAGCGTGGCAAATAACCTGGCTGTTGTGCTCGTTATAGTTCTGGCAGGGCTGGTTCTGTATCTTCTGCTTATCATGGTGATTCCGGAGGTGGCAAGAAGCATTGCAGTTCTGGCCAATACAATTCCGCAGAGCATAGAGCAGCTTTCCAAATGGCTGGCTGTAGAGCTGGAAGGGAATGAGGTGATTCAGAGCTATGTAAACACAGCGCTTCTGGATGTGGAGAAAAGACTGGAAGCATGGATGAGCACAGATCTGATGCCGCTGTTGCAGGGCATCATGGGTGGATTTGCCAATACGGTGGGATCGGTTTTCACTCTTTTAAAAAATCTTGGAATCGGTGTGATTATCTGTATTTATCTCCTTGCAGGCAGGAAAATCTTTGCGAGACAGGGAAAAACAGTGTTATATGCGACGTTGCAGCCGGAATCAGCAGATAAGATTTTAAAAGAATTTGCATTTATTGATAAAACGTTTGTCGGTTTTTTTGCAGGAAAGATTTTGGACAGTGCTGTGGTAGGCCTGATTTGTTATGTATTTTGTCTGATTATGAGCTTTGTGACAGATTTTCCAAATGCAGTACTGATCAGTATGATCATAGGCGTGACAAATATTATTCCGTATTTCGGCCCTTTTATCGGAGCAATTCCGTCTGCACTGCTGATTTTGATCACAAGCCCCGTGAATTGTGTGATCTTTCTTATTTTCATTATTATTCTGCAACAGTTTGATGGAAATATCCTGGGACCGAGGCTGCTGGCAGGTAGCGTAGGGCTGAGCGGCTTCTGGGTTCTGTTTTCGATCACATTGTTTGGCGGTGTGTTTGGTTTTGCCGGAGTTTTGATTGGCGTGCCAGTGTTTGCAGTGATATATGATTTTATCAAGAAGCTGGTAGCAAGAGGACTGAGGCGGCATGGGAAAGCGGCATAATCAGATGATGAGGTGATCATCACAGAAGAGCGTAGGGGTTAACAGATTCTTTTAAAGTGATTCCTGATAGAAAAAGCGTGAGTCATAGAAACAGGGCTTACGCTTTTTTTGCGCAAAACGCTCTTTTTTTATTCTGTCATTATGACCGACGTTATGGAGGAAACAAAAAAGCATTTATGAAAAAGTGAAAGATAGGGTATCTGCTTGACTTGATGGGAAGTCAGCATTAATATAATTCTATAGCTTATAAGATGCAGCAGGGGGATTCCCACAAAGGCCAGTACTTGCGATGATCTAGGATCTTGTGAAAAAACTGGCGACAGAAGGGTTGAGACGGAAGAGCGGAATACAAAAGAGAGAAAGAGGTTATGAGATGAGGTGTTTAAAGAAATTACTGCTGGTATTTTTGACGCTGGTCACATTATTGGGGCTTCCGGTGACGGCAGAGGCCAAGGTCAAGACAACGAATGCGAAATCCTACAGTCTGAAAAATGTGACAAAAGCAGAGGAAGTGAACGGAACCTGGGTCAAAAAATCCGGAGGCTACAAATTCAGAAAAGAGAACGGAAAATATGTGACTAGCCGTTGGATTAAAGTAGAAGGTAAGATTTTCTACATCAACAGTAAGGGTTATCGCACATCCGGATGGATCAAATACAGGAACCATATGTATTACACCAGCAGGAAGGGGCCATTGTGGATAGGCTGGTTGAACCATGGAAAGTATTATCTCAAACCGACCGGAGCAAGAGCAACAGGGTTCTACACGGTGGACGGCCAGAAATATTATTTTGATGAAAAGACCGGCGTTAAGGAGACAGGATGGGTAACGATTGGGAAAAGCCGGTACTATTTTGATAAAGAGACCGGCCAGATGCAGAAAGCAAGGTGGGTCAGAGAAGGAAAATCATACCGGTATGTGGGAAAGAACGGTAAGATGCAGAAATCCTGCTGGCTGACGATCGGAACAAATAAGTACTATGTGGATGCAACAGGCGCAAGAGTAACAGGCACCTATTATATCGAAGAGAAAGGCTATTACTTTAAACGTAACGGGGTTTATGATCCTTCCGTAAAGGTAAAACCAGAAGTAGATCCAAGTAAGCCTATGGTGGCACTGACCTTTGATGATGGTCCAGGAGCTTATACCAACCGGCTTTTGAACTGCCTGGAAGAGAATAAGGCGAAAGCCACGTTTTTCATGGTGGGGAGCAGTGTCTCCAGATATAAAAATGTGGTAAAACGTATGGCCAATATGGGATGCGAGCTTGGAAATCATTCTTATAGCCATCCGGCATTTACCACGCTGTCAGTTTCTTCTATGAAGAATCAGGTAAATACCACCAACAAAAAGATTCAGGAAGCCAGCGGGAAACTGCCGACGCTATTCAGACTTCCCTACGGAGATGGTCATAATAATCATACCGTATTAAACGCGCTGGGCCTTCCGTCGATCTACTGGTCTGTGGATACCAGAGATTGGGCGAATACAGGAAACAGCCAGCATACGGTGAATGCAGTATTAAACAGCGTAAAAAGTGGAGATATTATTCTGATGCATGACATCCATCTGTCCACCGTAAAAGCCTGTGAGATCATCATTCCGGCTTTGAAAAAGAGAGGCTACCAGCTGGTAACAGTGAGCCAGCTGGCGAAATATAAGGGAAAGACTACACTGAGAAAAGGAAAGACCTACACAGGGTTCCGGTAAAACGCACGTTAGCTCCCCTAATAGGATTGCGCCATACGATTTTCGAAGAAAATGCGACAGCCGCCACTAGTACAATCGTGACGGCTGTTTGAAAATTAATTGTAAATTTACAGGAAATGACACTTTTATACGAGGTAAGAATTATAAGAAACAGCTTCACAAATTCTTCACAAAGAAATTAGCACTCACCTCTTGACAGTGCTAACAATTAGGTCTATATTGAAAACTGGAAGGGAGGTTTGCTTATGAATATCAGCAAATTTACACAGAAATCCATCCAGGCAGTGAATGACCTGGAAAAGATCGCTTATGAGTTTGGCAATCAGGAGATTGAGCAGGAGCATCTGCTTTATGCGCTGTTGCATCAGGAGGACAGCCTGATCGGCAAGCTGATTGAGAAAATGGAAATACAGAAAGAGTACTTTGAAAACCGTCTTGAAGAGCTTTTGAATGCACGGGTGAAGGTCTCAGGCGGAAATGTTTATATTGGTCAATATCTGAACAAAGCGCTGGTCAGCGCGGAGGATGTGGCAAAACAGATGGGAGACGAATATGTGTCGGTGGAGCATCTGTTTTTATCACTGCTGAATCATCCGAGTCCTTCTATGAAACAGTTCTGGAAAGAATTTGGTATTACAAAGGAACGGTTTTTGCAGGCCCTTTCTACGGTGCGCGGTAATCAGCGGGTAACGACGGACAATCCGGAGGCGACCTATGATACATTAAACAAATACGGGCAGGATCTTGTGGAGCGGGCGAGAAACCAGAAACTTGACCCGGTTATTGGAAGGGATGCCGAGATTCGGAATGTGATTCGTATTCTGTCGAGAAAGACGAAAAATAATCCGGTTCTGATCGGCGAACCAGGTGTCGGCAAGACGGCAGCTGTGGAAGGGCTCGCGCAGAGGATTGTGCGGGGCGACGTTCCGGAAGGGCTGAAGAATAAAAAGATTTTTGCGCTGGATATGGGAGCTCTGGTAGCCGGAGCGAAGTATCGCGGTGAATTTGAGGAACGTCTGAAGGCGGTTCTGGAGGAAGTGCGAAAGAGCGAGGGCGAAATCATTCTGTTTATTGATGAGCTGCATTTGATTGTAGGCGCAGGCAAGACAGACGGTGCCATGGATGCCGGAAATATGCTGAAGCCCATGCTGGCCCGCGGCGAGCTGCACTGCATCGGTGCGACGACGCTGGATGAATACCGCAAATATATTGAAAAGGACCCGGCGCTTGAGCGAAGATTTCAGCCGGTGCTTGTCGACGAACCGACGGTTGAGGATACTATCTCTATCCTGCGTGGGCTGAAGGAGCGTTATGAAGTATTCCACGGCGTAAAGATTACAGACAGTGCGCTGGTGGCTGCCGCTACACTGTCACATCGCTATATTTCAGACCGGTTCCTGCCGGATAAGGCAATTGACCTTGTAGACGAGGCGTGCGCGCTGATCAAAACGGAGCTTGATTCGCTTCCGACAGAGCTGGATGGGCTTCAGAGAAGAATTATGCAGATGGAAATCGAGGAGGCTGCGCTGAAAAAAGAGACGGACAAGCCAAGCCGGGATCGTCTTGAGGTATTACAAAAGGAACTTGCGGAGCTGCGGGATGAGTTCAATTCTCAGAAAGCCCAGTGGGATAACGAGAAAAAAGCGGTAGAAAATCTTTCGGCATTGCGTGAACAGATTGAGGCAATGAATAAGGAGATTGAGCTGGCAAAACGCAACTATGATCTGAACAAGGCGGCAGAGCTGCAATACGGAGAACTGCCGAAGCTTCAGCAGCAGCTTGCAATCGAGGAAGAAAAGGTGAACAGCCGTGAGATGACTCTGGTGCATGAGAGTGTGACAGAGGAAGAGATTTCTAAAATTATTTCCCGGTGGACCGGAATTCCGGTATCGAAACTGACACAGGGCGAGCGGGCCAAGATTCTGGCGCTCGATGAGGAGCTTCACAGAAGAGTAGTGGGCCAGGATGACGGTGTGTCGAAGGTGACAGAGGCAATCCTGAGATCGAAAGCCGGAATCAAGGACCCGACCAAGCCGATTGGTTCATTCCTGTTCCTGGGACCGACGGGCGTCGGCAAAACTGAGCTTGCAAAGGCACTGGCCGAGAGTCTGTTTGACGATGAGCAGAATATTGTCCGTATAGACATGAGTGAATATATGGAGAAGCATTCTGTGTCGCGGCTGATTGGAGCGCCCCCCGGATACGTCGGATACGAGGAGGGTGGTCAGCTGACGGAAGCGGTGCGCAGAAAACCGTATTCAGTAGTTTTGTTTGATGAGGTGGAAAAAGCACATCCTGATGTGTTTAATGTACTTCTTCAGGTGCTCGACGATGGACGGATCACAGACTCTCAGGGACGGACAGTAGACTTTAAAAATACAATCCTGATTATGACTTCCAATATCGGTTCACAATTCCTGCTGGAGGGGATTGAACCAGACGGCAGCATCCGTGAGGAGGCGCAGAATATGGTGATGGAACAGCTGCGCGGCAGTTTCCGTCCGGAGTTCCTGAACCGTCTCGATGAGATTATTATGTTCAAGCCATTGACCAAAGAGAATATCGGAAATATCATTGATCTGATGGTTGCAGACCTGAACAGACGGCTTGCGGCGCAGGAGATTCGTCTGGAGCTGGATTCCGATGCAAAAGGGTATATCATTGAGGGTGGCTACGACCCGGTATATGGCGCGCGACCTCTGAAGCGTTATTTACAGAAGAACGTGGAAACGCTGGCTGCCCGTCTGATTCTTTCTGGTAAAGTGGGTATGGATGATACGATTGTATTCCATGTGGCTGACGGAAATTTGAGTGCAGATGTAAAGCAGGAAGGGCAGAAGTAATCCAAGTGAGGATATAAAATCAGAGGTGGAAGGCGAAGCCTGAAGTCATATGGACAATTAGTCAATAATTTGGAAAAGGAGATAGCTATGAATTTGCCGCAGGATCCGATTATGCTGCTGAGTTATGTGAACACACAGCTTCGCGACCACTATGTTTCTTTAGATGATTTTTGCGCGAGTGTGGATGTGGAACGAAAAGACCTGGAAGAAAGACTTGCAAAAGTGAATTATGAGTATGATGAAGCGTGTAATGCTTTTGTATAAGCTGGGAAAGCATATTTTTGGAATGAGAAGAGCTTTATATAAGAGCGGACGCACTCAGATAAGAGAGACACCCCCGGAGGTTCTGACGCAGAGAAGTCACCTCCGGGGGTGTCTCTCTTATCTGAGGCGGATTGCACTCCAAACATCGGAGGGGCTAAACCTCCGGATGTCGTGTCCTGTGGGCAGAGAAGAAAGGAGGGAGTGCCAGTGATTACATACGAGGAATTGTTTTCTTTTACATCTTGTGATAAGATAATCTGCAAATAACAGGCTGGAGGTCTGAATATGAGAAGGTTTAAACGGATTTTTGTGATTGTACTGGACTCGCTCGGAGCGGGAGCACTGGCGGATGCGGCGGATTACGGAGATGCAGGGACAGATACGCTTGGACATATTTCAGAGTGTGTCGAGGAGTTTCATATTCCGAATCTGCAAAGGCTGGGACTCGCCAATTTCCATCCGCTCAGGCACGTGGAGTCGGTCGGGCAGCCGCTGGCGTACTATACGGCGCTTCACGAGGCGAGTAAGGGAAAGGATACCATGACAGGACACTGGGAAATGATGGGGCTGCATATTACGGAGCCGTTTCAGACTTTTTCAGAGCATGGGTTTCCAAGAGAACTGATCGAAGAGCTATCCAGAAGAACCGGACATGTGATTATAGGAAATAAGAGCGCAAGCGGGACAGAGATTATTGACGAGCTTGGCGAGGAGGAAATCGCGACTGGCCATATGATCGTTTATACATCTGCGGATTCTGTGCTTCAGATCTGCGGCCAGGAGGAGACGTTTGACCTGAAAGAGCTCTATCGCTGCTGCGAGATTGCCCGTGAGCTGACCATGCGGGAAGAATGGAAGGTGGGACGGGTGATAGCAAGACCGTACGTCGGAAGAAAAAAAGGAGAGTTTCAGCGCACCAGCAACCGGCATGATTATGCATTGAAGCCTTTTGGAAAAACGGCGCTGAATGCGTTGAAGGATGCAGGACTGGATGTAATTTCCGTTGGAAAAATCTACGATATTTTTGATGGGGAAGGACTGACGGAATCAAACAAGTCGAAGAGTTCTGTTCATGGAATGGAACAGACGATCGAGATAGCGGGACGCGATTTTGAAGGGCTTTGCTTTACAAATCTGGTTGATTTTGATGCGCTGTGGGGACACCGCAGAGACCCCCAGGGATACGCGGAAGAGCTGGAACGTTTCGATGAAAATCTGGGAATTTTGATGCCACTTCTTGGGGATGATGATCTGCTGATTCTTACGGCAGACCACGGAAACGATCCGACGCATACAGGCACCGACCATACGAGAGAGCGCGTTCCGTTTCTTGCCTGGTCACCTTCTATGAAGGGAAGTGGCAGGCTGGAGGAAGCCGATACATTTGCAGTTGTCGGCGCTACGGTTGCGGATAATTTCGGCGTTGCAATGCCGGAGGGGACAATCGGTTATTCCTTGCTGGATAAGCTGGTATAAAACACGAAATATAAAAAAACAGAAATATACAAAATGAAAATGTGAGAGTGGAACGACAGAAGAACGCAAAAGTGGCGGCTGAACAGATATTGAATCTGAACAGCCGCCACTTTTTTTGCAGCGAAATATGCTCAGGTATGCTGCAGGATTTTGGTATAACAGACAGTATGGCCTGAAAACAAAGCACGGTTCTTCCTGTGTTTATTCCAACGGTCGAATTTTCTGTGCGTAGATTCTGCGGAACAGAAATACAGATACCGCGAAGGATACAATCTCTGCGATCGGGAAAGACCACCAGACTGCGTTCAGTCCGAAGGTCATTGCCAGAATCCAAGCAGAAGGAAGCAGCATAAGGAGCTGACGGCAGATCGATACGATCAGACTGTAAACACCATTGCCAAGCGCCTGGAATACAGACCCGAATACGATCCCAAATGCGGCGAGCGGGAAACTCAAGCTGATTGTACGAAGCGCCTGCCTGCCGATTGCGAGAAGCTCATCCGAGGCGTTGAACATTTTCAGGAGCAGGTCCGGAACTAAGTTGAACGCTGCGAGACCAAGTATCATCATACAAAACGCCGCGATACAGCCCAGTTTCATGGTGTCCATAATGCGCTTTTTGCTTCGAGCTCCGTAATTAAATGCGATAATCGGAACAATACCGTTGTTCATTCCGAAAACCGGCATAAAGAAGAAACTTTGCAATTTGAAATATACCCCAAATACGGCTGCGGCAGTGGATGAGAACATCAGCAGAATTTTATTCATACCAAAGGTCATGACAGAGCCGATGGACATCATTAGAATAGAAGGAACACCGACAATGTAGATCATCTTGACTGTGGGGCCGTGGAAACGCATTTTCTTGAGAGAAAACTGAATTTCTTTGTTTTTTCGGAGATTGAAATAGATACCAAGGCACATAGCGACAATCTGGCCGAACACGGTGGCTGCGGCAGCCCCGGCAACTCCCATTTTTGGAAATCCGAAATAACCGAAAATCAGAATCGGGTCGAAAATGATGTTCAGAATGGCACCGACTCCCTGTGTGATCATGTTGTAAAAAGTAAGTCCGGTTGACTGAAGCAGCCGTTCCATGGTGATTTGCATAAATACGCCGAAAGAACAGATGCAGACGATACTCATATACTGATAACCAAATTCACGAATTTGCGGGTCTGGAGTCTGCGAGTTGAAAAAAAGTCTGGAGCCAAAGAGGCCGATTAGAGCAAAGATGACATAGCTGCAGATCGTCAAAAGCACACTGGTATTAGCGGCCCTGTTTGCCTGCTCATAATTTTTTTCACCGAGACTTCTGGACAGAAGCGCATTGACGCCGACACCGGTACCAGAGGCAACCGCAATAATCAGATTCTGAATCGGGAACGCCAGGGAAACAGCGGTCAGTGCGTTTTCATTGATTTGTGATACGAAAATACTGTCCACTACATTATACAATGCTTGCACCAGCATGGAAATAATCATCGGCAGGGACATGGTTACCAGGAGTTTTGGAACCGGCATGGTACCCATTTTGTTTTCGTGAGGTGCGTTGTTTTTCTGATCCATTTGTTCCATAAAAATCCTCCTTTGCGTATTGATATATATAAAACATTCCGGCAAAATACAGTATACCGGATTTGCACACAGTATTAGCTATTGTATAAGGAATAAAAAAGGATGTCAATCGGAACTTTGTACTTAGGCAAAACTTTTGAAAGGAAAACAACAATGACTTCTTAACGCAAATATGGTAAGATAGATGCGACAGAATTGTATTTGACGGAGGATGGTATATGTCAGTTCGAAAGCTTTCCAGAATGCTGTTTTTGGTAAATACGTTGCAGTTTACGCTTGGGACAGTAATTCTGTTTGCACTTTGGGGAGAAGTTTTGGTATACAGGGAAGAAATTCTGGATCTGGCTGTTTTTCTCGTGATTTTTTCCAGTCTGCTTTCCATTGCAGGGTTGTTTTTCCTGACGAGATTTCAGCGCAGGAATTATGAGGAAAGCATGGAGAATCTGGAAAATCTGAACGCAAAGCTTCGCGAACAGCGCCATGATTATCTGAATCAGGTGCAGGTTGTACACGGCCTGCTGGAGTTGGAAGAGTATGAAAGTGCGAGGGAATATCTGAGGCCGGTGTTTAAAGACATTATGAAGGTGAACCGGGCGCTTAAGACAGCGCAGCCGGCAGTGAACGCACTTTTGCAGGCTAAGCTGGAAACAGCGGAGCGTCAGGGAATTGATTTTTATCTGGAAGTGGGTACACAGCTGAAGGAACTGAAAATAGAGGCATGGGAGCTGTGTAAAATCCTTGCCAACCTGCTTGATAATGCAATCACAGCAGTCAAACAGAAAGAAGGAGAAAAGCAGATTCGTTTGCAGATGGAGGAGAATAAGTCTGATTATATGTTTCGGATTGCAAATAATGGGCCTGAGATTCCGGCGGCGCAGCAGAAATTAATTTTCGGACGCGGCTATACGACGAAAAAAGGAGAGGGGCACGGAATAGGCCTGGCAATCGTTTCTTCCATATTAAAAGAGGCGGACGGCAGCATTGAGCTGCAAAGCAGTGAGACGGAAACCATCTTTTTTGTTACGCTCCCACGGTCAGTGCAGGGAAAAATATCCGGGCGCAGAAAAAAACGCAGATAAGGCAGGTGCTATTGCTATCAGACAAGGATGCCCGGGCAAAGGTGGGAGCAGCCTGTTTACAGTATGCCTGCTGAAGTTTGAGAAGATGCGGTGTAAGTTTACGATCGACAGATGACAATTCAGAGGTAAAAGTGTATAGATCACAGGATATGTATTTTCATTTTTCAAAAAAGATATAAAATAATTTTAGACAGACAAAGAGGCATTTAAGAACCACATGTTTTGCAATTACCTATGAACAATGAAAGGGGGAAGGATTTTGGATGCAGTAAATTTAGCGGGAATTTTGCTTCTGGTTGCGGGCTTTGTTCTGGTGGCTGTGGAAATGGTGATGCCAGGATTTTCTGCGCCGGGTGTGAGCGGAATTGTCTGCCTGGTACTTGGCGTTTTTGCTCTTGCGGATTCGGTTATGGAGGGCGCTGTGATTACCATCGGCGTGCTGGCAGTGCTGGGTATCCTGGCGGCAATCATTTTGGGGCTGCTGTCACGCGGAAAGCTGAAGCCGCCGATTATCCTTGAAGAGGAACAGAATCGGGCAGGCGGATATTTAAGTTCCAGCGACCTGAAGTATCTGCTGGGCCGTCAGGGCATTGCAGCGACGGATCTGAGGCCTTCGGGGGTAGGCACCTTTGACGACATTCATTTTGATGTGATATCAGTGGGAAACTATATCTCAAAAGGCACTTCGATTAAGATCATCAAAGTAGAAGGCTCAAAGCTGGTTGTAAAAGAAAAGGGAGGAAAAGAGAATGGTTAATATGTTGGTTAATAATATTCACTGGATTGTATTGATAGGAATTATTGCACTTCTGATTGTGTTGTTTTTTGCAGTTGTTCCTGTAGGCCTTTGGGTTTCATCCTTGGCTGCAAATGTAAAGATCAGTATTTTCAATTTAATAGGAATGCGTCTTCGCCGTGTAAAGCCTGCAAAGATTGTGATGCCGTTGATTAAGGCGAGAAAAGCAGGTTTGAATCTGGGTGTGAATCAGCTGGAAGCGCATTATCTGGCTGGCGGTAATGTAGATAATGTTGTGAATGCACTGATTGCTTCAGAGCGTGCCGGCATTGAGCTGGAATTTGAAAAGGCAGCGGCGATCGACCTGGCTGGCCGCAACGTACTGGAAGCAGTGAAAATGAGTGTTAACCCGAAAGTGATTGAGACTGCAAATGTTTCCGCAGTGGCAAAAGACGGTATTGAGCTTCTGGTAAAAGCCAGAGTTACTGTGCGGGCGAATCTGGAACGTCTGGTCGGCGGTGCAGGGGAAGCGACCGTGCTTGCGCGAATCGGCGAGGGCATTGTTACGACAGTAGGTTCGGCAGTTTCCCATAAAGAGGTGTTGGAGAATCCGGATGATATTTCCAAACGTGTACTGAGCAAGGGCCTGGATTCCGGTACAGCGTTTGAAATTCTGTCAATTGATATTGCAGATATTGATGTTGGCAGAAATATCGGTGCACAGCTGCAAAGTCTCCAGGCAGAAGCGGATAAAAATATTGCACAGGCAAAAGCGGAAGAGCGCAGAGCAATGGCTGTTGCAAAAGAGCAGGAGATGCGCGCTTACGTAGTAGAGGCGGAAGCCGAGGTACCAAAGGCAATGGCATATGCGCTGCGGGAAGGAAAGCTTGGCGTTATGGATTATTATGAAATGCAGAATCTGAAAGCTGATACGGATATGAGAGAAACCATCGGCGGAAAGGGCCTGGATAATACGATCGTCGAGTAACATATTTGAAAATTCGGAAAGGAGCGAAGCATGAGCGGAAAACAGATAAAAGAGAGTCTGAATCTGATCAGTATGCAGATGAACGGGCTTCGCGGTGCCGGAGAGTTTGGAAAATTTGGCGCGGAGATGTTCCGAACCGTGTCACAGGAGTGGCAGAAGGCTGAAAAGAAAAAGAATAACAAGAAAAAATCGACAGATATAAATAAAAAAGATCTGAAGGGGAAAGGAAAAAAGAACGACAGGAAAAAAAGCGAGACGGAAAAGAATGGAACGTTTCAGGAGACATCCAGGGCGATGGTGGCGGGAAATATCGCCACCGCGCCGGATACCGGAAACAAAAACGGACGTCGGACGTCGGAGAACACTTTGCGTGTGAATGGCAAACAGTTGTCCGAGAAACGTTTACAGGAGGCATTTGTCTGGGCTGAGATTCTGGGAGAGCCGATGGCTCATAAAAGACGAACAAGAAGGGTGAATCAGAGGTATGGCAATCAGAGTAATGCTGATCGAAGATGAGGAAGGAATACGGCTTCTTTTGAGAAAAATCATTGAGAAGCACGGGGGCTTTGAGATCGTTGGCGAGTGTGATGAACTGACAGAGTCGGTGATTCTGTTTCAGCGGCAGAAGCCGGAGGTTGTATTTCTGGACATTGGGATTAAGGGACAAAACGGGATCGAATGTGCAAAGATTTTGACAGAACTTGATCCGAAGGTAAAGATTATTTTTGCGACAGCTCACGCTGAATATATGCCGGAAGCATTTGAACTGTATGCGTTTGATTATCTTGTGAAGCCGTTCGCAGTAGACCGAGTCAATAAAACACTGGACCGCATCGCACTGCTGGGGCAGAACAGTCAGAAGTTTGAACCAGAGGAAAAAATTGTCAGGCCGGAACATCGACATGACAGGTTGCTGGTAAAGGGAAAGGAAAGCATGAGCTTTATCTCAATTCCTGATATTATTCTGATTCAGCGTGAAAACAATGCGACTGTGATCTATACGGAAAAAGACAGCTATGTGACCTCGGCAAGTCTGGCAGAACTGGAACGCAGGCTGGACCCAGAACAGTTTCTGAGAAGTCATAAATCGTATATTATCAATCTTGGACGCGTCCGCAGGATAGAGCCGTATGGCCGCTGGACTTATGTCGTTCATTTTCAGGGACGAAAAGAAGACGCACTGCTGACCGCGGAGAAGTTTGAAGAAATTAAACGCAGATTTACGTAAAAGGAGACATCCCCCTCTGCATTAAAAGAAGGGGATGTCTTTTTCTTCGAAATACTTTGTCGCACCTGCATGATATGGTACAGTAAAAATCGAGGCCGCAAACTCGGGGTCAAGCATGGCTCCTTTTTGGTGAGCATCTGTGATGGTGTCCGTGTTTTCGAAAATGGAAGAGATGAAATTGTAAATATCATCTTCCGGTGTATCATTACGGGTGATGATAACAGCGCTGACTGCAACGGTATTTACATTCGTTTCAAGATCGTACATACCGGCATCAATGATGCTTCTGCTGTAATAGGGATATACTTCAAGCAGCGCCTCTGTGTGGTCGTCGTCAAGACTGATGAAACGGAAATGTTCCACAGTACTTAATGCGGTAATTGCGGGGAGAGGGGCGTCTGCTGTGACAAAAGCAGCGTCAAGACTGCCATCTCTTAGGCTGTCTGCACAGTCGTCAAAGGACTCGTAAACCGGTATGATATGTTCTTCGCTTAAACCGTAAACATCAAGGATATCAATCGCGTTGAAGCGGACATTTGACGAAAGGGTACCGATGGAAACCTTCTTTCCATTCAAATCCTGGATGGATTTAATGTCGGGATTGCAGGTGACGATCTGAACCGGCTCCATGTAGAGGCTTGCTACAGCGGAAAAATCCTGAGGCATCTCATTCTCAAAAAGAACACTTCCCTCATACGCATAAGTCATAATATCAGAAGGAACGAAAGCCAGATCCGCGCTGCCGTCTGCAATGGCCTGGAGATTTTCCATGGGATCGGCAGATGCAGCCACAGTGACTGAGGTGTCGGAACCATCATTTATCTCTCGGGCAAGCACATTTCCAAATTCATAATAAGCCCCTGCCTCCTCTCCCGTCATTAGTACGAGATTGCCGGCCGAAACAGTAGGTGCAAAAAAAGTGGTCATGGTAACAGACATTAAAAAAAGAGTTGTTTTTTTCACGACATGATTCTCCTTCTCTATTCTATTTCGTATCTTCTGCAAGTAATAAAGTTCAGATACGCTTGTAAAGATTTCGCTGTCATCCGTTTATTTTACAGAAAACATTTAAACTTTTTTTCATTTTATCACAGTTTCGGGACCATGAAAATAGGCACTTTTTATGCAGGTCTTTCATGCAAAAACGGAATAAAACGCATCCTTGACAAATCTTCAGGAACTGGGCTATACTAATCGGAAAGCAATGAAGGGAACAAGTAGAAAGCAGCCGAAGAGACAGAAAGTTGCCGGGTGATGAGAGGCGCGCACGGAAGCTGTTTTTGAATACCTCCCAGAGCTTCGCACCGAACAAATCTCCGGTTCTATGACAGGACGGATGAATTTTAATAGGCTGCGGCGGAGGACAACCGTTACTGTGTCAGGGTAGAGAATACCCACAGAGGCAGTCAGTGTGAGCTGGCTGTGAAATAAGGTGGTAACACGGGATTTATGGCTCTCGTCCTTATGTGAGAATAAGGCGGGAGCTTTTTGTCTTACGGAAATTTTTGAAATTGCCCGGTAAGATCATTGTTTTAAGAAAATGCGTACTGCACGCAAAAAATGGCTGCCCGCGAAATACAAGGAGGAAGAATGATGCAGATTTATGAGGAACTGGTTGCAAGAGGACTGATCGCACAGGTGACGGATGAAAAGGAGATCCGGGAACTTGTGAACAATGGTAAGGCTACGTTTTATATTGGATTTGATCCGACTGCGGACAGCCTTCACGTAGGGCATTTTATGGCGCTTTGCCTGATGAAGCGTTTGCAGATGGCGGGGAATAAGCCGATTGCATTAATTGGAGGCGGAACCGGTATGATCGGAGATCCGTCGGGTAGAACGGATATGCGCCAGATGATGACAAAAGAGACAATCCAGCATAACTGTGATTGTTTCAAAGAGCAGATGAGCCGTTTTATTGATTTTTCAGAGGGAAAAGCTTTGATGGTTAATAATGCAGAATGGCTTATGGATCTGAATTATGTGGAGCTTTTGCGTGAAGTAGGCCCGCATTTTTCTGTAAACCGTATGCTGACAGCAGAGTGCTACAAGCAGAGAATGGAGCGTGGTCTCAGTTTCCTTGAATTCAATTACATGATTATGCAGAGCTATGATTTCTATGCACTGTTTCAGAAATATGGCTGTAATATGCAGTTTGGCGGGGATGACCAGTGGAGCAATATGCTGGGCGGCACAGAGCTGATTCGCCGCAAACTGGGCAAGGACGCGTACGCGATGACCATTACGCTGCTGCTGAATTCCGAGGGCAAAAAGATGGGCAAGACGCAAAGTGGCGCAGTATGGCTTGATCCGAAGAAGACTTCTCCATTTGATTTTTATCAGTACTGGAGGAATGTGGGGGATGCCGATGTACTCAAGTGCCTGCGTATGCTGACCTTCCTGCCGTTGGAGCAGATTGATGAGATGGATCAGTGGGAAGGAAGCCAGCTGAATCAGGCTAAAGAGATTCTTGCTTATGAGCTGACCGCCCTTGTACACGGGGAAGAAGAGGCGAAAAAAGCGCAGGAGGGCGCACGCGCACTGTTTTCCAGTGGAAATGCAGCAAATATGCCGACCACAGAGCTGACAGAGGCAGATCTTGAGGATGGAGGTATTGATATCGTTTCTCTTCTTCAGAAGACCGGATTGGTACCATCTCGTTCAGAAGGCCGCCGTGCGGTAGAACAGGGCGGCGTGGCCGTGGATGGTGAAAAAGTGACTGATACCAAAACCGTGATTTCAGGTGAAAAACTGAGCGGAGACGGTATTGTATTGAAACGTGGGAAAAAGAATTTCCGCAAGGTGACGTTAGTCTGAAGACAGGAGGCGTGCTATGACAGACGAACAGAGAAGAAAAGTCCGGAACAGAGTGACGTATCTTTCAATCGCGTCACTTGTGGTGCTGCTAGCAGTATTGATTGTGCTTGGCGTGACCGACAGAGTGGAAACGATTCTTTTTCCGATTGCAATCAGCGTTTGTCTTGCAATTTTCTGGGTGGTGTCTGATGTGCTTGCTGTCATGTGGCTGAATGCCTTTGAAGGTAAGAATGATGCACAGAAAAGAGCTTACTATATCTATGCGGGGCTGGATTTCATTGGCCTTGGCGGACTCGTGTACTTTATGGTTGACTTGAAGGGCACGACAGGGATTCTGATTTATATCTGCTGCATTTTCCTGAAAAAGAGGTTCCGGGAGGAATTTAGCGGAACTGACGGCAACAGACAGGAAGAGGCAGAGGAGCCGATGGCTGATACGCAGCCAGAGATTGAAGGGCAGACGGAAAGCGAAGAAGTGGAGGAGACTGAAGCGGCGTTGGAAGTTGAAGAACCGTAGTGTCATGCTTCGCGAACCAGTATCATATAATAGAGCAAGAAAATATGGATATCTGGTAGAGCATGGAGAAGATAGTTTCTGATAGAGAAGAAAAAGAAAAGAGCGGATATCGACGGTTATTTGTTGAGATAGGAGCCAGGATTGGAAAATCTCTGTTTTTTTGGGGGATGGCGGCAATCCTGGCATTCTCAGCTTATACGGATCTTGTGAAGTTGGGGGATGCTGTGCCGATTACAGCTGCGGGAGAAGATAAGCGGATCGCGCTTACCTTTGACGATGGTCCGCATCCAGTTTATACGAAAATGCTTTTGGAAGGCCTGGCAGAGCGGAATGTACACGCGTCTTTTTTTGTGATTGGGAAAAATATTTCCGGCAGAGAGGATTTGATTGAGAAGATGTATGAGGGAGGTCATTTGATTGGGAATCATACATTTGATCATGTGAAGATCTGTGATCTGAGCGGTGAGGCAGCATGTGAGCAGATTGAAAAGACAAGTGCTCTGATAAGGGAAATCACGGGGGAAGACACCGAATTTGTCCGGCCGCCGTTTGGCGAGTGGAATAAATCAATGGAATGCTCTTTTCAGATGATTCCGGTCATGTGGGATGTAGATCCTTTGGACTGGACGACCAAAAATCAGGCGCTGGTCAAACAGCGTATTCTGGATAAAGTAAAGGCAGGAGATATCATCCTGATGCATGACTGTTATGAATCTTCTGTTACAGCGGCGCTTGAGGTTGTGGATCAGCTGCTGGCGGAAGGGTATGAATTTGTAACGGTTGAGGAACTGATACTTGAGTGAGATAATAGAACAGGCCATACTTCAAAAAGTAATAACATATGACGCAGTTTTGAGTGAACAGGAGCAGAAATGGATTTATTTGAGTATGCAAGAACAAAAACTATGAAAAGTGAGGCGCCTCTGGCGTCGCGTATTCGGCCAAGGACGCTGGAGGAGGTTGTCGGCCAGGCGCATATTATTGGGAAAGATAAGCTTTTGTACCGGGCAATCTCGGCGGATAAGCTGAGTTCGCTGATTTTCTATGGCCCTCCGGGAACCGGAAAAACCACGCTGGCGAGAGTCATTGCAAATACGACCAGTGCGGAGTTTACGCAGATTAATGCTACGGTGGCAGGCAAAAAAGATATGGAAGAGGTGGTGAAGGCCGCAAAGGATAATCTTGGCATGTACGGAAAAAAGACGATCCTGTTTGTGGACGAGATTCACCGTTTTAATAAAAGCCAGCAGGATTATCTGCTGCCATTTGTCGAGGACGGCACGTTGATTCTGATCGGAGCAACGACGGAAAATCCGTATTTTGAGGTGAACAGTGCTCTGATTTCACGGTCTGTAGTTTTTGAACTGAGGCCTTTGGAAAAAGAGGATATTCGGGTATTGATTAACCGGGCCGTTTATGATACAGAACGCGGGATGGGAGCTTACAATGCGGCGATTGATGAAGATGCGGCGGATTTTCTTGCAGATATTTGCGGCGGGGATGCCAGAGCAGCTTTGAATGCGGTGGAGCTCGGCGTGCTGACGACGGCGCCGGGAGCGGACGGAACGATTCGTATTACCCTGGATGTGGCTTCTGAATGCATTCAGAAACGGGCTGTGCGTTACGATAAAAACGGCGACAGCCATTATGATACAGTTTCGGCGTTTATTAAAAGCATGCGCGGTTCCGATCCGGACGCCGCGGTTTATTACCTTGCGCGGATGCTGTATGCAGGCGAGAGTGTCACATTTATTGCGCGAAGGATTATGATCTGCGCTTCAGAGGATGTCGGGAATGCCGATCCTCAGGCGCTTCAGGTGGCAGTCGCTGCGGCGCAGGCCGTGGAACGGATCGGGATGCCGGAAGCACAGCTTATTTTGTCGCAGGCGGTATTGTATATGGCCTCTGCGCCGAAGAGCAATTCTGCGGATAAAGCGATTGCAGAGGCAATGAGAGCAGTGAGAGAGCGACCGGCTGCTGTTCCGGTGCATTTGTGTGACAGCCACTATAAAGGAGCGGCAAAGCTTGGCAGGGGAATCGGCTATGAATATGCGCATGATTACCCTAAGCATTTTTCCAAGCAGCAGTATTTGCCGGATGAGCTGGTTGGCAGACGGTTTTATGAGCCGTCAGAAAATGGTTATGAACGAACTATCCGTCGTTATCTCGAATGGCTTCATGAAGAATAGGGAAATATGTTTCAGAGGTATCTATGCAGGAGAAAGTAGAACCTGTTCGGAATAAGATAAGAAGTATAAAAACTAAGGAAAAGGGGATGAACAAAAATGGGTATTTTGGAATTGTTTATTCTGGCTGTGGGATTGTCGATGGATGCGTTTGCTGTTTCGGTTTGTAAGGGTCTTGCTATGGAAAAATGCAATTTCAAACATGCAGCCATTTGTGGTATATGGTTTGGAGGCTTTCAGGCGCTTATGCCTTTAATCGGATATTTGCTTGGCTATCAGTTCCGGGGGTATATTACGGCAGTGGATCACTGGATTACATTTGTGCTGCTGACGCTGATCGGCGGGAATATGATCCGGGAAGCCGTCAAGCAAGAAGAAGGGGAAACAAGCGGCTCCACGGATGTTAAGACTATGTGTTTACTTGCCGTTGCAACGAGTATTGATGCCTTGGCTGTCGGTATTACGTTTGCATTTCTGCCGGATACGAACATTGTGGCAGCCGTCCTTTTTATCGGTCTGGTCACGTTTATACTGTCCATGGCAGGAGCAAAGATTGGCAATGCATTCGGAGCAAGATATAAGGCAAAGGCAGAGTTTGCCGGAGGTCTGATTCTGATTTTGCTGGGACTGAAAATACTGCTGGAGCATCTGGGCGTATTTTGATATCAGGTTGTTGTTTGTCTGATTTTTGAGCCGGTTGATAAAGTAGACAGAGGTTATTCCACAAGATTGCAAAACGTTGCATGGCATGCTTTTTCATAATCCTGTGGAGCAAGTTCCAGCTGCACGCCGATTTTGCCTCCGCTGACGATAATTTGCGGATGGGCAAGTGCAGATTCATGCAGATACACAGGATATTGTTTTTTCATGCCGATCGCGGTGCAGCCGCCCCGGACGTATCCGGTCACTTCGTTTATTTCTTTGACATGAATCATAGAAAGCGATTTGACGGATGCTGCCCGGGCGGCTTTTTTTAAATTTAGCTCGCAGTCAATGGGAATGACAAAGACAAAATAGGCTCTGGCCGGACTGACTGTAACGAGCGTTTTAAACATGATCTCATGCGGAAAACCGAGGAGGTCTGCGGTCTGCTGGCCGTCTGTAAATTCTGTACATTCATAGGTATGTGTATTATATGGAATTTTCATGCGATCGAGAATCCGCATGGCATTTGTCTTGATTTCTTTTCCCTTGGACATGGTTGCTCTCCTTTTACGTACGCTGAAATAATTACAAAATCTTATTTTACTACGGATGAACAGAAATGCAAATGAAAATTTATTTCCTTTTGCCTCTCTTGTCATATAATATAAGGAACAGAAAAATGAGAGGTCAGTTATGTATTATTACAATACAGGCAAAGGGCAAGGGCAGGACAGCAGACGGAGAAGAACCATGGCGGTACGAAGCGCATTTATGAGAGCGGAAGAGATTGATCAGGAGCGGGAAAGAAGCGGATGGAATCCTTACGAAGGCGAGGAAGAGCTTCCGCAGGAGCGCAATGAAAGAGCGGCGTGGGGAATGAATGGCGATACGGCATGGGGAATGCCGTCAACTGGAAGAGGTGTTACACGAGAGACGGCTCCAATGGCAAATGAGGGTGTGCAGGAGATGCCGTCCGGGATGAGCGGGAAAACAGGACAGGAGATGACAGTTCAGGGGGAAAGGCAGGAAGGACAATCAGAACTGCCTCCGTATTTTACAATGCCAGATTACGCGGGTGTGATGGAAGAGCAGAAAATGATGGAACGCGATCTGCGCAGACTGCAGTCCATGTATCCTGATACGGTAAAACGGATGCTCCCATATATAGAGGAGGAATGTGACAAGATGGAGTATGAGGGCAGCGCGATGTACGACGAGCATCCCGATCATACAACGGTACAGCAGATTGTACAGCGGATTCTGGAAGAGATGCGAGATGAACTTCCGCCGGAAATGCTGGAGACAACACAGAGCACAACAAAAGAAGTAGACGAGATGTTATCTATGCAGTACCGCGGACCAGGAAGAAGGCCGGGAAGAAACTGGGCGGATGATTTGATTCGTGTTTTGCTGTTGCAGGAAATGCATCACAGACGATGCAGGCATCGTGGATGCAAGAGAGCGGCACAGTATCGATAAAACGCCAGAAAAGCCTTGTTCAATCAGAACAGGAATAGTATACTGATAAAAAGCAGATGGAAAATAAGGGAATAAGGCAATAAATAAGGAAATAAGGGGATAAAGCATGGAAGAACTGAGAACATTACTGGAAACATGTCTGAATGAAGAGCTGCTGCATATTGTGATAAGCGGGCAAAAAGTGATGACGGATGCGATTCAGAAAATCAAAGTGCGGCCGCTGCAGGGCCGGGGCCAACTGATATTTCAGGCAGCTCTTTGGGATGGCAAAAAAGAATTTCATAAAAATTATGAAGAGAAAGAGATGATTTCCGCGCTGCTTGCCTGGATGAGCCGTGATTTCAAACAGATGCAGCTGGAGACAACGAAAGAAACGGTGACGGTTCTGGTCAGCAAAAAGGGGAAAGTGACCATTCGTTCCAAACGTTGCGCGCAGAGGCGGGAAAAAGCAGATTTGCGTCATAACCGTACAAAACAATATCTTTTGCAGGAAGGCATTCCAGTTCCTTTTCTTGTAAAGCTTGGCGTTATGACGCCGGAGGGAAAGGTGGTTCGGGCGAAATATGACAAGTTCCGGCAGATCAATCGTTTCCTGGAATTCATCGAGGACGTCTGCCCGGTTCTGGAAAACGGCCGGGAGCTTACGGTGATTGATTTTGGCTGTGGCAAATCGTATCTGACTTTTGCCGTTTACTATTATCTGCATGAGAAAAAGGGGTACGATCTGAAGATTATCGGGCTTGATCTGAAAGAAGATGTGATACGGAACTGTAATCATCTGGCAGAGGAATTTGGCTATGAAAAATTGCATTTTCAAACTGGCGATATTGCTGACTACGAGGGGCCAGATCAGGTAGATCTTGTCATTACACTGCACGCCTGTGATACGGCAACCGATTATGCGCTTGCAAAAGCCGTTCGCTGGAATGCAAAAGCAATCCTCTCCGTGCCGTGCTGCCAGCATGAGTTAAATGGGCAGATTGAAAATGAAATGCTAAAGCCGATTCTGAAATACGGGTTGCTGAAGGAACGGATATCCGCGCTGGTTACGGATGGTTTGCGGGCAGAGCTTCTTGAGCAGGCTGGGTATCACGTGCAGGTACTAGAGTTTATTGATATGGAACACACGCCCAAAAATATATTGCTCCGGGCAGTGTGGGAGGATAAGAAAAAGACAGAAAAATCAGGGGAGAGCCTTCGCGGCTGCATGGATTTTCTGCACGTGCAGCCGACGCTGGCTGCGCTGCTTTCGGACAGGCCAGGGATGCCGTCAACCAGTTTGTACAAAGAGATAGGAGACAGATAATATGCAGGATAGATTATCGACAGTAAAAAATATACTGGTTCACGTTGCTGTACTGACGGTGATTTTTATCATTTCCGTGATTGGGTTTGCGCGCTGGGTGAATCAGACGGCGCCGAGTACGGCACAGGCAATGGAATATTCTACGTTTCCGCTTGTTTATATGCAGAATAAGGGTGTGAATTATAATTGTCTTCATGGATATGCAAGGGAGATGGATGTAAACTATATTCGTGATACAGTGACGGTTCTTCCGGAGAGCCATAGCCTGAATGTGTCGATTCAGCCGTTTGACACAAATATCGAGAGCGTTTCTTATGAGGTGGTGAAACTGGATGGGAGCCAGTCTCTCGAGAATACGAATGTAATCCGATTTGAAGAAAAAGATAACTATCTGAATGCAACGCTGCAAATTCAGAATCATATGCTGCTGGAACAGGAATATATTTTAAAGATTCAAATTACGGCGGGCGGCCGAGAAATCTATTATTATACAAGGCTATTACTGGAAGATGGACTTCATCTGGAGGATTATCTCAATTTTGTGACAGGATTTTATGAAAAATGTGTCAATAAGACAGATCAGGAATCCCTGGGCGCGGTCGTAGAGCCGAATGAGAGGACGGGAAAATCGAAATCGCTGGCATATATGGATATTCATGACAGTGTTTACCAGCTCATGTGGGGGGATGTAAATCCGCAGATTTATTATAAACCTACGCCAAGCCTGGTGGATATCAATGGTACAACGGCTTCGTTTGTATTAAATTATCGCGTTTCAGCTGTAAATCAGGCAGGCGTGAGCGATATTTACAATATCGAAGAGTTTTATCGTCTCCGCTATACAGACACGCGTGTGTTCCTTCTCGATTTTACGCGGAGGACACAGGAAACATTTCGTCCGGATCAGGGGGTTCTGGAAACAGCCGGAATTAACCTTGGCATCTCAAATACGGATGTGGAGTTCAAATTTGATGAGAAGAAAAAGACCGTAGCCTTTGTACAGGAAAATGAACTGTGGGAGTATCGGATCAATGGAGGAAAGCTGACACGTATCTTTGGTTTCCCGCAGCAGGAAAATATGGATTACCGGGATTTTTATGATCAGAATAATATTAAGGTGCTGCGGGTAGAAGAATCAGGAAATATTCTGTTTGCAGTATCTGGTTATATGAACCGTGGCAAACGCGAGGGAGAGAACGGTATCGGTTTTTATTCTTATGAAGAGGCGTCCGCGACAGTAGAGGAAATTCTGTTTGTTCAGACAATGGAATCCTACGATATGCTGAAGCTGGATATTGACGCACTGGCATATGTCACGGACAATCGTGAGAACTGTTATATTCTTCTGGAAGGGATTATTTATCGCATTAATCTGAATACCCGGGAGTATGAACGTGTGGTAGACGGAATCCGAAATGGATGTTATGCAAGTTCTGAGAGTAACCGTTATTTCAGCTGGTTGAAGGAAGGGGAACGCTATGATTCCAGAACGCTGTATACGATGGATTTTGAGACAGGCTCCGTGAGAGAGATGACCTGTGGCGAGGATGAGAGAATTCGCCCGATTTGCTTTATGGGAGAGGATCTTGTTTACGGTAGCGCGCGTACCTCGGAGATTAACACTACGGATGTGGGAAATGAAGTATTTCCTATGTACCGGTTGGCAATTGTGAATAAAGAGGGCGAGGAAATCAAGAATTATCAGCCGAGTGGAATTTATGTCATGTCTACAGAGCAGACGAATAATATGCTGAGGCTGAAGCGCGCGACGGGACAGGCCGGTGTTTATACAGAGACAACGGAAGATCAGATTGTGAGCACAAGTATGGAAGAGGATGTCGTTTATGGTGTTGCGACAAAGGAGGACAGCATAAAACAGACGGAAATTCTCCTGCGGGTAGGTACAGAGATAAGAGACAAAAACCCACAGCAGGTGAACAGTAAGGTACTTGTTTACGATAATTCACGTACGGTTTTCATTCCTGGAAATTCAGACCGGGAAAATCTGTATTACGTCTATGCAGGCGGTAAGCTCGAGAGTCAGTGGCCAACTGCGGCAGAGGCGGTCCGCAGAGCAGATGAGCAGGTAGGTGTTGTGATTAACAATGCGAAAGAGTTTGTCTGGGAGCGTGGAAACAAACCGGCTGTCAGCAAGATTAAGGTGGAGAATATTCCGGATATTGTGAAGACTGGTACAATGGATATAGAGGCACTGGAGGCATCGCTTGGCAGGGATGCAATCGGCCTGACCGGCTGTACGTTGGAGCAGGTACTGTACTTTGTAGGGCAGGGGCATCCGGTGATCGGAGCAATGCCGGGCAAAGTGGTAATCATCACAGGGTATGATGATTACGGAAATCTGATTTTACTCAATCCGGGAGAGACGGAGACATATTTCTGGGGACCGGAAGACAGTAAGAGAGATTTTGAGGCTGCGGGAAATCGGTTTGTGTCGTATCTGGACACTGAAATCAGATAGTTTGCATAATTGTCTGTGAATTGTATGGTTTTGTTTGTCAGAGGACTGGGAAAAAAGGAAATGTAAAGGAAATCTGCACAAAATTGGAGGAGATACTTTTGAAGAATCCGACAGAGACTGACAAAATATCCGCAAGTTATCCACAAGTATAAGCGTTGAAAAAAGCGATGAAATGGAATTATGCACCGACTTATCCACATTATCCACATTTTTGGTGGTGTATAAGTCGGTTTACATAGTTTTTTGAAAGAACGGACGTTTTGTGTAATGTGATAAATTGTTAAAATGTGAGGGGAAAATGAGGAAAAAGGTTGACAAGTGTGTTTTGAGCAAATTTGATATATTGTCAGAATAATCAGAATATAAATGGGCATTTCTACTGGAATATTCTTCTAATACCTGAGAGTTCCTACGAAAAGGGGGATCATTCAATCACTAAATTAGATGATTGAATGATCCCCTTTTATAAACATAACTTACAAGAATCATTTTCGAACGAAGAGATCAGATTCAGCTCCAGTAACGTACGGCACGGATTGGAGTCTGGTAATTGTAGTTCGATACTTTAATGCCGCCCTGTGGATATGGCTGTGAATTGCTGGCATGAACGATTTTTCCATCACCCATATAGATTGCAACGTGCGATGCATAATTTGCGGAGCCATAGAAGAGAAGATCTCCCGGCTGGATGCTGGAAATATCCACAACTGTTGCATATTTATATTTCATCTGGTCGTCTGCAACACGTGGTGTCGAGATGCCGAAGTATTTGAATACCTGCTGTACAAAACCAGAACAGTCCACTCCATCTGTCAGACTGTTTCCGCCATATACATAACGGTTGCCGACGAATTGAAGCGCGTAGTTTACAATCTGGACTCCCTTGGTGCTGCCGGATACTTTAATGCTTTCCTCCTTGGTGACTACGCCGTTTGCGTTCACTGTGTACTGTTTTGTACCGAATACGATCGTAGTGGAGGTGACAAGGCGTCCGTCGCTGTAGAAACAGTATTTCTGACTGCCGATCATCTGAATACCGGAAAACATTGCGCCGTTTGTATTGAAGTAATATGTGCTTCCGTTGATCGTCTGCCATCCGGTTAGCATAGTTCCATTGCTGTCAAAATAGTACTTTACACCGTTAAACGTGTTCCATCCGGTCTTGCGTACCTGATTGGTCCGCACTCCGTTTGCGTCGACGAAATACTGACCTACCCAGGTATTCTTCGCCATTTTGCCGTTGCTCTGGAAATAGTAGTATTTGGAACCGATTGTAATCCATTTATTTATAGCTGCAGTACCGTCGCTCTGAAAATAGTAGGAGTCGGTACCAATTTTTTTCAACGAACTGGTAAGCTTCTTACCGGTCGTTGTATCAAAGTAATAAATCGAACTGCCGACTGCGTTCAGGCCTTTTAAAACGGCTCCGGTAGTTGTAGCATAATACTTTCCGGACCACAGCCAGCGACCTTTCTGAAGGCGTCCTTTTGAATTCAGATAGTACCGCTGCCCGTCTACGGTAATCCAGCCGGATTGCATCAGGCCATTTTTCGGATTGAAGTAGTAGGTGTTTTTACCAATATTTATCCATCCAAGTGCTCTCGTACCGTCTGCGGTTACATAATACTTTTTGGTCTTGGACTTATTTGTAACCCACTTCTTTTTCAGCATGACGCCTTTATTGTTAAAGTAGTAGTATTTTTTATTGATTTTAAGCCAGCAACTTTTTTTCTGTGTGCCGTCGGAGGTAAAGTAGTAAGTGTACTTTCCGATCTTTGTAACCCCGACTGCCATGGAACCATCCTCTGTCAGGTATTTACCGCTTTTCCATTGGGAGGTTAATATTGCGCCTGTACTGGAATGTGCGTAATATTTGCGGCCACCAACCGTAATCCATCCTTTCATCAGGACACCGGTACTGGGATTGAGGTAATATTTCTTGCCGCTTAGGATCAGCCAGCCTTTTACTGGTTGAAGATTCAAATCATAGTAGTATGTTTTACTTCCTTTTTTGACCCAGCCGTTATTGTAGACTCCGGTAAATTTTCCGTCAGGACCCACCCATTTGCCATTGACCCATGTATTAACAGCCATGGAGCCGTCGGCTTGCAGGTAGTATTTACCTACCCATTTTTTTGTGGCGACAACGCCATTTTTATTTGCGTAATATTTTTTGCCGTCGGGTGTCGTGAACCATCCGGTCACCAACCTTCCATGCGATTCAAAATAGTAAAGCTTTTTTTTGATCTTCTGAAATCCTTTTTGTAAAATACCCTTCGAGTTGAAGTAATATGTGTATTTCTTGATGGTTTTCCAGCCGGTCACATAACCCGGTGATGCTTTCTGGGTATACATGGTATTTTTCCCAGCTGCGGTACTTTTCCATTTAGCGCTTACAGAAAGTGCGGGAGCGCCGATGGTTAAAAGTCCGGACAGCATCACGAGTGCAAGTACCTTATGCTTTTTCATGATATCATATCCCCTCAAAATATCTTCTATAATTATATTACCGACATAAGCATGCGGGTAGAATAAAGATTACAATTTTTTTACATGTTAGTTAAAATATTACTCGATATTTAATAAAAAGTCAATAAGTCCAGCTTGACTTTTTTCGAATTTCTGAGAAAATATCTAGGATAGAAACGTGTAATGTGAGAGAAATGTGAAGCAGTTAACAGAAAAGTAATTTTTCATAAATGGAGAGATGAGATGAGACTGAGAAATATACCAGGGTCACGGGAAACGATTGCAGCAAGCGAGTATGTTGTTCATGAAGATGTAATGAAAGAGAAAAGGGGAAAGTGGAATACTGTTTTTGGCAATGATCATCCGGTATATCTTGAAGTTGGGATGGGAAAAGGCCGCTTTATTACAGAGCTGGCTGCCTTGTATCCCGAGCGCAATTACATTGGCATCGAAAAATATTCCAGTGTACTTTTGCGTGCTTTAGAAAAACGTGAACAGCATGAGGAGCTTACCAATCTGTTCTTTTTGCGGATGGATGCGGAAGAATTGCCGGAGGTGTTCGGACCGAATGAGGTTTCCGGAATTTATCTGAATTTTTCAGATCCGTGGCCAAAGGACCGCCATGCGAAACGTCGTTTGCCGAGCAAGGAATTTCTCGCGCGATACAGCCAGATTTTGAAGCCAGAGGGCCGGGTGGAGTTTAAGACAGATAACCGCCCGCTGTTTGACTTTGCGCTCGATCAGGTGAAAGAGACGGACTGGAGGCTGGAGGCATGTACCTTTGATCTGCACCACGACAAAAAAATGATGCAGGGCAATATTATGACAGAATATGAAGAGCGTTTTTCCAGTCAGGGGAATCCTATTTTTAAAATGGTAATTTCCAGGTGTCATTCTGACAGAGCTGACCGGTAAAAAACGAAGAACCAGGGGAGTTGGTCTTTCATAATATATATTTATGAGAGACAATCAAAACTGGGGGGAATTGTTTGCGCTTGAATGGTATTCAGAGAAAGTTGTATCATATTACATACGATAAACCTGCTTTAAACAAAAAGGCATTGCAGTTGCGCACTTCGCTTGATGAGGTAAAAAAAATACTTGGGACCTCGAGTCCCAAAAAGAAATGAGGAGCTGGATTAATCATCCAGCTCCAAATTTTTTAATGCGCCGTCTATCATAGCGTCGGTAATGCTTTTCTTTCGGAGGCGGTGGTCAAGATAGCGATCCAGAAGATAGCTGAGGAAGGCAACCAGAGGAACTCCCAGAAACATACCGATCACGCCGGCAATACTGCCGCCAATCGAAATGGCAAAGATAATCCAAAGAGGCTTCATGCCAGTGGAATCCCCCAGAATTTTGGGTCCGAGAATCAGACCGTCAAACTGCTGCAATGCCAGGATTAAAATGGCAAAACCTACGGCGCGCAGGGGGCTGATGAACAGTATAATGAGGATTCCAGGAATTGCACCGATAAATGGGCCGAAATAAGGAATCATATTTGTCACGCCGACAATCAAACTGATAAACAGCGTGTAAGGCATTCGGAAAATCGTCATCAGGACAAAACACAGGATACCGATAATCAGAGAGTCGATAAATTTACCAACAACAAAGCTGCTGAAAAGGCGGTTGCATTCAGCAACAATCTCTTTGCACAGCGGAATATACTTCTGAGGAAGAAACGCATAAATCATCTTCCAGCAGACCCGCATGATCCGGCGTTTGTCATACAGCATATAAATGGATACAATAATGGTGATAAAGACATTGACAATCCACCCTGCAATGGAGACCGACAGAGAATACAGTGCAGGCAGCATATCTGCGGCGAGACTTTGCAGTGTATTGATCAGCTGCGGAACGGTGTCGGAAACCGGTTTGATGATACCATTCAAATCAAGGGACGGAAAACGTTCCTGAAGCTGAATCAACAGATCCATCAGTGTGTTGTAGGCGGTTGGAATGTAATTTACAAAATCAACGATGTTCTGTATAATTTCCGGAAGGACATAGACAAGTGCCAGTACCACAAAGCTGATAACGATTACATATGTAATCAAAATAGAGATAATCGTGTGCGGCTTGTGTTTGAGGCGGATTCTGGTTCTGTCACAGAGCCGGCCAATTGTCCGATAGAACATATGAACCATCGGGTTCAGTACGTAGGCCAGAAGAGCGCCAAAAATAAAAGGGCTGAGCATTGTCAGGATCTGTCCAACCCAGGCTTTTGTCTTTTCAATATCAATGATACATTTAAAGATGATGGCGCAGATTACCATCATGACTGCCGCGTAAATGCAGATGGTAAAGTATTGATTGTTTTTGATAAAGCGCTGGCTTTTGCTCCTGGGTAGAGGATCTGTTGTCAGGTCCCGAGCATTTTTCTGTGGCTTTTCGTTCATGCAGATGTGTCCTTTCCTGTCGGTAGTTATCCTAAATTAATAACATATTTATATAAAGTATAGAAGATTTTATGAAGAGTTTCAAGAGTATGAAATGTTAAAAAAAACTAAACCGGGACATAGAAACTGACTGGTCTTTGCTTCATTCATTTAAGAAAAATTAAAAAAATATAAAAAAGGACTTGCATTTTATAAAACCTTGTATTATAATGAGCCTTGCTTGCGAGAGAAAAGCAAGAAAAATGCATAAAAGCGCGATTAGCTCAGTTGGTAGAGCACCTGACTCTTAATCAGGGTGTCCAGGGTTCGAGCCCCTGATCGCGCACTGAAAGTACTGTTTTTGCGGACATGGATTCCGTGGGGACGGTGCTTTTTTTGTGTTTGAAAATCTGTTTGGTAAAACACAACAAAAAGCTTGTTAAAAGCGAAAAGATAATATATAATGACCTTTACAAGCATATTTTGCTTGTGATATACTCAGGGAACAGACAAAGGAGGATACAGCGATGAGTATCAACGAACGCATCCGATATCTAAGAAAAGAAGTTATGCATCTCACGCAGCAGGAGTTTTCATCTGTAATAAAATTATCCCGTTCGAATCTGGGGAATATTGAGACAGGTGAGGTTTCTGTGACGGACAGAGTGATTTCCTCGATCTGCAATGAGTTCGGTATTAACGAAGCATGGCTTAGAAATGGGGTTGGAGAGCCGGTTCTATCCAGAACAGGGGAGCAGTTGATTGCGGATTTTGCCGGTGATTTAATCAAAGAGGGGGATACTTTTCGAAGACGTCTGGTAGAGGGGCTTGCAAAGCTTGATAAGGAGGAGTGGGAGATTCTAGAGGGTATTGCAGCGAAATTGTTGAAAAATGAAGAAGCGTACATCGGAGCGGCTCAGCTCTGAACAGAAGGGGAAAAACCTCTCCGATGTATTTTATAGAAGGAGTTTTCTTCAGCTCAGAATTTTTTTACAAAAACGATATACAAGTTCAAGTAACTTGTTATTATCCGATTGCATGACCAACTCGACAATTTGTCTCTTGTAATCCATCTGGGTACCTCCTCTCGCAGCGTGCCTTTCTTTTGGCATGTGTTATATTTTATATGACGTGGAAGGGAAGAAAAAGGTATCGACTTTTTTCGACTTTTTAGCTGTTCTCTTGCTGCAATTTTCTCGGAAGGGTAAATTATGAATCGGTATTTCGAAAAATTGTATATACAGAATAAGGATTTAGTATATCGTACGGCATACAGTATACTGAAAAATGAGTCAGACGCGGAGGATGTCTCCGCAGAAGTATTCTGTAAACTGTACAGTTATTTAAAGGCGAACAGGAATATCCGAAACATTTCCGGATGGCTCAGGATAACAGCAAGAACGACGTCCATTGATCTGTTGCGAAGAAAATGTTCTTCTGGTTATCTGATACAGTCGGATTTGTATGAGAAGGATTTTTCTGATACGGTGGTTGATAGGGCGTTTGCCAATCAGATTCTGGATGTCTTATATCGCAAGAATCCGAAATGGTTCGCGTATATTACTATGCACTATTTGCTTGAAATGAGCTATTCTGAAATTGCAGAGGCGACCGGGCGGACAGAGGCTTCTGTAAAAAATGCAGTTGCAAGGACAAAGAAATATATTGCCGAATACAGAAAAAGATTTATAATGAAAGAAGATGATTGAACACAGATCGGAATGAAGGGTAATAAAAGACCGGCAAAAGGCATAACAGGAGGATGGACATGCAAAAAATCAAGCTTGGCACAATCGGTACGGGATTTATTGTGCGTTATATTTTAAACGGAGTGAAGGTGACTGACGGTATCTGTTGTGAAGCCGTATATTCAAGGACCCGGGAGAAGGGCTGTGAATTGGCGGAGCATTATGGCGTACAAAAGGTATATACAGATCTGGATGAAATGCTGCGGGATGAAGAGATTAACTGTATCTATATTGCTTCGCCGAATAACCTGCATTATGAACAGACAAAAAAAGCGTTGCTTTCCGGAAAGCATGTGATCTGTGAAAAGCCGTTCTGTACAGGGGAGAAACAGGCCAGAGAGCTGATTGGGCTGGCAAAAGAACGGGGATTGTTTTTGGTGGATGCAACGCCAACCGCCTTTCTTCCGAATTTTGAAATTTTGAAAAGAGAGCTGTCCAAGGTAGGCAGGGTACGACTTGTTCTGAGTTCGTACAGTCAGTATTCCAGCCGGTATGATCAGGTGCGGGAAGGAAAGCTGCCCAATGTGTTTAACCGGGAGTTTGCGGGGGGCTGTCTGATGGACATCAACTATTATAATGTCTATCTGAATGTGGCGCTTTTTGGCAGGCCCGTTCAGACCGCATATTATCCGAACATTCCGGAAGGGCTTGCAGATACGTCCGGCATCCTGATGATGCAGTATGAGGATTTTGTCAGTGAGTGTGCGGGAGCTAAGGATACCTGGGGCGTCAATTCCGTACAAATTCAGGGAGAGAAGGGATATATTTATGTAGAAGGGGGGAGCAATGGAATTACTTCGCTTAAGGTAGTGACAAAAGATGGCGAGGCAGTTTTTGATGAACAAAACGGTGCGGATCACTGGATGCTCGAAGTGCGCGAAATTACGCGGCTCATGTTGACAGACGACCACGCAGCCATGTACCAGAGGATGGATACCATGGCAGACGTGATCGGTGTCATTGAGGAAGCGCGCCATAGGGCAGGAATCTGGTTCCCGGGAGAAGAAAGTCAGGGGTAGGGTGAACAGCTGTGCCGGACAGCATAAATGTGGTGTGCATCATGACGGAGGCAGCCCTGAATCGTCTGCTTAGACGTCATATTCATCAATGCAGATGGTTTCTCCAAGTACTTCGCGCATGGCATAGAGGGAAAGGTCGTCACGAGTACCGACACTCCACTTGACAAGCGTGATACAGCGGTTTTGAATTTCAATACCTGTAATGCCTGCGGGATGGACACAGCTGCCCGTGTTGCAGTAAGGAGCTTCTTTCGTCCCGATCATAGGGCGGTGTGTGTGTCCAGTAATCAGCAGGCGGTTGTTTTTGACCGCCCAGTCAGTCAGCAGTTTTTCGGAATGTTCTTTTCGGGTGTTGTTTTTGGCGGCGCTGGTTGGATCTGGGATACCGAGTTTTTCCAGAGGGCGCCAGATATAACGGACCAAAAATCTGGAAAGCGGCCAGAGAGTGCTGTTGAGGAGATCTGCCTGGTGTCCGTGAGTCAGACAAATATCTTTTTTCTTGTGTGCATCCTGCAGAATAATGCCGGAGTAGAACGTAATGCCGGGACAAAGCGCGTGTTCACGGTGCTGTTCACAGCGCCAGGTGCGAAAATTTTTACGTAGATAGGCCGGATTTCTTTTTACAATATCGTGATTGCCGTATACGGCGTACATGCGGCCTTCCTGATAGTATTCTGCGATGGTGGAAAAGCTCTGTGGATGTACGTCCTTGATTTTTCGAAAGGAGCGGTTTTCCCACAGTTCGTCGCCATCTCCAAGTTCCAGGTAAGTAAAGTTTTTCTGAAAATAATGATGCAGAGCCGCAAGGTACAGAAATTCGTTTTTCATGAAATTATCTCCTGCGTTTCCACAGCCGCGGTGACAGTCGCTGAAAAGAATATAGCGAGAGTGGTCGTTGAGCGGAAGCCGTAACGGGTGCTCAAAGGCCTGTGAAATCCGCTCATGAGCTTTCATGAGTACCTCCTGGATGCAGATTTCCTGTGTTTATAGTATTTTCTTGGCTTCAGCATACGCCGGAAGGCAAAGGGCAGGAAGTAGTAGAGGTAAAGCATACGGTCAGGCGTACAGGTAAAGGGACGTGTAATCCAGAGAAACAGCCGGCAGAAGATACGGTTTTTCCACTGGGCAAAGCGCCGGAGCATGCGGTTTTTCCACGCGATAAGGCAGTGGAAAAGCCGATTTTTTTTGCCATCGTGACAGGGCTTGCAGGAGGCATCAAAAGCGAAGGAGGCAGTAAGGGAGCATCTGCAGCCGCAGGTCTGAACTTCGTGACATCCTTTTCTGTGGACGGCTTCTGCAAAGCGTTGAAGCATTTCTTCATTTGGAAAGGTAATCACAGCTTGGAGCTCGAGGTCTTCGGGTTCGCTGTACGCTCCCATTCGGAATCCGGTGAGCCACCAGTGAATTCTTTCAATAGAAAACAGCTTTTGATTTTTGCGCTGTAATTCCATACGAAGACCGAGCATTTCCTCTGACGGAACCCCATGGAACAGCGCAGTGGAATACTGGCTGGGCAAAAGCAGGGAATTTGCACGGTAGACGCCGATTTCGGCTCCAGTGTTGATGCCGTACTGCCCTTTCCAGAATTCAATCAGCCAGGTTCGATCGTTGTAATCAAAATAAACAGGCTCACAGTCGAATACCATGTTGAAGTGAACAGCAGCATCGTCAAAGGCTGCGCAATAGCCAAATTCTTTTTGCCAGCTGTCATAGGTAGATGTAAAAATATCCTGATCTGGCAGGTATTCAAAGCCGAACGGCTGTGCCAGTTCGTTGAGCAGACAGCATTTTTCTGCATCACTCATACAGCAGATTTTTCGGATAATATGTCGTTTCCGGCAATGATTAATCACATAAAATAAAACGCACAGAGCGAACAAAATACCAATTAACAAATACATGATTTACTCCAATCAAAAATTTTCTTTCTATTTATAATATGTCAATAGAATCAAGAGGTCATAATTCCACAGACAGGATTCCGATAAAGTGGGACTCAGTTTTTTAGTTTTATTTCCAGAAACGGGACATATGATAATAATAAGAATTTTTGATAGTGGGGAATGTCGTGAGTGAGAAAAAAATACCGGAGGAAATGAATCAGACGGCAGGACATTTTCATGTTTTCTGGAAGATGATGCAATATGTTATGCTGGTGGTACTTTTTGTTGCGGCCATACTTCTGCCGGTGTACGGAGGAAGACTGGATGTTAAGGAGAGCGCCGGACAGCAGGCAGATAAGGCAGCTGGCGAAAATAACTCTGGCAGTAATGGGGGTTCAGAGGGGGCTTCCGGAACGAAAGGAACGATCGTTCTCGATGCGGGGCATGGGGGCTTTGACCCTGGAATGACAGGGGCTAGTGGGATTACAGAGAAAGAACTGAATCTTATTTATGCAAAGAAGCTGGAAGTGCTTTTGTCGGAAGCGGGGTATCACGTTGTACAGACCCGGACAACAGAAGCTGGACTTTACGATGAAAATGAGACGCATAAAAAGGCGCAGGATATGCAAAGACGGGTTGCGGTAATTGAACAGGAAAAGCCGGTCGTAACGATCAGTATTCATCAGAACAGCTATCCTCAGGATGCGTCGGTGTGCGGTCCGCAGGTGTTTTATTTTGAGCATTCGGCGGAGGGAAAAGAGCTGGCGACGAGCATCCAGAATTGTATCAATACGCAGCTTCAGGTGGAACGGCCGCGCGTACCGAAGGGAAATGGCTCCTATTACATATTGAAACGTTCCGCAAGTACGACGGTGATTGTTGAATGCGGATTTTTGACGAATCCGGCAGAAGAGGCAAAGCTGCAGGAGGAAGCTTATCAGGATAGTATGGTTCGGGCTGTCTGTGACGGGATTTTGCAGTATCTTGGAAGCAGTACCGCGGCGTGACAGAAGAAGTCTCAAAAATGTAGTATTGCCTGTAGAAAACTGGAAACAAAGAAACAGACGGAGCCTGTTGCGGGTTCCGTCTGTTTCGATAAAAAGGATTATGCGATAACCTTCGGTTACTGGGATTAGAGTCTGATATTTTTGAACAGGGAAGCGAGTGTGGTAGTTGCTTCTTCTGTTTCTGGCATTTCGAATACTTCTTCTTCGATCTCTGTTGCGGCTACATCCTCAAGCGCCTTCATGCTGAGGCTGATCTTACCGTCTTTGACAGCCGTGATCTTGACTTTGACAGTCTGTCCTTCCTTCAGGACAGCTCCCGGATGCTTGATGCGTTGCTGACTGATCTGAGAGACGTGAACGAGACCAGAAAGGCCGTTTCCAAGGTCAACGAATGCACCGTACGGCATCAAAGATTCTACTTTTCCTTCTGTTACAAGACCGACCTCAATGTTAGAGATTCTTGTTTTGCGTTCTTCTTCCTCTTTTTCTCTTAAGATATCTTTGGCGGACAGTACGAGGCGTTTTTCTTCCGGATCAGCGGTGATGACACGTACCTCGATTTCTTTTCCTACATATTCATCAAGATTTTCTACATAATTTAAAGAAAGTTTAGAAGCCGGAATAAAACCGCGGATGCCCTCCACGAAAGTGGTTACGCCACTTTTGACTGCCTCGCTTATTTTTACTTTAATATTGGACTGATCCTTTTCGAGCTGCAAAAGCCGTTCCCATCCGAGTACAGCAGCTGCGGCTTTCAGGGAAAGCTGAATTCTGCCCTGTGCATTATCGCGGCGAATAACGGTTGCAGAAATTTCCTGACCAACCTCCATATCGCGGAACGTAAAGGAAGGATCATCACTGGCATCTTCCAGACGGATGACACCGTCAGTATAAATACCAAGGTCAATCGTCAGTTCTTCATCAGAAACGCCGATGATGGTGCCGGAGAGGATATCCCCCTCGTGGATTGGTTTCATGGAGGCAGTGATGGCATCTTCGTAATCGGCCATTGTTTCTGCAGGAGCTTCTGCTTCCTCTGCTTTTTCATCAGAAACTACTGCTTCGTTTGCTGCTGTTTCATCAACTGGATTTTCCAGAACTGTCTCTTCGTTTTCTGCTGATGCTGTTAAAATTTCTTCGCTCATAATACCCTCCATTTTGTAAAAATTCACACATTTTGTTCTTAACGTCAGAACTCTGCGCAATTACAATTATTTTAACACAGTATTTTTATTTTGAATACTGCAAAAAGGTGAAAAAAGCAGAAAAAGGTTCCAAAAAAAGAACGAAAGTGTTATACTATGTCCGAAAGGCAGGAGGATACAATGAGGACAGTCATGGAATGTATGCGTGACGGAATAGACGAAGAAATAATCGGTTGCGCTGGTGAGATACTGAGACGGGGAGGGCTTGTAGCTTTTCCGACGGAGACTGTTTATGGCTTGGGGGCCAATGCCCTGGACGAGAAAGCTGCCGCAAAGATATACGGTGCGAAAGGGCGTCCTTCCGATAATCCATTGATCGTACATATTGCCGACTGGGATGCCATTGAAAAAATAGCGGTGGATATTCCGGTGGAGGCAAAGCTTCTGGCTGATGCATTCTGGCCGGGGCCGCTTACCATGGTGCTGAAAAAATCCGATGCAGTTCCTCTTACTACGACGGGAGGTCTTTCCACGGTGGCAGTGCGTATGCCGGGACATGAGGTGGCGCGTGCACTGATTCGTGCCGGAGGCGGTTATATTGCAGCTCCCAGTGCAAATACATCAGGACGTCCGAGTCCGACAAAGGCAGTACACGTGGCGGAAGATATGGATGGCGTGATTGATATGATTATTGACGGCGGAGATGCAGAGATCGGTCTGGAATCTACGATTGTCGACCTGACGGGGGATGTTCCGATGATTCTGCGTCCCGGTTATATCAGCCAGAGAATGCTTTCCGGAGTGCTGGGGAGCGTAGAGACAGACAGGGCGCTGATTTCCGATGATTCGAATATCAAGCCAAAGGCACCTGGGATGAAATACCGTCATTATGCACCGAAAGCAGATTTATTTATTATTGAAGGCAGTGAACGGAAGGTGCGGGAGAAGATCAATATGCTTGTAGCAGAGCAGATGGATGCCGGGCGCATTGTCGGTGTGATAGGAACGGATGAATCGTTCGGATGCTATCATGGCGGCGTGATAAAATCAATTGGCTCGCGTGCGGATGAGATTACGATTGCACAGCATTTGTACAGTATCCTGAGAGAGTTTGATGAGATGGATGTATCAGCCATCTATTCAGAGTCTTTTGATACACCGCAGATGGGACAGGCGATTATGAACCGGTTAATAAAAGCAGCTGGTCATCAGATCATCACTGTCTGAAGTATGGCGTCTGCACGCAAATATTACAAAAAGAAAAACCGACTGCTGCAGCCAGATTTTGGGGGATTGCCTGCAGGGAAGGGATAAGGAGCAGATACGATTGAGAAGGTATGACAAACTTATTTTTGTGAGCAATAGTGATACGGCGATGGGGCCCATGGCAGAGGCCATTTTACAGAGCAAATATTTGCTGGACGAGCTTACAATTATGTCCAAAGGTGTAGTAGTGTTGTTTCCGGAGCCAATTAATCCAAAAGCGGAAGCCGTTCTGGTGAGCAATGGGTTAACGATGAAGGAACATATGAGTGATCCGCTGACAAAAGAGGATTTCGAGGAGCGAACGTTGATTCTGGCCGTTGATGAGACGGTGAAACAGAAAGCGCAAAATGAGATTGCGCCGGAAGGGGAAGAGATTTGTGCTCTTTGCGAGTATGTGGGTGAAACACAAGATGTGATCAACCCATATGGAGGGGCTCTGGCGGAATACGGCCAGTGCTATGCCCAGCTTGATGCGTTGATCAAGAAGCTTGTGGTACAGTTGAATGAAGAGGAGCTTCTGTGTTAAGAATATTAAGTGGATCGCGGGGCAAAGCTTTGTGCTTGCGATAGAGGAGAAAACTAAAAAAAGAATGCAGGCGAGAAATCGCTGCTGATAAAGTGAAAAACAAAGGCCATAAGGCTGCTGAAAAATGTGGGAGGTAACAGATGCAAAAGATAGTTATTATGGATCATCCGTTGATCCGACACAAAATTGGTCTGATTCGGAGAACAGATACAGGTTCTAAGGATTTTCGGGCGTTAATCGGTGAAATAGCAATGTATATGTGTTATGAGGCAACGAGAGACCTGAAGCTTCGGGATATTGAGATTGAGACGCCGATTTGCCGGACGACGGTCAAAGAACTGAGCGGGAAAAAGCTGGCTGTTGTACCGATTCTCCGTGCCGGACTCGGAATGGTAGAGGGCATGCTGGCGATGATTCCTGCTGCGAAGGTTGGTCATATTGGGTTGTATCGTGATCCGGCTACATTGAAGCCGGTTGAATACTACTGTAAACTTCCGGCAGATACGGATGAGCGGGAGGTATTTGTGGTAGATCCGATGCTGGCGACCGGTGGTTCTGCTGTGGCGGCAATTCAGATGCTGAAAGACAAAGGCGTAAAAAATATTCGTTTTATGTGTATCATAGCGGCGCCGGAAGGTGTAGAGGCCATGAAAAAAGCACATCCGGATGTAGATATTTACATTGGAGCACTGGATGAATGTCTGAATGATCATGGATATATTGTGCCTGGGCTTGGGGATGCCGGAGATCGTATTTTTGGAACGAAATAGACCGGGTATCTGTGGATAGAATAGATAGCTCCCTGGTGTCAGTTCAGTTTGAGCTGGCGCCAGGGAGTTTTTATGTCTCAAAAACAGATGAAAGACAGATTCTTATCATGACTTACATTCTCAAAGTACGGTATCTTCCAGATCAATGAGCCAGACATTCCCGGCTTCTGCGGCAGCCTGGGTAAGCTCTGGTGTAAAACCTGCCGTGGAAAAGATACAGAGATACCGTTCTTTATCTGCAAAAGGCTCCAGCGGCATGTTCAGGCTTTCCAGATAGGACAGGTCAGCGGGAACCTCGCTGGCGTGACAGATTCCAAGAACCGTATGCGTTTCGTCCACAGCGACAAGCGGAATACGGAAAAAAGGTTCACGTTTTGTCCCTCCGCACCACCAGGAACCGGTATGATGGTAGGAAAAAGGCGCTTCTTGTGTGTCGACAAGCCGTTCCAGATACTCTGTACATACTGTTTCAAAAACAGGCAGAGCGTATTCGCTTAGCTTTGGATATACTTCCTGTTCATAGAGGGTACGGCCCTGACCGAACAGGATTGTGCTTATATTTGGGTATACAAAACGATACCAGAAGCGAAGCATGTGATCTACGAAAACGTAACGCACTTTTTTTTGTGTATCTCCAACTGCCGGAAATTCTTTCGTAAGAATGCCGAGGCTTATGAGGATATTGAGATATTTAGCACACTTATTTGTACCAATGGATGCATCTGATGCGATATCGGCCAAACGATTTCGTCCCGATGCGATGATTTCCAGCAGGAAATTGTAGGTGGAAATTTCGCGCAGTTCCCGGTGCAGATATTTTAGCGGTTCGAAAAGCAGAGGAGAATCCTTCTGGAAAAACAAAGAAAGGACATTTTCTCTGCCAGTGGCTTCCGGTCGCAGCATATTTATATAGGAAGGAAGTCCTCCTGTAATGCCGTACAGACAAATCTGCTCCAGCGGGGGAAAGGTGGATAAATAAGGCCGGCACGTATAAAATGGAACAGCGTCCAGAAATGCACGTGCGGAGATATGATGAAAGGGAGAAGGTGCTTTCTCCTGCATCATCTGTCTTGCGTATCCGACGGAGGAGGTTGTTATAGCAAGAAAAATTTTTCCGGCTGGAAAATCGTGTTCCATTGCATTTTGGAACGCTTCCATAAAATCTGGTTGATGAACCGGCAGGTTTTGGAATTCATCCAGTACGAGTACAAGACGATGGGAAAAGGAAACGCTGGAAACCCAGGAGAAAGCCTGTTCCCATGTAGTAAATTCCTGCGGGATCTGGTGGGGGGAAATGCAACGGACGGCTTCCTCCCAAAATGCATGCAGCTGTCTTTGTGGTACAATTTCTGTGGCAGAATAGAAGATCGTTCTTTTGTTTTGACAGAATTCCCGCAGAAGTTCTGTTTTTCCGGTACCGTCCCGTCCATAAAGGAACAGGAAGGAAAACTGCATACGATTATATAATGTATTTAATTTTTTTAGTTCTGAGGCAAAAAGTGTCTCCATAATGGCCTCCTTGTGTAAATCGGTGTTATTTCATAGGAGAAGTATAATCCTGGTTTAGTGAAATGTCAAATCAAGTTGCCAATCTATAAGATGGCAGAAAAAATGTCATTTTTTTAAGAAATTTCTTATTTACGAGAAGAAATAGATGTATTATACTATAAGATGATTTATAGTTTTTATTATGTTTTGTTGTATTTCTTATGATATAAGAGATATTACAAAAAATAAGTAAGAGCAAAATAATAAGGAAATGATCAATCAGAAAAAGAAACAATCCAAGAAAGAAAAATGTGTTGATCAAGAAAAATTAATAAGGGGAGGCTTTTTACTTATGCATAGGAAATTCAGAAAAGTTGCAGCTATTATTTTGACATCAGCAATGTTGATGCAAAGCTGCGTAGCGGGAATGGCAGCGGAAAGTCCAGCTGTACCGGCAGAGACGCAGACCGAGGCACCGACGGAAGCACCTACCGAGGCGCCGACGGAAGCACCTACTGAGGCGCCAACAGAAGCACCGACGGAAGCACCTACCGAGGCGCCAACAGAAGCACCGACGGAAGCACCTACCGAGGCGCCGACGGAAGCACCTACTGAGGCGCCGACAGAAGCACCTACCGAGGCACCGACGGAAGCACCTACCGAGGCGCCAACAGAAAAAGAGACTAAGAAAGAAACAGAAAAAGAGACGGAAAAAGAAACCAAAAAAGAAACAGAAAAAGAGACGGAGCGTTCAGAGCGTGTGAACGACGGGCAGAAGTTTTCCTATTCAGATCTCGCGTCTTCACTGAATACGGCACTTCCATATTTGTTTGCGGCAAAGAATGTAAACGGTCCGGAGGATCTTTTGAAAGATCAGGAAATAGCCGATGAAGATTTGGGTGCAGGGATTGTTTCAGGGCTTACAGATTTTTCCAAGAAGCTTGCGAACGGCGTGTCTTCTTCCACGGTTGAAGTAGTAAATCTTTACGCAGATAAAAATGGCAAGCTGGATATGGCGCAGCTTGACAAATTATATAAAGATCATGTAATTGATGTTACGGAAAAGTATTATGTTGTCAATGTGATTGCAGATCATGCAGATCAGAATTTGGATTTTTCCGGATATGATCTGACTCTTTCCGGAGAACGTGTTACATATAGCGAGGAAACTGAGCCGGGAGATATTCTCTATAACTTTGCGGCATTGGAGGGAGACAAACTCCAGGCATATAAGGGAACCCTGACACTAGCAAATGGCGCAGGGCTGCAGGGAACTTATCTTGCACCGGAAGCGTCCGTTCAGGTAAATTCCAGTCTGTCCGGTGCAGTTTATGCAGAACAGATTACGGTATCAGGTTCAGCCACGGAACTGTTGCAGATCGCTTTCGTAACAGGCCTTGAACCAGATGAAACGCAGACAGAACTTTCGACGGAAGCAGAGACAGAAACGGAAGTCCTGACAGAAGAGGTGACGGAAACCCAGACGGAAGCTTCTACAGAAAAAGAAACGGAAGCTCTTACTGAAGTAGCAACAGAGACGGAAATAGAAACAGAAATAGAAACAGAAATAGAAACGGAAGCTCTGACAGAAGCAGTTACAGAAGCGGAAACAGAGACAGAAGCTTTGACAGAACCAGTTACAGAGGTTCCTGTGGAATCTGAGACGGAGATTTCGACAGAGGCGATAACAGAGATTACAGCAGAACCGGAGACAGAAGCATTTTCTGAGACGGAAGCATCTGGAGAGATTGCTGTAGAACAGGTTATTGATACCCTTTTGTTTGCAGGCAGAGCGTCTGTACTGTATTCAAATGATAACGTTGATTTGCGCGTAAGTGTGGTACAGGAAACTGACGCAGGTGTATCTGTTGCAGAAGGTGTTGGTATCGCTGTAAAGGCAGCAGAAAATGTTGTGAATGAAGATGGAACGATCAAATTTGCAAAAGATTCTGTAATTACAGAGGTTGAGAGTACCAATGCAGAAGTGAGCATCGGAAAGGATCTTACAAAGGGTGGTCAGTACTATATTGAGCTTTCAAAAATTCCGGCTGATTTCTGCGGTGTGCAGCGCATTTATTTTACAGTGAATGAAGAGGGCAAGCCGGTTCTCGACAGTACCGCATTCGGTACAGTAGAGAGTGGACTTCTGACTATTACACTTTACAGCAGTAAAATTACTGTGAACGGATCCGTGATCCTTAAAGTTGTAAAGGATGATATTGCAGAGAGTCCGATTACGAGTGCTGCTTTTGTGGTGAAGGATAAAGACGGCAATGTATTGAAGAATGTGGAATCGGAGGATCCGTCCTGTTACATTCAGTACACAGGGGTTCCGATTCGTTTGACCGGACTTCCGGCAGGCGAGTATCTGCTGTCACAGATTTCCACAGAGACAGGATATAAGATTGCGGAGGATCAGCCGTTTACCGTAGTCGCAGATACAAGCAGTGAGCTGGTTGTAAAAAATGCAGCAATGGCTGGACTCAACACTTTGAATGTTACTGCGCAGGCATTTTGTAACAACGTGCTCCTGACGGCGGAAAAAGCCGGAGAGGCGATGGAGACAGAGTATTATGCAGCACTGTTTGCGGACAAGGATCTGAAGCAGAGAGTCAGTGCGGTGACAGCGCTTAACTTTGAGCAGGGAAAGACGGCAAGTGTACAGAGCGTTTTCGGAGGACTTGAAAAAGGTTCTTATTATCTTGCACCGACGAATGAATTTGGAGAAATACTGGAAGTAAAACAGTACCAGATCGTCGACAATGCAGGAGCGGTTTTATCTGAGCTTATTTTTAAAGATGGAGAGACTGCTGCGCAGAATGCAGTAATCAATTATCAGTATGTAGCAGATGCTACGGAAAACACGTATCCGGACGGAGATTTCTCCTATCTGGCGGATCTCACTCTGACCAAGAAGCTTTTAAATGGAGACGGAAGTGAGCGTATCGGTGAAGAGAGTGATGAATTCACAGTAGACCTGTATCAGGATGCGGAGAGAACGAAAAAAATAGAGGCTGCACCAGTTGTCTTCAAAATGTCAGGAATTGCAGCAAAAGAACAGAAGATTCAGGTAAAGATGACTGCTGGTACAGCAGATCTGTATCTGACAGAGAAAGACAAAGACGGCCAGATAATTGGCGCAGATGCCAACAATAAATCTCAGTATACGGTAAGCTATGCTCCTGACAATACCGGTAAGATCACGGTGATCTGCGGTACACCGGTCAGTGCTGAGATTCTTAACCAGATGAACAATTCTGTTGTGAAGCTTGCACTGAGAGATACATCCGGCAAATATGTTCCGGGCGTGACGATGGTTGTAAAAGACAGCAATGGTCAGGTTGCTTATGACAATGGTAAAGCTCTGGTATTTACTTCCGGTGAAACAGATCATGTATTACAGGATGTTCTTACACCGGGCCAGACTTATTACCTCTCCCAGGTATCAGCGGCATCGGGCTATGGACCGGCAGCTGATGTGGCATTCAAAGTAAAAGAACACGGCGAGACGGTGGTTGAGATGGTATGCCATGCGGCAAAGAGCACGAGCTATTCCGTTACGGTTGCAAAGCAGGTATATTGTGGCGAGAACCAGGTATATGCACAGGATACAACCAACAAGGAACATGCTGCAAAGGGCAGATATACTTTCTATGTAGCACTGTTTGCGGACTCTGCATATCAGCAGAAGGTCAGCAATGTTCAGAAGATTACCGTTAAGGGGCTGAATGGCTCCACAACGTTTAAGAATCTGGAAAAGAATGCAACGTATTATGTTTCAGAGACAGACCAGTACGGTGTACCGCTTGTTTCCGATAACAACCGAACCATTCGTTATGCAGCGGGCGGTAAGGTGACGATGTCATCACAGAGCCGTACCAGCGTGATTCAGAATATTTACAAAAATCTTCCGGCCGGATATCGTCATACGGCAAGACTTACAGTTACGAAAAATGTAGTGAAGGCTTCCGGCGAGGAAGTAAATGTAACGGATACGTTCTACGCAGGTATTTTCCGTAAAGCGGATTACAGCGATACGCCGACCATTGTAAAACTGGATCTGAAAGCAGCTACTTCGGCATATACGACTCTGAGAATTTTGCTTCCGAACAGCGGAGAGCAGACATATTACTTTGCAGAGGTAAATGCAGATGGCAGCCGCGTGCAGGAGGATTCCTTTGCATATGAGATTGAAATTGACAATCCGTCCATGAAGGTGACGAGCGGCAGCTCTGCTTCCGTTACGATTACAAACAGAGAGAAATCCTCTAAAGTAACGCTTTATCTGACGAAAAAGGTATATCAGGGAACGGCACAGAAAGCAGTAAATGAAACCTTCTATGCAGGTTTGTTCAAGGATAAGAACTTTACGGAGCTTTATACGAAGCCGGTTCCGCTGAAGCTGGAGAATAAGAGTGAAGTAACACTGAAGCTCTCCTTGAATCTTGGGACTACCTCAGATGCGACGATCTATATTGCAGAGGTTGACCAGAACGGAAGAGTGATCAAGAATGAGCGTGATTTTGGATATGAGATCAAGATGGTCAATTCAAATGCAGCGTTCACAAAGCAGACGCGTGAGATTCAGACAATTCTTCTGAACTCTGTATATGGCAGTGTGACGAATAAGGATTGGAATGATATTCTTCATTCGGATGACAATTATATGGGAAGCGATGGGGTGGTATCCGGAAACGGTGAGCTTGGTGAGGCAGCGCAGACGGGTGATGAAACACCGATTGCACTCTATGCGTCACTGATGGGCGTGGCGATTCTGTTGATTGTGATCCTTGTTGTTCTGAAAACGAGACGTAAAAAATAAGAGTTTCGAATAAGTAACAGGAAAGGGACTGTTGCAAAATAGCGAATCCATTCAACATATGGCTTAGATGTAAAAGGCATCGAAACCATATGTTGGAGGAATGCTGTATTTTGCTACAGTCCCTTTTTACGTAGACTCATACAAAGGATTATTGATGTCGGTTTAATACTTCATCTGTCAGTTTTTTTGTACAGGTGATAGCAATAGCGCCGTCTCCGATATGACAGGCTACGCTCAGGGAGAGCGGGTCCATGGTGATGTTGTGATTTGGGTAAAACTGTTGTACTTCCTGTTTCCAGAGATTCGGTTCTGTCAGGTCTGTACCAGAATACGCCAGCATAAAATGCATGTTGGAAGCGGAATCATCGGAACCAAAACGTTCTGTGCAGTCTTTCTGAATGGCTTCGAGCATCGTGGTTTTGGCAGCTTTGAGCGTACGGCTTTTTGCATAGGCGTCGAGCTTGTCTCCCTGAATCTGAAGTACCGGTTTCAGGCGAAGGAGCGTGCCCAGTGCTGCTGCTGCCGGAGTGATACGGCCGCCTTTTTTCAGATAATAAAGCGTAGCCAGTGTAATGTAAATACTGGAATCAGAAGCTGTGTCCTCAAGATATGTTTTAATTTCAGCAGCGCTCCATCCGGCATCTGCGAGGGATTTTGCATCCAGAGCAGATTGTTTCTGGGTAACAGAAATACGGCGGTTGTCAACAACAAACACCTTCCCTTCGTACTCCTGCGCGATCATCTGCGCCGCGCTGCAAGAACCGGAAAGTCCGCTGGACATCGGAATATGAACGATTGTCTCATAATCATTCAGTAAACGATCCCATAAGTCCGTGACATCTGTGAGGGATGGCATGGATGTGGAAATCGTTGCGTCATTTTTCAAGAATTCGTAAAAGCTTTTTTGATCTAAGGTAATATCTTCGTAGTAAAGGGTATCATTTACATAAAAGGGCATTGGGATTACGAAAATTCCCAGCTCCTTGCTTTCTTTTTGGGTAATGCCGCTATTACTGTCTGTTACGATTGCTATTTTTCCCATTTTTGCCTCCTTGCTTGTGATTTTCATATAAATTGCGGTGTTTGTATACCGGATTTTACAGATTCTCGTAACTTTTACTATAACACAAACAGAGATGCGCCGCAATTTAATTATAAAAATCAAAAGTGAAAAGGAATGCCTTTGGCTGTTGGAAAGGAAGTTTTTGCTTGCCATTCTCTTCGTTTAAAGCTATACTTAGAAAAAAAGCGCAGGAAAGGATTTGTTTATGGAACTGTTAGAGGTTATTCTTGATTCGTTTGTCAACGTTGCGATGTTGCTTTTTGAATATATCGGAGTCGGTGTTATTACGTTTTCAGGCATTCAGGGCTTTGTCAATTATATCCGCCGTTCACCCGACACGAGACTGGTTCTGGCGAAAGGACTGGCGATGGGGCTGGAGTTCAAGCTGGGAAGCGAAATTTTGCGTACTGTTATTGTGCGGAATCTTCAGGAGATAGGCATTGTGGCAGGAATTATTCTGCTGCGGGCAACGCTCACCTTCCTGATTCACTGGGAGATTCGCAATGAGGAAAATGACGGACATGCGAACCAGGAAGCAGCGAAGACGGTTCGGACGGAAGAATCAGTGAAGAGGCCTGAACCAATACCGGCAGAAGAAGGAATGCATGAGACTGTGGCGGAAAAAGCAGCAGAACAAGTGCAGGAAACCGAGGCAGTAAAAGCAGCGGAATGTGTACAGGAAACCGAGGAAGCAAAGGGAGTGGAATAAGTACACAAACCGAAGCAATAAAGTTTGCGGAATGAATGCCCATACCAGGCAGCCGAGGTAATGAAAACGGCTCAGGAAACAGAGGGTGGTTCAGTGCATCCATCCGGCCAGTATCACACTGGCCGCAATTCCGGCAAATGTGGCAAGAAGCGCGCCAGGCAGGGTATGGCGCGTTTTTTTGATGCCTGCCGTCATGAAATAGACGCTCATAGTATAAAAGATTGTTTCTGTACAGCACATCATCAGAGAGGCAATCAGTCCAATGTGTGAGTCGCAGCCAAATTCTTTGTAAATGTCCAGCAGCAGCCCGGTTGCGGCGCTGCTGGAGAACATACGCAGAATGGTGAGCGGAACAAGGTCGCCGGGGAAGGAGATCAGGGCGGAAAACTGGCCGATGGCTCCGGCAAGGAAATCAAGAAAGCCGGAAGCACGGAGTACCCCTGTGGCGATCATCAGGCCAATCAAGGTCGGTACAAGTTTTACGACTGTTTTCAGGCCGTCATTTGCACCTTTGATGAAGCTGTCATAAACCGGAACCTTCATAAGAAGCCCGTAACCGATCACATAAAAGATCACAAAGGGTATAATCATCTGTGAAACATAAAGAATAAAATCCATGAGACCTCCTGCCCCGTGGTCTGCGGGGACTGATTTAGGAATTCAATGTTTTCTGGAGCTGCTTTCGCAGAATATCAAAAGGCGCGGGTCCGGTTTCCAGTACCATGCGGTGGAATTCCCGCAGAGAAAAACGATCCTTTTGCGCAGCACTTACCGCATCCCGCAGATCACAGAAATTCAGGTAGCCGACATAATACTTGAGATAGTTGGCCGGAGCCTGCAAGATACTATTGTAGAGAGAGGCGGCGGTGTCTGTGCCGAATCCCAGTTTTTGCAGAAAGGCGCTGACCTCTTCCAGGGAATAGCCGCGGTAATGGATTCCGATGTCCAAAAGGGAAGCCAGCCCGAGTGTAAAGGAACGGTTTTTCTGGGAGATGGATGCATAAACCGGATCGTCTTCCCACAGTGAATAGGAATACATTTCAACATAGGTCGCCCATCCTTCCGTGTATCCTCCGGTGTCCATCAGACAGCGCAGCAGATCGGGTTCCTGTGCAGTAAAATATACGTTTTGATACAGATGACCCGGATAACCTTCGTGCGCCAATGTTGTGAAGAGTTCGAGCGTGTCGTAATTGCTGGCCCGGTTGATGTAGATGACATTATTTTCATAGTCATCAATAGCCGGAGTCAGATAAAAGGCAGGACTCAGATAGTTTTCCAGCGATGTATGTACATATTTGATATTACAGGAAACATTCGGGGGCATTGGAAAGTCTTCTGTGATTTTTTCGCGGAGCTGAGAAAGCAGCGCTGCCGGTGAAGCTGTCGTACCGGTACCGGAGGGGGTGAGGATTCCTCCATTTTGCGCAGAGAGTTTCTGGATATCAGAAAAGTCAGCTACCATCTGCCTCTTGATTGCTTCTTCAATCGCTTCGATCTCCCTGCTGTCACCCACGGTGCTTTGTACCAGATAGCGATAATACTCACGGCCCTGCGGAAGGTAGGAGAGCCCTTTATCGTTTTTTCCGGAATTAGCAAGCGCGCTGAGCCCGGAGCTTAAGGTTTCGTACGCTGGAATCACATATGCATCGAGGATGGACTGGTTGCGGCTTTTGTAAGCAATTTTTTCGTCAGAAGTCAGGTTGGAGATTTCATCAATTTTTTCGTTGAATATCCCGATTAGATAATTTTGCTTTGGATCAGCAATAAAGGTGTTGCACTGGCTGATCACATCCGCAGCAGAGGCACGGCTCATGAAAAGGCCTGCGTTTGCTTTGTCGCGTTCAAACGATAAAATAGAGGAAAAATAATCCGGAATCTGTGTGAGCAGAGCCAGATAATCTTCAATATCTCTCTTTGTGCGGAATGTGTATTCTGCAAGCAGGATTGGCAGCTGTGCCTGCACACCGAGTGTCGGGCTGAGTGGTTCATCGTACAAAAGATAATCAGCGCCTTGCAGCTGCGTATTCAGATAATCTGCAAAAATATCATAAGTCAGCTGATGCTCATCAGAAAGTTTTTCATAGTCAAATTTTTTCAGAGCATTGAGGTAATTTTCTGCGGAAGCACACGATTTTTTTCGCGCTTCGAGACTGCCGTTTCCCAGTGTGACTTCCCCTTCTTTGATATGGAAGGAATCCGGTTGGGCTATGGTATAGTGCCTGTTGAGGGTATTGCCGCTCATCTCTTCGCAAAATACTTCCTCTGCAAATTTACGAAATTTTCTGTCCTCTGAATGAAACGGAATCGGAACGGACAATCCGAAGAGCCGTGCGACCAGGAGACACAAAATAGCGCCGAGGAAGAGAATGAGACAACCGGACAGCGTTTTGTGAGATGTGTGTTTCTGCGGCGCAGCAGCCTGGGCGGTCCCCATGCTGGCAGCAGAAGGTGTCTGAAGTTTTGATGAAAGCTGAGACATATGAGTGCTCCATATGAATACTCTTATCGTATTTTATGCACAGAATAAGAAAACATGTAAAAAACATGCCATCGCCTTGACAGAAAACGGTCCTTGTGTTAAGTTAAAAATCAGAAATGTATCTGGCAGACGGACAGATGAGGCTGTCAAATGCCGGAAGAAAATCCTGTGATGAAGAGAGTACGTGTGCGGAAACGGTACAGAGAATCTCCCGTTGCTGAGAGGGAGAGCGCAGATGTATACGGAAAATGGCTTCGGAGGGGCGTGGCTGAACCGGAAGTAAATAAAGGTAAGGCTGCGACAGGTCCGCCTGTTATAGCGGTTGGGTATTAACGTACCTGCAAAGGTCTGTGCCGTGAGGCTCAGATGAAAAGAAGTGGTAACACGGGAACGCTCGTCTTCTTATTTAATGAGAAAGGAAGGGGCGTTTTTTTATTCCCATCAGGAATGAACCAGGCAACCACGTGAAGTTTCCTTCGGGAATGCGGGATTTTTTGATTTAGTTTAAGGAAGGAGCATTAAAAAATGAACAAACCAAAGTTTTATATGACTACTGCGATTGCCTATACCTCCGGCAAGCCGCATATCGGAAATACGTACGAAATTGTTCTGGCCGACAGCATTGCTCGTTTCAGAAGAGAGCAGGGATACGATGTGTTTTTCCAGACCGGAACGGATGAGCATGGGCAGAAGATTGAGCTGAAGGCACAGGAGGCAGGTGTGACGCCGAAAGAGTTCGTGGACGGCGTGTCAGGAGAGATCAAACGGATCTGGGATCTCATGAATACGTCGTATGATAAGTTCATCCGGACCACAGATGAGGACCACGAAAAACAGGTACAGAAAATTTTTAAAAAGCTGTATGATCAGGGCGATATTTACAAAAGCTCATATGAGGGACTGTATTGTACGCCGTGCGAGTCCTTCTGGACAGAATCGCAGCTGGTAGACGGTAAATGTCCGGACTGCGGCCGTGAAGTGAAACCGGCAAAAGAAGAGGCTTATTTCTTCCGTATGAGCAAGTATGCGGATCGTTTGATTGAGCACATCAATACCCATCCGGAATTTATTCAGCCAGTATCACGCAAAAATGAGATGATGAATAATTTCCTGCTTCCGGGCTTGCAGGATTTGTGCGTTTCGAGAACTTCTTTTCAATGGGGAATTCCCGTTACGTTTGATCCGCGCCATGTGACGTATGTGTGGCTGGATGCACTGACAAACTATATTACAGGAATCGGTTATGACTGTGACGGGGAAGGTACGGAGCAGTTCCGGAAAAACTGGCCGGCAGAGCTGCATCTGATCGGAAAAGATATTATCCGTTTCCATACAATTTACTGGCCTATTTTCCTGATGGCGCTGGATCTTCCGCTGCCTAAACAGGTATTTGGCCACCCGTGGCTGCTGCAGGGCGACGGAAAAATGAGCAAGTCCAAAGGAAATGTGCTCTATGCGGATGATCTTGCAGATGTATTCGGTGTGGATGCGGTGCGTTATTTTGTACTGCATGAGATGCCGTTTGAAAATGACGGTGTAATTTCCTGGGAGCTGATGGTAGAACGATTGAATTCCGATCTTGCTAATACGCTCGGAAATCTGGTAAACCGGACAATATCCATGACGAATAAATATTTCGGCGGAATCGTGCGGGATGGCGGCGTGGCAGAGCCGGTGGATGAGGAGCTGAAAGCAGTAGCTCTGGCAGTTCCGGAACATGCAGCGAAGAAAATGGATGATCTGCGTGTGGCAGATGCGATCAGCGAAATTTTTACACTGTTTAAACGCTGCAACAAATACATTGACGAGACAATGCCGTGGGTGCTTGCGAAAGATGAGACCAAGCAGGACCGCCTGGCTACAGTACTCTATCATCTTACAGAGTGTATTGCTATCGGCGCATCGCTGCTGGAATCCTTTATGCCGGAGACTTCCGGGAAAATTCTGGAGCAGCTGCATGCAAAGAAACGCACTCTGGAAGAGATGAAGCAGTACGGCTTGTATGAGTCGGGTACAAAGGTAACAGATAAACCGGAGATTTTGTTTGCCCGTCTCGATCTGAAGGAAGTGCTTGCAAAAGCAGAGGAAATTCAGAAGGCACAGTTGGCGGCAGCGGGGCAGAGCGCGGACAGTCAGGGTACAGCGAAAAAAGAGGACGCAGGTGTGATTGATGTTGAGGCGAAGCCGGAAATTTCGTTTGACGATTTTGAAAAGCTGCAGTTCCAGGTAGGTGAAATTATTGCGTGTGAAGCAGTGAAGAAGTCGAAGAAGCTGCTCTGTTCACAGGTAAAGATTGGAAGCCAGATAAAACAGATTGTATCAGGAATTAAGGCGCATTACACACCGGAGGAAATGGTGGGCAAGAAGGTTATGGTTCTTGTAAATCTGAAGCCGGCGAAGCTGGCCGGTGTGCTTTCCGAGGGAATGCTGCTGTGCGCAGAGGATGCAAGCGGCAATCTGGCGCTGATGAAACCGGAAAAAGAGATGCCGTCCGGGGCAGAGATCTGCTGATCGTACCGCTTCTTGCAAAGAAAGCGGAAGTCCGAATGAACTCTGGAAAAAAGTTTGCAATCGGTAAGGTGAATGGCAGAATAGGAGGTAAAAAATATGGAGCATAAAAATGCGTGGAGAACGTATACAAAAGAGCAGACAGAGGAACTGGAAGCGTTATCTGTACGCTACAGGGCTTTTCTGGATGCAGGAAAAACGGAGCGTGAGTGTGTGAAGGCGGCCGTACGGCTTGCCAGAGCAAGTGGTTACGTCAGTCTGGAAGAAGCAGTTGCTTCCGGAAAAACGCTTGCAGCCGGGGACAAGGTATATGCAGTATTTATGGAAAAGGATATTGCGCTGTTTCATATCGGAGAAAAGCCTTTTGCGCAGGGAATGCGTATTCTTGGGGCGCACATTGATTCTCCGCGTCTCGATCTGAAACCAAATCCGCTTTATGAGGATGCAGAACTGGCATATCTTGACACACACTATTATGGCGGAGTCAAGAAATATCAGTGGGTGACGATTCCGCTTGCCATTCATGGCGTTGTGGCGAAAAAAGACGGGTCTGTGCTTGAGGTCTGTATCGGCGAGAAGGAGGATGATCCGGTTGTATTTGTGTCGGATCTCCTGATTCATCTGGCCGGCGAACAGCTTGAGAAAAAGGCGCGAGTGGTGATTGAAGGTGAAAATCTGGATCTTTTAGTCGGAAGCCGCCCGGTTGCAGATGGGAACGAAGAAGGAAAAGAAAAAGGAAAAGAAAAAGACGCGGTAAAAGCAAATATCCTCGCAATTTTAAAAGAACAGTACGGAATCGAGGAAGAGGATTTCCTGTCTGCTGAGCTGGAAATTGTTCCGGTGGGGAAAGCCAGAGATTGCGGCCTTGACCGCAGTATGATTATGGCTTACGGACAGGATGATCGTGTCTGTGCTTACACGTCTATGGAGGCACTGCTTGCAGCAGGCACACAGGAATATACATGCTGCTGCCTGCTGGTTGACAAGGAGGAGATCGGAAGCGTAGGCGCAACCGGAATGCAGTCGCGGTTCTTTGAAAATACGGTGGCAGAGCTGATGAACTGTGCAGGCGAATACAGTGAACTCGAGCTGCGCCGGTGTTTAAGCCGCAGCCGTATGCTTTCTTCAGATGTGAGCGCAGCGTATGATCCGCTTTATGCGTCGTATTTTGAAAAGCGAAACAGCGCTTATTTCGGAAAAGGAATGGTCCTTTGCAAATACACGGGTTCCCGCGGCAAAAGCGGAAGTAATGACGCAAATGCGGAATATGTCGCAGCAGTGCGGGCAGCGCTGGAGAAGCATCACGTGGCATATCAGACCGCAGAGCTTGGAAAAGTGGACGTCGGGGGAGGCGGAACCATTGCTTATATTTCAGCTCTGTACGGAATGCAGGTGATCGACAGTGGCGTTGCAGTGATGAATATGCACGCACCGATGGAGGTGACAAGCAAGGCCGACGTTTATGAGGCAGAGAAGGGCTATGAGGCTTTCTTAAAAGAGGCGTAAAGATGCACATGCCGGAACATACGGCATAGCATAAAGGGAGGATTTTTGAATGGGGAAGATGCAGATGAAGGAACGGCAAATCAGCTCCATGGAGCAGACAGCCATGCGCGTATCAAAGATCAGCATTGTTGTGAATGTTCTGCTTTCTGCCGGTAAGCTGGCCGCTGGAATTCTGGCCTCTTCAGGCGCGATGCTTTCGGATGCAGTTCACTCGGCTTCCGATGTGTTCAGTACGATTATTGTGATGATCGGAATCCGCATGTCAGGCAAAGCAGCAGACCGAGAGCATCCATACGGCCATGAGCGAATGGAATGCGTCGCCGCCATTCTTTTGGCAGTCGTACTTGCGCTTACAGGTTTTAAAATAGGGGCATCCGGACTGGAAAAAATCAGTTCAGGAAATTATGGAGAGCTGGCGGTACCGGGGATACTTGCTCTTGTGGCGGCGGTTGTGTCTGTTCTTGTAAAAGAATGGATGTACTGGTATACGCGCTTCTATGCGAAAAAGATCAAATCTCCCGCACTCATGGCGGATGCCTGGCATCATCGTTCGGATTCGCTTTCTTCGATCGGTGCATTTATCGGTATTCTCGGCGCCCGGCTTGGATTTCAGGTAATGGACCCGGCAGCAAGCGTTGTGATCTGTCTTTTTATATTAAAAGCGGCTTATGATATCTTTAAAGATGCAATTGATAAGATGCTGGATACCGCCTGCGACCCGTCTCTTGAAAAAGAACTGCGGGAATTTGTACTGATTCAGAGCGGCGTTCAGGGGATTGATCTGCTTCGCACGCGAACCTTCGGCAGCCGGATTTATGTAGACGTAGACATCCGGGCAGACGGTTCCATGTCACTGCGGGAGGCACACGGGATTGCGGAGCATGTACACGATGAGATAGAAGGACAGTTTGAACAGGTGAAGCACATTATGGTGCATGTAAATCCGGCATAAAACAAGGCAGGCCAATGCGTTTGAAAGGGTGTAATCTGCCAGAAAACGGAGGACAGGCGAGTGAAACGACAAGTAAGTTTGGAAGAAATTTCTGACGGCAGATTATACAGCCGGAAAGATATGGTAAGAGCCGGCTGCGGAGGCTGCAAAGGCTGCTGTGAATGCTGCAGCGGAATGGGAACATCTGTAATTCTCGATCCGTTTGATGTGTATCGTCTGACGACAGGATTGTCCTGTACGTTTGAAGAGTTGCTGGTGAATAAAGTGGAACTGAATGTCGTGGATGGGATCATTCTGCCCAACCTAAAAATGAAAAGCATTTCCGATACCGGAAAAGCAATGTCTGATACGGATATGACAGGTACGGTTACAGAGGAAGCCTGTGCATTTTTAAATGAGGAGGGGCGCTGCAGCATTCATGCATGGCGCCCCGGAATCTGCCGCCTGTTTCCGCTTGGCCGCTATTATGAAAAGGAAAAGCGCAGTTTTCGTTATTTTTTACAGATTCACGAGTGCCCCATGCCGGCCAAAACAAAAGTAAAAGTGGAAAAATGGCTGGACACACCGCAGTTGTCACGTTATGAGACATACATAAACGACTGGCACTATTTTCTTGAAGATGCAGAAATGAAGTTTGCAGATGGTATGAGTGACGATGACAGAAAAAATGCAAACGTTTTTCTGCTCAAACTATTTTATTTCAAACCATACAATACGTCAGAGGATTTTTACTCTCAGTTTGAAAATCGCCTGCGAATCGCGCAGGAAACTCTTTTTTGACCAGCCGGGAGCCAGCGCCCCTGATTCGTCCGATTTTCAAAAGATAAAAATGGAGGACACAACATGCAGTTACTAAAGGATAAAATCCGCAAATATGGAAAAGTCAAAGAAGGCAATGTACTGAAGGTAGACAGCTTCCTGAACCATCAGATGGATGTCAGTCTGTTTCGTGAGATGGGGAAAGAATTTAAAAAGCGTTTTGCCGGAGAAGAAATCAACAAAATTCTGACCATTGAGGCATCCGGAATCGGTATTGCATGTCTGGTGGCAGAGGAATTACAGGTGCCTGTGGTTTTTGCGAAAAAGACGCAGACCAAAAATATTGCTGGCGACGTGTACACCTCAAAGGTAGAATCCTACACACACGGACGTGTCTATGATATCATTGTGTCAAAAGAATTTCTTGGAGAAGGGGATAAAGTGCTTTTGATTGATGATTTTCTCGCAAACGGAAAAGCGCTTGAGGGATTGTGCGCCCTAGTAGAGGCCTCCGGAGCAGAGCTTGTGGGAGCCGGGATTGCAATTGAGAAAGGCTTCCAGGTGGGAGGCGAGATTCTCCGTTCAAAAGGAATCCATCTGGAGTCATTGGCGATTGTGGATGGAATGGATGAAAAAACGGGAGAAATTATGTTCCGCGAATAAGCAATGCTTTGAAAAACAGCTGCAAAATAAATTTTTTACGGCCGGGAGTCACCCGGCTGTATTATTTTTATTTTGCAGCTGTTTTTCATTTAGAAGAGACGGGAGGATCTTAGTCTTTGCTTTTTCAAACCAGAGCATGAAACATTGTAGTTGAGACGCAAAATGAATGGTAGAGAAAAAATATCAGGCTGGTGTCCGGAAATAACGTCCCCTGTATTTTTGTACCAGATACAGCGATAAAAACAGTGTGGCAAACTCTGCGGCCGGTACAGAAAGCCATACGCCTGTCACGCCGAGGAGCTGCGGGAGGAGCAGGATGCTCACTGCGATAAAAACAAAGGTCCGCAAAAAGGAGATGACGGCGGATATGATCCCGTTATTGAGGGCAGTAAAGAGTGCGGATGAAAAAATATTCAGGCCCGCAAACATATAATTAAAAGAGAAGATAAAAAATCCTGTTTTTGCAATTGCATACGTCTCTGTCTGCGGAGGAGTAAAAATTCCGACAATGGCGGGTGTGGCGGCGAGTGCCGTCGCAGTAATAAGGGCAGAGGAAACGATGGTGAACGCAAAACAGATTTTTGTCACGCGCCGCAGGAGAGAAATGTTTTTCCTTCCGTAATTGTAGCTGATGACAGGCGAGACTCCCATCGAAAACCCCATGTAAAGCGCATTAAACAGGAACTGGCTGTACAGGACAATCGTAATGGCAGCTACGCCAGGTTCTCCGAGAAAACGGAGCATAACAAGATTGAAAAGGTAAGTGACCACAGCGTTTGAAACATTTGTCACCATTTCGGATGAGCCATTGAAAACGCTTTTCAACAGTGCTCCCGGATAAAATCGCGGCTTCACAATGTACAGCAGGTTTTTCCGGACAAGTGTAAAATAAAGAAGCCCGGCAATGGCGGGAACTGACTGGCCAAGTCCGGTGGCAAGCGCGGCGCCCGAGACGCCGAGTCCCAGTGGCCCCATAAAAATATAATCGAGAATCATGTTCGCGATTCCGCCTGCTGCGGTCAGAGCAAGGCCAAGGCCAGGCTGCCCTGCTGTGACAAAAAAGGTCTGAAAAAAGAGCTGCAAAACACAGGCCGGGGCAAAGTAGAGGGATATTTCCAGGTAGGATGCACAGTCTTGATACAGAAGATCTGTAGAGCCGAGCAGGAGGATCAGCGGGCGCAGAAACAGTTTGCCGCCAAGCAGCAGCAGGACTCCTAAAAGGAAAGTGGCCAGTAAAAGCATGGAAAAAATTTCTTTTGCCTCACGGTCAGCTCCCTCCCCGAGCCGTTTGGCTGTGAGCGCGCTTCCTCCTGTGGACAGCATGACGCCGCAGGCGATCACAAGGCTTAAAAACGGATACACAATATTCACAGAGGAGAGTGCGTTACTGCCAACGAAACGGGAAATAAAAATGCCGTCAACAATGGTATAAAGGGACATGAAAACCATCATGATAATGGTAGGGAATGCAAAGCGCAGGAGGGATGGAAAACGAAAATCCTGTGCAATTGAATTATTTGACATAAAACCTCCTTTTTGGATTTGGTGTGAAATGTGTTGGCGGGACGCCCTGCGAGAACCTCCACATAAACGGGGGGTTGGCAATGGGGATGGGGCAGGGTTGTCAAAGGGACAAAGGGTATGATAAAGTATGGGGTAACACAATAGTCAAGATTTTTTGAGACAGACAGGAGGAAAACAGTTGAAGAGGGCGGGGAAATTTACGACAGGGGAGTTTGCAGGGCTGGCTGGGGTTTCAAAGGATACGCTGTTTCATTATGACCGGATTGGGCTTCTGAAGCCGGAGACGGTGGAAGAAAATGGGTATCGGTATTATTCGCTCGCTCAGGTGGATGTCTGTGATGTGATTCGGGTGTTGAAAGAACTTGGCATGCCGCTGGCTGAGATACGGGAATATCTGGAGGAACGGACTGTTCCGTCGCTGCTGGAGCTCTTTGAAAAAGAGGAAAAGGTACTGCTGGAACGGATATGTCATCTGGAACGGAGCAGGAGTTGGCTTTTGCACAAAAAGGAGACTCTGGAGCAGACATTAAAGCTGGATTTTGAGAAAATAACAGTGGAGGAACAGAAGGGGAAGTATTATATCAGCAGGACAGTGAATACAGCGGATGAAGCGGTATGGGTCAAAAAGGCGGGGGAGCTGCTTGCGGACTGTGAGGCAAATGGAATCCGGAGCTCGTATGGATTCGGGTATCGGATAAAGATGAGAATGGCGGAAAAAGCGGCTGTGGCACAACAGGAGGGGAAAACAGAGCCACTCAGATACGATATGGTGTATCTGCTTCTGGATGAAAGGCCGGAGACATTGTCTTATAGGGAGCGGAAGGCCGGGGATTATGTGGTGCTTTATCATGTCGGTGACTGGAGACGGATTGGGCTGGCATATGGACGGCTTTTGATATATGCGAAGGAGCGGGGATTGATTTTAGGCGAGCACTGTTTTGAGGATGCAGTGATCGACGGATTGACGGAAAAAGATCCGGAAAATTATGTGACCAGGATTTTGTGTGAGGTAATAAGGAAGGTACAGATCTGAAAAGTTGATAATTAATTGATATATGTTTGAGAAAATAAGTGGTCAATACAGGCAGGCGACTAAAATCAAGACATTATTTTGATCTATGTAAAAACAGGGAGGCACTGGCAATGCAGGACAAAATTTTAATTGTAGACGATGAAGCAGATATTGTGGAAATGCTTCGGGATTATTTTACTTATAATGGATATGAGGTGATGACGGCATGCTGCGGGGAAGAAGCGGTGCTGAAAGCAGAACGGCAGCCGGATTTGATTTTGTTGGATATCAATATGCCGGGAATGGATGGTCTGGAGGTTTGCCGGTTGATTCGATATTTTGTGAACTGCCCGATTTTATTTCTGACAGCGCGCATTGAGGAGAGCGATAAAATCCGCGGTTTTGGTATCGGCGGGGATGATTACATTGTAAAGCCGTTTTCAATTGAGGAGCTTGGCGCAAGGGTAGAGGCGCATCTTCGCAGGGAAAAGAGGCAGAGAGGCCTTGCTGTCGTAAAATTCGGCGGTTCGGTGGTCATTGATTATTCAGAGCGGCGTGTCTATTTTGAAGGGAATGCGCTGCCGTTTGCGAAAAAGGAGTTTGACATCATTGAACTGCTTTCGCTTCATGCGGGGCAGGTGTTTGGCAAGGAACGGATTTATGAGCTGGTTTGGGGGTATGACAGCGAGGGAGAAAGTTCTGTGGTAGCAGAACACATCCGTCGGATTCGTGCAAAGTTACAGAAGGCAGGAGCGGAAAGCTGTATTGATACGGTCTGGGGAGTGGGATACAAATGGAAAAAAGAAAACGGATAAACAAAAATTCGGTGTGCTGGAAAATGGTGCCCTACCTTCTTGTTATGGCAGTTGCACTGCTCCTTGGATATGCAGTGCTTGGGCTGACCGCGAATATGGTACAGGATCAGCTTGTGCTGAACTTTGCAGAGATAAATGAGGCGGTATATTATGAGAAGATGTATACGGAAAAGGGAGAACAATTGATTTTAAACGGTATTGGGTCTATCTATGACTGGGATGATGATTTTTATAAAGAGCTGTTTGATATTGCAAGTATCAGTCAAGTGCTTCTTGCTATTCCATGGACCCTGGCCTGTCTTTTGATTCCTGGAACACTGTTTTTTCGCAGGCATTTGAAAAAACCATTGCAGCTTCTGATCAACGGGGCACAGCAGATCGGTGAAAATAATCTGGACTTCAGCGTGTATTATGAAGAGGCGGATGAGATGGGACAGCTTTGCAATGCATTTGAGAAAATGAGGCTTTCTTTGCAGGAAAATAATCTGCAAATGTGGCGCCAGATAGAGGAACGGAAAAGGTTGAATGCGGCATTTGCGCATGATTTGCGTACACCGCTTACTGTATTAAAGGGACAGGCGGATATGCTGCTTCGGTTTGTACCTCAACAGAAAATGTCGGAGGAAAAGATCGTTGCTGCGGCTGCGACCATGAAACGGCATATCGGGAGGCTTGAAGAGTATGTGCAGACGATGAATCATTTGCAGAGACTGGAAGATATTGAGGTTCGGAAAGAAGAAAGTTCAACGACCGAATTTGTAATGCGTCTTCTTGAGAGCGGTCAGGCTATTTGTGGGGAAAAAGTACAGTTTGACCTTGACGCTTCAAGGCTAAAGAGAAATACGCAGCTTCTTGATATGCAGCTTGCCATGCAGGTCTGCGACAATCTGATTTCCAATGCAGCCTGCTATGCGGTCAGCCGTGTGACCGTTGCTCTGACGGATGAGAACGGCTTTTCAGTCATTGTCACGGATGATGGCAAAGGCTTTTCAAAAGAAGATCTGGAACGTGCGGTAAATCCGTTTTACCGGGCAAAGCAAAGCAACGGAACTAATGAAGATGAGGTGTCCGTGAACAAACAGGAAGAGCCCTTTGTTGCCAAAACAAAAACAGAAATGACAGAGCATATGGGAATGGGGCTCTATATTTGCAAGGTGCTGTGTGAGAAACACGGCGGTTATCTCCATCTGTCTAATGGCAGGAAAGGTGCGTGTGTGCGTGCTGGATTTTAAATAGGGCAGCGGTAATTAATTTTATTTAATTGATAAAAAGTAGAAATTTATCCATTACGCTTACAGAGACAGGTCATTTTGCAAGTACTTGCAGGTTTTGTAAAAAGAGAGGAGCGAGATGGATGGACGAGAATAAAATTATTATAACGGGCCTGAGCAAGTCTTATTGGAATAAACGGGCTCTGGATCAGGTGGATTTGGTGATTGAGCAGGGGATGTTTGGGCTGCTTGGAAGAAATGGTGCGGGAAAAACGACATTGATGAAAATATTGGCAACGCTGCTGCCAAAGGGAGAAGGAAAAATCAGTGTTTGTGGCGTGCCGATTGAACATACGAAAGAAATCAGGAAAATTACGGGGTATCTGCCGCAGGATTTTTCGATGTATCCTTCCATGCGGATTGAAGAGGCGATGGATTATCTGGGCATTTTGTCCGGCATCGAGACAAAGGAACGGCGTGCCCGCACAGAACAACTTCTTCGCAGAGTAAATTTGCTGGAACACAGAAAAGAAAAGGTGAAAGCGCTCTCAGGGGGTATGAAACGACGGCTTGGGATTGCACAGGCCCTGCTGAATGACCCAAAGGTGCTGATTGTAGATGAACCGACGGCAGGGCTTGACCCGGAGGAACGCATTCGATTCAGGAATCTTCTGTGCGAGGTGGCAGAGGAGCGGATCGTGATTCTGTCCACGCATATTGTCGGAGATATTGAGGCCACATGTGAGAAGATTGCTATTTTGAACGAGGGGCAGCTTCTATATAATGGAACAGTAGATGAACTCCTGGAAAAAGCACGGGGGCAGGTATATACGAAGGAAGCAGACAGGCGGGAAGTTCCGCGGCTGAAAAAGGAATTTCGCATCACCAGCATGCATACACAGAACAACCGTGTTTATCTGCGTTTCCTGTCCGAAACACCAGTACCAGGAGCACAGGTGTGCGAGCCGAATATTGAGGATGCATATATGCTGTATCTGTACCGAAACGGCGTTCGAAGTCTGGACGACGGATTGGGAGGTGAAAGCTGATGTTGTTTTGGCAGGAAATAAAAAAACTTGCAGGTTCTGTGGTGTACGTTCTGTTTGTCGCGGTACTGATTATGGAACTGTCTTCACAGGGGGTATTTTCTTTTCATGACAAGTTGGAGGAACCGCAGCCTGGCGAAAACTACGGCATACACAATGAAGAAATACCGGAGCTTGTGATGCCGGCTGCAATTAAGGAGCTGTTCCAGGAATATACCTGGAATCAGTACACGACGTATCCCATCGGTCTGTATAAAAACGTAAAATTAAAGGAAAAAGAAAAAGCACAGATGGCAGAAATCCTATCGGAGCTTACAGGTATCAAAGCAGAACGATTTTCTGTGGAAAAGGACGCTGAGCTTCAGAAGGGGATTTCGGAGCATGAGATAGCGCCACGTGCAGATCTTACTTACGAGGAATTTAAAGCCTGCATGGAACGGGCGGACCGGCTGCTTGGCGGCGGTTCGGATTATGCGCCAGATGCACTGATCGGGTTTGGAAAAGTGCCGGTTACGTATGAGGATGCACGGGTGGAATACCAGCTTGTAAAGGATAAAGACCAGTTTACCGGCGGGTATGCAAGGCTTTTTTCGGATTATGCAGGCGTTATGGCAATGGCGATTCTTCCGGTGTTTTTGTCAGTTGCTCTTTGTCTGAAAGATCGACGCAATAAAATGTCACAGCTGGTGTACAGCAGAAAAGTGTCCTCCGCGGTACTTGTGGGTGTGCGCTATGCGGCAATTTTGACAGTTGTAATGGTTCCGGTGGTGATATTGGCTTATTATTCAAACAGTAAGGTTTGGAATCTGTATGAGGGTATGCAGCTGGATTATCTGGCGCCGCTGAAATACGCCTTTGGCTGGCTTTTGCCGTCTGCCATGGTAAGTGCGGCAGTCGGGATGTTTTTTACCGAGCTGACCGGGACGCCGATTGCGATCGCCGTGCAGTGTTTCTGGTGGTTCTTGGATTTAAATGCGGGCTATAAGAACATCAGCAGTTCCTATGGATTGTTCCGGCTTGCACCGCGTCATAATGCTGGAACGCTGAGTCGTTTTCGCGTTCTTGATTTCACGTCAAATTTCGACCGTCTTGTGCAGAATCGACTGCTGATGGCAGGGCTTGCTCTGGTGCTTGTAGTACTAACTATTTTTGCTTATGATTGGAAAAGGAGGGGGAAAATTGGTGAAAGGTTTAAAATCCGCAGCGTCTTTGCAGCTGCTCCAGATCGCAAAAATAAATCTGCAGCATAATTTTATAATGCATATCCTGGTTGGGGCGCTGGTATTGTTTCTGACACCGGTATTGTTTGGAATTACAGATCTGGACCGGTTTGCCAGTGCAGTTCCGTTGGAACGTTTTGTGGCGCTTCTCGGTCCGATTTTGCTGACACCGATTTTTGGACCGGAGCAAAGCAGTGAAATTGATGATGTTGTGTCCGCAAAATATATTGGCAGAAGCGTTGTCTGTGCGGTCAGAATTTTTTGCCTGACCGGTATTATGGCAGTGATGATTCTTGTTTTTGCCATTTATATGAGGGAGTCCGGCTGTGAGATTCCACCGGTTCTTGTCACCGGGACGATTGCAGACGCTGTATTCCTTGGCTCGCTCGGTATGCTGGCAGGCGCGATCTCCGGAAATGTGGCAGTGGCCTATATGCTTCCGGTCATGTATTACACGCTCTGTATGGGAATGGGGAATAAGCTGGGCAGCTTTTATCTGTTTGCAATGGAGGAAGGAAATTATGCGGGAAAACCGCGGATGCTGATCATCGGCATTTTGTTGGCTGCGGTTTCTGTCTGGATACGGGAGATGAAAAAAAGATAAAAAATAAAAACAGGAGCTGCTGCATGATGGATATCCGTGCAGCAGCCCCGGAAGGAATTGTTTTTCAAAAGCCCCTTATTTTGGGGCTTTTTTGTCGTTCATGACTTTTACCATCAGATTGATGTTTGCAGCTTCGTAGTCATTCATGACGTTGGTATCAAAATCAGCTGCTTCGATTGTACCACTGTACCAGGATTTGGTATTGAAATAGTCCTGAACCTCTTTCAGAACGAATTTGCGGTGGTGGCGCGCATAAATTTCATTGATGGCCATCTGAATCCGGTCTGCGTCAAGCAGAACCAGATCACTCTCACTCAAATAGGAAGTGGAGCTTTGCGGAAAAATGTAATCTCCTTCAATTACGATGGGAGACTCATTGGAAAGTACGATGTGCTCTTTCACCCACGGCATATCGTTTGTCATCTGCATGTATTCGCCGTAGGCTTCGGCATCTTCGGTGTAAGCCTGTAAATCGGTCGGGAAGGTTGCATAGTAGGTGCCGCCGTCCGGCCCCTGGCCAATTGTCTGGTAGTTCGGATTGTCCAGGTAATCATCGTCGAGGGTGTAAGAAATACTGAAAAGCCATCCACCGTTTGGAGATCCGAGTTTTTTGGTCCAGAGCTGACGGGATTTGGTCTGGTAGAAGGAAACACCGTCGGTTCCGACGCCCATCTGGCATTTGCCGGACCAACTGTCCGGTAGGAGCAGCCAGAGATCCTGGAAATCAATGCGGATATCGTTGTCTTCATTTCTGGAAGTCGTGTTTTTCCAGCGGTCTTCGGATGCAAACGCGGGAACAGATGCGCATGCAACCATACAGACGGTAAGAATGGTCATCAGGCAGCGTAGACAAGTTTTCTTTTTCATAGATTTTCCTCCTTGCTAGATATAAAAATTCGAGCTGAATGTCAGTGTGTTCTGACGTTTTATCTGCCCATATCTTACCACGACTGGCAACAAAAAGAAATGAAAAGATTCTTAAGAGGAGGCGAAGGAATTTGTAAAAATATATTGCAAATCTATATAATAAATGGTACACTGTAAAAAGTTAAAGCGTCAACGTGGCAAATAACACAGCAGTAAAATAAAACAGGGTGGCCACCTGGAAAAAGGCAGGGGTCTCGTTGTTTTCTTGTTTTAGAAATAAACTGTTTGAGAGGTGTTACCATAAAGAAAAGGGGGATTTTGATGAGGGACGAAAAGCTGCTCAGAGAGCTGACGCAGCTGTGGGGTGTTGCAGGTTATGAAAAAGAAGTACGTAATTATATAGAAGAAAAGGCAGCCCCGTATGCGGATGATATGATGACGGATGCAGTCGGCAATCTGATTGTACATAAAAAAGGAACCGGTGGTGCGAACGCGAAAAAACTTATGTTTGCGGCGCATATAGATGAGATTGGTTTTATGGTAAAGAAGATCGAACCGGACGGCAGGCTCAGGGTATGTAACCTTGGATGGAACTGGACAGGTTCGGCGTATAATGGCAGGGTACGTTTTCGCAATGGCGTAAGCGGTGTGGTCAGCTGCATGGGGCCGATTGAAGAAGCGAAAAACGATCCGGGAAAGCTTTATATTGATATTGGCGCATGCTCGAAAGAGGATGCGGAAAAGTATGTAAAACTCGGAGATGCCTGTGGATATCATGGCGAATATCTCGAGCTTGTGAATGACAGAATCTGTGCAAAGACGCTGGACAACCGGATTGGCTGTTATCAGCTTCTGGAAGCGCTGAAACAAAATGACGGTACCGGGCCAAATGATATTTATTATGTATTCTGTGTGCAGGAGGAGCTTGGATGCCGCGGCTCTAAAGTGGCGGCAGAGCGGATTCAGCCTGATATCGGAGTTGCGGTAGATATTACACCGGCGCATGATTATCCGTGTGATCTTGAGGGCAGCAACGAGGTAGACGGTGGTATTGGCATCAAAATCTGTGACCCTTCTGTGGTATGCGACGAAGATGTGGTGGCAGCGATGGTGGAATGCTGCGAGAAGGAGCAGATTAAATATCAGAGAGAGGTTATCGACAAGGGTGGTACGGATGCTTCGAGTATGAATCTTTCTGGTATGGGCGTGAAGGCAGGCGGTATTGTAGTGGTGACACGCTACCCGCATTCGCAGAGTGCGGTGGCCTCCAAGGCAGATATTGAAGCCGGCGTTGACCTGATTCATGCGTTTTCCAGGAGGGAATTCACATGAACACAGGAAATATCATTTTAAAGAATGCGGATATTCTGACCATGAATGACGGTCCGGTACTTAAGTATGGAGATCTGTGGATTGCAGACGGCAAAATTCTCCGTGTAAAAGAGAACGCGAAAGAGACGTCTGCTAATGAAAAAATAGGTAGAGCAGCGTTTGCCGGGACTCCGGTAATCGAAGGGCCTGACAGAGTATTTCTGGCGGATGCGCAGGTGATTGACTGTACCGGCTGTGTGGTTATGCCAGGACTGATTGATTCCCACGTGCATTATGACGAGAGCTATATGGGAGATTTTTTCCTGGCAAGCGGCGTCACCTCTGTCCGGA
>ERZ777306.21-NODE-21-length-267588-cov-17.152557_pt1 | contig 267588 bp, 162 predicted proteins | sample MGYA00374966_ERZ777306 | MGnify/ENA primary metagenome ERZ777306 (study PRJEB29329, sample SAMN06343882) | mouse gut metagenome | isolation source: Mouse cecum | place: Austria: Vienna | collected 2014-11-15 ... | reverse complement strand
CTGCGGCGCCAGGCCGCGGGAGGACAGGTCGTTCCGCTCGCAGGGGGCGCTTTTCATTTATAATTAAAGACACCTATAGGGTGTCTTTTTTTGTTTGAGGAGGAGTGCATGATCGAATTGAGCGACGAGAAGGTTCTCTACGCATTTGATAGGACTTTGGAACCGGCGCTGACGGTGGCGTCGGGCGAGACGGTGCGTATTCGCACGAAGGACTGCTTCGGCAATCAGGTGCAGAAGCCCACCGACGAGCTTGATGAGATCGACTGGGACCACATCAATCCCGCTACGGGGCCAATTTACGTGGAGGGCGCGGTTGCAGGCGGCGCGCTCAAGGTGAGCATCGACGCTATCGAGTTCGACGGGCAGACCGCTTCCTGCACGGGCGAGGGCGAAGGCGTTTGCGGCGACCGTTTCAATGCCTGGAGCACGCACCTGTGCGCCATCGATGGCGACGAGCTGGTGTGGGACGATGCCCTGCGTATTCCGCTGAACCCTATGATCGGCGTTATCGGTGTGGCGCCGGCGGGCGATGCGGTGAACTGCGGTACGCCGGGTAGCCACGGCGGCAACATGGACAACACCGCCATCACCACAGGTGCTACCTTGTACTTTCCGGTATCCGTGGAAGGCGCGCTCTTCGGCTGCGGGGATATGCATGCGGCCATGGGCGACGGCGAGATCAGCGTATCGGGTGCCGAGGCCGCTGGGTGGGCGACGGTAACGCTGACGGCGCTGCCCGAGTTGTCCCTTCCCGATCCGGTTATCGAGAATGCGACGCACTGGGGTGTAATTGCCTCGGCGGAGAGTCTGGATGCGGCCGCCGACCGTGCGGTGCACGAGATGGTCGACCTAATCTGCGATCGCACGGAGAGGCCTGCCGACGAGGTGGTTATGCTGCTGTCGCTCGTGGCTGATGTGCAGGTGTGCCAGATGGTGGATCCCGAGAAGACGGTGCGGTTCATGGTGCCGAAATACGTGCTGGACGCTCTCGGCTTCTCCCTGTAGGTTTCGCGGAACCGAAGGCCCGGATTACAATCTGGGCCTTTTGTTTCCAGAAAATTATCCTCCCTTGTGAATAATAACTCTTGCGCTCATCAATAGAGAGCGCTACCATGGACACGGTGAATTATTCACAAGTAAGGATAAATATATCGGAGGAGCCATGAAGAAAATGACCCGAAGGATGCTTGCCGCCCTGTCGGCGACGATGATGGTGGCTGCCCTTGGCCTCGGCGGCTGTGCCGGCGGCGACGGCGCGCAGGAGAACGGCAGCGCGTCTGATGCCGGAGCAGGCGGGGGGTCGTCGGCCGCGAAGACGCAGGGGGCCGAGCCTGCGGGTGAGCCGGCCGGCGAGGCGGTGACCCTGCAGATCTTCGCCGCCAATTCGCTGACGAAGGCCATGGCCGAGGCTCAGGAGCTCTATACCCAGCAGAACCCGAACGTCACCTTCGGTGACACGCAGTACGAGGCTTCAGGCACCTTGAACGAGATGCTCGGTGCCGGCCAGTATGCCGACATCCTCATCACCGCTTCCAAGGGCACCATGGACGACGCCGTGGACGCGGGCTATGTGGACGAGGCCACGCGCAGCACCATGTTCACCAACCAGCTCGTGTTCGTGACCAAGGAGGGCGGCGAGCTGGCTGGCACCGACGTGACGCTTAGGGACGTGGCTGCCGGTGCCTATACCCTCTCCGTGGGCGACGAGAACGTGCCGGCCGGCAACTACGCCTGCCAGGCCCTCAGCACCGTGGGCGCCTACATCGAGCCCGACGGCACGACCGGCGCCGACGCGACCGGCAAGGGCGGCGAGTTCTCCGATGCGCTGAAGGGCAAGGTGACCCTCGGCGGCAAGGTGGGCGACGTGTGCAAGTACGCCGAGACGGGCGATGTGGATTTGGCCATGGTGTACACCTCGGACGTGTATCGCATGGGAGGCGTGACTATTTGCTCGGTGGTGCCGGACGACACCCATAGGGCCATCACCTATCCGGGCGCTGTCACGGCCCAGAGCGAGCACGCCGAGGCAGCCCGGGCTTTCCTGGAGTGGTGCATGACCGACGAGGACTGCGCCAAGATCTGGCAGGAGTGGGGCTTCGATATGGCGACGGAATAGCCTCATTTGTGAGACAATAGAGATGCGAGTGCGAACGGGGCCGAGGCGCCCCGTTCGCCATGTGCGGGGGGCATGCGGGGCGCCTGCATTGCCCGAAGAGGCGCATCGGGGCCTTCGGGCGGAGCTCGGGGGCTGTGGAAGAAGGGAGCGATATGCTGCGACGCTGCTTGCTCGCCGTGGCCGTGGCGTGCACGTGCGTGTTCGGCGCGACGACGGCATGGGCCGACGAGACATCGGAGGTGGACGTCTCGGCCGATGGCGACGCGGCCCGCATTGAGGGCGCGGCCTATGCTGTGGAGGGCTTCCAGCGTTCCCAAGTGGGCTCGAATCGCGCCATCGATGAGGTGTACTACGGCTACACCTACCGGCTCGACGGGCCCGATATGCTGGTCGCGGTGAATACGGCGGACTACGCGGTGGTCTACGTGCCGCAGCCGTGGTGCGAGCGGTTCGACATCGATCTTGCGGATACCGAGGCCCAGCAGCTGCTGAAGGACTATCTGGAGCCTTTGGACGAGGGCCTTTCCAAGGGCAACGTGGCTCTGGCCCGTCAGGAGACGTGGCACTTCACGAGCGAGACGACCTATGAGGTGGGGGAGGCAACCTTCGAGTTCGGGCGCGAGCTGAAGGAGGGCTACTACTATGTGGTGATCGCCGGGCCCGACGATGCCTTCAACGTGAAGGCGGAGGTGCGACCGGCCCAGATGGACTCGTGCATGCTCGTGGCCACCGATGATGCCGTCATCGCGAGCGCGGGCGGCCCCTTGGAGCAGTTAGCGGACTTCCTGGCTAACATGGATTACTCGCCTTTGTGGGTGACGCTCAAGACCTGCGGCGTGGCCATCGTGTTCGTGTTCTTCCTGGGGCTTGCGGCGGCGTACTTCACCCTGCGCCTCTCCAAGCGCGCTCAGGACATCTTCGACACCATCTTCACCATTCCCATGGTGCTGCCGCCCACGGTATGCGGCTTTCTGCTGCTCATGCTCTTGGGCCGCAACACCGCCTTCGGCCGCTTCTTCCAGGATGTGGGGTTCCCTTTGGCCTTCAGCTGGCAGGCCACGGTGATCGCCGCCGTGGTGGTGGCCTTTCCGCTCATGTACCGCAGCGCGCGCGGCGCCTTCGAGAGCCTGGACCCGAACATGTTGGATGCAGCTCGCACGCTCGGGTGGTCCGACGGGCGCATCTTCGTGCGGCTTATGCTGCCCCTGGCGTGGTCGTCCATTGCCTCAGGCACGGTACTCGCCTTCGCCCGCGCTCTGGGCGAGTTCGGCTGCACGCTGTTTCTGGCGGGCAACCAGCTGGGCAGCACGCGCACCATCCCCATCGCCATCTACTTCGAGTGGATGAACGGCAACCAGGCGGCCACGTGGTTCTGGACTATCGTGCTCATGGTGTTCAGCTTCATGGTCATCCTGTTCATCAACTTGTGGAGCCGCCACACGACGCGCTACCGCGAAAAGGCGCCGTCCGACGGACGCTCGCCGAAGCCCCCGCGTGAGGGGCGCCGCGGCGGTCGGGGGCGGAGGCGCGGCGTGGCTCGCGTGACGGAAGTGGCGGCAGCCGGTCCGGCCTGCGGCGGGGGAGCCGTCGAGCGCTTGGAAGATACGGCGTGGGGCGTGGAAGGGGGCGCGCGATGAGCCTTACGGTGAACATTCGCAAGAGCTACGGCTCGTTCACGCTGGACGTGGCCTTCGAGGCCGGAGACGAGGCCTTGGGCTTTCTCGGAGCTTCGGGGTGTGGCAAGAGCCTCACCCTGCGCTGCATCGCCGGCATCGAGATCCCCGATGAGGGGCGCATCGTCGTGAACGACCGGGTGTTCTTCGACTCGGCAGCGGGGGTGAACCTCACGCCGCAGCAGCGCAAGACGGCGCTCTTGTTCCAGAACTACATGCTCTTCCCGAACCTTACCGTGGCCGACAATATCGGCGCCGGCATCGGGCGCGAGGTGGGCAAGGAAGAGCGGGCGCGGGTCATCTCCGAGGAGCTGGAACGCTTCGGCCTGCGCGGCTTCGGCCAACGCTATCCGGCGCAGCTCTCGGGCGGACAGCAGCAGCGCGTGGCGCTTGCGCGCATGCTGGCGGCCCGGCCCGGCATCCTCATGCTGGACGAGCCCTTCAGCGCCCTGGACGCGCACCTGAAGGGCGTGCTCGAGCAGAACCTCGTGAGCCTGTTCGATGCCTACGAGGGGACGATTCTCTACGTGAGCCACGACATCGACGAGTCGCTGCGCTTTTGCGACCGCATCGCGGTGGTGGAGGCGGGGCGTATCGTGGAGATGGGCTCGGGCGACGATCTGGTGAACCGCCCCCAGTCGGTGGCGGGCCTGAAGCTGTCGGGTTGCAAGAACGCCGTGCCGGTTGTGCGCACGGGCCTCCATTACGTGCACGCGCCCCGCTGGGGGGTGGATGTGCGCTGCGCGCCGGAGGTGGCGGCCGACGTAGCGTGCCTCGGCGTGCGCGCCTTCTATCTAGAACGCGTGGAGGGGCCGGGGGAGAACTGCTACCGCATGCGGGTGGACCGCACGAGCGACTCGCGCTTCGAGCGCACGGTGCTTTTGGCCTTCCTCGACCGAGACCCGAAAGACGCGGCCGTGAGCTTCGACGACAACGAGATGAGCTATCTGCACCAGCACCTGTTCTGGCGCGTGAGCAAGCGCGAGCCGGAGCAGGCGCTGCCCGAGGTGGGCGACGAGCTGTGGATTCGCATTCCGCCGGATAAAGTGTATCTGGTGGGGCGTTAGGCGGTAACGAGGGAGGGCGGCGCGCGTACAGCTGCCCTCCTCTTATCTGCACCTTAAAATGTGCGGTGAGTTTTCCCTGATCAACAATGTCACTCACCCATGTTGCGTGAGGAATTTCACAGCGAATTCGGCAATTTCAGACAGTCTGCGGGTGGCCTTGCCGGGACTTCTGCGCCTATAGTGGGGGCCATGATGAGGGCCGCCTCGGGGGAGCGTTCCGCGGGATTGCGGAGGCTGCGGGGCGGCGCGGTGAGGAGAATCGCATAAAGAGGGGAGGGGCGCATCATTCGATGTGCGCATGCTATGACTGATGTTCGATTTGATTCCGAGGCGTTGGCAGTTTCCGGAGGCTTCGACGAGTCCTCCGATGCCGAGGAGACGCCCGTCGACGACCGCTCCATGAGCGCCGAGGATCTGCCCTGCGCCGCCGAGCTCACCTTCGAGGAGAAGCTCGCGGCGCTGAACCGCACGGTGATGCGGCATCCCCTGAACCGCGAGATCCTCTACAAGACGCTCGCCTTCTGCGAGACGGAGCGCCCGCTGCGCGAGGCCGAGGACTTCATCGCGGCCCTGCCCCAGTTCAATCTGGCCACGCAGAACCAATACTACCTGCTCATCTCGCTCGTGAAGGCTCACGGCTTGGAGCTTGTCGAGCGCGACGAGGCCGGCGAGCCCGTGACCGCGGCGCAGAAGGAGGGCCTCACCGAAGACGAGGTGGACGACCTGGTGGCCGCCATCTCCTTCAAGACCACCGAGGTGGGCGCCTACTTCGTGGAGTACAACAAGCCCTCCGCGCGCCTGGTGGATCTGCTGGGCCTGGATCCCGGCCGGGCGGACACTTATCGCGAGCTTTTGGAATACGTGGCCGGCCAGGCGCGGCCCTACCGCGACATAGAGGCATTTCTGGACGGGCGCCCCGCGCTGCAGACCGTCATCGACGGGCGGCCGGAGACGATGCAGCCCTCAGTTTTCGTGGACAAGCTCGAGCGCGCAGGCGCTCTGGTTTGGAAAGATGGTTGGACGTTGACCGAGGAGGGAAGGGAGTTTCTGGAAGAACTAAAGGTAGACGGACAAGCATAGCAAGCAACGTAAGAGGAGAGGAAATTCTATGTCAAAGACCAGTTTGACACGGCGCAGCTTCGTCAAGGTGTCCGCGCTGGCGGGCGCGGCGGCGGCTGTGGGCGCCTCCATGGCCGGCTGCATGCAGGACGCGGCCCCCGAGGAGGGGCTCGCCGGCACCGGCGATGCGGTATCGAGCACCGAGGGGCTCACGCGCGTTCGCACGAGCTGCCACGGCTGCATTCAGATGTGCCCGGCTATCGCCTACATGAAAGACGGCGTGGTGGTGAAGCTCGAAGGCGATCCCGAGGCTCCGGTCTCGCGCGGCTCGCTCTGCATCAAGGGCCTGAACCAGCTGCACACCATGTACAGCCCCCGCCGCATCCTGCACCCGCTGCGCCGAGCCGGCGAGCGCGGCGAGAACAAATGGGAGGTCATCTCCTGGGACGAGGCCATCACCGAGGCGGCCACCCACATCAAGGAGGCCATCGACCAGTACGGCAACTACGCCTTCTTCGCCAGCGTGGGCGGCGGCGGGTCCTACTCGTTCATGGAGGCCATGACGCTGCCCATGGCCTTCGGCAGCCCCACGGTGTTCGAGCCGGGCTGCGCCCAGTGCTATCTGCCCCGCTGGTCCATGTCGAAGCTCTTCTACGGCGGCGACGACCAGTCCATTGCCGACAACGCCGTGCAGGAGATCTTCAAGGTAACTGACAACAAGACCGAGGTCGTCGTCATCTGGGGCGCCCAGCCCTCGGTGTCCGAGACGGCCGAGTCGGGCCGCGGCATGGCGGAGCTTCGCGCCGCCGGCGTGAAGACCGTGGTCGTGGATCCGAACTTCTCGCCCGACGCCGTGAAGGCCGACGTGTGGCTGCCCGTGCGTCCCGGCACCGATACGAAGCTGCTGCTCTCGTGGTTCCGCTACATCTTCGAGAACAAGCTCTACGACGAGGAGTTCACGAAGTACTGGACGAACCTGCCCTTCCTCATCGACCCCGATACCAAGCTGCCGGTGAAGGCCCAGGAGCTGTTCCCCGACTTCCAGCAGACCACGCCCGAGAACACCCCGGCCTATGTGTGCTTCGATCTGAAGACGAACGCCGTGGCTCCCTTCGAGTACTCCGCTCCGGCCGACGCGACGGTGGATCCGGAGGTCTTCTGGGCCGGCGAGTTCAACGGCAAGCAGTACAAGACGGCCGGCCAGATCTACAAGGAGGAGGCCGAGCCCTGGACGCTCGAGAAGACCGCCGAGGAGTGCTGGCTCCAGGCTGACAAGATCGAGGCGGCCATCAAGCTGTACGTGGAGAACAACGGCGGCATCGCCAACGGCGTGGCCTCCGACATGACCGAGTCGGCCTCCCAGGTGCCGCTGGGCTGCATGGGCCTGGACTCCATCATGGGCCGCATCAACAAGCCCGGCGTCACCATGACCAAGAAGGCCTCCGGTGTGTTCGGCCCCACCGGCGAGGTTGCCGCGCCGACGCGCCCGCTCACCTACAACAACGGCTTCGACGGCATGTTCTCCGATATGTACGGCGTGGGCGCGGTCATCGGCATGTCCGACGCCGAGAACGAGGCGCGCATCAAGGAGCTGGGCAAGGTCATGCCCGATTCCCAGAAGACCCTGAACAAGCTGCTGCAGGACCGCCTGGGCATGAAGGACCACAAGGGCCTCTACGCCTGGTGCCACTCCCACATTCCCACGGTGCGCAACGCCATCGCCACCGGCGAGCCCTACAAGCCCCGCGTGTGGTTCGACATGTCCGGCAACAAGCTGGCCATGCTCGGCAACGCGAAGTCCTGGTACGAGGTGTTCCCCGAGGTGGACTACATCATCGGCCAGTACCCGCACCTCACCTCCTTCCACATCGAGGCGTGCGACTTGGTCTTCCCGCTGCGCGAGTGGCTGGAGGAGCCCATGGTGAACATGAGCCAGCTGGATACCCAGTGGCTGCAGAACGAGTGCGTGCACATCGGCGAGACCGTGTCCCACTCCATCCCGGCCGCCCAGGTGGTGGAGAAGTGCCGCGAGCTGTGGGGCGGCCACATTCCCGGCGGCCTGGAGCTCGGCGAGGGCACGGCCTACCTGGGCAGCCCCACCGAGGCCGCCGTCAAGCAGGGCGTGGCCGACACGCTCGGCGCCCCCGACTGGGAGACGTTGCAGGCCAATGTGGACGAGTACGTGCCGCACGTCACCCCCGACTACTGGAAGTACAACCAGCATGAGGAGATCGCCGACGACGGGCTGCCCGCGGGCTTCGGCACCGAGTCGCGCAAGGTGGAGACCTACTGCCAGATCCTGCTGAAGCTGGCGCGCAACGGGTATCCGTTCTGCTATCCCGAGCCTCAGGAGGCCTGCGAGGACTACAGCCCCATCTGCGTGCCCATCGAGCCGGTGGAGAGCCCGTACGAGGGCATGCCGGGCTACGACGCCGAGTACCCCTTCGTGCTGACGAGCGGACGCGTGCCCTACTTCCACCACGGCACCATGCGCCATGCGCCGTTCAGTCGCGAGCTGTTCCCCTGCGCCGAGATCCGCATCAACCCGGCCAGCGCCAAGGAGCTGGGCATCGAGCACATGGATTGGGTGAAGGTGACGAGCCGCCGCGGCGAGGTGCACGCCCGTGCCTACCTGACCGAGGGCGTCCACCCCAAGACCGTGTGGATGGAGCGCTTCTGGAACCCCGAGTGCTACGACGCCTCCCAGACCAACCCCACCGGCGGCTGGCGCGAGTGCAACGTGAACGTGCTCACCAAGAACGACGCCCCCTTCAACGAGGTCTACGGCTCCTATACCAACCGCGGCTTCACGGTGAAGATCGAGAAGTCCACCCGCCCGGAGAACATCTGGGTGGAGGCCGAGGAGTTCGAGCCCTTCATGCCGACCGCCGAAATGCTCGCTGAAGCCCAGACGAAGGATGTGTTCTAATGAAAAATACGCTTGTCATCGATTTGGACCGCTGCTCGGGCTGCGACTCCTGCGTGGCCGCCTGCAAGCACGAGAATCAGATGGGCCTGGGCGTGGTGCGCAACCACGTGTCCGCCGTGGGGCCTGTGGGTACCTTCCCGGACATCGAGATGTACTGGCTGCCCATGCAGTGCCAGCAGTGCGAGAACCCCGGCTGCATCGAGGTGTGCCCCACCGGCGCCTCCTACCGCGACGAGGAGACCGGCGTGGTGCTCGTGAACACCGAGGACTGCATCGGCTGCGAGAGCTGCCTCAAGGGCTGCCCCTACGGCGTGCGCCACATGGACCCGAAGACCAATACCATCGAGAAGTGCACGCTGTGCTATCAGCGTCGCAACGACGAGAACTGGGAGCCGGCCTGCGTTCACAACTGCTGCTGCGGCGCCCGCGTCTTCGGCGATTTGGACGACCCGGAGAGCGCGGCCTCCAAGGCCGTTGCCGCCGCCGGCGAGAATGCCCACTACCTGTGGGATCCCGCGAGCCTTTCCCCCACGACGGTCTACATCCTCTCGGAGAAGACCGCCAAGTGGCAGGATGAGCCCGTGGAGGTCACCCGCTACGAGAAGCAGTAGCCCGCCTACCGCGCGAGGGGTGCGCCGCGCCCAGCCTGCGGGCGCCCCTCACTTTCCCAGGCTTCCCGGCCGCCGCTCCCTCCCGACCCGGCGGCCGGGGCCCCTCGGGGCGCGGACAGGCGCCGCAGCCGCGATCTGCAGCCCTCTGTGCAGGGCAAAGACGCCGCCCTTGATCGCCCTTGCGCGTCTCGGGCGCAGCCGGGCCGGGCGAGGACGGCGTCTTTGCGCTACAGCTATAATGGGAGCAACCGACGACGTGAGGAGAGGGACCGATGGAGGAGCAGTTGAGGGACGGGCAGGCGCCCGATGCCGATATCACCGAGGAGATGATCGCGGCCTGCCGGGGGCGGGCTGCCTTCTACGATATGCTGGCGGCCATCTACTTCCGCCCGCTTTCCGCCGAGCAGATCGAGAACATCGCCGAGACCGACTGGTCGGAGTACGCCGATGTGAACGAGCTGTTCGCCGATGGGCTGAACGACATGAGCCGTTACCTGCGCAAGCGCAATTCCGGCACCCGCCAGGAGCTGGCCGTGGACTTCACGAGCGCGTTCGCCGGCACCTCGTCGTGGAAGGGCCGCTACGCGGTGCCCTACGAGAGCGTGCACACGAGCGACGAGGGGCTCATGTTCCAGGACGCCTACCACGAGGTGTTCCAGCTGTACAAGGCCAACCACGTGGCCAAGGCCGAGGGCTACGACTTCCCCCACGACCATCTGTCGTTCATGTGCGAGTTCCTCGTGGTCGTCTCCGACCGCATCGCGGCGGCGCTTAAGGCCGGCGACGATGCCGAGGCCCTGCGCCAGGTGCGCCTCTCCCGGGCGTTTCTGGCCGACCACATCCTGTCGTGGTTCGACAGGTTCCAGGAGCTGGCCCTGCTGCTTCTGGAGACGCGCTTCTACCGCGGGGTGCTGAAGGTGTCCAAGGGCTTCTTCCAGGAGGACGCCGCCCTTCTGGACTCCATGGCCGTGGAGCTCGAGCAGCGTCTGGGAGAAAGGTAGTACCATGGATTTCGCCCTCATTCTTGCCGCGTCGGTGGCAGCGTGCTTCGTGCTGCGCAACCCCCTGAAGGCCTGCCCGCTGGCCTTCTATCTGGCGGCCATCGCTATGGACGTGCTGTACGTGTACGGCGTGTTCTTCGGGCTGCCGCGTGCGGTATGGAGCCCGCTGTTCGTGCTCGTGCAGAAGTGCGAGCTGGCACTCGCGCTGTTCACCGTGGTCATGTTCATCGGCTGCCTGTCCCGGGAGGGGCGCGCCTACAGGTGGCTCAAGCCGGTGCGCAGCGAGCTGTCCATCGTGGCGTGGTTCCTCTCGCTCGGGCACATGGCGGTGTACCTGGAAAGCTATCTGCCGCGCCTTCTGGGCTCCGGTGCGGTGAGTGGCAACGTGGTGGCCTCCTTCGCCCTGGCTGTGGTGCTGCTCGTCTTGCTCGTGGTACTCGGCGTGACGTCGTTCGCCTTCGTGAAGAAGCGCATGCGCACTGACACGTGGAAGCGGGTGCAGAAGCTGGCCTACCCCTTCTTCGCCCTCGTGTACGTGCACCTGCTGCTGATGCTCCTGCCCTCGGCCCTGCACGGCGGCGCGGCCTCCTCGGCATCGGTGGCGGTGTACTCGGTGGTGTTCGTCGCCTACGGGCTTACCCGCGTGGGGCGGGCTCTCGTCGACCGGCGTGAGGAGGCTGCGTCCGTTCGATCTGCGGCCGCCTTCTCTGACGAGTTGGATGTGGTATCGTAGCCGGACGACAATGACGGGAAGCGCTCCGCGATGTGCGGAGCGCTTCCCCCGTTGAGGGGGAGGGACATGACCGCGACGCGGACGTTTCTGGCGAAGCTCGTGAAGGCGTGGCCGGCGCTGCCGTACCTGTCGCTGGGCGCGTGGCTTGCATCCATCTGCATTGCCAGCTCGGGGACGGCGTGGCTGTCGGACACTGAGGTGGACGGGGCGAACCTGTCATCGCTGTACATCTACGCCTCGCTGGCGGCGGGGGTGGTTCTTCTGGCTGCCACGTTCGCGGCTCCCCGGGTACAGGAGGCGCTTCGCCGGCCACGGACGGCGATTGCGGCCGGCGTGCTGGCTGCGGCGGGCAACGCCCTCGTCATCGCCATCGGCCCCTACTATCTGACGGCGTACCTCCCGGCGGAGGCTATCTATGCGCTCTTCCGCGTCGGGGGATTCTGCCTCGGCGCGGGTCTGGGCGTCATCGCCCTGCGCTGCGCCCAGCTCTACGGCGCGTTGCCGCCGCGCCAGGTGATTGCCTACGTTGCTTTCTCCCAGGTGCTCGTGGCCTGCGCCTTCTTCGTCGTCGTAGGGTCGCCTTCCTGGGGGCCGGTGTCGGGAGGCCCGGCCTTGGCCGGCATCGTGGCCTTCGTGGGGCTGCCCTTGTTGGCAGGCTGCATGGCCTCGCTTTCCCGCTACAGCGATGAGACTGTTCCCGTAAGCGGCCGCGTTGTCACGCGGTCTGCGCTCCCGCGGTCGTTCTGGAAGCTTCTGGCCGTGGTGTTCGTGTTCTCGTGCATCGTGTCGTCGGTGTACGCATCGGTGGTGGCCGTGTCTCCCATCGGCACCACGCTGAACGGATCGCGCCTCGTCATGGTGGTGCGGATGCTCTTGGCCGCGGCCCTGGCATGCGTGGCCGTCGGCACCGAAGGCGATAAGCTCAACTTCGGCAAGGCCTATTCCATCGTGATGGTGGCCTCGGTGGCGCTCGTGGCCTGCCTGCCGCTCGTGTCGGTGTTGCACACGGTGCTCGCCCAGGTGGTTTCGTTGGCGAGTGTGGTATTCGAGCTGTTTTTGTGGTGCACGCTCGCCTTCATCGTGTACCAGAGGCGTATCTCCGCGGTGATCGTGTTCGGCTACGGCTACGGCGCCTATCTGCTCGGCAGCGGTTTCGGGTGGCTGTTCGGCGTGCAGGTGCTCGGCTCCCTGTTCGGGGCCATCGGCGAGTCGTTCGCCTACATGATCATGGCGCTCGTGGTGCTCGCCTGTGCCTTCATCATCTTCTCGGAACGCGAGTTCGACCGGCTGTTCGCCCCGGCCGAGGAGGGCGCGCCCTCGCTCGGCGACTTGTTGCGTCAGGATCTGGCCGCCGGCGACGAGACCGACGGCTCTGCGGAGGGCGAGCCGGTGCGCAAGGGGCGCTTCGGCGTGGCCATCGACCAGCTGGCGACAGCCTACCAACTCTCGCCGCGCGAGACCGATGTGCTGCGCTGCCTGGCCATGGGCTACAACTCCTCCACCACCGCCAGCAAGCTCTCCATCTCGTGGAACACCGTGCGCACCCATACCCGCAACATCTACGGGAAGCTGGGGGTGCACTCCCATCAGGAGCTGATCGCTCTGGTAGACGAGGCCACGGCGGGGGAGTAGCGCGGGTTTTCCCAAGGATGGCGGCTGCCCCGGGCGGCGCTCGGCTGTGAGCTGGGCGCTCGGTGCTCCCGGTTGCGCTTTATTCGCGCTCGTCTATAATGGTGCGCCAAGAGAAGAGACGGGGGAGAGCCTTGAAAGATTCCCATGGGCGTGTGATCGACTACCTGCGCCTTTCGCTGACCGACCGCTGCAATTTCCGTTGCGTGTACTGCATGCCCGAAGACGGTGTGTGCCAGATGGGCCACGACGAGATCCTGCGCATTGAGGAGATCGAGCGCTTGGTGCACGTGGCCGCCGGCCTCGGCATCAGGAGCGTGCGCCTCACGGGCGGCGAGCCTTTGGTGCGCAAGGGCGTGGTCGACCTGGTGCGCGCCATCACCGACATTCCCGGCATCGAGAACGTGTCCATGACCACTAACGGCGTGCTTCTGCCGCAGATGGTGGATGACCTGAAAGCCGCGGGCCTTTCGCGGGTGAACATCTCGCTGGACACGCTGGACGCCGAGCAGTTCCGCGCCATCACGCGGGTGGGGCGGCTGGAGGATACCCTCGCGGGCATCGATGCGGCCCTGGAAGCGGGGCTTTCCCCGGTGAAGGTGAACGCCGTTACCGTGCGCAGCCTGAACCAGGACTTCCTCGCCTTCGCGAAGCTCTCGCTGGACCGTCCCCTGCACGTGCGCTTCATCGAGTACATGCCCGTCGGCAACGCCGAGGGCGAGGGCGGCACGGGCTGGGGTGTGGCCGATGTGATTCCCTCCGAGGAGCTCATCGAGCGCATCAGCGCCGAGGCCGCCGCAGCCGGGCTGCCGGCGCTCGTGCCCGCATCGCGCTCGAGCAAGCCCGTGGGCTGGGGTCCGGCGCGCTACTTCGAGTTCCCGGGGGCGGCGGGTACCGTGGGCTTCATCAGCCCGCTGTCGCGCCACTTCTGCGGCGAGTGCAACCGCCTGCGCGTGACCGCTGACGGAAAGGTGCGGCCGTGCCTGTTCTCCGACGACGAGTACGACGTGCGGGCCGCCCTGCGTGCCGGCGACGACGCGGCGGCGCGGGACGTGCTGCTGACGGCGCTTGGCGCCAAGCCCGATGAGCACCATGACAAGGTAGGCACCGAGCGGAACATGTCGCAGATCGGAGGGTAGGCCCCTCGGGCTGTCTGGGCCCGCGCTCGGGGCAAGGGCGCTGTGCTCAGACAGTCCTCGCTTTGCGGAAATGCCCACCGGGCATTTCCGGTCGCTGCGGAACTCCGCGCGGACCCTCGCCCCGAGCGCGGGCCCTTCAATCCCGGCTGTTTCCCGTGAATCTCTAGGAAAGGAAAGGCAATGACCGATCAGCTGACCCATATCGACGAGAACGGCGACGTGCGCATGGTGGATGTGTCGCAAAAGGCCGACACCGAGCGCGTGGCCGTGGCCGAGGGCTTCATCTCCATGAAGCCGGAGACGCTCGCGCTCATCGTGGAGGGCAAGGCGGCCAAGGGCGATGTGCTCGCCTGCGCGCGCGTGGCCGGCGTCATGGCCGCGAAGAAAACGAGCGAGCTTATTCCCATGTGCCACCCGCTGAACATCACCAAGGCGAAGGTGGAGTGCGCACCGGTGCGCGAAGGCGAGCGCGCCGACGGCCGCGTGGGCATTCACGTGATCACGACGTGCGGCGTGACCGGCAAGACCGGTATCGAGATGGAGGCGCTCACGGCGGCAAGTGTGGCGTGCCTCACCGTGTACGACATGTGCAAGGCGGTCGATCGCGGCATGGAGATAACCGATGTGCGCCTGCTGAAGAAAGACGGCGGCAAGACGGGCCTGTGGCTCCGGGAGGGGTAGGAGCACCAGATTCGCCGCATGCAACGAAGGCGACGATGCCCGGCCGGGAGCCGGGCATTCTTTTCGCAGAAGCGAAAGCCCCGGCCGGGGAGGGACGGCCGGGGGCTTTGTCGGTTATCTGCGGGTCCGGGAGGGAGAAGGCCCCGCAGCGGGAATGGCGTTTCGGATGAGTCGGAGCGCGGCCGGTATGGGCTGCGCTCCGACCCGCTGGCATTGCTAGCCGAGGAACTTCGCCACGGACTTGCCGCACTCGCGGCCGAGCACCAGCGCGAAAGCGAGCGAGCAGCCGGGGATGGGAGTCACGTATTCGGTGCCGAAGCGGCGGCCACAGTCGTTGCCCGACACGTACAGGCCGGGGATGGGCTCGTAGTTGGCGTCCAGCGCGTTCTGCTCGCCGTCGGTGATGATGCCGCCCATGGTGACCATGGTCTCGCCGAGCACCGGGTCGAAGGTGCAGGCGTAGAAGGGGCCGTCCTTCACCGGGAAGAGCACTTCCTTCGCGCGGCCGAACTCCTCGTCCACGCCGGCGTCGCAGTAGCCGTTCCAACGCTCCATCTGAGCGACGAACTCGGTGACGGCATCGCCGGAAAGGCCCATCTGGGAGGCGAGGCCCTCGAGGGTGTCGTCGGCGATCCACTCCACCTGGGTCATGGGGCCGTGGCCGCCCGGGCCTTCTTCCTCGGTCTGCTCGGGCTCTTCGTAGGTGCCCTTGAACTTGGCGTAGGCGGTGTCCAGGGACTCGCGCAGGGAGGAGATGTTCTCCTCGTTGGCGGTAAAGCCGGCGTGCTGGGGCAGGGTGTACTGGCGATAGTCGGTGAAGCTGTTGTCCACCACGGCGTACTTGGTCTTGCGGCTCATGAACACCGTCTGATAGCCGCGCTGTTCGCTGGTAGGATAGTACTCGTTGGCGAAGCGCTTACCAGACTCATCGATCCATACGGCCTGGGGCAGGCAGTTCATCTTGCCGGGCACAGCCAGGCCCTTCATGTTCATGCCGGCCACCGGGGTCGTCTCCAGGTGCGCGCCGGCCCAGTAGGCCATCTGGACACCGCGGCCGTCGTTGGCCGACATGGAGGTCAGCGCGTCGTTGCCGGCAAGGGCCTGGGCCATGTCGGGCATGAAGTAGGCCATCATCTCGGGATTGCCGCCCATGCCGCCGCAGGCGATGACGACGGCCTTGCTGTTCACCTTGATGTAGCCGCTGTCGTCCTTCGCCACGAGGCCCGCGACCGCGCCGTTCTCCATGATGACGTACTCGGCGGTAGTGCCGAAGTGGAACTCGGCGCCTTTGTCCTCGGCAACGGCCTTGTTGGAGAGGATGATCTTGGTCTGGTTGCACTCCTGGCCGTAGAACGAGCAGACGCTGGCCCAGAACTTGATGCCGGAAAGCTCGCTCATCTGATGCTCGGTGGGCGGGAAGAACGCCGTGGTCATGGATGCGAAGTCATCGTCGGTCAGCTGATCGAGGTACCAGTTGGAGTTGGCCTCGGAGTTCTGGGCGAACTTCATGACCAAAGACGGATTCGGCATATTCGAGGTGATCTTCATGAAGTTCTGGTAGAACTCCACCGGATCGATGTGCGGCACGCCGCGCTCCTTCAAGATAGCTGCGTTCAGCGAAGCGAACTCGTTGCCCACGGCGGCGAAGGTGTCCTCGGGCTGCTTTTCGATCATGACAACCTTCTTGCCCTGCTCGGCCAGCTCGCGGCATGCGCACATGCCGGCGTAGCCCATGCCCGCGACGACAACGTCGCAGTCGATTTCGGTGGCGAACTCGGTCACCTCGGCCGGCGGCGTCATCCAGCTGGTGTCGGTGACGTTGTGGATGTGCACATCGCTCGCGCCGGCTCCCTGGGCTGCCGAGTCAGTGTCGGCGGTGTCGGTTGCGCTCGCGTTGCCGTTGGCGGTCGGCGCGCAGCCGGCCAGGCCCGCCACGCCGGCGGCTGCGGCGGCCACCGCGCCCATGCCGATGAACGAGCGACGGGACATGCCCTTCAGGTTCTCCTTGCTCATTTCCCTTGTCCTCCCTTGCAGATAGGGTTTTGGCTTCTTGCCCGGCGCCTATCGCGCTGGGCTGGGGCCATGGTGGCACGGAGGCGGGGTCGCAAGGAATCGTCGGAGTGGGGTATTTGTCGGAAAAAGCCCTCGCGGATTTGGGGTAGATAGGCATAAACCTCAGTTCAGAGCCGATAAAGGAAATTAAGGCGGCAGCGCTTTCGCGGGGGATCATTGGGTATACTACACAGCAATCGATTGCAAAGCGGAAGTCGGGGAGGGCGGCGCGGATGCATCTCAGCTCATCGTTCAAATTGGAGACGCTTATGCTGGCGGCGTTTTTGGTCACGCTGCCGGTGTACGCGCCGAATCACTTGCTGTTCGAGACGGGCGTGTTCGAGACGGCGGTGTTCATGGCGCCATTTGCCAACACGCTGCTTGCCTCCTCGCTTGTTGCCGGCACGGCGGCGGCGTGCGTGTCGGCGCGTCCCGGGGCATCGGTGCGTCTGCTGGAGAAGGGCTGGGTGTTCGGCGGCGCGGCCTGCTATCTGATCGGCTACCTGCTCTTCGTGCTGGCCGCCGCGCTGCCCGGTTTCGGCACGGCGGCTGTGGGCGTGGCGGCGGGGCTGCTCCTTGCCTTGGGCACGGTGGAGCTTGCTGTGGCCTGGGGAGCCTATATGGCCCAGTACAGTTTGCGTCAAGCACTTCTGTGGGTGGCGCTCATGGTGGGGCTCTCCTCGCTTCTGGAAATGCTGCTGGCCTCGGTGGCTTTCGCCGTGGGGCTGCTCGTGTTCTGCGTGCTGCTGCCCTTGAGCTGCTTTCTTCCCTGCTGGAAGACCCATCGCGGCGAGCTGGTCTGGCGGCCGGATGCATCGGCCGCCGAGAGCCGGGGCGCGCAGGCGGCTTCCGCGGGGCTCACAATGCGCCGGGGACTTGCCACCATGGCGCAGCTTCTGGCTATGCCCTTTGCGGGGCTCATGGTGTTCGCCTTCCTCATGGGCGCGCGCAAATTCATTCTGTTCGACGTGATGCACATGGAGGTGCTCGGGTGCGTGCTGGGGGCGCTTGTGGTGGTGCCGCTGTGCTTCGTGCGCTCGTCGCGGCCGCTTCTGCCCGTTATCTACCGGCTCGTGCTGCCGGCCTTCGCGCTCGTGCTCATCTTCCTGAACAGCTTTCCCGGCGGCACCGTTCCGCTGTGGTTCGCCGCGTGGCTGACCTACGTGTTCTTCGGCATGCTCGCTATTCTGGCCCTGGCGAGCCTGGTGGCGCTCGCCCATGGCGGCGAGCTGCCCTGCGGGTTCGTCTACGGTGTGGCCGTGGCGGGTTTCGCCGCCTGCTCCATCTTGGGTGTTGCCGCGGCGACCACTCCTCCCTTCCAGGAGCAGGAGGGCGGCCCGGCGCTTTTGGTGGTGAGCACGCTGTTCTTCGTAGCGCTCATCGGCGAGGCGCTGCTCTCGCTGTGGCGCGCCTCGCGGGCGGCGGCCTGCGAGGAGGGGGCCGCCGCAGGTGCGGTGGTCTGCGACGACAACGGGCTGCCGGGCCGTCTGGTGCCTCGGCGTGCGCCCGATGTGGCCGCCCGCTGCGCGATGCTTGCCGATGAGGCATCGCTCACCCCGCGCGAGCGGGAGATCCTGGGGTATCTGGGCCGCGGCCACGGCATCGCCTTCATTGCTGGCACGCTCGTCATCTCCGAGAGCACGGTGCGCACCCACGTGAAGGCCATCTACCGCAAGATCGGCGTGAGCTCCCGCGAGGAGCTGCTGGAGCGCGTGGACGAGGGGTAGTCTCCCTCCGCGGCGCGCGGGGCGTGAAGCGGTTGGTTCCTTGGCTGAGGGGGCGGCTGGCTCCTTGGTTGGGAGGCGGCTGTAGTGTTCGCGGCGATTTCCTGGCGCACAATTGCGGTTCTGGTGCATGAAAGCGGTCCTCGATCTTCTTTGGATGCTCTTTTGCGGCAAAATGGGCCATTATTTGCGTCTGTTGCGCATGAAGATGCCTTCGCATGCACCGATAACGCAATTATGCGCCAGTTTGAGCGGCATGCACCTACATGCGGGGGCTGGAGGAGTGCGACTTGCAGGCGGGCGGGGAATGCGGCTTACGGGGCACGCCGGGGAGGCCTGCGGGCTTCCGTAGAAAAAACGTGCGAGGTGCTTGGCGTATTCCCTGCGCGGCCCCCTTGTGGTACCATGAGCCGCTGTTGTATTCGTGTTTTGAAGGGACGTATCCATGTCAGGGCATTCTAAGTGGGCAACCACCAAACACCGCAAGGCCGCGCAGGACGCGAAGCGCTCGGCTTTGTTCTCCAAGCTGGCTCGTAACATCACCGTGGCAGCCAAGGAGGGTGGCGACCCGAACCCCGACAACAATGCGTCGCTGGCCGCCGCCATCGAGAAGGCCAAGGGCTATTCCATGCCCAAGGACAAGATCAAGACCGCCATCGACAAGGCCTTCGGCTCCGGCAAGGACGCCGCCAGCTACGAGACCGTGGTCTACGAGGGCTACGGCCCGGCCGGCGTGGCCGTGCTCTGCGAGGCCCTGACCGACAATCGCAACCGCACCGCCGCCGACGTGCGCGCGGCGTTCTCCCATTCCGGCGGCAACCTGGGCACCTCGGGCTCGGTGGCGTTCCAGTTCGACCGCAAGGGCCAGATCATCGTGTCCAAGGAAGTGGAGACCGGTGACAAGAAGAACCCCATCGCCCCCAACGGCGCCGCGGCCGACGAGGAGGAGTTCATGCTCGCCGTGGCCGAGGCCGGCGGCGACGACTACGAGGATGCTGATGAGGAGTGGATCGTCTACACCGCGCCGAGCGATCTCATGGCCGTGGTGAAGGAGCTGGAGGCCCAGGGCGTGGCCGTGAAGGGCGCCGAGATGACCATGATCGCCAACACGCCCTCGGCGGTGTCGGTGGCCGACGCGAAGAAGGTCATGCGCCTCATCGACAAGCTGGAGGAGCTGGAGGATCTGCAGGCGGTGTACCACACCATGGACATCACCGACGAGATCGCCGAGGCGCTCGACGAGTAATCGCGCAGCCTCGCATAGCGTGCGCCTGCAAGGGGCGCCGGGCTCGGGCTCGGCGCCCCTTTTGTTATGCGGGCGGTGGCGGCGCCTCTTCTCATGTGTGGGGGCTGTCAGGGGTAGCTCTCTTGTTGGAAAGTGCCCAGGAACCCCCCCCTGGCGGCTTGTTAGCGCGAGAGAGCTGCTAAGGGACCGCCCTTCGACAGCTCGGGTGGGCCCTCGCCTTTCGGGGGCGCAGACGCCCCGCGCAACATTCCGGAAACATCGGGGCGGGGAAATCTGGTAGGGTAAAGGCACGTAAACGCGCGGGAGACATGCTGCCGAGCGCGGCGCCCCGCCATTCGACAAGGGAGGCTCCATGGGTTTTCTCGAAGGTAAGACCGCCATCATCACCGGCGCCGGCTTTGCGGCACTGAAGGACGGCAGCGCCGGTTCCATCGGCTACGGCATCGCCACGGCGTATGCCAAGGAGGGCGCGAACCTGGTCATCACCGGCCGCAACGTGCAGAAGCTGGAGACGGCCAAGGAGAAGCTGGAGGCCGAGTTCGGCATCCAGGTGCTCGTGGTGGCCGCCGACGTGAACGCGGGCGCCGACAACAAAGCCGTGGTGCAGAACGTGGTGGACCAGGCCATTGAGAAGTTCGGCCGCATTGACGTGCTGGTGAACAACGCTCAGGCCTCCGCTTCCGGCGTCACCCTGGCCGACCACACCACCGACCAGTTCGACCTGGCCATCTACTCGGGCCTGTACGCCACCTTCTACTATATGCAGGCGTGCTACCCCCACTTGAAAGAGACGAAGGGCTCGGTCATCAACTTCGCCAGCGGTGCGGGGCTGTTCGGCAACTACGGCCAGTGCGCCTACGCGGCGGCCAAGGAGGGCATCCGCGGCCTTACCCGTGTGGCCGCCACCGAGTGGGGCCCCGACGGCATCAACGTGAACGTGGTGTGCCCGCTGGCCTGGACCGCCGCCCTGGAGAACTTCCAGGAGGCCTACCCGGAGGCCTTCGAGGCCAACGTGCACATGCCTCCCATGGGCCACTACGGCAACGTGGAGACCGAGATCGGGCGCGTGGTGGTGCAGCTTGCGAACCCCGACTTCAAGTTCATGAGCGGCGAGACCCTCACCCTGGAAGGCGGCATGGGCCTGCGCCCGTAATTGTTCTTGCAATCAGCAAACATATGTTCTATGATAAGCCCCACTGATTTTGGAAAGTGGGGCTTATCTGTTGGCTGGCACGGCGCGCATCATACTGGGAATCGACCCGGGCCTGGCCCATACGGGCTGGGGCGTGGTGGAGCAGTGCGGCTCGCGGCTGGGATGCGTGGCCTACGGGTGCGTGGCCACGCCGGCCGATAGGCCCCTGGCCGAGCGGCTACTGAAGATACACCATCAGGTGGGGGCCGTGATCGAGCGGTTCCGGCCCAGCTGCGTGGGCATCGAGACGGTGTGGTTCGGCAACAACGTGACGGCGGCCTTCGCCACGGGCCAGGCCCGCGGTGCGGCGCTCGTGGCCTGCGCCGAGATGGGGCTTGCCGTGGGCGAGTACTCGCCGAGCCAGATAAAGCTCGCTGTGGTGGGCGAGGGCACGGCCGAGAAGGAGCAGGTGCAGTACATGGTGCGCCATCTGCTGAAACTCGAGCGCGATCCGGCACCCGACCACGCGGCCGACGCCCTGGCCGCGGCCATTTGCTATACGACCCACGAGACGGGGAGGTTCGCATGATAGCGTTTCTGAGCGGGGAAGTGGCGGCGGTGCTGCCGCCGAATACGGCCTACATCGATGTGGCCGGGGTGGGCTATGCCGTGTCCATGCCCCAGGGAGATTTGGGCAAGCTGGAAGTGGGCAAGTCGGCGCGCGTGCTCACCTACCTGTCGGTGAGCGACAACGGCCTGGGGCTCTACGGGTTCCTCTCCGACGAGGAGAAGGCCCTGTTCGAGAAGCTTATCGGCGTGTCAAAGGTGGGGCCGAAGATGGCCCTGGCGGCCCTTTCCACCTACACCCCCCGCGAGCTGGCCGACGCCATCGCCGCCCAGGACATCGCGCGGGTGTCCCACATTCCCGGTGTGGGCAAGAAGACGGCCGAGCGCATCATTTTGGAGCTGAAGGGCACGCTGGAGCGCGGCCTGGAGACGCTGTTTGACAGCGGCGCGGAGTCCGGCGGCCCGTCGGCGGCCAGCGTGGCGCTTACCGGCGCCACCGAGGCGCTGCTCTCCATGGGCTTCACCTCCGCCGAGGCCGAGGTGGCCCTGAAGGGCGCTCCCGAGGGCGCTGGTGAGGGCGCGCTGCTACAATACGGGCTGAAACGTTTGGGAAATCGATAGCGATAGGCAGCCATGGCATTTGATCTGGACATAGAGGGCATCGGGTACGTGGCCGAGGGCGGCGCGTCTTCGGGGCGCGCGACGGCCGAGGGCCGTGAGCGGGCCGTGGCGCCCACCTTCACTGAAGACGACTTGGAGTTGGATTTCTCGCTGCGCCCGAAGCGGCTGGACGACTATCTGGGCCAGAGCAAGGTGAAGGAATCGCTCGGCATAATGATCGACGCGGCCCGGGCCCGGGGCGATGTGGCCGACCATATTTTGTTCTCGGGGCCTCCGGGCCTGGGCAAGACCACGCTCGCCACGGTGGTGGCCAACGAGCTGGGCGCTTCCATCCGCACCACCTCGGGGCCGGCTATCGCCCGCACGGGGGACCTGGCCGCCATCCTCACGAACCTCGAAGAGGGCGACGTGCTGTTCATCGACGAGATTCACCGTCTGAACCGCATGGTGGAGGAGGTGCTGTACCCGGCGCTGGAGGATTTCGAGTTGGACATCGTGGTGGGCAAGGGGCCGGCGGCCCGCTCCATCCGGCTCGACCTGCCGCGCTTCACGCTCATCGGAGCCACCACGCGCACGGGCCTGCTCACCGGCCCTTTGCGCGACCGCTTCGGCGTGGCCTTCCGTTTGCAGTACTACACGCCCGAGGAGCTGGCGCTCATCGTGTGCCGGTCGGCTGCTATTCTGAACGTATCCATCGACGAGGAGGGCGCGCTGGAAATCGCGCGGCGCTCGCGGGGCACGCCCCGTCTGGCGAACCGCCTGCTGAAGCGCGTGCGCGACTGGGCCCAGGTGCGCGGCGACGGCGCCATCACCGAAGACGTGGCCGCCGAGGCCCTCACCTTCTTCGAGGTGGATCATCTGGGGCTGGACGCCGTGGACAATCGTCTGCTGGAAGTGCTCTGCGTGCAGTTCTCGGGGCGCCCGGTGGGGCTGACCACTCTGGCGTCGGCCTTGGCGGAAGACCCCGACACGGTGGAGGACGTGTACGAGCCCTACCTCATGCAGCAGGGCCTGATGATGCGCACGCCCAAGGGCCGCCAGGCCACCCCCGGTGCCTGGGAGCACTTGGGGCTTATGGCGCCCGAGGGTTGCTAGCTCGGTTCGAGTCGATTTCGGCCGCCCCTCCCTGCGGGCGCTGACGTTGTCGGGCGGCCGGCCTGAAGGCCCGCCCCTACGAAGGCGCGAAAGAGGTTTGTTCCATTTGGAGGAGGAAGGCAGGCGCCCCGCGCGATGCGGTACGAGAACGGAAGAGGTTTCCCATGTTCGAGCAAGATTATCTGATGCGCATTATCGCCCAGCTTTTGGGCGGCATTCGCCGCTCCATGGAGCGCGCCGCTGGCGAGGAGGATCCCGATGGTGCGGCTCGTATGCTGGATATGGCCATAGGCGACGCCACCGATTTGGACGGCGAGGCGCTGCTCTCGCTCGCGCCCGAGTCCATGGCGACGATCCTGCAGGTGTCGGGGGTGGACCCGCACCTGACCGAGCACATTGCGCGCAGCCTCCTTCTGTCGTCGCGCTACTACGGCGAGGCCGGCAACAGCGAGATGGCCGACTTGCGCTCGAGCCAGGCCCGGGCCCTCGCCGAGGCCTACGGCCACGAGCTTTCCGGCGATGCGATCAGCGACGAGGAACTTGAGGCTTTTCTTGAGGAAGCCGCCGAATAAGCGAATTCCCCGCGAAAAACCGCGCAACTTAGCGTATAGTGATGGGGCGCTCCTAAATGGGGAGCTGGGGCCTCAGGGCCCGTGTTACTATCCCCTCTCGGAGGACGGGAGGGAGGAAAGAGGAAAGCATCATGGCGGAAGGCACTGTCAAGTGGTTCAACCCCGAGAAGGGCTACGGCTTCATTTCTCAGAACGACGGCGAGGATCTGTTCGTTCACTTCTCTGAGATCAAGATGTCGGGCTTCAAGACCCTCAACGAGGGCGACGCCGTTACCTTCGAGGTGACCGAGGGCCAGAACGGCAAGCTGCAGGCGAGCAACGTGGAACGTCTCTAAGCTTTAGATACTCCATCAACGCCGAAGGGCTCCGGAATTTCCGGGGCCCTTCTTTTTTCTTTCGCATGGATCGCGGCGTGGAGGGCCCTCATGTTCGGTGCGCGGAACGAGGGGACTGCCTGTCCGGAACGCCCTTACGCGGTGCCGTCGGTGTTCCAGGAAAGGAAGGCCCAGGTGACGGTGCGGGGCTCGGCGAGGTGCCAGGCGCCTTGGGCCACGCCCTTGCAATCGGGTTCGCCGGCGTGCTCGTTGGGCACCAGGTTGACGGCAAGCCATTCGCGCAAGCTGGCGCGGGCGCGCTCCCGCTCGGCAGCAGAGGCCTGGACGGCCGAGGAATCGTCGACCATGGCGGCCAGCTTCTCGAAAGCATCCTCGGGGGATGCAAACGTGTCCTCGCGGGTGCTCGCGATGTAGCGCACCTCGGCCTTGATGCCCTCGGCCGCCAAGATGTTGAAAGCATAGAGGTAGTCGCGCCCGAGCAGGCAGGGCAGTCCCACGGCGGCCAGGATGCGCTCGTCCACGCGCGGAGAGGAGCCGGTGGCGAGCGTGATGCACACGCGCCGGCGCGCCACTTCGGAAAGGCGCAGCAGGGATTCGCGCAGATCGGCGGTGGCAATGGAACGCGAGGCGATGGCCACATCAGTCATGCCCGCACGCACACCGAAGGCGGACCAGTCGTCTTCCCAGCTCATGAGCTTGGGGAAGACCGTGCGCACGCCTGCGGCATCGAGCCGGGCCTGCATCTGGTCGAGCATGCCCTGGGAGAAGTCGGCGGCCACCACCTTGTGTCCGGCCTCGCCGAGGGGCACGGCCAAAGCGCCGGTGCCGCAGCCCATATCGAATACCGTCTCGCCGGGCCGGATGGCGGCGTAGGCCAGGAACTGCTCCACATAGCGGTTCGGGGCGTCTTTGGTGGTGAAGGTGGCGGAGCGCTTGTCCCAGAACGAGGCGTCGTCGGCATGGCGGCGCAGCTTCTGGAGCTCTTTCCACTCCTCGTTCCAATCCGTTGAGCCGAGCAGGGGTGTAAATTCGTCGTGCATGGGGCCTCCCAACCATATCGTCGGTCGTCCAGCCATTATACTTTCCGAGAACCATATTGTGCGCTCTGCCGCGCTTCCGAGCGGCGAGGAGCCGCAAGGAAAGAGCGCGAACGACTTCAAGGAGAGCCTCATGCAGGTAGAGCTTCTGTACCATACGCCCGACCCCGAGCGCGCCATCGCCACGGCCGCGCGCCTGTGCTACGCCCCGGTGGGCGCGAGCGAGCTCATGGAGACCATGCCGCCCGAGCGGGTGCGGTCGGTGCTGTCCACCATCATGGGCTCGGGCCACTTCTCCACCTTGGAGCACGCGAGCTACACCTTCGCCGTGGACGGCGTGTCCCGGGCGCTCACCCATCAGCTGGTGCGCCACCGCATCGCCAGCTTCAACCAGCAGTCCCAGCGCTACGTGAAGTTCAAGGGCGAGATTCCCGTGGTGAAACCGGCCACCGTGGCCGACAACGCCGAGACGAGCGCGCTGTTCGACGAGGCCATCGAGTGCGTGACGCGCGCCTACCGCATGCTTGTGGAGGCCGGGGTGCCCGCCGAGGACGCACGCTACCTTCTGCCCAACGCCGCCGAGACGAAGATCGTCATCACCATGAACGTGCGCGAGCTGCTGCACTTCTTCGAGCTGCGCTGCTGCAACCGCGCTCAGTGGGAGATTCGCGATCTGGCGTGGAAGATGCTGGAGCTGGCGCGTCCCACGGCCCCCTACATCTTCGCCGATGCCGGTGCGCCCTGCGTGCACGGTACCTGCCCCGAGGGGAAGATGACCTGCGGCAACCCCTTCCCGCGCGTGGATCGCGCGACGTTGGACCAGTAGGCGGTTCGGCACCGCCCCGCTTGTCGGGGCGTGTCAAGCGAGGTATTCGAGAACGAAAAAGGGATACGAAGGACCCATGGCAAAGCAGAAGAGCGACCTGTCCCGCGCCTTTTCCGAGGACGGGGCTATTAAGACCCACGTGGGCGGCCAGGCCCTCATCGAGGGCGTGATGATGCGCGGCAAGTACAACTGGGCCGTGGCCGTGCGCGAGCCGAGCGGCGCCATCTACGTGGAAGAGCACGACCTGAAGAGCGGTCAGGACAAGAACGGCTGGATGTACTGGCCGCTCGTGCGCGGCTGCCGGGCGCTTGTGGAGTCACTCATGCTGGGCTTCAAGGCCTTGGAGATCGCCGCACTGCACGCCTTCGGCGATGCGGAGGGCGAGCAGAAGGCCGCCGCCGAGGCTTCGGCCGAGGCCGTGGACTACGAGACGACGCTGACCGAAGATGCCGAGACGCGCGAGGAAGAAGAGGAGTTCGGGCACCGCGAGATGATGATCTCCATGATCGTGGGGCTCGTGCTGGGTGTGGTGCTGTTCATCGTGGCGCCGGCGGCCGTGACGAACCTCATCGTGGGGGAGTACGACGATCACACGCTTGCCTGGAACATCGTGGACGGCCTTCTGCGTGTGGCGGTGTTCGTGTTCTATATCTGGCTCATCGGGCGCATGGAGGACATCAAGCGCATGTTCATGTACCACGGCGCCGAGCACAAAGCCATACACTGCTTCGAGCACGGGCTGCCCATGACGCCCGAGAACGCCCGGCAGTTCCCGCGCCTGCACGTGCGCTGCGGCACCGCCTTTCTCATCATGGTGATGGTCATCGCCATTCTGGTGTACACCATCTTCCCCCTCAACGCCATCATCGCCGGCTTCGGGGTGCCCGACGGGCTGCCGAAGCTTCTGCTCGTCATCGTGGCGCGCATCGTGCTCATGCCCGTGATCGCCGGCATCTCCTACGAGATCACAGTGAAGTGGGCGGGAAGCCATCCGGACAACCCGCTTGTGAAGGTGATCCTGTGGCCCGGCATGCAGATGCAGTACCTGACCACCCACGAGCCCGACGACGCCCAGATGGAGTGCGCCATCGCCGCCATGCAGACCGTGCTCGCCCGCGAGGAGGCCGAGGCGGCCCGGGCAACTGATGCGACGGAGGCGATCGCCGCGTCGTGACGGCCTGTCAATGAGCCGTGAAAAAGCCGTTGCAGCGGCGAAACCACGACCTGCAAGCTGAACGTTACAATCCCACTAATCTATTCGGTGCAACGTGCTAGATAGGAGCGTGGGATGTGATGGAGCCTCTTATCTCCGCGAAAGATCTCAAAAAGAACTTCGGCCACGTGGAGGCCTTGAAGGGCGTGTCCCTCGATGTGGCCGAGGGCGAGAAGGTGGTCGTCATCGGGCCATCGGGCTCGGGCAAAAGCGTGCTCATCCGCTGCATGAACGCGCTGGAGCGCCCCGATTCCGGCGAGCTTACCGTGGACGGGATGGACCTTATGGCCCGCAAGGCGGACAGCCGCGCCCTGGCAAGCCGGGTGGCCATGGTGTTCCAGGGCTACAACCTGTACCCGCACAAGACCGTGCTGGAAAACGTCACCTTCGCGCCCGAGAAGGTACTGAAGGTGCCCGCCGCCGAGGCGAAGGCGCGGGCGCTGGAGTACTTGGAGCGCGTAGGGCTCACGAGCAAGCTGGACAAGTACCCCGACCAGCTCTCGGGAGGCCAGCAGCAGCGCGTGGCCATCGCCCGGGCGCTGAACATGCACCCGAAGATCATGCTGTTGGACGAGCCGACGAGCGCGCTGGACCCGGAGATGGTGAACGAGGTGCTCGACGTCATCAAGTCGCTCGCCGAGACGAACATGACCATCGTGATGGTAACCCACGAGATGGGCCTTGCCCGCGATGCCGCCGACAAGGTGGTGTTCATGGAAAACGGCCTCGTGGTAGATGCCGGCACGCCGGAGTACCTGTTCGGGCCCGACTCCAACGAGCGCGTGCAGGCCTTCCTCTCGAAGATACTGTAGGGGGCGGCTGCCATGGGAAAACGACTTCTCACGCGCCGCGCCTTCGTGCGCTCGGCGGCTGCGGCGGCCGGTGCGGTGGCCCTGGGCGCCGCACTGCCTATGGCCGGCTGCGCGTCGGCCGGCGACGTGCTGCGGGTGGGCACCAAGGTAGACGTGCCCGGCTTCGGTTTCCAGAACCCCGAGACCGGCAACGTGGAGGGCCTGGAGGTGGATGTGGCCCGGGAGCTCGCCGCCCGCATCAAGGGCGATGCGAACGCGCTCGAGCTCACCGGTGTGAACGCCACCACCCGCGGTGCCATGCTGGACAACGGGGCGCTCGACGCTGCGCTGGCCACCTTCACCATCACCGATGACCGTTGCCGCAGCTACGATTTCTCGCGGCCCTACTACATCGACACCATCGGCATTCTGGTGAAGAAAGACTCCGGTATTTCGGATTTGGCCGGCCTTGACGGCAAGACCGTGGGCGTGGCGCTGTCGGCCACCACGAAGGACAAGCTGCGCGAGGCGGCCGACGCGCTCGGCATTGCGCTGAACTTCGCCGAGTACGCCACCTATCCCGAGATCAAGATCGCTCTCGTGGTGGGGCGGGTGGACGCCTTCTCGGTGGACCGCTCCATTCTGCTGGGCTACCAGGATGATACGACGCAGCTGCTCGACACGCAGTTCGCGCCCCAGGAGTACGGCGTGGCCACAGCCAAGGGCAGCGAGATGACGGCTCCGGTGGACGCCGCCATCGCGGCCATGGAGGCCGACGGCACGCTGGCCTCGCTGAAGGAACGCTGGGGGCTGTCGCTTGTGACCGAGGCCGATGTGGAGGCGGAGCAGGCGGCCGGCAGCACGGGACTCGGCGCGGGGGATGCGGCCGACGATGCGCCGGTGCGCGGGGGAGGTGCGTGATGGGGGAGATCTTCGCGCCCTACAAATGGGAGGCGCTCTTCGCGCGCTGGCCCGACATCCTCGCCGCCTTCGGCACCACCGTGGGCATCTCAGCCGGCGCCCTCGTGCTGGCGCTGGCGCTGGGGTTTGCCTTCAGCATGCTGTCGGTGTCGCGCTTCAAGCCCCTGCGCGGTGTGGCCCGCTTGTACGTGGAGGTGGTGCAGAACGTGCCGCTGCTTTTGCAGGTGTTCGTGCTGTACGCGGTGTTTCCGCTGATGGGGCTCTCGCTCGCGTCGTTCTGGATCGGCGTGCTGGCCATCGGGGTGTACCACGGCGCCTACATGTCCGAAGTGGTGCGCAGCGGCATCGGGTCCATCCACCGCGGGCAGTTCGAGGCGGCAAAGAGCCAGGGCTTTACCTACCTGCAGACCATGATGCTCGTCATTCTGCCCCAGGCTATGCGCATTATCCTGCCTCCTTTGGCCGTGCAGGCGGCGAATTTGGTGAAGAACACGAGCGTGCTGGCCCTTATCGCCGGCGGCGAGCTTATGTACTTCTCCAACTCCTTCGCCGGCGACACGAGCTACTACGGGCCGGCCTACGTGGCGGCCGCGGTGCTGTACTTCGCCATCTGCTTCCCCCTGTCGCGGGCGGCGGTGTACCTGGAGCACCGTATGCGCAGCCACCGCCACGTGGTGACGGGCGACGCCACCAAGGTGTTGGAGGCCGACGGCGCCGAGGTGACCCCGGGCACCCACGACCTGACCGGGCGGGCGGCCGCGGCGGCTCTGGCCGGCGGCGTGACGACGATGATGGAGGGCACGACCTCGCTCGTGCCGCCGGTGAGCGACAAGGGCCGCTACCTCACCTACGCCGAGCTGTACGGGGTTGACCGCGGGGCGTGGCCCGACCCGGCCCACGGCAGCTATCCGCGCCCCCGCAAGCCCCGCAAGGGCCACGCGAAGCGCTTCGCCTCGCGGGATCGGCGGCGTCAGGCTGGCGGCGCGCGTCGCGGGAGAGGAGGCCGGAAATGAGCGATATCATAGCGCTGCTCACCTGGACGAACCTGCGATTCCTTCTGGAGGGCCTGGGGCTCACGCTCGTCATCTCGGCGCTGTCCATCGCCTGCTCGGTGGTGCTCGGCGCGGTCATCTCCATCATGCGCGGCTCGCGGCTGCGCGTGATGCGCGGCATCTCCATCGCCTACGTGGAGCTGTTCAAGAACACACCGCTTTTGCTGTGGATCATGTTCACGTTCTTCGTGGCCCAGCTGCCGCCCCTGCCCGCAGCCGTGGTAGCGTTCACCCTGTTCACAGCGGCCTCGGTGGCCGAGATCGTGCGCGGGGGTTTGGCCAGCGTGCCCGCGGGCCAGTACGAGGCGGCCCGTTCCCAGGGCTTCTCGGCCCCGCAGATGTACGTGCTCATCATCCTGCCCCAGGCGCTGCGCAACATGGTGCCGGCGCTGCTGTCTCAGTTCGTGACCACCATCAAGGACACGTCGTATCTGTGGGGCGCCATGGCGCTGCAGGAACTGATGGGCCGCGGCATGATCCTCATGAACAGTTTCAACTCCACGGTGCAGATCTTCGCCATCTTCGGGCTTCTGGCGCTTATCTACTTCGCGGTGTGCTTCACCCTCTCGCAGTTCGTGCGCGCCTACCAGAAGCGCCTCACGGGCGCGCGGTAGATCGGCTGCAAAAAAACGGGGCACCTTGCCGATCAAGACGCCCCGTGTTCTTTCAGGCGCATCGCGCGCGTTGCGGGTTGCAGCCGGCAGCCGGCCCGGATATCCCCGATGCGGTGGTCTAGCCCAAGTATCCCAGATAGGGCAGGTAGTCTTGGGCGGAGGCGGGCACGGCGAGGGTGACCTTCTGCCCGTAGGCGTCCACCGTGACCACGCTCGGGTCGTCGTAGGTGGTCACGGTGGCGTCGGTGCCGCCGTAGCTGATGGAGGAGGTGCCAGTCTCGGTGGCGCCATCGGGCAGGCTCGTCACCTCCCAGCTGTCGATGTCGAGTCCGGCGATGGCGGCGTCCACCTCCGCATCCGACATGCCCGTGGCCGCGGCGATCTTGTTGCGGTTGTTCTCGAGGGCGGCCTTGGCCTTGCTTTTCAGACCCGTGGCGTCGAGCGCCGCGTTGGCGGCGGCGTTCTTCCCGCCCTCCATGAGGCCGGCCAGGGGATTCTCCAGGTTGCCGAGGCCTGCGAAGGGCGAGCCGATGCCCAGCTGGGGCAGAATGCCGAAGACGGCGACGATGACAATGAAGGCGAAGATGAGGGCCAGAAGGCCCTTGATGGCTTTGGTCATGGAAGTCCTCCCCGGCATTCCCGCTACCCGGCGCGAACGGTGGCCGGGGGTTCTCGTCTCTCGTGAAAGGGCGCCGTCGGTGATGCGTGTCTGCTCGGTTTCGGCGAATCTGTCGTGCGATTCGACGGTGCCGTAGGCCCATGGTACCCTGCGCGGCGGCGCTTCACAAATCCCCCGCAGCATCTTCAAAGGTTGCCGATCAGACCCACAGTAAACGCCCACGGGTCTGAACGGAACCTGAAGCCGCGCCGGGGCACCCCTTGCCGTGACGGCGAAATCGTGTATCCTAGGCCCCGCGCAAAAACGCGGCCACCATTCGGGCCGCCCCGCGCCCATACAAACCCCGCGCACGTAAAACTTGAATGGGGCATCGTGCGAATGCTGAAGGCCCGCGCGCCGGCGCGGCCACGAAGGAGGAGATAAGCCCGTGAAGCTGGTTGTCACCGAGAAGAACGACGCGGCGGTGAAGATCGCCGATCTGCTGGGGGCCGCGAAACCGACGGCCGACAAGGTGTTCAACACCCCGGTCTACCGATTCGATGTGGACGGGGAGGAGTGGGTGACCATCGGCCTGCGCGGCCACATCCTGGAGCCCGATTTCACGCCGTCCCTCATATATAAGAAGCGCGGCGGCTGGTCCGGCGTGACCGCCGAGGGCGAGGCGCTGCCGGCCGAGCTGCCCGCGAACCTGCCCACCCCGCCCTTCAAGAAAAAGAAGCCCTTCACCGCCGACGGCGTGGAGCTCAAGGGCTGGAAGATGGAGGCGCTGCCCTATCTCATCTACGCGCCCATCGAGAAGCTGCCCAAGGAGAAGGACATCATCCGCTCGCTGAAGAACCTGGCGAAGAAGGCCGACTCCATCGTGATCGCCACCGACTTCGACCGCGAGGGCGAGCTTATCGGGTCCGACGCGCTGTCGTGCTGCCGCGAGGTGAACGCCACAGCTCCCGTATCCCGCGCCCGCTACTCGGCCTTCACCAAGCCCGAGATCACCCACGCCTTCGCGAATCTGGTGCCCATGGACGACGACTTGGCCGCGGCCGGCGGGTCGCGCCGCGACATCGACCTTATCTGGGGCGCGGTGCTCACCCGCTACCTCACCCTGGTGAAGTTCGCCGGCTACGGCAACGTGCGCTCGTCGGGCCGCGTGCAGACGCCCACGCTTGCCATCATCGTCGAGCGCGAGCGCGAGCGCATGGCGTTTGTGCCCGAGGACTACTGGGTCATCCGCGGCGCCTTCGATGCCGGTGCGACGGCCGGTCCCACTGCCGGCGATGGCGCCGAGGCCTTCGAGGCTCCGCACGCCACGGCCCGCTTCAAAGTGGAGGCCGAGGCCAACGCGGCCATGGAGCACGTCGCGGGTGCGGTAAGCGCGCGTGTGGCCTCGGTGGAGAAAAAGAAGCGCACTGTGGCCCCGCCCGTGCCCTTCAACACCACCTCGCTCATGGCGGCCGCCTCGGCCGAGGGCATAAGCCCCGCGCGCTGCATGCGCATCGCCGAGAGCCTGTACATGGACGGCTACATCTCCTACCCCCGTGTGGACAACACGGTCTACCCCGACTCGCTCGACCTGGCCGAAGTGGTGAACGCCATCGCCGCGAACCCGGCCTATGGCCCCTACTGCCGTGAGCTTCTGGCCGCCGGCCCCTTGAAGGCCACCCGCGGCAAGACCGAGACCACCGACCACCCGCCGGTGTACCCCACGGCAGCGGCCACGCCCGACGATCTGGCGCCGGCCGACTACAAGCTGTACAACCTCATCGCGCGCCGCTTTCTGGCCACGCTGTCGGGCCCGGCCACGGTGGAGGGTACGAAGGTGACGCTGGACGTGGCCGGCGAGCCCTTCGTGGCCAAGGGCGACGTGCTGGCGGTGCCCGGCTTCCGTGCCATCTACCCCTACGGCCTGAAGAAGGACGAGCAGCTTCCCGCCATGGCCGAGGGCGACACCATCGCCTTCAACGGCGCTACCTGCACGAAGAAGCAGACCGAGCCGCCGGCCCGCTATTCCCAGGGCAAGCTCGTGCAGGAGATGGAGAAGCTGGGGCTGGGCACCAAGTCCACCCGCGCCTCCATCATCGAGCGCCTCTACCAGGTGAAGTACGTGCAGAACGACCCCATCGAGCCCTCGCAGCTCGGCATCGCCGTCATTGAGGCTCTCGACAAGTTCGCGCCGCACATCACCCACGCCGAGATGACCGCCGAGCTGGAGCACTCCATGGACCGCATCGCCGAGGGCGAGGTGACCAAGGCCGAGGTGGTGGAGAAGTCGCGCGAGCTTCTGTCCGAGCAGCTGGAGAGCCTCATGCCCCATTCCGAGGAAGTGGCCGAGGCCCTGTCGGACGCCGTGGCCGCCGACGCCTATGTGGGACCGTGCCCCAAGTGCGGCAAGGACCTGCAGCTGCGGGCGAGCCACAAGACCAAGTCGATGTTCATCGGATGCGCCGGCTGGCCCGACTGCGACGTGACCTACCCGCTTCCCAAGGGCAAGATCGAGGCGGTGCCCGAGAAGTGCCCCACCTGCGGCATGCCCCAGGTGAAGGTGACGGCCTTCCGCGCGAAGCCCCGCGTCCAGTGCATCGACCCGAACTGCCCCACGAACCAGGAGCCCGAGGTGGTGGTGGGCAAGTGCCCCGTCTGCGCCGAGCGCGGCTTGGACAAGCAGCTCATCGCCCGGCGCAACCCGCGCACGCTCAAGCGCTCCATCACCTGCGAGAACTTCGACGAGTGCGCCACGCGCTACCCCCTGCCCCAGTACGGCGACATCATCCCCACCGAGGAGGTGTGCGAGCACTGCGGCGCGCCCATGGTGGTGGTGAAGACCGCCCGCGGGCCCTGGAAGCTCTGCCCCAACTTCGATTGCCCCGGCAAGGAGGAAGAGGAGAAGGCGAAGGCGGCCAAGAAGGGCGGCAAGAAGACTCCGGCTAAGAAGAAGTAACGTTTCCGGGAAGCGCCCGGCGGTGCCCGCTCGCAGCCCGCTGAGCGCTCTGTCCCGCTGCGAACGCCGTTTAAGGAAGTTGTTGGGAAGCGCCCGGCGGTGGATGCTCGCAGCCCGCTGGGCGCTGTTTCCGCTGCGAACGCGATTAAGGAAATAGCGGAAGGAACGCACGCATTTCGGCGCAATCCTGGTATCGTTGGTGCTGAAGTGGAAGCTATTTCTTAAAAATCGCGTTCTTCGCGGAGCGCCCAGAGGTCTGCGAGCATCCACCGCCGGGCGCTTCACGCATGGCTACTTTTGCTGAGTTCTATTGGGCAGCGGCCTCTATTTCGCGGTAAAGATCGCGGCCTTTCGTATCGACGGCGACGTAGGTGGGGAAGTCTTTCAGCGTGAGTTTCCGCAGGGCCTCGGTGCCGAGGTCGTCCCAGCCCACGAGCTCGCTTGCGGTGACGGCTTTGGCCAGAAGCGCCGCGATGCCTCCGACGGTGCAGAGGTACACGCTGCCGGTGTCCTTGCAGGCCTGCACCACTTCGGGGCTGCGCTTGCCCTTGCCGATGGCGGCCACGATGCCGGCGGCGAACAGCTGCGGGGTGGCGAAGTCCATGCGGCTGGCGGTGGTGGGGCCCACCGACCCTAAGGGGCGGCCGGCGGCGGCCGGTGTGGGGCCGGCGTAGAAGAGCGTGGCGCCCTCCAGGTTAAAGGGCAGCTGCCCGGTGTCTTCCAGACATTGCAGGGCGCGTTCGTGGCCCGCGTCGCGCATGGTGTACACGGGGCCCGAGAGCAGCACCTCGTCGCCGGCTTCCAGGTTCGCGACGTCTTCCCGGGAAAGCGGCAGGGTGAGGGATACGGTTTTCGCCATGGGTGCTCCTTAGACGAGTCGGACGGAGGCGCTGCGCATGGCGCAGCAGCCCATGTTCACGGCCACGGGCAGCGCGGCGATATGGCAGGGGGCCGTCTCCAGGTGCACGGCCACGGCCGTGGGTGCGCCGCCTAAGGCCGCCGGCCCGATGCCGAGGGCGTTCACCTCGGCGAGCAGCTCCTCCTCGAAGGCCGCGGCCTCGGCGCTGGCGGCGGGGCTTCCCACCTCGCGCAGCAGGGCGTGCTTGGCAAGCCCCGCCACCTTGTCGAAGGTGGCGCCCACGCCCAGGCCGATGACGAGGGGCGGGCAGGCGTTGGCTGCCTTCTCGCGCACGCAGTTGAGCACGACCTTACGCACGCCGGCGGCTCCGGCCCCCGGCGGCAGCATGACCACGCGGGAGGCGTTGTCCGAGCCTCCGCCCTTCAAAAGCACGTGCAGGGTGGCGCGGGCGCCGGGCACGAGCTTCAGCTCGCAGAAGGCCGGGGTGTTGTTCCGGGTATTGGCGCGGTCGAAGAGCGCGTCCCGCACGAGGGACATGCGCAGGGCCCCATCGGTGTAGGCCCGGGCCACCGCGTCGTTCACGCCGCTGAAGATGTTTCCCGGCACGGCCAGCTCCTCGCCGACTTCCAGGCACACCCACACGCTGCCGGTGTCCTGGCAGATGGGCACGCCGTCCTCGCGCCCAATGCGGGCGTTTTCCAGGATGCGGTCGAGCACGCCGGCGGCGCGGCCTGCCGGTGCGGTCTGGGCGCGAGCGTCCTCGATGGCGCGCCGGAAGTCGGGCCGCAGCGTGACGGCGCAGGTGCGGACGGCGTCGTAGACGGCGCCGGCGACGGTATCGGCGGCAAGCGGGCCGGCGGCCTTCACGCCGCCGCTCGAGTGCCGGGCGGCTCCGTTCGGGTTGTCTGCGTTCATGGAAATCCTTTCGACGGGAACAGTGTAGCGCACGCCGGCGCGGGGGAGGGCCTCGGCGCCGGCGTGCGAGCCCTCTTAGGTGGAACTTGTGCGCAGGAGGGGCGGCGCGCGGGTGGTTCGGGTACAATGGGCAGGTTAGACGGGAGAAAACGTTCTAAGGATTCGGAACCTATGGATATCGCCGCTGAAGCGCTGCAGAAGCATACGGACTGGAAGGGCAAGATCGCCTTCGATCCGAAGATGGACATCGATACGCGCCATGACCTGGCCGTGGCCTACACGCCCGGCGTGGCCGAGCCCTGCAAGGTGATTGCCGAGAACCCCGAGGCGGCTTACGACTGTACGCTGAAGGGCAACACCGTGGCCGTGGTCACCGACGGCAGCGCCGTGCTCGGCCTCGGCAACATCGGGCCTGCGGCCGCCATGCCCGTCATGGAGGGCAAGGCCGTGCTGTTCAAGCGGTTCGGCGGGGTGGATGCGTTCCCCATCTGCCTGGATACCCAGGATACTGAGGAGATCATCGAGACGGTTATCCGCATCGCGCCCGGCTTCGGCGGCATCAACCTGGAGGACATCGCCGCGCCGCGCTGCTTCGAGATCGAGGAGCGCTTAAACGACGCGCTCGACATCCCGGTGTTCCACGACGACCAGCACGGCACGGCCATCGTGGTGCTGTCGGGGCTCATCAACGCCCTGCGCCTCACGGGCAAGGACGCCGCCGATGTGCGCGCGGTGGTGAACGGCGCGGGCTCGGCGGGCATCGCCATCGCGAAGCTCATGCTGGCCTACGGCTTCGAGAACGTCACGCTGTGCGACCGCTTCGGCATCGTGAGCTCGGCTTACGAGGGCTTGAACGACGCCCAGCGCGCCATGCTCGCGGTGACGAATCTGGAAGATATGCAGGGCACGCTCGCCGATGCCATGGCCGGCGCCGACATCGTCGTGGGCGTGTCGGCCCCCGGGGCCATCACCGGCGAGATGGTGGCCTCCATGGCCGACGACGCCATCGTGTTCGCCATGGCCAACCCCACACCCGAGATCTTCCCCGACGAGGCGAAGGCCGCCGGAGCCCGCGTGGTGGGCACGGGCCGTTCCGACTTCCCGAACCAGGTGAACAACGTCGTCGCCTTCCCGGGCATCTTCAAGGGCGCCCTTGAGGCCCGCGCCGAGCGCATCACCGAGCCCATGAAGCTGGCCGCCGCCCGGGCCCTGGCCGATCTCGTGTCCGACGAGGAGCTTTCCGAGGATTTCATCATGCCCGACCCCTTCGATCCGCGCGTGGCCGACGCCGTGGCCGCCGCCGTGCGCGCGAGCGCCGAGGGCGCGCGCAGCGAGGCCTAGGCGCCGTGGCGAAGCGGGAAGAAACCAAAGGCGGGCTCTCCGGCGCGCCGGCCTGCGCCGAGGAGGTCTCCGCCCCGGCCGTACCGGCGCGCGGCGTCTTCATCACCTTCGAGGGGGGCGACGGGGTGGGCAAGTCCACCCAGATCCGCTTCCTCGCGCGGTTTTTGGAAGAGCATGGGCGCACGGTGCTGCGCCTGCGCGAGCCGGGCGGCACGGCAGTGGGCGAGGCGCTGCGGCGCGTGGTGCTCGATCCGGCCCACGGCACCATGAGCGACCGGGCCGAGCTGCTCATCTACGAGGCGGCCCGCGCCCAGATTGTCGACGAGGTGATCAAACCCGCGCTCAGCCGGGGCGACATCGTGCTGTGTGACCGGTTCTACGACTCCACGGTGGCCTACCAGGGGGCCGGCCGTGGGCTCGATGGCGCCTTCATCGAGGCGGCCAACGGCTTCGCCTGCGATGGTCTCGCGCCCGACGTCACGCTGCTGCTGGCGGCACCCGAGGCGACGGTGCGCTCGCGCATGGAGCGCCGCGGCGGAGCCGATCGCCTGGAGCAGGCCGGCGAGGCGTTCCATCGACGGGTAGCCGACGGGTTCGCGGCGGTGGCCGCCGCCGAGCCCGCGCGGGTGCGCACGGTGCGCTCCGAGCGGCAGCGGGTAGCCACCTTCCGTGCCGTGCTCGCCGCCGTGGCGCCGCTTCTGCCCGAGGCGGCTGCGGCCCTGCAGGGCGACGGCGCGGCCTTGGAGGCCCTCGTCGATCAGGTCATGGAGGAGAAGCACCGCGAGCGGTGCGAGCAGGCGCGCAAGAAGCGCCGTGCGCGCTCGCGCTCGCACAGGGGCGGTGCGGCTTCCGGGAACGCCCATCCGGGCGATAGGAGCCGCCCCTGCGCGGATGGGGCGGTTGCATCCCGCAAGGACGGCGACCGCCGCAAGGACGGTTCCCGCAAGGACGGTTCCCGCAAGGGCGGCTCTCGCAAGGACGGCGGCCCCAAGGACGGCAAGAAGGGGGCGCGCCGTGGCTGACGCCTTCGAGAACATTCTGGGCCAGCCGAAGGTGCGCGAGTTTTTGCGCGCGTCGGTGGTGTCCGAGCGGGTGACCCAGGCCTACCTGTTCGTGGGGCCCGCGGGCTCCAACAAGACGCTTGCGGCCTATGCGCTCGCCCAGGCGCTTCTGTGCCCCAAGGGCCCCCAGGGGCCCCGCGGCGGCATGTGCGGCGACTGCAACCGCTGCGACCGCGTGATGCGCCGCAAGCACCCCGACGTGCGCTACTTCGCCCCCGAGGGGGCCACTGGCTATCTGGTGGAGCAGGTACGCGAGATTGTGGCCGATGTGTCGCTCGCGCCCATCCAGGCCGACAAGAAGATCTACATCCTGGATCGCGTGGACCAGCTGGGCGCGAGTGCCGCCAACGCCTTCTTGAAGACGCTGGAGGAGCCCGAGTCCGACGTGGTGATGATCCTTTTGGGCCGTACCCGCGAGTCGGTGCTGCCCACCATCGTCTCCCGCTGCCAGGTGGTGCCCTTCCGGCATATCCCGGCCTCCGAGGCGGCCGGCATCGTGGTGCAGAACACCGGTGCCGCCCCCGATCAGGCGCGCATGGCCATCGAGGCCTGCGGCGGCTCCATCACGGCGGCCGTGGCCTTCCTGCAGGCGCCGGGCAACGAGCGGCTGTCCTTCCGCATCCGGCTTCTGGCCGCCCTTGCGCGGCTCGGCCAGGCCGACGACTGGGACGTGGTGGAGATGGCCCGCGATATTCTGAAGGCCTCCCAAGCGCCCCTCGACGAGGTGCGCGCCTCCCAGGAAGCGGAGCTGGCCGAGAACGCGGACTTCCTCGCGAAGTCGGCCATCCGTCAGATCGAGGCCCGCAACAAGCGGGCGCTGTCGGCGAAGACCACCGAGTATCTGCGCCAGACCACCTCCATCGTGCGCTCGTGGCTGCGCGACGGCATGATGGTAGCCTCCGGCGCGCCCGACCTGGTGGTGAACGCCGATGTGCGCGATACCCTCGTCAGCCTGTTCTCGGGTGCCGATGCGGGCCGCTTGGCCGCAGCCGCCGCCAAGGTGGACGAGTGCGAGCGCGCCCTTGCCTATAATGTATCCCCGGAAACGTGCATCGACGCGTTGCTGTTCGACGTAAGAGAGGTTGTCCATGGTTCGGGTCGCACCGATTAACTTGACCTTCAACCCCAAGACGCTGTGGTTCGATCCCGGCGAGTTGGAGATAGAAAAAGACATGCCCGTGGTGGTGCGCACCGCCCGCGGCACCGAGTTCGGCATCGCCGCGAGCGAGGTGATCGAGGTGCCCGAGGAGCAGGTGCGCGCCTTGAAGAGCGCCCTGCGGCCCGTGGAGCGCATCGCTACCGAGGAGGATGTGGAGCGAGCGCGCGAGATGGAGGAGAAGTCCCGGGATGCTCTGCCCATCTTCAAGGAGATGGCGCGGGAGGCCCATGAGGACATGCATCCGGTCTCGGTGGAGTTTCTGCTCGACGGCGACAAGGCCGTCTTCTACTTCGAGGCCGAGGAGCGCATCGACTTCCGCGAGCTGGTGCGCAAGCTGGCCAGCCGCTTCCACGTGCGCATCGACATGCGCCAGATCGGCGTGCGCGACGAGGCCCGCATGGTGGGCGGCATCGGCCACTGCGGCCAGGAGCTGTGCTGCAAGCGCCTCGGCGGCGAGTTCTGCCCGGTGTCTATCCGCATGGCCAAGGAGCAGGGGCTCTCGCTGAACCCCCAGAAGATCTCGGGGCTGTGCGGGCGTCTTATGTGCTGTTTGCGCTACGAGTTCGACGCCTACAAGGACTTCAAGGGCCGCGCACCCAAACTCAACGGCACGGTACAGACTCCCTTAGGGCCGGCCAAGGTGATCGACCACGATGTGCCCCAGGAGATCATCACGCTGAAGGTGGAGGGCGAGAAGCCGGTGAAGGTGCCGCTTGCCGCCTTCGACCCGGCGCCCGAGGGCGCCAACCGCCCCAACTCCGTGGGCGAGGAGGCCTGGGAAGAGGCTACGGCCGAGCACGGCAGCGGCCTGGGCGAGGCGCTCATCTTCTCGACGAGCCAGTTCACCGGCTCCGACAAGCTGGCCGAGGGCGGGAAGGTGCGCCATACCGGCGGCGGATCGCCGCGCAAGGGGTCTGGTGGCGGCTCGGGCCGCACCCGCGGCGGCGAGGGCGGCCGGGGGCGGAGCAAGCGCTCCGGCGGCCGCGGCGACAGCTCGGGTGCGGTCGCGACGCCGGCGCCCCGCAAGCGCCGCCGCTCCACGAAGCTCTCCTCAGCTGAGGACGGGCGTGCCTTGGAGCGCGTGTCCACCTCGCGGGAGGAGGGCGTGCCCGAGGGTAGCGCGCCCAAACCGCGCCGGCCGCGTCGTGCGAAGGACGCCGCTGGGCGCCCCGACGAGGGTCGCGCCTCCCAGGGGCAGGGCCGCTCGCGGGGCGGCAAGGGCGGTTCCGGCTCCGGTAGCGGCGCCAAGGGCGGCTCGGGTGCCGGCAAGTCCCGCGGAGGTGCCCGGCCCGGGCAGAAGTCGTCGGGCTTGTCGGCGACCCGCCCCGAGCGGGCCGAGGGCACATCGGGCGAGGCGGCCGACGGCACGCGCAAGCCGCGCCGTCGTCGGCGCAGCCGCAAGCCCAAGGATACCGGCGCGGGTGCCGGCGGCGCGGGCGCGCCGAGCCAGGGAGGGGCCGAGTAGATGAACGTGGACTACGCGCTTCTGACCGATCTGTACCAGATCACCATGGCCCAGGGCTACTGGGATGCGGGCAAGACCGACGAGGAGGCCTGCTTCACCATGTACTTCCGCGACTACCCCTTCAAGGGGGGCTACGCGGTGGCCTGCGGCATGGCGCAGCTGGCCGATATGGTGGAGCAGTTCCGCTTCACTGAGGAGGATATCGCTTACCTCGCGGGCCTCGATGCCCCGGGCGGCGGTAGGCTCTTCTCCGGCGACTTCCTCTCCTACCTGGCCGATTTGCGCCTGACGGTGGACATCGACGCAGTGCCGGAGGGTACCATCGTGTTCCCCCACGAGCCCATCGTGCGCGTGACCGGACCCATCCTGCAGTGCCAGCTCATCGAGACGGCGCTTCTGAACATGGTGAACTTCCAGACGCTCATCGCCACCAAGGCTGCCCGGGTCTGCCGGGCGGCCAAGGGCCGTCCCGTGGCCGAGTTCGGGCTGCGCCGCGCCCAGGGGCTCGGCGGGGTGTGGGCGAGTCGGGCCGCGGTGGTGGGGGGATGCGCCTCCACCTCCGACGTGCTCGCCGGTCGCCTGTTCGACATCCCCGTCTCGGGCACCCACGCGCACTCCTGGGTAATGTCCTTCGACGACGAGCTGGAGGCCTTCCGCGCCTACGCGCAGGCGTTCCCGAACAACTGCGTGCTGCTTGTAGATACTTACGATGTGGAGCGCGGCATCGAGAACGCCATCACGGTGGGTCTGGAGATGCGCGAGCGGGGCGAGCGATTGGCGGGCATCCGCATCGACTCGGGCGACCTGTCGTGGCTTTCGAAGATGGCCCGGCGCATGCTGGACGCGGCCGGTCTTTCCGACTGCGGCATCGTGCTGTCGAACGATCTGGACGAGTACACCATCCAGTCGATGCTCGACGAGGGCGCCTGCGTGACGTCGTTCGGGGTGGGCACGAAGCTCGCAAGTGCCTACGACCAGCCGACGCTGGGCGGTGTGTACAAGCTGGCCGCTGTGCGTCCGAGCGCGGACGCGCCGTGGGAGATGCGCCTGAAGATATCGGAGTCGGCGGCGAAGCTGACCACGCCGGGCGTGCTCGACGTGCGCCGCTACTACCACGCCGACGGCCGTGTGGCCGGGGACATGGTGTTCGACGTGAACTTCGAGCCCGACGCGCGCGAGGTCATCGTGGATCCCATGGACGACCTGCGCCAGAAGAACCTGGCGGGCCTGCGCTTCGAGACGCTGCTCGAGCCTTTGGCCCGTGGGGGAGCGGTGGTGCTCGCCCCTCGGTTCCGCAACGCCATGGCCGCGCGGACGCGGGCGGTGGCCGGATTGGATACGCTGGACGAGACCCAGCTGCGCATGCTGAACCCCCACACCTACCCGGTGGGGCTGGAACTGGGATTGAACGATCGGCGCCGCGCTCTCGTGGCCGAGCTGCGCGGCATCGTGTAGAACTGCGGGAGGGGTGCCGTGCTGCGCCGCCTCCCGCCGATAGACGGCAATGGTACCGCCGTCGGAAAGGGGCCCTGCTATGGCTCAATGTCACCTGATCGTCGACTCGTGCTGCGATCTGCCCGCGCACCTCGTGCAGCGCGAGGGGGTCACGCTCATGAAGTTCCCCTACATGATGGATGGGGGCACCTTCGAGGACGATCTGTTCGAGAGCTCCTCGGCCGAGGACTTCTACAACGCCATGCGCAAGGGCGCCGAGCCGAGCACGGCCCAGGTGACCCTGCAGACGCTGACCGAGACGTTCGCCGCGGCCGCCCAGGAGGGTACGCCCTGCGTGTACTTGGCGTTCTCGAGCGGGCTGTCGGCTACCTATGATGCGGCCTGCGTCGTGCGCGACCAGGTGCTGGCCGAGTACCCCGACTTCGAGTTCTACCTGGTGGATACCCGTCTGGCCAGTGTGGCCGAGGGCCTGCTCGTCTACGGGGCCCTCGTGCAGCACGAGCAGGGCATGACCGCTGCCGAGCTGGCCGCCTGGGCCGAGGAGGCGCGCTGCTTCGTGAACGAGGAGTTCATGGTGGACGACCTGGAGGCCCTGCGCCGCGGCGGACGCATCCCCGCGTCGGTGGCGGTGGCCGGCGCGGCGCTCGACGTGAAGCCGCTGCTGCTCATCGGCGAGGACGGCAAGCTGGCGCTCACCGGCGTTGCCCGCGGGCGCAAGAAGGGCATCAAGCAGCTCGTGGAGTATTACAAGAAGAACGTTGATCCGGCTGGCCCCACCCACACGGCGATTATCGGGCACGCCGACTGCCCGAAGGACGCGGGCCGCTTGAAGGAGGCCCTGCTGAAGGAAGATCCGAACCTGCTCATTCTGGAATGCAGCATCGGGCCTGTCATCGGCAGCCATGTGGGGCCCGAGATGCTCGCCGTGGTGTTCTGGGGCCACGACAAGCGCGATAACCTGTCGGTGGCCGATCGCATCGCGCGCAAGGTGAAGGGAGAGCGGTAATGGCAACGTCGTATGCGTATGTGGGCGCGCCCACGTTCATCGCGGCTGTCGAGGGGCGTCTGGCCGAAGCGGGTTTCGTCCGCGCGGCCGATTCCGCCTCGGCCGACATCGTGCTCACGTACTGCACCTCCGCCTCGGCGCTGGAGGATCTGTACTTCGGCGACGACGGCCTGGTGACGAGCGTGGCGCCGGGATCGGTGCTCGTGGATCTGTCGGCTACGACCCCCAACTTCGCCCGCGAGGTCAACGCCGTGGCCACGGTGAACGATCTGGTCATGGTGGAGGCACCGGTGACGATGCGCTCGCTCGTGGCCGAGGATGCCTTCGCGTGCGACAATCTGCTGGGGCCGGTGGCCTCTGAGGCCGAGATTCCGCCGGCGGTGCGCGCCCTCCTGGAGGCCCTCTTCGGCGAGGTGGTGGAAGTGGGCGCGCCAGGTCGGGCCCAGCTGATGCGCAACACCCACACGCTGCCTCTGGCCGCGGCCCTGGTGAGCGCCATCGAGGCGACGGCGCTCGACGACGCGGCGGCCCGTTCCGTGGGCGCGCTCGACGCCGACCAGGTGCCGCTGTTCAGCCCTGTGAGCGCCGACCCAGTGGTACGTGCGGTGCGCCAGAAGCGCTTTACGGGCGACTACACCGCCGAGATGCTCCTGGCTGAGCTGTCCGCGGCGCTCATGGCAGCCGACGACGCCGAGGTGATCCTGCCGGGCGTGGAGGCGACCATGCACCTGCTGGAGCTTCTGGCGGTCATCGGGGGTGCCGATATGGCGCCGGCGGCGCTTGCGCTCGTCTACCGCGACGAGGCGGCCGGGGCCGAGGCGGGCCTCGACTGGACCCGTGCCGAGCAGGCCTACGGAGGCGGGCACGACCACGACCATGGGGACGACGAGGACTGGGATGCCTTCGACGATGCCGACTGGAACGACCCGGCCGACTACGACGGCTTCGACTACAGCTCCAACTAGCTGCGACTCTTTCGAATCGGGGGCGATGGGCGCTCCCGATTCAGCGGCTTTGTCTCTATAAGTCGCGGTTTTGCGCAGCAAACTCCGCGAGATAGATTGTCTTGCCGGAAAGGGCTTGCAGAAAGTTTGCTTGAGGAAACCGTGAGCAGGTGTTATGGTGGCAATTCACCGCTCGAGTAGTCCGAGGGTCAAGCGGAGGATTCGAGGATGTCTATCTCGCGGCGTTTGCTGCGCAAATCGAGGGGTTTGAGATGCAAGAACTGAAATCGGTCGGCTGCGAGCTGCCGCATTCCTGCCGTGAGTGCCCGCGGGGCTGTGGGGCGAACCGCGCAGCGGGGGAGCGCGGACTCTGCGGGGCCGACGAGCGCCTGATGGTGGCGCGGGCGGCGCTGCACTTTTGGGAGGAGCCGCCGATTTCCGGCGAGGACGGCAGCGGCACGGTGTTCTTCGCCGGCTGCCCCTTGCGCTGCGTGTACTGCCAGAACGCCGACATCGCTCTCGGCGAGCACGCCCGCGCGATCACCGTGGAACGCTTGGCGGCCATCATGGGCGAGCTCGAGGGAGCCGGGGCCCTGAACATCAACTGCGTGACCCCCACCCACTATGGGCCGCAGATTCGCGAAGCCGTGGCGCTGGCACGGGAGGCCGGCATGGGGCTGCCCGTGCTGTGGAATACGGGCGGCTACGAGACGGTGGAGGCCGTGCGTGCGAACAGGGGCCTCGTAGACGCTTATCTCACCGACTTCAAGTACGCCGATGCCGCGCTCGCGCGCCGCTACTCCCGTGCGGCCGACTACCCCGAGGTGGCGCTGGCGGCCCTTGCCGCCATGGTGGAGGAGACGGGCGAGCCGCGCTACGACGAGTATCGCGGCCAGGAGCGCCTGGTCGGCGGTGTGGTAGTGCGCCATCTCATGCTGCCCGGGGCCCTGGAGAACTCGAAGGCGGTCGTGCGGCTGTTGCACGAGCGTTTCGGAAATGCCCTGCGACTGTCCCTCATGAATCAGTACACCCCCGTGCTCGCCCGCAGCGCTGCCGGGGGGAACGCGCGGGCCGCATCGGCTCTCTCGATGGCTCCCGAGCTAGCGAACACGGTGTCTGATGCCGAATACGAGGAGCTCCTCGACTACGCGGACGCCCTGGGCGTGCAGGACTACTTCTGGCAGGAAGGCGGCGCGGCCGAGGAGAGCTTCATCCCCGCCTTCGACTTCACGGGAGTGTAGGGCGCAATCCGGTTGCCGTTTCGTCGAGTGTGGGGGCGCGGAAGGGGCACGGCGGGCGCCCCGAGGGCGCCTGCAGGGCAAAGGCTTCGCGACGCGCTTGGGCGGCAACGGCTTTGCGGCACGTAGGGGGTTGCGAAGGGGCGCGGGGTGCGGTTGCGGATGGCGCGCCCGTCGGCCTCGGTTGACCGCTGGGTGAACAAACGCGCTCGCGGAATGCTCGCGGACCCATATGAGGTAGCATAGGCGGAAAGCTTTCGCTCGCGAGCGTTGCGGGCAGACCTGATGTGCGAGAGGAGACGTTGTGGTCAAGATCGTTACCGACTCGGTGGCATCCATCCCGTCTGAGGTGGTGCGGGCGCGCGATATCGAGGTGGTGTCGCTGTACGTGAACCGCGATGGGGTGGAGCACCGCGAGGCTGACATGGATGTGGCGGCCTTCTACGAGGATATCGCAGATATGATCGACAACCCGCCGACCTCGAGCCAGCCCTCGCAGCATGCGTTGGAGGAGCTCTTCGACCGCGCCGCCGAGGCCAGAGACGAGGTGCTGGGCATCTTCATGTCGTCGAAGATGTCGGGCACCTTCGAGGGCGCGGTGCGGGCGGCCCGCGCCTGTCGGGAGCGGTTCGGACAGTTCCGCTGCACGCTGGTAGATTCCACGTCGAACTGCGGCGATGAGATGTTCGCCGTGCTGGATGCGGCCGATGCGCGCGATGCGGGGGCCTCCCTGGAGGAGTGCGCCCGGGCAGCTACGGACGCGGTGGCGGCCTCGCGGTTCATCTTCGCGCCGGAGAGCCTGGCGTTTCTGAAGGCCGGCGGCCGCATCGGGGGCGCCTCGGCCCTGCTCGGCGGCCTGTTGCAGATCTCCCCGGTGCTCACCGTGGCCGACTGGGAGACGGCGACGCTCGCGAAGGTGCGCACGTGGAAGAAGACGCTCGCCCGCATGGCGGACACCTTTAAGGAGGATATCTCCGCCTGCGGCCTCAGGCGCGTGGTGGTGCACTACATCGGCGCCGCGGCTCCGGCGGTGCGATGGGCGCGCGAGGCGGTGGAGCCGGTAGTGGGGCACGCGGTGGAGGTGCTGCCGGTGAGCCCTGTGATCGGGGTGCACGTGGGTCCGGCCGTGGGGCTGGCCTACGAGTGCGAGCGTGCCGTACCCGGCAAGCTGACCGCGCCGGCAAGCGAGCTTCTGTTTAGTTTGTAGGCCGGCGCAGGGATGCGGGGCTCTCCTGAAGCTCGGTGAGGTTCTTCCAGAAGCGCTTGGGCATGAACTGGCGGCGCAGCTCGGGATGGTAGCGGGCACCCACTGATACCGAGCGGTAGAAGGCGCGCCACGCCTCGCTGAACAGCGCCTCGTCGGCCGTGGGGTCGGGGAGGGCCCCGGCGAGATCGCCTTGACCGGCGGTGGCCACGAGGTGCCAGTCGCCCCCGTCGTAGACTCCGGCCAACTCGTGCACCTCATCGTAGATGATGAAGGGCTGCACGCCGAGCCGCTCCACGAAGTGATCCATGACCAGGGGCACCACCGATGCCTTGGGGCTCACCCGGGCGAACCACACCTCGGTGCTGGTCCCGCCGCCCTCGCTCTCGCCTCGCAGATGCTGGAAACGGACGAACTGACGCATATGCTCGCATTCCTGGCTGATGGAGCGGGAGATGCGGAAGAGCCGCTCCACGGCCGGATGGGTGATGTCCGAGAGGGCGCGGCCCCGCATCTTGGGGCAGGGGCCTGTGCCGCCGCGTCCTTTGCAGGAGGCCCGCTTGCGGCACCGGTCGCAGGCGCGGAGCTTCTGCTCGTCCATGGCGTAGCGCACGAAGCGGTAGGCGGCGGTGCCCGCATCGGGCTCGTCGGAGCAGCTGGCCTGCTTCACGGCATGGGCCGCTCGCCAACCGCAGGCGCGCTTCACGCCGCGCAGCACCCGGGCCGCATGGTTCATGTTCGTGGGAATGGCCGCCACCCGCTGGCCCAGGCGAGGCTGCAGCCGGCTTTCGGGCACTACGTCGGTGGGGTTCTCATGGCGCTCGTAGGCGGCGAAGATGGCCGAGAGCAGTCCTTCCAGGGTGCCGTCGTAGGCGTAGGCCACCTCGTCGTAGATTTCGGGCTCGGAGAAGGGCGTGTCGGGATCTGCGCGGTGCACGGCGCTCTCCTAAGCCACCGAGAGCAGCGGCTCGCAGACGGCATTGCCGTGCGGGGCGCCCTCCTGCGACGCGCCCTCGCATTCGGCGGGGGATGTGTCTGCGCCGAGGATAGGCGGCCGCTCGCTTTCGCCGGCACGGGCTGGCGCCCCGACGGCGGCCGGCTGGGCCAAGGCGCGGCGCTGGGCCTCGAAGGCGACATCGAGGGCGGCGCGATTGGCGGGGCTCGCCTCGGGGAGCACCGGCGGCGCGTCCACCGCCTCGAAGAGGCTCATCTGGCCCTGCACGGCCCGGTCGGCCCGCCGTCCGTGGCGGCCGCCCTCGATGGGGGCGGAAAGGCGCGCGTGCAGCGCATCGCGGGAGAAGTCGATGCCGGAGCCCCCGTAGGCGCCGTTCATGGTGATGAAGTAGCGGGCGCGCTTGTAGGCGATGCCGAGGCGGCGCAGCTCCGCCTCGCCCAGGGTGGATTGGCGCCGGGCCCGCAGGATGAGCCGCGCCCCGCGCACGCCGATGCCGGGCACGCGCAGCAGCGCCTCGAGGGGTGCGGTGTTCACCTCCACGGGGAAGAAATCCAGGTGGTTTAAGGCCCAGTTGGCCTTCGGATCCACATCGGGGGCGAGGAAGGGGTTCTTCTCGTCGATGATCTCGCTCACGTTGAAACCGTAGTAGCGCAGAAGCCAATCGGCCTGGTACAGGCGGTGCTCGCGGTTCAGCTGCACGGCATCGGTGGCGGGCAGGAGCGGGTCGGCCACCACGGGCAGATAGGCGCTGAAGAACACGCGCTTCAAGGACAGCTGGGTGTAGAGCGCCGCCGACAGGTTCAGGATCTGGTAATCGCTTTCCGGGGTGGCGCCGATGATCATCTGGGTGGACTGGCCCGCCGGGGCGAAGGCCCGCGTCTTGCGGGCCATTCTCTTTTCCCGGTACACCGTGGTGCGGCGCTGGGCGAGGGCGCGGGACTCCTTGTCTTCGGCCACCGACTCGAAGATGTGGCGCATGGGCGCCAAGATGGAGTGGCGGGATTTGTTGGGGGCCAGAAGCCCCAGGCTCTGCTTGCTCGGCAGTTCCAGGTTCACCGAGAGGCGATCGGACAGGCGGCCCAGCTCGTCGATGAGCTCCAGGGACGTGCCGGGGATAGTCTTGGTGTGGATGTAGCCGCGAAAGCCGTACTCCTCCCGCAGGATGCGCAGGGCCTGCACCATGAGCTCGGTGGTGCGGTCGGGGCAGCCGGCCACCCCCGAGGAGAGGAAGAGCCCCTCGATATAGTTGCGGCGGTAGAACCCGATGGTGAGATCGGCCAGCTCTCGCGGGGTGAAGGCCGTGCGCGGGACCGCGGCGTTGCTGGCGCGGTTCACGCAGTAGGCGCAGTCGTAGACGCAGGCGTTGGTCATGAGCACCTTCAGCAGCGTGACGCAGCGCCCATCGGGCGTGAAGGAATGGCAGCAGCCCGCCTGGTGCGCCGCGCCCAGCTGCCCTTTCTTCCCCGAACGCTGTACGCCGGAGGAGGTGCAGGCCACATCGTACTTCGCCGCATCGGCCAGCACTTCCAGCTTCTCGATAACATTCACGGCCGGCCTCCTTCCCTGTGATCGCCCCTAAACAAGCACACCTGTTTGCCCGAATGGATGTACGCTATAATAACCGAATATATGTTCGGGTGTCAACTAACCGCGAAACTGTCGTCGCGCGGTCGCACCCCCTGTCGAATCGGGTATCATGTTCCCCATGGAAAATGAGAGGATCCCCGGAGCGAAAGGACGGCCATGGAGGCTTACAAGCGCGAGTTCATCGAGTTCATGGTTCAAAGCGACGTGCTGAAATTCGGCGACTTCACGTTGAAGAGCGGGCGCAAGTCGCCGTTCTTCATGAACGCGGGCGCCTATGTGACCGGCGAGCAGCTGCACCGTCTGGGCCTGTACTACGCCCAGGCCATCAACGACAACTTCGGGCTCGACTTCGACGTGGTGTTCGGGCCGGCCTACAAGGGCATCCCCCTGGCCGTGGTCACCGCCATGGCGTTGCAGGAGCTCTACGGCAAGGAAGTGAAGTACTGCTGCAACCGCAAGGAAGCGAAGGACCACGGGGCCGATGCGGGCAACCTGCTCGGCGCCGAGCTCGCCGATGGCGACAAGGTCATCATGGTGGAGGACGTGACCACCTCGGGCAAGTCCATCGACGAGACCTATCCCATCCTGAAGGGCGCCGCCGACGTGGAGGTGCGCGGGCTCATCGTGTCGCTCAACCGCATGGAGGTGGGGAAGGGCGGCGTGACCACGGCCCAGAAGGAGATCGAGGCGAAGTACGGCTTCCCGGTGGCCTCCATCGTGTCCATGGCCGAGGTGAAGGAGTGCCTGCACAACCACGAGGTGGCCGGCCGCGTGGTCATCGACGACGATATCGCGGCGGCTATCGACGCCTACTACGAGCAGTGGGGCGCCAAGGAGTAGCGTCTCGGACGCGGATGTCCTCCGGGGCGCTCTCGTGCCGCAGGGCCGCGGCGCACGCGGGGCGGGAGGCTGCCGGGGATGGACCGTCGGCCTGTGGGCATGCGGTGCGCGACCTTCCCTAAACGAGTTTGTTGTCGTACAATGAGCGCTCGCGGGTGCGGGCGAAAGCTCTGCTCGCAGACGCGGCCGCGCGGCCGCGGAACACCTCGCCGGTGTGGCTCAACGGTAGAGCAACTGATTTGTAATCAGTGGGTTGCGGGTTCGATTCCTGTCACCGGCTCCAGCATTCCAAGCGGATCGGAATCATTCCGGTCCGCTTTTGCGTTGTCGGCCCCGCGGCGGCACGGGCGCGCATCCCTCGTGCTAGAATGGCGGGCGAGCTATTGAAAGGAAGGAATCCGAGCGTCTATGGCAACCTACATCGCCCACTATCAGTCGCCCAAGGGCTCCCACGACCGCGAGCGCGGCCTGTTCGAGTTCGAGAGCGACGCGCGCGCCAACACCAAGGCCAACGCCCACGACGCGCGCCTGAAGATGCTTGAGCTGTTCGGCGCGGGCGCGGTGTCGTGGACCATCGAGAAGGTGGAGCGCAAGGGCGCGGCCCCTGCCGAGAAGCAGGAGAAGACCACCGACGGCCAGCTGGCGCTCGATTTCCGTCCGCCCAAGCCCGAGCGCAAGCGGAAGCATTCGAAAGGATACTGGTGATATGAAGAAGAAGCACGTGAAGTTTCTGAAGCAGCTTTTGGAGACGCCCTCGCCGACCGGGTTCGAGGAGCCGGCCGCCGCGCTCGTGCGCGAGCGCCTGGCCGATGTGGCCGACGAGATTACCACCGACACCATGGGCTCGGTGCGCGCGCTGCTTGCGGGCACCGAGGAGGGCGCTCCCACGCTCATGCTGGCGGCCCATATGGACGAGATCGGCCTCATGGTCACCTACATCTCCGATGAGGGCTTTCTGTCGGTGGCCTCGCTCGGCGGGGTGGACGCGGCCATTCTGCCCGGCATGCGCGTGGACGTGCATACGGCAAGCGGCGTGCTGCGCGGTGTGGTGGGCCGCAAGCCCATCCACCTTATCGAGCCCGATGAGCGCAAGAACGTCACGCCGCTCTCGTCGCTCGTGATCGATCTGGGCATGAAGCCCAAGCGCGTGAAGAAGCTCGTGTCCGTGGGCGACCCCATCACCTTCGGCGTGGGCTTCGAGCGCTTCGGCGACGGCATGGCCGTATCGAAGTGCTTCGACGACAAGTGCGGCGTGTGGATCGCCTGCCGCGTGATGGAGGAGCTGGCGAAGGCCGGCGGCGCCCCGGGCGACTTCATCGCGGCTGCCACCACCCAGGAGGAGATCGGCACCCGCGGCGCACAGACAAGCGCCCATGCCGTGAACCCGGATGTGGCCCTGGCCTTCGACGTGACCCATGCCACCGACTACCCCGGCATCGACAAGACCAAGTACGGCAAGATCGTCTGCGGCGCGGGCCCGGTCATCGCCCGCGGCCCGAATATCAACCCCGTCGTCTTCGAGCGGCTCGTGGCCGCCGCGAAGGCTGAGGGCATCCCGTACCAGCTGGAGGCCGAGCCCTCTGTGACCGGCACCGACGCCCGCGCCATCCAGGTGGCCCGCGACGGCATCCCCACGGGCCTCATCTCGGTGCCGCTGCGCTACATGCACACGCCCACCGAGGTGGTGTGCCTGGCCGACCTTCAGGCCACGGTGCGCCTCATCGTGCGCTTCGCCCGCGACCTGTCCGCCGATGCGAGCTTCGTGCCCGGCATGGGCGGCGCGGCGAGCGCGGGGGCGGCCGAAGCTGGCGACGACGCCGAGGCCGCGCGCCCGTCTAAGGAGGCGTAGGGGCCGTGGCGAAGCGCGACGAGACGGTCATCGCGAAGAACCGCCGGGCCCTGCACGACTACGAGGTGCTGGAGACTTACGAGGCCGGCATCGAGCTGACGGGCACCGAGGTGCGCTCGCTGCGCGACAACCATTGCCAGCTCACCGACTGCTTCGCGCTCATCCGCGGCGGCGAGGTGTGGCTGAACAACGTGCACATCCCGCCTTATGCCAACGGCAGCATCTTCAACCCCGACCCCGACCGCAAGCGCCGGCTGCTGCTGCACAAGAAGCAGATCCGCTATCTGGAGGCGAAGGTGGCCGAGAAGGGCCTGGCCATCGTGCCCTTGAAGATGTACTTCAACACCGACGGCCGCGTGAAGGTGGAGCTGGCGCTGGCCCGCGGCAAGAAGCTCTTCGACAAGCGCGCCTCCATGAGGGAGCGCGACATGAAGCGCGAGATCGACCGTGCCATGAAAGAGCGTTCACGGTAGGGAAACGAAAGCGCCGCCCGCGCGCGTCTAACGCCGATGGGTGGCATCATGAAATCGCGGGCGCGTCTGTGCGCTGCCGCTGAAGGACGGACACGACAAAAGGAGCGACGCCATGGGCCTGGACGAAGAGCTTGAGAGCATGGAGGAGACCGGCGAGACCGAGGCCGAGTGGACCGACCAGGAGACCGAGCTTCAGGACGCGGAGGACGACGAGGACGAGATCTTCGGCGAGGACGCCGCGGAAAGCGACGTGGAGCATGCCTACGACAGCTTCATGACCGATAACGAGGCCGACTACGACGGCTGGGACCCCGAAGAGGTGGAAGAGGCCGTGGCCGCCGACGAGGAGGCCGACATCCTGCACTCCGAGGGCTATCACGTGGAAGAGGAGCCCGAAGAGGAGAGCGAGATCATCGAGATGGAGATCGAGGACGGCGACGTGCACGCCGTCATCGTGGACGAGTTCGACAACGAGATCGGCTTTATCCTGCTGGACGAGGACGGCAACGAGGTGGAGTACTACTACGTCGACGAGGACAATGACGACGATGGCGTGCGCGTGGAGCGCACCTCCGACGGCGACGAGTTCGATCTGGGCATCAGCCGCGAGGGCGTGGCGGCGGCCACCAAGGACGTGAACGCCATCTACAAGGACGGCATGGCCGTGGCCTCGGAGCTGAAGGGCACCTTCGACGAGATCGCCGATTCGCTCAGCTTCTTGAAGAAGAAAAAGTAACGGCGACGCGTCGCTGTCAAAACGGCAACCGAGCCGGGCCGCCACGGCGGTCGGATGAGGTGCGGGCCTACCATGGGCGGGAGCGATCGGGCCGATCGCTCCCGTTTTCGTTTCCGAGACTTAGGAGATCATCATGTGCACAGGCGTCCGCTTCTCTGACAGCAAGGGCAATATGTACTTCGGTCGCAATCTGGATTGGTGCGAGTCCTACGGCGAGAGGGTCGTGGTCACGCCCCGCGGCGCGCGCATCCCGTCGCCCTTCCTCGGCACCATCGAGCCGAAGTACGCCTGCGTGGGCACTGCCATCGTAGTGAACGGCGCTCCGTGCTACTTCGACTGCGGCAACGAGGCGGGACTCGCCGTGGGCGGCCTGAACTTCCCCGGCTATGCCCAGTTCGCCGAGGGCCCGGCCGAGGGCGGCTTGAACCTGGCCGTCTACGAGTTCCCGCTGTGGATCGCCTCGCAGTTCTCCACCGTGGCCGAGGTGCGCTCCGCGCTTAAGAAGGTCACGCTCGTGGCCAAGGCCCCCAACGAGGGCTACGCCGTGGCCCAGCTGCACTGGATCGTGGGTGACGCGAAGGAGTCCATCGTCATCGAGTGCCAGGCCGACGGCATGCACGTGTACGACGACGGCCTTGACGTGCTGACCAACCAGCCGCCCTTCCCGTGGCATGCCGAGAACGTGCGCAACTACCTGCACGTGAGCAACGAGCACCCGGAGCCGGTCACCTGGACCCGCGATACCCTGAAGGCCTTCGGCACCGGCGCGGGCATGGTGGGCTTCCCGGGCGGCTACGACCCGGCCAGCCGCTTCGTGCGCGCCGCCTACCTGAACGCGAACTACCCGACCGAGGAGGGCGAGGCCGCGAACGTGACGCGCCTGTTCCGCACCTTGGAGGGCTGCTCGATGTGCAAGGGCGCCGGCAAGATGGGCGACGGCCGCTACGAGTACACCATGTTCAGCGACTGCTACTCCGCGGCGAGCCGCACCTACTACTGGTGCACCTACGACGAGCCGGCGCGCCACAGCCTGTGCCTGGACGACTACGATCTGGACGGCACCGAGCTGGTGACCGTGGCCCAGTAGACGGCCACCAGCTGCCTGGTGCGGATGCGGGCGGCCGCGCGCTCGCCCGCATCCGCACCGCAGGCGGCTGTGCTGCCCTTGACAGGAAAGGCGCGGCCGCTAGAATGGGACGGCAACCCTTTGGGGGCGACTGGTTTCGACATGGTAAGTCCGAAACGAGGAGCAGGTCGTGGTCTCCTCGCCACGTTAAACAGGGGTAACGTCAAGTTAATTGGCAAAAACACTTCTAAGACCGGCTACTACATGCCGGCCGCCATGGCTGCCTAACAGCAACCTGGTGATCGCCGAAGCCGGTGTTTCCCCGAACCGGCCAAGGCGTCATTTGAGGGGAATGCCCCGCGGCACGTAGTCGGTATGGCCGCGGGAAAGATTGAACCGACTAGGAGCGGCCACGTTGGTTGGCGAACCGATCCGCTCCGAAGCCCGATCGCCAACTAAGCTTGTAGAGCCTCGTGGACGATTTAGTATGGACCGGAGTTCGATTCTCCGCGCCTCCACCAGAACCGTTCGGCCCCTCTGACTGGAAACCTGCCTGGTCAGAGGGGCTTCTCTTTTCCTAGCCGTCGCAGACGCCTTCCAAATCTTAAGAAAACCAGTCATGTTCTGGGAATACTTCTGAAACTCGCGTAAGTTTCGTGGACAGGCCGTGGTAAATGGCCCGCGCCGGGGCGCGGGCGGCCGCGCGTGTGTGAAAGTAACGCCGAGGCCGAGGATGCCCGTTCTCGCATGCGGGGGAGTGTCGTATAATTCTTTCCCAAAGAGAGGGGCGTTGCGGCCCCGTCCTGACGAGCGATTCCACGAAAGCACGATATGGCCAAGCATAACCAGGGAAGACACGGAAAATCGAACGCGCAGCAGCCTACGGGGGCTGCGGCGCCCACGCCTGCGCGTCCTGCGGCGCGCAGTGGGAAGATAGAGGTGCCGCGCGGCCGTCCTGCCGGCGCGCCTGCGGTGCAGCCGACCGCGGCGATGCCCGCGCAGCCCACCGCGCCAAAGCGTGCGGCGGGAGGAGCCCCCGTGCCGCCTGCGCCGCCTGCTCCGTACCAGGCCCCGCATCTGGCGCCCGCGGGCGAGGGCGGCTATGTGCCCGGCTATCAGGTGAACCCCAATCCCCCCGGCTCCGGCAAGCGCCGGGGCCTCAAGATCTTCGGCATTGCCGTCGCGTCCCTCGTCGGCGTCGTCGCCATCATCTACTTCGCGGGGGTCTTCGTCTTCATGGGGCGCTTCTTCCCCCATACCTCCATCCTCGACATGGACATCTCGGGCATGACGCCCGACGAGGTGCATGAGATGCTCGACGGGGTGCTGGGAGACTACACCTTCAAAGTGGAGGGCTACGGGCTCGATCTGACCTTGGCCGCCAAGGACATGGGCATGACCTTGGATTCCCAGGCCATTGCCGACAACCTGCTCTCGCAGATGGATCCGTGGGCATGGCCCTACGAGGTGTTCCAGAACCACGACGATACCCAGGATCTGGTCTCCACCTTCGAGGAGACGGCGTTGGCCGACACCATTCAGGCGGCGGTAGATGCCGTCAACAGCAAGGGCCAGGCGCCGAAGAACGCAAGCTTGGCTTTCGACGATGCCGCCCAGGCCTTCAAGATCGAGCCCGAGGAGGAGGGTAACACCCTTTTGGCCGACGTAGTGCTCGATCAGGTGACCAAGGGCACGGTGAACTTCGCCCCGAAGGTGAAACTTACCGATGCCGTGCTCGCCAAGCCGTCCGTCACCGAGGACGATCCGGCCTTGGCCGCGGCCCGCGAGCAGGCCAACACCTACATGGACGGCGCGCTTACGCTGACCATGGCGGGCAAGGAGGTGCTGGCCATCGACAAGGAGGCCATCGCCGAGCAGGTGAAGGTGGCCGACGACCTGACGGTGTCCTTCGATGCGACGCCTTTGGTGTCCATGGTTCAGGAGAAGGTGAACGCCATGGACACGGTGGGCGCTACGCGCACCTATACGCGTCCCGACGGCAAGAAATTCACCGTAAAGGGCGGCGACTACGGCTGGATCACCGACAGCCAGGCCACGGCCGAGAAGGTGAAGGAGGCCCTGGAAGCGGGCGAGGGCGGCACCATCGAGATTGTGATGAAGCAGAATGCCGCGACCGCTCCCGACGAGCACGGGCGCGACTTCGGCAGCCGCTACATCGATGTGGATCTGAAAAAGCAGCACGCCACGCTCTTCGACGAGGACGGCAAGGTGCTGTGGGAGAGCGATATCGTGAGCGGTCTTCCCAAGGACGGCCGCGACACCCCCGAGGGCACCTACTACATCAAGACCAACGACGGCAAGTCGGTGCTGCGCGGCTACAAGCCCGACGGCACGAAGGACTACGAGACCGAGGTGGAGTACTGGATGCCCTTTAAGGACAATTCCATCGGCTTCCACGATGCCGGCTGGCAGGCAAAGTTCGGCGGCAAGTGGTACAAGGAGCACGGCAGCCACGGGTGCGTGAACCTGCCGCCCGATAAGGCCAAGGAACTCCACGAGGTGCTAGAAGTCGGCGACGTGGTTGTCGTTCACAAGTAGGGCGGTTGTCGTGGAGCAGATGCGCGCCGACGGTCTCGACGGCTATGACAACCGGCCCATCGGGGTCTTCGATTCGGGCTACGGCGGCCTTACGGTGGCCCGGGCGCTCCAGAAGTGCCTGCCCGAGGAGAGCCTCGTGTACTTCGGCGACTCCGCTCGCTGCCCCTACGGCCCGCGCGACCAGGCCGAGGTAGACCGTTTCGTCCAGCAGATCTGCACATGGCTTTTGGGCCACGACGTGAAGATGATCGTCATCGCCTGCAACACGGCCACCGCCGCCGGCCTCGCCCATGCCCAGCGCGTCTTCCCGGTGCCGGTGGTGGGCGTGGTGGAGCCGGGCGCGCGGGCTGCGGCCCACGCTACTCTGAACCGGCGCGTGGGCGTTATCGCCACCAAGGGCACGGTGGAATCCAACGCCTACTCCGATGCCATCCGCCATATCGACGCGGGCATCACCGTGTTCTCGACGGCCACGCCGCGTTTCGTGGAGATTGCCGAGCTGGGGCTGAAAATGGCGGAAGGCCCCATCGAGGACTACCTCTCCGACGCCTCGAAAGTCTACATCCGCCCCGAGTTCGAGGAGATCGCCCGCGAGTACTTGGAGCCTTTGCGCCGTTGCGAGATAGACACTCTCGTGCTGGGCTGCACCCACTACCCGCTCCTGAAGGCGCTCATCGGCGGGGTTGTGGGGCGCCCCGTTACCTTGGTCTCGTCGGCTGACGAGACGGCCCGCGACGTGGATCATATTCTGCGGCGGCGACACAGCCTCGCGTGCCCGGGCAACGTGCCGGCGCACGCGTTTTTCACGACGGGCCCCGATGTCGAGGAGTTCCGCCGTTTCGGCAGCCGCGTGCTCGCCCGTCCCATGGACGTGGCGGGGCATGTGGAACTGCCCACCGTTTCCGTGAACTAGGAGGACCTTCCATGAAGACCGTCGTCATCGCCACCAACAACGCTCACAAGGTGTCCGAGATCCGCTCGGCGCTCGACTTCGAGGGCTGGGAATTTCGCACCCTTGCCGAGGCGGGGCTTGCCTCCGACCCCGTGGAAGACGCCGACAGTTTCGAGGGCAACGGGCGCATCAAGGCCGAGGCGGCCCGGGCGGCGGCTCAGGCGGCGGGCCTTGCCTGCGCGGTGCTTGCCGATGACTCGGGGCTCGAGGTGGACGCGCTTGACGGAGCACCCGGGGTGTACTCGTCGCGCTATGCGGGCGCCGACGGCGATGATGCGGCTAACAATGCGAAGCTGCTCGCGGAGCTGGTGGGGGTTCCCGATGGCGAGCGCGCGGCGCGCTTCGCGTGCACTCTCGTGTTCATCGACGAAGATGGAACCGAGACGGTGGCTCGCGGTACCGTGGAGGGGACCATCGGCCATGAACCGCGCGGCGAGAAGGGTTTCGGCTACGACCCGCTGTTCTTCCCCGATGCCTTCGGCGGCGAGCGCACTTTGGCCGAGGTGAGCCAGGAGGAGAAGAACGCCATCTCGCACCGGGGATGCGCTCTGCGCGTCTTGCGCGACAGGTTGGCGACCCCCTCGGCGTAGGGGCACCAACGGCGCGGGGCTCGGTCTTGCGCGGATGCGCTCCGCCTGCGCGCGAGAGGCGCAGGCGGGGAGTCATTCGGAGGAATCTGGCGATGCGGTCTTGACTTGTAGCCTACTCCATATGGTCTAATTGACATGCAGTCTGCGAGAGTGGCTGAATGCAGCTCCTGCGTTGAAAGGGACCGAATGAAGATCGCGGAAGTCAGCAAGCGCTACGGTGTCTCCACCGATACGCTGCGCTATTACGAGCGCATCGGCCTGTTGCGCCATGTGCCCCGTAACGGCAGCGGCATCCGCGACTACGACGAGGCCAGCTGCAACGCGGTGGAGTTCGTCAAGTGCATGCGGGATGCCGGCATGTCCATCGAGTCGCTCGTGGAGTACATGGAGCTCATCGACCAAGGCGACAGCACGCGGGAGGCCCGCAAGGAGCTGCTCGCCCGCCAGAGCATCGCCATTCGCGAGCGCATAGCCGATCTGGAGCGCGCCTTAGAGCGCTTGCAGTACAAGATCGATCACTACGATGACATCATGGCCGACAGCGAGCGCGCCCTGCGCCCCGAGGAATAGGGCGTTCTTCCCGAGACGCACGATGCGCATTTGCTCGCCCCGGCTTCCCGGGGCGTCTTTCTTCCCTGTTCTTTCGATTCGCATCTCCGATTGCCTGTTCTTCTCTAGACATGGAGTCAGCTCAAACATTTATCATAGACGTTGAAGAGTCGGCCCGGGGCGGCCGATGTGATTTGCCGGGAAGAAAGGCGCGCTTTGTGGATACCGATTGCAACGGCCCTGCCCTCGACTTCGCCCGACCCGATCTCGATCGGGCGGCCCGCCAGGGCGCAGGCGAGGTGATTTTCGGCGAGGGGAAGACGGCTGAGCAGATTGCCGCCATTGCCGCGGCGCTCATCGAGGGCGGCCAGGAGCGGGTGCTGGCCACGCGGGTGAGTGCTGAGAAGGCCCAAGTGGTGGCGACGGCTTGGGAAAGGCACGAGGCGCAACGGCGAGTTGCGCCCCAAGGCTCGTCCTCGCTGGCGGCGGCTCTGGCGGCTCGGCCGGTGCCGCTTGCGTACTACGAGACGGCGCGCCTGCTCGTCTTCGGCGGCATGCCCGCACCCGACGGCGACGGGCGCGTGGTGGTGGCTGCCGCCGGCACGAGCGACATGCCCGTGGCCGAGGAGGCTGCGCTTACGGCCGAGTTCCTCGGCAACGAGGTGGATCGTCTCTACGACGTGGGCGTGGCCGGCATTCATCGCCTGCTCGACTGCGCCGACGTACTCGCCGCCGCGCGCGTGGTGGTAACGGTGGCCGGCATGGAAGGGGCGCTTGCCAGCGTGGTGGGCGGCCTGGTGTCGTGCCCCGTTATCGCGGTGCCCACCTCGGTGGGCTACGGAGCCTCCTTCGGGGGCGTCGCCGCGCTTCTGGCCATGCTGAACTCGTGTGCGAGCGGCGTCTCGGTGGTAAATATCGACAACGGCTTCGGCGCCGCCTTCCAGGCAAGCGCCATCAACCATTTGAACTTGCGAAGGAGCTGACATGACCAGGCTTCTGTATCTGGAATGCACTTCGGGCATCAGCGGCGACATGTGTGCGGCGGCTCTGCTGGACGTCGGTGCGCGGGAAGAGGTGGTGCGCGCGGCGCTCGAAAGCTTGGATGTGGAGGGGTTTTCCGTTGACATCGCGCGAGTGGTGAAGTCGGGCCTGGACGTGTGCGACTTCAACGTGGTGCTCGATGCGGCCCATGAGAACCATGACCACGACATGGTCTATCTCCACGGCCATGGGCGGGGAGGAGGCGGCGATTGCGGCCACGGGCACGGGCACGACCACGCGCACGGGCACGGCCACGCGCACGGCCACGAGCACGAGCGCGGGCACGGCCCTGTGCCCGACGGGGGGCATCGCCATCGGGGTCCCCGGGAGATCGAGGCGATCATCGAGGGCGCGGCCATGACCGAGGGCGCCAAGGCCATCGCCCGGCGCATCTTCGCGCTCGTGGCCGACGCCGAGGCCCGGGCCCACGGCGTGCCTGTAGATCAGGTGCATTTCCACGAGGTGGGCGCTGTGGACTCCATCGCCGATATCGTGGCCATCGCGGCGGCGGTGGACGATCTGGCACCCGACGGCGTCGTCGTGGCCGACCTGCCCTGCGGCACCGGCACGGTGCGCTGCCAGCACGGCCTCATTCCCGTGCCGGCACCCGCCACGGCGCTCATCGCCGAGATCTGCGGACTGCCCTTGACTCCGGTGGCAGTGGAGGGCGAGCTCGTCACGCCTACCGGCGCCGCCGTGGCCGGTGCGCTGCGCACCGCCGACGCGCTGCCCGAGCGCTTCGCCATCCGCCGTATCGGCATGGGCGCGGGCAAGCGGGCCTACGACACCCCCGGCATCCTGCGCGCCATGATCATCGAGCCGCTCGCGTAAACAACCATTGCTTTAGTACTCTACTGTGATAAAGTATTGGCATCGGTAGAGCTATGCCGACGGGTCGCGCGTTGTCGCGCGTAGGGCGCAGCCCGCGCGTCTCCTCGGAGGCCGGGTCCATCGGCGCGGCCCCGAAGGGCCGTGCGCCGGGCACCGCGCATCTCGCTCGTCGCGTCTTCGGGACTCTTTCCGGCGTGTCTCTGTCGATAATTCGCCTTTCACCCGCTGCGGTGCGCAGGCGCGCCGCGAAAGCGGATAATGTGAGGGATTTCGTAAGGAACGCAGCGCGGCCGATTCCATATCGGCGCGAGGAGGGACCGGTTCGTGAACGCAGTAACGCCATCGGGTTTCCGCGACGTGCTCGCCGAAGAGGCGCTCGCCCGCGAGGCCATCACCCGGGCGGTGGCCGACTTGTTCGCCGCTCGCGGCTATGTGCCCATCGAGACTCCCACTCTGGAAGTCATGGACGTCATGCGGGCCGGCGGCCGTATGCCCGCATCCCCCTTCAAGTTCTTCGACTCCCACGACGATCTGCTGGCCATGCGTCCGGATGTCACCCTGCAGATCGCCCGGGCCTGCGCCACGCGCATGGCGGCCGAGGAAGGCCCGCTGCGCTTCCGCTATACCCAGCGGGTGTTCCGCGAGGCCGAGACCGACAACCAGGTCGTGGCCCGCGAGCTCACCCAATGCGGTGTGGAGTGCATCGGCGAGCGCGGGCCGGCGGTGGATGCCGAGATCGTGGCCCTGTTCGCCGAGGCCCTGCGTTTGGCCGGCGCGACCGATTTCGTGCTGGGCATTGCCACGGTGGGGGTGCTGCGGGCCCTCCTCGAGCGCTCCGGCGCCGCCGAGCTGTGGAAGCTCGCGGTGCTCGATGCCTACCACGACTCCGACTTCGTGGCCTTGGATCGTCTGTGCGGCGCCGTGGCCGGCCGGCGTCCCGAGGACGGGGCCGAGCTGCCCGATCCGGGTGCGGCCGCCCCGGCCTACGCCGACGCCATTGGCCGTCTCGCCCGCATCCGCGGCGGCCGCGAGGCCATCGAGGAGGTGCGGGCCCTGGTGGCACCGCTGGGATGCGTGGCCGATCTGGACGACTTCCAAGATACGTGCGACCGCCTGGCCGCGGCGGGGCTTGCCGAGCGGCTGCTGGTGGATTTCTCGGTGGTCAGCTCCTTCAACTACTATACGGGCATCGTGTTCGAGGCGGCCTCGCCCCACCTGGGGGCGCCTTTGGGATCTGGTGGCCGCTACGATCGCATGATCGGCGCCTACGGCATCGACCGGCCCGCGGCGGGTTTCGCCTTCCATTTGGAGCAGACCATGGCCGCCGCATCGGCCGAGGCGGCGGCAACGGGCGGCCGAGCCGCCCGTCCGTTGCGCATCGCCGTGCCCAAAGGCTCGCTCAACGGCGAGGCCATCGCCTGTCTGGAAGAGGCGGGGCTCGATGTGACCGGCCTCGCGAGCCCGGGCCGCTCGCTCGTCATCTCCAACCCGGGGGTCGACTACATCATCGTGCGCCCCTCCGATGCGCCGGTGTTCGTGGCCCTGGGAGCGGCCGACTGCGGCATCTGCGGCAAGGATTCCCTGCAAGAGGTGGGGGCCGATGTGGTGGAGCTCGTGGATCTGCGCTTCGGCGGCTGCCGCTTCGTGGTGGCCGAGGCCGCCGGTACCACCGCGGCCATCGAGGAGCGCTACCGCAAGCTCGGCTCCATGCGCATCGCCACGAAGTACCCCGCTATCACCCGGGCGCACTTCGCACGGACCGGCACTCAGGTGGAGATCGTGTACCTGCACGGCAACGTGGAGCTGGCCCCCATGGTGGGGCTCGCCGAGCGCATCGTGGACATCACGGCCACAGGCACCACCCTGGCCGAGAACAACTTGGAAATCGTGGAAGAGGTGCTGGCCTCCACGGCCCGCTTCTTCGCCAACGGCTGCGCCCTGCGCACCGACGAGCGCATCGTGGGCCTGGCCCGCACGCTGGCGGCCCACGCCCCCCATCATAGCTACGCGCCCATCGCCGGCGCATCGAATCCGGCCGGCTAGACCGCTTGTCCCCCGCGCCTCGGCGGCGCGTATCCGTTTCCGACGACCCCTAAGGAGAGACCCATGACCATGCGACGCGTAGACCTGCAACCCACCGAGCCCTTCACCGCCGACTTCATCGATCGGTCGGGGGCCTTCAACCCCGGTGCCCTGGAGGCGGCCACGGCCATCATCGAGCAGGTGCGCGCTGAGGGGGATGCAGCCCTGCGGGCCCTTACCGAGAAGTTCGACGGCGTGGCCATCGACGACTTCCGTGTGCCCGAGAGCGCCATCGAGGAGGCCCTGGCCGCAGTTGACCCCGACACTATCGACGCCCTGAACCAGGCCGCGGCCCAGATCCGCGACTTCCACGAGCGCCAGCGCCAGCAGAGCTGGTTCTTCGCGCGCCAGGACGGGGCCATCGTGGGGTCGAAGGTGACGCCGCTCGATTCCGTGGGCATCTACGTGCCGGGAGGGCGGGCCCTGTACCCCTCCACGGTGCTCATGAACGCCCTGCCGGCCCAGGTGGCCGGCGTGGAGCGCATCGTGTGCGTGACGCCGCCGACCAAGGACGGCACGCTCGACGCCACGGTGCTGGCCGCCTGCAAGATCGCCGGCGTTACCGAGATCTACACCGTGGGCGGCGCCCAGGCCGTGGCGGCGCTCGCCTACGGCACCGAGACCATCCGCCCCGTGGCCAAGATCACCGGCCCGGGCAACGCCTTTGTGGCCGCGGCGAAGAAGCTCGTCTCAGGGGATGTGGGCATCGATATGATCGCCGGCCCTTCGGAGGTGTGCGTCGTGGCCGACGAGACCGCCGATCCGTCCATGGTGGCCATCGACCTCATGGCCCAGGCTGAGCACGACCCTCTGGCCGCCTGCTACCTGGTCACCTTCTCGGATGCCTACGCCGATGCCGTGGAGGCGGCCATCGCCGACCACATGGAGCGCTCCACCCGCGCCGACATCACCCGCGCTTCCCTGGACGACCACGGCCTCATCGTGGTGTGCCCCACTATGGAGCAGGCCCTGGAAGCGGTGAACGTCATCGCGCCGGAGCACTTGGAGATGCACGTGGCGAACGCCATGGAGCACCTCGGCGCCATTCGCAACGCCGGCGCCATCTTCCTGGGGGAGTGGACCCCCGAGGCCGTGGGCGACTACGTGGCCGGCCCCAACCACACCCTGCCCACAGGCGGCACGGCCCGCTACTCCTCGCCCCTTTCGGTGGACGATTTCGTGAAGAAGTCCTCCGTCATCCAGTACACGGCTGCCGCCCTGAGAAACGACGCCCGCTCCGTGGTGCAGATCGCCACCCATGAGGGGCTGTGGGCCCATGCCCAGTCTGTGGCCCTGCGCCTGCAGAGCCTGCTTTCCGCCGAGCAGGCGGGCGTGGCCGGGGCCGGGGCGACGGCCGGGGTGGATGCCGGCGCGGGCGCGGCTGCGACGGGCTCGGCCGATGAATAGGGTGCGCGCGGCGGCCCCGCAGCTGGCGGGCCTTGTGCCCTACGATCCGAAGTACCTGCCGGCCGAGGCGTTCCTGTCGGCCAACGAGAACCCGCGGGACGTGGACGGCGAGCTGCGCGAGCTCATCGGCCGCCGCATCGCGAAGGTGCCCCTCAACCGCTACCCCGATCCGCTCGCGGGCGGCCTGCGCGACATGATCGCCGAGGCCAACGGCCTCGACCGCGATCATGTGCTCATCGGCAACGGCGGTGATGAGCTGCTGTTCAACCTGGCGCTTGCCTGGGGCGGCCCGGGACGCACCTGTCTGAACTTCCCGCCCACCTTCTCGGTGTACGCGGCCAATGCCCGGCTCACGAACACCGCGGTGGTGGACATCGCGCGCACCGAGGACTTCTCCATCGACGAGGAGGCCGCCTTCGAGCGTTTGGCCGCCGGCGACATCGACTACGTTATCGTGGCGAGCCCGAACAACCCCACGGGCCTGCGCTGCCCCCAGGCCTTCATCGAGCGCCTGCTGGACGCCACCGACGCCCTGGTTATGGTGGACGAGGCCTACTTCGAGTTCTCGCGCCAGACCGCGCGCCCTTTGCTCGCGACCCACGAGAACCTCGTCATTCTGCGCACGTTCTCCAAGGCGTTCTCGCTTGCGGGGGTGCGGCTCGGCTACATCCTGGCGAACCCGGCGGTCATCCGCGAGTTCGTCAAGGTGCGCCAGCCCTATTCGGTGGATGCGGTGTCCCAGGCTGTGGGCGAGGTGGTCTTCGAGCACCGGGCCCGCTTCGAGCCGGGCATCCGCGAGATCATCGAGGAGCGCGGCCGGGTCGCAGAGGCGCTGCGGGCAACTCCCGGCATCGTGCCGTTCCCATCGGACTCCAACTGGATCCTGCTGCGCATGGAAGACGCCGGCGAGGCCTGGGAGTACCTCTACGAGCACGGGGTACTCGTGCGCGACTTCTCGGCAACGCCGCTTTTGGAGGGCTGCCTGCGCGTGACCATGGGCACGCCGGAGCAGAACGACCGGTTCATCAGCCTGCTGCGGGCCTTCGTGGCCGAGCGGGGGAGCCGCCGCGCCCAAGCGGCGCGGGACTAAAGGAGGAGCATCATGGCGAGAGAGGCGACCATCGCCCGCACCACGGCCGAGACCGCTATCACGGTCACGGTGAATCTGGACGGCACGGGACGGGCCGATCTGTCCACGGGCATCGGGTTCTTCGACCACATGCTGAGCGCCTTCGCGCGCCACAGCCGCATGGATCTCGCGGTGTCTGTGGAGGGCGACCTGGAGGTGGACGGCCACCATTCCGTGGAGGATGCCGGCATCGTGCTGGGCCAGGCCTTAGGCGCCGCCCTGGGCGACAAGGCGGGCATCGCGCGCTTCGGCAGCGCTTTTGTGCCCATGGACGAGGCCCTGGTGCTGGCGGCCCTGGACATATCCGGCCGGGGTCAGCTGCACTGGGCCGTGGAGGTGCCCTTCGGCATGGTGGGCGATTTCGACACCCAGCTGGCCCGAGAGTTCTTCATCGCCCTGGCCGCCAACGCCGGCATCACCCTGCACGTGCGCCAGCTGGCCGGCGACAACGTGCACCATATCTTCGAGGCCGCCTTCAAGGCCTGCGGCCGCGCCCTGCGCCAGGCCGTGGCCATCGATCCGGCGCTCGCCGGCGAGGTGCCCTCCACGAAGGGCGTGCTGTAGCCGGCCGCGCGCCATGGACGGCCCGGCGTTGTTGACCGTAGCGGTGAGGGGAGTTGCGAAGTTGATCGTTGTCGTTGATTACCATAAGGGAAACCTGCTCTCGGTGGAGCGGGGGCTGCGCGGCGCGGGGGCCGAGGTTGTCGTGTCCGACGATCCGGCTCAGGTGCGCGCGGCCGATGCCGTGGTGCTGCCAGGCGTGGGCGCCTTCGCCGATGCCGCCGCGTCTTTGGAAGAGCTCGGCCTGGGCGCGGCTGTGACCGACGCCGTGGCGGCTGGCGCGCCCTTTCTCGGCATTTGCCTGGGCATGCACCTCATGTTCGAGGCCGGTACCGAGCACGCGCCCGAGGCCGGGCCCCTGCCCGCGGGCCTGGGCCTCATCCCCGGCACGGTGGGCCTCATGCCCAAGACCGATGAGGCGGGCGCGGCCTATAAGATTCCCCATGTGGGATGGAACTCCGTGGAGTGGGACGAGCCCGATCCGTTGTTCGACGGCCTGGAAAGCGGGGAGTACTTCTACTTCACCCACTCCTTCGCCGCCCCCGAGAGCGCCGCGACCATCGGGCGCACCACCCACTCGGTCACGTTCCCCTGCGCCGTGCGGGTGCCCGGGCGTCCCGTGTGGGGGGTGCAGTTCCACCCCGAGAAGAGCTCGGATGCCGGCGCGCGCCTGCTCGCCAACTTCGTAACCGTTGCCCGCGCTGCGGCCGATCGCCGCGGCGCGGCCGCTACCATGGCGGAAGATACCGTCTTGTCAAAGGAGTAGCCATGTACCTGTTGCCCGCCATCGATATCCTGGACGGCCGCGCCGTGCGCCTGGCTCGCGGCGACTACGATGCCGTCACCGTGTACCACGACGACCCCGCTGTCCAGGCCCAGCTCTTCGAGGAGGACGGCGCCACCTGGCTGCACGTGGTAGACCTGGACGGCGCGAAATCCGGCAACCCTGACAACATCGAGGTAGTGCGCCGCATTCTGGCCCGCACGAAGCTGAAGGTGGAAGTGGGCGGCGGCGTGCGCTCGCTGGAGGTGGCCGATCGCCTGCTGGACGCGGGGGCGACCCGCGTCATTCTGGGCACCGCGCTCGTGCGCGACCCCGATTTCGCCCAGGCCGCCATGGAGAAGTTCGGCCCCGACGCGCTCGTGGCCGGCATCGATGCCAAGGCTGGTGAGGCCGCTGTGGCTGGCTGGACCGAGGGCTCGGGTATCGCCGCTGTTGACCTGGCCAGCCGCATGGCCGCCCAGGGCTTCGAGCACATCGTCTACACCGACATCGCCCGCGACGGCATGCGCACCGGCGTGGACAACGACGCCTACGAGGCCGTGGCCCGCGCCTTCGGCAACCCGGTCATCGTGTCGGGCGGCATCTCCTCGGCCGCCGATATCGCGGCGCTTGGGCCCATCGCCGATGCCGTGGAGGGTGTGATCGCCGGCCGCGCCATCTACGAGGGAACGCTCTCGGTAGCCGATGGCGTGGCCGCCTGCGCGGGCACCTACCAGGTGAGCGATGCTTTGGAAGCGGAGGAGCGCCCGCTGACCATCGAGGATTTGGAAGGCTAGCAAGAAAACGTAGTCGGCGAGACAGCCGGTGTTGCGACCGAGCGAGTTTTGCAGAGTAGAGCAGCGAAGGAAGAGCAGTCGAGCAGGTTCGGCGTGCCTCGACCGAGCGAGTTCCGCAGCGACTGGAAATGCCCTGTGGGCATTTCCACAAAGCGAGGACTGTCTGAGCGAATCGAGGTATGCCGAACCTGCTCGGCGGACAGGTCGATAAGCATGCTGACAAAGAGAGTAATACCCTGCCTGGATGTGAAGGACGGCCGCGTCGTGAAGGGCGTGAACTTCGTGGGGCTGCGCGATGCGGGCGACCCCATCGAGCTCGCGCGGGCCTATGACGAGCAGAGGGCCGACGAGGTGATCTTTCTCGACATCACGGCCACGAGCGACGATAGGGCCACCACGGTGGAGCTGGCCAGCCACGCCTCGGCCGAGCTGCACCTGCCCTATTGCGTGGGCGGCGGCTTCCGCAGCGTGGCCGACATCCGCCGCATGATCGCCGCGGGCGCCGACAAGGTATCGGTGAACTCGGCGGCCGTGGCGAACCCCGACCTCATCGCGCAAGCGGCTCGGGCCTTCGGCACCCAGGCCGTCGTGGTGGCCATCGATGCGAAGGCGGTGCCGGGCAACCCCAACAAATGGGAGGTGTACGTGGCCGGCGGCCGCAAGAACACCGGCATCGACGCCGTGGAGTGGGCGCGCGAGGCGGCCCGGCGCGGGGCGGGGGAGATCCTGCTCACGAGCATGGATCGCGATGGCAGCCGCGACGGTTTCGACTGCCATCTTACGCGCACCGTGGCCCGGGCCGTGGACATCCCCGTCATCGCCAGCGGCGGCGTGGGCAAGTTGGAGCACTTCGCCGAGGGCATCATCGACGGCGAGGCCGATGCGGTGCTGGCCGCGAGCGTCTTCCATTTCGGCGAGCTGACCGTGCGCCAGGTGAAGGAATCCATGCGCGCCGCCGGCATTCCCGTGCGCCTATAGGAGGCAGTTGTGAATCTTCCCGAGCTGAAGTACAACGAGGCGGGGCTCATCCCCTGCATTGTGCAGGATGCCGATACGGGTGCGGTGCTCATGATGGCGTGGATGAGCGCGGAATCGCTGGTGCTCACCCTGGAGCGGGGCGAGACGGTGTTCTTCAGTCGCAGCCGTCAGGAGCTGTGGCACAAGGGCGCCACGAGCGGCAATACCCAGAAGCTGGTGGACCTGCGCTACGACTGCGACGGCGACACGCTGCTGGCCCTGGTGAACCCCGCCGGCCCGGCGTGCCACACCGGTGCGCGCACTTGCTTCTACCGCTCGATGACGGAGGAGTAGCGAGAGGCGCTCAAAGAGAGGAGAGCGGTTAGCGGGCCGTCTGCTCCGTCGAGGCTCGCGCGGAGAGCCCGAATTGCGCACGCTCGCTGGTTTTTCTTGTGCGGCGAAAGAAGTTGCGCTACTATGATTCAAGCTCTGAACTTGTATCAGAGGCGTGCACCTCGTTTCCATTCTCCCTTTTCCGTATTCCCCATCTCAACGTTCTCGCGGACTGGGCTTTTCGGTGCGTACCGCCTTCGGTTCGGATGCCGATCCCAACGTGCCTGTAAACCTCAAGAAGGAGGATGAACGTGAAGTTTTTCCTGGATACGGCCGATCTCGCCGAGATCGAGGAGGCTGCCAGCTGGGGTGCGCTCGCCGGCGTGACCACTAACCCGACGCTGTACTCGCGCATCGGCGGCAAGCTGGACGACTTCCACAACCACATCAAGCGCATCTGCGACATCGTGGGGCCCGCCTGCCCGGTGTCGGCCGAGTCGGTGGCCATGACCCGCGACGAGATCGTGCGCGACGGCCGCGAGCTGGCCAAGATCGCCCCCAACGTCGTGGTGAAGATCCCCACCATGGTGGAGGGTCTTGCCGCCACCCGTCAGCTGGCCGACGAGGGCATCCCGGTGAACATGACCCTGTGTTTCACCGTGCCCCAGGCCATTCTGGCCGCTCGCGCCGGCGCCCGCTACATCTCGCCGTTCGTGGGCCGTTTCGACGACATCTCCGAGGACGGCCTGGCCCAGCTGGAGGACGTGGTGACCGCCATCGGCAATTACGATTTTTCCGCCGATACGGTGAACGGCGAGAAGATCGAGATCATCGCCGCCTCCATCCGCAGCGCCAACCATGTGACCCAGGCCGCTCTCATGGGCGCCGACATCGCCACCGTGCCCTTCGGCATCCTGAAGAAGTGCGTGTCCCATCCGCTGACCGACCGCGGCCTGGAATCGTTCCTTAAGGACTGGGAGAAGGTTCAGAACGCATGAGTGAGGCCGACGAGAAGCAGATGACCATCGCCGACGCCCCGGAGACGGCCCCCGAGAAGCCCAAGCGCGGCCGTCCGCGCAAGAAGGCCGCCGAGGATGCGGCCGCCGAGGGCGCAGGCGTTGGAGCCGAAGCCCCGGCGAAGAAGCCGGTGCGCCGCCGCTCGACGAAGGCAGCCGAGGAGGCTGGCGAGGCTGCGGCCGGGAAGGCTGCGGCCGAGGAGGCTCCCAAGCCCCGCCGCACCCGCAAGAAGGCCGAGTCCGACGGTGCGGCGCCGGCCGAAGCCGCCGAGGGGGCACCGGCCGTCGAGGCTGCGGTCGAGAAGCCCCGCCGCGGCCGTCCGCGCAAGAAGGCGGAAGACGCCGACGAGGGCGCGGCCGAGAAGCCGGCCGGGGCGGTCTCCGACGAGAGCGCCGAAGCCGACGCCGCCAAGAAGCCGGCCCGCACTGCGGTGGTGCGCAAGCACACCCGCGGCGAGCGTGGCGAGGGCGACCGTGCCGAGCGTCGCCAGAACAACCAGGGCGGCAACGGCGGCCAGAACGGCCAGGGCAAGAGCAACCAGGGCGGCAAGAAGAACAGCCACGACCGCAACAACCGCCGCCAGCGCCACGAGAACCGCAATCGCGAGCCGCAGCCCTCTGTGACCAAGGAGGAGCTGGCCGAGCTCAAGGTGGCCGACCTGCGCGCGAAGGCGGCCGAGCTGGGCGTCGAAGGTGCCGGCCTGAAGAAGGCCGAGCTGGTGGACGCCGTCTACGAGGCCATTTGCAAGGCCGAGGGCTTCACCGAGGTCACCGGCGTGCTCGACATCATGGGCGACGGCTACGGCTTCCTGCGCACCTCCGGCTACCTGCCCGGCGAGAACGATATCTATGTGGGCCTCGCCACCATCCGCAAGAGCGGCCTGCGCAAGGGCGATATGGTGTCCGGCGTCACCCGCCCGGCACGCCCCAACGACAAGTTCGCCGCCCTGCAGAAGGTGACCGCGGTGAACGGCCATGCGCCGGAGCTGATGGCCCTGCGGCCGAAGTTCTCGGAGCTCACGCCCATCTTCCCCGACGAGCGCCTGTGGATGGAGCACGGCAGGACCACCACCACGGCCCGCGTCATCGACCTGACGGCGCCTATCGGCAAGGGCCAGCGCGGCCTCATCGTGTCGCCGCCCAAGGCCGGCAAGACCACGGTGCTCAAGGACATCGCCGCGGCCATCACGGCCAACAATCCCGAGGTGCACCTCATGTACCTGGGCATTGACGAGCGTCCCGAAGAGGCTACCGACATGGAGCGCTCCATTCGCGGCGAGGTGGTGTCCTCCACCTTCGACATGCCCTCCGAGAACCACATCCAGGTGGCCGAGCTCGTCATCGAGCGGGCGAAGCGCCTCGTGGAGCAGGGCAAGGACGTGGTCATTCTGCTGGACTCCATCACCCGCCTGGCCCGCGCCTACAACCTGGCCCAGCCGGCCAGCGGCCGCATCCTCTCGGGCGGCGTGGACTCCACGGCCCTCTATCCGCCCAAGCGCTTCCTCGGCGCCGCCCGCAACATCGAGCACGGCGGCAGCCTCACTATTTTGGCCTCGGCCCTCATCGAGACGGGGTCGAAGATGGACGAGGTGATCTTCGAGGAGTTCAAGGGCACCGGCAACATGGAGCTCAAGCTCGACCGTGCCCTGGCCGACCGCCGCATCTTCCCGGCCATCGACCCCATCTCCTCGGGCACCCGCAAGGAAGAGCTGCTGTTGGAGCCCCAGGAGGCGCCGCTCATTTGGGCCGTGCGCCGCATTCTGTCGAACACGAACTCCACCGAGCGCGCCATGGACATGCTCATCAAGTCGCTCAAGCAGACGAACTCCAACCAGGAGTTCCTCATCCGCACGGCGAAGAAGGCCCAGACCCAGCAAGGGCGCTCCGACGACAACTTCGAGCTGTAGAAAGCACGGGATCACTCCATGACCGATCAGAACCAATGGCAGAACCAGGCCTGGGGCACCGGCCAGCCCCAGGGCGCTCCCGCGGTACCGGGCGCGTCTCCGGCAGCGTCCCCGCTCCAAGGGCAGCAAGCTCAGCCCCAGCCCCAGGCTCAGCCGACCTACGCGGCTCCGCAGCCGGCTTATGTGGCGCCCGTCGCCCCGGCTCCGGCCCCCAAGCGGCGCGGCTGGATCGTGGGGCTGGCCGCTGTGCTCGCGTTCTTTATCTTGGGCGCGGCCTCCATCGCCTCGTGCACCGCGGTGATGACAAGCTCGATGGGGGCGTTTTCCTACGAGTCGCCGTCCTGGGCCGATACGGTGACGGGCGACACGGTGGGCATCATCAACATCGACGGCACCATCCAGTACGACGGTACCACCTCGAGCCCCGAGGGCCTGAAGGCGCAGTTGGACGCCGCTGAGCAGAACCCGCATATCAAGGCTGTGGTGCTGCGGGTGAACTCCGGGGGAGGGGTGGCCACGGCCGGCGAGGAGATGAGCCGCTACGTGCGCGACTTCTCCAAGCCCGTGGTGGTGTCCTGCGCCTCGCTGGACGCGAGCGCCGCCTACATGATCTCGTCTCAGGCCGACTACATCTACACGGCCGAGACCTCGGCGGTGGGCTCCATCGGCGTCATCATGTCGGTGACCGACCTGTCCGGCCTCTACGAGAAGCTGGGCATTTCGGTAGACAACATCACCTCGGCCGACGCCAAGGACGCCGGCGGCGGCAACCGGCCCCTCACCGAAGAGGAGCGTGCCTGGTACCAGGCCCAGGTGGACCAGATCAACGACGTGTTCATCAAGACCGTGGCCGACGGCCGCGCCATGACCGAGGACGCGGTGCGCGCTCTGGCCAACGGGCTGACCTACACGGGCATCGATGCGGTGGGCAACGGCTTGGCCGACGAGATCGGCACCTTGGAGCAGGCTGTGGCCAAGGCCTGCGAGCTGGCCGGTATTCCCGACGCCGACACCGTGTACCTGCAGTCCTCTACGAGCGATCTGTCCCGTTTGCTGGACATCATGGGCGAGCAGAATGAGGATACGACGACCCGAGCCTTGAAGGAGTTGGAAGACCGTGTCGGACTTGAATAGCAGAAAACGGGTCGAATGGCCCGCCCGGGCCGTGGTGACGGCGGGCATGCCCTACGGGAACAAGCCCCTGCACTTCGGGCATATCGGCGGCGTGTTCGTGCCCGCCGACGCCTTCGCCCGCTTTTTGCGCGACCGCATCGGCGCCGAGAACGTGCGCTTCGTGTCGGGCACCGACTGCTTCGGCAGTCCCATCAACGAGGGCTACCGCAAGCTCGTGGAGGCTGGCGAGTTCTCGGGCACCATCGCAGACTACGTGCTCGCGAATCACGAGCGTCAGAAGGCCACGCTCGAGGCCTTCCAGGTGAGTCTGGACATCTACGAGGGCAGCGGCATCGGGCATGCGGGCGACGTGCACCAGATGATCACCGACCAATTCATCGAGCGTTTGCACGAGAGCGGGCACCTGAAGCTCGATTCCACCCTGCAGTTCTACGACGCCGAGGCCGACACGTTCCTGAACGGCCGCCAGGTGCAGGGGCGCTGCCCCGTGCAAGGCTGCAAATCCGAGCACGCCTACGCCGACGAGTGCGACTTGGGCCATCAGTACGCGCCGGTCGACCTCATCAAGCCGGTGTCCACGCTTACGGGCACCGTGCCCGAGATGCGCCCCGTGGAGAACTGGTACTTCGATCTGCCCGGCTTCGAGGATTTCCTCAAGGCTCATGTGGAGCAGCTGAGGGCCGACCCCGAGGTACGCTCGGTGGTGGTGAAGGCCATCGAGGAGTTTTTGGCGCCCCCGGTCATCTTCGTGAAGAACGAGCACTTGGATGAGTACGAGGCGCTGGCCGACAGCCTGCCGCCCCACCAGTTCCGCGAGGCCGAGAAGGGCAAGCAGTCCTTCGAGATCGAGTTTTCCGACATTGAAGCCCGCGACGCGGCCCGCACGGTGCTGGCTGCGGCCGGCATCCGCTTCCGCACCTCCAAGACGCTCGTGCCCTTCCGCATCACGGGCAATATCGAGTGGGGCGTGGCGGCGCCGGTCATCGACGACGTGGAGGGGCTCACCGTGTGGTGCTGGCCCGAATCGCTGTGGGCTCCCATCTCGTTTACCATCACGGTGAACGACGAGCGAGGCCTGCCGCGCACGAGCTGGCGCGACTTCTGGTGCTCCGACGATGCGCGCGTGTACCAGTTCATCGGCCAGGACAACCTGTACTTCTACGGCGTGGCCCAGCCGGCCCTGTGGGAGGCCCTGCGCCCGGGCGGCCTGTTCGAGGAGGGGCCCGACTCCCAGATGCGCCAGACCACGCTCATCGCCAACCACCATATGCTGTTCGGCAAGAAGAAGGCCTCCTCGTCGGGTGCGGTGAAGCCGCCTACCGGCGAGCAGCTGCTGGAGCACTACACCCCCGAGCAGCTGCGGGCCCATTTCCTGGCCCTCGGCCTCGATCAGAAGTCCGTGGGCTTCTCGCCCAAGCCCTTCGATCCCGACGAGGCCAAGCGCGATGATCCGCGCTATGCCGATCCGGTGCTCAAAGAGGGGGCGCTGCTCACCAATGTGTTCAACCGCCTGGCCCGCAGCTGCTTCTACGAGGCGGGCAAGAACTTCGACGGCTGCATGCCCTTGGGGCCGGTGACGTCTGAGGTGCGCCGCCGCGCCTTCGAGGCTCTGCTCGACTACGAGGAGCGCATGCACAAGGTGGAGCTGCACCGCGTGATGTCGCTGTGCGACGAGTTCATCCGCTGGTCGAACAAGTGGTGGGCCGACGGGATCAAGCGCGCCGAAGAGGCTGACGACGCCGCGGCGCGACGCCAAGTGCTCGTGGACTCGTTCTACCTCTTACGCGTGGCCTGCCTGCTCATGCACCCCATCGTGCCGGCCGGCTGCGAGAAGATCTGCGACTACCTGAGCTTCGGCTTCGCCGACTTCTTCAGCTGGAACTACGACTTCGACTCCAACGAGGAGCTGTGTCCGGCCATGGAGATCGACGCCGGGGCCCACCGCATCCACGAGCTGCCCCCGCGCTTCGACTTCTTCCGCAAGCACGAGAGCCAGTACAAGTAAGGCCTCGTTTGCAGCGTCCCAGCATCTTCTAAGGTGCGGCTGTCCCCAGGACGCCGCACCTTTTTGCGTTGGGAGGGCGTCGTGGTGGCTATCGCGGCCGTGCGCGCAGTGCGGCGGACGGGCAGAGCGTCGGGCGTTGCGGTGGTGCGCGGAGGGCTTTCGGGGCGGGGTTGAAAGCGGCCGATGGGGAGGGGTTGCATTTCTGGGGAATGCGGCGGCTCCTGCGAGCGCGCTGCTCGTTCGGCCATCTTGCGTTTGGCCAGGCGAGATGCTAGCATAATCAAAGCAGTTCACTTATAAAAGAACTACACCTGTACAGGATTGAAGGAGCTGACATGGCGATGCCTGTGACGCATATCCGGGGGGGGGCACCCGCTTCTAAGCTCCAGCGCTAAGTGCGCTATCTCCTGTCACCTTCTGTGCCCCGATGGCTCGTACATCACCAAAAGCGCTCACACCCGTGAACCTCGGGCCCTTTCAGCGTGCTCGGGGTTCATTGCATCCACCCGCGGGTCCCCGGGTGGAAGACCTCTATCCCGTCGCATACAACGGTGTCGATCGCCCGCTATGCCAATGTCGCCAAGGGCAAGAACCGCTTCGCGTCAGGTTCGTCGCTAAGACCGTGACGAGACACACATTTCATGAAAGCCCCGCGATTCCACGGGATCTGAAATAGAAACGCGAATGCTGAGGGGCCGGGAGGACGACTCGAGATCTTTTCGGCATCGGTACCGGGATTAAGAATAAAAGGAGAAAAAATATGAAGAAACCGCTCAAGAAGGCTGCGTGCGTGCTGGCGACGGTGGCGCTGGCGTCGACCATGGTGGCGCTGCCCGCCACCGCGGAGAAGGCTCATGCGGCCACAAAGCCCCATATGAAGTCACTGGGTTTGAAATGGGATTTGAAGAAGAACAGAACGGTGAAGTTCAAAACCTCATGGCCGGGTGCCGGAAAGGGTGGCTACACGGGCTACGAGGGCATGACGGCCACGATTAAGAACTGGAAGGTTTCCAAAGCGAAGAAGAAGGGCTACAAGAAGGCCACCTTCACGCTGGTGTTCAACAATAGGTTCTCGCCTACGAAAAAACAGATCAGGGGCATGAAGGATTGGTCGGGAAATTGGAATGACGGGGCTTTTGGCTATATTTGGTACGCTGTTGTGGATTACAACACGGGGAAGAGCCTGGAGGTGCCCAACGACAAGGGCGTCACCGTCAAGTCCGGCAAGTGGAGGTTCACCGGGGGGAAGAAGTACAAAAGCGACTTGTGGTCTTCAGTACACGTGTACAAGAAGGCTACAGTGAAGGTAACGATCACCTACCCTTCTAAGTACAAGGGGCTCTGCATTGGCGTTGGTGGGAACAATGTTCCGTACTCGACGTTGCGCTATTATCAGAATGGAGTGCTTGCCGACGACTACGGACGGCACGACAAGGTGGATTACTTTTGGGACGGAAAGGCGCCTTTCGGCAAGACGAGCCTTTACAATTGGAAGTTGGCGAATAAAACCTGGGCAGCGGGCTACAATAAGAATAGCTGCTACACGAAAAGCAAGGCCAATTCCCATTGGATGCGCCTCAAGTAGATCGAGAGCGCAGGCTTTTAGGCCCCTCACCTTTCAACGGGCGTGCGAGTAACACATAAAAGCATTTTCTTTGCGCAATCCCTTGCATAAGCGGCCGATTGTGCTATTTTAGACAGGCTGTGTCTGCGAGGGTCGTAAGATGCAGCGGTAACTATCACACATGCTCGGGCGACCTGCCTCCGCGAGTGGCCACCGGAAAAAGGCTGCGGCAGACGGGGAAGACCTCGGGCAGAGGACTAACGAATGGAGCGATCATGACGAAAGTCAGCATCACCACGCTGCTCGATGCCGGTGCGCATTTCGGGCATCAGACCCGCCGTTGGAACCCGAAGATGAAGCCCTATATCTTCGGTAATCGCGGCGACATCTACATCATCGACCTCAAGCAGACCCTCTACGGCCTGGATGCGGCCTACACCTTCGTGAGCAACCTGACCCGCAAGGGCGGCACCGTGCTGTTCGTGGGCACCAAGAAGCAGGCCCAGGAGGCCGTGTCCGAGGCTGCCAACCGCTGCGGCATGCCCTATGTGAACGCCCGCTGGCTCGGCGGTATGCTCACCAACTTCGCCACCATCCGCACCCGTGTGCGCCGCATGGAGGAGCTGGAGGCCATGGATGCCGACGGCCGCATGGCCCTGCTGCCCAAGAAGGAACAGATCCTGCTGCACAAGGAGCTCGCCAAGCTGCAGACCAACCTCAACGGCATCCGCAACATGAAGAAGGTGCCCGACGCCATCTTCGTGATCGACACCAACCGCGAGGGCATCGCCCTGCATGAGGCCCATCGTCTGAACATCCCCGTGGTGGGCACTCTGGACACCAACTGCGATCCCGATGACGTGGACTACGGCATCCCGGCTAACGACGACGCCATCCGCTCGGTGCGCCTGCTCGCCGACTTCATGGCCGACGCCGTGATTGCCGGCACCGGCGCCGACGTGACCGCCGCCGAGATGGCCGGCGAGGCCGCTGCCGCCGACGCCGCCGCCGAGGTGGCCGTCGAGGCTGCCGCCGACGTGGCCGAGGGCGCGGGCGCCGAGGTTGCCGCCGACGTGGTGGCCGACGCTGTTTCCGAGTAAGCAAACCCCTTCATTCCCTAAGGAGGAATTCATGGCTGATATCACCGCCGCTATGGTGAAGGAACTCCGCGAGATGACCGGCGCGGGCATGATGGAGTGCAAGAAGGCCCTGGCCGAGGCCGACGGCGACATGGAGAAAGCCGTCGACGTGCTGCGCACCCGCGGTCTGGCCGCCGTGGCCAAGAAGGCCGGCCGCGCCACCAACGAAGGCACCGTCATGGCCATCGTGGACGACGCCTGCACCACCGGCGCCGTCGTCGAGCTGAACTGCGAGACCGACTTCGTGGGCATGAACGAGAAGTTCAAGGCCTACGCCGAGAAGATCGCCCGCGCTGCCCTGGCTGCCAAGCCGGCCGACGTGGAGGCGCTGAAGGCCGCCGAGATCGACGGCGAGACCGTCGAGGCCGTCGTGACCGACTGCATCCACGTGATGGGCGAGAACGCCCAGCTGGCTCGCGTGGCCGTGGTGGAGGCCCCGGCCGTGGCCGCCTACATCCACGGCGGCGGCAAGATCGGCGTGCTCGTGACCTTCAACGTCGAGGGCATCGATCCGGCTTCCGAGGGCTTCCAGAAGTGCGGTCGCGACATCGCTATGCAGGTGGCCGCCCTGAATCCGGTGTCCGCCACTCGCGAGGACGTGCCCGCCGACGTGGCCGCCCACGAGATGGAGATCTACAAGGCCCAGGCCGCCGAGTCCGGCAAGCCCGAGGCCATCCAGGAGAAGATCGCGCTCGGCCGCATGGACAAGTTCTACAAGGAGAACTGCCTCGCCGAGCAGGACTTCGTGAAGAACCCCGACCTCACGGTGTCCGCCTACGCCGACGAGTGCGCCAAGGAGCTGGGTGGCACCATCGCCATCACCGGCTTCGTCCGCTTCGCCTTGGGCGAGTAGCCAGCCGGCGACATATCGCATTTTGCGGACGCCCCTTGAAGGGGCGTCCCTTTTTGCGCCGCGCGTTACCGATCCGTTCTGCAAACCTCATGAAAGGCCGTGCCTGCGCGCGGCTTTTTTCTATAATGATGAGACTTATAGGAACATATGGCATGACTGAGGAGCGCTCCCCGCGTTCCGTCAAAAGGACTAGAAATGAACCAGGAAGTCATTATCGTTCAGGGCAACCATGCCCTTTCCGGTGACGTGACCGTGGCCGGCGCCAAGAACTCGGCCCTCAAGCTCATGGCCGCCTCGTTGCTCGGTCAGGGCGTCTCCACGATTCGCAACGTGCCCGTCATCTCCGATATCGAGATCATGGGCGAGGTGCTCGATCGCCTCGGGGCCGCGGTCGCGCGCGAGGGGCACACGCTTACCATCGATACCGCATCCGTCGATTCGTGCGAGACTCCCTACGAGCTCGTCTCGAAGATGCGCGCGTCCATTTCCGTGCTCGGCCCGCTTATCGGGCGATTCGGCGAGGCGCGGGTGGCCATGCCCGGCGGCTGTCAGATCGGCGCCCGCAAGATCGACATGCACCTGGTGGGCCTGGAGGCTCTGGGCGTGCGCTTCGACGTGGATCACGGGGTGCTGCATGCCACGACGCCCGATGGACTGCACGGCGCCCATGTGTACCTGGAGTTCCCCTCGGTGGGCGCCACCGAGAACATGCTCATGGCTGCGGTGACCGCCGAGGGCCACACAGCCATCGAGAATGCCGCCTGCGAGCCGGAGATCGAGGACTTGGCGAACATGCTGAACGCCATGGGTGCGAAGGTGTCCGGCGCGGGCACCTCGCTCATCGAGGTCGAGGGCGTGCCGCTGGCTTGTCTGCACCCCTGCGATCACACCTGCGTGGGCGATCGCATCGAGGCGGGCACGTTCCTGGTGGGCGGCGCGCTTACCGGCGGCCCCGTTACGGTGCACGGTATCGATCCGGCCTTCTTGCGCATGGCCATCATGAAGCTGCGGGCCATGGGCTGTGCGGTGGAGTGCGGTGAGGACTGGGTGCGCGTTACGCGCACGGGCCCGTTGCACGCGGTGGACATCCAAACGCTGCCGCATCCCGGGTTTCCCACCGATCTTCAGGCTCAGTTCATGCTGCTGGCGGCCCTGGCCGACGATGTGTCGGTTATCACCGAGAACGTGTTCGAGAATCGCTTCATGTTCGCTGCCGAGCTCATGCGCATGGGCGCCGATGTGATTCTGGACGAGCACCATGCCATCGTACGCGGCGTGGAAGAGCTGGAGGGCGCCCCGGTGTCTTCCACCGATCTTCGCGCCGGCGCCGCTCTCGTGCTCGCGGGCATCGTGGCCGATGGGGAGACCCGGGTGCACCACTTGGAGCATATCGACCGCGGCTACGAGGACTATGTGGGCAAGCTCGCCTCGCTCGGGGCGGATATCCGTCGCGTGGCCGCAGACGACGTCGATTGCTAGGGGAGCTCCATGGGTTTTCGCAAGAAGGGGTTCTCCGCCTCCCAGACCAAACGCACCTCGCGTCGCATGAGCGACTCCATGATCGGCTCCCATGTGGAGCGTTCGGCCTCGCGGGGCCGTCACGCCGCGGGGCGTCCCGATGCCGGCACCTCGAAGGTCGACTTTTCCGATGGGCGTCGCTCGCGGCGAGCAACGCGCGGCTATGTCGATCAGGTGGATCCCCAGGCTACGAGCGGCGAGAGCGACGCCGACTTCGCCCGTCGCACCAGCCGCCGCGGCTATGTGGAGCAGATCCAGTCCCAAGCGCGCAAGCGGCGATTGGCGGCAGGCGTCGTCATCGCCGTGGCCGTGGTGGCCGTAGCGGTCTTCGCGGGGGTGTCGGCCTACTTCTTCTTCTCCGACTCCCAGCTCTCGCTCGGTGACTCCAACGCGAAGGACGCCCTGGCCGCGCCTGCTGAGGGCGAGCCGTACTACGCGCTGTGCACGGCATCGCTCGGCACCGCGGTCGAGCCGGATGCGGCGGCAGGGGAGGCCTATCTCGTCGTGCGCATCGACGAGGCGGCGCGCGTGCTCACCTTCGTATCGGTGCCTCCGCAGATCATGGTATCGCTATCCGACGGGCAAGTGCACCCCTTGAGCGACGCTCGTGCCGTGGGCGGCGATGCCGAGTTGATCGACCAGGTGGAGGAGCTTCTCGGTGTGGAGATCGCGCATTTTGCCCGCACCGATGCGGACGGCCTGGCGCGTCTGGTCGATTTGGCGGGCGGTGTGCCGGTGCTCGTTTCCGAGGAAGTGGACGACCCGCGGGCCGGCATCCAGGTCATCAAGGCGGGAGAGCAGGTCCTCGACGCGGATCAGGCTCTCACGCTGCTGCGCGCCTCGAACTTCGTCGATGGGTTGGAGGCTCAGGCCAAGAACCGCGCGGCCTTCACGGTTAACTTGGCCGGGCGCGCCACGTCGGGGGAGGGCCTGAGCTTTGCGAGCATCATCGGCGACGGCGCCTCGGCGGTGAGCACCGACTGGTCGAGCGCTCAGCTCATCGCCCTGGGGGATGCCCTGCGCCCCCTTGCCGAGGCGACGGTGTACGCGTCGGTGGTGCCGGGGCGTCTGGCCGAGACCGACGGTGCGCTCTCCTACGAGGTGTTCGGCGAGGAGCTGGAGAGCATGATGGAGGCGGTCCGCGCCGGCAACGCTCCCGAGAGCGCCGAGGGCAACGTGGCCAACGTGGATCGGGCGACGGTGAGCGTGGAGGTGCGCAACGGCTCGGGCATCCAGGGAGCGGCGGCCCGCTGCGGCGAGCTTCTGACCACGGACGGCTATGCGGTGGAGGGCGTCGGCAACGTGGACGACGGCACCGCCTACCCCGAGACGCTCGTCATCTACCGCGGCGAGGAGAACGAGCTGGCCGCCAAGGCCGTGGTGAGCGACCTGTCGGCCGGGCGCGTGGTGAACGGCGGCGACTTCTACAGCTTCAACACCGACGTTCTCGTGATTATCGGCCAAGACTGGATTTCCGCCGCCTAGGCTGTGCTATGATGCCCGAGGATTTGCGAGCTGCTTCTTGAAAGGAAGTGTGTTATGGTTGAGAAGTCCGATGTGGCTGCCGTGCTGGAGCTGATCCGCCCGAGCCTGCAGGCCGATGGCGGCGATGTGCAGCTGGTGGACGTATCCGAGGACGGCGTGGTCACCGTGGAGCTGCAGGGTGCCTGCAAGGGCTGCCCCATGTCCCAGATGACGCTGGCCAACGGCGTGGAGCGCATCCTGAAGGAGCGCGTGCCCGGTGTGACGAGCGTGGTGCCGGCTGCCTAGGCGGCAACGACAACGAGAAGCGAGCGGGCTCTGCGGGGCCCGCTTTTTTACGAGAGAGGCTGGCGAATGGAAGGCTGTTGGAGCCGTCGCGGATGTGACGATGAGATGCAGGGCCGCTGCCCGCACAACGTGCCCGGCGAGCCATGTCCGGCCGATTGCCACTACGCCGCCTGCCATCGGCCGACTCACGTGGTGTGCGAGGACTTCGGCGTGCTCTTGAACCCGAAGCGCGACTACGAGGCCGCGGTGAAGCAGGTGTGCCGTTTCTGCGAGCACTTCCTCGTGCGCGGCCCCGACATCGACCCGAACGCGCCGAACGGCCGCGAGAAGTTCAGCGGCCGCAACCGCTTCATCCTGTAGCGCTCGGCGCTGCGTCGTAGCGGGCGCGTTGCGGTTCCGCTGCCGGCGCTGCCGGCTCTGTTACAATGGAAGAAATCGGCGCGATCGGAGGGAAAGGCGGTGAGCGCGGTGAGATCGACCCTGACCTGTCCGGCGTGCGGCGCTTCGGATATGGATGTGCGCGCCTATGACTCTATGATGGTGCTTCGCCCCGACCTGGCGCTCTTTACGCTCACGTGCCCCCATTGCGCCGCCCGTATCTCGGCGATGCAGCCCATTCCCTCCGCGCTGCGCGAGGAAGTCCAGTTCGCCGCTATCGAGTTGGGCGCCGGCATGGGCGCTCACGAGGGGAATCTGTAATGCTGAACGAAATCTACCAAAACCTCGATCCTGTCGCCTTCTCGCTGGGGCCGCTTGTCGTGCGCTGGTATGGGTTGGCCTACGTGCTCGGCTTCGCCCTGGCCGCCTTCGTCATCTACCGCGTCGCGAAGCGCTGGCGGCTCGGCATGACCGAGGACGACTTGCTCACGCTTATGGTGTGCGCCATTATCGGCGTGGTGCTCGGCGCGCGCGCAGGTTACGTGCTCTTCTACGGCGACGGATACTACTTCGCCCATCCGCTCGAGATCTTCGCCTTCAACCAGGGTGGCATGAGCTTTCACGGGGGGCTTGCGGGCTTGCTCGCCGGAGGGGCGGTAGCCGCGCGCCTCACGGAGATCCCGTTTCTCACGCTGGCCGACCTGGGCGCTATTGCCGCGCCGTTGGGGCTGTTCTTCGGCCGTTGCGCCAATTTCGTGAACGGAGAGCTGTGGGGGGCGCCGACCGACTGGCCCATCGGCGTGGTGTTCGGCGGGGCTGCCGGTATGATGCCGCGCCACCCGAGCCAGCTTTACGAGGCGGTGCTCGAGGGCCTGGTCATCTTCTGCGTGCTGTTCGCTCTGTCGCGAAAGATGCCCCCGCGCCCCCGTGGCACGTTCGTCGGCGCGTTCCTGCTGCTCTACGGCGTGTTCCGCTTCCTCATCGAATTCGTGCGCGAGCCCGATGCGCAGCTGGGCTACTTGTGGGGCGGCTGGCTGACCATGGGCCAGGTGCTGTCGGCTCCGCTCGTCATCGCGGGTATCGCCATGCTGGTGTACGCCGCGAAACGCAAGTTGCCCCAAGAAGGTCCGCGCCGCTTTGCCCGCCCTCCCGAGCCGCTCGACTCTGCGTCTCCCGAGGATCCTTCCTAGCGATTTCCCACACGGCCCCCAACGGCGCCCCGTATGTTGTGCCCCGCGGGCGGGATGCGTCTTCGTTACGTCCCGTTGTCGATTATGTGGCTCTTGAGGGCACGGCGACAGCTTCCCGTACAATGGTCGACGGCTGTGGAATAGCCCGAGGGGTACCACGGCCTTTGCGAGAACGACAATGAGAAATGCGAGGTGCGATATGGACGTGAAGTTCTTCAAATGCATGCACTGCGGCAATATTGCCGTGAAGGTGTTCGACGCCGGGGTGCCGCTGGTGTGCTGCGGCGAGAAGATGGTGGAGCTGGTGGCCGACTCCCAGGACGCCGCCCTGGAGAAGCACGTGCCCGCCGTCGAGGTGGACGGCGACAAGGTGGTCGTGAACGTGGGCAGCGTGGACCATCCCATGACCGAGGAGCACTGGATCCAGTTCATCTGCCTGGTGACCGACAAGGGCTACCAGATCAAGCCGCTGACGCCGGCCGATGCTCCCCATGCCGAGTTCGTGGTGCCCGCCGGCGAGAAACCGCTGCGCGTGTACGAGCACTGCAACCTGCACGGCCTGTGGGTGACCGAGCTGTAGAACGCGCCGCTCCCCGGCAATTCTTGAAAGACCCGTGTAATGCGGGTCTTTTTTCTTGCATTGCACGGAGGGGGTGCTAATATAGACAAGCTTGTCTCTGGCTTGGTCGGAAACCAAGCCGCATTCGGACTCCTTGGTCGGAAACCAAGGGAAGATAGGAGAACCCATGAAGCAGGACATTCATCCGGAGTACGTGGACTGCGTTGTGAAGTGCAGCTGCGGTAACACCTTCACCACCCGCTCCACGAAGCCCGAGCTGAAGATCGACATCTGCAACGCGTGCCATCCCTTCTACACCGGCACCCAGAAGCTGATCGATACCGGTGGCCGCGTGCAGCGCTTTGCCGATCGCTTCGGCTCCGCCAAGGACGTCGTCGCCGAGCGCGAGGCTGCCAAGAAGGCCGAGCGCGCCGCTCAGATCGCCGAGCGCGAGGCTGCCAAGAAGGCCGAGCGCGAGGCCAAGGCCGCCGCTAAGGCCGAGCGCGCCGCCGCCTTTGCCGCCAAGGCCGCCGAGGAGGCCGCCCGTGCCGAGGCCGAGCAGGACGTTCAGAACATGGAGGACGCCGCTGCCGAGGCCACGACTGAGGAGGCTCCTGGCGTGGAGCTGACCGAGGGCGAGGTCGCCGAGGCCGTGGAGGCTGCCGAGTAGGCCTTGCTTCTCGCATGCGAAGACCCGTCGCATCTGCGGCGGGTCTTTTCTTTTGCAGTCTCGTAAATTTGGGCGAGGGTGCTGCGGGGCGCGAACTATAATGATTCGGAATAAACGACGACGGCGAGGAGTGTGACGTGGTAACCACCCCAGAGCAAGATTTCGTGCTGAAGACCATCGAGAGCCGGGATGTGCACTTCGTGCGCTTCTGGTTCACCGACGTGCTGGGGAACATGAAGTCCTTCGCCGTGGTGCCCGGCGAGTTGGAAGCCGCCTTCGAAAACGGCATGGGCTTCGACGCCAGCTGCATCGAGGGCTTCTCTGCCGTAAGCGAGTCGGACATGCTGGCCTTCCCCGATCCCTCTACCTTCCAGGTGCTGCCGTGGCGTCCCCAGGCCAACGCCGTGGCCCGTATGATATGCAACATCCGCACGCCGGAGGGAGCGCCCTACGAGGGCGATCCGCGCTCTGTGCTCGACCGTATGGTGCGCAAGGCCGCCGAAATGGGCTATGCGTTCGTGGTGGGGCCCGAGCTCGAGTACTTCTACTTCAAGGACGCCCAGGGCACCGAGGTGCTCGATCGGGGCAGCTACTTCGATCTCACCTCGCTCGACTCGGCCAGCGACTTGCGGCGCGACACGGTGCTCACCTTGGAGAAGATGGGCATTCCCGTGGAGTACTCGCACCACGAGAAGGGTCCCTCGCAGCACGAGATAGACCTGCGCTCGGCCGATGCGCTCTCCATGGCCGATGCGGTGATGACCTACAAGCAGGTGGTAAAGGAAATCGCCATGAAGCACGGGGTGTACGCCTCGTTCATGCCCAAGCCCATGGCCGATGCGCCGGGCAACGGCATGCACGTGCACCAGAGCCTCACCGACCTGGACGGCAACAACGTGTTCTTCGACGAGAACGACCCGTCCGGCTACAACCTATCGGCCACGGCGAAAAGCTACATCGCCGGTCTTTTGAAGTACGCTCCGGAGTACACTCTGGTCACGAACCAGTACGTGAACTCCTACAAGCGCCTGCGCCCGGGAGGGGAGGCTCCCACCTGCATCAGCTGGGGCGCCCGCAACCGCGCGACCCTCGTGCGCATCCCGGGTTATCGTCCGCGCAGCGAGGCGGCTTGCCGCGTGGAGCTGCGCAGTCCCGACCCGGCGGCCAACCCCTATCTGGCCTTCGCCGTCATGCTCGCCGCTGGCCTGGCGGGTATCGAGGAGGGTCTTGAGCTCATGGCGCCCGTGGACGATGCGGCGCCTTTGGGCTGCAGCCGCCATGAGCATCGCGCCCGCGGCATTGCCACCTTGCCCGAGAGTTTGGGCGAGGCGGTGGAGCTGTTCGCGGAAAGCGCGCTCATGCGCGAGGTGCTCGGCGAGCATATCCATAGTTACCTGGTGCGCGCCAAGCGCGCCGAATGGGAGGCGTACCAGGGCATCGTGACCCCCTGGGAGCTCGAGCGCGATTTGGCGGTGCTGTAGCATGCAGCGCAAGACCGTCATCTTCATCGCCGACAGCCTGGATAACGCCCATAAGTTCCAGCAGGTGCTCTCGAAGCTGGACGTGGACGTGGCAGCGGGCTCCTCGGCGCAGTTCAAGAAGCTGCTCGCGGCCCATCCGACCCACGACCTGATCATCTACGAGGCCCGTGGCGACCATTTGGGCACGCTCGCATCGGCAGAATCGGTGCTGGCCGAGGAGGGCTCGGGCGCCATGCTCGTCATCGTGAACGAGGACCAGCTGGCCGAGTTCCGCCTGCCGGTGTCCTGCAAGGCCGACTTCGTGGTGCACGGGGCCTCGGCAGCCGAGTGCACCCAGCGCATTCGCCAGCTTTTGTGGCCGGGCAACGAGGGCTCGTCGGCCGACTACATCTCGGTGGATAACATGACCGTGAATCTGGCCACCTATCAGGTGAAGGTGGGCGGCGAGCCGGTGGACCTCACCTATCTGGAGTACGCGCTTCTGGCCTTCCTCGTCACGCACCCCGGGCGCACCTACTCGCGCGACGCCCTTCTGCGCCGCGTGTGGGGCTTCGACTACTACGGCGGCAGCCGCACGGTGGACGTGCACGTGCGTCGCGTGCGCGCCAAGCTCGGCCCCGAGCTGGCCCAGCGCCTGGAAACGGTGCGCGGTGTCGGTTATTTGTGGAATGCGTAAGGCCGAGCGCATGAAAGGTATATCGAAAATGTAAGGGTGTAGAGGAAACGGCGGGTGTTCCAACCGAGCGAGTTCCGCAGCGACGAGAACAGCTCGGTGGGCTGTTCTCCAAAGCGAGGACTGTCTGAGCGAATTGGAATACCCGGCGGTTCCGACCGGCGATGAGCCGCTCGTTCGCTTGCGATTGACGCAAAGGAGTCAGAATGTCGAAGAAGATCGCCGTCATCGATGGCAACTCGCTGATGCACCGCGCCTACCATGCCGTGCAGACGCCCATGACCGCCAAGGACGGCACTCCCACCAACGCCGTGTTCGGCTTCCTCTCCATGTTCTGCAAGTTCATCGAGATTGCCGAGCCCGATGCGGTGGTGTGCGCCTTCGATGCCGGCAAGCCGGTGCACCGCATTAAGGCCCTGGAGCAGTACAAGGCCCAGCGGCCTCCCATGGACGACGACCTGCGCGTGCAGTTCCCCGTTATGGAGGAGCTTTTGGCGGCCATGGCCGTTCCCGTGGTGAAGGTGCCCGGTTGGGAGGGCGATGACATCCTGGGTACCATCGCCGCCCGGGATGAGGCCTTGGGCTTCGAGACGCTGCTCGTGACCGGCGACAAGGACGCCTACCAGCTGGCGACCGATCTGACCCGTATCGTGACCACCAAGAAGGGCATCACCGACATCACCGTGAACGGCCCGGCCGAGGTGGAGGAGCGCTACGGCGTGACCCCGGCCCAGTTCATCGACTACCTGGGGCTGATGGGCGACTCCTCTGACAACATCCCCGGCGTGCCCGGCATCGGCCCGAAGACGGCCACGAAGCTTCTGCAGGCCTACGGCTCCATGGAGGGCATCTACGAGCATATCGGCGAGCTGCGCGGCAAGCAGCGGGAGAACCTGGAGAACAGCCGCGAGATGGCCTTCCTGTCGCGCGAGATAGCCACCATCGTGCGCGACCTCGATTTCCCCTTGGATCTGGAGGGCGCCGCCTTCCCGGCCTTCGATGCGGCCGATGTGGAGGAGGCTTTCGGGAAGTACCAGCTGGCAAGCCCTCTGGCCCGGGTGCTGTCCATGATCGACGCCGAGCCTCCCTCCCGCGAGATCGAATTCACCTTGGCCCCTGCCTTGGAAGGGGCCGACGGCGCCGCCGAGATCGAGCGGGCCTGCGCGGCCGGCGAGGTCATCGGCGTCGCCTTCGTGGATCCCGAGCAGGTGTCGCTGTTCAACGACGGCGCCACGGCCGCCTTCGTCACGGGCTCGGCCCGGGTGATGGCCGAGGGGGAGCGTGCTCTCGATCTGTTCGCGTCCATCGTACGCGGGGGAACCTTCTGCGCCTTGGATGTGAAGGCCGACGTGCACCGGGTGTATCCGGTCGATACCGCCGAGGCGGCCCGCGTGACCGACGAGGAGGTGCTCGCCATGGCCGGTTTCGATCTGGGCCTGGCCGGCTACGTGCTGAACTCCTCCACGAGCGCCTACACTTACGACTCCCTGATGGAGTCGGTGGCCGGGGCCACGCTGCCCGCTGCTGAGACCGACGGCGAGCGCGCGGCCGTGCGGGCCACGGCGGCGCGCATGCTCCAAGGTCTTTTGGAGGAGGCCCTGAGGAGGGACGGCACCTGGGAGGCCTACGCTGACATCGACCTGCCGCTGGTGGGCGTGCTCGCCTGCATGGAGCGGGTGGGGGCTGCTATCGACGTGCCGCGTCTGGAAGAGCTCGGGCGCGCAGCCCAGGCCGAGGTGGACGACCTCACGGCCCAGATCTACGAGCTGGCCGGCGAGACCTTCAACCTGAGCTCGCCCAAGCAGCTGGCCCACATCCTCTTCGAAGTGCTGGAGCTGCCGGCCAAGAAGAAGAACCAGCGCGGTTACTCCACGGACGCGAAGGTGCTCACGGAGCTCTCGGCCATTCACCCGCTGCCCGATCTGGTCCTGCGCTATCGGGAGTTCTCGAAGATCAAGAATACCTACATCGACGCCCTGCCCCGCATGCGGGCGGCTGACGGGCGCGTGCACACCCAGTTCAACGAGACGGTGACCACGACGGGGCGCCTGTCCTCATCGGACCCGAACCTGCAGAACATTCCCGTGCGCACCGACTTCGGGCGCCAGATTCGCAGTTGCTTTGTGCCCTTGCGGGAAGGGGAGCTGTTCCTGTCGGCGGACTACTCGCAGATCGAGCTCAGGCTGCTCGCGCACTTATCGGCCGACGAGCACTTGGTGGCCGCCTTCAACTCCGGGGCCGATCTGCACACCTCCACGGCCGCCCGCGTGTTCGGCGTAGCTCCCGAGGATGTGACGCCGGCTCTGCGCAGCCGCGCCAAGGCGGTGAACTTCGGCATCGTGTACGGCCAGCAGGCCTTTGGGCTCTCGCAGACGTTGGAGATACCCATGGCCGAGGCGAGGGACATGATCGATCGCTACTTCGAGGTGTACCCGGGCGTGCGCGCCTACCTGGACGAGACTGTGCGCGAGGCCAAGGAGAACGGCTTCGCCGAAACGATGTTCGGCCGCAAGCGCCATATTCCCGAGCTGCGTTCGACGAACCGCCAGCAGCGCTCCTTCGGCGAGCGTACGGCCATGAACCATCCCATGCAGGGCACCGCAGCCGACATCATCAAGATGGCCATGAACGAGGTTCAGCGCCGCCTGCTCGCCGAGGGCTTCGCGGCCCAGCTCATGATCCAGGTCCACGACGAACTGGACTTCTCGGTGCCTGCCGATGAAGCGGAGCGCCTCTCGGCCATGGTGCGCGAGGTGATGGAGAGTGTGGCCGACCTGCGCGTGCCGCTGCTCGTAGATGTCAACTGGGGCCCCACCTGGGCCGAGGCGCACTAATAGGCTCCGCTTGCCCTAACGCCGGGCGGGGCCCTACACTGTCTTCCAAAAATCCTGGATGAGCTCCTGGCGGTTGCCGTGGCCGGTCTTCTGGAGGATGTTGTGCACGTGCACCTTCACCGTGGAGGGGGCCAGCGACATGGCCGAGGCGATGTTCTGGTTGTCCTGGTCGCGTAGGATGTAGTCGAGCACCTCCTGCTCGCGGGCGGTCAATGAGTGGCGCCGCGCGTAGACGAGCAGATCCTCGGCGGTCTGATGGTAGCGCTTGGTGTCGTCGACCACCGGGGAGGTGTGCGAGCGGATATCGAGCTGACGCAACGCGAAGTGGCAGGTCATGGCGGCGCAGATGAGCATGAGCAGGTTCTCGGCGTAGTTGCGCTCGGCCGTGAGGGTGAACGGCCCCACCGTGATGGTGTCGCAGGACAGCACGAGGAAGAACATGACGTCTTCGAAGATCATGAGCAGCCCTAGAAACGCCAGGGCCACGCAATGGGGGAGATAGCGGGCCAGCCGCTGGCGCTCTACCTCGTCGCGGGTGCGCAGGTAGTAGACGCCCCCGTAGAGAAGGATCCAGAACATGAGGCAGGCGCGGCAGTTGTAGAAGCAGAAGCGCAGCACCTTGCTCTCGCCGGAGATGAGCAGCAGCACGAAGGAGACGATGCAGAACACCGCGATGGGGGCTATGCGCACCGTTCGGTTCCGCTCCCCGATGTACTCGCAGACCATGAGCCAGAAGGCGCCGAGGAAGCCTGCCCCGGTGACGAGGGTGTAAATGGAGCGGAAGAAGAGGTACTCGGGGGACAGGTCGGGCCCGAGGGCGCGGGCGGCGTAGTCGTCTTGCAGGATGGAGGCCACATCGAGGAAGTAGAAGAGGAAGGCGGCGCAGGCGAAGAGCATGGTGCGGCGTCGTGTCACCAAATACGATGAGAGACAGACCGCCGCCGTGAGCACCGAGACCAAGATGACCAGCAACGTTTCGTAGAAGATGACAAGCCCCATGAGCCCCCTCGTTCCAGCCAGCGTGCAGATGTTGAGCTACGACCTTCATTATATACCAACGCGCCGGTGCGTCTTAGAATCATCCCGAGCTTCAGAATTTTGATCAGAGTAGTCAACAGAAAGGTAACAGTGCTCAATATGCTGACGGCATGTCAAAACTCTGTGAAGTAAAAATGTATATTTGAACTGGGGTTTATGAGGGTTGTAGGGAGACAGCTTCATGCATAGGCGCAACATACACGTGGCCCTACACCTGGTTTAGACCTTTCGCAAACCCTGACTTTCCTGCACATTGGTCTCACCAAGCATCGCCAAGGAAGCGATGGCCGTGGAGGGAAACCACGGCAGCCGGCACATCGACAGGCGCGCCTGCGCCAGATCGGAGAGTCACATGCAAGGAGTAAACGTCAAGAGCGAGATCGGCAACCTCAAGAAGGTTATCCTCCATCGCCCGGGCAATGAGCTTCTCAACCTCACCCCGAACACCCTGGAGGAGCTGCTGTTCGACGACATCCCGTTCTTGGAAGTTGCCCAGGCCGAGCACGACGCGTTCGCCGACATCCTGCGCAACGAGGGCGTGGAAGTCGTCTACCTCGAGGACCTCATGGCCGAGGCGCTCGACACCGACCCGGCCCTGCGCGAGCAGTTCCTGAACCAGTGGATCTACGAGGCCGGCATCCGCACCGACCTGTACACCGACATCATCAAGGACTACATCAATTCCGAGTACGCCGGCACCAAGGACATGGTCATGAAGACCATGGCGGGCATCAACCTCCAGGAGCTCCCGCAGCAGCACACCAACCTGCTCGTGGACATGGTGTCCGACCGCACCAAGCTCGTGTGCGCGCCGATGCCGAACCTCTACTTCACCCGTGACCCGTTCAACATGATCGGCAACGGCGTGGGCATCAACCGCATGTACAGCACCACCCGTAACCGCGAGACCATCTACGGCTCCTACATCTTCAACTACCACCCCGACTTCAAGGACGTGCCGCAGTACTACAGCCGCGAGAACACCTTCCACGTCGAGGGCGGCGACGTGCTGAACATCAACGACCACGTGCTGGCCATCGGCATCTCCCAGCGCACCGAGCCCGACGCCATCGACCAGCTGGCCCACAACGTGTTCAGCGATGAGACGTCCACCATCGACACCATCCTGGCCTTCAACATCCCGGTGTCCCGCGCCTTCATGCACCTGGACACGGTGTTCACCCAGATCGACTACGACAAGTTCACCATCCACCCCGGCATCATGGGCCCGCTGACGGTCTTCGAGATCACCCCCGACGGCAAGGGCGGCACCAAGATCCGCGAGCGCGACGAGGACCTGGAGTCCATCCTGACCGAGTACGTCGGCCAGCCCGTGCAGCTCATCCCCTGCGGCGGCGGCGACCGCATCGCCGCGGAGCGCGAGCAGTGGAACGACGGCTCCAACACGCTCTGCGTCCGCCCCGGCACCGTGGTGGTGTACCAGCGCAACAACGTCACCAACGACGTGCTGTACAAGAACGGCATCAACTGCCTGGTCATGCCGTCCGCGGAGCTCTCCCGCGGCCGCGGCGGCCCGCGCTGCATGTCCATGCCGGCCTGGCGCGAGGCCCTGTAGGGATCGCATTCCGGAGCTGACGGCGGGGCGCGTGCGCGTCCCGCCCCTTGCAATATTCATCGGGCGGTCGCATTCGGGGAGGGGTCGGCCGCCACTCCCATAAGGAGATTCTCATGGCAGAGACAAAGAAGAAGAAGCGCGCGAGCCTCTCTTCGTTCACTATTTTGCTGATCATCCTCGTGGTGCTCGCCATCGTGACCGTCATCATGGGCGCAATGGGCGTTGAGGGTGTGGAGGGCGCGACTCTTTCCGGCGTGCTCACCGCCCCGGTGTTCGGCTTCCAGGACGCCATCGGCGTGTGCCTGTTCGTCATGATCCTCGGCGGCTTTTTGGGCATCATCACCGAGACCGGCGCGCTCGACGCCGGCATCGCGGCGCTGGTGCACAAGCTCAAGGGCAACGAGCTCGTGCTCATTCCCATTCTGATGTTCATCTTCTCCATCGGCGGCACCACCTACGGCATGTGCGAGGAGACGGTGCCCTTCTACCTGCTCTTGGCCGCCACCATGGTAGCCGCGGGCTTCGACAGCCTCACCGGCGCGGCCGTCGTCTTGCTCGGCGCCGGCTGCGGCGTGCTGGGCTCCACGGTGAACCCGTTCGCCGTGGGCGTGGCCGTCGACGCGCTCTCCGGCATCGGCATCGCCGTGAACCAGGCCATCATCATCGTGCTCGGCCTCATCCTCTGGCTCGTGACCCTGGCCATCTCCATCGTCTTCGTCATGCGCTACGCCAAGAAGGTGAAGGAGGACAAGGGCTCCACGTTCCTGTCGCTGCAGGAGCAGGAGGCCATGATGAACGAGTGGGGCATGAAGGAGTCTGATGAAGAGGCTGCCGACGGCCAGGCCGCCGCGACCCCGAAGATGACCGGCCGCCAGAAGGGCGCGCTCGTGGTCTTCGCGCTGACCTTCGTTATCATGATCGTGTCGTTTATTCCCTGGACCGATCTGGGCGTGGATATCTTCGAGGCTGGCCAGGTGACCGAAGAGGTGACCACCACGATGACCGGCGAGGAGATCACCACCGCCATCGACGATGCCAACGACGGCGCCACGGTGACCACGCTCTCCGAGCCTGTTGAGGCCACCTCGGTCTCCGAGGAGACCGTACAGCCCGCGTGGTCCTCGTTCCTCACGGGCGTGCCGCTGGGCGGCTGGTACTTCGACGAGGCATCCACTTGGTTCCTGCTCATGGCCCTCGTCATCGGCGTCATCGGCGGCGTGTCCGAGAGCCGCTTCGTGAAGGCCTTCATCAACGGCGCCGCCGACATGATGTCGGTCGTGCTCATCATCGCCCTGGCCCGCTCCATCACCGTGCTCATGGCCTCCACCGGCCTGGACATGTGGATCCTCAACAACGCCGCCGCGGCTTTGAACGGCATGTCGGCCATCATCTTCGCGCCGTTGTCCTTCCTGCTGTACGTGGTGTTGTCGTTCCTCATCCCGTCCTCCTCGGGCATGGCCACCGTGTCCATCCCGATCATGGGCGGCCTGGCCCACCAGCTGAACTTCTCGGTCGAGACCATGGTCATGATCTACTCCGCCGGCAACGGCCTCGTGAACCTGTTCACGCCCACCTCCGGCGCCATCATGGGCGGCCTGGCCCTGGCCAAGATCGAGTACTCCACCTGGCTCAAGTTCGGCGCGAAGCTGTTCGTGGTGCTCGGTGTGGTCTGCATGGTCATCCTGACTGCCGCCATGCTCATCCTGCCCGGCGCGGCCTAGGATGGGCGCAGCAAAGCGATAACAGCCTGCCGGCTGTCATCCTTCCTTACGGGGCGTCCGGGCAACCGGGCGCCCTGCCTTTCGCCGGGACTCGTATATATGTAGAGCGTCGGTGAACGGTGGGAAATTGGGGAAGAAAATCATTGACGCGGGTGGGTCACGCTGGTAAGATATCGCCTTGCGTTTAGTCACATTCAAGGAGAAACTTACATGTACGCAATCGTGAAGACGGGCGGCAAGCAGTACAAGGTCGCCCCCGGAGACAAGATCAACATCGAGAAGCTCGACGTGGAGCCCGGCGACAAGGTGGAGCTCGAGGCCATCTGCGTCGTGGACGGCGACAAGGTGGAGGCCGATCCGGCCAAGGCCGCCAAGACCAAGGTCGTGGCCACCGTCCTTGAGCAGTTCAAGGGCGACAAGCAGTTGGTCTTCAAGTTCAAGAAGCGCAAGAACTACAAGAAGCTGCGCGGTCATCGTCAGAACCTGACTCGCGTGAAGATCGAATCCGTCGGAACGGCCAAGGCCGAGTAAACGGGTTAGGAGGAACATCTCATGGCACACAAGAAAGGCTTGGGCTCTACCCGTAACGGTCGTGATTCCCACGCACAGCGACTCGGCGTGAAGAAGTTCGCCGGCGAGCGCGTTCGCACTGGCAACATCATCGTGCGTCAGCGCGGCACGAAGTTCCATCCCGGCGAGAACGTGGGCCGCGGCAAGGACGACACCCTGTTCGCCCTCTGCGACGGCACCCTGAAGTTCACGCGCGGCGTCAAGCGCAAGATCCACGTGATCCCCGCCGAGCAGACCGCCTAAACGCTCTAGTTTCAACGACTGCGTAACATCAAGCGCTCACCCGATGCCCCCTGCATTCCCAGGGGGCATTGTTGTACAGTTTGCACAGCTTGTCTCTAACGGAAGGTTCCTATGTTTGTCGATAAGGTTCGTATCAACGTGAAGGGCGGCAACGGCGGTGCCGGCTGCATGTCCTTCCGCCGCGAGGCCCATGTGCCCAAGGGCGGCCCCGACGGCGGCGACGGCGGCCACGGCGGCAACGTGGTCGTGCAGGCCGACGCCGGTGTGTCGTCGCTCATCGAGTATCGCTTCAAGCACCACTTCAAGGCCGAGCGCGGCACCCACGGCAAGGGCAGCCGCATGCACGGCGCCACCGGCGAGGACCTGGTGCTGAAGGTGCCCGTGGGCACCGTGGTGCGCGAGTACTTCGAGGATGAGCGCGAAGTGGGGGAGATGATCGCCGATTTGACCCACGACGGCGAGAGCGTGGTGGTGGCCCGTGGCGGTATGGGTGGCCGCGGCAACATCCACTTCGTCACGAGCACCCGGCGCGCCCCGGCCTTCGCCGAGCTCGGCGAGCCGGCCGAGGAGCGCTGGATCGAGCTGGAGATGAAGCTCATGGCCGACGCGGCTCTGGTGGGCATGCCCTCGGCTGGCAAGAGCTCCCTCATCGCGAAGATGAGCGCCGCCCGTCCGAAGATTGCCGACTATCCCTTCACCACCTTGGTGCCGAACTTGGGTGTGGCCACGTCGGGAGATCTGTCCTTCGTGGTGGCCGACATTCCCGGGCTTATCGAGGGGGCCTCGGAGGGCCGCGGGCTCGGGCACGAGTTTCTGCGCCATATCGAGCGCACCGCCCTTATCGTGCAGATCGTGGATCTCACCGGCGATTGGGAGGGGCGCGATCCGCTGGAGGACTACGAGATCATCAAGCGCGAGCTGGCCGAGTACGCGAGCGACTTGGCGGCGCGGCCGCGCATCGTCGTGGCAAACAAGATAGATGCGCCCGGTACCGAGGAGGTCTGCGAGAAGCTGGCCGAGCGGGTGCGCGCCGACTCCGTCGAGGCGGCCGGCGGCAACGAGTTCGTGGAAAGCCCCATCGATCCGAAGCTCTACCGCATCAGCGCGCTCACGGGCGCGGGCGTGGATTCGCTGAAGGCGGCCATCGCCACGAAGGTGCACGACCTGCGCGAGGCGGCCCGCGAGGCCGCGGCAGCCGACGTGCAGTACGACCACGTGTGGGAGCTGCGCCGCGAGGCCCGCGAGAAGCGCTTCTACATCGCGCCCGAGGGCGAAGGCGCCTGGCGCGTACGCGGCGTGCAGGTGGAGCGCATGGTGGTGCAGACCGACTGGGAGAACGAGGAGGCCATTGCGTTCTTCCAGCACCGCTTCAAGCGCATGGGCGTGGACACGGCCCTCGAGAAGGCCGGTGCCCGCGACGGCGACGAGGTGCGCATCCTCGGCTTCTCCTTCGCCTTCGAGTCGCCCACGGCCGGCGCGGTGGATGTCTACCAGGAGCTGGATCTGTAATGGCGGGGCGCGGACGGACGCGCAAGCGTCTGGTGGTGAAAATCGGCTCGGCCACGCTGACCACCTCGGAGAGCTCTATCGACTATGGATTTCTGGCTGATCTGGCCGATCAGATCGCGCGGGTGCGCGCGGCCGGCTGGGATGTGGCCGTCGTCACCTCGGCGGCTATCGCCTGCGGTCTGGAGGCCCTCGGCATCGCCAAGCGGCCGACCGATATGCCGAGCCTGCAGGCGGCGGCCTCGGTGGGGCAGAGCGCCTTGTCCACGGCCTACGCCGAGGCCTTCGGCGCGTGGGACATGCTTACGAGCGTGGTGCTGCTCACCCGGCGCGATACCGCCGACCGCTCGGCCTACCTGCATGCGCGCGACACCTTGAACCGCTTGCTGGAACTTGCGGTGGTGCCCATCGTGAACGAGAACGACACGGTGAGCGTGGAGCAGATCCGCTTCGGCGACAACGATACGCTGGCTGCGCTCGTAGCCTGCCTGATCGATGCCGATCTCATGGTCATTCTGTCGGACATCGACGGACTGTACACGGCCAATCCGCTCATCGATCCGGCGGCCGAGCTGATACCTCAGGTTGATCGAGTGGGCCGTGAGATTCTGGCTGCAGCTGGCGGGGCGGTGTCGGGGGTGGGTTCCGGCGGCATGATCACGAAGATCAAGGCGGCCCGGGTGCTCATGGCCGCGGGCATTCCCATGGTCATCTGCCAGGGGCGCCGCTCCGATTGCGTGGTGGATGCGGCGGCCGGGATGCCGGTGGGCACGCTGTTCACGGCCCCGGAGCGCCCCCACGAGATCACGCCGAAGAAGCTGTGGATCGCCCTGGGCGACGCCGTTCACGGCACGCTCGTGGTGGACGAGGGGGCCCGCGCGGCCCTCGTGGAACGTGGCAAGTCGCTGCTGTCGGTGGGTATCGCCGAGGTGCGGGGCCGCTTCGATGCCGACGGCATCGTGGACGTGGCCGATGCCACCGGGCATGTGTTCGCCCGGGGGCGCGTGACCGCCGGCAGCGATCTGATAGCGCTGGCCTGCGGCAAGACCCGCGAAGAGCTGGCGGCCAACGGCATCCTGTCGCCGCTCGTTGACCGGTCGGTCATCCACCGCGACGACCTGGTGCTGTTCGAGTAAACGGGTTCCGTTCGCCCTTGCGGGACGAACGGGCCTGCCGACGCTGCACCTGCCCGTGCCCCTTGTTTTGGGCGCGACGTTGGGTTTCGAGCAGATCGGCAACGTTGGCCGAGCGAGGTGCCCCGCCGGAGGCCCCTCGCGCGCAGATTCCGCAGTCTTGTATCTGAAGGTGTAAAATTTCCACACCTTCAGATACGAAAGCGAGGACTTGTTTGAGCACGTGGGGCCTCCGGCGGGGCACCCGGGCAAAGTCAGAAAGAGGGCACGAATGACGTTGCGCGACGAGATAACGCTGTTGGCGACGGAGGCGAAGGCGGCCAGCGCGAAGCTGGCGGTGACGACGGCCGAGGAGCGCAACGGGGCGCTTGCGGCTATGGCGGCGGCCCTGCGGGAGCATACGGCCGAGATCGTAACGGCCAACGGGGCCGATATGGATGCAGCCCGGGCGGCGGGCACGAGCGAGGCCCTGCTCGACCGGCTCATGCTGGACGATGCTCGCGTGGCCGCCATGGCCGATGCCCTCGATGAGCTGCGTGCGCTGCCCGATCCGCTCGGCCAGGTGAGCTTGGAGTCCACGCTGTATAACGGTATCCGCCTGCGGCGCGTGAGCGTGCCTCTGGGCGTGGTGGCCATGGTCTACGAGGCGCGGCCGAACGTCACGGCGGACGCGGCCGGTGTGTGCGTGAAGTCGGGCAACGCCTGCGTGCTGCGGGGCGGAAGCCTGGCGGCCCGCTCCAACGAGGCCATCGCCGACATTCTGGCCGCAGCCGCCGTCTCAGCCGGCCTGCCCGAGGGCTCCATCTGCGCCGTCACCACCACCGACCGCGCCGCCACCGATGTGCTCATGGAGCTGTACGGCCTGGTGGACGTGCTCATTCCCCGGGGCGGTGCCGGGCTCATCCGCCATTGCGTCGAGCATGCGAAGGTGCCGGTGATCGAGACGGGCACGGGCAACTGCCATGTGTACGTGCACGCCTCGGCCGATCCGGCCATGGTGCACGACATTATCATGAATGCGAAGTGCCGCCGTCTGGGCGTGTGCAACGCTGCCGAGACGCTGCTGGTAGACGAGTCGGCCGCCGCGGAAATGCTGCCGCCTATCCTGCGCGATTTGCTGGAGGCGGGCATCACCGTGCACGGGGATGCGACGGTGCGCGCCATCGCGGAGGCCGCGGGGCTGCCCCTGTCCGATAGGCCCGACGAGGCCGCGCCGGCGGTGGTGCCGGCCACGGAGGAGGACTGGGCGACCGAGTATTTGGGGCCCCATCTGGCCGTGCATGCGGTGGCAGGGCCCGACGAGGCCATCGCGCACGTGAACCGCTACGGTACCAAGCACTCCGAGGCCGTCGTCGCCGAGGACGAGGCCGTCATCGAGGCCTTCCTCTCCCAGGTGGATGCCGCTGCGGTGTACGCCAATGCCTCCACGGCCTTCACCGACGGAGGCCAGTTCGGCCTCGGGGCCGAGATCGGCATCTCCACCCAGAAGATCCACGCCCGCGGTCCCTTCGCCGCCGACGCGCTCACCTCCTACAAGTACGTGCTGCGCGGCGACGGCCAGGTGAGGGCCTAAGCGCCATGGGCCACGTTCGCTCCAACGAATGGGTGCCCGAGAAGGAGGAAGGCCGGCGCATCGGCATCCTCGGGGGCACCTTCGATCCGGTGCATGCGGCGCATCTCGTCTGCGCCGAGGCGGTGGGAGCCGCCCTCGGGCTCGACCGGGTGGTGCTCATGCCCGCCGGCGTTCCCTCTTTCAAGCGGGATACCGCGGCGGCGAGCGCGGAGGACCGCCTGTCCATGGCCGATCTGGCCGTGGCGGACAACCCCCGTCTGACCTACAGCGGGCTCGAGGTGGAGCGTGCCGGGGTGACCTACACCGCCGACACGCTGCGCGAGTTGCGCCGCCGGCTGCCCGCGGGTTGCGAGATCGTCTTCATCATGGGCGCCGACAGCTTCCTGACGCTGGACCGCTGGCACGAGGCCGCCTCCTTGGGGGGCCTCGCCTCCTTCGCCGTGGCCACGCGTCCCGGGGCGACGGTGGACGCGCCTGCGCTGGCCCGCATCCGCGCGGCGTGCGGCATCGAACCGGTCTTGGTGCCGGTCCCGCCGCTTGGCATCGCCTCGCGTGCGCTGCGGGCGCGGGTGGCGGCCGGCGAGCCGATTCGCTATCTGGTGCCCGATGAGGTGGCGAGCTTTATCGAGAGACGCGGGCTTTACGAAGCGCGCGGGGAAGGGGAGAAGGCCGTGGGTGCGAAGCAGGGAGGCGGCGGAGATGCCGCCCGCAACGACGAGCCGTTTTTCGCCGCGCGGCGTGATGAGCTGCAGGGTCGCGTGGGACCGCGCCGGTTCCGCCACAGCCTCGGGGTGTCCGACACTGCCGGCGAGCTTGCGCACGTCTACGGGGTCGATGAGGGCGAGGCCCGCTTGGCCGGCCTTCTGCACGACTGGGACAAGGGCCTCGACGACCCGGGTATTCTCGCTCGAGCTGACGAGCTGGGTCTGGAGCTATCCGACGAGCTGCGATCCATGCCGCGGGTGCTTCACGGCATCACGGCCGCCCGCGCTTTGGGCCGCGATTTCCCCGAGCTCTCGCCGGCGCTCCTGCAGGCCATCGAGCGCCATACCCTGGGTGCTCCGGATATGAGCGATCTGGACATGGTGCTCTACATCGCCGATGCGCTGGAGCCGGGACGCGAGGGCAAGCGGGTGGAGAAACTGCGCCGCCAGATCGGCAAGATGGGCCTGCGCGAGCTGTTCGTGGAGGTGTACGCCTACTGGGTGGAGCTGATGATGGAGCGCAAAAGCCACATCTACTCCAAGACCGTGGACATTTGGAACGCGTACATGCCCGCCCGCCGCCCCTTCGTTGCCAGCGGCTCCGACGACCCGATGCCTTACGGCCGTGCCTGATCCGGTGCGGCGGGTCTTCACAACCTTGTGCTAAGCTGTGCAATTCGAATACGAGACGTTCCTTGGGAATGGGAGGATAGCTATGACCGACGCCGTTGCCGAGCAGGCAGCCTTCTCGCGGAAGTGCGCGATTATCGCAGCCCAGGCCGCTGACGAGAAGAAGGCCACCGACATCATGGTGCAGGAGGTGCGCGAGCTCATCGGGGTAACCGACTACTTCGTCATTGCCACGGCCGCCAACTCGCGCCAGGTGGATGCCATCATCGACGAGATCGAGGATGAGCTGCGCGAGAAGGCGGGCATCAAGCCGAGCCACCGGGAGGTGTCGCCGGACGGCAGCTGGTCGCTGCTCGACTACGGCAACATCGTCGTGCACGTGTTTATGCCCGAGACTCGCGAGTACTACCGTCTCGAGGCGCTGTGGAACGATGCGCCCACGGTGGACTTGGCCGCCGAGGCCGGTCTTTCCGATCTGACCTACTCCGACCGCATCGCGAAGATGCTCGGGAAAACGCCGGCCTAGAGCCGAGATTGCCGCGCGAGAGGAGCCGGAGGCGAAGAGCTTCCGGCTTCTTTTCGTTTCGGGGCGAAAACGGGTGCGGTTCGCCCGAACCGTGGAGAAGTCGTGGCGCACACCCCTTTTCGCACTCCCGATTCCGCTGCGTGCCCTGCGCCGATGCCCTGTCGGCTTCCTCGCGGCTGCCTGGGCGCAGCGGGCAGAGGCAGCCTGTCCGACCTGGAGGCAACCTGGAAGCAACCTGGAGGTGGCGCGCGACGATCCGGCTGACGCCGCTGCGAGCGGGGGAGAATGCCCTGCGGGCGGGGCTGTCCTCCTCCTGCGCGAAACCTGCCGATGGGGCGCAGGAGCCTGCGCGGCGCCATTGCCCGTTGCCGGGACGGCGCGCCGGTCCTAGGGTGGCAGCGTATCTCGTTGGTTCTGGGAAAGGAGCCCCGTATGACCCGTTTCGTATATCAGAGCGCGTGCCGCGGCCAGCGTCCCGCCCGCGTTCAGGCCCCGCGCTACCACAGCCGTCCCACGCGGGTGGCGCTGCTCGCCCGCGAGCGGCGACGTGCCCGCTTCCTGGTCGCGCCGCACGGTTTCGGCAAGGCGATGCTGGCAGCCGAGTACGCCGAGACGATGTTCGGCTTTCGCCATGTGTTCTGGATCAACGCCGCATCGCCCTGCTTCCTGCGCGATCTGGACGAGGGAAGCTTGGCGGCGGACTTGGAAACAGTCGACGAGAAGACGGCGCTCGTCGTCTTCGCCGATGTGCCGCTGCTGGACGAGGAGCGCGCCGGGCGTTTTGCCGCCCTTGTCGGCAACCTGATGGCGGCGCATATCGAAGTGGTGGCGACGACGACGCCGGGCTGCGACAGCGCAAGCGGCCTGGTGCCCGATGCGCTCGTCGTGGACGGGTCGTTGCTGCTGGTCGACGAGGGGGAGTGCGCCGCCGGGTCCCTTCCCGAGGAGCCTGCGGCGCGCGTGGCATGCCTGGTCTGGGCCGCCGATGGCCCCTCGTTTCTCGCAGAGGGATGCGCCCATGAGGAATTGCCCGCCGATCTGCGTGCTGCCCTTTGGGCCATGCTCGTGATGGGGCGGGGCCAAAAAGGCGACCTGCGGGCGCTTCTGGGAGCCGATCGGGGCGACGAGGCGTGGGCCTGTCTGGGCGCGGCCTACCCGTTTCTCGGCATCGACGAGGACGAGGAGACGTTTCAGGCGGCACCGCTCGATCTGGGAGTGGTCGTGCGGGCCTTCGCGGGGGCCATGGAGCCGATGGCCCGGGCGGTGGGATGCGGGCGCCGGGGAGACTTGGCGTGCCTTCTGGCCGACCGCCTTCTCAGCGCGGGGGAGGGGTCGCGGGCCGCATCGCTGGTGGGCGCCGTGGCGCCGCGGGCCACGGTGGGGGCGTGGCTCGGCCGGTGCGGCTGGGAGCTGGTGCGCCAAGGCGCGGCCGGGGAGGTGTGCCGGCTCTACGAGGTGGCCTGCCGTGCGAAGCTGGCCGAGCGCTTCTCGGTCAATGCCATGGTGGCCTGCGCCTACGCCCAGCTGGGCCGTCGCGCCCAAGCGCTCGATTTCGCCCGCAAGGTAGTGTCGGCGACGCTCGCTCCGACTTCGCTGAAGGTCGCCGCGGCCCTGTGCGCCCATCGTCAGGGAACTGCCGAGGTGCGCCGCCGCATGGAGGAGGTGATGGCCCCTTGGCTCGAGGCGCGGCGCGGAGATGCCGGGGCCGGGCACAAGGGCTGTCCGTCCGACGAGCTGTTGGCGCTGCTTGTGGAGGTCTCGCTCGATCGGGAGGGCGGCAGGGCCTCTACGCTGTGCCGTCGCCGTCTGGGCGACGCATCGTGGGCGGGTGCTCTGACCGAGGAGGCGCAGGGCTGCCTGCTTGCCGTTGCCTGGGCGATCGATGCTCGGGCATCCCGTGGGATGCCCGAGTCGGCGTGCTCGGGGGAGGGGGCCGATGAAGTCGCCTACCTGGCCCGCTGGGCGCTCGGGATCGTCGAGGAGCGCGCCGTCGAGGGCCGCTCGCTGGGCTTTGGCGGGGAAGAGGCCGTGCTGGCGCTCGATCGCGTCGGCTCCTGGCTGGAGGCGCTCGGCGCTCCGCGGCCTGCGGTCGGTCTGGTGGAGGAGGCGTGTGCGGCGCGGGTACGCCGCGAGCGCGCGGCCGGGACCGCACGCGCCGAGGATGCTGCGGCGCTTCCCGTGTCTACGGGCGGTCGCCCGATGCGCCGGGCCGGGGTGTCCGCCGCGCCGCTTGTCCGCGCCACGCCGCTTCTGGAAGTGCGTCTGTTCGGGGGCGTGCGCGCCTTTATCGGCGGGCGCGAGGTGTCGCCCCGGCTGCTGGCGAGCCGAAGATCCCGCGCCCTGCTCGCCCTGCTCGCGCTGCACCGGGGTTGCGAGCTTGCCCGCGAGGACCTGGTGGCCATGTTGTGGCCGCACGCCGATGCGCGCACCGGTCGCAAGAGCTTCTACCGGCTCTGGCAGAACCTGCAGTCGATTCTCTCGGCGGACGGCGCCTGCCCCTATCTGGTGCGCGACCGCTACGGATGCCGGCTGGATCCGGCGCTGTTTACCAGCGACGTCATGGAGTTTCAGGACGTGGTGCGTCAGCTGCTGTTCGGCTCCGCCGCGCTCACGACCAATTGGGAGCGGCTCTTCGAGCAGGTGAGAACGATGTTCTCAGGCGAGCTCGCCCCGTCCGAGACGGGTAACGAGGTTATCGACGGCTTCCGCGAGCGCTTCTCGCTGGAGCTCGTCGACGGGCTCGTGGCGGCCTCGGTTCGGCTGCGCGCCGCCGGCGAGCCCCAAGGCGCGCTCTGGTTCGCCCGTGCGGCGCTCGAGCGCGATGCGAGCCGGGAAGACGCCTACGCGGCGCTCATGGAGGCGCAGTTGGGCGCCGGCCAGCGCAGCGGGGCCGTGGCGACCTATCACGCCTGCCGCCGGCATCTGGCCGACTCTCTGGGATTGGATCCCTCGCGGCAGCTGGGAGCCCTCTACCAGCGGGTAATCGAAGAGGAGCCGGGCGTGTTGGCCTAGCCGGGCCGCTGTCACGAGGCTGACACTTGGCGTGCTCTGGAAAATAGGTATTATGGACGATGGCCGCTTTTCGACAAGGCGGCTCATCATCTATTGGCGTCCGGCTGCAAACGAGAGGTGCGCCGGACCGATTGCGAAAGGGGGTGTGCCATGGAGGCTTTCGCTGATGTGGCGCTGCTGTCGCGTATTCAATTCGCGCTGACGGTGGCCTACCACTTCCTGTTCGTGCCCCTGTCCATCGGACTCGGGCTCATTTTGGCCATCAACGAGACGCGCTACTATCGCACCCGCAAACCCGAGGACGCTGCGGCGACGAAGTTCTGGGTGAAAGTGTTCACCGCGACCTTCGCCATCGGAGTGGCCACGGGCATTACCATGGAGTTCTCCTTCGGCACGAACTGGGCGAACTACTCGCGGTTCGTAGGCGATATCTTCGGGGCGCCGTTGGCCGCCGAGGCGCTGTTCGCCTTCTTCCTGGAGTCTGTCTTCCTCGGCGTGCTGCTGTTCGGGCGCAAGCGCGTCTCGCCGAAGTTCTACATGGTGTCCGCCTGGCTCGTCTGGGCCGGATCGTGCCTGTCGGCTCTGTGGATCCTCATCGCGAACTCGTGGATGCAGACGCCCGCCGGCGGCGAGCTGAACGCCGAGGGTACCGAGGCGGTCATCACCGACTTCTTCGCGGCTGCCTTCAATCCGTCCATCTTCGCCCGTTACACTCATACGGTAGACGCACTGCTCATCATGGGCGCGTTCGTGGCCATGGCCGTGGCCGGCTGGTACATGCTGAAGGGCCGCCATGCCGAGTTTGCCATGAAGACCATGCGCATCGCCGCGGTGGTGGGCATCGTCACCTCCTGCGCCATGATCGTGTTCGCCCACGCCTCGGCCGTGGTGGTATGGGAGGAGCAGCCCACCAAGCTCGCCATGATGGAGGGCATGTACGACTCCGAGGTGCCCCCGCTCTACGCCGTGGGCATCGTGGACGAGGAAACCCAGGAGGTCATCGCCCCCTTCGCCATTCCCGGCGGTACGAGCTTTCTGGCCACGGGCAACTTCGAGACGGAGTACCCGGGTCTCAACGAGCTCGCTCAGACCGAGGAGTACGGCGACATGGTGGTGGAGGACATGCCGGTGAGTCTGGTGTTCCAGAGCTACCACCTCATGGTGGCCATGTACGGGCTCATCATGCTCACGAGCATCCTCGTGCTCGTGTTCACGTTCCGAGGCGGCCGTATCGCGAAGATGCGCTGGCTGCAGTGGGCTGCGGTGCTCTCGCCGATCTGGCCGTTCATTGCCATCCAGACCGGGTGGATCACCGCCGAGGTGGGGCGCCAGCCCTGGGTAGTATACCCGAGCGTGACCGGTCCTGAGGGCGTGTCGCTGCTTACCGCCGACGGCATCTCGATGTCGGTGTCGGCTCCCGAGCTGTGGCTGACGCTTGCGCTGTTCGTGCTGGTGTACGCGGTGCTGCTCGTGGGTTGGGCGCGTGTGATCGGCCGTTTCATCAAGGAAGGCCCCGTCGAGGGCGGCGATGACGTGCTCGACCGCCAGCTGGACGAGGCGGCGCCGGCTGCCGCGGCTGCGGGCGATGCCGTTGAGAGGGGAGGCGAGTAGCCATGTTCGAGTTCCTAAGCGTGCTGTGGTTCTTCCTCATCTTCGTGCTTATCGCCGGCTACTTCGTGCTGGACGGGTTCGATCTGGGCGTCGGCGTGCTCTCGCCCTTCATCGCGAGAAACGACGGGGAGCGTGCGGTGCTGCGCCGGGCCATCGGCCCGGTGTGGGACGGCAACGAGGTGTGGCTGCTCACCGCGGGCGGCGCCCTGTTCGCGGCCTTCCCGAACGCCTACGCCACGACGTTCTCTGGCTTCTACCTCGCGGTGATGCTCGTGTTGTTCGGCCTTATCGTGCGCGCGGTGTCCTTCGAGTTTCGCGCGGGCGATCCGGGTTGGACGAAGCTGTGGGACAGCTGCTTCTTTATCGGATCGCTTCTGCCGGCGCTGCTGCTCGGCGTGGCCGTGGGCAATATCTTCGCGGGTATCCCCATGGACGAGATCGGCGACTATGCGGGCGTGCCCCTGCTGGGCCTTGTGACGCCCTTTACGCTGCTGACAGGCCTTCTGGGCCTGGCGATGTTCCTGGCCGCCGGTGCTGCCTGGACCGCTCTGAAGGCGCCGCTCGGAAGCGAGCTGCGTGCTCGCGCGGTGCGCCTGCGCGTGCCCTTGCAGGTGATCGCGCTTGCCCTGTTCGCCGTGGTATCGGTGTACGCTTTGGCCATCGTGGGAACCGAGATGGATCCCGCGCTCTCGGTGCTGCGCTGGCTGTTCGCCGCCCTTGTGGTGGTGGGACTGGCCGCCTCTGTCGCCGTGGGGCGCTTCCGGGACGACGATCTGAGGGCGTTTCTGGCCCAGTCGGCGGCGATGGTCGCGTTGGTGGCGCTTTTGGCCTGCTCGATGTTCCCCGTGCTGGTGAACGCCACGCCCGATTCCGTCGGCCCGGCCATCACCATCTTCAACGCGGCCTCCTCGGAGCTGTCGCTGACGTGGATGTCCATCATCTTGTGCATCGGCCTGCCGCTCGTGCTGGCCTACCATGTCATCATCTACCGCACGTTCCGCGGCCGCGTGAATTCGGAGGATCTGACGCACTACTGAGTCGGCGTCCACCATTGAGCCGATCTGCGAGAGGCAGATCGCAGAGTTGCCCCAGAGGCCTTGGAAGGCCCGGGGCTGCACAGGGGGTCGGGGCATGCAGCCCCGGCCCCCTCTTTCTCCGGGCGTGCGGCCTTCGCTCTCTCTTTCTCCGGGCGCGCGTAGTCGCGGCCCTTTCTCTTTCGCCAGGCGTATAGCCACGGCTTTTTCCCTTCTCCGGGCGCACAGCTTGGCTCTTTTCTCGGAGCATTAGTGCAAATCGGACCCAAATAAGCATCAATGCATGAAACAGTCCGATATGTACGGTTTTTCGGTGCTCTACGAGGGGCAACCTGTGCAAATGGGCTCTTTTTCTGCAGCGAACCTATGCAAATCGGGCAAAAAGGGACAAGAAGCTCGTTCTGGTGGTTTGCCCTGACGCCCGGGGGGAATAGAGTGGGGAAGTCGGCAACGGAGAGGAGGATCGGTGGTTGCGGAATTGGACGAGAAGCTCGCGCGGCGGGCGATGAAGAACGTGACGGCTCAGGCGGAGATGGCCTCGCTGCGCATCACCGAGGCCGCACCGGGCCGCATCGCGTTTGCCATCGACGCGCCGAATACGGTGGCGAACTACCACGGTTCGGTGCACGGGGGCTTCCTCGCGACCCTTCTCGAAGTAGCTGCCGGTATGGTGGCGACGACGCTCGATCTGAACAACGTGGCGCTCACGAGTGCGGTGAACTTCATCAAGCGCGCTCCCGTCGGCCCGCTTATCGTGCGCGGCGAGGTGTCCCATGCAGGTCGCAGCACCATCGTGGCCCATTGCCGGGTGGAGGCACCCGACGGCAAGCTGCTCACCGAGGCCACGTTCACGCTGTTCGTGCTGCCGCCCGAGGAGTAGGCATCGGGATGCCCTGCAATCGGGCTCGGATGTCGGGGCCGACGGGCTGCAGCCTGGGGCGCCGCCCATCGCGGGGAGCTGGGAAGCGAGAAGTGGGAGGCGAGAGTCGGGAGGCGTCAGCCGCGGGGTAGCGTGGCGGTCTGTGTTTTTGCGCGGCGGGGCGGCCCGGGTTCCCTGCAAACCCTGTGAAATTCGCTGGCTTACCTGCCCTCTGTGATAGAGTGGAGCGGATTTACGCGAAGGAGCGCCGCCGGCTCGCCGGGGGAGCTGACTTCTTCGAAAACCGAACACGCTATCGTAGAGAAAGAAGACGTCACCCATGGGATTTCTCTCAAAACTGCTCACGATGGGCGAGGGCAAGCAGCTGAAGCGCTACCAGGCGAAGGTCGACAAGATCAACGCGCTCGAGCCTGAGTTCCAAGCGTTGACCGACGAGCAGCTGGCCGCCAAGACGAGCGAGTTCCGCGAGCGCTACGCCGCCGGCGAGAGTCTGGACGATCTGCTGCCCGAGGCCTTCGCGGCCGTGCGCGAGGCGAGCGTGCGCACCATCGGGCTGCGCCATTTCGACGTGCAGCTCATCGGCGGCATGGCCTTAAACGAGGGGCAGATCGCCGAGATGAAGACCGGCGAGGGCAAGACGCTCGTGTCAACGCTCGCCGGCTACCTGAACGCCATTCCCGGCCACAACGTGCACATCGTGACCGTGAACGACTACCTGGCCCGCCGCGACTGCGAGTGGATGGGCCGCATCTACCGTTTCCTCGGCATGAAGACCGGCCTCATTCAGAACGGCATGGCCCCGGCGGCGAAGAAGCCCGCCTACGAGGCCGATATCACCTACGGCACCAACTCCGAGTTCGGTTTCGACTACCTGCGCGACAACATGGTCACCCGCGGCGCGTCCCGCGTGCAGCGCGGCCATCACTTCGCCATCGTCGACGAGGTGGACTCCATCCTCATCGACGAGGCGCGCACCCCGCTCATCATCTCGGGCGCGGGGACCCAGGCGGCCGATACCTACAAGAAGTTCGCCCGCGTGATGCCCGGTCTTCAGAAGGGCGTCGACTTCGACATGGACGAGGCCAAGCGCACCATTAACGCCACGGAAAGCGGCTTGGAGAAGATCGAGGCCATGCTCGGCATCGAGAACATCTACGCCGACCCGTCCGGCCAGCTGGCGAACCACCTGCAGCAGGCCCTGAAGGCGCAGTTCCTGTTCCACCGCGACGTGGACTACGTGGTGATGGACGGCGAGGTGAAGATCGTCGACGAGTTTACCGGCCGCATCATGGAGGGTCGCCGCTACTCCGAGGGCCTGCATCAGGCGCTCGAGGCCAAGGAGCGCGTCATCGTGCGCGAGGAGAACCAGACGCTTGCCACCATCACGCTGCAGAACTATTTCCGCCTCTACGACAAGCTCTCGGGCATGACCGGTACCGCCATGACCGAGGATGCCGAGTTCCGCCAGATCTACAAGCTGCCGGTCATGGCCATCCCGCCGAACCGCCCGGTCATCCGCAAGGACGAGAACGACCTGGTGTACCGCACGGTGGACGGCAAGTTCAACGCCGTGGCCGACGACATCGCCGCCCGCCACGCGGCCGGCCAGCCCTGCCTCATCGGCACCGTGTCCATCGAGAACTCCGAGAAGCTCTCGCGCCTTTTGGACAAGCGCGGCATCCCGCACGAGACCCTGAACGCCAAGCATCACGAGCGCGAGGCCCACATCGTGGCCCAGGCGGGCCGCGCCGGTGCGGTGACCATCGCCACCAACATGGCCGGCCGCGGTACGGACATCCGTCTCGGCGGCGATCCGGAGGTGCTCGCCGAGGACATGCTGCGCCAGCGCGGCTTCAACCCTGACGCGGTGCCCGGCGACGAGGAGGAGGCGGGCCGCGTGCCCACCGCCGAGGACCGCGCTGCGGCTCTCGCCGAGGCCGAGGCCATCTGCGATGAGGAGCAGCAGCGGGTGCGCGCCGCCGGCGGCCTGTGCGTCATCGGCACCGAGCGCCACGAGTCCCGCCGTATCGACAACCAGCTGCGCGGCCGTTCGGGCCGTCAGGGCGACCCGGGCGTGACCCAGTTCTACCTGTCGCTGGAAGACGACCTCATGCGCCTGTTCGGCGGTTCGAAGATGGACTCCATCGCGCACATGATGGAGAAGACCAACCAGGAAGACGACATGCCCATCCAGGCGTCCATGGTGTCGAAGTCCATCGAGAGCGCTCAGCGCCAGGTGGAGTCCATGCACTTCGCCGCCCGTAAGAACGTGCTGGAATACGACGACGTGATGAACCTGCAGCGCAAGGCCATCTACGAGGAGCGCAACGCCATTCTGGACGGCAAGTCCATGACCGACCGCATTCCCGGCATCATCCGCGATGCGGTGGACGCCATCGTGGCGGAGTGCTGTCCCGACCGCACGGCTTCGGACGACTGGGACATGAAGGCCATCGACCTGTGGGCCGCCAACATGACCGGCTGCAACGACTTCGCGGTGGAGAAGGTGGACCACGAGGACGATCCCGAGGCCGTGGCCGAGGCCCTCTACGAGTTCCTCGACTGGATCTACGAGCAGAAGGCCGACCAGCTGGGGCCCGATCTGATGGGCAACCTCTCGGCCCAGGTGATGCTGCGCATCATCGACACGCGCTGGATGGCGCACCTTCAGGAGATGGACTACCTGAAGACCGGCATCGGCCTGCGCGCCTTCGGCCAGCGCGACCCGCTCGTGGAGTACAAGAACGAGGCCTACAACGCCTTCCAGAGCCTGACCGCCTCCATGTACGACGACTACCTGCGCACCCTGCTGCGCCTGGAGATCGCCGCGAAGCCGGCCGCAGGCGCCGGCAAGGGAGCGCCTGCGGCCTCGCCGCTCGAGGATGCCGACGACCCGCTCGAGCGCAAGATGAGCTACTCCTCGCCGGAAGAGGCCCTGGCCTCCTCGGGGGTACGCGGCCGTCACGCCGCGGCCAATATGCCCGGCCAGCCTCCCAAGCCTGCGCCGGCGAAACCGCAGACCTTCGTGAAGGACAAGGAGGATCCCTACGCGAACGTGGGCCGCAACGACCCGTGCCCCTGCGGCTCCGGCAAGAAGTTCAAGAAGTGCCACGGCCAGAACCTGTGACGCCCTATCGACTGTAGATGAGTCGAGCGGAGGCGGCGGGTGCCTTGACCGAGCGAGTTCCGCAGCGACTGGAACAGGACTTAATGTCCTGTTCCACGAAGCGAGGACTGTTTGAGCGAATCAAGGTACCCGGCGGCTCCGCCTCCGGAGAGCTTCGAGGAAATTGAGGGCAAGGCATGGAACTGAGAGACATTCAAAAGGAGCTTGAGACGGCGTCCTCCCGCGTGGAGGATGCCTTCTCGTTCCTGCACATCGAGGAGAAACGCGCCGAGCTGGATGGGCTCGATGCGCAGGCCGCCGCGCCCGATTTCTGGAACGATGCAGACACGGCTCAGGCGGTGAGCAAGAAAGCGGCCAACCTGCGCGCTACCATCAAGGACTACGAGCGGGCAGCCGCGCTGCTGGAGGACGCCCAGACGGCGATAGAGCTGGCCGGCGACGACGCGGCTTTCGCCGAGGAGGCGGCTGCGGCGGCCGGGGAGCTTGCGGCTCTTCTCGACCAGTTGGAGATCGAGTCGTGGTTCTCGGGCGAGTTCGACGCGGGCGACGCCATCCTGACGGTGAACCCGGGCCAAGGGGGCCTCGAGGCCCAGGACTGGACCGAGATGCTCTACCAGATGTACGTCCATTACGCCGAGGACAAGGGCTGGAAGGTCACGGTGCTCGATCTGGTGCCCGGCGAGGGTATCGGGCTCGACCGTGCCACCATCCAGATCGAGGGCCGCTACGCCTACGGCATGCTGCGCAGCGAGATCGGTATCCACCGCCTCGTGCGCATTTCCCCGACCGACGCGAAGAAGCGCCGCCAGACCACGTTCGCCTCGGTGGAGGTGCTGCCGGTGCTCACCGACGACATCGAGGTGGATCTGAACCCCGCCGACGTGCGCGTGGACGTGTACCGCTCCTCGGGCCCCGGCGGCCAGTGCGTGAACACGACCGACTCGGCCGTGCGGCTGACCCACGAGCCCACGGGCATTGTGGTCACCTGCCAGAACGAGAAGAGCCAGCTGCAGAACAAGGAGGCCGCTTTCCGGGTGCTGCGCGCCAAGTTGTACGAGTTGGAAGAGCGCAAGCGCCAGGAAGAGCTCGACGAGTTGCGCGGAGTCCGCATGGACAACTCCTTCGGCAGCCAGATTCGCAACTATGTGCTGTTTCCCTACCAGCTGGTGAAGGATCTGCGCAGCGGCGTTGAGACGGGAAATGTGGACGCAGTGCTCGGCGGCGCTCTGGAACCTTTCATCATCGGGTATCATACGTGGAGAGTGTCAAGTCAATAGTCCAAGGGAAAGGCGGGCCATGGATACGGCGCAGCTGGTGGGGAAGGCCACCGACATTCGCAGGGATATTCTGACCATGATCACCGAGGCGGGCAGCGGGCACCCGGGCGGGTCGCTCTCGTGCACCGATATTCTCACGGCGCTGTACTTCGGCGGCGTGCTGGATTACGATCCGGCCGACCCGCAGAGGACGGGCCGCGATCGGTTTATTCTGGCCAAGGGCCATGCAGCCCCGGCTCTGTACGCCACGCTGGCCCATGCAGGCTACTTTTCCATCGACGAGCTCGCGAGCCTGCGCAAGCTGGGCACGCGCCTGCAGGGACATCCCGACTCCAACCTCGTGCCCGGTGTGGAGGTGTCCACCGGCTCGCTCGGCCAGGGGCTCTCGGTGGCGGCGGGCCTTGCCGCCGGGCTGCGCCTTTCCGGCGAGGCGGGCTGTGTGTTCACCGTGCTCGGCGACGGCGAGTGCGAGGAGGGCCAGGTGTGGGAGGCCGCCATGTTCGCCGCCCACCAGAAGCTCGGGCGTCTTGTCGCCATCATCGACAACAACGAGCTGCAGATCGACGGCTGCATCCACGACGTGTGCGACCCGGGGGACTTGGGCGAGAAGTTCGCCGCCTTCGGCTGGCGCGTGGCGCGGGTGGACGGCCACAACGTGTCCGCGCTCGTCGACATGCTCTCCGCGCTGAAGGCCGAGGCCGTCGATACGGCCGCTCCCGTGGCTGTCATTGCCAAGACGGTGAAGGGCAAGGGCGTCTCCTTCATGGAGAACGAGGCCGGCTGGCATGGCAAGGCTCCCAAGCCCGAGGAATTGGAAACGGCTCTGGCGGAGCTTGCCGCCGCTGCGGAATAGGAGGCCCGACATGGTGAAACTCGCAACTGCTGAGGCTGCTGCCCAGAAGAAGGCCACCCGCGCCGCCCTCGGCGCCACCTTGGCCGAGCTCGCCGATGCCGGCGTGCCCGTCGTGGCGGTGGATGCCGACCTGACCGGTTCCACCACGATGAAGAAGCTCGCCGATGCGGGATATGCCGACCGCCTGTTCAACTGCGGCATCGCCGAGCAGAACATGGTGGACGTGGCCGCAGGGCTCTCCCTGGCCGGCAACGTGGCGTTCACCGGCTCCTTCGCCGTGTTCGGCACCGGGCGCGCCTACGACCAGATTCGCAACACGGTGTGCTACTCCAACCTGAACGTGAAGATCACGCCCACCCACGCGGGCATCTCGGTAGGTCCGGACGGCGGCAGTCACCAGATGCTCGAGGACGTGGCCCTTATGCGCGGTCTGCCCGGCATGCGCGTGCTCGTGCCCGCCGACTTTGCCGCGGCCCGGGCCGCCATCAAGCTGGCCGCCGCCACCGAGGGGCCGGTCTACGTGCGCATGGGGCGCGCGGCGGTTCCCTGCGTCTACGACGACGAGGTGGAGCTGGAAATCGGCGCGGCCTACGTGCTGCGCGAGGGGACCGATGTCACTATCGTGGCCAATGGCGTGGAGATCCGCGAGGCGCTGGCCGCGGCCGAGCAGCTTGCCGCCGAGGGCATCTCCGCCGAGGTCGTCGATGCCTTCTCGGTAAAGCCCCTCGATGCAGGGACCATCGGCGCGTCGCTGGCGAAGACCGGTTGCGCGGTGGTGGCCGAGGAGCATTCCGTGATGGGCGGCCTCGGCGCGGCAGTGTGCGAGCTGGCCTGCGAGGGGTGCCCCGTGCCCGTCGAGCTCGTGGGCGTGCGCGACCGCTTCGGCAAGTCCGGCGAGTTCGAGGAGCTGCTCGCCTACTTCTCCATCGACGCCGCCGCCATTGTCGATGCTGTGAAAAAGGCCGTCTCCCGCAAGGGCGTCTGCTAAAATTATTCGGTCTCAGTACAGTCAACACGAACGGAGCAAGCTGTGACGAATGAACCGAACCAGGCCGCTCCTGGTCGCACCGGCCGTCACGCCGGCGTGTCCGGGCAGGGCAACCCCCGGGCCCGGGCCGGGGCACCGCGCGCCGGCCATGCGCCCGCGGCGTCGATGACCTCGCAGTTGTCTCGGTCGCTTCCCATGCTGGAAGTGGACGACATGGCCGCCCCCATGGGCGCCCCGGTCATCACCTTCGACCACGTCACCAAGACCTATCCGGCCCAGCCGAGCAAGCCGGCCCTGCACGATGTCACGCTGCAGATCTTCGCCGGCGAGTTCATCTTCCTTGTAGGCCATTCCGGGTCCGGCAAATCCACCTTCATCCGCCTGCTTACCCGCGAGATCAAGCCCTCCTCGGGCAAGATCTACGTGGCGGACGAGGATCTGACCACCATGCGCAACTGGCGCGTGCCCTACCTGCGCCGCAACATCGGCTGCGTATTCCAGGACTTCAAGCTTTTGCCGAACAAGACCGTGTTCGAGAACGTGGCCTTCGCCTTGGAGGTAATCGGGAAGAGCCGGCACGTCATCAAGACCCAGGTGCCCGAGGTGCTGCGCCTGGTGGGCTTGTCCGACAAGCTGAACAGCTACCCCGACCAGCTCTCCGGCGGCCAGCAGCAGCGCGTGTCCATCGCGCGTGCCATCGTGAACCGACCGCCGCTGCTCATCTGCGACGAGCCCACGGGAAACCTGGATCCCCAGACTTCCCGCGGCATCATGGATCTGCTGGAGCGCATTAACCGCACGGGGACCACGGTGCTCGTGGCCACCCACGACCGCGAGATGGTGGACAACATGCGCCGCCGCGTGATCGCGCTCGATCGCGGGCATCTGACCCGCGACCAGGACCGGGGGGTGTACGGCTTCGATGTCTAGTCTGTTCTATTTCTTCAAGGAGTCGCTCCAGGGGTTTGCGCGGAACCTCTCCACGACCCTCGGCTCCATCGTCACCATCTTCCTGTCGTTGCTTATCATCGGCGTGTTTCTGGTGGGCGGCACCATCGTGGAGCGCCTCGTGTCCTCCATCGAGAACGAGGTGTCCATTACCGCCTACGTGGCCGATGACGCGCCCCAGGAGTCCATCGATGCGGTTATGAACACCGTCAAGGGCATGGGCGGCGTGGAAAGCGTCGGGTTCACCACCAAGGATCAGGCTCTTGAGAAGTTCAAGGAGTCGATGACCACCAATCCCGAGATCATCGAGCAGCTCGACGGCACGAATCCGCTGCCGGCCTCCATCGATGTGAGCCTGTCCGACCCGCAGAAGGTGGACGAGATCGCCGGGGCCATCGCCGCCGACGAGACCTTCAAGTCCATCTGCGACGAGCCCGACAATCCGGCTGATTCGCTCAAGTACGGTCAGAAGACGGTGGATCGCCTGTTCTCGGTGACGAAGTACGTGCGCTACCTCGGCGTGGCCCTCGTGCTCCTGCTCGTGTTCATCGCGCTCGTGTTCATCAACAACACCATTCGCCTGGCCATCATGGCGCGCCGCAAGGAAATCGCCATTATGCGTCTGGTGGGCGCGTCCAACGGGTTCATCCGCGGCCCCTTCCTCATGGAGGGTGCCCTGCACGCTATCATCGGCTCGCTTCTGGCGGTGGGCGTGCTCCAGCTTCTGCGCATGTACGCCATGCCGAAGTTGCAAGGAGCGCTCTCGTTCCTTTCGCTTGATGTGAGCGGGCATGTCTATGTGATGATCTACATCGTGCTCGTGGTGGCCGGTCTGGTCATCGGCCTTCTCGGTTCGGCCTTCGCCATGCGGCGTTATCTGAAAGTGTAGGACCTCGGACGTACCGCGGCCCTTGGCGCGGCCCTTGGGGATAAGCCCCGGGGGCCGCGTTTCGGTATATGAAGAGAGGGGTGCCCCGCTATGGAGACCAAAGGCAGGCACAATGCGCCCAACGCCCGAGCACGGGGGGAGCGCCGGGGGGAGCGCGCCTCCAATCAGCTGATACTCCGCTTGTCCATCGCTGTCATCTTGGCGGCAGCGGCCTTCTGCGGCGGTTTTGCCCTGCGCAGCCAGACCGATCTCATCGACAGCTGGGGCATTCCCGTGAGCGATGAGGAGAGCGAGGCGCTTGCCACCGCCGCCAATCGCGAGTCCTACGATACCTCCATCACCGCGCGGGTGCGCGACGTGGAGCAGATTCTGTCCACCTACAGCCTGGACGAGATCAACCTGACCGAGGCGACCTACACCATGCTCGCCGACTTGATGAAGTCAACCGGCGACCCCTATGCCGCCTACTACAACCCCGACCTGTACAACAACTACATCAAGGAGAGCACCGACCGCAGCTACGCGGGCATTGGAGTGGTGTTCGCCGACTACAACGGCCGTGCCTACGTGGCCGATGTGTTCGAGGGCTCCGAGGCCGAGGCCAAGGGCGTGCAGCAGGGTGACTTCCTCATGAGCATCGACGGCACCGACGTGTCCGCCTGGTCGATGACCGAAGTGGTGAACGCGCTGGCCAAAGACGAGGGCGATAACGTGTCCATCACCTGGATGCGCCCCTCGAGCCTGGATGCCCAGACCGGCGACCAGTTCACCACCGCGCTTGTGTGCAAGGTGTACGAGGAGGCAAACCTCACCACCGATCTGACGCGCAAGGTGGGCGTTATCAAGCTGCGCCAGATCACGAGCAACGCCGCCGAACTTGTGCAGCAGGCGGTCGAGTCGCTCACGACCCAGGGGGCTACGGCCTTCGTGCTCGATCTTCGGAACAACCCCGGCGGGTATCTTACCCAGGCGGTGGACATCGCGAGCCTGTTCGTGTCGAGCGGCGTGCTCGTGGAGGTGCAGAACAACGAGGGCGAGCCCACGGAGAAGAGCGCCGCGGGCGTGTCCATCACCGAGGCGCCCATGGTGGTGCTTGTGAACAAGTACACGGCCGCTGCCGCCGAGGTGCTCGCCGCGGCCCTGCTGGACAATCAGCGGGCGACGGTTGTGGGCGAGGCGACGCTCGGCAAGGGCTCGGTGCAGGTGGTGCGCGAGCTGGATTTCGGCGGTGCGGTGCGCTACACGGCCGCCTACTATCTGACGCCGCGCGGGCACGCTATCGACGGCGTGGGCATCGTGCCCCAGGTGACCGTGGTGACAGGCGATGCGGATGGCGCCGACGAGCAGATGGCTCTGGCGGTGGATACGGCCCGCAGCCTCGCGAAGAAGGCAAAGTAGGCGCGGCCGATGGCAAAGGGGAGAAAGGCCGTGCGCCGCAAGCCCAAGGCGAATCCGACCGGCGTGCTCGTCTCGCGGGCCGAGGGCTACGGGTTCGTGGCCACGGCAGAGGGGGAGTACTTCGTTTCGCACAGCGCCATGGCCGGCGCGTTCGACGGCGATTTGGTTGAGCTGGCGCCGATCTCGCGCAAGGGCGCCTCCAAGGGAGATGGGAGGGCCGGCGCACGGGCGGGTACCGCAGGCGAGGGGGCCGGGCTTCCGGCGGCCCGGGTACTGCGGGTGATCGACCGGGCCCATGACACGGTGGTGGGCCGCTACGAGGTGGCCGAGCCCTTCGGCGTGGTGGTGCCCGCCGACCCGCGCATTCCCTACGACGTGTTCACCTTGCGCTCCGACTATCCGGAGGTGCCCGACGGGGCGCTCGTGCGCGTGCGCATCGCCCAGTTTCCCACGCGCAAGAGCGCGGCTACGGGGCATATCGAGGAGGTTATCGCCGATGCGGCCGACGAGGTGCGGGTGGGAGTGGATCTCATCGTGGCGCGCCACAAATTGGAGACGGCGTTCTCGGACGGAGCGCTTGCCGAGGCCGCCGCGGCCGTGCTGGATGCGGAAGGGGCGCTCGTCGCGGGCTATCGCGATCTGACGGAGCGCTTCGTGTTCACCATCGATCCCGCCGACGCCAAGGACTTCGACGACGCGCTGTCGCTGGACTATCTGGAGGACGAGAGGCTGTGGCGGCTCGGGGTGCATATCGCCGACGTGTCCCATTACGTGCCGTGGAACTCGTCGGTGGATTTGGATGCCCGCCGGCGTGCCACGAGCGTGTATCTGGCCGACCGGGTGATTCCCATGCTGCCCCCGGCGCTCTCCGACGAGCTGTGCTCGCTGAAGCCCGGCGAGGTGCGTCGGTCCATGACGGCCGACCTGTACCTGAACGATGCCGGCGAGTTTGTGCGCGCCGACTTCTACCCGGCGCTCATCCGCTCGGACGCGCGGCTTGCCTATAACGAGGCTGACGCCATCCTCCTGGACTACAAGGAGGCCGTCGCCGCCGGGGGAGACCTCGCCTGGCGGCTCGTGCAGTGCTCGCGGCTCGCCGGCCTGCGCGAGGCGGCCCGCACCCGCGCCGGCGGCATCGATTTCGCCACCACCGAGGCCAAGGTGGCTCTGGACGGGGAGGGGCGGCCGGTGGACATCGTGCTGCGCCGCAAGACCGACGCCACGCGCCTTGTGGAGGAGGCTATGATCCTCGCCAACGAAGCGGTGGCGGGCTGCCTCGAGACTCGCGGATTCCCCTGTTTGTTCCGCGTGCACGAGCCGCCTGCCGCCGATGCCCTGGGCTCGCTCATCCCCGTGTTCCAGGAGTTCCCGTGGTTCACACGGCCCATGGAGGCGCGCCTGGTAGCGGGGGATGCCCGCACCATCCAGGAGATTCTCGCTGCTTCCGCCGACCGCAGCGAAGGAGAGCTGGTAAGTTCGCTGCTTCTGCGAGCCATGAAGCGGGCTGTCTATCGGCCCGACAACCTCGGGCACTATGGGCTGGCGAGCGAGGCCTACTGCCACTTTACGAGCCCCATTCGGCGCTACCCCGACCTCGTGGTGCACCGCATGCTGCGGGCGGCGCTCACCCGGCGTCCCGAGAAGTTCGACCAGGAGGTGGCGGCCCTGCCCTGGATCGCCGAGCATTCAAGCGACATGGAACGGGTGGCCGACACGGCCGCGCGCCAGTCCCAAGAGCTGAAGATGGCCGAGTACCTGAGCGCCTTTACGGGCCAGGCGTTCTCGGGCGTGGTGAGCGGAGTGGCCTCCTACGGACTCTACGTGCGCCTCGACTGCACCGCCGAGGGCATTCTGCCCGTGCGGGCCTTGGGCGAGGAGTATTTCGCCTTCGACCCGGTGCGCTACACGCTTACCGGCGAGGAGAGCGGGCGCGCCTTCCGTTTGGGCCAGCGGGTGCCCGTGGTTCTGAAGAGCGCCGATGTGCCCACCGCGACCCTCGAGTTCGCCCTGGCCGGCAGCCGGTAGGGAAGCGGCAGGGGAGCGGCAGCGGCGTTCCTCCGCCAGGCGGGCACCCCCTCCGTCAGGCGGGCTCGATCCGCGCCTGGGGGTTCCGTCCCTGCCTTATGATCGCCGCTGTTACGCCAGCCAGGCGCTTACGATGGGGACCCAGCCCATGATGAGGATGATGACCACGAGCACCGGCACGCCGAAGCGCATCCAGTTATGCAGCCAGCCGGGGAACTTGAGCCCCGTGCCCTCGTTGGCCTCGGCGAGGAAGTTCTTCCAGCCCCAGCCCCGGCGGCTCACGCAGAACAGCACGAAGACCAGCGAGCCTAAGGGCATGATGTTGCTGGACACGAGGAAGTCCTCCACGGTCTGGATGTCGCCCACGCCGGGCATGACCACGTCCGAGAGCACGTTGAAGCCCAGCGCGCAGGGCAGGGACAAAAGCGGGATGGCGATGAGGTTCACGATGACCGCCCGCTTGCGCGACCAGCCCCACTGGTCCATGGAGAAGCGCAGGATGCCCTCGAACACGGCGATGACCGTGGAGAGCGCCGCGAAGCTCATGAACACGAAGAAGAGCGTGCCCCAGACCTGGCCGAGCCACATTTGCTCGAATACGCTCGGCAGGGTGATGAACACCAGGCCCGGGCCCGAATCGGGGGCCACACCGAAGGCGAAGCAGGCAGGGAAGATGATAAGTCCGGTGGCCAGCGCCACGCCGGTGTCGAGCGCGCCGATGGTGGCCGCCTCGCCCATGAGCGAGCGGTGCTTGTCGATGTAGCTGCCGAAGATGGTCATGGAGCCCATGCCGATGGACAGGGTGAAGAACGCCTGGCCCATGGCCGCGTAGGCTGCCTTGAAGAAGGTGTCGGGGCTGGCGAAGATCTTCGAGAAGTCGGGCAGCAGGTAGAAGGACACGCCCTCGCCCGCGCCGGGCAGGGTGAGCGCCCGCACCACGAGCACGCCCAAGATGGCCAGCAGCGCGAGCATCATCACCTTCGTGACCCGCTCCACGCCCTTCTGCACGCCCATGGAGCAGATGAGGATGGCGATGGCGCAGGTGAGCACCATCCAGAACACCACTTCTGCCGGATCGGCCAGCATGGCGCTGAAGATGGCCTGGGTCTGGGCGGCATCGGCGCCGACGAACTGGCCGGTGGCCATCTTCGGCACGTAGGCGAGCATCCAGCCGGCCACGGTGGTGTAGAACATCATGAGCAGGTAGCAGCCGGCCCCGCCGATCCACTTGTACTTGTGCCAGTGGGTGCCGGCCGGCTCCAGCTCGTTGAAGGCCCGGGCGATGGAGCGCTGGGAGCCGCGGCCCACGGCGAACTCCATGACGAGGATGGGCAGGCCCAGCACGAGCAGGAAGGCAAGGTAGAGCACGAGGAAGGCCGCGCCGCCGTACTCGCCGGTGATGTAGGGGAAGCGCCAGACGTTGCCCAGGCCGATGGCGCAGCCGGCCGAGATGAGGATGAAGCCGAGGCGGCTGCCGAAGCGCTCGCGTTCCATGGGGTCTCCTTTATGGGTGGGACGCCGGCGCAGGGCGGCCGGGGCGTCGAAGTTGGCGGTAACCCTGCCATGCTACCAGAAAGAAGGGTTCCGAGACCCGACAAATGTCATGGTCTCGGAACCCCGGTTCTTCCCTCGTGGGCTTTTCCGCCCCATCGTGGCTTCGGAAGCGCTATTTGGCGGCGTCCTTGGCCTTGTCGGCGGCATCATCGGCTGCCTGCTTGGCCTCGCCGGCCTTCTCGGCCACGGCCTGCTTCGCATCGGCGGCCGCATCCTTGGCCTTATCAGCCGCGTCGCCCGCCGCCTGCTTCAGGTCTTCGGCCTTGTCGGCGGCGGCGTCCTTGATGTCGCCGGCCTTGTCCACGACCGCGTCCTTGATGTCGCCGGCCTTGTCGGCGGCGGCGTCCTTTATCTCGCCGGCCTTCTCGGCCAGATCGTGGGCTCCCTCGGCGAACGCGTCTTTAATGTCCTCGCCGGCGTCTTTCATCTTGTCGAAAAAGCTCATGGTGCATCTCCTTTCAGGGATGGCGTACAAACCTGGCGGCTATCATAGGGTTGCGTCGAGTGCTCTTGCGGCCGTCCGATCCGACTGATGCCGCCCCATTGATGACCTGTTGCGTGTTCGTTGGCTTGGCAGGGCACCCTATGCGTCGGAAAAAGGCGAAACTTGGCAGATTCAGCTGGGTTGGCCGTCTTCGGGTGCGCGATGGCGTACACTATAGGCAAACTGAACGCCGGGGCCTGCGGGGTCACCCGGCAGCCGGATTCCGTACCCGAAGGAGGCCCCATGGGCTTGTTCGATCGCATTAACGAGGGGCTTGCCCGCTCTCGCGACAAATTCAAGGAGTCGATGAACGTCCTGTTGGACCGCGGGCCCGATCTGGACGAAGAGTTCTGGGAGGGTTTGGAGGAGACGCTCATTTTGTCTGATGTGGGCGGGGCCGCGGCGGCCGACATCGTGGAGCGTCTGCGTGATTTGGCCACCCGCCGAGCGCTGCCCGACGCCTACGCGGTGCTCGATCTGCTGAACGACGAGATTGCCGCTACCTTCACCGAGGGCGGCGAGGACATCTTCGGCGGCGGGGAGGCCGTGGTGCTGTTCGTGGGCATCAACGGCACGGGCAAGACCACCACGGTGGGCAAGCTCGCGAAGGCCTCCACCGACGCGGGGCGGGCCGTCATCTTGGGCTCGGCCGACACCTTCCGCGCCGCTGCCATCGAGCAGCTGGAGGTGTGGGCGCGCCGCTCGGGCGTGGAGATGGTCACCCGCGAGCGCGGGGCCGATCCGGCGAGCGTGTGCTACGACACTCTGGAGCGCGCCGAGGCGACAGGCGCCGATTTGGTGCTCATCGACACGGCCGGGCGCCTGCACACCTCCGCCGATCTCATGCGCGAGCTGGAGAAGGTGGTGAACGTGGTGCGGAAGCGCTCGAAGCTGCCGGTGTACACCGTGCTCGTCATCGACGCCACCACCGGCCAGAACGGCCTGCAGCAGGCTCGCGAGTTCAACCGGGCGCTCGACCTGGATGCGCTCATCGTCACGAAGCTCGACGGCACCGCCAAGGGCGGCATCGCGTTGGCGGTGAGCCACGATCTCGAGCTGCCCATCGTGAAGATCGGCGTGGGCGAGGGCATCGACGACCTGCGCGACTTCAATGCCCGCGAGTTCGCCGCGGCCCTCGTGGGCGCCTTCGACGAGCGCTTCGACGAGGACGGGGACTCCCTGCGCGGCGAGAACGCCAAGGAGGCCGCCGTCACGGCTGGCGAGCGCCGCCGCGACGTGCTGGAAGGGGCGCCGGCGGCTACGGCTGAGGTTGAGGTTGCGGCAGAAGCCGGAGAGGACGTCGCGGATGCCGAGCCTGCGGCCGATGCCGAGGCCGGGGTGGCTGCGGCCGATGCCGAGGCTGCTGCTCCCGCGGGCATCGCCGAGGCCGGCGCGGCCGGCGAGCCGGTAATCGACGAGCAGGGCGATGTGGAAGAAGCGCTCGTGGAGGCGGCCGAGGAGATGGTGGCCGAGCCCGCCGACGGCGATCTTGTGGAGGCGGCGCTCGGGCGGCGCACCCACGAGACCATCGTGGCCGAGGTAGCCGATGAGCCTGCCGACGAGGAGGGAGACGGCGCCCCCTTCACCGACGACGAGCTTGCCGAGTTGGCCCTGGCCGCCGACGAGAACGGTGAAGGCGCCGAGGAAGCCGGGGAGCCCGAGCCTGCCCCCGAACCCGAGAAGAAGAGCTTCTGGAAGCGCCTGTTCGACTAGGCCTTCCGCATCCCATTCGCACCGCACCGCAAGAGTAAGGAACCTGCATGCTTGAGAATCTTTCCGAACGCCTTCAGGGCATCTTCTCGGGGCTGCGCTCGAAGGGGCGCCTCACCGAGGAGGACATCAACGCCGCCATGCGCGAGATTCGCCTGGCGCTTCTGGAGGCCGACGTCAACTTCAAGGTGGTGAAGGCCTTCGTGGCCCGCACGAAGGAGCGCTGCCTCTCCTCCGAGGTGCTCGACTCGCTCACCCCGGCGCAGAACGTCGTGAAGATCGTGCTCGACGAGCTCACCGAGCTTCTGGGCCGCACCGACTCGCGGCTCGTGCTGGGCAGCCGCATCCCCAACGTCATCATGCTCGTGGGCCTGCAGGGCTCCGGCAAGACCACGGCCGCGGCCAAGCTGGCCTACCGCTTGAAGCAGGAGAACCATTCCCCGTTGCTCATCGCCGGAGACGTGTACCGTCCCGCCGCCGCCGACCAGCTGCAGACGCTGGGCGACGAGATCGGCGTGCGGGTGTACCGCGGCGACGGACGCGACCCGGTGGCCATCGCCAAGGAAGGCGTGCAGGACGCCATCGACAACCTGCGCGACGTGGTCATCATCGACACGGCGGGCCGTCTGCACGTGGACGACGACATGATGGCCGAGGCCGCTGCCATCAAGGAGGCCGTGAAGCCCGACCAGATCCTCATGGTGGTGGACGCCATGACCGGCCAGGACGTGGTGAACGTGGTGGAGGCCTTCGCCGATTCCGTGGACTTCGACGGCGTCATCATGTCGAAGATGGACGGCGATGCCCGCGGCGGCGGCGCGCTGTCCATCCGCGAGGTGACGGGCAAGCCTATCAAGTTCATCTCCTCGGGCGAGAAGCCCGACTCGCTGGAAGTCTTTCATCCCGATCGCATGGCCAAGCGCATCCTCGGCATGGGGGATGTGGTCTCGCTCATCGAGAACGCCGTGCGTGTGCAGCAGGCTGAGGAAGAGGAACTCGAGGCCGAGCGCATGATGCGCGGGCACATTACCCTGGACGACTTCGTGATGATGAACGCCCAGATGCGCAAGATGGGCGGCGTGCAGAAGCTCGTGAGCGCCCTGCCCGGCGGCGACAAGGCGCTCGCGTCCGGCCAGGTGGACGAAGGGGCGCTCGATGCCATGGAGGTGATCATCAACTCCATGACCAAGGAAGAGCGCGCCAAGCCCGAGCTCTTAAACGGCAGCCGCCGCGCCCGCATCGCCAAGGGCGCCGGCGTGAGCGTGACCGCCGTGAACCAGATGATGAAGAAGTTCAACGAGACGAAGAAGATGGTGAAGCAGGCCACCGCCGGCATGGACGCGCAGATGGGCCGCGGCAAGAAGGGGAAGAAGGGTAAGGGCAAGCGTCGCCGCGGGCTCGGTATTCCCGGCATGGGCGGCATGTCCATGAAGGACCTGAAGAAGATCCAGGACATGATGGGGCAATAGGGAAGACGCGTCCCGATGGCGCCGAGGCGGCAGAGGCCGCGGCGTCGGTATGCCGGGAGGGCGTCGGATCGCTTAGTCCCGCATCTTGCAGGGAGCTGATGCGATTTGCTACAATAAGGCCAGCGGATGCCCGTGGTTGGGATGCGGGCAACGCCGTTTGTGTTTCAGCTGACCGTAAGCTAACTAACGCTTACGGTCAGCCTTCGTTTCGGGGCGCGAACCCCGTGCTGCGGACACGGCCTTGACCATCGCCGTCGCCAGTCCCACCGCCGAGGCGGCAAGCTTCAGCAACTGAATAACCAAGTCCATGGGCGAATCACCTCCTTCCGTGAAAGAAGGCGCTGCCAGCACATGGGGCTTATTCCGCTGACCAACGATATAATAACACAATAGTACAACGGTTGATAGAGGGCTGCGATCCCGCAACCTGCGTATCGCTCCGCATGCCTTTCGGTTGTCGCAACGTGCATTCAAGGATTACGAAATTAGTTTTCGTAACACTGAGGGAATTTCTATGGTATTGTTACGTCTTGAAGATAAGTAACACCGAAGGAGATTCATCATGGTGCTGTCGAGAAGGATGTTTCTGAAGGCCTGCGGGTGCGCGGCGGGCGCACTTGGCGCCGGGGCGCTTGTCGGTTGCGGAAGCGATGGGGCGGCGGGCTCTGCCGCTGCGGGTGCGGACGGCGCGGCGCCGGCCGCGGGAGTCGGCGTCGGCCCTGACGGCGAGAGCCAGGTGGTCATCACCATGACGCCCTCCTCCGAGCCGGCGGCCGGCTTCGACCCGCTCGTGAACTGGGGGGCGGGCGAGCACGTGCATGAGCCGCTCATCCAGTCCACTCTCATCGCCACCGACAACAACCTCGCCTTCGTGAACGACCTGGCCACCGACTACGGCTGCTCCGACGACGGGCTCACTTGGACCTTCCATATCCGCGACGACGTGAAGTTCACCGACGGGGTGCCGCTCACGGCCGAGGACGTGGCCTTCACCATCAACGGCATTGTGAACGGACAAGCGGCCGAGGCCGATCTGTCCATGGTGCGCGAGGCCCGCGCCGTGGACGCCGTCACCTGCGAGATCGCCATGGAGCGCCCGAACAACGCGCTTCTGTACACGCTCGCGGTAGTGGGCATCGTGCCGGCCCACGGCTACGGCGAGGATTACGGCGAGCATCCCATCGGGTCGGGCCGCTACATGCTCGAGCAGTGGGATCGCGGCCAGCAGGTGATCCTGCGCGCGAATCCCGACTACTACGGCGAGAAGCCGCTCATGGACCGGGTAGTGGTGCTGTTCATGGAAGAGGATGCCTCGCTTGCCGCCGCGAGCGCGGGCACGGTGGACGTGGCCTACACCTCGGCGGCCCTTGCCGGTGCGGTGCCCGCAGGCTACACCTTGCTCAACTGCGCGTCGGTGGACTCCCGCGGCATCTCGCTGCCGTGCAACCCGGCCGGCACCGACGTGGTGGTGGAGGGCGACATGGTGTATATGGGCGGCAACGACGTGACGAGCGACATCGCCGTTCGCCGCGCCCTGAACCTCGGCATCGACCGTGCGGCTATGATCGAGCACGTGCTGGCCGGTTTCGGACGCGCCGCTTACTCGGTGGGCGACGGCATGCCTTGGTCGAGTGCGGCCATGGAGGTGGAAACCGACGTGGCCGCCGCCGAGGCGCTGCTCGATGAGGCCGGCTGGGCGCGGGGCGATGGCGGCATGCGGTCCCGCGATGGCGTGCCCTGCGCCTTCGACCTGTACTACGCCGCCAACGACTCCACCCGCCAGGCGCTCGCCTACGACTTCGCCGACCAGTGCGCCGCCCTCGGCATCGCCGTGACGCCCAAGGGCGCCAGCTGGGACGACATCTACGTGCGCCAGTACGCCGACCCGGTGCTGTGGGGCTGGGGCTCCAACTCGCCGGTGGAGCTGTACGAGCTGACCTACTCCACGGGCTGGGGCAACTACGCCCAGTACATGAACGAGACGGTGGATGCCAATCTGGAAGCGGCCCAGGCGGCGCGCACGGTGGAGGAGTCCTACCCCTTCTACCAGGCGGCCCAATGGGATGCGGCCAGCGGGACCGGCGTGGCGCCCGAGGGGGCGGCCACCTGGGTGTGGCTCGCCAATGTGGACCATCTGTACTTCGAGCGCGAGGGGCTTGCCGTGGCCGAGCAGAAGCCGCACCCCCACGGGCACGGCTGGTCGTTTGTGAATAATATCGACCGCTGGTCTTGGAGTTAGGGAATGATGAATCATTCCCTAACTCCGCCGACGCTGCGGTTCCGACAGGCACCTGGCCTTGCCCCTTGTTTTCGCTACGGCGCGGCGCGAAGGCCGCTTGGGCGAAAGGCGGGGCAATTCCAGGCACCTGTCGAAACCTCGCTGACTTCCTTGGGCGGCCATCGAGTTTTTGGAATATATAATGATTAAATATATTGCATCGCATATCGCGCGGTTTGGGCTGCTTATGGTGGCGGTGGCGGTGGTCACGTTTGCGCTTGTGAGCCTGTCGCCGGTGGACCCGCTGCAGGCGAATGTGGGCCAGGCGGCGCTGCTCGGCATGAGTGAGGAGAAGCGGGCGGCGCTCGCGGCCTACTGGGGGGCCGGCACCCCCATGCACGAGCGGTTCATCGCCTGGTTCGGCGGCTTGCTCCAGGGGGATTTGGGCACGTCTCTGCGCTACAACATGCCGGTGACCGAGGTCATCGCCTCTCGGGCGCTGAACTCGCTGGCGCTCATGGGCGTGGCCTGGGTGGTCTCGGGCGTGCTCGGGTTTGCCCTCGGCGTGGTCGCGGCGCTGAACGAGGGGCGCCTCGTCGACCGCGTTGTGAAGGGGTACTGCTTCGTCTTGGCGGCGTCGCCTGCATTCTGGATAGGACTTCTGCTGCTCATGGTGTTCGCGGTGTGGCTCGGGTGGTTTCCCATCGGCTTCTCGGTGCCCATAGGCCTGTCCGCCGCCGATGTCACCTTCGCCGACGCGCTGCGCCATATGGCGCTGCCGGCTCTCACGCTCTCGCTCGTGGGGGTGGCGAACGTGGCGCTGCACACTCGCGCCAAGGCCGTCGAGGTGATGGCCTCCGACTACATTCGCTTCGCCCGCGCCCGGGGGCTCTCGCGCCGTGCGGCCATGGCCCGCCACGGGCTGCGCAACCTGGTGCTGCCGGCGGTGACGTTGCAATTCGCCCAGGTGGCGGAGATTTTCGGCGGCTCGGTGCTCGTGGAAGAGGTGTTCAGCTACCCCGGCCTCGGCCAGGCCGCCGTCACGGCCGGCCTCGGCGGGGACGTGGCCCTGCTCGCCGGCATCGCGCTCGTATCCGCCGCCATCGTCTTCGCGGGCAATCTGGCCGCCAACCTCATCTACGGCCTGGTAGACCCCCGCATGCGGCCGACGGCCCCCTCCCGTTCGGGGCGAGCGCGGCGAGCTGGGGCCCCTTCCCATGGCGAAGGGGGGCAGCTATGACGCGGATCTCTCTGAACGCCGCCGTCGACATCTGCGAGGCGCCGGCGCTCTCCGCGCCGCGCACGGGCCGGCTTCCCAATCGCAAGCGCTCGGTGGCCTTGGCGGCGGCCGGGGCGGTGCTGCTGGCCGTTGTGATCATCGCGGGACTGCTGCTGCAGCCTGCGGCCCAGGCGACCGATTTCGCGGCGAAGAGCCTGGCGCCGTCGCTTTCGCACCCCTTCGGCACCGACTGGATGGGCCGCGACATGCTCTGCCGCACGCTTGCCGGTCTTTCCACCAGCGTGCTCGTGGGCCTTGGGGCCGCCCTGTCCTCGTCGCTGATCGCGCTTGTCCTGGCGGCTGCGGCGGCGCTCGGGCCCCGCTGGGCCGACGCGGCGGTCAGCTGGCTTGTGGACCTCATGATGGGCATTCCCCATATCGTGCTGCTCATTCTCATCTCCTACGCGCTCGGCAAGGGCTTCTGGGGTGTCACCATCGGCGTGGCCCTCACGCACTGGCCGAGCCTCACCCGCGTGCTGCGCGCGGAGATCCTGCAATGCAGGAACGCCGACTACGTGACCGCGGCCGCCCGCCTCGGCCAGAGCCGCCTGGCCATCGCCGCGCGCCATATGCTGCCCTACGTGCTTCCCCAGTTCGTTGTGGGGCTCGTGCTGCTGTTCCCGCACGCCATCCTGCATGAGGCGGCCGTCACCTTCCTCGGTTTCGGGCTGCCGCCCGAGATGCCCGCCATCGGCATCGTTCTCAGCGAGTCCATGGGGTATCTCTCCGCGGGGCTTTGGTGGCTCGCGGTGTTTCCCGGGGTGGCCCTCGTGCTCGTCGTCATGCTGTTCGATGCCGTGGGCGAGAGCCTTCGCAAGCTCGTCGATCCCGCAAGCGCCCAGGAATAGGAGGGGAAGATGACCGAAGCAGCCAACAGCGCGCGCACCGAAGCCGCCGCCGTCCCGGGCGAGCGCAGCGGGTCGGAAGGTTCCGAGCGCAGCCACGAGCACCTGGACCATGCTGCCTCCCCGGTGCACCATCATCACTCGCACGCCTGCGACTCCCGTCACGCCCACGGCCACCATCTGCTCACCGTGGAGGATCTCTCCATCTCCTTCCGCATGTACGAGGAAGGGGAGGGGCAAAGCCGCGCTCGCGCCTACCTGGATGCGAAGCGCCGCGAGGTGGAGGTCATCCGCAGCCTGTCCATCTCGGTGCACGAGGGGGAGATCGTGGCCGTGGTGGGCGCGTCCGGCTCGGGCAAGACCCTGCTGGCCGACGCGATCCTCGGCCTGTTCGAGCCCAACGCCCTCGTGCGCGGCCGCATCTGGTACGACGGCGCGCCCATGGATGCGGCCGCGCTCGCCGCCGAGCGCGGCCGCGGCATCGCCTACGTGCCCCAATCGGTGGGAAGCCTCGACCCGCTCATGCGCGTGGGCCGGCAGGTGGAAGGCGCGCCGCACGGGCGCGGGGGCACCCGCCGGGCCGACGCCGCCGCCCGCCGGGCCCGCCGTCGGCAGCTCTTCGAGCGCTACGGCCTGGCCGAATCGGTGGCGCGCCTGTACCCCCACGAGCTGTCCGGCGGCATGGCCCGCCGCGTGCTTCTGTGCTGCGCGCTCATGGAGTCGCCCAAGCTCATCGTCGCCGACGAGCCCACGCCGGGGCTGGACGCGGCCCTGGCGGCCAAGGCCCTGGCCGATTTCCGCGCCTTTGCCGATGCGGGCGGAGGTGTCATGCTCATCACCCACGACATCGAGCTCGCCCTCACCGTGGCCGACCGCGTGGCGGTGTTTCGCGACGGCACCGTGGTAGAGGAGACCGCCGTGGCAAACTTCGCCTCTCCCGACCTGCTCGCCCATCCCTTCACCCGTCAGCTCTGGCACGCCCTGCCCGAGCACGGCTTTACGGTGACGGAGGAGGAAGAGGCGTGCCGACAGCCCGCGGAAGAGGGCGCCCTGCCCGAGCGGTCGGCTGAAGGCGCCGCCGGCCCATATCCGGAAGGAGCGTCGTCATGCTAGAAGCCCGCAACCTCACGGCCGCCTTCGACGGCCGCATCATCTTTCGGGATCTGAGCCTTGCGGTGGCCCCCGGCGAGCGCGTGCAGGTGGCGGCCCCCTCGGGCGCTGGCAAGACCACGCTGGCCCGCATCCTCGCCGGCTACGCGCTGCCCCAGGCGGGCGAGGTGCGTATCGACGGCGCGCCGCTTCCCAAGCGGGGAACAAGCCCCGTGCAGCTTATCGGCCAGCATCCCGAGCGCGCCGTCGACGCGCGCTGCCGCATGAGCGCCATGCTCGCCGAGGCGCCGGCAGGCGAAGAGGAGCTTGCCCGTCTGCGCGAGGCCTTCGGCATCCAGGACCGCTGGATTTCCCGCTACCCCCACGAGCTCTCCGGCGGCGAGCTCCAGCGCTTCTGCATCGTTCGCGCCCTGGCCGCAAGCCCCCGCTACCTCATCGCCGACGAGATCTCCACCATGCTCGATGCCCTCACCCAAGCCCAGATCTGGCGGGCCCTTCTCGCCGAGGTCGAAACCCGCGGCCTGGGCCTTGTCCTCACCACCCATTCCGCGGCCCTCGCCGCCCGCATCGCCACCCGCGTGGTGGGGGTGGGGCCGGCGGCCGCGCCGTCCGTGGATAGTTCGTGGACGCACGCTTGTCAAACGAGCCGCTAAGCCGTAATATAAGCAATTGCTGTTTTCGCCGCACTGTGCGAGCAGTGCTTGCGTATAGAGAACGTATCAGTTGTAGAAGGAGTTCCATTTCATGGCAGTCAAGATTCGCCTCGCCCGCCACGGCGCCAAGAAGCGCCCGTACTACCGTATCGTCGCCGCCGATTCCCGCGCTCCGCGCGACGGCCGCTTCATCGAGGAGGTGGGCCGCTACAATCCCTGCTGCCATCCGCACCTCATCAAGTTCGACATGGAGAAGATGGAGAAGTGGCTGGCCAACGGTGCCCAGCCCACCGACACGGTGGAGCGTCTGTACAAGGCTGCTCGCGAGAACGCCTAACGCCATGGCCGATCTGACGGAAGATCTGGCCGGCCTGGTCGATTCCATCGTTCGCCCGCTGGTCGACGAGCCCGACGCGCTGGAGGTAGCCTCCGTTGAGGCCGAGGATGGCGGCATGGTCATCGAGATCCGGGTCGCCGAGGGCGATGCCGGCAAGGTCATCGGCCGCCAGGGCCGCGTCATCAAAGCTATCCGCACGCTTGCCCGCGCCGCGGCATCGCGCTCGGGCAAGATGGTCGATGTGGAGCTCATCGATTAAATGCGCGGCTGGTGCGATATCGCCTATCTGGCGAAAACGAAGAATCTGAACGGAGGGCTCGTCGCACGAGGTGCGCCGGGCCTTCCCGTTTTGCTGTACGAGGGGCTGGAGGTGGCTCTCGTGCCCCCGGCGCTCGATGCCCCGCGGCGCGTGCATGTGGCCTCGGTGGCCGAGCTGTCCGAAACCGAGGCGCTCGTCGCCTTCGACGAGGTGCCCGACCTCGGCGTGGCCGAGCTCGTCGTCGGCTGCCGCTGCCTCGTGCGCGAGGCCGAGGTCGACCTTTCCCTCATCGAGGCAGACGATGATCTGCCCGACTGGGAGGGCTGGCGCGTGGAAGACGTTCGCGCCGGCTTCGTGGGCGAGGTGGCCGCGCTGGACGATCGGGCTATGCAGCCTTTGCTCGTGGTGCGCCGCGACGACGGCCGCGAGACCCTCGTGCCGCTGGTGGATGCGTTCGTGGAAGCGGTGGACGAGGACGCCCGCGCCATTCGCCTGTCCTGCCCCGAGGGTCTGCTGGATTTGTAGCTGCCGGCGGCCCGCCGGCTTGCCGTCTCCGTCTCTCGGCGCCGTTTAGCCGCCTTGCGGCCCCGCTATCGCCGCCTTGCGGCCCTTCTGTTTCTTCCCGCCCCGCAACGAACGGATTCGCGCCATGCTCATCGAAACCCTCTCGACGTTTCCCCATATGTACGACTCGGTCATGGGCGAGTCCATGATGAAGCGTGCCCAGGAGAAGGGCATTCTCGATTTTTGCGCCTACGACCTGCGCGACTGGACCTACGACCGCCATCGCACCACCGACGACGACCCCTACGGCGGAGGGGCCGGCCTCGTCATGAAGTGCGAGCCCATCTTCGAGGCCGTGGAGGCTATTGCGGGGAAGGGCTGCGTCGCGGCGAAGCTGGCCTCAGCCGAGGCTGGGTGCCGAGGGGTTCCGGGTGGTGCTCACCAAGAGAGTTCCGCAGCGAACGCGATCAGCCCAGTGGGCTGTCGCGCCGAGCGAGGACTGTCCGAGCGACCGAGCATTACCCGGAACCCCGCCCCCGAGGACTGTCTGAGCGAATGGGCATGCCCGCCGCCCTCGACTGAAGGGAACCCCGCCCCCCAGATCGTCTTTCTCGCGCCCCAGGGCCGCACCTTCGACGACGCCTGCGCCGCCGAGCTTGCCGCCGTCGACCGCCTGCTGTTCGTGTGCGGCCACTACGAGGGCATCGACGAGCGCGTGTACTCCCTGGCCGATCACATCATCTCTCTGGGCGACTACGTGCTCACCTCCGGCGAGCTGGCCAGTATGGTGGTCATCGATGCGGTGGTGCGCAAGATACCGGGGGTACTCGGCGCGGCCGACGGCCCCATCGACGAGTCGTTCACGAGCGGCCTTCTGGAGTATCCCCAGTACACGCGGCCGGCTAACTTCCGCGGCATGGAGGTGCCGGCGGTGCTTTTGTCGGGCAACCACGCGGCGGTGGCCCGCTGGCGCCGCGAGCAGAGCCTGGCCCGCACGGCCGAAGCGCGCCCCGACCTGCTGGCGGCCTTTGAGAAGTCCGGCCGGCTTACGGCCGCTGACCAGAAATTTCTGTTGTCTTGCAAACCCGGCAGGCGCGGCGAATCCGAAGCGGTATCATAGCTGTTCACTGTAATTTTCCACCGCAGGGAAGGGTTCGATTCTCGATGCACGAGCGCAAACAGGCTTCTCAGCCCGAAGGTATTCTGCATACGCTTCTCAGCATCATCGTTCTCGTCGCTCTGGTGCTGGGGCTGACGTGGGGCCTGCGCACGTTCATCTTCCAAGCCTACGAGATTCCCTCGGGCTCCATGGAGACTACCATCATGCCCGGCGACATGGTACTCTCCGAGAAGATCACCTACTACGGCCGCCCGCCTGCCGCCGGCGACATCGTCACCTTCGAGGACCCCGACCCCGAGCATATGGGCCGCATCCTCATCAAGCGCGTCATCGCCACGGGCGGCCAGACCGTTGACTTGCGCGACGGGCGCGTGTACGTGGACGACGTGCTGCAAAACGAGCCCTACACCCACGGTGAGCCCTCGCTGGCCCTGCGCAGCTACCTGTTCGAGGAGATCACCTATCCCTACACGGTGCCTCCCGGAGGGCTGTGGGTGATGGGCGACAACCGCACCAATTCCCAGGATTCCCGCTATTTCGGCGCTATTCCGGAATCGAGCGTGACCGGGAAGGCCCTGTTCATCTACTGGCCGCTGACCGATATCGGCCTGCTGTAGCGCCTCGTGCGCCGTGTTTCGTTTCCCCTGAGAACGTTGTCCGACCAGAGAAGGAGAGCTATGATCAAGGACGTCGCCCCCGCCGCCTCCGGCGAGAAGTTACCCCCCACGTTCCAAGACGTCATCATGAACCTGCAGCGCTACTGGGCGTCTGTCGGGTGCGTGGTGCTGCAGCCCTACGACAACGAGGTGGGCGCCGGCACCAACGCCCCGGCCACCACGCTGCGCTCGCTGGGCCCGGACACGTGGCGCACCTGCTACGTGCAGGGCTGCCGCCGTCCCACCGACGGGCGCTACGGCGAGAACCCCAACCGCGGGCAGTTCTACTACCAGTTCCAGGTGCTCATCAAACCCTCGCCCGACAACATCCAGGATCTGTACCTGGGGTCGCTTAAGGCCATTGGCATCGATGTCGCGGCCCACGACGTGCGCTTCGTGGAAGACGACTGGGAAAGCCCCACGCTGGGCGCCTGGGGCCTGGGCTGGGAAGTGTGGATCGACGGCATGGAGGTCACCCAGTTCACCTACTTCCAGCAAGTGGGCGGCTTCGAGTGCAACCCCGTGCCCGTGGAGATCGCCTACGGCCTGGAGCGGCTCACCATGTTCGTCCAGGGCGTGGACAACATGTACGACATCGTGTGGGCCCGCGGCGACGACGGCGTCACGTTCACCTACGGCGACGTGTATCTGGAGAACGAGCGCGAGTACTCCGCCTACAACTTCGAGGTGGCCGATACCGAGTTCCTGTTCCAGGAGTTCGCCGACCGCGAGACCGAGTGCCTGCGCACGCTGCGCGCCGATCTGCCGCTGCCGGCCTACGACTCGGTGCTGAAATGCTGCCACGCCTTCAACCTGTTGGACGCCCGCGGGGTCATCTCGGCCACCGAGCGCATGGCCTACATCCTGCGCGTGCGCACGCTGGCCAAGGCCTGTTGCGCTTCCTACATGAAGAACGTCGTGGGAATGGATGTGGACACTGCCGAGCTGGATGCGCTGCTGGCCGCCGTGCCCGACCCGCGCGCGAAGGCGGTTGAGGAGAAACTTGCCAACATCGTGCCCGCTCATCCCGAGCCGGCCGCGGGCTGCCCCGGCTCCGCTGCCGCGGCCGACCGCTCCGAGCGGGCCTTCGAGTTCACGACTATTGCCGAGACGACCGATGAGGAGGCCTAAGATGGCGAACACTGCAACCCTTGCCTTCGAGATCGGCACCGAGGAGATTCCCGCCTTCGATCTGAAGCGCGCCACCGAGCAGCTGGCCGAGCTTGTGCCCGCCGCCTTGAACGCGGTGCGCATTCCCCACGGGGATGTGGCCGTCTACACGAGTCCGCGCCGCCTCATCGCCGTGGTGGCCGACGTGGCCGCGTCCACCGAGGCCCTGGAGGAGGTCTTCCGCGGGCCGGCCGTCGCCATTGCCTTCGACGAGGCCGGCAGGCCCACTAAGGCCGCCGAGGGATTCGCCCGCGGCAAGGGGCTTTCCGTGGACGACCTGGAGCGCCGCGACGAGAACGGCACCGAGTACGTCTACGCCGTGCGCCAGGTGCCCGCTCAGGAGACCGCTGCGCTTCTGCCGAGTGTGCTGCGCGGTGTGATCGACGACATCAGCTGGCCGAAGTCGTGCCGCTGGGGCACCACGAGCGAGATGTTCTCGCGTCCGGTGCGCTGGCTGGTAGCGCTTCTGGGCGACGAGGTGATTCCCGTTCGGTATGCGGGCATCACCGCCGGGCGCGCGACCCGCGGCCATCGCTTCCTGGCTCCCGGGCCGCACGAGGTGGCCTCGGCCGACGCGCTGGTGGACGTGGTGCGCGGCGCCTACGTGGTGCCGACCCAGGCCGAGCGCGAGGCCGTCATCCTCGACGGCGTAGCCGCCATCGAGGCGGCGTGTGGGGCGACTGCCGAGCTTCCGGCTAAGACGCTTACCGAGGTCATCAACCTCTCCGAGTACCCCACGCCCATGGTGGGCACCTTCGACGAGGAGTTCCTGAAGGTTCCCGAGGAGATCATCGTCGATGCCATGCTCATGCATCAGCGCTACTTCCCGCTCTACGATGCCGATGGCAACCTCACCAACCGCTTCGTCATCGTGTCCAATGGCGATCCGGCCCACGAGGCCACTATCGTCGACGGCAACGAGCGCGTGGTGGCCGCCCGCCTCTACGACGCGAAGTTCTTCTACGAGGAGGATCTGAAGCGCCCGCTGGAGGATTATGTGCAGCGCCTGGACGAGGTGGTGTTCCAGGAGGCTTTGGGTACCATGCGCGACAAGACCGCCCGCGTGGTGAAGCTGTCGGCCCGTATCACCGCGGCCGCCGGCATCGAGGCCTCCGAGATGCGCGACATCGCGCGGGCCGCCTACCTGGCCAAGGCCGACCTGGTCACGGGCGCGGTCGTGGAGTTCACGAGCGTGCAGGGCATCATGGGCAGCTACTATGCCGCAGCTGCCGGCGAGCCCGAGCGCGTGGCCCGCGCCATCGCCGAGCACTACCGCCCGCGTTTCTCCGGCGACGCCATCCCCGCCGATGTGATCGGCCAGGTGGTGGCGCTTTCCGATAAGATCGACACCATCTGCGGCCTGTTTGCCGTGGGCCAGGCCCCCACCGGCTCCTCCGACCCGTTCGCTCTGCGTCGCGCGGCTTTGGGCGTGCTGGCCATCCTGGAGGAGACGGGGCTGCCCATAAGCCTCGTGGAGACCATCGACGCCTCGCTCATCATCTACCGCGAGGCCGGGCTTGAGTTCGACAACGCCTCGGTGCGCCGCGAGATCATCGACTTCTTCATCACCCGCGAGAAGGTGGCCCTGCGCGATGCGGGCGTGAAGGCCGACACCATCGACGCGGTGCTCGCCTCGCGCATCGAGGAGCCCATGGTGCTCGCCGCCCGCGCCCGTGCCCTGGAGGCCGCGCGCACCCACGAGCCCGAGGTGTTCGCCGATCTGGCCACCGCTTTCGCCCGCGCCAACAACCTGCGCGAGATCGGGCTCGGCACCGGCTACAAGACTGCCGAGCTCACCGCGGTGGAGCGCGATCTGTCGGATGCCGTGGAGGCCGCCGAGGAGGCTGTGGCCGCCGCCCTGCGCGAGGACCGCTTCGCCGACGCCCTTACGGCCCTGGCCGCCCTGCGCGCGCCGGTGGACCGTTTCTTCGAGACCACCATGGTCATGGACGAGGACGCCGAGGTTCGTGCGAACCGCCTGAAGCTGCTGAACCGTTTTGCCAACGTGTTCTCGCACGTGGCCGACTTCGGCCAGATGGCGAAGAAGTAGTGCTGGTCCGTTCGTCCTGACGGAACGAGCGGACGGCTCGATGCTGCGGTTGCGACTGCGCCTGCCTTGTGCACCTTGCCGCCTGCCCTTACGGCCTACAGGCCGTTCGGCCGCGGCTCGGCACGGATGCGGGCGCCTGTCGGAGCTTCTCCAGGCTCCCCGGGCGAACCTACGAGAGGATTTCAAAGTGCACAACCACACCCCTGACGAGCGTGCCGCCCGCGTGCCCGCCATTCACGTGGTATCCGATTCCATCGGCGAGACGGCCCAGGTGGTGGCCCGCGCAGCCGCAGCCCAGTTCGGGGTCACCAACCCCCGGCTCGAGGTGTTCTCCAAGATCAAGAGCTACCAGGAGGTGCACGACTACCTGGTAAACCACGTGGCCTACCATCAGCGCACCTACGGCGATGACCGCATTCTTGTGTTCTACACCATCGTGGATGCCGGCATCCGCCGCGAGCTGGCGGCCTTCACCGAGCGACATCCCAACATTCTGGCTGTGGACGTCATGACGAGCGCGGTGGACGCCATCGCGGACATGAGCGGCATGGAACCGGTGGGGGAGCCGGGGGCCTTGCGCGTGGTGGATCACAACTACTTCCGCCGCATCAGCGCCATCGAGTTCACCATCGCCCACGACGATGGCCGTGCGCCCGAGGACCTCACCCAGGCCGACATCGTGCTTTTGGGGGTATCGCGCTCCTCGAAGACGCCGCTGTCCATCTATCTGTCGCAGCAGGGCTATAAGGTGGCCAACGTGCCGCTGGATCCGTCCACCGAGCCGCCTGCGCAGATCTTCGACGTGGATCGCACGCGCCTGTTCGGCCTGATGATTACCCCCGAGGTGCTCATCAGCATCCGTCAGAAGCGCATCAAGAAGGCCGCGGGCAAAAACGGCGGCGGCCAGTTCGCCATGCTGGCGAAGAACTACGCCGATCCCGAGTACATCTACCGCGATCTGGAGGCTTCCCGCGCGCTCATGCGGCGGCTCGGGTGCATTGTCATCCATACCGAGGGTCGCGCCGTGGAGGAGACCGCCCAGGAGATTCTCCGCTACTACGAGCGCAGCCACCCCACCGCCGCCGACGTGCTCGGGTAGGAGGCGGCTCTCGCCCGCAGCCTGCGGCCGCCGCGCCGCGTCGCGCCGCCGTGCGAAGAGCGAGTGCCTCGCCGCGTCGCGACAGCGGGGGCGGTGGGCCGTGCGGCGCCAGCGGGGAGGGGCCGCGCCCGCAGCCTGCGGATGCCGCGCCGCGTCGCGCCAGCGGGGAGGAGCTCTGCTCGGTACCCCAGGCCCGGCACGGCCCCGATGAGGCCCCGAAACATGTTGCGTGCCGCCAAGACCCGCGATTCGCGCCCGACCGCGCTGTGAGAGCTTTAGGCTTGAGGTCACAAAGCATAAGATGTATAAGCGATTTCATGTGCAGTACCGTAAATCTGGCCACAACTTCCTGGATTTCTATGATTTTTATCTCGGCTTACCCTAAAGGATGGCAGATCCCTTCGCCTCGCTCTTGCGTCGTAGGTTATGACCAGGGGAAATGCAAGTTGACAAAACGGGAGGCTGCCGATGCCCGCTCGCTTGTCGTCGTTTTCCTTATACATCATGGGGTTTCTGGCCAAAAATGCTCGGAAGGGCTGTGAAACGCATATATATCCTCGTAATTTTGACCACTGCCGTTGACCCCGATGGCGCAAAAGCCGGCACGCAGGATGGCGACACCCCCTCTGCGCGTTGTCTTCCCCCCCCGCGCGTTACCGACCCGCGCGTTATCGCCTGCCATGCCCCACCGCGCATTTCCGTTATCGCTCGGCCTGCTACCAGGTCGGCTCTGTTGTTTCGCCGCGCGAAGCCATCGCTTGAGTTTTGGCGCGCTGTCGCGTTAACCATTGTTGATCGAGATAACCATCCAACGACCAGCCGATACGGTACAACTCGGTCTGGCGACGGTGAAAGCCTGATGCTCGAATACGCAGGCGACGATGCAATCGGCGGCCGATTTCCCGGGCCACGGTCTCCATCGATTCGGTTGATGCCAGCTGGCTGGTGGTAACGGTGACCACCGCGTAGCCGTCCGCCTCCAAGGCCAAGCGCTTCTTCGCATCTTGGGTTATTTGACTTGGGGCGAGGTGCTCGGCGTTTGAGTCGTACTCCACAACAAGCTTTTCCTCTGGCCAGCACAGGTCGGGAATAAGCGTGCGTCGTCCCGCGACACGCTGGGCCCGTTGCGTGGGAGCGAGCCGTTCGTTGGCTGTTGAGCCAGTGAGTCCAAACCCGCCGAACCGTGCGGGCAAGCCGAGCACCATGCGCATGAACACCTCGGGCGGCGAGTAAGCGTGCTCCGTCATGAACAGGAGCGCCTCCCGCAGAGGTCGGCTTCCGTCGACGGACGGGCATCGGTCGAGATAACTTTCGATACGCGCGACATCTGTCAGCGGACGGCGTCGCAGGAGACCTCCGTGGGATGTGGGATCGAGTGCGAACTCCGAACAGAGGGCGCTTCCGATTCGCACGATTTGGGGAAGGCTGAGGATTTGGGCCATGTGGGCCAGACACAGTTCAGGGCAGGCAGCGAGGATGCCATGATCGACGCGGAGAAACGAGCCGCGCGGATAGGGACGGCGCGAGGAATGAACTCGGCAGCCGGGTGGCTGCGGTCGGTTCCAGAGGCGCGTCAGCACATGATGGGGCATCGGGAGAAACGGCGCGCGTTCGCGGAGATAGGCGAGACCGGTCGCGCTCACGCCGCCGCTTTGAAGCACGCTGTCATCGGTTGTTCCGCGCGCTTCGGGTCGAGTGCGGGCGGTAAGCCACCACGCAAGGGCCGTCGGGCCGTACAAGATGAGTCGCATGAATCCTCCTTTCCTGGGGGAGGGGAGACTAGATGAAAGCGTGTCGTCATTTCAACCGCCGCCGTGCCGCCCCCGAACCGCTCGAGAGTCGCCGCAGATTCCCAGTTGTGTCTCATTGCACCTGAATGTGCTGGTGAGCAGCTTGATCGCAGCGAGCGTCGTTGGCGGTCAAGAGGGTTCGGAGCCTGCACGCGCGACGGTGTTCGTGGAGAGATGATGGCGGCAAAGCTGATCAAGGGGATCGGGGAATGCAGTGGGTGCTTGCCTGTTGCGGGTTGGTGGCGTTGCGCCGGCCGCAACGGGCTACGGGTTTGCGCGGCGGCGCATGCTATCTGTGACGTGCGCACGGTCGCAGCAGATTGCAGGTCGGTGGGGCTATGGTTGCGTGCGTCTTGCAAGTTGGCGGGGCCGGTTGCGCGCTGCTGCGGGTCGGGCGGGGGCCGGTTGCGCGCTGGATTCCGGGGCGCAGGTGCCGCTGGCAGCGGCTATGGTCACGAATGGGCTGATGTATATGCCTTTGAAGCTCAAAGAGGTGTGTTTTGGCCAGAAAGAGGGAGATGTCTATGGGGTTTTGCCGTTGCAGGTGGATTGGTTCGGCAAGAAAGGGGGAGGCTTATGGGGAAAACCTAGGTGAGATGCTTGGAAAGAAATGAACGGGGTTCTCGCGATTCAAAATGGCCCGACAGGGGTCGCAAAATCTTATAAATTGCTGCGTTTGCGACCAGAAAGGGCGTGATGGGGTAAAAAAGTCATATACATCGTGTGAATTGTGGCCCGAGGCTGCCGCAGTCAGCGAGATTCCCCCGCATTCTGTGACCTGCGGCTGTCGGGGTATGCTTGGAGAGGCGGACAGCTTGGCGGTCGACAGGGCAGGGGTGGGCCAGTGGCACGGGGCTCGACAGCTTGGGGGTCGACGGCTTGGACGGCCGGCTGCTTGGGCCACCGCTCGGGAGATTTTGCGGTACAGCGGCAAGTCCATGGCCGCTGGGAGTGTCATCGGACGGGAAATAGCCTATAATCAGGGACAGTTCATTTATGAGCGCGTCGGGGCCGTCGGCATCGCGCCGCAGGCGACCGACCGCGCCGCTCCCGTTGCCTCGCGTTCGCGCTGCTGCGCCGCCTCTCGGCTGCCGGCGGCACCGCGGGAGGGGGTATCGCGTGGTTGCGGTCGCATTGCGGACGAGGGCCCGGGCGAACAAGGTAAGCCGCACGCAATCGTGCACAGCTTAAGGAGAAGTAAGGTGACAGAAGCAGTGAAGCGCGTCTACGCCTTCGGCAAGGACGCCAACGGGAACAACGTGACCGAGGGCAACACCGATATGAAGTGGGTGCTCGGCGGCAAGGGCGCGAACCTCGCCGAGATGGCCAATATCGGGCTGCCGGTGCCTCCGGGATTCACCATCACCTGCCAGACCTGCATGGAGTACGCCAACGCCGACAATACCTGGCCGGCCGGCGCGCTCGACACCATTGCCGAGTACCGCGCCGATCTCGAGGAGCGCATGGGCAAGCGCCTCGGCGACGCGGAAGACCCGCTGCTCGTGTCCGTTCGCTCCGGCGCTCCCTTCTCCATGCCGGGCATGATGGACACCGTGCTGAACCTCGGCCTGAACGACGAGTCCATCAACGGCCTCATCAAGCAGACCGAGAACCCGCGCTTCGCCTGGGACTCCTACCGCCGCTTCATCCAGATGTTCTCCAACGTGGTGATGGGTCTTGACGGCGACCTGTTCGAGAACGCCATCGTGGCCATGAAAAACGACCGGAACGTGGCCTCCGATACCGACCTGACCGCCGAGGACCTGCAAGAGCTCGTCTCCGAGTTCAAGGCCATCTTCTCCGAGAACGTGGACGGCGCGGCCTACCCGACGCTGGTGGTCGATGGCGCCGTGCAGTTCCCGCAGGATCCCATGGTGCAGCTGCAACTGGCCATCGAGGCCGTGTTCGGCTCCTGGAACAACCCGCGTGCGGTCCTCTACCGCCAGAAGGAGAAGATCGCCGACGATCTGGGCACGGCCGTGAACGTGCAGTCCATGGTGTTCGGCAACAAGGGCGAGACGTCCGCCACGGGCGTGGCCTTCACGCGCAACCCCGCCAACGGCACCAAGGAGTTCTACGGCGACTACCTGGTGAACGCTCAGGGCGAGGACGTGGTGGCCGGCATCCGCAACACGAGCCCCATCGCCGAGCTGAAGGAAGTGGAGGGCCTGGAAGAGGCCGGTGCCCAGCTCGAGGAGATCTTCGAGGTGCTGGAGAACCACTTCCGCGACATGTGCGACATCGAGTTCACCATCGAGCAGGGCAAGCTCTGGATGCTGCAGACCCGCGCCGGCAAGCGCACCGCCGCCGCTGCGCTCGCCATCGCCATTGCCATGGAGAAGGAGGGCCTCATCACCAAGGAGGAGGCCGTCATGCGCGTGGCCCCCGACCAGCTCGACCAGCTGCTGCACCCGCAGTTCGACAAGGACGCCTCCTACGACGTGGTGGCCCGCGGCCTGAACGCGTCCCCGGGTGCCGCGGTGGGCGAGGCCGTGTTCTCCGCCGCCGACGCCGTGGCCGCCGCCGAGGCCGGCCGCAAGTGCGTGCTCGTGCGTTGGGAGACCAACCCCGATGACCTGGCCGGCATGATCGCCGCCGAGGGTATCCTCACCTCGCACGGCGGCAAGACCAGCCATGCGGCCGTTATCGCCCGCGGCATGGGCGCGCCGTGTGTCTGCGGCGTGGAGGCGCTGAAGATCGACGCCGCCAAGAAGGAGGCCGCCGTCGCTGGCACCGATATCGTCATCCGCGAGGGCGATATGATCTCCATCGACGGCACCACCGGCATCGTGGTGCTGGGCGCGGTCGACCTCGTGATGCCCGAGCTCACGGGCGATTTGGACACCATCCTGGAGTGGGCCGACGAGTTCCGCACCCTGGGCGTGCGCGCCAACGCCGACAACCCCGAGGACGCCGAGCTGTCCCGCGACTTCGGTGCCGAGGGCATTGGGCTCTGCCGCACCGAGCACATGTTCCTGGGCGACCGCAAGCAGATCATCCAGACCTTCATCCTGAACGACGACGAGCTCATCCGCGAGAAGGCCGTGGCCGATCTGTACGAGGCCCAGGTGGGCGACTTCTATGGCATGTTCAAGGCCATGGACGGCCTGCCGGTCATCGTGCGCCTGCTCGACCCGCCGCTGCACGAGTTCCTGGAGAGCCCGCGTGAGCTGGACGTGGAGATCGCGAAGCTGGAGGCCACCGGCGCCCCGTCCGACGCCATCGCCGAGAAGCGCGCCCTGCTGGAGAAGATCGACGGCTTTGCCGAGCAGAACCCGATGCTGGGTATGCGCGGCTGCCGTCTGGGCATCGTGTATCCCATTCTGCCCGAGATGCAGGTGCGCGCCATCGCCACTGCCTGCGCCCGTCTGCAGAAGGAGGGCTTCGCGCCGAAGCCGGAGATCATGATCCCGCTCGTGTCGGTGCTGCCCGAGCTGGCGAAGCTGCGCAGCGTGGCCGAGGCCGTCATCGCCGAGGTGGCCGCTGCCGAGGGCGTTGAGCTGTCCATCCCCGTGGGCACCATGATCGAGCTGCCGCGCGCGGCCGTGACCGCCAACGAGATCGCCACCGAGGCGGACTTCTTCTCCTTCGGCACCAACGACCTCACCCAGACCACCTTCGGCTTCAGCCGCGACGACGTGGAGGGCGAGTTCGTGCCGCAGTACCTCAACGAGCACCTGCTGCCCTACAACCCGTTCGCCACCATCGATCCCGGCGTGGCGAAGCTCGTGGAGATGGGCGTGGAGCTCGGCCACGAGGGCAATCCCGACATCGTGTGCGGCGTGTGCGGCGAGCACGGCGGCGATCCGGAGTCCATCCACACGTTCAACCGCATCGGGCTGAACTACGTGAGCTGCTCGCCTTACCGCGTGCCGGTGGCCCGTCTGGCTGCCGCCCAGGCTGCCATCAAGCAGCGCTAGGGAAGGCGCGCCCCGCTCAGTGTGGGACGGCTTGCGGAATGGGCGACCGTTGCGCTTGGCGGCGCAGGGTTTCGTCCTCCCATGCGAGGCGGTCTGCGGTGCCGAGAGGCGGCTTGCGGAACGTGCGAGCGCGACGTTTGAGGCGCGGAAGGCTTCGGTCTCCCGCGCCTTTTCATGCCAGAATGGCGTTGCGTGCGTGAGTTGGGGGTGCTACAATAGTGCTAACGGAAGCCCGGTGTGGTTATCGGGCAGTGCCGTTCTGGTTGTGAGGCTCGGACGCCGCTACGTCCGAGCCTTCTTTATCAACCAGTGGACGCTTCTGCTCGGTGCTCTGGATACAGAGTTTCACCGCCGCCGTTGCCAACCCTGTGAGAGCGGTCAGCAACTGAATGACAACGAGAGCTATCTCCATAGGCCATCACCTCCTGCCTTGTTGGACGAGCCAATAGATGCAGAAGGCACTGCCAGCACGCGGGACTTACACCGTTAGCGAGTACAAAGTATCGTAATACTTATTGCAATTACAGTCTTGACTTTTGAATATGATGATTGACCTGGGAAAAGGAACTTCTATGAACCTGCATCTGGAAAATCTGCCGCGGACGATTTCGGTGCATTGGGCTGTTGATAACCTCGCAGACGCTGCCAACGGGGATGCCGCGCGTGCCGGCTGCGGGGGAGTCTCGTGTGGGGACGCGGTTGTAGATGCGGGGGTGCCCGCCGTGCCCCAGGTGGCGATGATCGATCAGCGCGCGCTGCCCTCTGAGTTGGTTGAAATCCGCACGTCGGATTGGCGGCAGGTGGTGGATGCGGTGAAGACGCTCGCGGTGCGCGGGGCGCCGGCCATCGGCGTGGCAGGGGCTGCCGCCGTGATGCTGGCGGCCTACGAGCTGGCAGAGAGAGGGGCGCCGGCGGCATCGACGGCGGCGGCGCTGTTCGCGGTGCGGCTGCGGGAGGCGGCGCGTGTCATCGCCGAGGCGCGGCCTACGGCGGTGAACCTGTCGTGGGGCGTGAACAGGGCGATTCAGGTGGCCGCTGGGGCCCTGAAAGCGGGGAAGACTCCTCGACAGACGGCGGAGGCGCTTCGCGAGCTCACGGGCGATCTCATCGTTGAGGACGAGGCTATCAACCGGGCCGTCGGGGCCCATGGGGCGGCGCTTCTGGCCCCGATCGCCGCCGCGAAGGAGCGTCCGCTGACCATCCTCACCCACTGCAACGCTGGCAGCTTGGCCACGGCCTTCTACGGCACGGCCCTCGGCGTGGTGTACGCCGCGGCCGAGCAGGGACTGGTGGAGCGCGTGTACGCCGACGAGACGCGTCCGGTGGGCCAGGGTGCGCGCCTGACGGTGTGGGAGCTGTCCCGGGCCGGGGTGCCGGCGACGCTCATCTGCGACAACATGGCCGCAAGCCTTATGGCAGCCGGTCGTATCGATGCTGTTGTGGTGGGCGCCGACCGCATCGCAGCCAACGGAGACGCCGCTAACAAGATCGGCACCCTGGGCGTGGCGGTTCTCGCGCATCACTTCGGCGTGCCCTTCTACGTTGCCGCGCCCGAGAGCACCCGCGATAACGCGTGCGCCACGGGTGCCGATATCCCCATCGAGGAGCGCGACGCCGCTGAGGTGCTTGCCCACCCCATCGAAGGGGTGGAGGTGTTCAACCCCGCGTTTGATGTGACTCCGGCTGCGCTCATCACCGCCATCATTACCGAGAAGGGCGTCTGGCACCCCGCCTCCTAGCGGGCGCGCGTCTCGTGCGCCCATCGGCTGCGCCTCCGCGCCGCGGGGGGCTGCGCACTCGGACGTCCCGGTCCCATGCCCCGCCTGCCCCGTATCCCGCGCCGCACCTGCCCCGCGCCTCATACCCCCGCCCGCACCCCGCACCTCGCCCGTATCCTGCACCCCGCCCGCATGCCGCACCCCGCGCTGTTCTCCTGCGCCGCTCCAAGTTATGTAAAACAATTCCCGCGACCTATATTACACCCTATATTCCTAACAACATTATATGTTATAGTTGTTACAGAGAGATTATGGGAGAACTACGTCGTCTGAAGATGGGCGATCGTCTGAGGACGGACGGGGAAGGACAGCGGAATGATTACACTGGCGGCGGCCTCGCAGAAGGGCGGCGTGGCGAAGACGACCACCAATCTGGCCATCGGCGCCAAGCTCACTCAGGATGGGGCACGGGTGCTCTACATCGACCTGGATCCTCAGATGAACCTCTCCACCACGTTGAAGGCCGCGACTGCCGGCGTTGCCTCGTCGCTCGAGGTGCTCACGGGTGAGGCTACCATCGCCGGGGCAGCCCAGCTCATCGACGGCTACGCGGTGGTGCCGGCCAGCCGCCTGAACGGCAAGGCCGACGACCTCATGTCCAGCGTGGGGAAGGACTACCGCCTGCGCAAGGCGCTTTCCGCTGTGGCCGACGATTACGACTTCGCCATTCTGGACACGCCGCCGGCCCTCGGCACGCTTACGGTAAACGCGCTGACGGCATCGGACTGGGTGGTTATCCCGGCTCAGGCCGATGCCTACTCGCTCGACGGCGTGACCGATCTGGCTGCCACCATCGAGGCTATCCGCGAGTACACCAACCCCGACCTGAAGATCGCCGGCATCTTGCTCACGCGCTACAATCCGCGCACCTCCATCTCGCGCATCATTCACGAGGATGCCGAGGCCATGGCCGCGGAGCTGGACACCAAGGTGTTCCGCGCGTGGATCCGCGAGGCCACGGTCATTAAGGAGGCGCAGGCGGTCAAGCAGCCGCTGTTCGAGTACGCACCATCGGCCAAGGTGGCCTACGACTACCGGTTCTTCATCGAGGAGCTCATGGAGGGCGTCAATGGCTAAGAAGGACTTGCGCGCGCAGATGGATGCGGCCCGTGCGGCTGCAGCGTTCATCGGCGCGGCCCAGGAGAGCGCGCACGCGGAATCGGAAGAGGATGCGGCGCCTGTTGCGTCTGGCGTGAAGACCGGCGGGAAGGCCTCGGAGGCGGTTGCGGAGGAGGCGGGGGCGCCGAGTCGGGTGAGGGTTGAGGATACGGCGGCTGTCGGCGGGCTGCAGGAGCTTGCCGTCCCCGCGGCGAAGGCGCAGCCGGCTGCCGCTTCCGCGACGGGGGAATCGGCGGCCAAGGCGCCCCGGTCGTCGAAGCGCACGCCGCGCCAGGTGAAAAACGCCGCCTCGGACGTGACGGCGCCCGCCATGGTGCCAGACTTCTTCGCCGACACGATGATGGGTGCGGGAGGAACGACGAGCATGCCCGCGAGCGAGATCGCTCCTGCGGGCGGGGAGACGGCCGGCCGCTTTGCGTCGGCGTCCGACACGACGGTTTCTGCGGAGCCGGCTGCAAAGCCGAAGCGGACGCGCAAGCCCCGTAAGAAGGCGGCGGATGTGGAAGAAGCGGTGGAAGGGGGCGCGGCCCGCATGACCGCCCAGGTGCTCGTCCCCATGACCGCCGAGCAGCGCGAGCATGCCGACCTGCTCGCCCAGGTGATGAAGATCACCCGCGCCGAGGTGATGCGCCAGGCGCTGGACGAGTACTGGGACAACCACAAGTCCGAGTTGCAGGCGGCCGTAGCGGCCTACGAGCAGCTCATTCGCAAGCTGATGAGGTAGGCGGCGCGCGTCGGTTGATCGCCGATTGCGAGGACCCCGGCCCTATGGTCGGGGTCCCCGTGTATGTGCCGGGCCCTTTGCCGTTCGGCGGGAAAATTTGCGCTTTATGTGTCAATGGTAAAAAATTGGCGAAAAATTTTCTTTGTTACTAAATCGTCAAGTTATATACACCTTATTACATATAATGATTAACTAACTATATAATATAGAAGCAAAATGAAATTGTAAAAGCTGTGTTCTATAGTCATATAAAAATATAGTGATATAGCACAGTTTGCGAAAAAAGAGATTTTAACTGGTAACTCTTTTCAATTATCTATATCAATACATGAATATATTATTGATATATAGAGACATATAATGCTTCTATCCCTATTGATTTTCAGTCAATTTTCAACTTCGCGTGAATTTTTCGAGATTTCGCTAAAAAAGAAAACGAGAAAAGTCAACCCAAAATTCGACGAAAGTGACCGAGCGTCACCGTTAAAACCCAAGCATAACGGTCATTATTGTCATCCTGCTGACTTTACATCGTTGCCGATTTGTAGATAATTATTCATGAACAAAAACCCTCTTTGGCATTCCTATGCCCAAAAAGAGGGGCGCGAAATTTTGGGAAATGGAAGAAATGCCGTTTCATCAGGAGAAACGACAGAGAAGATAGCCGATCGAGCAGGTAAGCAGGCAGCTCGATCAGGCAGGAGAGAGAACGAGCGAAACATGAGCAACGAGCGAATCGATACTCACGAGTCGAACGAGTCTACGGCTGCGAAGGCCGGCGCTCCGGGTGCCTGGGCTGATTGGTCCGCGTCGAAAGACGAGGTCAGCGAGGTGGTAGCCATCGACGAGGCCGTGGAGGCCGAGGGAGCCGAGACGGCCGACGCCGTCGAGGAGGCCCCGGCATCGGCGGCTGCCGATCAGGCCGAGTCCGCTGACGAGGTTGAGGAGGCCGACTGGGCCGCTGACCAGGCCGAGTCCGCTGACGCTGCCGGTGAGGCCGACGTTGCCGGCGAGGCCGCCGAGGTCGCTGACGAGCCCGTCGACCAGACGGCCAACACTGCCGAGCATGCCGCCGATCAGGCGCCCAAGGCCCCGGCCGGGTTCGACAACTACGACTTCAACGTGGCCGGTGCCTATGCGCCCAACGGCGTCATCAGCCGCAACGCACCCCGTCAGCTGAACCCGTTCGGCAAGGCCATCGCCTGTGTGCTCTCCGTGCTGGTGGCCCTTACCACCTGGAACGCCTCGTCCATCGAGGTGGCCCGCGAGATGATCATCGGCGACGATGCCACCCCCATGGCCGCCGGCGACGGCGACACCCTGCTCGACGACGTGGACGACGACAGCCTCGAGCAGGCGGCCAACAAGAACGGCGATGACGCCGACTCGTCCGACGAGGGCGGCGAGGGCGACGAGGGCGACGAGGCGGACGCCGAGAACGGCGAGGATGCCGAGAACGCCGGCGACGACGCGGCCGCTGACAGCGCTGTCAGCGAGGAAGATATGCCTGCATATCTTCCTAAAGAGCTGCTCAATGCCGACAAGGTTCTGCCGCAGCTGTCCGACGACGCTCAGGACAAGAAGGCCGACGGCGTGCTGAACCGTGCGAGCGCGAGCGAGGACGACCTGAAGGCCGCCTTCGCCGATCGCTTCCAGTTCTCGCTCGGCACTGCCGGCGCCCTGCGCGCCACCGACGGCGTCCTGCACGTGGGCGGCTCCTCGGTGACCCTTGCCCCCAGCTTCGGCAACCTGGCCGTATCGCTGGCCGGCGGCTACCTCGGCGGTTCCGAGGCGGGCGATGTGGTAGCCCTCACCTTCAACGCCCCGTACCTGTACCAGAACGCCAAGGGCGATTACGTGCGCACCAACTCCGCCGAGGAGTGGAAGGCGGCCGGCGGCGCCGACGCCAACATGCGCGCCGTGGTGGCCTGCGACGAGTTGCCCCAGGGCTGGACGGTGTACACCGAGCATATGGGCCAGTATCAGGAGCGCACCGCCAAGGAACTCAAGCGCGGTCTGTCCGGTACCATCGTGCTGCGCTACGAGGGTGCCCAGGACAAGAACGGCATCACCGAGCGCGCCACGCGCGGCCGCCTGGATGCCGCTACTCCGCTGCCCATGCTGACCGCGCGACTCACCAAGGCTGTGCCCGCGGCGGAGAAGCTGGCGGTGCAGGCGGGCTATATCGTGAACTCCTACTCGGCGCCCGATGCCGAGGCGGCGCAGGGCGATGCCGACGCTGCTGACAATACGAGCGACGGCGGCAATACCGCCGCCGACGCTAACAATAATGAGAGCGACAATGCCGCCGGGCCCGCGCCCGAGCCGAAGGACGCCGTGCGCTTCGCCGCCGCTGTGGCCGATGCCGTCACCCTGGAGCTTGCGAACGTGGAGGCTCAGTCGCTGCTGGATGCCGCCATCACTCCGCAGAGCACCCCGGCACTCGAGGGCGAGCGCGGTTTTGCCGCCTACCTTATTAAGGTGTCGGCGGCCAAGGGCGCCCTCATCGACGAGGCCCACACCCTGCGCGTGAGCGATATGCCCGACACGGCCGCCGGCGCGGGCATGCTGGATGCCGAGGGCATCGTGGCCTTCGACGCCACGGGGCTTACCGACGAGGAGCTGGCCTCCATCGATCCGGCCGACGGCGCCACCCTGGCCGCCGCGGGCGTGACCGCCGCCGAGGTGAAGAAGACCGCCGAGGGCGTGGCCGAGGTGACCTTCAAAGACCTGGCAAGCAGCTCCGAGGAGAACGCCGAGACCACCGCCGAGCTGATTAAGAAGAAGGCGAAGCTGCCGGCCGAGGCCACCCTGTCCTTCGATGCGGTGGAGAAGAAGGCCGACGGCGAGCGCGTGCTGTACGTAGCCGTGCCCTACGCCGCCTCTGCCCTTACCGTCACCGAGGACGGTGCGGCCTACAATCCGGAGGCCATCGATTTCGCGCTTACCTCTACTATATATAGTAAGGCGGTTCAGGAAGAGAAGGTGGAAGGTGCCGAGGCCGTGAATGACACGCTGGCCGAGGAGATGCTTGCCGTGGACACCGACGTGGCCACCCAGGAGGTCACCTTCCCGAAGCCGGCCGAGCCCGTCGAGCCCGAGCCGACCGAGCCCGAGCCTGCGGAGCCGTCCGAGCCGACCGACGAACCGGCCGATGAGCCGACCGACGAGCCCGCGGATGAGCCCGCGGACGAGCCGGCCGACGAGCCCGCCGCCGAAGAGGAGCCGGCCGAGGACAGCGCTCTTGCCGAGTACGAGAACGATATGGTCGCCGACGCCGACCGTGTCATCGAGGGCTCGGGCATCGAGTCCTTCGACGAGTTGGCCGACGCCGTCGATCGCAACAGCCGCGACGAGCTCACCTTCGCCGACAACGGCTTTGCCGATTACGATGTGGTGGAAATTGCCGCAGCGCTCATGACGCGCTCGGCTGCCAACACGGGCATCTCGCTGTTCGCCCTGCCGCCGCGTGCCGGCATTCTGAACGAGTCGAACTTCAACCCCACGCTCGTGGCCCAGGACATGGGTACGCCCCTGGGCAAGGACGAGAAGACCGGCGCCGACACCTACCTCATCAACGACAAGAACAACCCGAAGCTGAGCCTGTCCTGCTTGTTCAAGGGCCAGACCGGCTACATGGGCGCCCTGAACCTGTACGGCGACGACTACTACGGCTCTATGGTAGAGGACGGCGACGGCAACGAGGTGTACCAGCGGCGCCAGCATTCCAGCAGCAATCCTTTCAATGATCTGCCCGCTGATGTTACCACGCTTCAAGCGGCCATCGACTATGCTGAGAAGACGGACAACCGCCAGCCAACGAAAAAGCCCGATGGGACACCGGTCAATCCCGATGTTGACTCTGCCAATATTGATGTGAAGAATAAGGCGCGTCTGGCGGAGTACAACGAGCAGAAGGCCCAGGAGGGCTATCTGGCCATGCGCACCGAGTTCGAGCTGCGCGTACCCTATCTGTACAAGAACGCCGCGGGCGGCTTGGTGGGCACCTACAGCTACAAGGTGTGGCACGAAGAGCACAACGGCGGCTACAATGCCGACGGCAACCCCTCCGATCCCACGGGCGCCCCGCTCATCTCCGTTAACTTCGGCGATAACTGGGTCGGTCTGCGCAACAACTGGTCGGTGTACCTGCGCGTGCCCGGCACGACCGACGACCGCATCCTGCTGGACGACTACCTGAACGGCGGCCGCGAGGGAAGCACCATCACCAAAGAGGAAATTCTGGCCGAACTGACCGCGTCCTACCCGCAGCTTCAGGGGCTGAACTTCAATCAGGGCCTCACCGGCGAGCTCATCTTCGTGTGGCATGGCAACGCCGATGGCTCTACGGATACGGGCTACAACGAGAAGCTGATGGTGAGCAACCACCTGTCCCGCTCGCCCAACGTGAACGTGAAGATGCTCGGCGACATTCCCGAGAACGCCGGCGGCACCATTGAGTACGGCGGCCGCGCCCGCGTGTTCACCGACGTGCTCACCTCGGGAAACCGCGTCTACTATCCCAAAGAGGGTATCGGCCAGACCTATCAGGCCACCATGGGCGTGGGCTATTCCGGCTCCGTGCGCAAGGTGACCTTGCTGAAGACGAACCTGACGTGGGACACCACCTACGAGCCCATTTCCGACAACGTGCTGTACGACCGCTACAACTATATGGTGTACAAGGTGACCACCACCAACACCTCCACGGGTTCGGCCGAGATCGACGCGCTGGAGTACTTCATGCGCGTGCACAACACCGAGACCAACAACAACACCGGTCTCACCAAGCAGGACCACATGCAGTGGATCTGGGATGCCGATGCCAAAAAACCCGTGCTGAACCCCGATTACCCCAACCCGCTGCTCAAGGGTCTGTCGCTTTCGAGCGACTTGCCGCTCGTCAATCCGCGCGAGACGACGAACCGGGAGTACGTGGGCGTGCCCAACAAGGGCGGTGTGCTCATTTACAACACCTCCGACTGGCTGCCCCAAGACTACGAGGACCTGGATAAGACCTTGTTCAGCAACCTGGACAAAATCATGAAGCGCGCCGCCGACCGTCCGCGCATCCTGAGGGAGGAGGTCGACGGCACCAAGACCAAGAAGTGGATCGAGTACGACGACAGCGGCGATGACTTGGTGGACATCGAGGGCGAGCTGAACGAGGACGGCAGCGTGAACGTGACCACGCCGTCTCTCCCGTACCGCCAGAACGACCAGGCCGGCTACGTGAACTTCACCGTCATCGACGCCGACGGCGGCCTGCTGTACCCCCAGAAGGGCGTGCCGAACACCGACTCCCACGGCCAGTACTCCTTTATCGTGGCCGTTCCCTACACGACCAACCTGCCCGAGACCGACGGCGCCAAGGGCCGCGGCTACTACGTGGACATGAGCCCGAAGACCACCATCTACTTCGGCAAGCTGGGCGTTGGCGCCGCGGCCAAGGAGAACGACTACTCTTGGTCCGACTCCCCGGCGAAGTTCTCCTATCCCTTCGGCATTCCCGAGGCCACGATGACCGGCGAGAAGCTGGCCATGGACAAGTACACCGGCTCCACGGCCAACCCCACCGAGCGCCCCGAGCCCCAAGGCGTGCTGTCCACGGCGTTCAGCTACCTGGGCTACCCGGTCACCTACGAGATCAGCAACTTCTCCTCCAAGGGCAACATGCCGCTGTACGGCGAGCGTGTGGCCGAGCCCGAGGCGGGCGATGATGAGGACAAGCCCTACGGTCCGGCCATCAACGACGCGCTGCCCGACTACTTCCGCCTGTACAACCTCGAGTTCGAGGTGGACAGCGCCTATAACATCGGCGAGGGAAGCTATACCGACAACATGGATCCCCTCGAGCGCTACTTCGACACGAACCCGGCCCACTTCAAGGACAAGTTCGCCGATGACGCAACGGCTCCGAAGTCGAGCGCGGTTGTGCAGTTCCAGGTGTCCACCCCGGGCAAGAAGGGCGAGGGCGACGCCGAGGCCGAGTCCGACGACTACTGGTGGGTGAACATGGGCACGCCGGCCTATGTGGAGAGCAAGCCCTACACCACCACGGTGGACGGCGAGTCCGTGACCCGTTACAAGCACATCTACCGCCTCGGCGGCACCGATAAGGCTACGAGCCTCGCCAGCCAGCTGGCCGCCCGCAAGATCAGCCCGCTGCCCGGCCTGACCGACCAGAACGTCGTGGACGAGACCGACGTGAAGAACTTCACCGGCGACATCCGCATTGTGCTGAAGGCTCCGGTGCAGGCGAACGTCACGCTGCCGGTGACCGTGCGCGTGACCGGCACCATGACGCTGCCCCTGGCCGACTACCGCAACTCGGTGGACGTGACCTACGGCAAGCGCGTGTGGAACACCCCCTCTATGAAGTACGCCGCCACGGTGGAGACCTCCGAACGCTCCCAGGCAGCCTTCACCTCGGCCCTGTCTCCGACGCCCCAGGTGACCGCCACGGCCGTGGCCATGGCCGCCAAGCTCTACGACGAGGGCGCCGCCATTGCCCCCACCGATGCTGCCAAGCAGCCCATTCTGGCGCGCACCGGCTCGGGCTGGCGCTTCCAGGTGAACAACAACTCCGTCTCGAAGATGGAGCCGGCTAGCTTCACCGTGGGCACTACCTACGGATCCGACGTGGCCGCCGGCTTCACCACCGAGCGCGTGGGCATCAACCAGGCGCTGTTGGACAACGGCGTGCTGAACAAGATCGATGTGACCTATCGTGTGAAGGAAGGCGCGCTGTTCACCACCAAGCATGCCATCTACACGCTGAATCCCGATGCCAGCAAGGGCGAGAAGGACCTGGCCCAGCTGCTGGCGTCCCGCGCCGCCTACACCCACGGCGGCCAGGAGATTTGGAAGAAGAACGCCGACGGCAAGTTCGTCGACATCAAGGGCAATGTGATTCCCAACCAGGAAGCGGCCGACATCGAGACCTGGACGAAGAACGGCGTGGTGCTCATTCCCGAGGATTGGACCGATCCGCTTGCGGGGGAGGGCTACTTCTCCTCCATGACCCTGTCCTTCGATGAGATCAAGGGCAAGAAGGACATCGGCAGCCGCAAGATGTACGTGGAGATCCAGGGCTCGGCCGAGGACTTGGCCAAGATGGAGATGTCCGGCACCCTGACCACTAACTACGAGCAGCTGGCTGCGGCCATGTCCGGCCGCAACGTGATGGCCAAGGCCACGGCCTCCTTCACGTCACGCAAGGCGCCCTATGTGCTGGGCGTGACCACCACCGGTATGCGCGAGAGCAAGGTGCCCGGCGACCCGAACGCCTTCGTGGGCAACCTGGAGTACGAGCGCGACAACGACGGCAACATCTACTATACCGATGCCTCGGGCAACAAGGGCATTATCAAGGACGGGCAGTTCACCTACGGCAAGGTGGACAAGGTGACCAAGAACGAGCCCTTCAACGCCGCCACCATGCTGCCCTGCTATATTGACAAGGACGGCGTGCAGGGCGTGCTGCGGGGCAACCAGTTCGTCTACCGCGACGCCAACGACGAGGAGCAGACCCGCACGGTGCCCGTGTGGGAGAAGGCGGACACGGTAACGGGCCAGACCGTCTACACCGACGGCACCCACGACGGCACCCTGGCCAACGGCAAGTTCACCTACACCGAGAAGGTGGATGAGACGGTGACCGAGGACGCCGAGTTCACCGCGGTGACGGCCATGGAGGTGGATGGCAAGCGCATCTCCGTGAAGATGGTAAGCGATGGCGCGGGCGGCACGAAGCCCGACGAGTTCACGGATGCCGACGGCACGTCGCACATGCTCTACGAGGACACCGACGGTTTGGTGGGCTATCTGGACGGCAACGACTTCGTGGTGGTGCGCGACGGAGCCGAGGCCGAGCGCAAGACCGTGGTCGCCGTGCATGTGTCCGAGGGAGGCCATGACCAGTACATGGATAAGTCCGGCAACCAGGGCTACCTCGAAGATGGCAAGTTCATTTACGCGGTGACCGAAGGGGAGGGCGACAACCAGACCACCACGACCCACGAGAAGAACGCCACCTTCGATGCGACGGGCAACACCGTGACGGTGGACGGGACGACCTACGACGAGTACGCCCGTCCCGACGGCCAGACCGGCTACATCAAGGACGGCTGGTTCACCTACATCCGCAAGGTGGACAAACAGACCACGGTGGATGTGTCCGAGTCCCTCACCCTGCGCCGCGACAGCGCCAACCGCGTGCGCTATCAGGCCACGATCGACGGCAAGGCGGTCGAGGGCGTGAAGGACGGCGACAACTTCTCCTACGTGGTGGATGTGGACAACGTGCAGACCAAGCCCGCCACCGGCAACGAGAAGCCCGTGGTGGAGAAGGACGACGCGAACCACGATAAGAAGTTCGAGGGCTATATCGGCGACCCGGGCTCGGGTTGGCGTATCACCGTGTCCAACGCCTCGGCCTACGACATCGGCAACGCGGTCATCAAGGCCGGCGTGGTGCTGAAGGACTCTCTGGGCACGGGCAAGCCGGTGGACTCCACCGAGACCGTGGACAAGAAGATCCCCTACATGACTGACGGCCACACCGACTTCGAGGCCTCCCACATTGCCCTTTCCCCGGCGCTGTGGCAGACCAAGAAGATGACCGTGTACGAGACCAACACCTGCCCCACGGCCCACGTGCACACGGCCGACTGCCCCGATGCCGTGGCCGTGGAGAAGGATGTGCGCCGCGGCGGCATCCCCGACGACCTGACGCTCGAGGTGTTCAATACCGGCAACGCCTCCGATGCCCAGACGCCGGTGAAGCTGGTCATTCCCGGCGAGGCCTTCCGCGCCATGCTGGACCTGTTCACCGCCGAGGACTGCGACGAGTGGCGCGAGAAGAACCCCGCCGACGCCAACCTGGACGACGCGGCCGTGACGGCGAAGCTGAAGGCCTTCTACAACGAGGCCTATTGGAAGAGCTACGGCCTGTCCAAGGCCGCCGACGGCACCATCGTGGTGACGCTCGCCAACTGCTCGGTGTGGAAGGCCGGCGGCGGAAAGTACTACCTGCGCGGCCTGGAGCAGCAGTTCGTGCACTTCGGCGCGGGTCTGACCCTGGACGATGGCGCCTATCTGGATATCTACGGCACCGTGGTGAACAAGGCCGAGATGGAGATCGGCGGCATCTTCTCCACCAACTACGCCAATCCCAGCTGGGACACGGCCGTGGACTCCAAGGGCGTGCTCAACGGCGCCCCGTACCCCGCCGACGGCACTCCCATCGTGAAGGCCTTCTCCGATATGCGCGGCGAGAACGAGAAGGACGGCAACAAGAACTATCTGACGAGCGACGGCTATTCCAGCCCGAGCCTGGGCTATCGCGCCGGCCTGCGCACGAAGTCCACCACCGGCACCGACGAGGTGTGGGCCACCAAGCCCGATGGAAGCCGCGTGGATGTGCCCCGGCGCAAGGCCTACTACGACTACGAGGATTCGGGCTACCGCATCAACCTGGCCAACGACACCAAGTACGCCATTGCGCTCGGCGGCCGCTTCACCGTGGAGCCCCTGCCGGCCGATAAGCTGAAGGACGTGCGCGACCCAGCGGCCGTAGAGAAGCTCGTCGACTTCGAGACCCACAGCGTGAAGCTGTCCAAGGAGCTGTTCCGCGCCGGCGACGTCATCGCCGATGAGAAGCAGGCGAACTTCGCCGGTCAGCTGATCGACGCGAAGATCACCTACTATGAGATCACCGACGCGGGCAAGGCCACCCTGAAGACGCTGCCGCTGCACGATTTGGTGGAGTGGGCCAACGAGGCCACCATTACCATCACCAACGACAAGGGCTACACCGTGGGCACGTTCGCGCCCGGCAACATTGCCAAGCCCGGCTGGGGCAACGCCGATGTGCTGGACGACGAGGGCAACGCCACCGGCGAGAAGGTGCTTACCAAGGATGTCCAGGGCAACATCATCATCAACTGGCAGGCCTGGAACAAGGGTTATCTGGTCGGTCTTGAGCTGGACTACGGCCAGTTCAACAGCTGGGTGAACGAGAAGACCAACGCCTATGTGGAGCTGCGCGGTCGCACGAGCAACCTGGGCACCTTCCAGATGAACACCACCTTCAAGACCAAGCAGGCCATTGAGGAATGGACCCGCTCCTGGACGAGCGCCGTGGCGCTCACGAGCGTGCTCGCCCCCATCCGTCCCACCATGAACATGGGCGCCTACGGTGCCGACCAGGACGTGAACGCGGCCGGCGAGACCGATCCGAGCATGATCGTGCCCGGCAACGTGAACACCTACGGCGGCATCAACACCATCCACATGAACAAGACGACGCTGTACAACTCGGGCACCTACCGCGAGCAGACCAACTTCGGCAACTACTACAACCAGTACCCCATCACCTCGTCGGAGGTGCGCGACACTAAGCCCATCGCCTACCGCAACGAGGAGAACTCCGGCTACCGCGCCGTGGTGACCAACGACTCCGACCACGCCATGAAGCACGGCGCGAAGCTGACCATCGGCAACCTGACGCCCCGTTGGGATCAGGCCGAGTGGGGCAGCGATGGCGCAGGCCACAAGAAGGGCGACAAGCCCGGCGAGGCCTTGGATCAGACGCTCGGCTACCATACCGCCTACATGACCCTGTCGGCAGGTCTGCTCGAGAACGCCGAGGTGGAGTCGGTGACCATCCGTTCGGTGCCGGCCTACACTCGCTACACCTCCGGCGGCTCGTTTGCCGTGGGCGCGTCTGCCACCCAGATCACCGGCAAGCCGAACGTGCTGGGCCATGCCGCCCAGGCCGTCGAGACCGTCTACACGTGGGATCAGATCAAAGCCAACTGGATGGGCACCAGGCCCGACGGCAGCTGGGACGGCGAGCGCATCAACATTCCCGCGAGCGCCTGGCTCGGCGGCGACGCCTACTACTTCGAGGTGAAGTTCAAGTCGGTCGACGCCCACCTGGAGCTGACCGAGAACGCCTATGTGGACCTGTTCGGCTACGGCATCGACTCGCCGAACGTGAACAACGCCACCGACCCCTACTACGCCGAGTCCGACGACGCCTACGCCTACGGCGACTCCTACAACGTGGTGCATGTGGGCCAGACCCACGGCTGGGGCTGCTGGGGCGGCGGCAACCCGGGCAACGGAGCTTCGCGCATCGATCGCCAGTATCTCGGCCGCTACGCCTACGTGGGCAACTACTACGTGGTCGTCGACGCCGATTCCGAGCTGAAGGCCCTGTACCCCGATGCCAGCTGGTCGAACATCTCCGGCTCCACCAACGGCGCCACTGCCTCCAACGCCGGCGTGAACTCCGACGGCGTGCGCACCTTTGCCCAGGACAAGGCGAACCTGTACGCCATCGGCGGCCAGCCCAACATCGGCCTGGAGGCCCACACCTACTTCAAGGCCGTGGAGCCCGCGACGGGGGAGGCCTACGAGGACGCAGCCAAGCGCTCGGTGGCCGAGATGGCCGCCACCACCAACGTGACCGGCATGGCCTCCCAGACCAAGGCCTGGTGGGGCGAGGACGGCGCGGCCTACCGCTTCAACGTGTCCAACGGCGCCCGCACCATGTTCGAGAGCGAGCTGCAGATCGGCACCAAGGGCACGAAGTACTGGGTGAACGCCGACAACGCCGACGTTACCTACGGGCGCATCACGCCCCAGGGCACCGAGGTGTCGTGGGAGCTGGTGCCCGGCACCGATGATGTGGAGGACTACGAGAACGCCGTGCGCGGCTTCCAGACCAAGAACATCATGATCTCGAAGGCGCTGCGCAAGAACTCCGACATCAAGGAAGTGGAAGTTACCTTCTACGAGAAAACGACGAGCAACCTGACCCTTGCCACCGCCCCGACCAAGACCGTGGTGACGCTGCCCTACGCCTACCTGACCGGCGAGCGCGACAGCGCCGGCAAGAAGCCGGGCGACCCGGACTACGATCAGAGCAAGGCCACGAAGGCCTACGACTCTGACGGCTCGCTCATCATCCCCTGGGACGAGTGGCGCGAGGGCTACGTGCTGAACGTGGTCGTGCGCTTCAACCGGGTGGATCCGTCTACGGGTTTGGCTGCCGACGGCACCACCAAGACCCACGATGCCTTCGTCGATGTGTGGGGCGAGGCCAACAACGTGCGCGACATGCCGCTGTCCGCCTGGTTCGGCTGCACCTACGACCACCAGGGCTGGCACTACGACCGCGACGAGCCCACCCGCCCCTACGGCACCAACGTGGCCGGCTACGCCCTGGGCTCCTGGCCGAACGTGTGGGCCTGGAACTCCCGCTACCCCTCGGCCTACGGTTCTGGCTACACCCGCGTGGGCGACTGGGTGCAGTTCATGACCTACCCCGGTGCCTCGGTGGTCAACTGGTGCCGCGCCAACGCTTCGAACCACAGCTACATCACCCAGCACTGGAACTCCTACATGCCGCAGTTCAAGCGCTGCGTGGCCAGCTGGAACCCCTACTGGAAGGGCGCCAACGCCTACCACAACGGCGCGGCCACGGCCTGGATCATGGGGCGCCCCTACGAGGTGAACGAGGCCATCAAGCCCGAGACCTTCATGCGCTCCGACGACGTGACGAGCGAGTACGGCTACGACGACCACACCGACACCACCGCCCAGGAGCAGTCCCTCGGCGGCAAGCTGAAGCTGTCGGGCACTACTACCGGCTACTACGAGGAAGAGGGTTCCGGCTACCGCTTCACCCTGTCCAATAACAGCGACACCGACAAGAAGGCCGCCGACTTCACCGACAAGTCCGGCAATCTGACGAGCGCCGACGGCCACTTCCGCATGCGCAAGGCCTACTTCGCCACCTCGAAGATTCCGTTTGTGAATAACAAGAACGACGAGGAGGTGAAGGCCGGCAAGAAGGAGGCGGCCCTCGCGAACTTCTTCACGGAGAAGATCGCCCTGTCCAAGGAGCTCTTCGACGTGTCCACGGTGAAGGACGTCACCCTGTACTGGCGCGCCTACGACAAGGATGCCAAGCAGGAGGCGGCCGCCGACGACAAGCTGGCGCTTGTCGGTGCCGATCTGCACGTGCTGGCCACGGCGAAAAGCGATGCCGACCTGGCCGCTCACACCTTCCAGACCGTGACGCTGCCCAACGGCAAGGGCAATCTGTTCGACAACGTGGCCTTCAACGGGAACGTGCTGGAGGTGAAGGACGCCGACGGCACCGTGCTCATCTACCGCCAGGCCGACGGCGACCTCATCTTCACGAGCGATCTGTGGAACAACGAGTACTACCGCAACCTGGAGATGCACCTGCGCGATTTCGCGGCGCTGACTACCAACGACGACCGCGCCTTCATCGAGTACTGGGGCGAGGGCACCTACCGTTGGACCAACTGGGATCTGCGCGCCACCTTCCGCACCGACTGGATCACCAGCTGGTGGAACTCCAACAACACGGCGAACAACGTGGAGGGCAACAGCAGCCGCACCGCGACGACCATCATCAACGGCGATCCGGGCTATGCCGACCGCGGTATGACCGGTCCGTTCGAAACCACGGCCGCCCTGTACAACAAGGCCTACCAGAACTACAAGTACAGCGCGACGAGCTATTCCTATAACAGCAACGGAAGCGTGAACAGCACCTCGGGCTATTCCATCGGCGCCTACAACACCTACAGCGACTATTTGGGCAAGTACACCTACTGGAACCCGTCGAGCAGCCGCTATATGGATGCCGGCCTCACCAAGCTGACCGGCGCCGGCGGCAAGGCGCCCTACACCGCCACGGTGTCGGCGCGCCTGAACATCGCGCTGCCGCCGGTGCGCCCGGTGGTGGCCATGTACACCTATAAGGACGCCGACGTGCACAACAAGGCCTTCGGCGCCCTGGACAAGTACGAGACCTACAACTCGCCCACGACGCTTGCCGGCGGCCTTTCCGCCTCGCTGGTGAAGAACGATGTCGCCGAGGGCAGCCTCGGCAACTCGTCCACCTTGGGCGCCGACCACAAGGTGTACCGCAGCTACACGTGGAACACCCAGCCGCGCGCCTACTGGCAGGACGAGGCCGTGGGTTACCGCGCGCTTCTGTCCAACAAGTCGCGCTACGCCATGACCCACGGCGCCCAGGTGACCTTGGGCCCCATTACGCCGCGTTCCGAGGCTGCGGCCCCGGCGCTCCAGCAGAACCTGGGCTTCCGCACCACGCGCCTGTCCCTGTCCCGGGCGCTGTTCGATGCGGGCCTCGAGCCGGTTGTCGATGAAGCGGGCGATCCTGTCATCGAGGGCGGCAAGCAGAAGTACGCCAGCTCCATCAAGTCCATTACCCTGACGTGGTACCCCGCCGACGGCAAGGCCCTGTCCATGGTGGGAGGCGCCCCGCAGAACCTGAGCGCTCGGGACACCCTGAAGTCCCGGACCTTCACCGGCGAGCAGGTGGCCGCCTGGTTCGAGCGCGGCGTGGACATTGTCTACGAGTACAAGAAGGACGCCGACGGCAACGTGGTGACCGACGCCGCGGGCAACCCCGTGCCGGTGCTCGACGCCGACGGCAACCCCGTGGTGGCCGAGGAGCGGCCCATCACCCCCGAGGGGGGCAGCGCCTCGGATAGCGCCGCTTACGGCCTGGAGAAAACCTCCGCCGGCGACATCCTCATGGCCTCCACCAAGTGGACGGGCGGCGACCTGTACCAGATCGTCATCGACTACGGCTACTACAAGAACGACCTGACCCGCGAGGAGGCCAAGGGCGCCAATTACAAGGTCATCAACGGCAACGAGCCCTCCGTGGACTTCTTCGGCTACACCATCGACTCGCCGGACGTGACCAAGCGCAAGTCCGTGACCGACACCTGGTGCGTGAACCACGGCTGGGAGCAGGGCGACGGCGGCTCGGTTGTGCAGTGGTGGGATTGGTACTACGACCAGGTGCGCATGCCCTCGCTGTTCCACACCACCTACGGCAACGCGAACTGGAACAACCTGTACGTGGGCAACAACCAAGGTACCGAGGGCAGCACGCGCACCAACGAGTACGGCGTGAACACCTTCAGCGAGCTGACGCGCTCCACCGACTTCGGCGATCTGTATGCGCACATGCCCGCGTCCAGCCAGAAGGTGACGGCGAAGTCGTACTTCATCGACAACGCCTCGGCCACGGGCAAGCCTTTGGCCTCCATCGCCCTGAACATGCCCGCCTCCACCAACCCGTGGGGCGCCACGGCCAACATGGACGGCGCCGCCCCCAACGGCAAGCTGAACGACACCACGGCCGCCTACCTGCGCTACTACGGCGCGGGCTGGCGCTTCACCTACACCAACTACGCCAACCCCACCAAGGTGACCGGCGAGCAGCAGACCAACAGCGTGTGGAACCCGGATGCGAACGTGTACGACCGCGACTACGAGATGTTCGACAGCTATCTGAACGTGGGCGTCATGCCCTCCGAGGACGTGCCCGCCGCCGAGACGGACGACTACGGCAACGCCAAGCGCACCTACGACGCGAAGTACCTCACCTTGTCGAAGGGCCTTCTGGATGCCGCCAACTGGAGCAAGCTCGGTGCCCGCCGCGACAGCCGCTCGGGCAACGCGGTGAAGTCGGTGGCCGTGACCGTGGTGCCGCGCAAGGCGCCCGCCGCGGGCGATGACGGCGCCGATGGGGGAGACGGCGACGGGGAGGCCGACCCAGGCCAGCCCGTCTGGAGCGAGCCGGCCGCCGAGGCGGGTGACACCCAAGTCACCGAGGTTCTGGCCGGCGGTACCACCCAAGTGACGACCACCCGTACCGACGGCACGAAATGGGTCAAGAAGACGGACGCCGCCGGTGCGGTGACCATCACCTATGTCTTCGATGTGACCCTGGCCGCCGACGAGGCTGCCGGCGCATCCTTCGGCACGCTTGTCAAGCGCGGCGCCTTCTTCGACGACGCCGGCAACCTGGTGCTGCCGAGCACCCTGTGGGACGAGGGCTACTTCAGCAACCTGCGCGTGGACGTAGCGCACTTCAACAAGGGCGTCACCGAGGACGCGGGCGCAGTCATCGACGTGCTGGGCCGCACCGATGTGGCCAGCAAGAACGTGACCCTTACCTCCACCTTCAACAGCTGCTATGGCGCCACGGGCGCCCTTGACGGCGCCCTTCAGGCCGGTACGTGGGATCATGCGGACACGGTGACCGACGCGGCAGGGGCCTACGGGCAGTACGGCCACTGGGCGCATTTGCAGTACAACGGCAGCTCGGGCTACGTGTACCTGAAGAACGCCTCGGCCGCCACCGCGGCCACGGCTCCGCTGTACGCCAAGGCCCCGGCTATGGACTACAAGACCCTGGGGTCGGCCCGCTACAGCGGGCAGTTGACCAACCAGAACCGTTCCAACGGCATGAACATCTCCGATGCCGCCACGCTGGTGGCCGAGGCGGATCCCATTAAGCCGCGCATCGGCGCCTACACCTTCCTGTACGCCGAAGCCGCCGGCGAGGTGAACGCCTCCATGGAGTGGAGTGCCGACAACAAGCCGAACGATCCCATCGACACCCTCATGGGCTCGGCCAACTCCGGCTGGCGTTTCCCGCTGACCAACGATTCAAACTACGCCATGGACTCGGCACGGGTGACGTTGGGCACGGCCTACGTGGCCGAGGGTGCCGCTTCCGACAATAAGGGCACGGGCTGGAGCTCCACCGGATCTGCTGGAAACGTGGTAGGCGGCGTGGCCAACTACGACGGCGGCAGCGCCATCTACGGCGAGCTGGTCGACGGGCAGTGGCGCGGCTTCGATGCCCAGACGCTGTACGTGAACGGCCCGGCGCTCGCCTCGTTCCTGGCCGGCAAGATGTTCGCTCCCACGCGCCCCGACGGCATCGCCGGCTTCGAGCAGCAGAGCGACTACATCGCGCCGACCGCCGACCTGGCGGCCCTGAACAAGCTTTCCGAGGATCAGGTGAAGGAGATGCTGGCCGGCTACACCGTGGACATCTACGCTGTGGGCCGCGCCGACACCACCTTCTCGACCACCAAGTCGGTGAACCGCATGCAGGGCGACGGCTCGTTCGCCCGCGAGGACATCACGGTGCCCACGGTGCCGAGCCTTCCCATCCATCAGATGGGCGGCGCGGCCGACACCACCGCCTTCTACAAGGACGACGACGGCAACGACACCGCCGAGCGCGTGTTCACCCGCGCCGATGGCACGGCGAAGTACCAGCCTCTGGCGTTGGCCGACTACGTGAAGCGCGACGATGCGGGCAACTGGGTCATCTCGGTGCCGAGCGCCGCTTGGCTCAACCACAGCGACAGCTGCACCCACAAGGACGGCGTGGACCACGACAAGGACGCCGGCTGCACCGACGAGCTGTACGTCACCCGCGTGGTCTTCCACCTGCCGGGCTTTGCCGCCAAAGTGACCCAGACCGATCCCACCGCCGCCGACGCCGCCGTGGTGGAGATGCACGGTGTGCCCACCCGCGCCACCGTGATGGCCCTAAACGGCGAGTTCTCCACCGAGTACAAGACCGAGGGTTGGAACCGCAACAAGTACACCCGCACCATCGACGGCGACTACGCCAAGATGAACCCGCTGACCGCCGAGCCGGAGATCCAGACCTTCTTCAACTGGACCGGCGGCAAGACCGGCGAGAACAACATCGAGGTGGACCAGACGACCCACCGTCCGCTCACTCATACCGTGGACGAGGACGGGAATAAGCAGCCGAGCAACGCCATCGACGGCATTCTGGACCGCGCCATCACCAACGTGCCCTACCGCTGGGGCGAGGGCGACTTCTCGCTCCTCGACTTCGGCAACGGGGCGGGCAAGGGCCAGCTGGTGGGCCAGATTCACGGCACCCCCGCCTTCACCGACAAGACGGGCGCCAACCCGCGCGAGGACGCCTTCTACGAGTACATCCTCACCAACCGCTCCAAGTCCACCGCCGAGAACGGGTATCTGGACCTGTCCATCGATGACGTAGCCAACCGCAAGGTGACCGTGAACGCCAACGGCGTGGCAGTGCCCGACAACAAGAGCGTCTACGAGATGGCCCGCGGCTTCATTGCCGACGAGCTGCAGATCGACGGCTACTACCGCTACCGCTCCGGCGATAACACCCACGCCAAGCAGCCGGCCACCCAAGATCCCACGAACATGAAGTGGACCAACCGCGCCGGCACCGTGAGCCGCCTGTGGCTCTACGGCTGCGACACGGTGGTGCCCCACGCCTCCAAGGAGGAGTACACCTCCGGCAGCGTGAAGTACCGCCGCACCATGGACCCGGTTACCGGCGACATTGTGGTGGAGAACCTGACCACCCACGCCAAGACCGTGACCGCCCCGGTGGCCACTATCGTCATGGACGATGCCACCATCGAGCTTCTCGTGAAGAACGGCACCGACACCATTCGCTTCACCGAGCTGACCAACAGCGGTAATGCCGACCGCATCTACACCAACGGCGCCTCCGAGAACGAGGCCATCGCGCACATCCCGCTGACCCAGGCCGGCTTGCAGGCCCTCGTGGACGCCGGTGCCAGCATCACCCTGCGCGACGAGGCCGCCGGCGGCTTCGACGCCATCGGCAACGTGCGCCTGCTGTACAACACGATGAATGCCGAGCTGTACGAGACCTACCCCGCCGACGGCCTGACCCCGGCCAAGGCGGGTAGCAACACCACGCTCACCGCCCGTATCTACGGCGATGTGCGCACCCACGGCACGCCCACGTCGCCGACCGCGGCGCTGAACACCTCCTACAACAACCGCACGTCCTCCACGATGTACTACTTCCCGCTGTCGAGCTTCTACGGCAACATCGACCGCGCCTCCACCAAGACCCTCGTGGTGGACAAGTACCTGGGCGCCTCGGAGGCTGCGGCCTTCAAGGCTGCCGGCACGCGCCCCAACCCGGGCAGCGGTGCCACCTCCTCTACTCCCGAGTGGACGGACAACGGCACCACCAACGGCACCGGCAACGGCACGCTCGGCTCGGGCAACTCCGCCACGGTGTCGGTGGCCAACAAGGCCGACGGCGCCGGCTACACCTTCACCCTGCGTAACGCCACCCGTGCCCGCTCGGATGCGGCTACGCTGTCTATGCGCATCGAGAGCGTGTCCATGAAGGCGAAGTCCATGCTGGCCGCCGGCTATGCCGAGGCCAACAGCGGCAACTCCGCCGATTTGGACACCAACAACTTCTACGCCTACCGCGGCGTGGTGCGCGGCTTTAAGACCGCCGAGCTGAATATCGGCACGGCGCTGAAGACCATGGGCTCGCTGACCAGCGTGGACATGACCTTCTACCAGCCCAACGGCGAGAAGTTCATCATCAAGGTGCCGGCCGACTCCCCGCTGCTGCAGAACGCGGGCACGGCCACCACGCTGAACTTCCACAACATCTGGGGCGGCAAGGTGCTGAACACCATTCCCAGCGACGCCAACCAGACCGTGACCTTCACCAAGCTGGTGAACACCCAGGACAACTACGGCTACAACAAGACCCTGACGGTGCCCACCATTGCCGGCACCAACAACAGCTACACCGCGAGCAACTACACCGGCCCGCTGACCCAGAACACCACGGCCTACACCATCGACGACTGCTACCTGTACCAGGTTGACTTCCAGTACGCCTCGCTGGAGCCCTCGTGGCGCCCGGGCCTGCAGAATTCCAGCGCCGTGGAGGATTGGATCGTGCCCGGCACGGCGAACACCGAGCCCGGCCGCTCCGGTGCTTCCTGGAGGGCCGATGCCAAGGTGCCCGCCACTTCGGCCAACAACGGCTATGCCGATCCTACCGACGCCGCCGGCGAGCTCACGGTGACTGCCACGGGCAAGGCCGACTGGTACAACTCCGTGGGCAACACCGCCCCCTTCAACAACAGCTGGTCGGGCACGGGCCTGTTCGTCAACGGCACCGACAAGACCCTCACCCCCTGCGTGAACGGCTACCGCACCTATGCTTCCACGAGCAGCAACGGCACGCGCAACTACAACTGGTACTACCCGCACAACCAGACCCTGCACGCGCGCCTGTTCCTGAAGCAGAAGGGCGCCTTCGACACCCGCGGCGTGCGCACGGCCGACTGGCAGGACAACTCTAAGATCAACGATTCCGCCCTCGATGAGGCCCAGGTCTCCTCGAAGAGCTTCCTCTACGACACGGTGCGCAAGTGCGCCGCCCTGTCGGTGGCCCGCCCCTACATGGAAGTGCACTCCTATGTGCGCTATGGCGACAAGAACAACTACACCGGCAAGACCGTGAGCGACTCCACCTCCTACGCTTCCGACAGCACCCGCACCGAGGTGACGGTGCCCTATGCCAAGACCTTCAACTACTGGGCCACGCTGAAGAACGAGAGTGCGGTTTCCAAGCTGGACGATACCGACGTGAACATCACGTTCCCCATCGAGTGGGAAACCTTCCAGACGGGCAAGTCCTCCGTGGTGGGCAACAACGGCAAGACGAGCGCGTACACGGGCTTCCACCCGGTGAACTACGAGATCTCCAAGAACTACTTGGCCTGCTTCCCCGACGAGAAGGTCGGCAAGATCCGCATCTTTGGCTACTCGCCCTACCAGATCGGCACGAAGGTGAAGCAGAACGCCACCACCAAGTTGGTGCTGTGGCCCTACTACACCGAAAAGGACGGCAAGAAGAAGCTGGCCGGCTTCGAGCTGGAGTACGCCACGGGCACGAATACGGCGAACCGGTCGCTGCAGGCCCGCGGCGCCACCACCTTCGACCGCAATGCCGTGACGGCCGCTACCCTGAAGGCCCACGGCTTCGACGTGGCCGGGGTGGATGCCGGCAAGATCCGCATCCCGCTGGCCGACGACGGCTCCTTCTATATGACCGAGCAGCAGGTCTACGACATGGGCATCGAGGTGCCCACCATGTTCCAGCTGTACTCGTGGAAGGACATGGCCGAGGATATGGCGAACCCGGACGGCAAGGGCGCCTCCATCGACAAGCAGACCGTGTTCATCCAGGGCTACACCGACAGCTACTTCGAGACCCAGCGCACTATCAACATTGCAACCTATAATCATCTAGACTCCTTCCGCGAGGCGCCTCTGGACATCCCTGCGGTGACGGGCGGCAAGTGGGGCAACAACGACACCATCGTCAACAACACCGCCGACAACTACACCCTCACGCGCATCGACCGCTCGCTCATCTTCGTGTCCAAGATGTTCTTCGACGCCGTGTCCCGCTCGGCCTACGCCGATGTGGACTCCGGCGAGGCTGTGGAGGACAAGAACGACGAGAACGAGACGAAGGACCCGACCGAGGAGGCCGTGGGCAAGCGCTTCGAGCTTGAGGCCGACCCCTCGGCTGGCGGCGTGACCTTCTACAAGCGGGTCATCGGCGAGGACAACGCCGAGACCTTCGAGCCGGTAAGCGCCGCCGATGCCCTGGCCGTCCAGAACGGCGGCAACGGCGTGGCCGGCACCCAGCTCTACGTGCAGCAGGGCACCGACGGCGCCGGCAACCCGGCCTACGTGCCCGTGACCGTGGAGGAGAACGACGATCCCGACAACGCGGGGGCGAAGCTTCTGACCTACTGGTTCGGCGGCGACATCTTCTCGACGGCGCCGGACAACGAGAAGGGCACCGCCAAGTGGATCCTGCGCAACGGCGGCTACACCATTCAGAAGTACTACGAGCATTCCAACGACTCCTACGAGCCCTTGGACGGCTCCGAGGACCTGGATACCATCGACCTGTACGAGCTGAAGCTTGACGAGAACGGCTCTCCGGTGACCAACGCCAACGGCGAGCCGGTGTACGTGGCCGTAACCGGCGACCCGGAGGACGGCAAGCAGTACTTCAAGCTGGTAGAGGGCATGCCGGCCGGTTACGTGACCCGCTGCGAGGTGGATCCGGATACGGTGGACTCCGGCAAGCCGGTGGTGAAGGTGTACATCTCCCTCGGCAAGGAAGAGGTGGTGGATCCCTTCGCGCTGGTGGTGGGCAAGACCCTGGCCGAGGCGCGCACCGCCCTGTCCACCTACGCCTACGATATTCCCGCCAGCTACACCGACGAGGCGGGCAACAAGGTGGAGACCATCACCGAGGTGTACAGCGATGTGGCCGAGGGCCTTATCATCTCCGCCGAGAGCGTGACCGCCCCCACCTACGACGGGGACGGCAACGTGACCAAGCGCGGCGTGGCGAAGGTGGTTATCTCCAAGGGCCACGGCGTGATGAACGAGTTGCTGCCGCAGACCGAAACCGACGGGGACGGCAACACCACGACGACCTACCTGACCGAGGCCGAGGCCCGCGCCCTGCTGGCCTCGCGCGGCTACGCGGTGGACGAGGATACCGTCTACGAGCATCGCAACGACGTGTCCAAAGACGACGTGTTCGAGGCCGAGCTGACCCGCGGTCCCTGGAAGCAGGAGGCCGTGGAAGGCGTGCTGAAGCCCGAGTACCGTCCGGGCTACGTGCCGGCCGACGGCGAAGTGGTGCCCCCTGCGACCGACGAGAACAAATGGGAAGTGCGCCCGGTGCCCGCTGCCGAGTACAAGGGCACCGTGAAGCTGCACGTGTCGCTGGGCCCCACGGCCGAAGATGAGGAGAACCGCCATCTGGCCGAGGATTACACGGGCCTGAGCCTGGACGACGCGACGGGCAAGCTTGCCGACAACGGCTACGCCTACGACCTGACCGACAAGCTGGAGCACGAGTACAACGACAAGATCGCCAAGGGCCTCGTCGTGCGCGTGGCGGCCGATACGCGCCCCTACACGGTGCCCGGCACCCCCGGCGTGCTGACCGACGACGCCGCGGCCCTGTATCCCGGCTACGACGGCTCCTATCCCACGGGCGCCGAGGGCGAGCCCGACGTTGCCGACGACAGCCTGTGGGTGACCAAGCCCACCCAGGACGTGACCTACAAGGCCCTGGTGAAGATCGTCGTGTCCAACGGCAAGAGCCCCGCTACCCTGCGCGCCGAGCTGTTCAACTCGCTGGCCGGCAAGACCGAGGAGAAGGCTCGCGAGCTGCTGGCCGAGGCGGGCTACCAGGTAGACGAGCAGTCCGACCGCCAGCCCTCCGAGGACGTGCCTCTGGGCGATGTGGTGTGCGTGGGCCTGGTGAAGGTGAACGCCGACGGCACCGAGGAGATCATCACCGGCGACGACGCGCCCCTGGACATCAAGCGCGTGCGCCTCGTGGTGTCCTCCGGCCCGGTCGACACCGGCGCCGACGGCCCCACCACGGTGGTGAAGCACGCCACCACCCCCAGCTGGTCGGTGAAGGACGCCGCCACCAAGAAGCCGAGCGCCGATGGCCTTACGGCCACGGCCTATGACGAGCGCCTGACGACGGGCGCCTATGCCGCCATGGATCTCATGAAGGGCTCCAAGCAGGCCAACCGCTTCTCGAACTGGTCCAACGGCTCCAACGACGGCCATGGGCATGCGGGCCACTCCAGCTGCTGGGGCAGCACCCTGGACGAGACCTCGGGCGACCTGGCCATCGGCTACAAGTCCCAAGGCTCGTTCCTGGTGGACTTCCGCCAGGTGGACACCACGCCCCAGGAGAACCTGGGCAACATCACCTACAACCCCTCCGGCTACATCGGCTACGACAACAACGCCCGTGCCGGCATCTCCTCGGTGGCCCCCGAGGGCACGTGGTTCATGGAGCAGGGCAGCTCGAACTTCTACAACGTGCGCTGCCCCTACTACTACCACTTCGGCCGTTACGCCTACTACGACAAGAACTCCCGCTGGGTGTACGGCACCGGCTTCTACGATGATGCCACCTACCGCGACCGCGCCGGCTCCATCATCGACCAGCGCCACGTGCACAACACCTACTACCATCGCACCGACTACTGCTACGAGTGGGCCAACGGAAGCCCCCGCTTCAACTCCGTGGGCAGCTACACCTACAACACCGGCGCCCACCTGGAGATGGTGCAGAAGGTGATCGGCGAGGGCTTCGACGCCTACTACGTGAAGATCAAGCAGCAGGCGCTGCAGTACCTGGACAAGGTGACCGTGCGGTTCACCGACGGCAAGTCCATGTCCATCGACGGCAAGACCATCCGCGCCAACTACTACGATTCGCTGAACAACGACGGCACCATCAAGAAGGGCACCTCGGTTCAGACCGACGAGAACGGCGACTACTACTTCCGCCTGAACCTCATGAAGGTGGTGGATGCGGCCGGCAATCCGGTGGATCTGGCAGCCAACCCCCTGGCTTCCTACAGCAAGCACGTGCCCGACTTCGGCACCGACACCACCTACGCCTACCGCGACACCTTCAACGACTACACCCGCGACGTGCCCGCCTTCAAGGTGAGCGAAGTGGTGTACGACGTGACCATCAACCAGGGCACCCTGGCCGCCGACGGCCTGCCGAAGGCCCCCGACTACGGCCAGTGGTTCGCCGAGTCCATCGCCGCCAGCTCCGCCGACTGGGCCAAGAACATGTCCTTCGAGCTGACCGGCCGCTTCATCCGCACCGACCAGGGCACCTCGGCCACGGCCTCCAACCGCGTGACCTCGCAGACCACGGTGAACATGACCATCGGCGGCGAGTACTCCGGCGACAAGTACGTGCACGCGGCCGCCACTCGCTACGACTCGCCCGACCAGCGCGCCGACGCCGGCCGCGCGGGCACCGGCGGGGGAGCCTACCGGACCATCTACGGCGACACCGATTCCGGCGGTGCGGCCGAGTCTCTGAACGTGTACTACGACGAGACCGACCGCGGTTCCTGGGGTTACAAGACCTTCCACCGCTCCGGCTCCTGCTGCTACGGTCACACCTACTACGGCAGCCACTACCACTACTACGGCTTCGACGAGGGCAAGATGCGCCATCTGCGCACCTCCTCCTCCATGATTCCCTACGAGAGCCGCAACTTCGTGCAGAAGTCCGTGGTGCGAGACGCGGGCTCCATCGGCTGGGCCGGCAACACCAATGTGTCCGACAACCATTCCGACCAGCGCATCTTCGCCAACGACGAGGGCTACTTCATGAGCCTGTACCGCTGGTCGCCCGGTGCCGACTCCACCAGCTACAACCATACCGACAACAACAAGGACACGGCCAACAACGGGGCTTCCTACACCCACGACTATCGTCCGTGGGGCCACTACATCACCGCGGCCGACAACATTCGCATTAACGACTCGCTGCCCACCATCTACCCCGATCAGGATACCGAGTACTACGGCTTTTTGGGCACGGGCCTGAGGTTCTTCCGCACGAGCAATGCGAAGAAGGGCGATGCCGAGAGCTCTATGACCTCCATGACCGCCTCGAACGTGTGGGCCCACCTGAACCCGGTGACGAACTACGCCCGCGCCGAGCGGCCCGACAACATGGACAAGGTGTCCATCACCTTGCGCACCACCGCTTGGGATAAGAACGCGAACTGGTCGGAGGCCAACGCCAAGACCGACAACGGCTGGACGAAGAAGACCGGCGCGCTGTACCGGTTCACCACGGCTGACGGCGCCACCACCACTCACACGGTGAACCGCACCATCCGCATCCGCGAATACAACATGTACCGCGTGGATCCGATCATCCTGCCGAACGACTACAAGTCCCTGGAGGCCAACTCCATCTACTACACGGCCGAGGGCGTGAAGGTGACTAACGCCAAGAAGGGCGACGTGGTGTACAAGGAGACCATGATCGACCAGAACCTGGCCGACATCACCACCTCCAACGCCGGCAAGGGCGAGGCGGTGAACGAGCCGGCCTCACCGGGTCTGACCTACCTGTTCACCAAGGGCTTGAATGCCGATGGCGACGCGGTCATCTACTTCAAGCGCCCCTACGACTACACCCCCGACTTCATGGACGCGGTGAACTGGACCCGCGCGCCCGAGTACACCCACGTGAAGAAGGCTGTGGCCGGCGACGGCACGAAGACCTTCAACATCTTCTCGCTGAACAAGACGACCGATAACCCCGACGGCTACTACACCGACCACCAGCCGCTGACCCTGAACCTGCCCGACGGCGAGTTCGTGACCAGCTACACCCTGGACCTGGGTCCCTACGGCGGCGATGCCGACGCCACGGCCGAGACCGCCCGCGCCTACGACGGCGACGCCGGCAGCGGCCAGGCGGTATCCGACTACGAGGTGCTGGGACGTCCCTACATCTACAAGGGCCAGGCCAACAAGCTCTACACCGCCGGTGCCACCGAGCAGGAGCGCCGCTTCGCCGGCTACATCGACAACGCCCTGTCCACGGCCCATGTGGACTACAACCGCTACTACGCGCCCGACACGTTCCTGACCAGTGCCAATAAGAACAGCTACCTGTACAACAACTGGCGCATCGTGAACAGCTACGAGCGGCAGTTCAACAACCCCGGCTCCTACGTGAACAGCTGGGTGCTGTCCAACTCCGCCATGGACACCGCCTGGATGGTGGGCTACAAGGTGCGCTACGGCTACCAGACCGGCATCCAGACCGAGAATAACGGCGCGCTGACCGAGAACGTGGAGAACCCCGACGGCGCTGGCGTGCTGACGCCGCGCGCCCTGGTGAAGAACGCTTCGGGAACCTGGGTGGAGAACAACCAGACCGTGCCGAGCACCAACTCGTTCGGCAATGTGGCCTCTACTGCCAATGCGGTGCCCACCGGCGCATGGGTGAACAACGGCACCTATGACCTGACCAACTACACCGACGGCTACGGTAACGTGACGACCCCCAACGTCATCCTGTGGAACTCGGACACCAAGCGCATCTACGACTACGGCGATACGCGCGTGGAGGACTTCGTGGGCGGCCAGAAGGTGACGAAGACCGACACCGACAACCTGACGCCCACCAAGGCCACCTACGAGGTGCGCTTCCAGAACGCCTTCGACGATCCGAAGGCGGCCAAGCCGACCGAGGAGCACACCCGTGCGGCCCATCTGGCCCGCGTGAAGCTGAAGAGCACCTTCGATGAGAACGTCGATGCGGCGGCCAGCAAGGTGTTCCGCCTGCAGAACGTGTACGTGCCCGCCTACCTGGTGAACGACGAGAACAACAAGTGCCCCGACCACGAGCAGGGCACCTGCATCAGCTACCAGTACGCCCCCTATGTGAAGGTGGGCGACAGCTACGAGCCCTACGACGGCCCGCGCAAGCTCGTCGACGGCAAGCAGGTGGCCGATGGCGGCGAGCATGACGGCAAGCAGATCTACCTGACCGTGACCGGCGACACCTACACCAAAGACGATGCCGCCTACATCGAGGCCGTGGCCTGCGGCGGCCAGGAGCACAAGCTGTGCAGCTGCGTGGAGTGCGACGGCGGCTGGTTCAACGCCACCGACTTCACCTTCACCTACGTGGACGCCGAGGGAACCGAGCAGAAGAAGTCCGTCACCTGGGCCGAGCTGGTGCGCGACGGTCGCGTGAGCGGTCCGTGGAAGATCGACGACACCGAGCCGGTGGCCGGCATCGACGGCACGGGCAGCAACACCGCCCGCATCGTGTACGACGAGAACGGCGCTCCCATCTACGACGCCGACGGCGACTACGTCATCGACTTCGAGAGCTTCTTCCGCAACTACGACCTGCCGGCCACCGAGCCCGACACGGGCGAGGGCGGCGACGGCACCGAGGGCGGCGACGGCGAGGATGCCGGCGCGGTCGCGGCGGCCGACGACGCGGCTCCCGATACGGTGACGGGCAATAGTGCTATAGACATTATATCTTATAGCACTTATAAGGCCACCGATGCCACCAACACCATCAAGGGCTTCGCCAACGGGAACGCCGCCGTGGCGCCCTACGACAACGCCGAGGTGGATCAGACCTACGCCAAGCCGCTGTTCACGTCCTTGCAGATCACCTTCGAGGCGACCAACGCGAACCGCCGCTTCGACAACACTCTGCTGGATTCCGGCCAGTGGCTGGCCCGCAAGAGCCAGCGCAACGTGGGCACCACTGAGGCCACGGCGAGCAACAGCAACCTGATGGTGAACTACGCCTTCAAGTACGAGGGCGTCTACGTGGACCGTCCGGTGGCGCTGTTCCACGACGCCAAGGCCGCCACGAACCAGGCTCTGACGAAGAAGAACCTGCTTCCCGCCGATCGCGACGGCGACAAGCTGAACGCCGGCAATTGGGACTACAACTCCACGCCGACCTTCGGCAAGCAGGCCAGCGCCTATGCCGGTACCGACTCGCGCCACAAGCTGACCGTAGAGCTGAAGGCGAAGGACCCCAACACCGAGGGTTTGGCCGCCTTTGTCGACAGCAACGCCGCCTACCGTGTGGCGCATAAGCTGGGCACCATGGATACCTCCTACGTGCGCGGGCGCAAGATCGAGCCTGCGGTGGGCTACGGCGATGTGAAGAACGCCGACGGCACCGCTACGGGCACGACCCGCAAGAAGGACACGGTGTTCGCCTACGATGCCGACGAGCGCTCCTCGACGAGCATCTTCAGCTACGAGCCCACCACCACGGCCAACGACATTCCCGACGGCGCCCTGTACGCCGGCGACTATGTGGAGTACACCCTGTTCGTGGGCGCCAACGAGAAGTCGCTCGTGCCCCTGCAGCACGTGGACGCCCGCTTCGCGGTGAACCGCGGCCAGCGCATCGTGGGCTGGGAAGTGGTGACCGACGACATTCCCACCGCCGACGGCACCGGCACCGAGCGTAAGCAGCTGAACTTCGTGGGCGCCAACGACACCATCGGCGTGACCGGTCCCTTCGACGCCTCGGCACCGCTCGTGAACACGGCCAACCCGCCGAAGGACGACTCCTACAAGGACACGCTTTTGGGCGCCAACGCCGCCCGGGTGACCGCCAAGCTGCTCGGCGAGCCCAACGCCGCCGGCGCCGACGTGGTGACCATGGCCAACGCCCCGGCCTCCACCGACCTGACCCTCATGGCCCACGACGACATCGTGGTGCCCGATCCCGAGCCCACCGACCCCGATGCGGGCGATGGCGAGTCCACCGACCCGTCCGACCCGTCGATGAACCCGGTGCTGCCCGATGCCGACGGCTCCGAGGCCGTGCCGACGACGGTGGCTCCCGCCTCCGCGGCGAGCGTCTCCGAGGCGCTCGCTCGCGCGACCCAGCCCGATGCGGCCGGCGAGCACTACGCCGCCAACCGAGCGCTCGTGTTCTCCGTGGGCTCGCTCACCCAGCAGATGCTGCCGGGCGAGGGCGTCTACATCCGCGTCATTACCCAGATGACCGACGAGCTGGAGACCGACAAGGGCTATAACAGCTCCGAGAACAAGGCGTTCAACAGCGACGCCGAGAAGCCCTCCTTCGCCGCCGACACCGTGCAGGCCACCTACACCGTGACCGCCGCGCCGCGCCACGGCTATGCCCAGTACAAGGTGGAGCAGGCCGACAACAACGGCGAGGCCGCCTTCAAGACCGTGGACGACGAGGCCCTCGATCCCATCGACCACCGCCATCCCACCGACACGGTCGCCAACCTCATGGGCTGCGATCAGTACGGCTCGCAGGTGGAGTCGAAGGTGCGCTTCTACAAGAACGGCAACACCGACGGCAAGGGCAACGGCATCCACGCCCGCGTGAGCTCGCTGGTGCTGGGCACCGACGACCTGCTGACCGCCACGGCCGCCAATCGCGACCAGTACGGCCAGATCACGACGACGCCCAACACGCGCTACACAGCCGCGACCGACGCGAAGACCGCTACGAGCAAGCGCATGGCCACCGTGGGGGACAACCATCAGAACGACGTGAAGATCGAGGCCGTCTACACCGAGCAGTCCAAGACCCGCCGCACCACGGCCAACCAGGACGGTAACCCCTTGAAGGTAACCGTGTCCAACTTGGCGAACCCCACCTTCCACACCAACGACATCCGCACCACGGTGCGCTTCACCGAGGGCTACGACGCCGCCAACCAGCGCCCGGTGGGCACCCAGATCTTCGAGTTCTACGGCCACAACATCGCCTACCCGGCAAATATGCCCGAGAATGCCGTGATGCGCGACGGTGCGGTGGCCGGCAGCACCGCCGACGACGCCATCAACCCGGATCAGACCTTCGCCACCACCGAGGGCAACCGCACCGATGCCAACAGCGCGCTGACGGCGGGCTACAAGGATGCGGGCAAGGCCGATTCCGTGGTGAACGGCCGCCGCAACATCAAGGTGGAGTACTACGTGCCCCTGGCCACCCAGGCCGATATCGACAAGGCCCGGGCCATCGCCGACGACTACGCGGCAAACCGCACCTACGGCGACAAGTACGCCGAGCGCGACGACAACACCGTTGAGTTCGTGACGGTGAAGTCCGCGGACGTGACCGACGAGAACGGCAACGTCGTCACCCCCGGCACCGAGAAGATCGTGGGCGCCTGGATGGCCGAGGACCAGGACCGCCACGCCCTGCGCCAGTACATGGGCGAATACACCGCCGCCGACGGCACGGTGTACGCCGAGCGCACCCACTACGTGACGGGCACCGTGAACGCCTACTCGGGCCTGACGACCGCCGCCGGCACCACCTACGACAAGCGCGGTGTGTACAACATCAACCTGTTCCGCGAGGCCCAGGCCATGCGCTGGACCTACTACGACGTGCCCGCCACCGCCGACGGGCTGAACCCCTTCCAGCTGAATGACGTGTCGTTGGACGGCGTGGCCCGCTTCAACGACACCCGCGGCCTCACCAGCCAGTGGACCGACATTAAGAACTGGTTCGAGGGCACGGTGGCTGTGGACGTGGCCTTCAGCCACTACCACAACGAGACCACCACCCTGGACTTCGCCGGTCCGCTCTACGACAACGCCGACCACATGAACGCCGGCTTCGGCAAGCCCGTGTCCACCAACGTGGGCCACGGCCAGTGGCGCGTGCACCAGAACCAGTGGGCGACTACCGACAAGATCCGCGTGTACCGCAAGAGCCCCAACGTGCAGTTCCAGAACCAGGTGTTCCAGACCCAGGACGAGGCGACGGCCGCCTACAACGAGAACGCCGATCAGAAGACCGGCTACGTGGCCGGCGAGACCTTCTGGTACCGCGACACCCTGCAGAACGCCAAGCTGGCTGCCGTGGCCACCAAGCCGGTGGCCCAGCCCTACGGCGGTTTCCCCTGGGCCCAGCGGCCCGAGGACGGCGCGTGGCATTCCACCAACCAGGGCCACCACTCCACGACGTCCCAGATGAAGTTCACCTTCTCGGTGTACTCCACCACGAAGTTGAGCTTCCAGTGGTGGGTGGGCTCCGAGGGCGGCTACGACAAGATCGGCTGGTCGCTGTACAAGGACGGCGTGCTGCAGCACTCCACCGGCTCCGGCAACAGCCCGTCGTGGCACGACTGGTCGTGGGACTGCGCACCTGGTAACTGGGAGATCTACTTCTGGTACTCCAAGGACGGCTCGGTCAACAGCAATGGCGACACCGCCTATGTGCGCAACCTGAAGGTGGCCGACGCGCTGGATCTGGCTGTGGGCGAGGGCGAAGTGGAGAAGAACAAGGTCCAGGTGCTGAAGACCCAGGAGGAGGGCGCCGGCGAGGGCGAGATCTACAACCCGGTGTTCTACGAGCGCATCCCCCTGGACTACCTGCGCCAGGCTGCCCAGCACGCCTACGACAACCCGGCCGACGTGTCCGCGAACTTGGGCGCCCGCATTAACGAGGAGTACCTCGAGCGCGTGCTGAACGCCAAGGACGCCACGACCGGCGAGGCCTTGGGCGTGGCCTGGTACGACCGCTACGGCAACGACGTGACCGCCCTGCGCACCCGCGGCCTGAAGCTGAAGGCCACCCTGGTGGGCACCGAGACCGAGGCGTCCGACTACGGCGGATCGATGAACTACACGTCCCGGGAGCTGGGCCTGTGCACCAACGGCGGCCTGAACAACCCCTGCTTGGACGGCGGCTCCAACAAGTACACGTGGGGCAAGGCCTTCAACGACCTTGATCCGCGCGGCCGCAACGTGTCGAACAAGACCACCTTCGGCCTGTTCAAGATCGAATGGGTCGTGGATCCCGATTATGAGGGTACGCGCAATGATGGCACGACGAGCCGCTACATCACCGATCCGGCCGACAGCCGTTTCCTGGACGAGAACGAACTGATTACCGGCTCTCAACTGGACGAGGCCAATCGCCGCCTGCGCCCGGTGGACCGCCCCGACTACACCTCCGCCGTGGTGGAGGTGGGCGACACCGTGTCCATCGCCTTCCCCGTGCGCGCCGCCGAGGAGAACCTGCCCCAGGTGTACAAGAACCTGGACGACTCTACCACCACGGCCACCAATGCCGACGGCTCCACGAACACCACGGGCCTGAAGCCGGCCTACCTGCCGCGTCTGGGCGAGTACTACTTCTCCAGCTACCACCTGCACTGCGGCCATGCCGGCTGCGCCGCGGGCGGCTTCTTCACCAACCCCGGCGTGGGCGTGACCGACTTCGGCCTGTCCAATGCCGTGACGGGTGTGAACCGCGTGGCCACCGAGAACGTGCTCATGGACATGGACTCCCTGCTGCACGAGGCGGCCTTCACCGCCGACAAGCCCAAGCATGTGGACACCTACGAGATGTTCAACCATGCCTACACCTTCATCCCGGGCACCGCGTCCAACGTGAAGCGCCCGAGCGGCGGCTACATCGCCGAGAACGTGACCAACACCACCAACTGGGAGAACTCCAACGACTACGGCTCCTCCGGCTCCAACGGCCAGTTCATGGACGCCGATGTCGTGACCGCCAACAACAAGCAGAAGGTGAGCTACCTTTTGACCGGCACGCCCACCACCGGCACCGTGGCCGATGCCGCGATGGGCCTGCCGAACCAGTTCTCCCTGGTATCCAAGGATTCCTGGAGCCTTTCCGGCAGCACCACCACCGGCAAGGTGGCCCGCGACTACTTCACCTTCGTGACCTCCAGCCGCATCGCCGATGCCCTGGCCACCGTGACCGGCGGCCGCAGCAACACCCAGACCGAAGTGGTGAACCTGGGCACGGGCGAGGGCAGCCTGCGCGAGAGCGCCGCGAAGCTGTCGGCTACGCCGCTGGTGTGGTCCCAGACGCGCCTGCATATGCAGAAGGCGTGGCTGACCACCACCTCCGAGATGGTGAGCGACTTCGATAGTCGCGTGGGGGCCGCCAACGCCGATGACGACTACCAGGCCGCTCGCCGCTACAGCGGGGCCACCACCCTGACCACCTCTTCCTCGGGCAGCGCGGCGCTGAACACCGTGTTCAACACCGCGGCGGATGTGAACTACACCGACCCGAACAAGAACATCTACGACAACGGCCAGAACAACCTGGCCCACTGGCAGATGAACGTGGATCCGGAGGTGGAGTTCGGCCAGTACGAGGACGCCCTGGAGCTGGGCCAGACCTACACGAGCCAGCTCACGGCCTACAACTACGGTGACCGCAACCTGGACGGTGTGGAGTTCACCTATATCATGCCGCGCGGCGTGGAGCCGGTGCTCGATGAGGACGGCAACGTTGTCGTGGGCGCCGAGCTGCTGAAGGCCGTCAAGGGCGTGAGCAACGGCCGCGGCACCGCCGCCAACGACGGCGCCCCCTATGTGGACGAGGAGTACGCCGCCATCGACGAGGATCTCATCGATGTGGAGATCGTGCAGACTCCCTACGGCGCCTATAAGGGCTACGACGCCCCCTCCGCCGTGCAGGATCCGGCCCACTACCGCGAGGGCAACGTGATGACCGCCGCGACCGACCTGTCGGCCGCGCCGGAGCGTTCCACCTACGAGTCGGTGGCCGCCGACGCGGACGCCCGCTACACCGCCGACGACGGCGCCGCCTCGGTGAGCGAGGCCGGCCGCGCCCGCATGAGCGGCTCGGCCTACACCCAGAGCTCCCAGCCCTGGGTGCTGAAGATCACCGTGAAGCAGGATTTGGGCAAGTGGTTCGGCCGCGCCATCGACAACGGCACCGAGCGCGACGGCAAGCGCGTCGGCAACCTGACCGACCCCGACCCGACCACCATGACCGAGTGCTACGCCACCGGCGGCTACAAGCTGCGGGTGAACCTGGCAAGCCACATCTTCGGCAACAACGAGGACGAGGCCTGGTACGACCGCCTGCTCACGGCCCCGTGGGACGACACCGACCATATCGAGCCCACCTTGAACGGCGCCACCCCGGGCAAGGCCCCGGTGAAGGACACCTACGAGGAGGTGACCCTGGCCGCCGGCGAGACGCCCGAGGCCGGCGTGACCCTGCTCGTGAAGAACGACGCCGACGGCACCTATGCTGCGGCCACGGCCGACCAGATCGCTGCCGGCGGCACCTTCTACAAGCAGACCGCCACGGCCGCGCCGGGCGTTGCGGATAAGAAGCCCTTCAACGCGAGCGCCTACTATCAGATTTACGATGTGGACGTGTACGAGGGCAACGCGAGCCTGCGCAGCCGCCGCCAGAACGTGCAGCCCTACGGTATGGACTACAGCTGGACGCTCATCGCCCGCAACCGCTACGGCGTGCACGCGCCGCTGTACGGCCAGTTCTACGGCTCGCCGAACTTCCCGGCCGTGAACGGCTCCACCACCATGGTGAACACCGTGGCCGCCAACGCTGATCTGGCCGGAAACGACCAGGCCCGGGCGCTGGCCGCCATGGGCCTGAAGGTGGCCGACGCCGCTGCGGGCAACTACAACGACGCCCTGAAGCGGCCCATTGCCGCCGACGGCACCAAGGGCGCCGCCCAGCCGCTCTACGCGGCCACGGGCACCCATGCCGTGATGCGCAAGCCGCTCGTGCGCGTGTGGAACACCGTGAGCGACTACATAGCTGAGGCCGGCAAGACCTCCGATGCCGTGAAGGCCGTCAACGAGACCTACTACGTGGACACCGAGGCCGACCGTCGTCAGATCAACGTGCACATCGAGAACCGCTACTGGCTGAACGACCAGCCCTATTACTGGCAGTACAACAACGTGGGCAACGTGCACAACGGCACCGAGTACAACTCCAAGTACCACAACAACTACGCCGTGGATGGCGGCTCCAAGGGCTCGTTCACCCTGCCCGTGCTGACCGTGGTGCTGCCCTACGGTGTGGCGCCTTACTCCAAGACCTCGGGCCAGCCCTATTCCATTAAGGGCGAGAACAAGTGGACCGGCGCCGACGCCTGGAAGATTGCCACCGAGGACTGGGATATGTCCTACGTGGTGGGCGCCGATGCCGACAAGCACGAGGGGCTGGACACCGCCACGGCCAACGCCGCCGACGGTGCCGACACCGGCTACAAGCAGCTGGCAAGCGTGAACGACAACATGTCCGCCGACTGGAAGAACGCCAACTGGGACGTCACCTACTCCTTCGAGCCGGTGACCACCGACTCGGGCGCGGTCGAGTGGCGCTACGTGCTGCGCTTCGAGCCCAAGGCCACCGGCTACAACGACGCCCGCGACCTGGTGACCCAGATCGTCTCGGGCGGCCTTGACACCTTCAAGTTCAACGTGCTCACCTACGACGAGCCGAAGATGGGCCTGGATCCGGCTTCCATGACCAAGAGCTACGAGAACATCCGTGCCTTCGTCACCTCCAAGGCGGACGGCGCGAAGTTCCTCACCGACGAGAGCATCAAGGTGGCCAATGCCGGCGCGGCCGACCGCATCACGCAGTCCACCGGCCTGCTGACGGGCAACACCACGCTCGCGGCCGCCACGGCCGACAACCCGTTTACCGTGGGCGCCGAGGCCCAGCTGACCCGCGACAAGAAGCTGACTTGGCTGGCCTACCGCGCCAACCACTCCAACTGGACGACGGTGAACTCTACCACCTACAACAACATCGCCAAGGCCACCGGCTACTACAAGGCCGACAAGCGCCTCGATGCCACTGAGAGCACCTACTACACCTACGCAGCTCAGAACGCCTCGGGCAGCGAGTACACGGCCACGCCCCATACCGAGGGCTTCATCCCGGCCAAGTACATCAAGGTGGGCGACCCGAAGACCGGCGCGAACGTGGCCGAGAAGGTGCCCTACAACTACCTGGCCGGCTTCAACGGCACCTATACCGAGCGCAACAGCACCATCCGCGTGCCCAACGCTCTGGGCGGCCTGGTGGTGGCGGGCCTGCCGCTCGTGGGCACCGACACGGTGACCAAGGACGCCTCCGGCGAGCCGCTGGCCACGCCGCTGACCCAGGGCAAGGGCCTCACGGTGGGCGACTACGACTTCGCCGCCAACGCCTACGGCCTGTCCAGCGCCACCACCAACGGCCTGAACGGCCATCGCGACGTGAACGGCGACGGCAACCTAGTGCCCGACACGGCCGCCTCCCACAGCGAGAAGTTCAAGAACCGCCGCACCGACGCCGTGGCCACCCACGACGACGCCGGCGTGTACTCCACAGTGAAGCTGCGCACCAAGGTGCCCACGCTGAACGTGAGCTACGAGGTGGAGGCCAACCCGGGCGACCGTCCGAGCGACCGTCCGAGCGACGGCACCCCGCCGGTGGACTACGGTCCCGGCACCTCGGCCACGGGCCTGGGTGCGGGCGAGGGCTCCATCCTGTCAGTGGACGGCTCGGTCATCACCGCGCCGCGCACCTGGTGGGAGGGCGACGTCATGTTCACCGACCGCGTGCTGCGCGACACCGACGGCAACGAGCGCATCAAGGTGGTGGAGAGCGACAACAACGGCGTCGTCACCACCGAGATGATCCAGCGCGATACCGACGGCTCCATGAAGGCCTACGCCAAGCGCGTGAAGAACGGCAACATCGTCACCCTCACTCTGAAGAGCTACGGCGACGACGGCAAGGTGGAGTGGTCGCTGAAGAAGACCTTCACGCTGTCGCTTCTGACCGGCGAGCTGGATCAGACCAAGGCCGACCTGTACGCCGGCGACTGCGACGGTACCGGCGCCGATGCCGGCAAGCTGGTGCTGACCGAGAACTACAAGCGCACCAAGAAGGTGACCACTTCGGTCATCGAGGACAAGGACCGCACCTGGGACGAGGCCGCCGGCCAGACGTTCTACGAGCGCAGCTACGCGTACTCCGAGGCCGAGACGGGTTACGACGGCGTGAAGTACGTGCTGGTGGGCACCGAGTACGTGCCCGAGTCCGAGGCCCCCAGCGTGGGTGCGGGCGAGAAGCGCTACAAGCGCGAGGATGTGTACACGCCGGTGCCCCGCACCGCCGAGGCCATGGAGGCCGCGCTGCTGCGCGCTGCGGCGGCCACCGACCCGAATCTGAAGTGCCTGTACGTGGGCGACGGCGATGCCTTCGTGGGCGTGCGCATGAAGTCCAAGCCGCCCGTGACCGAGGACGCGGTGGATCCCTACAGCTACTTCGATTACAGCCTGGGCGCGGTGCCCGATCCGAAAAACGCTTACGGCACCGAGTTCTACACCTACAACGACACCAAGAAGACCTACGAGAAGAAGGATCTGTCCTCCGAGACCCAGCTGGCCTTCTACGCCACCGATGCGGCTCCTGACATCTACGTGAAGCAGGTGGTGCGCGGCCAGGCGACCTACGTGAACGCCAAGCTGCGCGCTCTGGACCGGGGCACCTACGACGACTACCGCTACACCCTGGATGCCGACACGGCGGGCACCGAGCACACCTTGGATGCCACCACGGCCTTCTACCTGCGCTCGACCACCTATATTCCCGATCCCAACTGGAAGCCCACCAACCCCGATGGCGATAAGAAGCCCGAGGGCGGCTCCGGCGACGGTTCCGGCGACGGCTCCGGCACCGAGGGCGGCACTGGCGACGGCTCCGGCACCGAGGGCGGCGCTGGCGAAGGCACTGGCGACGGCTCCGGCACCGAGGGCGGCGACGGTTCCGGTGACGGCGACAAGGGCGACGGCTCTGGCGACGGCGAGACCGAGCAGGCCCCGCTGATTCCCGTGTACAGCTGGACCCCCATCACCCTGAACTCCACGAATCTGGACGATTACGTGGGCACGTTCTCCGATGAGGAGCATCAGCTGTACTCCAAGACCGGCAGCGCCGGCACCGATGCCGACTACGAGCGCGCCACCCTGAAGAAGCTGCCCGTGAACCCGGCCGAGAAGTACACCTACACCACGGCGGGCCTGGGTCGTCTGGCTCAGATCGGCTCCAACTACTTCGCCTACACCGAGGTGCAGAAGAACAAGGTGGATGAGGACGGCAACCCCGTGAAGGGGCCGGACGGCAAGCCGGTCAAGGAGACCGACTACTTCCACTACGTGGCCCAGGCCAAGGCCCCCGACGGGGACACCATCACTCTGGACCTCGGTCGCTATGGCGCGGTGGGGGAGAGCTTCTACACCTTCAGCGATCCCACTCCGACCGACACCCCCGGCACCTGGAACGTGGTGCGCGACGGCGTAGTGGTGGAAGAGACGTCGGTACGCTACGACCTGGTGAAGGGTGTCGATAAGCTCGGCGACTACATGGAGGCCGAGGCCAACCAGCTCTATGTGGCCGTGCACAGCGACGCCTACGGCGACGTGTATCTGCCCGTGGAGATCATCCGTGTGAAGGAAGAGGAGGCCCCCAAGGCGCCCGACGCCTACGACGAGTGGGAGTACAGCCGCAATGAGACGGTGACCGACATCCGCACCGCCACGACGCGCAACGTGATCTTCCACATCCCGCTGAAGGATCCGGGCATTCCGTACAAGACCAACGAGAATGGCCAGTGGCTGCTGCGCGAGAAGGGCACCGACGTGCTCACAAGCGACATCGCCGTGGATGTGAACTACAACGCTGACGGCACCCCGAATTTGGGCGCCTACGACGAGGGCGATAACGCCGGCAAGTACGAGATCATCCCCTATACCTTCGAGAACTACCGCGTGGACGGCCGCACGCTCGCCTGGGTGGCCACGGGCGAGAACGATCCGTACTTCCACCACAACGAGATCAAGTACGATCCGAAGTTCCTGGAGTCCTTCGGCATGGACAACAACTGGATCGAACACGACACCTTGTTCCTGCCCTCCGGCGAGAACGACGCGTGGCAGTACAACGAGACTCCGTGGTTCGCGGCTACCATCTTGAACTCCGCCGACAACCTGGAGCCTTCCGAGTACACCGACATCGTGGAGGCCCAGGGCAACCTGAAGCACGCCAAGCTCGTGTACGCCCTGCACCTGCCCAGCCAGGTCACCTTCTACGACGACCGCATGCTGACCGACGACAAGAAGCTGGCTGGCTGGAGCGACGAGAAGCAGACCTCCACCTCGCCCAACTACAAATGGATCGGCGATTACACCGACGATGACTACGCCTTCTACGTGGAGCGCACCTACCGCGACCGCCACGCCGAGGTGGCCGATCCGGCCGCCGGCGACTACGTGGTGGACGCCGTGGCCCACAAGATCGAGCGCTGGGTGACCGTGGCCGAGAACCACGGCCACGACAACGCCCCCAAGACCAAGGCCGACCTGGCCGCCGGCGAGTACGTGGCCGACGCGGACGGCAACAAGGTCATGGTGGAGGTGCCCAACCCGGCCCCGGCCGCCCGGGCCACCCAGAAGCCCAAGGAGGAGGCCGACCTGGCCGCCGGCGAGTACGTGGCCAATGCCGCGGGCGACAAGCTCGTGGCCAAGACCTGGGCCGATAAGGCTCAGGGCGAGGGCATCGTGCGCATCGAGCGCTTGACCCCGCGCCAGCTGCTGGACGCCGGCTGGACGGTGAAGGCCACCTACCAGTCGAACTATCAGGACGACACCTTCGCCACCAAGGGCGCCACGGCCGGCCTCGGCGGTGCCGATAACGCCCATTACGGCAAGGCCGACCTGGACGACCCGGCGGACACCCTCGAAAGCCGCAGCCTGGTGCGCGACACCCTGGCCGGCGAGTCCGAGGAGAACCAGGGCGTGGGCAACCTGACCACGCTGAAACCCCACGCCCACGACCGGGAAGTGGTGGTCTTCGAGCTGGCTGCCCCCGATGACGCCACCGACAACGAGTTCGCCGAGTTCGACAGCTTGCTGAACGCCTTCTACGCCGGCGCCCATGCCGACGGTTACCTGGGCTACGGCGATGCCATCACCCTGAAGGTGAAGACCCGCCTGGATAACCTGGGCAGCGTCGATACCGCTATGGACGACAGCCTCTACGAGGGCGGCGAGCTGATCAGCTACAAGAAGCAGATGGAGACCGTGGCCTCCTGGAAGGGCGACGACTCCCAGGTGTACGCCACGGCCCACGAGACGAAGCTGAACTGGCTTTCCGACGACCCGGACGACGGCGCGTGGGATCACATCTACGATGACGACTTCAACGGCAACGGCGTGACCGGCGGCGAGAACACCGGCTTCGGCAAGGACGAGAACGGCAACCCCATCGATCCCGGCAATGCAGGAGGCTCTTCGGCCACCAAGCCCAAGCTGGAGGAAATCGCCAAGACCCTCATCGGCACGTCGTTCCACGGCCAGTCGGTGAACCGCTTCTTCCGCGCGGGCAAGAAGGCCGAGGATAACCAGTACGAGAACATCAACTACGACCGAGACAAGGACTTCGACGACCTGTTCGTCACGGCTAACTCCGGTTGGTTCCATGTGCGCAAGCCGTCGGTGTCGGTGCGCTCCGACACGGCCAAGCTGCGCAGCCTGCTGTACAACTCCGACATGAACGTCTACACCGGCCAGGACGTGCAGCTGCGCGGCTCCAACGGGTTCTACCTGACCCAGGCCGTGAACACCGGCGGTGCCGTGAACAGCTTCGTGGTGGATTGGCAGGTGCCCTTCTGGGCCACGGCCGGCAAGACGGTGGCCGACAACGCCATGACCGTGAACAACGCCCCCTTCGAGTCGCAGGACTACGCCGTAGGCCGTCTGAGCTCGGTGTTCGAGCGCGTGTCCACCGGCGTATGGGAGGTTCCCGGGGCCAGCTATGCGCTGAGCTACACCTACAAGGGCACCCCCATCACTCTGGCTGAGGACGGCACCTATTCCGTCACCTCCACAGTGACCGGCGAGGACGGCTCCGAAACGACCAAGGTCGTGACCTACCGCCAGGACCGCAACGGCAACATGGTGGACGAGAAGGGCGTGGTGTGCGACGACTTCACCGTGACCCGCACGGCCGAGAACAAGGCCGCCAAGACCGAGAAGCAGCTGCGCCTGTTCATGTTCGCCCGCGTGGTGACCACCGACCGCACCGAGCGTGCCAACGCCTACAACGAGCAGAACGGCCCGGCCTACACCGACCATGAGAACTTCGCCCTGTCCGGCTCGGATGCCGACCGCGACTACTGGTACGGCGAGGACGAGGTGGATCCGGTGTTCGGCGACTCCACCGACTACAACACCGCCGACGAGCAGCGCTGGGTGCAGATCGGCGACGAGAACGGCTATGCCATCTCCGATAAGAAGAACGTGGTCATCGACGACGAGTTCCTGAAGCAGTATCCCGACTGCCAGGTGCGCCAGATCCGCTGGGTGGTGAAGGCCGTGCCCACCACCGTGGAAGGCGGCAAGACCATCGCCCATGTGGACGACGACACGCTGTCCCACAAGGTGGCCGTGCCCCACGGCTTCCGCCTCGACGTGGACGCCGTGGCCGATTCCGACAAGAAGCTCTACGATCAGAACGGCAAGGAGGTCCCGACCCAGGGCAAGCAGGAGGCCGACGACTTCGACCCGCTGCGCCTGAACGTGGGCTGGGGCTACAAGAAGAACAACAAGGGCCAGGTGCAGATCTTGGATGCGGCGGGCAACTACTTCCCCGACAGCGCCGTGGAGCTGCCCGCGGGCATTACCGACAACGCGCCCTGCGTCGACTTCGCTACCTCGCTTCTGAACACGCCTACGGTGGGCCAGGCGTCGCAGAACCCGCCGGACAACGACGGTCCCTCGGCTGAGGCCGATCCGTCGGTGCACGTGAACCACTTCGTCTCCGCCACGCCGCGCTACGACGATACGAAGTTCGTGGAGACCGAGCGCAACCGCGCCGGCTTCATCCGCACGCCCGAAAACCCGGTGCTCGCCTTGGAGATCATCCAGGGCTACTTCTCCGGTTCCGGCTCCACGGGCTTCAAGTGGGTCACCGGCGCCTCTACCATCGACAAGGGCTCGTCGCGCATGATGCGCTACAAGATCGTGCTGTCCAACCTGTCCGACCAGCAGATGGCCGCCTTGAACTACGTAGGCGAGCAGGACTACTGCGCCAACCCGCAGATCTCCCAGATCTTGCCCTACGTGGAGGGCTTCGGCGCCGCCCAGGACATGAACGCCAGCAAGCTGAAGTACGTGGCCTACGACGATCTGTTCACCACCGACGGCCAGGGCAACCAGGTCTACGCGCCGGCCTACGACTACTTCAACTGGGACTACGTGTCCACCCGCAAGGGCAACAAGCCCCACTCCAACATCGACAACAAGACGCCTCTGTGGACCTACTACGTGGCCGATATGTCCGACTTCTTGGAAGTGGAGGACGTGGTGCGCTCCAATGCCGCCTCTATGCCGCGCATGAACGATCCCGAGATCGGCAGCGCCTTCCTCATGGCCGACAAGGCCGCCAGCGTCGATGCGGGCTCCAACTACAACCGCAAGATGATGAACTGGCGCTTCACCGGCCAGAAGAGCGAGAAGGACGTGACCGACGAGAACGGCAACGTCACCCACGTGACCGAGTACGACCGCGGTATCCTGGCGCCCGGCCAGGGCATCGTGGTGGAGCTGATCGTGCCGGTGCAGAAGGAGGCCTCCGACCTTTTGTCCGAGGATCTGCTGACCACGGCCGGCTACGGCTGCAAGCCCGGCACCTTCACCGGCTACACCCCGGCCACCTCCGACAACGACGGCTCCACCCGCGGCTTGGTGTCCGACACCCGCGACGTGAACCTGGATGGCAAAACGAGCCAGTCCATGGTCATGATGCAGCTGAAGGCCCTGGAGTTCACCGGCGATCAGAACCTGTCCAACACCAAGACCGTGACCACCGACCTGGAGGCCTTGGCCACCTATGCCACCAACGGCGCCGCGGGCGTTCCCGAGGGCACGACCTACGAGTACTACGCCAGTGCCGTGAACCCCGAGGCCGACGAGTCGAAGGCCCGCAACTTCAACAACATCGCCCTCTACGACATCCTGCCCTTCGAGAGCGACTACAAGATCTGGTCGGGTGACAACGGCGAGCCCACGGAGCGCGGCTCGCAGTGGTCCGGCTGGTTGAAGGACCTGGACTCCATCCAGGTGGTCCGCTTCTCGGCCGCCGACACCACCCTGGGCAAGGACGGCCAGAAGCTGGTGGACGGCACCGATATGAATATCTGGGTGGGTCCCTACGAGGAAGACCCGACGACCGGCCGCATCACCCTGGGCACCGAGCAGGATCTGTTCTGGATGTACCCCTACAGCGACAAGGAAGTGTACGGCCCCAACTATCCGCGCGATCCGGCTACGGGCGAGCCCCTCATCCCGCCGATCGACGACGACGGCAACCCGTTGATTCCGGGTACCGACCCCTACGACGTGGAAACCATCACCGACAGTTCCTACTACCGCTTCGAGGACTTGCGTTTGGGCAGCTTGAACGAGGAGACCGGCGCGCCCGAAGTGGATGCCGATACCATGAAGCGCCGCTACAAGATGGTGAAGCTGGCCGACTTGAAGGAGTACGTGGAGGAGTACCCGGAGACCGAGGAGGAGCTGACCCGCGGCCTGCGCGCCATCTGGGCCCAGCCGAAGGCCGACACCTTCATTCCGCGCAAGGGCTACGTGCGCCTCATGTACGAGCTGGCCGCTCCGCTGAACCTGCCCAAGTTCCTGGGCACCAAGACCGGCGACCCGGCCATCGACCTGAAGCCCATGTTGTCCAATGCCGAGATCGACAAGCTCTCCGATGCCGATAAGGCCCTGTACTACAAGCAGTACGCCCGCGCCCAGGAGATGCGCTCGGTCATCCAGTGGAACACCGTCTACTGCCGCGTGAACATCAACGACTCCGGCGACATCTCCGGCGCCTACCACGTGGAGGACCAGATGGCCGGCACGTTCATCGACGCGCCGGACGAGCGCGGCTACATCGGCGACTACGTGTGGCTCGATTCCGACTGGTCGGGCACCCCGGAAGACGACGTGCTCGATCTGAACGGCAACGAGGCCGAGAAGGACGCCGACGGCAATGTGCTGAATTCCGCCTACCAGACCTCGCTGAACGGCCGCAAGCTGCTGCGCGGCGTGAAGGTGGACGAGAACGGCGACCCGCTGTACAAGACCTTGAAGGAGCCCGTCTACGACGAGAACGACGAGCCGGTGCTCGACGATGACGGCAACCAGGTGTACCGCGACCGGAAGGTGTTCGACCGCTTCGACAACACCGTCGACGAAGCCACGGGGGAGAGCCACCTGAAGGATCTCGACTACGACCTGGAGAAGGAAGACCCCGGCATCAACGGGGTGAAGGTGGAGCTGTTGAACGAGTACGGCAACCCCGTCAACCGCGACGGCGAGGTATCCATGCTCGTGAACAACGACAAGACGGGCCGTCAGGACCGCTGGGTGCGCTGCGATGCCCGCACGGGCAAGCCGGAGTTCGACGCCTACGGCAACTACATCAACGCCGACGGCGGCCAGCCCTACACCTTCACCACCGAGACCGACTACTACGGCAACCCGGGCTACTACGTGTTCAGCAACCTGCTGCCGGGCAAGTACCGCCTGCGCTACACCTTCCCCGAGAAGTACTACAACTTCTCGCCCACGACCAAGTCCATCGGTAACGTGGACATGTACGTGAACGCCGAGGACAAGGACCTCACGGTGGAGCGCATCGATGCCGACCATGCCAACGGCGTGGACGCGGCGCTTGTGGTGACCACCTCCACCATCGACGTGGAGCCCGTGGCCTACGACAAGGCCAACGCCGGCACCGACGCCTACAACAAGGCCGTCCACGACGCCTACGACAAGAAGGCCACCTCCATGAAGCTGGGCATCGCCCAGGGCATCACCTTCGAGGGCGTGACCTATCGCGACGACATCCTGGCCGACGGCACGCCCGAGGAGGACATCCAGATCAACTCGCTGCTGGATTCCGTGGGCGTGGGCACCGGCACCACCGCTGAGGATCAGATGGCCGGCGCCGACGCCGTACCCGAGAAGCGCCTCGAGGGCATCCGCGTGAACGTGTACGAGTACGACAAGGCCAAGGGCACCATTTCCTCTACCCTGGCCACCGATGCCGACGGCAACGCCGCCACCATCGTGACCGACGACACGGGCTTCTTCCGCTTCCGCTTGAAGGCGGGCAAGTCCTACATCATCAAGACCTCCGAGACTGTGGCCAACCGCCTCATCAAGCCCACGTTGAGCACATGGTCCAAGGATGCGACGGCCTACCAGCGCGAGGGCTTCTACTACCACGACTCCGATGTGCTGGTGGCCGACAACGACCTGCGCTACGTGTCCGGCTCTGCCCGCACCTACCCGCTTGTGGCCGCCCTGCCCCTGGACGAGGACGGCAAGGTGATCTACCACGACCCGGCCAACGAGTGGATGGGCTACAAGCGCCAGGACAAGCTGGCCTTGGGCTACGTGGACGGCACCAAGGGCTACCTGGGCAACAACGTGTGGAGCGATGACAACTACGACGGCGTCCAGCAGGCCGAGGAGCCCGGCGTGGGCCAGGGCAAGGACAACGGCGGCGTGAAGGTGAAGCTGGAGACCTGGTACTACGGGCCGGCCGAGACCCATCTGGCCTACGTGCAGAAGAAGGATGCCGACGGCAACCTGCTGTGGAAGACCAACGCCGCGGGCGTGCCTATGGTGGATCCGGATTCGGGCCAGAAGGTCCCGGTCATGGAATGGACCATGGTGGACTCCGGCGAGTTCTCCTGGCAGCTGTACCCCGGCGAGGCGCTGCGCGAGGCCTACACGGGCGATGCGGCCGCGGCGGGCACCTACCTGTTCCGCGACGTGTCCTCTTACGTGGTTGATCCGCGCGATACCCGCAACCTGGACAACGACTACAAGACCAAGCGTCTGGCCGGTTACCGCCTGCGCATCGACCAGGAGGACCTGAGCACTCTGGACGAGGACTACGCCATCACGGTGCGCAACGCCTTCATGACCGACAACCAGGGCAATCTGGGCCAGTCGGTGGACTCCGACTCCGACCTGATGAGCAAGCCGGAGGCCACCACGGTACTGCGCCAGGCCAACGATGCCGCCGCCGGCTTCGTGGATACCAACGAGTACTACGTGAAGGTGGGCGCGGGCTGGACCGACGCCGACTTCGCGCCCGCAAGCGCCTCCACTGGCGCCGACGAGCAGCGCTACGTGAAGGTGAGCGGTGCCCGCCCCGACGGTTCCGCCGGCTTCGTGGCCGTGACCGACGTGCCGACGGCGCCCGCGGCTGCCGTCCCCGATCCGGACGCCGATGCCGATAGCTTTACCGGCACCCAGTTCGCCGGCGGCGGCAACTCCGAGGACGCCAAGACGCTGACCTACTATCTGAACGAGCAGCGCGACGAGGGCTGGACACCCGAGCCCGGCTCGTTTGCCGACGGCTACGTGGTGCTCGCCTCCATCGGCCAGCACTCGGCTACCGGCACGAAGCTGAACCGCGACGGCACGCCCCAGGCGGGCTCGCCGGAGCTGGTGCCCTTCACCCCGCTCAACGAGAACGAGCGCGTGGAGATCACCTACACCACGGTGTACCGCAACGAGACCGACGCCACTCAGCAGATCACCATTGCCGACCCGTACCCCGAGGGCAAGGGCATGGAGGCCAACACCGGCGTTGAGTGCGTGGCGGCCAAGACCTCTGTCACCGACGAGGACGGCAACGCCCTGAACGTGCCGGTGAACGTGAACGCCACCGACGCCGAGGGCAACCGCCGCGTGCTGTTCGGCAACGACGATGTGGACGGCGCGGGCAACTACACCGGCCGCATCAAGCTGGTGCCCGGCGACAGCGTGGTGGTGAAGGCCACCTATCGCTTCCGCACCGTGAAGACCGTGGCGCACCACGCCATCATCGGCGGCACCGAGGACGGCGAGGTGGAGACCAACACCGTGGCCCACAAGGTCAAGCGCGACCTGGAGGCCCTGCTGCCCGTGCTGCCCCTGCGCCAGAGCTCCATGCTGAAGGACGAGCGCAAGACCGTCTACAACGACGACGGCACGGTGAAGGAGTACATCGATCCCACCATCGAGGTGGAGAACTACGTGGGCATGACCTACGCCGAAGCCAAGGCGGCGCTGGAGAAGAAGGGCCTCACCGTGGGCCGCGTGCTGTTCCGCGACACCGTGACCCCCGGCTCCTCGGCCGGCCGCGTGGTGGCCCAGGTGCCCGCCGCCGGCCCCGGCATGGTGAAGCATGCGGGCGGCTCGGTGAACCTGGTGTTCGAGGGCACCCTGAGGGACCTGGATCCCCAGCCCCCCACCTGGGCCGACAAGGGCCTGGAGAGCTCCGGCAAGACGAGCAGTGACGCTTCCGACACCCGCTTTACCTACGGCAAGGAGCTGTTCGACGAGGACGGCATCACCACGGGCCGCTACGTGCCCCTGGCCACCTTGGCGGGTACAGATGTGAGCCGCTACGGGTCCACCGAGGAGCTGGAGGAGGCTCTGAACGACCTGTGGACCGCCGCCACCACCCTGAAGCGCCAGATTCCCGTCGAGCCGAAGGTGCCCCCGACGCCGAATGAGCTGTCGCGCCAGAACGAGAAGTACAACGAGGAGAACTTCTACGCCGAGGTGAAGGTGCAGGATCCGAACAATCCCACCGAGGCCGAGCGCAAGCGCGCCCAGGAGGCCGCCGACAAGGCCTGGTCGGCCGATTGGGAGAGCTTCCTGGTCACCTGGTACCAGGTGCTCGGCTTCGGCTACGCCGACGCCAACGGCGAGATCGTGATAGGCAGCCTGAACGGCGAGGCCGATCCGGTGAAGCAGCCCTACGTGAAGCACGGCATCGTGCTGGCCGACACCACCGGCGATGACAGCGAGGGCTCCCTGAAGGCCGAGCAGGGCGAGTGGCTGGCCTACAAGGCCGCCTACGACGGCGATCTCACGTACACCTACTCGATCTACAACGATAAGACCGGCACCGTGGAGCTGCGGAAGTTCGACGGCGCCATCATCAGCACGACCACGGACAAGGACGGCAAGCCCGTAGTCGACAAGAACCCGGATCCCGAGGACTTCCCGGGCTACAAGGCCATCTACGACACGCTGAAGGCCGACTACGACGCCAAGCGCAACCGTTATTTGGAGGCGCTGGCCATCTACGAGACGCTGAACGAGGAGTACGCCACCTACAAGGGCAAGTACAAGACCTACCTGGCCGAGAAGCTGGAGTACGAGTCCGAGGAGGACTTCGGCAACGGCAAGATGCTGTTCGGCGATGTGCACACCGTCTACGACCTGGGCGATGCGGCCCGTCTGTACAACTGGGACGCCGGCCTGGTGCCCGTGCCGCGCTCGAGCATCTCCGGCAAGGTGTGGGACGACTCGTTCCACGAGACCGAGAAGAACACCGACGATGCCGCGGCCCGCGACAAGGCCTACAACGGCATCCAGGACGACGGCGAGCCGGGCCTGGCCAACCAGGCCGTGTACCTGACCCAGTGGTACTACCTGCCCTTCGCCGATCTGAACGGCAACCAGGGCGGCACGGACGATGAAGACGCCACGCTGGCGGCCTTCCAGTTCAAGCGCCGTCCCGAGCTGCTGGCTATGGGCGAGGCCGAGCTGGCCGCCGAGGCGGTTGCCGCCGGCGTGCCCGAAGCGGCCGTCGAGGCCGGCGACTTCGAGCTGGCCTCCGACGCGAGCGGCTTCTGGGTGCGCAACCTTTCCTTCGGCACCGACCGCATGACGAGCCGCAAGGTGGAGGAGCCCGTCTTCGACGCCAACGGCGACCCGGTGATCGACGAGGTGACCGGCACGCAGAAGATCGAGGTGAAGTACGTGCCCCGTTCCACCGACGGTTGGAACGTGCTGGACGGCGACGGCAACGCCACCGGCGTCATCGCCGTGAAGACCGGCGACGTGCGCCGTTACACCGACGAGGTGACCGGCGACGACGGCACCGTGACCGAGGAGGTGCGCGAGGACGACAGCAAGCTGGGCGTGTACACCTTCGACAACCTGCCCGCGGCCTACACCGCTCCCGATGGCGGCCACTACCTGGCCAGCTACCGCGTGGAAGTGGGCGAGCGCCTGTTCACCTCCGAGGACGACGCCACCACGGCCGACGACGAGCAGTGGCTGCTCACCCGCTACCACAAGACGGCCGCCGATGGCGAGGACGCCACCGAGCGCGATTCCGACGCCGAGGGCGGTCTGGGCAAGAACGGCGGCATCGCCATCACCGCTCAGGACACGGTGCTGACCTTGGACGGCAACGACCATGACGGCGTGCGCGCGCACTCCGGTCACATCGTGCTGGCCGACACGGCCGACAATGTGAAGCACTCCAACATCGACCCGGACACCCTGGCCCGCGACCTGCAGGCCTCCAAGGTGACCATTCCCCTGGCCGATGTGGTGAGCAAGACCATCGAGGGCGACGAGAGCGCCGCCAGCCACACCACGGCCGACGGCACCGAGGTGCTCGTGCCCACCGACCGCTACATCACCTACGACTGGCTGGGCTGCCGCCCGCTGCGCGACGAGAACGGCGATGTCGTGGTGGACGAGGACACCCGCTGCCCGCTGCCCGCGGTGGTGCCTGGCGGCGATGCCGGCGAGATCAAGCCGCCGACCCAGAAGATCACCGGCGTGGTGTTCAACGATGCCGACAACGATGGCATGAACGGCACCGTGGTCGCCGGTGAGACCGACACCGTGGTCGACCACCCGGTGAAGGGCGTCCAGCTGACCCTGGAGCGCTACTACACCCTGGCCGAGAGCAACGACGCCGAGGACGCGGCCGTGGCCGCGGGCGGCTGGCACGCCGATCCGACCTGGTCCTCGGATGCCAGCACCAAGGCCTACGAGGCCGACCGCACCCGGGGCCTGGCCGGCGACAACCACTACGGCGTCTGGGAAGCCCCCGAGGAAGGGGAGGACGACACGTGGTACCGCCAGGTGACCGTTGACGGCGCCGTAAGCTATGTGGCCTACACCGACGCCGAGATCGAGGCGCTGTTCCCCGAGGGCACTTCCGTGGCCAAGGTGTACCGCCAGGATGTGGCCCCGGCCGTGGGCGTTGCAGGCCACTACACCGAGATCGACCTGGTGAAGTATCCCAACGGCGTCATCTGCCCGCGCATCGAGACCGAGACCTACTACAAGCAAGTGCCCGGTGCCGACGGTGCCGACGCCACCTACACGGCCTACGCCGAGGACGAGCTTCTTGCCCTGTTCACCGACAAGGTGACCGAGGTGGAGGCCTTCCAGTGCGTGCGCGAGGCCGTGACCGACGAGGAGACCGGCGATGTGCTGGTGGCCGCCGTGTACGCGCCGGTGACCCTGGTGCTGAACGAGTACGGCCTGCCCGAGCCCGTGACAAGCGAGGTCGACGGCACCCACAACGCCCGTACCCTGGCCGACGGCTCCTACGAGTTCACCAACTTGAAGACCCAGGGCTGGCTGCCGTTCAAGGACGGCAAGGCCGTGCCCGACGGCACCGAGGGCGCCGAGAAGAAGCTCGTGGTGTTCGGCTACCGCGTGCGCGTGACCGAGGAGGATTGGTGGAACCGCTACTGGGGTACCGCCAAGTACCTGCAGGGTTCCTCCTACGCCGCCGACGCCACTGACTGGATGGCCGACTCCGATCTGGTGCACACCGACGGCTACCTGATGAGCGGCACCGCCGCCGAGGGCGATCCGTCCGAGTACACCGTGCTTCTGAACGTGCGTGCCGGCGACTCCCCGTCGGTGAACCTGCACAAGGCCCTGAACCCGAACAACCCGAACCAGAACACCATCGACCGCTACGGTGAGAACGACCGCTACGACGGCGATGCCGTGGAAGAGGTGCTTACCACCAACGCCGTGGACGCCGCCAACGCCGACAAGGCCGACGACGCGGCCGATCGGGTGGCCTTCCGCCCGGTGCTCACCTACGATCTGGCCCGCGGCGCCGACCGCGCCGGCAACGACGCCGGCCTGCGCGTGCCCGTGCAGCAGAAGATCGGCGGCCGCGTGTTCCACGACGCCGACTACGACGGCACCCTGAACCGCACCCGTCAGATGAACACCCTGCCCACGGCGGACAAGCCGCTTGACGGCGACGACGCCGATGCGGGCGAGGACGCGCCCGCCGAGACCGCCGGCGATATCGGCATGGCCGGCAAGCGCGTCATCCTGAAGCAGTGGTACTGGGCCCCGGTGGAGCAGACCGTGTACAAGAAGGACGGCGTCGTCATCGACGAGAAGGACGCCTTCGCCGACGAGGACAAGACCACCCTGGCCGACGGCGTGACCGCCGAGCAGGAGACGGTGTGGCAGTGGGTCCAGAACAAGGCCTTCGGCAATGACGCCTACACCGTGGCCGAGGCCTCGGTGACCTACGACGGCGACGGCGCGGTGGAAAGCTCCACCGACGCGGCCTACGCCGACGGGCTCACCACCATCATCCCCAACGCCACCTACGACGAGAAGGCGGGCGGCGTGTGGCTGCTTACCGACAAGGACGAGTTCGACACCGTGACCGGCGCCGATGGCGCTGAAACGGAGCAGCAGGTGAAGACGGCCGGCGACTACCTGTTCGACCGCCTGCCGGCCCGCTACGTGGAGGCCCGCCACGACGACATCTACACCGAGCCCGAGTTCGACAACGACGATCCTATCCTCACGGCCCCGAGCACCCTGGGCGCGCCGGCTCCCGAGTACCTGGCCGGCTACACCGTGGAGGTGCTGGGCGGTGCCATCGACACCGGCGACACCGAGGCCATCCCGGGCCTGCCCGCCACGCTGCTGCAGACCGATGACGCGGACGATACCCTGAACTCCAAGGCCGTGAGCGCCATTGCGGCCAAGGGCTCCCATGAGCAGAACTTCGCCGACTACGCCGACGGCAACTACCCGGTGCGCATGAACGAGCTGACGGTGCAGACGGTGGATGCCCAGGGTAATCCGGTGAAGGCCACCCTGGACGGCAAGATCATCCTGGCCGCCCGGGCCGCCGTCCAGCCGGCCGCCGAGGGCGAGGAAGCCACGCGCAACGCCGCCACCGGCGCCCGCAAGGACGCCGCCCAGGCCGCGTCCCGCGGCACCCAGCGCCAGTACTACGTGAACGAGACCCGCGCCGCCCAGGCCGCCGGCTCTGCCGCCGGCGCCACCGTGGCCGCCCGCGATGAGGCCGGCGAGCCGGCCGACCAGACCGTGTTCTACGACTGGTCCGTGGGCCGCGACGAGACCCGCATGCACGCCGGCTTCGGCGAGTACGGGCACACCACCATCTCCGGCAAGGTGTGGCGCGACCACAACTTCGACGGCATCCTGAACCCCGGCGAGGAGGTCATCGCCGGTCGCCAGCTGTCCGTCACCCAGTGGTTCTACGTGGACGACCCGGCGCTCATCGCGGCGCTTAAGGCCGATCCCGAGAACTTCGTGGTGGACGAGATCGACAACGTGATCAGCCGCAACGCCGACAAGACGCCGGCCGAGACCGTGAAGGCCGCCTGGGTGCATGCCAAGACCAAGGCCGAGAAGGCCGCCGACAAGGCCGCTGCCGAGGCCGACGGCTCCGTGAGCACCATCGATCCGACGGTGTCCCGCTCCGCCTTCGAGCGCCCCGTGGCCGTCACCGACGGTGCCACCGGCGTGTACAAGTTCGAGCAGCTGCCCTCCTTCGTGTACCTGGGCGGCTCCTTCACCGCCGCCGACGAGGGCGACGAGGACACCCCGGCCACCGATGCCTCCAACGACATCGAGGTCATTCAGCCCAACGACACCACCGACACCCTGGAGGCCAACCAGGTGGATCTGGACAAGCTGTACCTGGCTTCCTATCGCATCACCCTGGCCGAGGTGGCCCCCGACTACGCGCTCACGGGCCTTCATGTGGGCGTGAACATCGGCGACAAGACCTTGGGCAGCCTGTCCACCATCACCGCGCCGGGCGCCGACGGCAATCCGCTGCCTGGCGAGTCCGCCGATAACGACGCCTTCCGTCCGAACCCCTCGGGCGACCGCGTCATCCAGGTGGTCGAGGAGTTCTTCGACAATTCTTGGAACGGCGAGGGTACCTTCGAGGAGTACGAGCAGAACACCGATAAGAACTACGGCGACGATAAGCGCGACGAGGCGAACGAGAACAAGAACAACGCCAGCTTCTGGCGCACCGACGGCTATGTGATCGTGGCCGCCCGCGCTGCCGACGGCAACCGCTACAACGACGCCGGCACCGCCCGCGATGCGGCCAGCTACCAGTATGAGCAGATCTACAACGGCGTGCGCTACGACGTGCCGCGTCCGATGTTCGCCCAGTCCGGAGGCCAGGCCGGCCTCGTGAAGATTCCGCGCACGAGCCTGACCGGCCGCGTGTGGGACGACACCGGCGCCTACAACACCGACGGCACCTACGACCTGTCCAGCGGCTACAACGGCGTGCAGGACGAGGGCGAGCGCGGCCTTGCGGGCCAGATCGTCTACCTCACCCAGTGGTACTGGAAGCCCGCCGTGGAGACCGGAAACACGGTGACCGGCGAGGGCGAGTGGGTGCAGAACACCGCCTTCGGCGAGGACACCTACACCTCCAACAAGTACAGCCGCGCCGACGGCGAGGCAGTGGCCCCCATCATCTACGACGGCAACGCCGCCGCCGAGCGCACCCCGCTTGAGGCCGTGTACGCCGATGCCGCGGGCAACACCCTGAAGGCCGACGGCACCCCCTATACCGCCGCCGACGCCGACGCGACCCGCGTGCCCGGCGCCCTGCGCGTGGCCACCGATGCCGACGGCCAGTGGCTCGCAGAGAACCTGCCCACGGTGTACGTGAGCGACGAGGACAAGTACTACCTGGCCTCCTACCGCGTGGAGCTGGCCGATCTGTACCGCGAGCCCTCCAACGGGGTGGACGGCACGGTGAACCAGTGGGTGCTCACCCGCTACCACCACGACGGCGTGGCCGAGGATGACGCCAACTGCGCCACCATCAACGGCAGCAAGTCGGTCACCGACGACTCGGATGTGGCCGCCACTACCTTCGACGAGGCCCATCGCGGCACCGTCGGCGGCATGGTCATCGGCGGCCGCGTGGCTGCCGACACGACCGGCGTGGCCTCCGACGGCGCGGCCGTGGACGGTACGGCCACTGCCCGCACCACCCGCAGCCACAACGGCCAGATCATCCTGGCCTGGGCTGCCCAGGACACCTCCACCGACGAGCACGGCAACTACACCCATAAGGACGCCAACGCCTTCGTGAAGCTGCCGGCCGGCGAGGGCATGGGCGAGGGCGAGGAGATCTACGACTGGATCGCCGACCCCGAGACCATGACCGTGACCGACGAGGCCACCGGCGAGACCGCCGAGGTCGTGCGCCCGGTGGAGGCCGGCGACGTGGGCCAGGTAGAGGCCCCGCGCCAGGCCGTGGCCGGCTATCTGTGGAACGACGCCGACAACGACGGCATCCAGGATGCGGGCGAGGCCCCCGAGGCCGGCCGCAAGCTGGCCCTGGAGCGCTTCACCATCACCGCCACCCAGCAGGCCGATGGCTCCTTTGCCGTGGCCGAGGGCGCTGCCTGGACGCGCGACGAGGCCTGGGCCGCCAACTGGGCCGCCTACGACGCCGACCCGACCCAGGGCCTTGCGGCCCCCGACGCGGCCCAGAACGCGAGCCGCACCACCGAGACCGGCACGGACGGCCGCTACAGCTTCGGCGAGCTGCCGAGCCACCTGTTCCATCCGGCCCGCACGGTGGAAGGGGAGGACGGCACGCCTGTCGTCGAGCCCGCCTCGGTGACCATCTACGGTTACCGGGCCCGCCTCATCGACGTTCCCTTCTGGGAGCGCACCATCGGCGCGGCCAAGTACCGCCAGGGCGACGACTACGCGCTTGATTCCGACCTCGTCTACGCCGACGGCTACCTGTGCGCGCCGGGCGAGTACGACGTGCTGCTGAACGTGGTGACCGACGAGTCGCCGCGCGTGAACCACGTGAAGGCGCCCGCGTCCCTGGCTGCCAGCCAGAACTCCGCCGACCGCAACGCCGCCGCGCTCTACGACAAGCTCGTGGCCGCCGGCGACACCACGGCTGCCCTGAAGCTGCCCGTGGCCGTGGCCGAGCGCACCGGCGAGCCGGTGGCGGGCACCGTGGCCGATACGTCCGGCTACACCGTGTCCGAGAACAACTTCTATACCTACGATTTGGGCCTGGGCGCCGACCGCACCTCCCGCGATGCGGGCCTGCGCACCCCGACCTCCAACAAGATCGCCGGCGCGGTGTTCAACGACACCGACTACGACGGCACCGTGAACCGCATCGAGACGGTGGAGAACGAGGACGGCACCACCACCGACGCCACGGTGGCCGAGCCCGGCTTTGCCGGCAAGCGCGTCATCCTGCGCCAGTGGTTCTGGGCGCCGGTGGACGCCGACGGCAACGTGGTGGATGCCGCGGCGGCCGAGCGCTACGAGTGGAAGCTGAACGAGAACTTCGGCAACGACTACTACACCCGCGCCGCCAACGGCGCCGTGGCCCCCGTCACGGCTCCGGCCGATCAGCTGTTCACCATGCCGAACACCACCTTCGATCCGCTGCTGAAGGGCATCTGGACCCTGACCGCCGACGATACCTTCGACGCCGCCGACCCGACGGTGCAGCTCACCCGCGCCGGCGACTACCTGTTCGACCGCCTGCCGGCCCGCTACGTGGCCGAGCGCGCCGAGGTTGACGGCGTGAAGACGCCGGCCCGCGAGTACCTGGCCGGCTACACCGTGGAGGTGCTCGGCAGCACCGATAACGCCGAGTCCATGAACGGCATGCCGGCCACCCGCCTGCAGGTGGGCGCGACCGGCCAGGAGAGCTTCACCCTGGACGGCGCCACCGACCCGGTGAACTCCCAGGCCATCTCCGCCGAGACGGCCAAGGCCGACGCCGAGCTGGCATCCATCTACGGCGCGGGCAACTACCCGCTGCGCTGGAACGACTACACCGCCCAGGGCGCGGCCGATGTGACGGATGCCGACGGCACGGTGACCACCTTCACCAAGGCCACCCTGAACGGCCGCATCGTGCTGGCCGCCCCCACCACGGCCAACGCCGAGGGCGAGGGCGCCCCGGTGCAGCCCTCCGGCGCCACCCAGGGCCAGTACGTGGTGACCGCCACGGGCAAGGCCACCACCGCCGAGGGCGCCGAGGACGCCACGGTGAGCTTCGACTTCTCCGTGGGCCGCGATGAGGTGGCTCTGAACGCCGGCTTCGGCCTGTTCGGCACCACCGCCGTTACCGGCACGGTGTGGCAGGACGAGGACTTCAACGGCATCATGGAAGGTGACGAGCAGGGTCTGGCCGACAAGAGCCTGACGCTGACCCAGTGGTACTACGTGCGCGGCGCCCTGGAAGGGGAGGGCGATGGCGCCCGCTTCGTGCCGGCCGCCGGCGAAGTGGTGCCCGAGGGCGCCACCGTGCGTCCCGTGAAGGGCGACGGCACGAACGCCGATGCGTGCACGGGCGCCTGGGTGCGCGTGGACAGCTTCAACGGCACCGGCTCGGTCACCGCGGTGACCTCCGCCGACGCCGCCACCTTGGGCGACTACGCCTTCACGGGCCTGCCGAGCTTCGTGTACGCCCAGGAAGACGCCATCCACCAGCCCGGTGAGCTGGCCCAGGAGAATCGTCCCCTGGAGAACGCGCACGCCGTGAAGACCGACAAGCTCTACCTGGTGAGCTACCGCTTGGTGCTCTCCGAGATCGCGCCCTCCTTCAGCCTCACCAAGGCGCACGTGGGCGTGAACATCGAGACCGATACCGTGGACGGCACGGGCAACCTGACCACCACCTCCAAGCCGGCCGATCATCCCGGTGCCACCGACGGCAACGGCACGGGCACCGACGGCCGCGAGGATATCGACTCCGATGCCATCCGCGGCGATGACGGCATCGAGCTGCGCGAGGAGTTCTTCGACGGCGTGCTGGCCGCTTGGCGCACCGACGGCTACGTGCTCGTGAGCGATCACGCCAACCGCGGTGTCGCCGGCGACGACGGCCACCAGTACGAGCAGAGCTACGGCTCCGGCGCCACCGGCTCGGTCGCCTACGATGTGCCCGATCCCATGGGCACCCAGCGCGGCGGCGACGCCGGCCTGTTCGCCGTGCCCCGGGCCGACATCACCGGCCGCATTTGGGACGACGCCACCGCCTACGGCGCGGGCGCTCCCGAGACCTACAACGGCATCCAGGACGCCGGCGAGCTGGGTCTGGCCGACGAGGCCGTGCTCGTGACCCAGTGGTACTACGACCCCGCCCGCGTGAACGACGAGGACGGCGGCAGCCACTGGTTCCAGAACAAGCAGTTCGGCCTGGACCGCTACACCTCCAACCGCGACGGTGCCTATGCCTATCATGACGTGACCATCGCCAAGGCCGGCAAGGCCGACGACGGCACCGAGACGGCGCTGACACCCATCCTGTTCAACGGCAACACCAACGAGCCTCTGAGCTACGTGTACTTCGACAAGGCCGGCAGCCCCGTGGACGCCAAGGGCCGCCTGTACACGGCGGGCGAAGTGGCCCACGGCGAGGCGGTGACGCAGGCCGAGGGCGTGCTGGCCACCCTCACCGGCGCCGTGCGCACGGCGACCGACGAGAACGGCGAGGAGGTGGAAGACGCCGAGCAGCTGGGCCTCTACCACTTCGCCAACCTCCCCACGGCCTACGTGACCGACGATGACGAGTACTTCCTCGCGGCCTACCGCGTGGAGCTGGCCGATGTGGAGCACACCGAGAACGACGATAAGACCGACAACCAGTGGCTGCTGACCCGCTATTACCAGGGCACCGACCGCCTGGCCGACTCCGACGCGCTGGATACCCTGGATACCGGCATCGCCGGCGGCACGAAGATCCTCGGCAGCTACGCCAACGCCGGCGCCAACACCTACGACGACGGCGCGGGCCTTACGTGGACCCAGCGTGCCAACGACGGCCAGGTCATTCTGGCCGGCACCCGCGCCGGCGGCGCGAGCCTCATTACCGGCGGTGCCACCTCGGCCGCCAAGTCCGTGGTCACCGTGCCCGCGGGCGAGGCCATGGACACCACCGAGGCCGTGGCCTACGACTGGGCGCGCACCGCTCGCCCGAGCGACACCCCGGCCGCGACCATCGACGAGGCTACCGGCACCACCCGCGTGGCCGGCGGCGACGTGGGCGAGGTGAAGGCCCCGGTCGAGGAGCTCCAGGGCCGCATCTGGTACGACGACGACAACGACGGTCTCCTGTCCGAGACCACCGACGCTAAGCCCGGTGCGGGCGCCGACACCCCGGCCGCCGGCATCGAGGTGACCCTCGAGCGCTACTACCATATCGTGGACGAGGAGCAGAAGGATCCCGACGCCGTGGCCGGTGGCTGGGTGCGCGACGACTACCTGAACGCCATTCCCGGCAAGACCACCTGGGCCTCCGAGGACCAGTGGAAGGCCTACGACGCCGACCCGACCGTGGGCCTGGGCGGCACCGGCGACCATACCGACGGCGTGGGCCGCACCGTGGCGACCGACGAGAACGGCGTGTACCACTTCCCGAAGCTGAAGACCCACGGCCGCTACACCGACGAGCACGGCGTGAGCCACCTGGTCATCTACGCCTACCGGGTGCGCATCACCGACCAGCGTTGGTGGGACCGCTACTTCGGCACCGCGAAGTTGCAGGTGTCCGGCTTTAACGGCACCGACTACGACCACGACTCCGATCTGAACGTGAAGACGGGCTACCTCATGGGCGACGACGAGTACGACGTGCTGCTTCAGGTGTCCAACGGCGCCGAGAACAACGCCAACTCGCCGATCTCCAACGGGCGCGTGGCCCCCAACTCCAAGAACCCGAACAACGGCGAGGACGAGGCCGCTGCCGCCTCCGACGTGACGAGCGCCGGCCGCATGTACGACCTGGCCTGGGGCATCACCCGCGTCCACAACGACGGCGGCCTGCGCGTGCCCATCACCCAGAAGATCGCCGGCCTGCTGTGGCGCGACTCCGACGACGCCTTCACGGCGCCGGCCGCAACCACCGACTACAACGGCCTGCGCGACGAGGGCGAGCCGGGTCTGGCCGGCAAGCGCGTCATCCTGAAGCAGTGGTACTGGGCCCCGGTGGACGCCGCCGGTGCCGAGGTGGACGCCGCCGATGCCGACCACTACGAGTGGAAGCAGAACAAGAAGTTCGGCAACGACCTGTACACCCAGGCCGAGCACGGCTCCGACGCCGCGGCCGACGAGGGCGTGGCCACCGACACCCTGGCAACCATCCCCGGCTCCACCTGGGATGTCACCGAGGGCGGCATCTGGGTGCTCACCTCCGACGGCAAGACCGTGACCGACAACGGCGACGGCACCACCACCGAGACGGTGGACGCCGCCAAGGTGGGCCAGTACCTGTTCGACAAGCTGCCGACCCGCTACGTGCGCGCCCATAAGGGCAACGAGCTGGGTACCGAGTACTTGGCCGGCTACACCGTGGAGGTGCTGGGCAATGTGAACGGCGCCTCGGTGAAGCAGCCCGATCAGCGGGCCCAGGCTGTGACCGGTCTGCCGGCCACGCTCGTCCAGCAGCGCACCGACGCGGACACCCGCGACGACGACGTTCTGAACAGCCAGGCGCTGTCCCAGACGGTCTCGGCCACCGTGGATAAGAACGGCGACGCCAACGGCAACTACCGCCTCGTGTGGGGCGAGCAGACCGAGCAGTCCGCCTACGGCGAGGCTGCCGAGGACGGCACGCTGCCCTTCACCAAGCACACCATGGAGGGCAAGATCGTGCTGGCCGGCGTGGCCGAGGCCAACAGCCCCGCTGCCTCCACGGTGACCGCCACCACCTCCGACAACGCCGCCGAGCCGGGCAAGGCCGTGGCCTTCGACTGGAACATCGGCCGCGACGAGCTGAACCTCGACGGCGGCTTCGGCGCCTACGAGACCGGCAAGATCACCGGCACCGTGTTCCAGGACAAGAACGTGGACGGCTTCTACAGCGAGAAGGACATCTACGACCGCCTGACCCAGGACAAGCCCGTGGCAGGGGAGACCCTGCAGCTGGCCCAGTGGTTCTTCGTGCCCGCCGGCGATACGCTGGCCGACGGCCGCGATACCGCCGAGGCCTTGAAGAAGGCCGGTTTCGTGTCCGACGAGTCGGCTACCGACGAGGGTACCTGGTTCAAGTCGAAGAACTTCAGCTACCGCACCCATGTGGGTGATCTGCCGAAGGTGGAAGAGACCGACAACGAGGGCAACACCACCTCCCAGACCGTTTCGCTGGATCCGCGCATTGCCGTGGACGCGTCCGGCTACTTCGAGGGCGCGGTGTCCGGCGCCGACGGCACCTACCTCTTCGACGAGCTGGTGAGCTACGTCTACGTAGACGAGCTGGCCGGCGAGGGCGACGCAAAGGTGCTCTCCGACGTGCAGCCCTACTTCCCGAACCGCAAGCACGTGAACCTGCCGGTGGGCGAGGTGACCGTGGGCGGCGCCGCGACGGCCGACGAGACCGGCGAGGGCGAAGGCGAGACCGATGGCGAGGGCGTCGAGGGCGGCGACGGCGAGGGCGAGACCGAGCAGCCGACCGACCCCGATACCCCCGAGGTCCCCGAGCCCGAGACGGGCGAGGGCGTGACCATGGACGCGGTGGATACCGACGCCGACCCGCTGGCCCTGGCCGCGGCCCAGGTCACGCGCGACCATATCTACATGACCGCCTACCGCGTCTCCCTGGACGAGGTGGAGCCCGACTACGCGCTCACCTTCCCGCAGGAGGCCCTGAACAACGTGGCCGAGAACGTGGCCCACGATATGGGCATCGACAACGACTCGGATGCCCTGCGCACCGACGGCAACGTCGTGGAGCTGTTCGAGGAAGTGCGCGGCGAGGCCAACGACAAGCTGAAGAAGGTGACGGTGAACAACGCCGACGGCACCACCTCCGAGGTGCGCACCGACGGCTACGTCATCGTGGCGGCCGAGTTGACCGACAAGCGCGGTACCGCGGCCGGCGGCCAGTACCAGACCGATGACGTGGCCGGTAAGGACAACGGCGCCGTGGTGTTCTACAACGGCAAGTTCTACGACGTGCCCCGCTGCGCCGACGAGCCCAAGCGCGGTGGCGACGCGGGCCTCGTGGAGCTGCTGAAGGCCAACATCTCCGGCCGTGTGTGGGACGACCGCAACTACGACGGCCTGCAGGCCACCAAGACCGAGGTGGTGGACGGCAAGGAGGCCACCGTGGTGGATACCGCGGCCGAGCCCGGCATCCCGAACGAGGAGCTGCGCCTTACCCAGTGGATGTACGTGCCGGTGAACAAGTGGGCCAGCTTCGCCCGGGATCACACCGATCTTGTGGCGGCGTCCTTCGGTCTGACCGAGGGCATCGGCACCGATGTCAACGGCAACGGCAAGCTCGATAAGGAAGAGATCGTCGACGCCGACGGCAACCCGGTCACGGCCATCGCCCAGGGCGTGTGGATCCGCAACACCAAATTCGGCGAGGAGCGCTACACGGCGCTGACCATCACCGACGAGGACGGCAACAAGGTACATAAACCTTATATGACCGATTCCCGCTACCTCGGCAACGGCGTCGTTGCCGTGGATACGAGCGACGGCACCAAGACCGCTTCGGGCGAAGTGATCGAGCAGGGCGTGTACCTGTTCGATAAGCTGCCCACTGTGGCCGTGGTGCAGAACGTGCGCTCCGACGAGTTCTACCTGGCCGCCTACCGTGTGGAGATTCCGGCCATGGAGAACACCGAGGCCCTGGATGCCGTGGACGGCTCGGCTGCCGACACCTGGCTGCTCACGCGCCACCGCGCCACCCAGGAGATCGGCAACGCCGACCTGGCCTCCTCGAAGCTCGACTCCGACGTGCGCGATCTGGACGGCCGCGACGGCTACAAGGACGGCGCCTACGAGAAGGAGCAGGGCTCCATCGGCATCGCCGGCGGCTACATCGTGTCCCAGCAGAACGACGAGATGGACACGACGAAGAACGAGCCCCTGGAGCGCCAGAACAAGGGCCAGGTGATTCTGGCCACCCTGGTGACCGATGACAACCCCGGTAACGACAACACCACCGAGGACGTCGACCAGGACAACAACATGTGGGGCAACAAGGTCGAGTACGACTGGATGCTGGAGCTTCCCGACGGCACCGCCATGCACCACGGCGGTGACGTGGGCGAGGTGCGCCCGCCGTACCAGACCATCACGGGCCGGGTGTGGAAGGACGAGAACAACGACGGCCTGCAGGGCGACTACACCGATGCCGTCACCGGCGCCGTCCAGGCCGAGCCCGGCGTGAACGACGTGCGCGTGTCGCTGGAGCGCTACTACATGGTGGCCGACGAGGCCGGCGCCGCCTGGACGTGGGATACCCAGTGGGCCGAGAAGCGCCCCGCCGACTATACCGACAAGGTGCAGGCGCCCACCTCGCCCATGACCCCGGCTGTGGCCAAGAACTGGGCCAAGGGCGCCGATGGCACCTGGACCTACGACGCGATGCCCTATGCCAACGTGCAGACGGCCGCGGTGAACGGCGTGGACGGCACCTACAGGTTCGAGAACCTGAAGAGCTCCGACCGCCGCGACGTGGACGGCGATGGCACCGACGAGATCATCATCTACGGCTACAAGGTGCGCCTGACCGACGACGAGTTCCGCGCCCGCCATATGCTGGCCGCCAACTGGCACGAGGGCGACGACTACACCATCGACTCCGACCTGAACTACGCCAGCGGCTACCTCATGGAGGACGACGAGTATGCGGTGCTCCTGAACGTGGAGGATACCGCCGACTACGTGAACGGCGACGAGAACGCCGACAACGCCACGCGCAACACCGAGGTCTCGGTGGCCTCCCAGCGCGCCAACGTGGTGTCCGCGGCGAACTCGCACAACCCCAACCAGAGCACCCGCGACCGCTACGACCGCACCCCGACCCCGGTTGCCACCGACGCGCCGGCCACCTTGCGCTACGACTTGGCCAAGGGTGCCGACCGCGCCTCCAACGACGCGGGCGTCATGGACATCCCGAAGCACCACATCTCCGGTTACCTGTGGCACGACGCCAACTACGACGGCGTGTACAACTTCGACGGCAACGACGCCTCCTTCACGGTGGGCGGCGCCGACTACACCGAGCGCGGCCTGGTGGGCAAGAAGGTCGTGCTGAAGCAGTGGTACTTCGTGCCCGAGACCGCCGACGGCAAGCCCACCGGCAACGGCGGCGAGTGGGTCCAGGTGAAGAACTTCACCAACGTGGACCTGCCGGCCGACGGCGACAACACCGGCTCTGGCACCGGCGACGGCACCGTGGCGGCGCTCGTGGCCCGTGTGCTGGCCGTGGCCCGCGCCGCCGCGACCGGCGAGGTGGAGTGCTCCACCCTCACCGAGGCCGCTGATGCCCCCGGCACCGACGACGGTCACTACGACGGCTGGTACTGCTTCGACAACCTGCCGGTGTACGTGGCGGTGGACGGCGTGGAGTACCTGGCCGGCTACACCGTGGAGGTTGCCGGCGGCGCCGCGGCCGACGAGCTGAACGTGCCTGTGACCAAGGTGGAGGAGCTCTCCGTCACCGGCCAGATCACGCCCGCGACGAGCGAGAGCGACCGCGAGAAGATGCCCCATGAGTCGGTGTCCCACATCGTGGGCGACCAGCTGCTGGCCACCGACGCGGTGACCTACACCGACGACGCGGCCACCCACACCGCGGTGGATACCTACGCCAACGAGAACTACCCGCTCGGCTGGCAGGGCCTGACCGGCCAGGCGCCGACCATGTTCGAGAACGACGAGACGACGGCCACGAACGTGTCCAACTCCACGCTCGACGGCATGATCGTGCTGGCGGGCAACACCACGAGCTACACCCAGGACGACAACTACAAGGTCGACCAGGTGCGCGACGGCGTGACCGTGTCCTTCGACATGGCCACCGGCCGCGACGAGGAGCGCCTCTCCGGCGGCTTCGGCTACTTCGGCGTGACCGAGGTGTCCGGCACCGTGTGGTTCGACGCCGACTTCGACGGCGTGAACGAGGCGGCCGCGACGGCCACCGACGGCGATTACGCCATCGAGGGCCAGGACGTGGAGCTGACCCAGTGGTTCTACCTCGACGGCGAGAGCACCGTGGAGACGGTTACCGAGGGCGAGGGCGACGATGCGCGCATCTACGAGAAGGTGACCTTCACCGCGAACGAGAAGAAGAACAACAAGAACCAGGTCCTGCGTGCCCAGAAGGTGTTCACGGGCGAGAAGGACTACGAGATCGAGATCGTGGACGGCGGCGCCTGGATCAAGAACCCGGCCTTCGGCGACGCGGTTGTCGACGAGGAGAGCGGGGCTGTGGCCGGCCGCACCGGCTTCTACACCATGAAGACCGATGCCGACGGCGCCTTCGCCTTCAACGAGGCCAACACCGCCGGTCTGCTGCCCTTCGTGCAGTTCGACGCCGAGGGCAACCCGCTTTCGGCCGGCGACCCCGCCGCCACCGACGACATGCTGGCCATCGCGTCCTATCGCGTGACCGAGCCGAGCCTGCCGGCGGGCTGCGTGCTCACCGTGTACCACAACGGCGACGCTGCCTCCTCGCCGGTGTGGGCCACCGATGCCGACTCCGACGCCAAGCGCGACGTGAAGCGCTCGGCGATGGTGGACGGCTACGACACGCCCATCGTCACCAGCTACCCGCAGTTCACCGCTGCCGGCGAGCAGGACGACAAGGGCTTTGCGACCGACAAGGGCTTCATCCTGACGGCCAACGCCTCCACGCGCGACGACGGTACCGCCTTCGCCAACACGCCGTACCGCACGGTCGTGGGCGGGGTGGACTACGACGTGGCCTACCAGGTTGAGAAGCGCCAGCATGTGAACACCGGCCTGTTCCGCGTGCCCACCTCCCAGATCACGGGTATCGTGTGGGACGACACCGAGAACGACGACAACACCGCGCCCAACGGCGTGCGCGACGAGGACGAGAAGGGCATCGCCGGTCAGACGGTGCTGGCCACTCAGTGGTATTACGTCCCGGCCAGCTCCGCCGCCTTCGCCCAGATTGACACCTCCAAGGGTGCCGGCGTGGTCGAGTGGGTGGCCGCCGACGGCACGAAGACCGTGGCCGCCGAGAGCAGCTCCGCTCCCGCAGGTTGTGTGGGCGCTTGGGTGCAGAACATCGGCTTCGGTTCCGACTGGGTGACCACCAAGCTGGTCATTCCCACGCCCGATTTGGGCGCCGACCCGCTGCCCCCGGTGCGCGTGCCAGTGGTGACCGGAAGCGAGAACCGTGCCGACAAGCACGACAAGCCCGCCGTGGTGGCTGTGAAGACCTACGCGGCCGGCGCGGCCGTGAAGCTGGCCGCCGACGGCACCGAGGTGCCCGTGGCCGACGGCGAGTACGTCTTCGACAACCTGCCCACCGCCGTGGTGAAGTACAACACCGCCACCGGTACCGACGAGTACTTCCTGGCCGCCTACCGCGTGGAGCTGGCCGCCACGAAGAACTACCTGCGCGACGGCTACGAGAAGGACGTCCAGGACCCGTGGCATCTCACGAGCGACAACGAGGGCGACGACCTGACCGTTGACTCCAACGCCGTGGCTGGCGAGACCGACAACTTCAAGGCTGCCAACGCGGGTGTTGCCGGCAACGCCGACGAGCTGGCCATCACCGATGCGGCCGTGAAGGCGCTCTACCACAGCTACCCGATCATCAACCGCTACAACGCGGACGGTTCCGTGCGCGCCAACGACGGCCAGGTCATCCTGGCCGAGGTCCGCACCGCCGACTCCGCCGGCCTGGCCGCCAGCTTCTCCGAGGTGCCGGTGGCCAACGCCATGGACACCGCCGCCGGTACTACCTACCAGTGGACCCACCCGCTTGCGACCGAGGTGGCCGGCGACGTGGGCGAGGTGGCCCCGGCCTACCGCGCCATCGGAGGCTATGTCTGGAAGGACAACGCCTACAAGGACGGCGTGTACTCCCTGACCAAGGGCACCTACCCCGATCCCGACTCGCCCACCGAGATGCTCGAGCTGGACGGTCCCGAAGAGGGTCGCGTGGGTACGAACATGTATCTGCGCCAGTGGTACTTCGATCCGGACAACCTGAACCCGGCGAACAACACCAACTGGTGGCCGACGAAGGAATACGACACGGATCGCAACAACGAGGACGACTTCGTCTTCCGCAAGACCCAAACCCAGGCCAAGAACGACAAGCACGAGAACGGCTACTACGAGTTCGACGAGCTGCCCGTGCGCGTGTTCGTGAACGGCAAGGAGTACCTGGCCGGCTACACCGTGGCCATCAAGGGCAACCTGGCCTTCAAGCCGGGCAAGTACGAGATGCACACCACCTACGATACGTCCCACGTGCCGACGGGCACCTCGGATGCCGAGGCGAAGAAGATTACCGACGTGTGGAACTCCAAGGGCCTGTCCAACGTGAACGCGGGCGACCCGAACGAGTACCGCTACGGCCTGAACACCTTCCCGCTGAAGCGCGAGGACGCCTACTCCTCCAACGGCGATGTGCATACCCTCGACTCCATCCTCGTGCTCGCGGGCTCGTCGACCGACGACGTGGCCGGCAAGCGCACGAGCGGTACCCAGTACCAGGTGGGCTCCGAGGGCAAGAACCTCCCGAGCGATGCCGCGAGCACCAAGGTGTCCTTCGATCTGACCTTCGGCAAGAGCGAGACGCGCGTCAACGGCGGCTACATCATGCCGCCCGCGGCGCCGGTCATGGGCTACATCTGGAACGATGCCAACTACGACGGCATCCGCCAGACCGATGTGACCGATGAGAACGGCAAGGTCGTCTCGAAGGGCGAAGAGGGCATCGCCGGCGTGCGCATCCGCATCACCCAGTACTACCTCGATGCCGATGGTACCTGGAAGCGCACCTTCGTCACCGCCGCCGACGGCACCACGACGCTGGCGCCGGTTACCGAGTGCGTCACCTCCAACGGCCAGGATGGAAGTGGTCTGGAGAAGGGCCAGTACAAGAGCGAGGAGGTTCCCACGAGCTTCCAGCCCGACGCCAACTCCGACACCGAGTACCTGTGCGGCTACACCGTGGAGGTGGTCGGCCTGCCCGATAACGCGACGCTGACCCGTCCGCACGTGGCAACGCTCGACGACCAGGCCGGTTACGACACCGAGTCCGACATCTACCGCGGCAGCCACTTCGGCACCGGCGATGGTTCCCAGTCCGGCTCCTTCCCGCTCGTGAACCGCTTCATCGATCCGAAGGATCCGGTGGACGGCGCCGCGACCGGCGTGCCGGCCACCCGTGCCGACGGCATGGTCATCATTGCCCGCGAGAAGCGCGCCTCCTCGACCAACGAGAAGACGCTCAAGGTCTATGACGGCGTGACCTACGACATCGACATCAACGTCCAGGTGCAGCGCGGCGGCGACGCGGGCCTCGTATTCGTGCCCCGCACCTCCATCACGGGCTTGATGTGGGACGATTCTTATCAGCCCCAGTCCGACCCGATCCGCGACCGCGCCGAGCACCTGCGCTCCTACGACGGCATCTTCCAGAGCGCCTTCGAGGAGGGTCTGCCCGGCCGTACCGTGGGCCTGACCCAGTGGGCCTACGATCGCGACAACAAGCAGTGGAACCGCGTCTCCACCTTCGACGGCGACATTCGCTGGACGGAGGAGACCGACGAGGAGACCGGCGCCAAGAGCTGGAAGCAGACGATCACCCCCAATGGCAAGCAGATGCGCACCGCCATCACCGGCTCGGTGGGCTATGACGAGCTCGGCGCGGTGGTGACGAACCTGAACAAGGGCACCTACGGCTTCGACAACCTGCCGAGTGCCGTGGTGGATGCCGGTGCGATCCAGGCGACCGACGTGTCCATTGCCGCCGTGGCCGGCCAGAAGCTGTTCAGCGACTCCTACGCGCTGGCCAGCTATCAGGTCGAGATCGACGGTCTGGGCGGCGGCGCCACCGATTCCGACGGCAACGGCGACAGCTGGATGCTCACCCGCTACCATGTGGGCACCGACATCACGGTGGACTCCGATGCCGAGAACCTCGACCGCAACGGCGCCGCGCAGCTCGCCGGCGGCGCGGGCCGTATCGTGACCGACCGCACGAGCGTGGTGGCCACCGACGGCTCCATCGTGGAGGGCACCCGCACGGCTGCGGGCAACGTGGGCAACGCCAACGGCGGCCGCATCGTGGTGGCCAGCGAGGGTGTGAACAAGGGCGAGGGCAAGACCAAGCTCGCCTACAGCTCCGACTACGCCACGGTGCCCATGGCCCAGCTGCTGGCCGGCCAGGCCGGCGAGGCGGCCTACGACTGGCTGACGGTGGATGCGGGCGAGAAGCTCGTGAACCAGTGGACCGCCGAGAACGGCAACATCATCAAGGAGTTCGCTCCTTACAATATCCCGCTGGCCGGCGGACATGTGGGCGCGGTGCATCCCACGCGCCAGTCAATCAGCGGCCTTCTGTGGAACGACGTGAACAACGACGGCATCCAGCAGCGCGACGAGGTGCCGGTGGACGGCTACGAGGTGGCGCTGGACCGCTACTACTTCGACGGCACCCAGTGGGTACGCGACACCGAGAAGTGGGCTGAGGGCGGCACCGCCGATGCGGCCGTGACTACCACGGGCCGCACCCTCATGGAGCGCGGCACCGACAAGTCCGTGCTCGAGTGCGAGCTCGGCGAGACGGTGGAGAACGAGGCCGGCTCCGACAACCTGTACCGTGCGGGCACCTACCGCTTCGATAACCTCGAGACCTCGGCCCTGCGCACCGTGAACGGCAAGGACGTGTGGGTGGTCTACGGCTACAAGGTGCGCGTGACCGAGCCGTCCGTGACCGAGGAGGCCGACTTCAAGGCCAAGCTGCACGTGAAGGGCACCGTGGAGAACCCGATCGACTACGAGCACGACTCCGACCTGGCCGCCGACAACTACCTGACCGACAACGCGGCCAGCGAGATGATCGTGCTGCTGGAGACGGTGGACGTGAACGGCCAGACTCCCAACGGGCTGACCTCGCATCCCTCCAACATCGTGTACGCGCCGGTCTCCCACAACGCCGACCAGACGCCGAACTACGAGCGCGACGAGGACGGCAACATCGTGGTGGACGAGGCCACCGGCGAGCCCAAGACCGTGCCGGTGATGACCAACGGCGCGGGCCTGGTGGCCTACGACCTCATGATGGGCGCCAGCCGCGACCACAACGACGGCGGCATCATCACGCCGCCCACCTACGCCATCGACGGCTTCGTGTGGGAGGACGCCGACTACGACGGCCTGTACAACTACAACACCGAGGTGCGCACCACGCTCACCAAGGACGGCAAGAAGGTCACCGAGGACTTCATCGAGCGCGGTTACAACGGCAAGCAGGTCGTGCTGAAGCAGTGGCTGTACAACGCCGCCACGAAGACCTGGATCCAGAACAAGTCCTTCGGCAACGACCAGAACGTCATGGCCGCGGGCAAGGCCGACGGCATCGCCGATGCCCAGGCCTCTACGCTCAAACCCGGCGAGACCGCCAGCCTCACCCACACCATCCCGAACTCCACCTACCTGGGTGCGGGCAAGGTGGCCGTGCTGACCGGCGACAACGACGACCTCGTCGCCGAGGGCAACCTGGGCGGTCATGAGGTCTCGGGCTACTACGTCTTCGATAAGCTGCCCACGGCCTACCGTATGTGGAACGCCGCGACGAGGAAGTACGACTACCAGCTGGTGTCCTACACCGTTGAGGTGAACGGCGAGAAGACCGACGAGGGCATGAGCTCGCTGCTGGTGACCAGCTTCGAGGCCCAGTCCACGGCCCACGACGCCGTGAACTCCCGCGTGCAGCCCATGGTGACCGACGAGGACAAGGCCGCCAGCAACCCCGACGACAAGATGGAGGAGGTCTGGAACCGCTACGAGACCAACTTCTACCCGGTCTTCCTCGATGAGGAGAACATCCAGACCGGCACCGAGGAGCACCACGGCGACGGCTGCGGCATTACCGATTACGAGTGCACGGCCGTGGAGGGCGAGGTTGCCAAGAACAACGCCGCCTACCGGGTGGTGCTGGCCGGCGTGGCCGATGAGGCCACCATCGGCCGCCAGGGTGCGAAGGTGCCCGGCTTCAAGGCCACAGTGGACGAGGTTGAGGTGGATGTCGAGGCTGCCTACGACTTCGCCATCGGCCAGGATCAGAACGCCATGAACGCCGGCTTCGTGCCGCCCGACCGCTCCAGCTTGGTGGGCCAGGCTTGGTACGACGAGGACTACGACGGCGTGAACAACTCCGGCACCACCGACGACCGCTTCGATACCGAGGACCGCGACGAGACCGAGGAGGGCGTGGAGGACCTGCGCGTCATCCTGACCCAGTACTACTTCGTGCCCACCTACGACAACTTCGGCCACCAGCTTCTGGAGGACGAGGACGGCAACGTCTTCTACCTCGACCGCAACAAGATCAGCGCCGATCATCCCCAGGGCGAGCTGCGCCTGGTGGATGCCCGCGGCGGCAACATCGTGGTGGGCGCCGGCGACAAGGTGTACCTGGTGCGCTCCGGCCGCACCTACGACTACGACGCCTTGTACGCCGCCGGCGTGCGCGAGCTGAAGGACTCCGGCTACTGGGTGGAGAACACCAACTTCGCCGGCGGCCGCACCTACAGCGAGGATGACGACGCCACCGAGCCCGACACGGGCGACGGCTCGGGCGACGGCTCGGGCGACGGCACCGAACCCGGTACGGGCGAGGGCGACGGCGCCGGCAACGGCGGCGAGGAGGCCGAGGGCGCTTCTGAGGTGGCCCGTGCCGCCTACGGCGAGGCGCGTGCCTTCGCCGCCCCGACGGCCCAGCCGACGGCTCTGGCTGACACCACCACCGTGGTGAATCCCGGCAACGGCTCCTGCACCGCCGATCACACGGCGCTCGTCGCGACGGGCAACGGCGACGGCACCCACAACGCCGTGTGCTCCGACTGCAGCTACGAGGTGACCAACGAGGATTGCGCCGACGGCGACGGCGACAGCCGCTGCGATCTCTGCGGCGACTGCCTGCACGTGGCCGCCACTGCCACCGACAACGGCGACGGCACCCACAAGCGCACCTGCGACGGCTGCGGCGCCGAGACCGTGGCCTCCGAGGCCCATATCGACACCAACGCCGACGGCAAGTGCGACGGCTGCGGCGCCGATGTGTGCAAGCACGCCGACGTCGAGTACACCGACAACTTCGACAACACCCACAAGAAGGTGTGCAAGGTGTGCAAGGAGGAGCTGTCCGCCGCCGAGGCCCATGTGGATGTGAAGAAGGAGGACAACGGCCGCACCGACGGCAAGTGCGACCTGTGCGGCGGCATCGTCATCGACGGCCACCAGCTGTGGACCCTCACCAACGACGAGGGCATCTACGAGTTCGACAACCTGCCCGGCTACGTGCTGGTGGGCGACAAGGTGAACGGCAAGGACTCGGCAGGCAACGAGACCACGCCGGCCCGCCCGGGCGAGAACATCAAGTACGTCTACCAGCCCTACGGCGTGGCCAACGCCGCGGGCACGGCCCTGTCCACCTCCGATCTGAAGGTGCTGTGGAACCGCACCGTGTCGGTGAAGATGATCCAGTCCCTGAGCGCCGAGGACATCATGTCGCTGTCCCAGGCCCAGAAGGACGCCATCGCCGCCGACGAGGACCTGACCCGGGCCCTGGAGGAGCGCAAGGCCGCCCTGGATCTGGCCGCGCCCGACTTCACCATGGCCACCCCGTATCTGACCGGCTACTCCATCAAGGTGGTGGACGACTCCGGCGAGTACGTGGCCAGCCGCTTCCACGTGGCCGGCGCCGAGACGGGCGACAACTCCGACCTCACCTCCTTCGAGTCGTCGCTGACCGACAACGTGAACGACGACGACAAGGCCAACGAGGTGTACGCCGTGGTGGCCGAGAAGGTGGATGCCGACGCCGATCTGGACGGCGGCATCCTGTCGAGCGCCTACGCGGTACGCTACCTGAAGACCAACTACGACCTGGCCAACCGCATGTACTACAAGCGCGCCTTCGACGCCGGCCTGACCAAGAGCCTGCCGGTGCTCATCGACGGCGACGTGTGGAACGACGTGGATTCCGACGGCAAGATGGGCGAGGCCGAAGAGGGCATCGAGGGCGCGGTCATCCGTCTGGTGCGCTACTGGTACGACGATTCGGGCATGGGCTACTGGGAGCCGAAGCCCGGCGACACCTCCGGCGACGGCAGCTTCGAGACCTCGGGCCTCGATAAGGAGACCTACGACAAGATCGTGGCCATGGCCGATCCGTTCAAGGTGCCCGACAACGCCCCGGATATGACCGATGCCGAGGTGAAGGCGGCTGCCGACGAGATGATCGCCTGGATTCGCCAGCTGCTCGACGACGTGAAGGCCCTGCCCGAGGGCGACGAGCAGACGACGGCGGTGCGCCTGGCCCTGACCAAGCTGAACGTGCTGTACCAGAACCACAAGACCTTCGTCACCAGCTACGCCGAGTCGACGGGCACCGGCGACGATGCCGCCGACGAGCTCGTGATCTTCACGGCCTACAGCGATGTCCAGCGCGACCTGTCGCTCATGCTGGATGCCGAGACGCCGGAAGAGGAGAAGGGCGTGTGGAGGCGCGACTACACCTTCACCCAGAAGGATCTCTACGATCTGATGGGCAAGCACGACCTGTCCAAGGACGGGCTGGGCGAGCACACCTACCTGCCCCTGTCGCCCACCGATGCTCTGGCTGTGGCCGATGAGGACGAGAAGTACTTCGACCAGAACGGCTACGAGTACATCCCCGGCGCCGGCTTCGCCACCACCGATGCCGACGGCCACTGGGAGTTCATGGCCTACGGTACCGGCGTGCATCAGGCCACGTCCGATTCGGCGGCCTTCAAGGTGCTGTTCGCCTACCGTGCCGAGGTGGTGAGCTATCCGGAGCCCGAGGCCTACGCGCCGACGCTCCAGCATGTGGAGGATACCATCGACGACACCGTCAACTCCGACTTCGACGATGAGACCGACGCCCTGCGTCCCAACATCGCCGACGCGGCCGGCCACAAGGGCGACTACACCCTGCCGTCCTACCTGGAGGAGGCCGGGCGCAAGGCCGGCGACCTTCTGGTGCTGACCACGCTCGCCGATGAGACCGAGTCCGACTCCTCGAAGACCGTGGGCGCCTACGCCACCTTCGATTCGCAGGTCAACCGCGATCCGGAGGCCTGCACCCACGAGGACGGCGATGGCGACGGCTTCTGCGATGCGTGCGAGGAGTGCATGCACGTGAAGACGGACGGCTTCTGCACCGATCCTGACTGCGACCATACGTCCGACTGCTGCGCGAAGGCCGTGGATCCCGACTGCGAGCACATCGACGATGTCGACAAGCTGGGCAACGCCGGTGCCGACGGGTTCTGCGACAAGTGCGGCGGCTGCATGGCCCACGGCGTAGACGACGACGGCGACGGCATCTGCGATACCTGCGCGATGTGCCTGCACAAGAAGGAGAACGGCTACTGCGTGGAGCCCGCGTGCACCCACGTGGGCGAGTGCAAGCGCCAGGAGGCCGCCGACGAGGAGGCCACCCAGATCTTCAAGAACGGCATGCCGGTGACCTTCGCCGTGGCCTCTCCCTCCGACTGGAGCGAATCCACGGTGTCCGAGATCCTCGCCTGGCTGGAGACGGCCACGGCCGAGGACCTGGAGTCCATGAGCGAGACCTACCACGACGCCATCTTCGGCAAGCAGGTGACCGACGCCGCCGGCCGGCCGCTGTACAACAAGGTGGTGGGCGAGGATGCCAACGGCGTGCCCGTCACCCAGGAGACCACCGATCCGGGCACCGAGGAGAACCCGAACGCGCCGATCTACGACGGTTCGGGCGTCCCCGAGCTCTACGACGCCTACCAGAACCGCGTAGCGGAGCTGGAGGGCGACAACATGTGGTCCGACATCAACTGGTTCAGCTCGCTGCACCACAACTACGGCCTGTTCCGCATCGCCCAGGCGCACATCGCCGGCATCGTGTGGCAGGACGACAACTACGACGGCGTCCAGGATGCCGGCGAGACCGGGCGGATCGCGAACGTGCCCGTGAGCCTGAAGCGCTACTGGTACTCTGCCGACGGCTGGAAGCTGGACGAGACGTTCACCAAGACGGTGAGGTCCGCCGCCGACGGCTCGTGGATCTTCGACGATCTGGATGTGGCCGGCAAGCGCGTGGTCAACGGCAAGGAGACCACGGTGCTCTACGGCTTCGAGGTGACCGTGGACGACCTGCCGGCCGGCTACGGCGTGACCCATATGAACAAGGGCGCCCACGATGTGGACTCCGACCTGAACGAGGATACCAAGCTCCTCGATCCGGCCGATCCCCACGGCGGCCTCATCGTGCTGGCCCATCCCTCCGATCGCTCCGATCTGGTGGGCAACGGCGCGGCGTACCTGGCCGGCCCGAACGGCACCACGTGGGTCATCTCCATGGGCGTCGACTCCGACTACAACGACACGGGCCTGGTGCCCTACCGCACCGCCACCATCGCCGGTGTGGCCTTCAACGACCCGGAGGCCGATGGCCTGAAGGACGAGACGGCCCAGCCCATTGCGGGCATGACGGTGTATCTGGAGCGCCAGGTGCTCGCCAGCGCGGCCATCGGCTTCAACGGCGCCTCCTACACGCCCACGGCCCTGGCGGCTATCTCCGGCCAGAAGGTGAAGTCCGAGGGCACGTGGACCGAGGTCGCCTCGCAGGAGACCGACGTGAACGGCGCCTACCGCTTCGAGGGCCTGCCCATGGTGGACGAGTCGCTGCAGCCCTATATCTACCGGGTGCGCTCCACCATGCCCCAGGCTGGCGAGTTCGTGCCCATCAACGTGGGCCGCGACGACAACAACGACTCCGACTGGGGCGAGGCCTCCGGCCAGGTGCTCGGCACGGGCACCGTGGGCATCACCCCGGCCATGGCGGTGCTCGGCAACTTCACCGCCGTGCGCACCACGCCCAACGCCTACGGCCACAAGTTCAACTTGCTGGCGGCCTACGACTGGACGCCCGAGGTGGGCCGCTCGATGGATCTGGGCATGACCGGCGTCGATCCGAACAACCCGTTCGGGCCGCCCAGCGACAGCTGGAAGACGCTGGTGTTCGAGACGCCGTGGGGCACCAAGGTCTTCTACGTGAAGCTCCCGCAGACCGGCGACGAGCTGATGCTGTGGATGTTCGGCCTGGCCCTCGTGGGCGCCGCGGCCCTGCTTTTGGCCCTTCTGGCCCGCCGCCGGGAGGAAGAGGAGGAGGAAGCCGCCCAGGCCTAGGAGAGGCCTCCTTCCCGATAGAAGCGGGGGCGCCCTGCCAAGGAGGGCGCCCCCGCGCCTCGCCCGTTCGGCGGGACGCCCTTGCCAGGTAAGGGCGTCCCGCTTTTAGTTGGGCGGCGGCGCCCGGCTTGCCGCCGGGGGAGGGGCGCGGTGGGGCGGCGGCGCCCGGTTTGCCGCCGGGGGCGTGGGGCGGAATCGTGCATTTGCGCGAATTTCGCTTCCGACCGCGAAACGACGGGCGCAAAGGGGAGAGCTCGGCTATAATGGGGTGCTATGTTTTCTCGCGAGCACATATTGTCGGCTTTTTCCGCGGCGGTGCCCATCATGCTGGGCTACGTGGCCATAGGCCTGCCCTGCGGTATTCTGGGAAACACCATCGGGCTCAGCCCCTTGCAGGTGGCGCTGCTGTCCATCCTCCTGTACTCGGGCGCCGGCCAGTTCATGATTCCCAACATGTTCCTCGCCGGCTCCGGGGTGGCGGCCATCACGGCCTCGGTGTCGCTCGTGAACACGCGCCAGATGCTCTACGCCGCCTCGTTCGCGCCGCAGTGCGCCGACAGCCCTCGCTGGCTTTCTGCCCTGTTCGCCGCATCGGTGACCGACGAGTCCTACGGCGTGAACACCGCGCGCTTCGCCGAGGGCAACTGGTCGGTGGACCGGGCGCTCATGGTGAACCTGTTCTCCCAGAGCTCCTGGACGATCTCGAACATCGTGGGATGCGCCGTGGGCGCGGCGGTGGACATTCCCGTGAGCATCGCGGCCTTCGCCATGACGGCTATCTTCATCTGCCTGCTCGTCACCCAGAAGTTCACCTCGGCCAATATCGTCGCCATGGTGGTGGCCATGGCCGGCGTGTACCTGTGCAAGGCGTTGGGGCTGACGGGGCCCGCCATCCTCATCGGGGCTGTGGCCGGCGTGGTGTGCGCCATGGCCTTCGCCGTTGCGGCGGGGAAGGGGGGGTCGCATCCGGCCGGCTTCCCGCCCGAGGGCGTCGAGGGCGCTGCGGGCGCATCCCCATCCGAAGGCGCTGCGAACGCGGGGGTGCCCGCCGGCGCGTCCGAAGGGGGCGAGGGCCGATGAGCTGGGACGAGTTCTGGTTCGTGCTCGTCGGGTGCGTGGCGGCCATGTGGGCCTGCCGTGTCATTCCGCTGTTTTTGCTGAAGGGCCGCGAGCTGCCCCCGTGCCTCGCCCAGGCCCTCGGCTTCATCCCGCCCGCGGCCTTCGCCGCGCTTGTGGCCAACGACCTGCTGAACCCCGGCATGTTCGATGCGGGTGTGTGGCCGGCCGCCATTCCGCTTGTGGCCGCCGTGGCCGCCGCGCTCGTGGCCGTGAAGAGCCGGTCGCTTCTGTGGACCGCTGTAGCCGGGGTGGGCGTGTACGCCGCGCTCGCCTTCTTCGCGGGATAAGGGGCCAGTTGTGGAGAACGCCCGCTTCGCCGATGGCGCTGTCCGAAACGGCCGCCTCGCCGGCCGTGCCGTCCAGGATGCGCGGGGCGCTCGAGGTTCAAAGGCGGGTGCGCCATGGGCGTGATCCGCTTCCTCGGCCAGCACAAGGGGGCGGTGGCCCTCGTCGTGGTGCTGCTCGCCCTGAAGGCCGTGTGCGATCTGGCGCTGCCGGTATTTACCTCGCAGATCGTGGACGTGGGCATTGCCCAGTCGGGCGTCGAGGACGTCGAGGTGCTTGCGGGCTATCGTGCGGCAGGCGTCGATTTGCTTCCCATCCAGATGGCCTACCTTGCGCGCACGGGCCTTGCCATGCTCGCGGTGGCCGCCGCCGCCATGGTGCTCGACGTGGCGGTGAGCTTCGTGGCCTCGCGCACCGGCGCTGCCATCGGACGCGATCTGCGCAGTCGGCTGTTCGGCCGCATCGTGGCCTTCTCCGATGCCGAGATCAACCGGTTCTCGGCCGCCTCGCTTATCACCCGCGGCACCAACGACGTGGTGCTCATCCAGAACGTGTGCACTATGATGCTGCGCATGGTGCTCTACGCGCCTATTCTCGCCATCGGCGGCGTGGTCATGGTGATGGCCACCAACCCGCAGCTGGGCTGGATCGTCGTGGTGGCGGTGGCAGCCGTGTTCGCGGTCATCGCCGTGCTCTTCCGCCTCACGCTGCCTCGCTTCAAGATCATGCAGAAGCTCATCGACCGCGTGAACCTGGTGGCCCGCGAGATGCTCACCGGCCTTTCCGTGGTGCGCGCCTTCAACCGCGACGGTTACGAGGAGGCCCGCTTCGACGATGCCTCGCGCCGTCTCATGCGCACCCAGCTGTTCACCAACCGCGCCATGGCCTTCATGATGCCCTCCATGATGCTGGTGATGAACCTCACCTCGGTGGCCATCGTGTGGTTCGGCGCCGGCGCCGTCGGGGGCGGCACGCTGCAGACCGGCGACCTCATCGCGTTCATCACCTACGCCATGGTCATCATCATGGGGTGCCTTATGATGGGGATGATCTCCATCATGCTGCCCCGCGCCGACGTGGCCGCCCAGCGCATCCGCGAGGTGCTCGCCTGCGAGATCGCCGTGCGCGATCCGAAGGATGCGGCTGCGGAAGGGACGGCTGCGGAAGGGGCTGCAAACTCCGACAGGCAGGCGCCGGGGTGCGGGGTGCCCTCGCGCGCAGATTCCGCAGCGAACGGAACAGCCCAGTGGGCTGTTCCGCCGAGCGAGGACTTGCCTGAGCACGTGGGTGCCCCGCACCCCGGCGCCGGAGGGACGGGCGGCGCCCGCATCGAGTTTCGGCACGTGTCGTTTCGCTACGAGGACGACACGGCCGACGTGCTGCACGACGTGTCGTTTACCGCCGAGCCGGGCCAGGTGGTGGCCATTGTGGGCTCCACCGGGTCGGGCAAGTCCACGGTCGTGAAGCTCGTCGAGCGCTTCTACGACGTGTGCGAGGGCGCCGTGCTGGTAGACGGGGTGGACGTGCGCGCCTGGCACCAGGCCGATTTGCGTGCGAACTTCGGCTACGTGCCCCAGAAGGCCTTCCTCTTCTCGGGCACCGTGAGAAGCAACATCGCCTACGGCGACGAGGCCGCCGGCGAGGAGGCCATCCGCGCGGCGCTCGCGGCCGCCGAGGCGCTTTCCTTCGTGGAAGAGCGCGACGAGGGGCTCGACGCCCCCATCTCCCAGGGCGGCGCCAACGTTTCGGGTGGCCAGCGCCAGCGTCTGGCCATGGCCCGCGCCCTCGTGCGGCGGCCGCGGGCGTACCTGTTCGACGATTCCTTCTCGGCCCTCGACTACGCCACTGACGCCCGGGTGCGCGCGGCCCTTGCCTCCTATGCGGCCGACGCTACCCAGATCATCGTGGCCCAGCGCATCTCCACGGTGCTCTTCGCCGACCGCATCGTCGTGCTCGACGAGGGCCGGGTGGCCGGGGTCGGCACCCACGGCGAGCTTATGGCGGGCTGCGCGGCCTACCGCGAGATCGCCCTGTCGCAGCTTTCCGAGGAGGAGCTCGCCGCCGGTTGCGCGAGCGCGACCGCGGCCGACGCCGGAGCGGCCGCCGCTACCGAGACGGTCGCATCTGCTGAGATGGCTGCCACTGCTGGGACCGGTTCCGACGCGACCGAAGCGGCTGCCGCTGCCGAGGGCGGGGAAGGGGGTGCGCGATGAGCGGGCATCCCTCCTTCATCCCCAAGGGTCCCGGCGGCCCGCGCCGCGGCCCGGGAGGCGCCCACGGCCACGGGCCTGCCGGCCGCATGATGGGCGGCGAGAAGCCGCTGGCCTTCGGTCCCACCATGCGCCGCATGCTGTCCTTCATGGGGCAGTTCAAGGGCCGGCTCGCCCTCGTGCTCATCTTCGCCATCGGCTCCACGGTCTTCTCCGTGGTGGGTCCGAAGGTGCTCTCCGAGGCCACCACCGTGCTCTTCGACGGCGCCGTGGCCCAGGCGGCGGGCGCCGGTTCCATCGATTTCGACGCCATCGGGCGTATTCTGCTCGCCACGCTGGCGCTGTATCTGGCCTCGGCGGCGTGCTCGTGGGTGCAGTCGTGGGTGATGAGCTATATCTCCCAGCAGACCTGCTACCGCCTGCGCGACGCCATCGCTCGCAAGATCGAGCGCGTGCCCTTCGGGTATTTCGAGAGGAACTCCACCGGCGACACGCTCTCGCGCATCACCAACGACGTGGACACCCTCGGCCAGAGTCTGAACCAGGGCGTCACCCAGATGATCACCTCGGCGGTCACCGTGGTGGGCGTGCTCGCCATGATGCTGTCCATCAACGCCGTCATGACGCTGGTGGCCCTCGTGATGATCCCGGTGTCCATGGCGCTCGTCATGGTGGTGGTGCGCCTGTCCCAGAAGCACTTCGTGGCCCAGCAGCGCCTGCTCGGGGCGCTGAACGGTCAGGTGGAGGAGACGTGCTCGGGCCACGCGGTGGTGCGCGCCTTCGGGCGCGAGGGCGCCACGGCGGAGGCTTACGAGCGCGACAACGAGGCGCTGTACGCCGCCGGCTGGAAGGCGCAGTTCCTCTCCGGCCTCATGATGCCGGTGCTCGGCTTCGTGGGGAATCTGGGGTACGTGGCCGTGGCGGTGTCGGGGGCGTTCTTCGCCGTGACCGGGGCCATCACCGTCGGCGACATCCAGGCCTTTATCCAGTATGTGAAGAACTTCACCCAGCCCATCACCCAGCTGGCCCAGGTTTCCAACGTGCTCCAGTCGCTGGCCGCGGCAGCCGAGCGCATCTTCGCCTTCCTCGATCTGCCCGAGATGGACGAGGCACCCGGGGCCGAAGCAGCCGCGGCAGCCGAGCGCGCGGCCAGCGCGCAGGGAGCGGTTGCGGAAGCGGGGGAGGCCGCCACTCCCGAGACTGGCGGCACGAAGGCCCCCGGCGCCGGCGGGACGCACGCAGCCGCGAAGGCCCCCGCGGGCGGCGGGGCGCACGCTGCCGCGAAGGCCCCCGAGGCCGGCGATGTCGTCTTCGATCACGTGCGCTTCGACTACACCCCCGATGCGCCGGTCATCCGCGATTTCTCGGCCCGGGCCGCCGCCGGGCGCACCGTGGCCATCGTCGGTCCCACGGGAGCGGGCAAGACCACCCTCGTGAAGCTTCTCATGCGCTTCTACGACGTGGACGCCGGCGCTATCCGCATCGGCGGCACCGACATCCGCGATATGTCGCGTGCTGCGGTGCGCGAGCAGTTCGCCATGGTGCTGCAGGACACGTGGTTGTTCGCGGGCACCATCCGCGACAACATCCGCTACGGGCGCCTTGACGCTACCGACGCCGAGGTTCGGGCCGCCGCCCGCGAGGCCTGCGCCGACCATTTCATCGCCACGCTGCCCGGCGGCTATGATTTCGCGATCAACGAGGACGGCACGAACATCTCGGCCGGTCAGCGCCAGCTCATCACCATCGCCCGCGCCCTTCTGGCCGACCGGCCCATGCTCATTTTGGACGAGGCCACCTCCTCGGTGGACACGCGCACCGAGCTGCGCATCCAGCAGGCCATGGACCGCCTCATGGAGGGCCGCACCTCCTTCGTCATCGCGCATCGGCTGTCCACCATCCGCCGCGCCGACCTCATCCTGGTGCTGCGCGACGGCGATATCGTGGAGCAGGGAACCCACGACGAGCTCATCGCCGCCAGCGGTTTCTACGCCGAGCTGCACGCCTCCCAGTTCGCCGCCTGCAACGACCGGTTCGGCGAGTAGGGGGCGGCTCGATTCCGAGGCGGCCGCGCTCGGGTGCGGCGGGCGTGCCACTCCCGTTTCTTGCGAAGGCATCAGGTTGGTAAAGGTTCTCTGTTGTTGGGCATCCCGCGGCGGCGTCGGCGCCGGCGATGGGCTATGATGGGGTCTCATGTATTCTCGTCGGCGGCACAGGGCGGGCCGATCGCCCGTTGTTGGCGCCGACAGACCGAAGGATCGCCGAGTGATCATGCCCATAGCGTCGAAACCCTCCGTGCTCGTGCCCGATGGGGAATGCGGCTGCGGCCCGTTCGCCCATCTGCCTGAGGGCGTGTGCCGTGTCGCTCCTGCGGCTCTCGGCGCCGAGCGGCTCATTCCGCCCGAGCCCGCGCGCAACGAGGCGGGGAAGGTGCAGGTGGCGGCCTTCGATTTCGACGGTACCTGCATCCGCGGCAACTCCCCGGTGCTGCTCGTGCGCCATCTGGCCCGGCGCCGCATGCTGAAGCCGTCGGTGGTGGCGCGCATTCTGGGCTGGGCGGCCTGCTACAAGGCACGCCTTCCCCAGAACGAGAGCTGGGTGCGCGGGCTGGTATTCCGCGCTTTCGCGGGCCGTTCGGTCGGCGAGACGAACGAGTTCCTGCGCGATTTCTACGATCGCTTCATCGACGAGCGCTTCCGTCCCGACGCCGAGGCGGCCATGCGCGCCCACGAGGAAGCGGGCCATGCGGTGGTGTGCGTGTCGGCCACCTTCGAGCCCATCGTGGCCGCCGCTATGGAGCGCCGCCCCATTCAGTACGCCATCGCCACGCGCATGAAGGCGGACTTCCAGGGCAACTACACCGACAGGGTGGAGGGGCTGCCCATCGAGGGCCCCGAGAAGGTGGAGGCGCTCACCCGGTTCTGCGACGAGCGGTTCGGTGCGGGAGCGTGGGAACTGGCCTGGGCCTACGGCGATCATCACTCTGACCGCGCCCTCTTGGCCGCCGCCGCCCACCCGTGCGCGGTCACACCCGACCGTCCGCTTGCCCGCACGGCCAACGCCGAGGGCTACGATATTCTGGAATGGTAATTTCCATCTGTACAAGCGCACTTTTGTTCGATAAAATGGCATCGACACACGAAACGGGCCCGGGGCCCGCAGCTTATGAGAGGTAGCGCCATGTTTGAGAGAAACGACGCCGGCAAGCCTGCCCGCGATGACAACCCATCCGGTCTGACCAACGATTACCTGGCCCGCGCCACGGCCGCCTGCGAGGCGGGTGACGCGAAGCTCGGGCTGCACCTGTACCTGGCGGCGTTCGAGCAGGCCGTCGAAGCGAGCGAGGTGCCCTCGGAAGACGCCATCATGGGGCTCAAGCAGGCCTGGCGGGTGGCATGCTCCATTAAGGAGCGCTCCCTGGCCGAGTATATCTTCGAGCGGCTGGAGCCCTACCTGTCCCGCGACGAGGTGGAGGCCTGCACGGCCCAGCTGCAGGGGCTCGCGTTCGACCGCCTGGCCGAGTTCGGCTTCTCCCGCGACGACTTGGAGGAGATGTCCGAGGCTCTCAGCCAGGGAGCGATGGACATGCTCATGGCACCGCCCCTGGTGGTGAACGCGCCGCAGCCGGCCGCCTCCGCCGCGTCCCTGGAGGCTCCGGCAGCTTCCGGTCCGTCGCCGGAGCCGGATGCCGGCCCTGCGCCCCAGCCGGTCGATATCTTCACCTACGACACCGCGCCGGGCTACGGCACGGTTATCGAGCGTATGCGCTCCCTCGGCATCGGCATGGCGGGCGATCCCGATTTCGAGTCGTTCGTGTCCATGCTGAACACCCGCCACGGCTTCGACGCCATGCCGATGGCCGACTGCCTGCTGTTCTGCTCCGATGCCCGCGAGGATGCGAGCCGCTTCATGATGGCCACCGTGGGCGAGCTGGGGCTGCCGGCTGTGCGCATGCGCATGGAGGAGAGCTTCCAAGGCGTGCCCATGCTGTCGGTGAGCGCTCAGGCCTCCGACTCGGAGCACCTGGCGGCGCTGCGCCGCGGCTTCGAGGGCGGAGGGGTGCTCGTGCTGGAGGATATCGATCTGTGGGGCGCTCCCATGATCGATGCCGCCGACGATATGGCGGGTTTCTTCATGGCCGCCCTGTCTCGGGGCGCGCGCGAGGCCGTGGGCCTTATCCGCCAGGCTGTGGAGAACCCCGATGTGTACGTACTCGCCTCGGCGTCGGCCCTCGATGCCGTCGACCCGTTCTTCGGCGAGCTGCTCTATCCCATGACCTGCATCGACATCGACTATCCCACGGCCGCCGAGCGCGACGACATCTGGATGGACCTGGCCCGCGCCCACCCGTCGCTGCGCGCGCTCAACCGCGAGGAGCTGGTGCGCCTGTCGGCCAACATGCCGCGCTACGATTTGTACATGGCCGTGCGCGAGGCGCTCGAAGAGGCCTATAAGCAGGGCTTGGTTGAGCGGCGCTACCAGCCGGTCACGCGCGAGAACCTCTTCGACAAGTTGGCCGCCTACCAGCCGCTCGACTCGGCCGAGTACGCTGCGCTGGAAAACGCCGTCATCTCCGATTTCGCCGCCGGCCTGGACGATCTGGAGAGCCTCCTGTAGCGATTGCGGCAGGAGAGCGTAGTATGGGAAAGAGAATCGAGCCGGCCTGGCCGCGAGGAGCTGCGCCTTTGGACGAGTTTACGACGCGCATGCTCGAGGTGGGCGACGGGCTTTACCGCGAGCTGCCTTGGCGCCATGTGGACGACCCCTATGCGGTGCTCGTTTCCGAGATCATGCTGCAGCAGACCCAGGTGGCGCGCGTCGGGCGTTTCTGGGAACGGTTCCTCGCGGCTTTTCCCACCTTAGATGCGCTTGCGGCGGCGGCCGTTCCCGATGTGCTGGAGCTCTGGCAGGGGCTCGGCTATAACCGGCGCGCCCTGGCGCTGAAGCGCACGGCCGACGAATGCGCGGTTGCGGGGGAAGGGCGTCTGCCCGACAGCTACGAGGGGCTGCTCGCCCTTCCGGGCATCGGCCCGGCCACGGCGGCCGGGGTCATGGCGTTTGCCTACCAGAAGCCGGCCGTGTATGTCGAGACCAATGTTCGGGCCGTCTTCCTGCACGAGCTGTTTCCCGGGCGGGAGGGCGTGCCCGATCGCGAACTCGAGCCCGCAGTGGCCGCCGCGGCCTTCCACCCGTCGGCTGCCGCCGACCCGCGCCGGTGGTACTACGGGCTGCTCGACTACGGTGCGCATCTGAAGGCTACGGGCGTGAATCCCACCCGGCGCAGCGCTTCCTACAGCCGCCAGTCCGCCTTCGAGGGATCGCGCCGTCAGAAGCGCGCTTGGATCGTGCGTCGCGTGCTGGCCGCCCCCGAGGGGGTGGAGGCCGCCGTGGTGGCCCGCGAGCTGTCCGCCGCCGAGGTCGCGGCGGGGCGGGAGGCGGTGGAGGCCGATCTGTTCGAGTCCATTGCGGGAGACCTTGTCGGCGAGGGCTTCTTTCGCCGCAAGGGCGCTCTGCTCGTTCCCTAGCTGTGCTACACTAGGCGGTATCCGCAGGGGAGTAGCCGGCGTCTTACGGGGCGTGGCCGCGTCAACAGACTGCCCGCAAGGGCTGGCGCGATCTTCAATGGCAAGACGTGCGGTGCAGCTTTCGCGCCGCACCGTTTTAGCGTCGGCGCGAAGCCGGCGCTTTTTTACGGTCGAAGGGAGTTGTTGTGGGCGTCATCGAGCTGTTCCTCATCGGCGCGGGGCTTTCCATGGACGCGTTCGCCGTGGCTGTGTGCAAGGGCTTGGGCATGCGCCGCGTGAATTGGCGCCATGTCCTCGTCATCGCGCTGTTCTTCGGCGGCTTCCAGGCGCTCATGCCGCTGATCGGATGGACGGTCGGCAGCTTGTTCGCCTCCTCTATCGCCGCAGTGGACCATTGGATTGCCTTCGGGCTGCTTGCCTTTATCGGCGGCAAGATGCTGTGGGATGCCTTCCACGAGGATGCCGGGGGAGACGTGTGCGCTTGCGGCCGCAACTGCGCGAGTTGTCCCAAGTACCGCACATCGGCCTGCGAGCGCCCCGATGCGTCTGTCCCTCAGGCGCGGGAGGCCCTCGACTATCGCGAGCTTGCCATGCTCGCCGTGGCCACGAGTATCGACGCCCTGGCGGTCGGTGTCACCTTTGCCTTCTTGGGGGTGAACATCTGGCTTGCCGTGGCGGTCATCGGCGTCACCACCTTTGCGCTGTCGTTCGTCGGCGTGGCTGTCGGCAACCATTTCGGCGCCCGCTTCGAGAGGCCCGCCACCATTGCCGGAGGCGTCGTCCTCATCTTCCTGGGCGTGAAGATCCTCATCGAGCACCTCTGCGGCTAGTCAGAGCCTTTTCGGCGCCCTCCGTCCGACGGCCACCGGGGGGCTTCTCCGCCTCCGGCGGTTTGCCTCCGCCCCCGGCGACTTGCCTCCGCCCCCGGCGACTTGCCTCCGCCCCCGGCGACTTGCCTCCGCCTCGCCGCCATGTCCGCATCGCTGCCGCCATCCCAGCTACTTCCTGCCCCTTCGCACTGCCGCCAGGACCAACCAACCCCTTTCTCTTTCAGCCCCCTCGGCCCCCTCGGCCCCGTTAACTCCCTCGGCCCCCTCGGCCCCCTCGGCCCCCTCGACCCCCTCGGCCCCCTCAGCCCCTTCGAGCTTCCTCGCTCTTTCCGTTCAACGAGCTATACAAATCAGTAAAAAATGTGCATCGTTGTGCAAAAAGCCTTGATTTGCATAGATTAGCTGCGCATTTTCGATCGATATGCATAGATTTGCTTAGGAGCGGGATTCAAATCTATGCATATCTCGCAAAAGGATGCAGTTTGTCCGAAACGCTGCGAGGGGAGGATGGGAGGGGTTCTGCGAGGAAACGGCGATAGGGCGGCGATTCCGCCAAGACGCGACGAAGGGGCAACGGCCTCAGGGTACGGTGCAGGAGGCCCCCCGGGGGCTGCGAGCGTTTGTCGGACCGCGAGGCAGCAGGCAGCCTCGAAAGCACGGGGTTGCAGACAGCTGCGAGAGCGCGGAGCTGCGGGCGGCCGCGAGGGAGCGGAAGAACGCGGGCGGTTGCAGGAGCTTGAGGTTGCGGATGGGTACGGGCATGGAGGATCGCAGACGGCTGCGAGAGCATAGCGCCACGGGCGGCCACGAAAGCGCGGGGCCGCGGGCGGCCGCGAAAGCGCGGAGCCGCAGACGGCCGCGAAAGCGCGGAGCCGCCCGCCGCCGCGGGGTGCGGGGATTACGGGCGGCAATGGGGTGTCCTATAATGTCAGCGGAAGGAGCGGGGAAGCAGGGTTGGGAGTGGCTACGGCGGGCGAGATATGCCGGGGATCTGGCTAGCATGCTGTCTGCACGGCGGCTGCCCGGGCCTTCTGCGCACAACGTCGCAAGGAAGCGATGAGACGCTATCCGCTCAGGCGGTCGCCGCAGGTTTCCAGATTGCCCCTATTTTGCCTTAGCGCCAGTAATGGCTGTTCGGCGAGGGGCTTAGCAGCAGCTGTCGTAGCTCGGCGCGCTGTTGCAACCATTTCTCCGTGCGGATTGTCGCGCGAAGTCCTAAGCGAAGTCGTATCTGATCGGCCATCTTGTCGAACAGGCTGACGTTTCGCAGAATAGCTCTTGTAGCCACAATGACATCGAACCCGAGAATCTCCAAGTCGTTTCGGCGCTTTGCGTCTCGGGCGGCCTGCTGGGACAAGCGATGGTGCTCGTCGCTGTCATATTCCAGGATCAGTCGCGCTTTGGGCCAGAGGAGGTCGGGGTGAAATTCGCTTTGCGATACGCGCGCCCGCCGAGAGGACGACGGAGTGATCGTTCCGTTCGCAACGGGGTGGGGAAATCCGAAGCCGCCCATCCTTCGTGGTAGGCATAGCATCAAATACAGAGCGGTCTCGGCGGGAGAGCCGAGCCGTTCGATTGCGTGGCCCAGCGCCCGTCGAGCGTTCCTGCTGCCGGCGATGCTGCTGTGGCGCTCGAGAAATCCTCGCATCTCCGAAAGGGTTGCGATGGGGACGGCATCGAGGATAGAGCCGGTACGCGATGGCGCAAATCGATACAGGCCGGTCAGGGAACAGGCGAGCTCCGCAAGTTGAGCGAGGGGGAGCTCGGCGCCCAGCTGTGCTAGGCAAAACGCCGGCGACGAGGTGCCCGGTAGCCCTTGCACGGTCTCGGATGCCGCTGGAATCGGGTTGCGGTTCCGCTGTCTCGGCTTGTCTGTCGGAGCGCGCAGATTCCAAAGGGCACCTGGAACGGCGGCGTGCTTGCAAATGAGAAAGGAGGCGCCGCGCAAATTTCGGCGATAGCTTGCATCGGGCAACACGAAGGTTGCGGGCTGCGTGAGAAACGGGAGGCTCCTCTGAGCGTCGGCTACAGCTTTGCTGCTGGGGACATCGTAATCGAACGGTTCGGTTCGCGGGAGCGCCAAAAGCCCATGAGCTGGCTGCGCTGCCGCGGCGAGCGATTCCAGTGCGGAGTATTTTGCGAGACACAACGTCATGGCGATGAAAGTAACATGGCGCAGGATGAAATGGAAGGAAAATTTTTCAAGAATTACCTGTTCATGTAGGCATTATGAAACGTGGGAAGCAAGTGGGAATCTGGGGTGGTTCCCGTGCGAAAAAGGGGTGGTTTAGGCGCGCCTTGCGACTGGATGCGGGGAGATGCGGGCTGCCACTGCGTCCGTCTGCTCTGCATCACTTGTCGTGTGGGCTCGACACCCCGGCACTTTCGGGCCCGGCGCTGCGGCGGCAACGGCGGCCCCCGCTTTCGGTCCGGGGCATTGCCCCGTGCGATGCGCGTTGCTGGCTCCCTGACAACTGGGCCTCTATGAGCTTGTTGGCTGTTCTGCTGAAATTTGCACGATATGCATAGGTTAGGTGTTTGAAAACGATCGATATGCATAGTTTCTCGCGTTCACAAGGGGTGAGATCTATACATATCAGGTAAAAGATGCATTGATGCTCGAAATGCGTCGATATGTACAAGGTGTTGCTGCATGGTGTTGCTGCATGGTGTTGCTGCATGGGTGGCGGCTGCGGAGGTAAGCCGCCTCGGCCTCTGGGAGGCTGCTTCTAAACATGTTGCCCTCCCTGTTGCCGTCGGCTTGGGGCGTTCGTCGGCTCGCTTCCTCCGCCCGGGGCGTCTGCTCCATCCGTCCCGGACGGCGCTGGCGTCTGCTGTCAAAACGTTTATCATGATCGACGACAGATTCGGCGCGACAGATTGGCATCCCATGAGCTACGACAACTCCATCGCCTTCCTCGGCCCGGCCGGCACCTATTCCAACGAGGCCGCCCTGCGCTTCGCGGCGCGGCTCGGCATCGAGGAGCCCCGGTTGGTGGAGTGCACCTCCTTCGACGAGGTGTTCGACTGCGTGGATGACGGCGTTACCCGCTTCGGCGTGGTGGGCAAGGAGAACTCGCTCGAGGGGCCGGTCACGGCTACCTTGGACAACTTCGCCTTCCGCACCGATGCCGTCATTTTGGCCGAGGAGGTCATCAACGTGAGCCACTGTTTGGTGGCGCACCCCGACGCCGAGCTGGACACCATTGTGCGCGTGGCATCGCATCCCCAGGGCATCGCCCAGTGCCGGCGCTTCCTGGCCACCGAGCTGCCCGGACGCACCACGCTGGCCGTGTCCTCCACGGCGGAAAGCGCGCGTTTGGCTGCGGCCGATCCCACCTGCGCCGGCATCTCCAACGCGCTGGCCGCCGAGCTGCACGGCGCGAAGGTGCTGTGTCGGAACATCCAGGACAATCCCGAGAACCAAACGGCGTTCGCCCTCGTGGGACGCCTGTCCGACGCCGAGCTCATCTCCGGCGACCGCCACAAGACCTCGCTTGCGCTGTTTTTGCGGGCCGACAAGCCCGGTGCGCTCCAGATGATCCTGTCGGAGTTCACCTATGCCGACATCAACCTCACCATGCTGCAGTCGCGTCCGACCAAAAAGCAGCTCGGCGACTACATGTTCTTCGTGGAGCTGGACGGCTCCATCCACGATTTCGACGTGCAGACGGCCCTCGACTGCCTGCGCCTGAAGCTGCGCGAGGTGAAGGTGCTCGGCAGCTATCCGGTGGAGTAGGGAAGCGGGTCGCCCCGCTTGTTCACCGTCGGCACCTTGGCCTCGTCGCTGCACAAATAGCCGAATCCCGTTATCAGAAGCGGTCGGAAAAATCTGCGAGCGGCACGGGCTTTTGCCTTCTTTGTTACCCGCGTGATGCTGCGTAACATTTTCAGGCCGTTGGTAGATTGTTTTCGCATCTATCCATATTCCATGGAGCAAATGTGATGCCAATAAGGATACTCTACCACTGCATGTAAGCGAGACGAGAACACCTATAAGGAGGTGTACGCATGGAAAATCAGGCAACGATGTCAGAGTTCGACAGCATCCTTGCCTCGCGTGGCGTGTCCCGCCGCAGCTTCATGAAGCTGTGCGCCGGCATCGCCGCCGCAGCCGGTTTGTCCCAGCTCGCGGTCCCGCGCGTGGCAAGTGCGCTCGAGGAGTCTGTTATCGGCGCAACGTCCGGTGACCTGTATCCGGTCATCTGGATCGAGGGCGCGTCCTGCACGGGCTGCACGGAGTCCTTCGCCCAGGTGGAGACTCCGGATGTGGCTTCCGTGGTGCTCGACTTGATCTCCCTGAACTACTCGGAGACCCTGTCGGCCGCTGCGGGCCATTCCGTGGAGGAGGCCAAGGCCCAGACCATCGCGGCAGGCAACTACATCCTCATCTACGAGGGTGCCGTGCTGGAGGCCTTCGACGGCAACGCCCTGCGCGTGGCCGGCGAGACGGGCATCACCGCGCTGGTGGAGGCCGCCGAGAGCGCCAATGCCGTCGTGGCTGTGGGCTCCTGCGCCGTCAACGGCGGCTGGATGGCCGCGGCCCCCAACCCGGCCCAGGCCCTGGGTGTCCAGCAGTACCTGGAGAAGGTCGGCGTGGCAACTCCGGTCGTGAACGTGCCCGGCTGCCCGGTGAACCCCGAGTGGGTCATGTCGGTGCTCGTGGACGTCGTGGTCATGAAGGACATGGATCTGCTGCTCAATCGCCTGAACGATTTCAACATGCCGGGCGACTTGTTCAACCAGACCATCCATGACAATTGCGAGCGTCGCGGCCACTTCGAGAACGGCGAGTTCGTCTACGAGTTCGGTTCCGAAGAGGAAGCGCTCGGCTATTGCCTGTATCCCGTGGGCTGCAAGGGCCCGCAGACCCGCGCCCTGTGCGGTGTCACCCTGTGGAACAACCGCCGCAGCTGGTGCGTCCAGGCCGGTGCCCCCTGCGTGGGCTGCTGCGAGTCCAACCCGATGAACCCCGGCGACAACTGGGTGGAAGTGAACACTCCGTTCTACAAGCGCATGCGCGATCTGCGCGTGGGCCCGCTGAACCTGCAGCCGACCACCATCGGCGTGGCCGTCACGGGTCTGGTGGCAGCCGCTCTCGTGGTGCACGGCTTCGGCATGAAGGCCTCCGGCCGCATGGACGGCGGCGCGCCCTTCGAGAAGATCCGCAAGTGGGACGCCAAGCATCCCGACCAGGAGGTCGGCACCTACGCCGACCCGGTCACCGGCGGCCCGGTTCTCGACGAGGAGCTCGTCCACAAGAACGCCGATCCCCGCAACAACGACTAGAAGGAGGTGAGCTGACTTGACACGTTCCGTTATTGATCCGATTACCCGTATCGAGGGCCATCTCCGCGTCGAGATGGAAGTGGAGAACGGCGTCGTTGCCGACGCGTGGGTTTCCGGCGGTTGCTTCCGCGGCATGGAGCTCGTCGTGCAGAACCGTACTCCCGAGGACGCCGCCCAGATCGTCGAGCGCATCTGCGGCGTGTGCCCCGTGTCCCACGCCCATGCGTCGTCCATCGCCGGCGACAAGGCCTACGGCATCACGATCTCGAACAACGCCCGCATCATCCGCAACCTGCTGGAGGGCGCGCAGTTCCTTCACAGCCACATCCTGTGGCTGTACAACCTGGCGGCTCTCGACTACGTGAACCCGCTGAACGCGCTGCAGGCCAACGTCGACAACGCCTACGCGGTGGCCCTGGAGAACGGCCTGGCGCTGCATTCCGACCTGAACCAGCTCTACGATAAGCTGGGCGCCTTCGCGGCCAACGGCCAGCTGTCCATCTTCTCGGGCAACTGGTTCGACGCCGACAATGGCGAGGCCTACAAGCTCACCCCCGAGCTGGACCTCATCCTCACCTCCCACTACCTGGAAGCCTTGAAGATGCAGGCCCGCGCCTCCGAGATGGCGGCGCTGCTCGGCGGCAAGATGCCCCACGTCATGACCTCCATCCCCGGCGGCAACATGTGGGTGCCCACCGAGTCCAAGCTGGACGACCTTCTGGCCATGGCCATCGAGGTGCGCGACTGGGTGAACGACACCGTGCTCGCCGACACCGTGGCGCTGGCGGGCCCCTACGCCGAGGCGCTGACCTTCGGCAAGGGCTGCGGCCGCTACATCGCCTGGGGCGTGTTCGAGGGCAATGGCTGGCCCTACGGCGACAACTACATCGAGCAGATGAAGAACCGCTACCTGCCCATGGGCGTGCTGGACGAGAACTTCGGCGTCACCGACGTGGAGGAGAGCAAGATCCAGGAGTACATGGGTCACTCCTGGTACAAGGGCGACGACACCTACACCTCGCCCTACTTCACCACCGATCCGGACTACACCGACTACAACGTGGACGACCGCTACACCTGGGTGAAGTGCCCCACCTACGACGGCAAGCCGATGGAGGCGGGATCCATGTCCCGTATCTTCGCGGCCTACGTGCGCGGCGTGCCCTTCATCAAGGAGAACGTCGACGCGGTGCTCGGCATCCTGGGCGCTCAGCCCGGCGACCTGTCGGCCTTCCAGTCCACGCTCGGCCGTACCGCTATCCGCCAGGTCGAGACCATGTACGTGGCCGACCTCATGGTGGAGTGGGTCAACGAGCTCATGGAGGCCATCAAGGGCGGCGACTCCGAGTACTTCCGCGCTCCCGAGCGCACCACCGGCGAGGGCTCCGGCTTCTGGGAGGCCCCGCGCGGCGCGCTCTACCACTCCGAGAAGGTCAAGGACGGCAAGATCGAGGGCTACCAGATCATCATCCCGTCCACGTGGAACCTGGCTCCCATCAACGGTGCCGGCGAGCACGGCCCGCTCGAGCAGGCGCTCATCGGCGTGCCGGTGGAGGACATCGAGATGCCGATCAACGCCCTGCGCACGGTCCACTCCTTCGATCCCTGCACCGCCTGCGCCGTGCATGTGACCGATCGCGCGACCGGCAAGTCCTTCGAGACCGTCACCAGCCCTTGGGGGGTGAAGTAAGATGGCTCATCTCGCACACTACAAAGAGGCCCATCCGCTCGTGTTCGTGGTGACTCACTGGATTAACCTGGTCGCCATGATCATGCTCATCCTGTCGGGCATCATCATCCACTTCCCGGTGCTGCCCTACCTCACGGGCATCTCCCGCGGCTGCCACCTCTTCTTCGGCTTCGTGCTGTTCATCAACTGCGTGGCCCGCGTGATCATGGCCTTCTTCGTGAAGACCTCGCCCACCGGCGGTACCCGCCAGCAGGTGACCGACTTCAAGACCTGGCTGCCCCAGAAGGACAACCGCCATCAGGCCCTGGAGTGGATCAAGTACTACCTGTTCCTGAAGAAGGACCATCCCCTGGGCGCCAAGCTCGGCGTGCCGCAGAAGATCAGCTACCTGTTGATCCCGATCCTCATCCTGCTGATGTTCTGGACCGGGCTCTGCCTGTGGGGCGTGACCATGAACGTGCCCGTGTTCGCCGCGACGACGAACCTCGTGGGCGGTCTCATGTCCATGCGCATCATCCACTACTTCGGCATGTACGTGTTCATCATCTTCATGTTCATCCATGTGTACCTGGCGAACGTGGAGGGCTTCGCGCCGACCAAGCTCATGTTCATCCACAAGGAACATGGCGGCCTGGTGTACGACCCCGACCTGCACAACATCGTTGGCGAGGACAACGACCTGCACTAAGGGTTGCTCAGAGCGAACGCTCGCCGAGGGGCGGTTCCATCCGGGACCGCCCCTTTTTCGTTGCTGGAGTCGAGGGACGCGTGTTAGTTGACTGATGGTTCCGATCCGTCAACAAGGATGGGCAAACTCGTCAGGGTTGCGCTATGATGGTTCGAATCTCTGTGCTCGGTCGATGAAAGCGGAAAGGACCCGTTTCCGTGCGGAACGTGTTGAAGATACTGAGGCGCGATCTGCTGCGCCTGCTGAAGACGCCGCCGGCGCTCGTGGTTATCGTGGCGCTTATGGTGCTGCCGTCGGTGTACACCTGGTACAACGTCATCGGCTTTTGGAACCCCTACGACAACACCGGCAACCTCACCGTCTGCGTGGTGAACCAGGATGCGGGCGGCTCCTCCGAGCTGACCGGCGAGCTGAACGTCGGCGACCGCATCGTGGACCAGCTCCATGAGAACACCCAGCTGAAATGGGAGTTCACCGACTACGACAGCGCCATGGAGCAGGTGCATACGGGCGCTGCCTACGCGGCGTTCGTGATTCCCGAGAACTTCACCGCCGATCTGCTCACCTTGACCACCGGCGACTTCACCCAGCCGAAGCTGCAGTACTATGTGAACGAGAAGGCCGGCCCCGTCTCGCCGAAGATCACCGACACGGGCGCCTCCACGCTGGACGAGACCATCAACTCCACCTTCGTGTCCACCGTAAGCGATGTGGCGGTGAAGGCCATCGACGAGGCCCTCGGCGATTCGAAGGAGGCGCTGACCGACACGCGCTCCGCCGCCGCCGAGAAGATCGCCGGGGCGCTTTCCACCCTCGGAGAGGTGCGCTCGTCGCTTGGAAAGCTCGACGAGGGGACGGATGTGGCCGCCGCCAAGTCGCGCGAGGCGCGCGAGTCGCTGGCCAAGGCCAGAAGCGGCGTGGACGCGGCCCAGAAGGGCCTGACCGAGGTGGCGGACCAGAGCGAGGCCATGCAGTCGTCGCTCAACCAGTTCTCGGCGCTCACCATGCCCCTGATGAACACGAGCCTGCAGGCGGTGAACGACTCGTCGGCCAAGGCCGCCCAGGCCGCCGCGGGCCTCATTCGCACGACGGGCCAGGCTCAAGGTGCCATCCAGGCGGCGCTCAGCCAGGGCCAGGCGGCGGTGAACGAGGGTGCGGCCACCGCGTCGTCGCTGCGCGCCCTGGCCGCCCAACTGCCCGAGGGCAGCGAGGTGCGCAAGGGCATCGAGGACGCCGCGGCCACCGCAGAGGAGCGGACCCAGGCTGCCCAGGCCACCTTGGACGCGCTCTCGGGCGCCAACGACCGCACCGTGGCCACGGTCAACCAGGTGGGCGACGCCGCCACGACGCTCGACGAGGCCGTCCAGGCCGCCACGGGCTCGGCGTCCGAGTGGTCCACCACCCTGTACGGCACCACTATCCCGACACTGAACGAGGCGCTCGGCACGCTGGCCTCCACGGCCACGGCGCTTGAGGGCACGCTCGATACCCAGAAGCTCCTCGTCGACCAGACCTCGCTCATCATCGACCAGCTGGACGCCACCTTGTCCACCGCCAAGGAGACCGTGGCCCAGACTGATGACCTGTTCGCCGGCCTGGAGGAGGAGCTCGGCCGCGTTCACGACGACGTGCTCGTGTTCGGCCAGTCCGGCGTGCTCGGCAAGCTGCTGAACAGCTCGCTCGACGCCGACAAGATCGCCTCGTTCATGGCCTCGCCCACCGAGGTGGTCACCGAGCAGCTCTACTCCCTGAATGCCTACGGCAGCGCCATGGCGCCGCTGTTCATGAACCTCACCTTCTGGATCGGCGCCTTCATGCTCGTGGTCATCCTGCGCCAGGAGGTGGACGACGAGGGCATCCCGAACCTCACCTTGGGGCAGCGCTACTGGGGGCGCTTTCTGTTCCTCGCGGTGCTGGCCGTGGCCCAGGCGCTCATCTGCTGCGCCGGCGTTCTGGCCGTCGGCGTGCAGACGGCGAGCGCGCCGGCCCTCTTCATCGCCGCGGCTTGCGCGTCGCTGGCCTACCTCAGCATCATCTTCTCGCTGTCGGTGGTCTTGCAGCACATCGGCAAGGGCATCTGCATCGTGCTCGTGTTCGCCCAGATTCCCGGGGCCACGGGCCTGTACCCCATCGAGATGACCTCCGGCTTCTTCCAGGCCATCTACCCGCTGTTCCCCTTCACCTACGGCATCGGCGCCATGCGCGAGGCCATCTGCGGCTTCTACGGCACCCAGTACGAGACGGCCCTTGCCACCCTCGGGCTGTTCTTCGTCATCGGCATGGCCTTCGGGCTGCTCGTGCGGCCGCTCATGGCGAACGTGAACCGCATGGTGGCGCGCCAGGTGCGCGAGGGCGGCCTGTTCAACGGCGAGAACGTGGAGGTACCCATGCGGCCCTACCGCCTCTCGCAGATCATGCGGGTGCTGTCGGACAAGAGCTCCTATGAGACCGACCTGGCCCGCCGCTACGCCCGTTTCAGCCGCTGGTACCCGCGTATCATGCGCGGCGCCATCGTGCTGGGGGTGGTGGTGCCGGTGGCGCTGGCCGTGGTGTTCGCGCTCACGCCGGCCGAGAAGGTGTGGGTCTTGACCGGCGCCCTTCTGTGGCTCATCCTCGTCTTCGTGGCGCTTGTGGTGGTGGAGAGCCTGCGCTATAGCTTCGAGCGCCAGCTGAAGCTGGGGGATATGTCGGATGCGCACCTCATGAAGCTCGCCGAGGCCACGCGCACGGTGCAGGCCGCGGTGGCGGGGGAGGGCGAGGGAGCCGGGGACGAGGCCGACCGGGCGGCTGCGAGGTACTACGACCATGGGTAATATCGCCAAGCTCTTCCGTGCCGATGTGCGACGGCTCGTCGCCAACGTCATGAGCATTATCATCACGGTGGGCCTCGTGGTCATGCCGTCCATCTTCGCCTGGTACAACATCATCGCGTGCTGGAGCGTGTTCGACAACACCGGCAATTTGAAGGTGGCCGTGGCCAACACCGACGAGGGCTACCAGAGCGATCTGGTGCCCCTGCGCGTGAACGTGGGCGACCAGGTGATCAGCGCGCTGCGGGCCAACGACCAGATCGACTGGGTGTTCACCGACGAGGAGGACGCGGTGGACGGCGCGCGCTCGGGCCGTTACTACGCCGCCGTGGTCATCCCGAAGGACTTCAGTCGCGACATGCTCACGTTCTACTCGAAGGACATGGAGCACGCCGACATCATCTACTACACCAACGAGAAGAAGAGCGCCATCGCCCCAAAGATCACCGACAAGGGAGCCGATTCGGTATCCTACCAGGTGAACTCGGTGTTCGCCGAAACGCTCTCGGAGGTGTCGCTGTCGCTGGCCGAGGCACTGTCGTCCTATGCCGAGGACAGCGACTGGGACGGCCGCATCGCGCTTCTGGCCGACCATGTGCGCGACATGGCCTCCTCGGTGGAAGAGGCCACCTCGGTGCTCGGGCTGTACGCCTCGCTCGCCCGCGCCTGCGAGAACCTGGCCGACGACTCCGCGGCGCTCACTGCCAAGGCCGTCTCGGCGGCCGACGGCACGCTCGATGCGGCCACGAAGGACGCGGGTGCGGTGCCTGCCACGGTAAGCGCGCTGAAGGATGCGCGCGCGGGGCTTACCGATGCGCTGAAGACCTCGGCGGAGGGCTTCGACAAGGTGGCCGAGAAGATGGACGCGCTGTTCGACACCGCCTCCTCCGATGTGGCCGCCACCACCTCCGACCTGCGCACCCAGGCCGACGCCCTCGCGAAGCACGGCACCCGCTACCGCGATCTGGCGAAGAGCGTGGAGGCGCTGGCCGCCGCGATGCCCGAGCTCGTGCGACCGAACGTCACGGCGCTCGTAAAGCAGATGAACTCCACGGCCGATCTGCTGGACGGCATGGCGGGCAATTTGCGCTCGGCCGCCGACAAGCTGGATGCGGGCGATGCCGATATCAGCTCCGACCGCAAGGAGGCCGACAAGCGCGCCGCGGAGGCTCAGGCCGCCATCCAGACGATCCGCAATGACTACGAGGACAACGTGAAGCCGGGCCTTGAGAAGCTCGTGGACGAGGCGGCGGACGTGGCGAGCCGCGCCGGGTCGCTTTCGGGCACGCTGCGGGACATCGGCTCGGAGCTTTCCGGATCGGCCACCTCGGCCGGCGAGGTGATGGGATCTACGGCTGGGAAGATCGACGAGGCCACCGCCAAGCTCAAGGGCGTCTCGGACGGGCTCACCTCCATGGCCGAGCAGATCGATGCCGCGCTGGCCTCGGGGGACCGCAGCGCCCTGTCCGACGTGCTGTCGGCCGACGTGTCGCTGCTGTCGCGGGCCATCGCCGCGCCGGTGGGACTCGAGCGCATCCCGGTCTTTCCCGTGGAGAACTTCGGCAGCGCCATGGCGCCCCTGTACACCACGCTCGCCCTGTTCATCGGCTCGCTGCTCATCCTCGTGGTGGTCAAGCCCACGGTGTCCCGGCGCGAGGTGCGCGACGCGAACCTGGTGGCGGCCAAGCCGCGTCAGCTGTTCTGCGGCCGATTCGGCGTGATGGCGCTCATCTCGCTGGCCCAGTCAACGCTCATGGCCGCGGGCAACATGTTCTTCCTCAAGGTGCAGGTTACCTCCCCACTCGAGTTCTTCCTGTGCTTCTGGCTGGCGGGGCTCGTGTTCACCTTCCTCATCTACGCGCTCGTGTTCTCGTTCGCCAATCTGGGGAAGGCCATCGCGGTGCTGCTGCTCATCGTGCAGGTGACCGGCTGTGGCGGCTCGTTCCCCCTGCAGCTTCTGCCCGAGTTCATCCAGCAGCTGAGCCCGTGGCTGCCGGCCACCCACGTGGTGAACGCCATGCGCGCCGCCATGATGGGCGGTTGGGGCAACGACTTCTGGGTGCAGATGGGGGATTTGGCGCTGTTCCTCATTCCCGCCGCCCTTTTGGGCCTTGTTTTGCGCAAACCGCTGGCCAAGTTCATGAACTGGTACGTGGAACAGGTAGAATCATCCAAATTGGTTGGATGATAAGGAGCGTGCCGTGGCCGGATTGACCGACGAGCAGATTGCCGAGGAAGAGAAGTTTCTGCGGGGGTTGCCCCGGGTGAACATGGGGGCGCTTCTGTTGGCGCCCGTGTGGGGGCCGGCCCACGGGATGTGGCCGGCGTTTCTGTTCTTCGTGGCGTGGCTGTTCGTGGACAACGCCATCTGGGCGGCCTCGGTGCAGCCGACGGTCATGAACGTGGTTTTGGCGACGGTCATGCTCGTGGGGCTCGTGGCGGCGACGGTGGTGTTCGCCATCGTGGCCCAGCCCTTCGCGGCGCACCGGGCCGAGGCCATGGGGGTGGATCGCGCGACCTATCTGCGCCGCCAGCGGGCGTGGGCGGTGGCCGGCGCGGTGGCGGCTGTGGCCGTGGTGGCGTTCGCCACCTGGTACAACCTGGATATGCGCCCGGCCATGGAGGCCGCCGCGAACCTGCCCGGGAGCGCCCAGTGAGCGCCGAGCGCCGGGCGGTAGCGCCCGAGGCGCCTGCCGCCGCTGCCGAGACGTCATGCGCGGCCGGGATTGCCCCCGCGCCCGAGACGGCTTGCGAGGCCGGGATCGCCCCCGCGGCCGAGGCGCCTGCCGCCGACCCCTCGCGCCGAGCGGCGGTGTTCTTCGTGGGCAACCGGCTCATGATGGACGACGGCGTGGCGCCGGCGGCCTTTGACCTCATGCTCGACACCTTCGAGATTCCCGCCAACGTGCAGCTGCTGGACGTGGGCTGCATGGCGCTCGACATGCTCGGCTACGTGGAGGCGTGCGACGTCATCCTCACAGTGGACGCCGTGGACGGCACGGGCGATGCGCCCGGCACTGTCTACCGTTTCGAGCCCGACGCCATGGCGCGCCACGCCGGGCCCGAGGCGTCGCTGCACGATCTGAAGCTCGTGGACCTCTTCGATGCGGCGTCACTCATGGGATACGCGGCCGAGGGCTACTGCTTGGGCATGCAGGTGGAAAACCCGTCGCCCTCGGAGTTCTACGTGGGCCTCACCCCGGCCTGCGAGGCGGCTCTGCCCCTGCTCGTGGAAACCGTCGCCGCCGAGCTTGACCGCCGCGGCTTTCCGCTTATCCGCAAGGGTTAGCGCGCCTTTCACCCGCCCTGTGGCGGAAGGCCCGTGCCCGGCACGAGCCTTCCAGCGGAAGCGCCCCGCTTCGCCCCGCCTTCTATGCGGCGGGCGATGGCTGGCGAATATCCACGTAGCCGGAGGCGAGGTCGGTCTTGTTGAAGAGCGCGCCGTCGCCGTTCACATCGAGCAGGAGCTGCCCCAGCTCATCTCGGGGCACGAGCCACGCGAAGCGCACCGTGAGCTTCTCGCCGGGATCGAGGCGGGCGATGGTGTTGCCCCCTTCGCTGTCGGCGGCAACGGCCCCATCTTCCACGTCCAGGTAGGCGGTGCGTTCCATGGAGATAATAGCCGTGCTCTCGGCAAAGTCGGCCCCGGGAACGGCTCGCTCGCGACGCACGACGGACCAGCCGTCGAAGCTTTCCCGCGCGCTCAAGAGCCATGCGTTTACGAGGAAGTCCTCAAGCGGCTCGTCGGATGCGTTGGCGTACTCGACGGTGGCCTGCACCAGCGCGATGGGGCAGGCTCGCCGCTCGATCACGGCGTCCACGCTGTTCACGCCGTCGCCCCATGCCCCGTATGTGACGAGGTCGGGCCCAAGGCTGCCGTCCTCCCTCGCCAGGGAGAGCCATTCAGCGGGGATGGCCTCGGGGCGCGCAAGATCGGAGAGGCTGTCGGATACGGCCACATCGGTGACGGTGGCCGTCAGCGCGCCCGAAGCCGCCCTGTCGGCGTCCTCCGCAAGTCCCGACTCCTCGCTGGAGAGCGGGAACGTGTCGCCGATTCCGTGCAGGTTGCCCATCTCCTCGAAGGTGGCGTGCATGCCCTCGTCGGGGTCGCTCTCATCGTCGGAAACGCTTTGATCGAGATAATCGCTCCAGAGCCAGAGATAGGCGCGCTCGACGGGCTCGTCGGCTACGAGAGAAATTCCCTCGGCCACCTTCAGCGCCTCGGAGCGCAGGGTCGCGTCCGTCACGATGACGACGATGCGGTTTTCGGTTTCGAAGGGGAGAATCAGGGTGAGGCCGCGGCGCTCTGCGGTGTCTTGCGTGGTAACGAGCAGGCCCTCCCGCCCGTTGACGGATACCTCCTCGCTTTCCACGACCGATGAGAGCGGGAAAGCCTCATCGGTGTCGCGGTAGAGCACGGTTACCGAGAGACTTTCAAGGAAGTCGTCGGAGTAGAATGTCCGACTGCGGCCGGGGGTGTCGAGGCTGTCGATGCTGTCGGGAAAGAGCGCGCGCTCGTCGGTGAGGCCTGCCGGCTCGTAGGCTAGGGAGAGGCGGTAGCCGTCAACGATGGGCGGCGGGGCGGGGCTGCTCGCGTCATCGTCGTTGCCGATGCCGACCATCAGCTGGTGGTTGCCGCTCCAATGCAGGTCGATGATCCCCAGCTTGTCGGCGGCGTAGGCGCTTCCACCCACCAGCAAGCTGGCCAGGGCCGCCGCCGCGGCCATGCGCGGCCACCGATGCCGGGGTCGGGTGCTGCCGCTCTCCTCTCGGCGATGGGAGCGCGGGGCGGGCTTAGTGCGGGGAAGGGCGCAGAAGGCCTCTTCCAGGGCGTCGTTGGCTCGGGCGGTCGCGCGGGCGCCGCCGATGATCGCGGCGAGGCGATGGTCGAGGGCGGTATCGTTCATGGAAGCCTCCTTGGCTCAGGCAGTCGGGCGTCGATGCGGAAGGGCGGTTGCGCCTGCGTTCGGCGCGCGGGGCCCAGCACCGGAGGCCGTCGGGGGCTGCGGAGCGTCTTTCGCGGGCTGCGGGCGCGGGGCGGCCTCCTCGGCTTCCCCCTGCGTCAGCGATGCGGCGATGCGCTTGCGGCCGCGGGAGAGGCGTTGGCGCACGGCCTCCTCGCTGATGCCGAGCACGGCGGCGATTTCCCGCACGGTGCAACCCTCGCCGTAGAACAGGGCCACGGCGGGGGCATTGGCATCGCCGGCGGCATGCACGAGGGCGAGAAACTCCTCGTTTTCGCCGCCGGCGGGCATCTCGTGTTCGGACGGATCGGCCAGAAGCGCCTCCGGGACCGCCTCCAAGGGCTCGCTTGCCCGGGTGGAGCGGGTTATGCGCCGGCATTCGTTGATGCAGATGCGCAAGAGCCAGGTTTTGAAGTACGCCGGCCGCTCCAGTTCGCCGAGATGCTCCCAGCCGGCAAGCACAGTGGCCTGCAGAGCATCGGCTATGTCGGACTCGCGCCCTCTCAGGCAGCTGGCGGCCATGCGGTACAGGGAATCGGCGAGGGGCCGCACCAGCTCCTCGAAGGCTTCGGTATCGCCGACGCGGGCGCGGCGGATCAGGCGCCGCAGACGGGCGCGGGGCACAGGTTCGGTCATCATCGGCCTCTCTGCGGGATGGCGGACAGTTGCCCTTTAGATGCGCGGAAGCCCGAAAAGGTGACGCCGTTCATAAGGTTTTCGGAAAATTAGCCCCAAAGCCCCCGGGTGGGGCACAGATCGCCCACGATGCAGTCGGCGCAGCGGGGGTTGCGGGCGCGGCAGAACTCGCGGCCGAAGTGCACCCATTGGTGGTTGATGAACAGCCACTGGGGGCGCGGGTATACTTTCAGCAGAATATCCTCTACCTTCTGCGGCGTGTCGGCCGAGGGCCCGGCCAGCTTCAGGCGGTGGGCGATGCGGTACACGTGGGTGTCTACGGCGATGCCCTGGGGGTCCTTGAACGCCTCGCACATCACGCAGTTCGCCGTCTTGCGGCCCACGCCCGGCAGCTTCTGCAGCGCGTCCACGTCGGCGGGAATCTCGCCGCCGAAGTCGGCCATGACGGTTTGCGCCAGGGCCACGAGGTTCTTCGCCTTGCTGCGGAAGAACCCGAGCGAGCGGATGATGGAGGCCACCTCGTCGGGGGAGGCGGCGGCCAGGGCGGCCGGGGTGGGGAAGGCGGCGAAGAGCGCCGGGGTGGTCTTGTTCACGGCCGCGTCGGTGCACTGGGCCGACAGCACCACGGCCACCGTCAGCTCGAAGGGAGTGGTGTAGTCCAGCGACGCCTTGCCCGGCCCGTAGTGGGCGAACATGCGCTCCTCGATAGCCGCCGCCCGCTCCTTCTTGCTCGCCAGAGATTCCCGTGCCATGATCGCTCCTTGCATCGGTGGCCGCTGCGGGGCGTCCTCGCCCGTGCGCCGGCCGGCTTTCGTTTCTGCTATTGTCGCACAGCGCAAGGTTGCTTCCGGGGATTCCTCAAGGATTGCGCGGGCGGTTGACCGCTTTGCTACCGTTGGGGGTCGGGGCGGCGGCGCGGGCGCGGCGGTGCGCTACACTGGGCACGGCGCCTTTTCGCGGCGCCCGCCGCCTGCTCGGGCGGCTTTCGTCGTTTGCCATTGCAGAAAAGAGGCCGCCGTGCTCATCGACTCGCTCGCCTTCACCTTGGAGAAATCCGGCTGCCTGGACGCGTTCTGGGGAAAGCTCGACGCCGGCACCGACGCCACCTTGGGCGTGGCCGCCTCGGCCCGGCCCTTCCTCGTGGCGGCCCGCTTCGCCCACGGGCCCCAGGCCACGCTCGTGGTGGTGGCCGGCGAGGACGCGGCGGTCACCTTCGCCCGCCAGGTGGCCTCTTATGTGGGAGAGGAGCGCGTGCTGCGCTTCCCCGAGCGGGCTGACGTGCCCTTCGCGCCCAAGAAGCCCGACGCTCGCGTGATTGCGCGGCGGATGGAGGCGGCCTGGGCGCTGCAGTCGGCGCGGCCGGTCGTGGTGGTGGCGAGCGCGCGGGCTCTTCTGCGCCTCATGGCGCCGCCCTCCGCCATGGCAGCGCGTCCCTTGGCTCTTGCCGCGGGCACCGAGCTGGACGCCATGGGTATTCCCGGCGTGGAGGAGCTCGACGATCTGCCCCGCGCCCTCGCGGCGGCCGGCTACGCCGATACCGGCGAGTTGGACGGGCCGGGCACCTTCGCCCACCGTGGCGGCACGCTGGACGTGTTTCCCGGCAACTTGGACTTCCCGGTGCGCCTCGACTTCTTCGGCGACGAGCTGGAGGAAATCCGCCGCATCGTGCCGGCGACGGGCCAGACCATCTCCTCGCTGCCGAGCGTGGAGATCTACCCGGTCTCGGAGTTTCCCACGTCCCCGCGTGCCTTGGCCGATGCCCGGCGCGCCCTGGAGAAGCCGGCGCTCACCAACCCGGCTCTGCGCGAGGTGCTCGAGAAGATGGAGGGCGGCCTCGTGTTCGAGGGTGCCGACGTGGTCCTGCCTTACCTGTACAAGAACCCGGTGACGCTGGGGGCCTACGCGGGCGCGGGCACGCTGAGCACGCTCATCGAACCGCGCTCGCTTTTCGACGATGCGGCCCACGGCGCCGACGACCTGACCGAGCGCGCCCGGGGCACGAACATCGCGCTTGCGGGCCTGTACGCGAGCCCGGCCGCCATGGACTTCGGCGGAGCCGTGCGCGCCACCTACGTGTCCATCATGCGCGTGGGCGGCGAGTTGGACGACGAGCTGCCGGTAAAGCGCGTGGACGTGGCCGGCGTGCCCGACAAGATCTTCGGGAAGCTGAAGGGGCTCACCGAGGATCGCTACACCGTGGTGTTCTCCGCGCCGAACTACCGCGCGCGGGAGACGATGCGCCACGCCTTCGTAGACCACGGCATTCCCATCCAGATTTTGAAGCCGGAGAACCTCGACGATGGTAATAGTGCGGCGGCGGTCGGGCGGGGCGTCCCGCGCGCAGATTCCGCAGACACCGACACCCCCGCTCAGGCCAAGCGCCGCTTGCGTCGGGGCGTGGTGAACATCGTGGACGTGGACATTCCCCTCGGCATGATCATTCCCAAGGCGCACCTTGCCCTCGTGAGCGCGGCCGATACCCAGGGCTCGCGTGCCGCCAGCCGCGCGGCTCGGGTGTCGGTGGACGTCACGGAGGTCACCTTCCCCTTCAAGCCGGGCGACTACGTGGTGCACGCCGCCCACGGCATCGCCTTTTTCCGCGATCTGGTGCGCCGCGAGGTGGACGGCACCGAGCGCGACTACCTGCAGCTGGAATATGCCGAGGGCGACAAGCTCTTCGTGCCCACAGAGCAGCTCGACCGCGTGACGCGCTACGTGGGGCCCGAGGGGGCGAGCCCGCGGCTCACGCGCCTGAACACGAGCGACTGGTCCCGGGCGCTTGCGAAGGCTCGCAAGGCCACCAAGAAGCTCGCCTTCGACCTCGTGGACGTGTACGCCCGCCGCGCCGCCACCCAGGGCTTCCGCTTCAGCCCCGACACCCCCTGGCAGCGCGAGATGGAGGAGGCCTTCCCCTACCAGGAGACGCGCGACCAGCTGGCAGCCATCGCCGACGTGAAGGCCGACATGGAATCGGCCCGGCCCATGGACCGGCTCATCTGCGGGGACGTGGGCTTCGGCAAGACCGAGGTGGCCCTGCGCGCCGCCTTCAAGGCCACCCAGGACGGCAAGCAGGTGATGGTGCTGTGCCCCACCACCATTCTGGCCCAGCAGCACTACACCTCCTTCAAGGACCGTTTCGAGCCCTTCGGCGTGAAGGTGGAGGTGCTCTCGCGCTTCCGCAGCGACGAGCAGCAAGCCCGGGCGCTCGAGGGCTTCGCATCGGGAGAGGTGCAGGTGCTCGTGGGCACCCACCGGCTGCTCTCGCGCGATGTGAATCCGCACGATCTGGGGCTTGTCATCATCGACGAGGAGCAGCGCTTCGGCGTGCAGCACAAAGAGCAGCTGAAGAACCTGCGCGAGTCCATCGACGTGCTCACGCTGTCGGCCACGCCCATTCCGCGCACCATGCAGATGTCGCTGTCGGGCGTGCGCGATATGTCGCTCATCCTCACGCCGCCCGACGAGCGGCGCCCGGTGGAGGTGCACGTGGGAGAGTGGGATCCCGACGTGGTGAGCGCGGCCATTCGCTACGAGCTGGCCCGGGGCGGTCAGGTGTACTATGTGAGCAACCGGGTGCGCTCCATCGACGAGGCGGTGGACCGCGTGCACGCCGCGGCCGGCGAGGCACGGGTGGGCGTGGCCCACGGGCAGATGACCAAGGAAGAGCTGGAGCGCGTGATGGAGGAGTTCGCCGCCGGCGAGCTGGACGTGCTCGTGGCCACCACCATCATCGAGAGCGGCATCGACAACCCGCATACCAACACGCTCATCATCGAGGACGCCCAGCGGCTGGGCCTCGCGCAGATGTACCAGCTGAAGGGTCGCGTGGGCCGCTCGTCGGTGCAGGCCTTCGCCTACTTCATGTTCCCCGAGAACGTGCCCCTGACCGAGGAGGCCGCCGCGCGTCTGACGGCCATCAACGAGCACCAGGATCTGGGCAGCGGCATGCGCATTGCCATGCGCGATCTGGAGATCCGCGGGGCGGGCTCCATGCTGGGAGCCGAGCAGTCGGGCAACATGTCGGCGGTGGGCTTCGACCTGTTCGCCCAGATGCTCTCCCAGGCTGTGGCCGACACGCGCGCCTCCGGCGAGGCCACGGGTGACTTGCCCCCGGCGCTGTCGGACATCACGGTGAACATCCCCGGCCACGCCTACCTGCCCGAGGAGTACATCCCCGACGCCGACGCGCGCGTGCTGTGGTACCGCAAGCTGGCCGCGGCGGCCACGGTGCAGGCCGTGGCGGCCCTGCGCGAGGAGATGCTCGCGAAGGCCCCCGAGATGCCCGAGGCGGCGCAGAACCTGTTCGCGCGGGCGCATTTGAAGGCGTTCGCCAACGAGCACGGCATCAAGCTGATCTCGGTGGTCGGGGGGCGTTTGGTGGTGGAGCCAGTGGAGGTTCCCGCCGATGCGATGAAGGCGCTGCGGCGGGCGGGCGGCCGCTACAACCCCGACAAGCGCAAGCTGGCGCTGCCTTTGCGATACTTCTCCGACGAGGAACGCGAGAACCTCCTGCCGGCCATCGCACGGTTCTTGGGCGAGTTGACGGGTGGGGATGCCGAGGAGGCTGCCGGCGCGAACGAGGGGGAGGTGCCGGCTGCAGCGGCGGGTGCCGGCGAGGCGGCAGCGGCTGGTGCCGGGCGCCCTGCCGCGGTTGGTTCCCGTGCCAGTTCCGGACGCTCTGCCGCTGCGGGAGCCGATCGCGCTGCCGCTTCGGCGCCGGCCGCCGACGTGCGACCCGCGCGTCCCACGGCTCGCAGCGAGCGGCGTGCCAACAACCTCGCCAAGGGCGAGACGGCTCGCGAGCGGCTGGCCGCCAAGCGTGCCGCCCGTGCCGCGAAGCGGCAGGGGGAGTAGGCGCGATGGGTCGGCGTTCCTCGGAATCGGCGCCCTCGGCGCACGGCCGCTTCTGGCTCGGGGCGGTCTGCGCCTTGGCCGGGGCCACGTTGTGGGGCTTCTCGGGCGCGTGCATCCAGTTCCTCGTCGAGGGCTATGCCGTAAGCTCGGCGTTCATCTCGTTTGCGCGGGCGGCCACGGCGGCGCTTCTCTTCCTCGCCCTTGTGCTCGCCACGCGCCGCGAGGCCCTGCTCTCGCTTCTGGGCAGCCGTGCGGCTCGGCGCACCCTTCTGCTGTTCGGCGTGGGGCTGTACCTGTCGCAGATCACCTACGCCATCTCCATCGAGATGACCAACGCCGGCACGGCTACGGTGCTCCAGGCCACGTGCACGGTGTTCGTCATGCTCTTCACGTGCCTGCGGACGCGCCGCCTGCCGCGTGCCGCCGACTTCGCGGGCCTCGTTGCCGCCCTGGCCGCGGCGGCGCTCATCGCCACCCAGGGCGATTGGGGCGTTATCGTGCTGCCGGCGGCCGGCCTTGCCTGGGGTATTGCCAACGCTCTGTCTGAGACGCTCTACATCATGGCGCCGCAGCGTTTGTACGGCCGGTGGGATCGGGTGACCATCATCGGCGTCGGCATGGTGGTAAGCGGCGCGGCGGCCGCCATCGTGTGGCTCGCCACCGCCGCGGCTTCGCTATCTCCCGCGTCGGGCGCGGCGCCCCTCGTGCCCGCGCTCGACGCGGTGGGCTGGCTCGCCCTCATCGGCGGCGTGGGCATGCTCGGCACCTTCGCCGCCTTCGGGCTGTTCCTCTACGGCGTGTCGCTCGTGGGCTCGGTAAAGGGCAGCCTTCTCGGCGTGGCCGAGCCGGTGGGCGCCATGGTCATCGCCGCCGTATGGCTCGGCACGCCGTTCTCGGCCGCCGACTGGGGCGGCCTTGTCCTCATGGCCGCCATGATCGCGCTCGTCTCCCTGTCCGGCTCCCGCGAAAAGCAGTAACGATCAGCGGACGCCTATTTCGCGTGCCTAGCGCGGGTGCGGGCGAGAGCCGTCGACCGACCTCTTCGGGTGGATATGCGCGCGTGCGCCCGATCCTCTCTGGGGCGTTCGGGCTGTGCTCTTCTGCTCTCAGGTGCTCGCCCTAAGCGGTAACGGCCTTTTTCGGGCGTCCCGCCGCACGGGGGCTGTTGAAATAGGCCATGACATCGGCGGCGGAGACCAATCGGGCGCTCCCGATCTTCCTCGCGCCAATGATGCCGCTTCGAATCAGGGCATGAATGCGCGCGGTGCTGACATCGAGTACATCAGCTGCCTCCTGAACGGTCATGGTCGGCACGTCGGGCAGGGAGGCGTCGCAGTCTACCACCACGGCAACAACGCGGCCCCCGTCGGGCGCGCGGTGCTCCATGCACGGCTCGGGGAGCTCCCGCCCCTCTCTCAGGGCCTGCGATATCCAGAGTGCGAGCAGGTCCTGGGCCATGAAAACCGCATCGCGCAGGCTTTCCCCCTGCGTATGGATTCCCAGATCGGGAAACTCGGCCTCCCATCCGCCGCTCCAGGGCGTCAAGATGGCCTCGTAAAGGTACTTCATGGGATCATTCCTTTCCCGAAAAGGCTAACGTAATCCGAGCTTCTCCTTCACGGCGCGCTCTACCCCGGGAGAAAGATCGCCCGCATGACGCGGAAGGGGAAACTCGTCGCCCGCGGCGTTGGCGTAGATGTCGTGTCGCGTTCCGTGTCTCACGAAGCGCCCGCCCCTCTGCTTGATAAGCCTTATCGCCTCCCTGGTCGTCATCGGCATAGCGCTTCCCCCTAGCGTTAATTATTGTATCTACTCGTAATGGTTAATTCAAGAAAATCGTTGCTAAAGACAACGATATATGGAACAACGCGATTTCGTTGTCCGCTCGTATGTTCTGCTGATTCTAATGCCCCACAACCGCCGAGTCGTATCGAGAATGGCCCGAAAACGACCGCCTGGAAGTCGCCCGGGTACCGCGTGGGAGCCGTCCCAATACCGTCTGGCTACCGCCCAGGGGCCGTCCCGATACCGTCCGGCCGCCGCTCGGGAGCCGTACCGGAAGCGGACGCCTATTTCGCGTGCCTAGCGCGGGTGCGGGCGAGGGCCACGGCGGCTCCGGAGACGATGGCGAGAAGGCCGATCGAAAGCAGTGCCTCCCAGAGCGGGTCGCCGGTCTGGGGAACGGCCCCGGCCGGCTTGATCGTCGTCTTGTGGGGCGCGGCCGTGGCCGTGGTCGTCGCACCGGACGTGGTACCGGTAGCACTTCCCGTGTCGGTGGCGGCACCGTCGCCGTGCAGGTCGAGGAAGCCCGGCGTGTTGTCGCCCTCGTGGGCGGTCGGCGTAGTTGCCGGGGCGGTGCCGTCGGCGCTCCCAGGCGTGGTCGCCGTTCCCGTATTGCCGCCGTGGTCGCCGTCTGAGTCCGCGTCGCTCCCGTCATCCGGGCTGTCGGGTGCGGAGGGCTTGTCGGGCTCGTCGTCGAGCACCGTCACCTTCGCGCCCGGCTCGGCCGTGGCGGCCGACCGGGCGGCCTTGGCGCTCTCGTAGTAGACGGTCTCGCCGTCGGCGTCCACCTTCGCCCGGGCATCGGCGCGGGCCTCTTTGACGGGCAGCACGGAGAACTTGCCGGCGCTGTCCTTCTGATCGCGTACGAGCTCGGCGTACTTGGAGGCGACGTAGGGCTCCACGTCCACATTGTATGAACCGCCCTTCAGCTTCACTGCGGCCGGCTTCGCGCTGCTGCCGGTCACCTCGAAGAGCGCGGGCGCGCTTTCGGCGGGCGTCACCGTCGCGGGCGCGCTTACCTGGCCGGTGCCCGTTACCACGAAGACGCCCCAGCTCACTGCCACGCCCGGCACCTTGGCGAAGGCCAGGTCGTGGCCGTTCAGATCCAGCGTCACCGTGCACCCGTCGGCAAGCGACAGGCTGTCGGCGTCGGCCAGATCGGCCGTAAGCGTCACGGTGCCGTCGTCGGGGGCGTTGTCGAGGGCCCGCTGGAGCACCGCGTAGCGCAGCGAGTTCGTCGAGGCGACCCATCCCGCGCTGTTGTCGTCCACTGTGAAGTCGGCGGGGGTGTTGTTGTAGGCGAAGGTATCGCGCAGCGGCGCGCTTATCTTGTCGAGGGGAGTCGTGGACACGTTGTTCACCACCGCGATGCCCTCGATCACCGAAGAGGGGAGGGAATCGAGCGGGGCGTTCTGCAGGTTGCCCACAATACCGCCGGCGAACCGCGACGAGGTCAGCGCCGGAGCCGTGCTCGTGTTGCCGGTCACCGTGCCCGCGTTGTAGAAGCAGCCCACGATGCCGCCGGCGTCGTTGCCGCCGTGAATCTCACCGCTGTTCTCGTTGTCGGTGACGGGCACGGCGCTCGAGGCGGGGTAGGCCGCCGCCGCGCCGTCGTAGCGCACCCAGCCCGCAATGCCGCCGCAGCCGTAGCCACCTGCATCTTCGCAGGTCACCGATGCGCTGTTGGTGCAGTGGTGAATGCCCCCGTAGTTCTTCTGCTCGCCCACGACGCCGCCGACCGAGTAGTGCTCGGCCTCCACGGCGCCGCTGTTGCCGCACTCCGATACGAATGCCGAGCACAGCCCCGCGATGCCGCCTGCGGCCTGGGTGCCCTTCACGGTTCCGGTGTTGGTGCAGCCCTCGATGACCATCTCGCCGGTGTCGGTGGTGTAGTAGGCGGCGCCCACGATGCCGCCCACGTTTCCCACGCCGGTCATGGCGGTCACGGCGGCGCTGTTGGCGCAGTCCGAAATGGTTCCCGAAAGCGTCATGCGGCCGACCACGCCGCCCACGCCCGCGTGCGCGCTCACCGAGCCGGACACGCTCACGCCGCTCACGGTGCCGTCGGCGATGAGCAGCCCCACGCCGCCGCCGGCAAGCTCGTTGCCCGGCACGTCGATGGCCACGCCGTCCAGAACGACGTCGCGCACCGTGCCGCCCTTCACGATGCCGAACAGGCCCACGGCAAAGTCGGCATCGGGGCTGGTGGTGATGGAAAGGCCGCTTACCTTATGGCCCGCGCCGTCGAAGGTGCCCGCAAAGGGCGTGCTGCCCGATGCGGCGCCGCTGCCCTTGCGCGTGCCTGCGCCGATGGGCGTCCATTCCACATGGGCCAGGTCGATGTCCTCGGCCAGCTTCACCGTCTTGCCGGCAAAGTCGTTGCCGTCGTTCACCGCGTCGCGGAAGCGGCACAGCTGGTTCGCATCGGCCACAAGGTAGGGATCGGACGCGGTGCCCGTGCCGCCTTGGAACATCGGGCCGCTCGCGCCCCAGGCGGCGGGCGCGAGGAAGATGGCCCCCAGCAGCGCGAAGGCGATGACGGCCCAGCGCAGCGACACGATGGCGCGGGGGAAGTACTTGGCAGTGAGCGCGTGAACGGGCGCGGTAGACGACATGGCAGCTCCTCAAACGGCGAATCGACTCACAGGCCCAGTGTAGGAGGCGCGCGCTTGGGCGGGCGGCATGCCGCAGATCCGATTGAATGCCAGAGCCAAACTGTCACGAAGCGTTTGCCGCCCGTTCGCAAACGGTTGGAAACGAAAGTTGACTCCGCTGGCAATAATTCCCGCCTTTAGGGCTTGCGGGGGGGGGGGCGTTCATTTGATACCCTCGGCATAACGCCAAGAGAGAGGCGGCCGCCGTCAGGGGAAACGACAGCGCGCCGCCCAAAGAGAAGGACGGGATGAGCATGGAACATGCATCCACGAAGACGCTGCGCCCCCGCGTGGTGCGCACCGCACTGGCAATCGTTACGGCCTGCGCCCTCGCATTCGCATGCGCGCTGGCGGCGAAAGCGCCGGCCCACGCCGAGGAGACCTTGGAAGATGGTACAACGGTCTGTTCGGTGACGTTCGGCAAGACCGGGGTTGTCAAGAAGGTCAAGTGGGGTGAGTTGCTGGAAGGTTCGATTCCCCAGCCATCTGCCCTGACGAAGACCTTTGACGGCAATCCGATACCCGCAACGTTCGTAGGATGGGTTGAAAGCTCTTCTTTCGATGATATTTACGAAGTTGGGTCATCAGCCTATCAGGATCTTTTTGACTTTGAGGAACCGGTGTATGGGGATACGAAGCTCTGCGCTCTGTATCTTCGACCTCATTTGGCCGTGAGGGCTACGTTTACCGTAGTGTATCCCGACGGCCATATCAGCTCGGCGGACACTGTCGTCGACAAGGGCGAGCCGCTTTCAAAGTCATATTGGTTTTCCTGTCCCGAGATAAAGAACAACAAGCGTCTTGTCTTTAACGGGTGGGTTGACGCGAAGACGAAAAAGAAGGTGTCTGGCACCACTCGTCCGATGAAAAAGGTGGATATCGCCACCTATCTCGGCAGCAAATATGTTTCGGAAGCGGCCATTACCGTCCCGGGAAAGACGTATACCGGCAAGGCAGTGAAGCCGAAGCCGAAGGTGAAGATGGGGAAGAAGACCCTGAAGCTCGGGCGTGACTACACGGTCAAGTACTCGAACAACGTGAAAACCGGCGCTGGAAAGATCACGATTATCGGCAAAGGGAAATACAAGGGCAAGACGACCGTCAAGTTCGGTGTGCTCCCCAAGGCAACTTCTATCACAAAGGTCAAGCCTTTGAAAAAGGGGTTCAAGGTGTCTTGGAAAAAGGCCAAGCAGGCGAACGGGTATGTCGTCTGGATGAAATACGCGGGGGAGAAATACTGGCGTTATGTTGCAAGCACAAAGGGATCCAACAAGACAAGTTGTACGGTAAAAAATCTTCGCCCTGGCAAAAAGTGCTATGTGAAGGTTGCTCCGGTGAAATGGGTCAAGGAAAAAATACCCTCGGGCGATGTGATCGATATGTTTTATGGCGAGAACGAGCTGAATTGGTCCAAAGCCAAAGCAGTGAAAACGAAGAAGTAGCAATACAAACACATGAGAACGACGAGAGAAGGATGGATGCTATGAAGAAGACGTTGAAGAAGATGGTGTGCGCGTCGATGGCGGCGGTGCTGGCGCTGGGCCTCACTGTTTCGCCGGCGATGGCCGACGAGGCCCATGCGGCTACCAAGAAGCCCTATATGAAGACCCTCAAGCTGAGGTGGGACTTGAAGAAGAACAAGACCGTGAAGATCACCGAGCCGTGGGCGGGGATCGGCAAGAAGCCCGCCACGATGACCATCAAGAACATGAAGATTTCCAAAGCGAAGAAGGCGGGCTACAAGAAGCTCACGTTCACCGTGGTGTGCAAACGCACGTGGACTCCCACGAAAGGCGAGGTGCATAAGCTGGTGAACAAGGCCAATGGAAGCTTCGGCAGCGGCATGTACGTCGCGACGCTCGACTACAAGACCGGTCTTGACTGCGAGGATGTGACCATGAAGGTGGGGGAATGGAAGTGGTCGAACTACAAGACGGTGACCGATTCCCACGGCTGCTGGTTCAGGGTGCCCCGCACCGCAAAGGTCAAAGTGACGGTTACCTATCCCGAGGATTACAAGGATCTCTGCGTCGGCGTGGGCGGCTACAATCAGATAAAGGAGACCAAGGCCGACAAAAAGCTCGGCAAGAAGGGCTACCCCTTCGGCAAATCTTCCCTTTACAAGAAGGGCAAGACCAACTCCCACTGGATGCGCATTAAGTAACCCGGGAAAGAACCATGATCACATATGTTTCAAAAGGCGCTGCGGGGCGGCGTTTGGGTCGGTGCATGCTCTCGATGCTGTTGGCGGTGGTGCTGGCATGTACTGGGGTCGCCGTGGCGCCGGGGGAGGCCCATGCGGCGAAGAAGTCGGCGACCATCACCGTTTCCCAAGTTCAGAAGCACTTCAACGGCAAGGTGGGCAATCGCGCGCTTGGCCGCAAGTACAACCACTACTGCCTGATGTTCGTGGCCACCTGCTGGGCGAGCAAGCTGAAGACCGAGTATTACAGCGTGTGCTGCGCTCGGCGCTACGGTGCGCTCAACCGCGACTCGAAGTCGATGGCCAACATTCCCATCGGAGCCGACGTGTTCTTCACCGGCTCGGGCACGCGCTGCCCCAGCTGCCGGCGTCCGGCCGGGCATGTGGGCGTGTACGTGGGCGATGGCTATATGGTGCATTCCATGGGCGGCCGCATCCGCCGCGACAAGGTGGCCGACATCGCGGCGGTGGGCAATCTCAGCTACTACGGCTGGGGCTACCACGAGGGCGTGAAGGTGAAGGCCGACAAAGGCAAGCATCCGCGTGGCGAGGTGCAGCAGGTGGAGGCCGGCATGGGCGAGGTGACGGTGTCGGGTTGGGCGCTCGACGACAGCTCGCCCAAGAAGTCCGTCAAGGTGAAGGTGTACATCGGCGCCCCGTCGGCTGGCGGCGAGGAGCACGTCATCAGAGCGAACGTGAAGGACGCCGAGCTGAACGAGACGCTCGGCGTGACCGGCAAGCACCGCTTTTCGACCACCATTGAGACCAACCTCTCGGGCAAGCGCACCCTGTACTTCTACGCGGTGAACATCGGCATCGGAAACGACCAGCTCATCGGCAAGAAGACGGTCACCATCAAGAAGGCGCCCCCGAAGCTTTCCCGTCCGGCAGTGAAGACGTTGAAGGCCGGCAAGCGCACCGTGAAGGTGACGTGGAAGGCGACGAGGGGCGTCGGCGGCTATCAGGTGCGCCTGAGCACCGACAAGTCCTTCAAGGAAAACGTTACGACCCGAAAGGCCAAGGGCGCGAAGGCGACGACCCTGAAGGTGTCGAAGCTTCAGCCCGGCGCCCGCTACTACGTGCAGGTGCGCACCTACAAGAAGCAGGGCGGCGAGACCTACTACTCCAAATGGTCCAAGGCAAAAGCTGTGAAGACGACCGGGAAAAGCGCCTAAGGTAGCGTAAGGAAGAAAGAAGGAATCATGAAGCAGCCATTTCGTCGAGCCGTAAGCGCCCTCTGCGCGTTCACCCTCGCCGCATCCCTCGTGCCCTCGGTCGCCCTAGCGAATGGTGGAGAGGAAAGGGAGATCCCCCCAGGTATTGAAGCCGTATCTGGTTGTATTAATCTCGACAACGCCGAGATAACGATTGGGGAGCCGATTGATCTTGCGACGACCGTGGAGAATGAGGGCATTGATCTGCTCTCGAACGAAGAATTTAAGGTGCCGTTAAAAGAGGGATCTCATGAGAAGTGGATAGATCGCGTTGTACTTGAGGATGCAGTGCGAATGTCTTACGAAAAACTCGAAGAGGCTAGTGATAACGACGGCTTCGAGGACTACCTCATTGAAGACAAGTACGTAAATGGTGAGGTTCTTGATGCTCATAATTTCCATGTGGGTAAAGATGAAGATGGCGTGCTATATCCGACTATCCTTTTCTTTGCGGGAAATTACGAAACAGAGGAAGAGTACTCAAAACTTAAACAGATCATGAGCGACTACACACTCATCATTTGCACGGCCTTTAATCGTGATCATGCTGAGGTGTTCTGGCTGGGGACGGTAGTTAGTCCAGTTACTTACACTCAGGGCAATCAACTTGTGTCCGGTATTGTTGTTGGTGGGCCCGCTCGTTCGGCGCTCTATCCTGACGAAAGGGCGATCAAGAAGGGCATTGCCGACCGCGATGCCTGGGCTGAAAGCATTCTCGCAGCAGCACCTTCCGAGCAGGATCCCGAAGAAAGAATCCGCTATTTCAACGAATGGCTCACTAAAAATAATGAATACAACACTTCGGAAAGTCTGACCGAGCTTAGGCCCTCATATCTCGATGCATGGACGTGCATGAGCGCTTTGGAGGGGCGTGAGGGGGTAAAAGGTCCAGTTTGCGAGGCGTATGCGCGAGCGTTTAAGGTTCTATGTGACAGATCGAATATCCCATGCGTGCTTGCTGATGGAATGGCGGTTACGTCGACAGGATCGGGCGCCCATATGTGGAATTCCGTCAACCTTGGAGGTGGTTGGTATGGGGTCGATGTCACTTGGAATGATCCGCGTGGCGGCAAAGGCGGTAAGGTTTCTGGGGTTGAAAACACCAAGTATCTACTGGTCGGCGCCGATACGGTAGTGGGCTCAATGACCTACGGACAATCGCATCCCGAGACCAACGCCCTTTACGAAGGCTACGAATTTCCCAATGGTCCGGAGTTGAGTTCGGAGAAGTATGTGCACGACTGCAGCAAGATGGGGCATGTGCTGGGCGAGAAGACCATTCAGAACGAGAAGAATCCCAGCTGCGAAGCAAATGGCGGTCATGATGAGGTTCGGGTTTGCAAATACTGCCCTTACGAAGAGATCAATTATGTAGAGGAGTCGGGTACGGCCACAGGACATGATTTTGGAGAGTGGACGGTCAGCAAAAATGCTACTTGTGAAGCCGAGGGCGAGGAGAAGAGGATTTGCGTCAATGTAGGTTGCACTCATTCCGAGGCGCAGAAAATAAATGCTCTTGGACACGACATGGGCGAGTGGAAAGTGGTGGAACCCGCTACGTGCACTATAGCTGGTAAAGAGCAGCAGCGTTGTATGCGCAGCGGCTGCTCTTATGACATGACTCGTCCCGTTGCGGCGCTCGGCCATAAGGTGCAGTCTGGGAAGGTCGAAGGCGCCACTTGCACCGAGGACGGCACGGTGAGCGGCGTATGCTCGGTGTGCGGGGCGGTGGTGGACAACGAAGTCGCGCCCGGAACCGCCCTAGGCCACAGCTGGGGCGCGTGGAGGGTCGCGACGGCTCCTACGTGCACCGTTTCCGGCGTCCAGGAGCGCATCTGCTCGCGGGACGGCTCGCACCGCGAGACGCGGGCGATTCCCGCCATGGGCCACGCCATGGGCGCTTGGAAGACCGCGCGGGCGGCCACCTGCACGGTGCCCGGCGCCGAGGTGCGCCGCTGCGCCCACGCGGGCTGCTCGCACACGGAAACGCGCGCCGTTGCCGCCACGGGCCACGCCTTCGGGGCCTATCGCCCCAACGGCGACGCCAAGGTGGGCGTGAACGGCACCGAGACCGCCACGTGCACGAAGTGCGGCGCCAGGACCACGCGCACGGCGGCGGGCAGCGCGCTGGCGCCCGCCAAGGGCCAGACGGTGACGGTCGGCGGGGCCTCCTACACCGTCGCGGGCGCGGCGGCCGTGGCCTACGCGGGCCCGGCCTCCAAGGCTGCGACCTCCGCCACCGTGCCCGCCGCGGTCAGGGTGTCCGGCCGCACCTACAAGGTGACCGCCATCTCGCCCAAGGCCTTCGCGGGCAACAAGAAGCTGAAGTCGGTGAAGATCGGGGCGAACGTGACCGCCGTTCCGGCGGGCGCGTTCAAGGGCTGCACGAAGCTCTCCAAGGTCACCTTCGGCGCTGCCGTGAAGTCGGTCGGCTCCAAGGCATTCTACGGCTGCAAGTCCCTCAAGTCGGCGACCCTGGGCAAGAACGTGACCTCCATCGGCGCGTCGGCCTTCCAGAACTGCGCCAAGCTTACGAAGGTGACCGTGAAGTCCGCGAAGCTGAAGACCGTCGGCAAGAGCGCCTTCGCCGGCTGCAAGAAGCTCAAGTCCGTCTCGCTGAAGACGACGAAGCTGAAGTCGGTCGGCAAGAACGCGCTCAAGGGCACCGCGAAGAAGCTCGCCGTGAAGGTGCCGAAGAGCAAGGTGCGCGTCTACCAGAAGCTCTTCAAGAGCAAGGGCTCGAAGACGGTGCGCGTTACGAAGTAGGTTTTCCTCCGAGAAAGCATGTTCCCCAGCGGGACGTAGTGTGCTATAATGCAAAACGATCGGTGCCCCGCTAGGCCGGGCAGCGTCGGTTATTAGATTAAGCCGGGTTTACCTTGGTTCGGGGCCCGGCTTCTTCTTTGCCAACACTGTCCGTCACTCCTTCCTCATCAGGACTAGCCCGATGATTCCGATCACTACAAGCATGAGGTCGCACAAGGCGGTCACTGTTTGAGCGTCCATAGGCAACTCCTTTCTCGAGCTGCCCGGGGTGACGGGGCACCTTGTATCATTGTACAATATCTTATTCCTAATATCGCGCTAAAGTACGAAAAGGTTAGCAACTTCCTTCTGCGGTCTGGGTGAAGGGTTTTTGGGGGTGCGCAGGGGCGATAGGGGCCGTGCTATACTGGGCGGCGGATTACCGGCCCCTTATTTTCTACGCATCGAGGAACTTCATGACCACTGAGAACAAGCCCGTGCGCGTTCGCTTCGCGCCGTCTCCCACCGGCATGCTGCACATCGGCGGCGCCCGCACCGCCATCTACAACTGGGCCTTTGCCCGCGCTACCGGCGGCACTTTCGTCCTGCGCATCGAGGACACCGACCCGGAGCGCTCCACCGAGGAGAACACCCAGATCATCCTGCGCGCGCTGCGCTGGATGGGGCTGAACTGGGACGAGGGCCCCGAGGTGGGCGGTCCGTGCGGCCCCTACTTCCAAACCCAGCGCACCGACACCTACGAGGCGGCCCTTGCCAAGCTCATCGAGGCGGGGGAGGCCTACCCGTGCTTCTGCTCGAAGGAGACGCTGGACGCCAAGCGGGCCGAGGCCGAGCAGACCCAGGGCGGCTATGCGGGCTATGACCGCACCTGCCGGAGCATCCCGCGCGAGGAAGCCGAGGCGCGCATTGCCGCCGGCGAGCCTCATGTGTGGCGCCTCGCGGTGCCCGAGGGCCACGGACCGGTGGAGTTCGAGGACGCGGTGTACGGCCACATGAGCTTCCCCATCGACGTGATGGACGACATGATTTTGCGCCGCACCGACGGCACCTTCACCTATAACTTCGCCGTGGTCTGCGACGACGTGAACATGGGCATCACCCACGTCATCCGCGGCGACGACCACCTGTCCAACACGCCGCGCCAGGTGCTCATCTACGAGGCGCTCGGCGCCGAGGTGCCGCTGTTCGCGCACCTGTCCATGATCCTGGGCGCCGACGGCAAGAAGCTCTCCAAGCGCCACGGCGCTACCAACGTGGAGGAGTACCGCGACCGGGGCTATTTGCCTGAGGCCCTGGTGAACTTCCTGGCACTGCTCGGCTGGTCGCTCGACGGCGAGACCACCATCATCCCTCCGGCGGAGCTGTGCCGGCGCTTTTCGCTCGATCGCATCACGAAGAAGCACTCCATCTTCGACGAGAAGAAGCTCGACTGGATGGACGGCGTCTACATTCGCGACATGGGCGCCGAGGCCTGGGTGGCTGCCGCGAAGCCGTGGCTTGCCCAGACCAACATCGACGGCAGCAACGTGGCCGACGGCATCACCGTGGTGCCCACGCCCACCAAGGAGGAGCAGCAGGCCGCCGCAGCTGTGACGCGCGTGCCCGGCGAGGGCGTGGACGCCGACGCCTGGCAGGCATGTCTGGCCGACGTGGACGACGATACGGAGTTCTACCAGGCCATGTACCCGCTCGTGGCCGAGCGCCTCGCCCGCATGGACGAGATTCCCGCCAAGCTGGCCTTCCTGTTCTGGGGCGACTCGGTGGTGCTCGACGAGAAGAGCGTGCAGAAGGTGCTTCTGAAGGAAGGAGCGCGGGCCGACGAGGCGCTGGCCATTTGCCGCGCCGTGCTCTCCAACGACGATAACCCCTGGGATGCCGAGGCGCTTCAGGAACTGTGCCGGGCCGCGGGCGAGGAGGCGGGGCTGAAGCCGAAGCTTCTGTTCCAGCCGCTGCGCGTGGCCGTTGCCGGCAACATGGTGTCGCCGCCGCTGTTCGAGGCCATGATGCTGATGGATCCGGCCGATGTTGTGGCCCGCATCGACGGCGTGGTGGCGAAGGTGTTCGGCGAGGGCGACGGCGCCTCCGACGGCGCCGCGGCTGCCGACGCCGTTTCCTAGGTAACCCAGCGGGGCCGCCGAGCGCGGTCCCGTTCTGTTTCAGAAGAACGATCCGAAATCACCGAAAGGGAGGTTTCCATGAACGAGAACAACGAGCAGGTGAAGCCGGGAACCCCCGGCGCGCCGTCCGAGCCGCAACCTGCGGCTCCCGCCGTCCCGGCGGTATCGGCGGGCGCGGTGAATCCCTTCGCGGCCGCGACGGCGCCAGGGGCGTCGGCCGAGCCCCAGGGGGTGCCGGCCTGTGCGCCCGAGCCGTCGCCCGCGGCATCGGCGACGCAACCCTACGCGGTGTACGAGCCGGCGCCCCAGCAGCCGGTCCAGCCGACTCCAGCGGCCTACTCCGCTTACGAGCAGGCCTATAACGGCTATGGGGCCGCTCAGCAGCCGCCCGTGCCCCCCGCACCGCCGGCGACGGCCCCGGTGTACGGCTACGAGCCGGCAGCCGCCCCCTCGGGGCAGAAGCGCCGCTGGCCGTGGTTCTTGCTCGGCCTGGCCGTGGGCCTCGTCATCGGCTTGGGCGGCTGCGCGAGCTGCGCGGGTATCATGTACGCCGCGCATATCGACGATGATTCGGTTCGCTCCATGCCCTACGGCACCTCGGACGACTACGGCTACGGGTACGGCCACGGCTATGGCTACGGACAGGACGGCCAGGGCCAGGGCGATTCCTCGTTGGTTCCGCAGATGCCCTCTGCCCCCAACAGTGAGTCGACCGCCGGCACCTACACTGCCGACGAGATCGCCAAGGCGGCTTTCCCCGATGGCGTACCTACCGAGGCGCCGGGTGCCGGCTCGGTGTGCAAGGCGGGCGTCTACGAGGTGGGTCCGTCGGGTCAGATTCCGGCGGGGCTCTACTTCATGCAGGGTTCCGAGAACGCTGAGAGCAACTTCTACGTCTTCGAAGCCGTTGACGGTGCGACCGGCCGCTACAAGGCCGACGACTCGGTTGTGTACTTCGGCAACTACTTCGCCCAGCTCGACGAGGGCGACCTGGTGGTGTTCAAGCCCGCCGGTGATGAGACCATGTACCCGGCTCCGTCCGAGTCCTTCGGTCCGACGGCGCCTTACAACGACGGCTGCTACCGCGTGGGCATCGATATTCCCGCCGGCAGCTACACCATCACCACTTACGAGCCCTCGGCAGCGGTGACCACCAACGAGTGCGGCGCCTTCGTCATGAAGGATCTCGACTTCGACGAGGACTCCATCGTGAACTCGGTCTATGTGATTCCCGGCGGCAAGCAGGTGGTCACCGTGACCGACGGCCAGTACTTGGAGCTGTTCGCCGCGACGGCCACGCCCGTGGCCCAGGGCTAGGAAGGGCGGAGGTCCCCATGGCGCAGCTGCCCGATTACCCCACCTTAGACGAGCTGAACGACTTCTTCGGCCACGACCGTTTCGCCGAGCACGTGGGCTGCCGTATCGTGGAAGGGTCGGTGGGCCATGGGGTGGCAGAGCTGGACATCCAGGACCACCACCGCAACGCGCTGGGCAACGTCATGGGCGGGGCCATCTTCACCTTGGCCGACTTTGCTCTGGCCCTGGCCAGCAACATCGGCGTGGCCCCCAGCGTGTCGGTGTCGAGCGCCATCGACTATATGAGCGTCTCGCGGGGCACCAAGCTCATCGCCACCTGCAACGTGGACAAGTCCGGCCGTCACCTCGGCTTCTACACCACCGACGTGACCGACGACACGGGCCGGCGTATCGCGCGGGTGACCACTACCGTCTACCGCGAGGGGGAGTAGCTCTCCCGCTTCATAGCAGCATGAGCAAGGGCCCCGCACGGGGCCCTTGTTGTCGCAGCAATGTGAAAGTGTAGAGGGAACGTCGGGTGTTCCAACCGACCGAGTTCCGCAGCGGCGAGAACGGCCCGGTGGGTCGTTCTCCAAAGCGAGGACTGTTTGAGCGCATTGGAACACCCGACGGTCCTGGCCGAGGGGCGGTCAAGGATGCCCGCCGCTTCCTCTGCGCTCTGCCGCTGCAGCGCTGCGAGGGCGGTCCCGGCCGACGACTACCTGCACAGATCGGCTCCAAAGTTGCAGAAATGCAAGTTCGACGGCGATTTGTACTGTTTTCCTTGGCAGAAATGCAAGAAAGGGGGTGCGGACGTTTTTCCGTACCGCCTAGGCGGCGTACCCAAGCGAGGCGCGG